>Ga0335075_10000074_pt1 | contig 202737 bp, 205 predicted proteins | sample Lox_Sample_24_FD_206723 | JGI IMG/M metagenome (GOLD analysis project Ga0335075, IMG submission 206723) | Soil microbial communities from Loxahatchee National Wildlife Refuge, Florida, United States - Lox_Sample_2.4 | ecosystem: Environmental > Terrestrial > Soil > Wetlands | place: USA... | reverse complement strand
CCTACGGCTCGGCTCCGCAACGACGCTCGCGAAACACATCAGGCACCATCAACACCAACAAAAACCACACAGAGGTGGGGCCACTTCAAACGTCGAAGCTGGGGCCACTGCAAGTGGCGACGCTCACTTGTTCACATCTGCCACTAATTCGAGTAACGCCGCCCATGGCAGGTCGACAATCTCAAGCCCTCTGACTGCTTCGCATTTATTCGCGACTTCTTCGCCGGCCTCGTTTAACGCTTTCGCCGTGGGTTTACAGTTTTTGCTAGGTTCCGTATACGTAATACTGGTGATCTCGCCTTCCGAGCCGGGGCCTACCCAGCCTTCCCCGTATCCTTCTGAGGTGGCTACGCATTCGACGGCGGCTTCCTCCTTCATGTCTTCCATCGTGATCGCGCCTTCCGCTTCGCCCTTCACTAAGCACGTCTTCGGTGCTGTCACTTCTTTGCCTTGGCATAACCACACGGTGTTGTCTGTCGCGAACGACGCCGATGCGAGCACACCCAGCGTACCGAGCGCGGACAGGGCGATGATTAGCTTCTTCATGTCCAATGCTGTCCTTTCCTCCCAGCCGGGACGAGGTTTATGGCCCCTTGACGTCTCGCCCGGGAAACGGTTGCATAATTCCAGCAATCGGACTATAACTGCCAGCGCTTCGAACGGCCACGCCGCAGGGCGATCACGTCATGCGCACCGCGCTCACGGTCGTCAGTCAGCCCGTGAGCACTGTTTGACGCCCCCGCCTTCGGCGGCCTTGGGCATGCTCTTCTGCGCGCTGTCCGCCAGGTCGACCGCCTTGGTGCCCGTGGAGTCTCCGACCCCGTGTTCGCCGACCGTGACCCACCCCCTGATCACACGGATCGTCGCCCACGCCGGGCTGCGCCCACGCTCGGCGAATCGCCGGCCACGGCCGAATGACCTCCCCGGATGTGCCCGTTCCCGAGCATCCCGCTCGCCACGGACACATCGATGTGGCGGTCGACGTTCATGGGGGTGTCTCCTCCAGGCGTTCGAGGGCGTGTGAGTCGTCGTGGTGATCCGCCGGTGGCGTCCACCTCGGGGATCCACGGATGCATCTTCATCATGATTTCCCAGACGCACGCTCGGTGCTGCCGCTCAAAGCGTCAGCCGGCCGGCTGGCGCAGATCGCAACTGAAAAACGTTGGATCTGTACGCCGACCGGCACGCTGCCATAGTTATCGGCTACCCTGCAGAAAACATATCGATCCCATCACAGGATGCACGTTGCAGACGTAGGCGACAACATCGTTATTCGACTAAGATTTCGACTTCTGCCGTTTCTCTCCTTCCGGTAGCTTCGCTTTCCGCTTCAATTAATAGATCGGCTGCGTAGTTTACTCTACCTTCTAATGGTTCGAGTAACACCCATGCGGTGCAAGTTTCGCCTCTCGCGAGTCTCACTGGTTCACACGCCCTCTCGAGTTCCCAGTCTTTACCGATTAACACGTCGAGTGCTGTATTCACGATTCTGATGGCCTGTGCAGCTCTTGGGCTTAATATTTCGTATAAGCAATTAATTTCGGCCGCACATTCGCCCTCATTGATTGTTTCGTTTTCGACTTCCCAGTCGCTGCTCGGCGTTACTTCGCTTACTTCGAGGCTCACCGCTGTACCGCTGCTGTTTAATGCCGCTATTAACACTTTACCGCGCACTAACCCGCTTTCTTCGCCACCGAGCGAGCATTTCGCCCATTCCGATTTGCTTTCTGTTTCTTCTGGGAACGTCACCGTCACTAACGGCGGTTCCGTCGCCGTGCCTAATAAGTTTTCAACTTCGACACGAGCATCTTTCGCCGCCGAAGCTGACTTGCATTCATCCGCAAGTTCGAGAATAGATGATTTGCAGTGGACTGTGTAGCCAGGCTGCCCATGCGTCGTTTCTTTGATTCTATCCTTGCTTTTGCCAGCCACTAATTCGAGTAACGTGACCCAACCAAGATCAACCGGACCAACTCCGGGTGATACGACTGATTCACATTTGTTCGCTACTTCTTTGCCTTCCTCGTTTAACGCTTTCGCCGTAGGTTTACAGTTCGTGGTAGGGCTCGTGAACGTCACTCTCGTGGTTTCATCTTCAGAGCCGGGGCCCACCCAGCCTTCGTCCGTTACGTCCGCCCCCGTGCATTCGATGGCGGCTTCCTCTTTCATGTCTTCCAGCGTCAAGTTGCCTTCGCCTTCGCTGCTGACTAAGCACGATTTCGACGTCGGTTCTTTGCCTTCGCATAACCACACCGTGTTGTCTGCCGCGAACGACGCCGAAGCGAGCACGCCCAGCGCACCAAGCGCAAACAGAGCGATGATTAGCCTCTTCATATCCTACCCTTACCTTTCTTCCCGGCCGAAACGGGTCCAGCCGAGCTGTCTGAGTGAAGTCCAGCTATCGGAGTATAGCGGATCAATGGGCTATGCGGCGAGGCTAAGTTGGTCTTGTGCTAGCCTCATCTTCCGGGCCCGTGCGAAGAGGGGTCCGTTTCTCACCGGGTGCCGACAGCGCTGGGCGCCCTTGCTCGCGCCGGCACAAGACCATTGCGCTCTCGAGGGGCGAACCTCGACTTCATCAGCGCGGAGGCACAGCTCGACTGTTGTCGTCCTGTCGCGCCGCGGGCAGGAGGTAGCGGCGTCCCTCGAAGCTGAACAGGCCGTCGCGAGCCGATCCTGTCGTCGGCAGTCACCCCGAGTCCGGACGCTTGATCAGCACCCCGGGCAACAGCACCCCGGGCAACCGTGCCCGCCCGCATACTGCACCCTTCTTCGGCATACTGCGCCTCACTGCACGCCTGTAACCCCGCGCCCGAGGACGGGTTGACCGTCAACCCTTCCGGCAGGCTCACAAAGCGTCGAGGTCGACAGCCGCAGGATCTGCGGACACGGTGATTAGTGACTGTGGGGGTGTTTGGTGTTGTGTTTGGCTTTTTTGGTCTTGGTCTTGGTTTTCTTTTTGGGTTTGGGGCAGCCGGTGACGGCGATCGCGGTGTCTTGGTGGATTTCCAGGCCGTTGGCGGCTTTGAACGCGGTTGGCATGGTGAGCTTGTGTCCGCAGAGGTTGTACCTGTCCTTGGCGGGGAGGTTGATGCCGAACTCGCCGTAGCGGCCGGCGGGGATGGTCACTTCGATCGATTCGAACGGGACATCTGGGAGGTTGCGGTAGGTCGCGCTGGTGACGCCGGTCTTGTTGTCGATGTATGTTTCGCCGTGTAGTTCGATCGTGATCCCGTAGCCTTTGAGGACGAGCACCGCTTCAGGGAACTTCGCGCCGCCGTGGGAGACGAAGTAGACGGGTCCTTCCAGCGGCACGGGCAGGATCTGGGTGTGCACGATCGCGTGGCCGATGATGGAGGCTGGCGGGCAGGCCGGGCGGTCGTGTTCGAAGGTGGCGGCCAGGCACGACTTTTGGAGTGTTTCCAGGCGCGCGGGCAGCTGCTTGGGGATGTCGAACTTCGTGTATTCGAACCATGACTGGGTGCCGATCGCGCCTGCCGGGTAGGCGATCTTGAAGCGCAGGCTCGTGCCGTTGGCTTTGGAGCCGTGCCCGGCGGTTGAGACGGTGAGTTTCGGGGTGAACTGCAGGGCTTCGCAGTCGGCTGCCTGGAAGGGGTCGGTGACCGTGACGGGCTCATAGCCCGCGGGGTTGGTCGGCTCGGCGCCACCGCCGATCACGGTGGCCGCGAAGCTCAGCGGCTGGCAGCTGGTCGGGTTCAGCATGAAGCTGGGGCGTTCGATGTAGACACGGATGCTGCGCAGGTGGATCACGATCCCTTTGATGATGTGCGGGATCTGGTCGGCCGGGCCGGTGGGGATCGTGACCTGCGCGCTCTGCGGGTTGATCTGCAGAGGCAGGTGCACCACGACGGTCCCCAGGTCGAACGGGCCGACCTTTGCCGCGGTGACCGACACGACCGAGAACGGCGCGCCTTCGAACGGGCCGCCCAGGTAGAGCTTCCCGGGCGTTTGGGCGAGCACGCTGCCGACGCCCGCTTCGGCGATCGTGTACCCGATTTCTGAGCCCTGCGGGCACGCCGGTTCGGCCTGCGCCTGGGCGCCGGTCTGTTCGCGGGCGCGCTGCACTTCGGCTTCGCCGCAGAAAGGGATGCCGTCCAGGTCCCCGGTCAGCCCGGGGGGCAGCGTGGTGGAGAAGCCCGTGATCTCCTGTTCTCCGTCCCTGCGTTCGATCTTCAGGTAGAACGGGCTGTAGGCGCCCGCGTTCGCGTGGATCGGGTAGGAGAGGACCTGCGGGGCAAACGGCGGGACCGCGCCCGCCGGGCAGTTCGCGGTGATCGCAAACGGCGGCACCAGCGGCGTCAGCGCCCGTTCGAGATCCGCCCATCCCGTCAGCGCCGCGGTGACGCTGTAGTCCCCGCAGACAGGCGGGGTGACCAGTGGCGCGTTGGCGCCCTGGTTGAACTGGAAGGTCGCGATGCTGAACGGCAGCGGCGGCAGCCCGCCTTCCAACCCCACGCCAGTGGGTTCCAGCGCGTTGGCCAGCCCGAACGTCGTCGTCAGCTGCCCCGTCGTTTCGTTGGCCTGTACCAGGCCCGGGGCCTTGATCAGCACCCCGCGGGCGGGGATCCGCGCGATGAGGTACAGCGCGAGCAGGCTGTCGAACGGGTTCTTTCCTGCTTCCGCGCGCGGCGCGGGTTCGGCGATGAACACCGACCCCACCGCTTCTTCTTCGAGCAGCGGCGTCTTGATCCTCACCGTCGCGAGCTTGGACGAGCTCGGGCAACCATGCCCGCTCGCATACTGCGCCCCTTCTTCGCCATACTGCGCCTCGCTGCACGCCTGTAGCCCCGCGCCAGAGGACGGGTTGACCGTCATCCCTTCCGGCAGGCTCACGACCTCCTTCTCGAGCGTCGAGGTCGACAGCCCTTCCGGGTCTTCGAAGGTCTGCGGGAGCCTGGTAGCCAGATCAAAGCCAGTGGCCGCATCCGCGCTATCCGAAGTGACTTCCGCGCTCAGCGCCGGTTCCAGCAAAAGCCGGTCACACCCCGTAAGAGGCCCGAACGGCATCGCCGTGACCGGCGGGCTTTCGCTTTCTGCGGGGTGCTGCCAGGAGGTCACCAGGAACCGCGCTTCAAGCCCCGCCGCCTGGCAGCGCGTCGGGCTGCTCACGAACGGCGCTTCGCTCGCATCGGAGGACAGACCAGATTCATGAAGCTCCACGCCGGAGCCAGTGCTCGGTTCAAAGCGCAGCGGGTCATGGACCGGGCTGGCCGGCACACCCCAGATCGTCAGCGACCCGCCGTCGACGTCGTTCAGGCCGGCCGTGGCGTTATAGAAGGTGACCCTGCCGCCGTAGGCGCCTTCTTCCCCGGGCGGACGCACCACGATGTCGCCCACATAGTGAAACTGGCCGATGTAAAAGCCGATCTTGCCGACCTCGCCCGGTTCCGGCGCGAGGTTATACACCGGCTCCAGATACACAAGCGGCGCGGGCCCGCCCTGGTCGGCAATCGCCGTCGTCACCCCAACCTGCGTGGCCACAGGGCATTTCTGGCTCAAGAACAACGGCCCCGAACAGGCGGGCGTGTCGACCAGGTCCAGCGACAGGCCCGGCGGCTCGTAGGTCGCGATGTCCTTGAGGTTATCGACCGTCGCGCCGGCGGAGCTTTCGGTGTTCAACGCATACATCGTCGTGATGTTCGGGTGCGCGCCCGCCTGCACGCTGGAGAGCGCCGTCACCGCGCCGCCCGCGGCAACACCGAACCCCGCCGGCGAATTGGAGATCACCGTCGGCGTCTGCATCGCCGCAACGCCAGCGCCACCACCGGACACACGCACGACGTTGCTCACCCGCGCCGGCGCGCCCGCGAGCACCCGCACCGGGAACTGCAGCAGCAACGTGTCACCCGCGACCACCACCCCGCTATAGGTGCAGCTCACGAGATTCCCATCCCCGTCCGCTTCACAGTCGTCGCTGAAATTACCGCTGCCCGGGCCCAGCTTTTCCGCGAGCTCGTCGCGCGCGGACACACCCGACGCCGCCACAAGCCCTTCCGGCAGTTCGTCGGTGACCGTCACCGGGACCGGTTCGCCGACACGCCGTTTGCCTTCCACGATCGATTCGCTCGCGTTCGAGGACGTGCCCGTATTCGTCACGAGCACCACATAGTCGCCTTCCCCGCCAGCCGCGAAGTTCGTCGGGCGCGAAACCGAGGAGACCGTCCACTGCGCCCCGGTTTCCACAGCCAGCGCGGGCGCACACACAACACCCGCCAGACAACCCGCGACGGCCACCGCCACCGCCAAACCTCGCGGGAGCCCGGCCACCGGGCGCCTCACTTCTTGCCTCGATGGCCGGTCTTCGCGCTCTTCTTCGCCTTCGCCTTCTTCGCTTTGGCGGCGCCGTAGCTCTTGCGGGCCCGACGTTCACAGGAGACGCGCTTGCGTTTGCTCCCGTCCTTCCTGCACGCCGCCAGCGCTTTCGCCAGCCGCTGCGCCCGCGTCAACGGCTTGGCAGACCCCGACCCGCTGCTGGTCGTGTCGCGGCCCGGAGGCGCCAGCAGCGTCGCGGTCGGTTCGCCCGGCGCCGCCGGCGCCAGCTGGCAGGAGCCGCCTTCGCACTGCGCCGTTTCCGCCGCCGGCGCCCCGATACACGGATCTTCCGGTTCGCACACACGCGCGTCATACACGTTGCCCACGCTCCCGGTGTCCTGCGGTGAGAGCCTCGCGTGCGTGCCGATAAACACATTCCCGCCTTCGACCGTTTCCCCCCGCGGGTTCACAAACGGGCTATAGCCAAGGAAGAACGTCGGCCCCGCCTCAACACCCGACCCGATCAACGAGATAACCCCGTCATGCCACTCATACGTATCCAGCGTCGGGTGCGGCCCTTCCTGGTTAGACGCCTGCGCCACCAGCTGTTCAAGCGTGTCAAAAAACACATATTCCCCGTCATCCGAGATCGCCCGCACCGCCCCCGCGAACGCCGCCGCAGACGCCGAGCGCCCAAACTGCGCGTTCTGCGACGGATGCACACCATCCGGATCGCACGACACGCACACGAGCGGCCGTTCACCCCTCACAGCCGCCCCCGCGTCATACCGATAGAGCTCCATGCACCGGCCTTCCTCATTCGCACCCTGGCCTTCCGGGGTTTCAGCGTCACAGCCCGCACCTTCGTTATAGCCATCCACCGGCTGCGAGTCACCAAAGAGAAGATAAGCCCCGTCTGGCGTCGTGTACCAGTCACCCCGCGAGCACGGCGCAAACCGCCGGCAGCTCCCGCCGTGGTCTTCGGCGCCGACCGTCGCGACATAGCTGATCCCAGCCGGCACGCCTTCGCCCGCCGGCTGGTAGCGATACAGGTTCACAGGCCCAAATGAGCCGAGCCCCTCGTAGGGCACTTCGGTCTGTGGGGTCGCGCCCTTGGCGAGCGCACCGAACGCGGTGAAGTAGACCGCGCCGCCCTGCGCGGCCACGGCCGGCACCATGTAGAGGTGCGCGCCTTCAGTTTGGGAGGGCTCGCCTTCTTCACCGGCCGACACGCGCGTCAGCTGACACCTGGGCCCCGAGCCTTCTTCGACCAGCCCACACCCATACAGCTCGTCGTCATGGCCTTGCGGATGGTTCTGCGTCACCCACGTTCTGGTCACGAAGAACACCTCCGAGCCGTCTTCGCTGGCCCCCGCGAAATACGCCGGGTACTCTACCGGCGCATGCCCTCCTTCGCTCACGCCCGCTTCGGGCGCGGAGACCTCCACCGTGCACGCATCCCCAGCCACCGTGCACTGCCCGCCCGCGCCGAGCGGGCTCTGCGCCTGACCGTTATCCACCCGCGCATACAGCTGCGGCGCGTTCGCCGGCACACCCGTCTCTTCTTCCTTCTGCGGCTGCCAGCACCCCGCGCCCACAGCCGCATCCGGCGCGGTGAAAAACACCCGCGCACCATCCCCCGAGACCGCCCCACGCGTATCACCATCTGAGAGTTCGGCTCCGGCTCCACCGAGATTTGCGCTGCCGCCGAGCGCGGCGCCGCAGCGGCTCACCGGCTGGCCGTTGTTGGCGACGTTCACGAGCCTCAGCTGCCCCACGGTTTCGCCGTCTTGCCCGGTTTCATAACCGCCCGCCCATTCGCAGATCACCGCGACCGCTTCCGCGCCGGGGCACGCCTGCCCGGCCTGCCCCGTCGCGGTCGTCGTGCTCTGCAGCACCACATGACTGAGGTCGCTCGAGGCGCCCGCGATTTCCGTCTTTTCGACCCCTTCGTTGGCGTTGTGGACCGCCGGGTCAGCGTGCAGCGTCAGATACGGGCCGCCGGGGGGGCCGACGAGGTTCTCAAGGCGTTCGCCCGCTTCGCTGTTCTGCGCGCCGACGCCGTCGTTGAACGCCACCCGCGAGAGATCTTGGTCGAAAAGCGCCTGCCCGACCGACTGCACCCCCAGGCCGGGCTCGGCGAGCGACGTCAACGCCCATTCGCCTTTGCCGGCTTCGCGCTGGAACGCGTAGGCGCTGTGCGAGGCCCCCGGGAACGCCCCGAACGCCGATTCCGCTTCCAGCAGCAGCGCTTCACCGGAGGACGCCGGCGTCGCCGGTTCATCGGTGTGTTCGAATTCGTCTTCATCGTGCTCTGGCTCGCCGAACAGGTCGGTGCCGCCTTCCTTGGTGTTCGGCGTGACCAGCTCATACGCGCGGCCATCGGGCAGCCCGGGCACGACCGCGGCCTGTGTCGTGAACGTCTCGTCCGGACCGTAGGTCACTCCCGGGCCGTAGATGACCCTGCCGTCTTCTTCGAGCTCGTTGCGCGCGACCACCCGGAAGTGGTATTCGCTACCGGCCGCGAGCCCACTGATCCGCTGGGTGACCTGCTCGCTCGAGCCACCCGTCGGGCCGCCCGAGCCGATCGATTCGCCAGCTGGCGCCGCTTCGCTCAGCGCCGGCGCGTCGTGGCCGTAGGCGGTCGTGGGGCCGTATTCAAACCAGTAGCTCGTGCTCGCCCCCAGCGGCCTGATCTGCGCGCGCAGCTGCGCGAACTCCGAGGACACGCCGCTCGCCGACGCGGAGAGCACCCGCGGGGCGCCCGGCGCGGTGAACGCCGGCGCCCGGCTCGCTTCGCTGCCGCCCTTGGCGCCGCCGCTCACAGCAACCAGCCGGTAGCGATACGTTTCGCCCGGCGTGAGGCCCGCGATCGCGGCCTGCACCTCGTGTTCGGCTTCTGGCTGTGTCGGGATCTTCGCTGCTTCCGGGGAGCACTGCACGCTCTTGGCCTTGGCTTTGGGGAAGCCGCCTTCTTCCTTGCTTTCGAGCGCTTCGTCGAACTGCGATTCAGATATGTACTGGAAGTAGCATTCCTTCAAGTCCGCTTCGGCGTCCGGGTTGCCGTGCTGGGCCGGGTTGACCACACCGTGAAGCACAGCGCTTTCGCCGTTGCGTGCGCTGGCCGCTTGCGCGGTCACGACCGGGAAATACGCGCCCGCCCCCCATACATCGACCACCTGCTGCTTAGGTTCAACGACATACACGTCGCCTTCGTTATCCACGCTCACATCGCCGGGCTGCTGCAGCGGCTGGCCTTCGGCTTCGGTTATCTGCGCGATGAACTTTCCCGTGCTCGCTTCGAATTCATCGATCGCGCCGACACGACCGCCCGCCGGATCATCGGTCCAGAGCGTGACCAGCAGGTGCCCGCTCACCGGGTCGATCGCGACGCCTTCCGGTTCTCCCGGGCTTCCATCGCTCCAGCCCCTCGGCACTTCCTCGCTCCCCAGTTCGAACGCCCGCACGTATCTGCCGCTTGCTTCATACTCAAACACTTGGCTGCAAGGCACATCAGCCACATAGATATCCCCCTGCGCATCGACCGCGAGCGCGAACCCCTTCGGACCGAGACCGCTGAATTCAACCCCACAACCCAGACCTGCCGGCCGACCCGTGATCTTGTTTTCATTCACATACGACAAACCAGATTCTTTGAACGGCACCGCTTCACCGCTGGCGTTGAGCTTCTGCACCGACCACACGCCCCCCTGTTCTTCTGAGGAGACATACACCGTGCATTCACTCGACGAACACGCCGACGGATCCCCAACGCTCGTCGAGTCATCCACCGCGACACGCGGGTGCCGGAACGTGCCAAGCGTCCGTTCATACAGACCCGCCTGCGAATACGCTTCCACCGCGCGTTCGTCTTCCGGGTCGGTGACATACGCATCGCCACCCCCGGGCAGCGAGCGTTCGACCGCGAGATCCGCCGGCGGCACCCCAACCCCGAACGACTCAAACGGCGAAGAGGCACCCGGGGCGAACTCCTCCAGCAAATCCCCATCCAGATCCCCCACCCACAGATCGCCTTCCGGGCTCACCTCCACACCACCCGGTTCAGACACGCCCGAAATCTCTCTCAAAAACGGGCGGGTAAAACCAGCGAACGCCACCGACGGCACCGACAACACGCACACAAACACCACAACCACCGCCAGCACAACACCACATCCGCGCTCACACACTCCCATCAGACACTCAAACCCTCTCGCTCGCCCATCAGACCCCTTAAGACCTCTCGCCCGCAGACCTCTCGCTCGCGCTCCAAACCCGTACCCTTCTTCGACAAACGCCCGGCACGGGGCCACACACGCGACCCCGTGCCGGGACACTACAGTCGGACAGGTACCGCCGAGACGGCAACCGCCTAGCCGGCTTGCCTCAGACTTCGCTCACTTCAAGGCTCACCGCCGTACCGCTGCTGTTTAATGCCGCTATTAACACTTTACCGCGCACTAACCCGCTTTCTTTACCGCCGAGCGAGCAGTCCGCCCATTCCGCCTTTTTTTCTGTTTCGGCCGGGAACGTCACCGTCACTAACGGCGGTTCCGTCGCCGTGCCTAATAAGTTTTCAACTTCGACACGAGCATCATCAGCCGCGCTTTCCGACTTGCATTCATCCGCGATTTCAATGATGGATGTTTTGCATTTGACCGTGTAGCCAGGCTGCCCATGTGTCGTTTCTTTGATTCTATCCTTGCTCACACCAGCCACTAATTCGAGTAACGTGATCCAGCCAAGATCAACCGCAGAGGTGCCTGTGACTTTTTCGCATTTGTTCGCTACTTCTTCGCCTGCCTCATTTAATGCTTTCGCCGTAGGTTTACAGACAGGTTCTTTGCCTTCTTCTTTGAACGTCACTCTGGTGGTTTCGTCTTCAGAGCCGGGGCCCACCCAGCCTTCGTCCGTCACGTCCGCCCCCGTGCATTCGATGGCGGCTTCCTCTTTCATGTCTTCCAGCGTGAAATTGCCTTCGCCTTCGCTGTTGACTAAGCACGATTTCGACGTCGGTTCTTTGCCTTCGCATAACCACACCGTGTTATCAGCCGCGAACGACGCCGAAGCGAGCACGCCCAGCGCACCAAGCGCGAACAGCGCGATGATTAGCCTCTTCATATCCTACCCCTACCTTTCCTCCCGGCCGAAACGCGGTCAGCTATGCGCTCGGTCGAGAACTCATTCATTTCCTGATCGCGAGCATCCCGGGGGTAGCTCGCAGCTGCGACGATAGGAGCCGCGGCCGGCAACGTCAACAGCCGTTTCCAACTCGGCGAGTCGACGGCCGCCGTGTCAATGACTGTTTCTCACTGCGAAGCTCCAAGTCTGGACGATGCTGCGGAGCCCACTGCGAGCACAACGTGCATGGCTTGCGCTAGGCTCCAATCCGCTATCGGGGCGCTGCTTGCCCTGCCTGCACCGCTCGTTGCGGATCCTATCGTCAGAAACACTGGAAGGAATTTATGTTGTCGTATCTACGCAAACATCTTACGCTCGGGACTCTCGTACTGACGATTGCGCTCGTGTTCGCTCTGAGCGGCGGCGCGTACGCCGCGAGCAGATTCATCATCACCTCGACCAAGCAGATCAGCCCCAAGGTTCTCAAGGCGCTCAAAGGCGCGAATGGGAAGAACGGCGCGCCGGGGGCGACCGGGCCGCAGGGCGCCGCGGGCGCGAAGGGGGAAACGGGCGCGACGGGCGCCACCGGCGCGACGGGCGCCACCGGCGCGACGGGCGCCACCGGCGCGACGGGCGCCACCGGTCCGGAAGGAAAACAGGGGCCACCTGGCCAGACCGGCTTCACCAAGACGCTTCCCCCCGAAGAAACAGAGACGGGCACGTGGGCCTTCGGCGCAGCGGAAAACGCGCCTGCGGTCGCGGAGATCTCCTTCGCCGTCCCGCTGGAAAAGCCGCTGGAAGCCGCCGATGTGCACTACGTCAATAAGTCTGAATGGGAAGGTGGCACTGCGCCTGCCGCATGTCCGGGCACCCCCGAAAAACCGGAAGCCGAAGCCGGACAGTTGTGCGCGTATGAGATGCTCGTTAATGGCAGCGTGCCGGGCGAGCAAAAAGCTCTCGTCCAGGGTTCCGACCTCACTTACGGCACCGAAGGCGCCGCGACAGCCGGGGCTGTGCTGCTGTTCGGTCAGGCAACGAGCCCAGAAGCAACTGGATATGGCACCTGGGCTGTGACGGCGCCGCCGAAGGCCTGACGAACCAGCAGCTTCGCGATTCACGCCGCGCGACCCAGACGACTCCACCCGCGAGCCGCCTGGGTCGCGGTCGTCTCGTTCGCTCAGTCCGCCAGCGCGAGCCCCGCGGGCACGCGCACCGCGATCCACCCCGGCGCCGCGAGCACGAGCGCGGCGGCGGTTAGCACGAGCGCGAGACTCACTGCCGCCGACGGGACCGCGACCGAGGCGACGACGGGGAAGCCGATGACGCTCGCGAGCGCCTTGTCGAGCAGCTGCTGGCCGTAGAGCCCAAACGCGGCGCCGAGGACACAGCCCGTGCCGAGCAGCAGGACGCTCTCGAGCAGCACCGTCCGCCACAGCTGCGCCCGTGAGAAGCCCTCGAGCTTCAGCTTGGCCAGGCGCGGGCGGCGCTGCCAGAGCATCGCGCCCATCGCCGCCGCCATCGCGAGCACCGCGCCAACCAGGATCAGCGCGGCGATCTGTCCCAGGCGCGCAAGGCCCTGGCGGCTGAGGCTGCGCTCGCGGCCCGCGTGGCGGGCCGCGGTTTCGACCGCCAGCCCCGAGCCCGGGCCGAGCGCGCGGGCGATCTCGCCGACGGCGGCTTGCCGCGAGACGCCCGGGTCGAGCAGGACGTCGTAGGCGCTCGCCGCCGGGCCGCCCCACGCGCGCGCATAGTCCGCGGCGCTCATCACGATCGCGCCCGGCGCCCAGCCGATGTCGGTCGAGATCGCCGCGACGCGGAAGCCGCTCGGCACGGGGGAGGGCAGCGTCACGGCCTGCCCGATCCGGGCATGCAGTTCTTCGGCGAGCCCCCGGGAGAGGACGACCCAGCCGCCCGCGCGGACCCGTTCGCTGGCCCGGCGCGGGTCGCCTTCGACGATCTGCGAGGCCGGCAGCAGCGCGGACGCTTGCCCAGGCGGCGCGATCACCCACACGCGCCGCTCGCCGACGTCGAGCAGCCCGCCGCGGTAGACGCGCACCGCGCGCACGCCCGGCAACCGTGCGAGCGCCGCCTGCTTGGAGGGGGCGAACGGGGCCGTGTGCAGCAGGTTGTACGAGCCGGCCGGCGCCACCCACACGTCGGCGAACGCGTTCGTGTCGCGCGCCGCGTCGTCCAGGCCCGCGAGCAGGTCCGCGTGCGCGCCCTGGATCGCGACCGCGCCGAACACCGCGACCGCGCCGGTCGCCGCGATCGCCACGGCCCGCGTGCGCGCGGCCGTGAGCTCCATCACCGCCACGTGGCCGGCGACGCCGGTGCGAGCGCGCGCCAGGCGCGCGGCGAGCGCGAGCGTCGCCGTCAGCGCGAGCGGCAGCTCCGCGAGCAGCGCGCCGATCAGCAGCACCATCCCCCAGACCGCCGCCTGCGGCGCCGCGAACAGGATCGCGCCGGCGGCGCCCAGGCAGAGCACGCCGGCGAGCGCCGGCCACACGACCGGCCGCACAGCCCCCCGCCCGGGGCGCGGCGCGCCGGCGAGCAGCGGGTCGGGCGAGAGGATCGCCCGCAGCGGGCTGAGCACCGCCACGACCGACGCGAGCATCCCGCCGCCGGCGGCGACGGCGACGCTTTTGACGCTCACGACCCGCTGGGAGCCGACCGCGAACGCCGAGGACAGATAGCCGGGCGCCGCGTGGAACAGGTGGATCGAGAGCTCCTCGCCGAGCGCCAGCCCGAGCGCGCATCCGAGCGCGCCGAGCGCGAGCGCGTCGAGCAGCAGCACGGCGATCACCGCCCGCGGCTGGTAGCCCTCGCGGCGCAGCTCGGCGATCAGGCGCCGGCGCTGGGGCGCGCTCAGCAGCATCGCGTTGAACGCGAACAGGAACCCGACGAGCGCGCTGATCACCGCGAACAGCGCCGTCGACTGGTCGCTCGCACCGGCGGCCTTGGCGAACAGCGCTTCGTCGTAGCTCGTCGGCTCGACGTCCAGGCGCCCGGCCGCGAGTCGCTGTAGCGCCGCGCGCACCCGCGCTTCGCGGCCCGGCGCCGGCTGCACGAGGATCCGGCTGACACGGCCTTGGAGGCCCGCCATTTCCTGGGCGAAGAACAGCGGCGCGACCGCGATCGGGCTTTCCACCAGCGGGCCGATCTGGTTTTTGTGCAGCTGCTCATACAGCGGCGCCCTGGCGGTGCGCCCGTAGAGTTCGAACGTCGCTTCGGCGCCGAACTTGGTGACGCCGATCGCATGCGCGAGCGGCGCGGGCAGCACGACCGCGCCGATCCCCCCGAACGGTTCGAGCCTGGTGTGGCGCACGAGCGCGCCGCCGAGGCGCGCGAGGCTCGCGTCGGCGCCGACGAGCTCGACCGACTCGCTGCCCTTCGGGCCGCGCGCGTTGGCGCTGGCTTCGAGCAGCGGCGCCGCGAGCGCCACGCCGCCGATGGCGCGCACCCGGGCAAGCATGGCTTCCGGAAAGCCCTGGTCATCGCGCGCGATCAGCTGCAGCGTGGCGTGCCCGACGATCCCGCGCGAGAGCTGCGCGACCGAGCTCAGCAGGCTCGAGCTCGCGACCTGGGAGGCGAACAGCAGCGCGACGCCCGCGGCGATGCCGAGCACCGCGAAGCCCTCCTGCAGCGCCCGCGCGCGCAGGCGCACGCGGTAGAAGTGCCGGAGGTTGGCCGGCCTCACGCCGGGACCGGGCCCGCGCGCCTACCCGGCCGGCGAGGGCGCATAGGCGGGATCGGGCGCGTAGTCCTCGAGGCGTCCGTCGCGCAGCGCGTAGACGCGGTCGGCGTAGCGCGCAGCCAGCGGGTCGTGGCTGACGAGGACGAGCGCCATCTCGCGCTCGCGGCAGAGCTCGCGCAGCAGCTCGAGCACCTCGCGCCCGCGCCGGGTGTCGAGGCTCCCCGTGGGCTCGTCCGCGAGCAGCAGCCGCGGTTTGGTCGAGAGCGCGCGCGCGATCATCACGCGCTGGCGCTCGCCCATCGACAGCGTCTCTGAGCGGTGGTTCAGGCGCTCGCGCAGGCCGAGGCGATCGAGCAGCGGCGCGAGCTCGCGGTGCGCCTCGCGCCAGCGCCTGCTCGCGAGCAGCTTCAGGACGGCGTTGTCGATCGCGCTGACCCCCGGCAGCAGGTCGAAGCTCTGGCGGATGAAGCCGAGCTCGGACAGGCGAAAGCGCGAGGCTTCGCGCTCTGAGAGCGAGGCGACGTCGCGCCCGCCGATCAGCACCGTCCCGGCGGTGGGCGCTAGCAGCGTCGCGATCATCAGCAGCAGGGTCGTCTTGCCCGAGCCGCTGGGCCCGTACAGCGCGACCGTCTCGCCCGCCCGCACGCTCATCGAGACGCCGTCGACGGCGCGCACGGTCTCGCCGCCGGCGGACGGATAGTGCTTGGCGAGGTCGCGCAGCTCGAGCACCCCAGCCCGCCTATGCGCCCGCGCGCAGCGGGCCGGAGAGGGCGAGCGCGAGCTTGAACGCGGGCAGGGAGCGGCGCACGAGCGGGCCTGTCGCGTCCGTCGCGGCGGCGGCGATCGCGCGCGCCCGCGGCTCGGCGGCCTGCGGCGCGGAGAGGTAGTGGCAGGCCATCGCCGTCAGGATCAGCTCGTGCAGGCGCCCGCGCGCGAGCGCCCGTACCCGCGCCCCGGCCTCGCGCGCCAGCGCGCCCACGCGCGCGGCGGCGCCGGCGGGGGAGTCGTAGTGGCCGAGCAGGTTGCGCTGGCCCTCGCGGCGGTCCTCGGCGACGTCGACGAGGCTGTCGAGCATGGTGTGAAGCGCGCCGACCCACGGGAAGTAGGCGGCCTCGACCGCGGCCGGCTCGGAGGGCTCGAGCGAGGGGTCGGCGGCGAGCGCGAGCAGTGCGAGCAGATACTCGCCGTCCTCGCGCCGGGGCTGGTGGGCGTAGTAGTCGGGGTGGGGCGCCGCCGGGTCGAGCGCCGCGAGCAGCGCGGCGTGCAGGGCGGCGGCGTTTGCGAGCGGGTCGGCGCTGGGCTGCTCGGCGAGCATGTCCAGGTAGTTGTAGGCCGACTGGATCGCGACGAGCGCGCGCACCGCCGGCGCGCGGGCGCCGGCCGGCGCGAGCAGCGCGAACAGCGCGGCGCCGTGCATGTTGGCGCGCTTTCGCAGCGCGGCGAGCGCGTGGCGGCGCAGCGTGGCGTCGGGGATCGCCCGCGCGCGGGCGTCCCAGCGCGAGAGCTCGTGCGCCGCCCGCGGGAGGATCCGCGCGCAGTAGCCGAGCGCCGAGGCCCCGGCCGTCCGCTGGATGCTCGCCGCGCCCACCGAAGCGTCCGGGCTAGCGGCGGCGCCGGCGCGGCGGGCACGGCACGGTGGTCGAGGCGCCGGCGCTTGAGCCGTCCTGGAAGCCGAACTGGGCGGAGAACGGGAAGCCCCCGCGGGGGCAGCGTTCGGGGACGCTCACCCCCCGCGGGTGAAACGCGACCAGGCGGCCGTGGCTGCGGCGGTAGTAGGTCAGGCGGCTGGGGCCGATCGTGCTCCGGACGCTGACGAGCGAGACGTCGGGGCCGCCGGGCACGCTCGCGACCGCCGGCACCTGGGCGGCCAGCTGCGAGCCGAAGGCGCCGAAGGCGGGGAGCAGTTCGGCGGAGAACACCAGCTGGGCGATCACCGGGCTCTGGCCGTTGGCGTAGAACAGCACCACGTCGTTGCCGTCGTGGGGCGGGCCCATCAGCGCCTGGATTTCAGGGACCTCGTGGCCGGAGCCGGCGCCGAAGGGGACTTCGACGAGGGCGCTGCCCGAGCCCAGGCGCGAGTTCGCCGGGCAACCGCCGGGGCCCTTGGCCTGCAGCGCCGCCGGCTGGCAGATCGCCAGGCCGAGGGTGGTCGTCGCGAAGTCGATCCCCGCGGGCAGGCGCAGGTCGAGGCTCGACAGCGGCGGCGGCGCGAGCCCTTCGGCGGTCGAAAGCTGGAAGCCGAAGGAGATCGTCGTGCTCGCCCCGAGCCTGTCGGGGCTGAAGGAGGCGTGCAGCGTGGCCCGCTCCGACGCCGCAGCGGCGCCGGCGGGCGGGGCCGCGCAGAGCGCCAGCGCCAGCGCGCCGAGAGCTCGCTTTGCTCGCACGCGCGACCGCCGCGCCTTCAGGTCGACATGTGGCCGCTCAGGCGCACCGTGACGGCGTCGTTGGAGCGGGCGATCGTGCCGGAGAAGCTCAGGCTGGAGCCGTGCGCGTGGTCATAGCCGCCGCTGCCGCGGGAGACCGACATCGAGCCGGAGAAGCTCGCGGTGGCGCCGGCGGCGTGGTAGCTGGCGCTGGCGTAGCCTGAGATCGAGCCGCCGCGGGGGTAGATGTTGACTTCGGCGCTGACGCGGTCGACCGAGACGATGTGCAGGTGGATGTAGATCGCGCCGTCGATCGTCCCGGACACCGACCCCTGCTCGTTGAGCGTGAAGCCGTGCTTGCTCGTCAGGTGCAGGTGCGCGCTCTCGCTCAGCGAGTAGCTCCCCGCGACGCTCGCGCGAGGGGTCTGCGCGCCCGCGCTCGCCACCCCCGCGGGCGCGGTGCCCGCGAGCACGACCGCGGCGCCGGCCGTGCAGGCCGCGAGCACGCTCGACCGGCGCGCGGCGACTCTCGCTCTGCTCATGACGACCTCTCCTTCACCTTTTCATCTTTCCGGCATCTGGAACAGATGCGTCTGGTAAGCGTACGCGGCGCGGCTCCCGCGGTCCAGCGGCTGTTTCCCACTGTCCGCCCCCAAGGCGGGCAGCACGTGCGCGCGGCCGGGCGGCGAGCGGCGGCCGCGGGGAGCGTCCCGCCGAGCGCCGGCCTATGCGACCGGGCACATGCCGCCGTCGAGGTTGATCGCGGCGCCGGTCACGTAGGAGGCGCGCGGCGAGAGCAGGAACGAGGCGAGGTCGGCGAACTCGCGGGGCCTGCCGACGCGCCGCAGCGGGATCCGGCAGTCGGCGACCATTCGCGCGTAGTAGGCGTCGTCGGTGATCCCGGCGGCTTTGGCCCTGGCTTGCAGCTGGGCGCTTTCGAGGACGCCGATCAGCACGGCGTTGACGCGGACGCCCTCGCCGGCCAGCTCGCGCGAGAGGGCCTTGGTGAGGGCGAGCCCGGCGGCGCGCGAGACCGAGGTGGGGGTCGTGCAGGCCTCCGGGGCCTTGGCGGTGACCGACAGCGTGTTCACGATCGCGCCGCCGCTGCGGCGCAGCGCGGGCAGCGCGAGGCGGGTGAGGCGCACGGCGGCCATCAGCTTCAGCGAGAGGTCCTGCTCCCAGACCTCGTCCGAATGCTCGGCGAAGGCGCCGGCGGCGAGCGTGCCCGCGTTGTTGGCCAGGCCGTCGATCCGCCCCCAGCGCTCGAGCGCGTCGCCGGCGAAGCGCTCGAGATCGTGCGGGCGCCTGGCGTCGCCGGCGAGCGCCAGCACCTCGCCGCCGCGCTCGCGCAGGCGCTCGGCGGCGTGCTCCAGCCGCCGGGCGTCGCGGGCGAGCAGACCCACGCGGGCGCCCTCGCCGACGAGTCGCTCGGCCAGCGCGTAGCCGAGGCCGGCGGAGCCGCCGGTGATCAGGAAGACGCCGCCCTCGAGCTCGAGGTCCACGGCCCGGGCGGCGCTACATGTCCTCGGGCGTGCGCCCGTCGCGCCCGACGTAGCCGCCCTTGCCCCCGGCGCACAGGTAAACCGTCTCGCCCGGGCCGAGGATCCGGATGCGCCGACGGGTGGGCGCGTCGACGCGCGCGAAGGCGCCCTCCCGCAGGCGGTGCACGCTGCCGTCGCCGAAGTGCATCTCGATCGCGCCGCGGTGCACGAAGTACAGCTCCTCCTGGACGTCGTGGTAGTGCCATTTGGTCTCATAGCCGGGCGGGCGCACGAGCACGTTGACGCCGAAGGCGCTCACGCCGAGCCCGCGGCGGACCTTGCGAAAGCCGTACTCGCTGCCGAGGTCCTCGATCCGCCCGACTGCGTAGCCCTCGCCGACCGTCACGCCCGGGTAGGCGCCGGCGTCGACGCGCCCCTCAGCCGGCATGGGCCGCTTCGCTTCGCTCGGGCGCGCCCGGCTCGGGCTCTCCCCGATACAGCCAGGGGATCCGATGGCCGACCAGCCGGCCGCGGTAGCGCCGGCGCTTGCCGTAGACGAGCCAGGTCGTGTCCACCTCGCCGAAGCGCTCGCGCACGAGCAGCTGCCCGGGGTGGCGATCGGCGAACTCGACGAGCGTGACTCCCGCGTCATAGCGCCCGGCGAGCAGGTTGCGCGCGACGATCGGGTTGGCGGGCTCTTCGACCACCGTCTCCCAGCGCGCGGGGTCGGTGTATCCGAGCGCGGCGGGCACGACCCCGAGGCTCCTCGGCCGCTCGACGCCGGCGCGCACGAGCAGCCCCATTTCCTTGGCCGGGTACAGGAAGGTGTCGACGACGAACACCTCGTGGCGGTAGCGCTCGGTCGCGATGTGGACGTCGGGGTGGGCGCTGCACTGCACGAGGAACGCGCCGGGCTCCCGGTGCACCCGCTCGAGCCCGTTGAGCAGGTCCGCGACGAGCTCCACGCGGGCGTCGTCTAGCCCCTCGAACTCCAGGTAGCGCATGAGCGCGTTCTCGTGGCAGGTGCCCGCGGGGCCGAGCGTGATGAAGGTGGGTGCGGTCATGGGGCGCTGGCGAGTCTGGGCGGCGCTCGCGCAGGCGCGAGCCGCCCGCGGCTTATAGCACCGCGTCGCGGAGGCTTGACAGAGGTCGCGGGCTTGCGCGGAATCGGCGGCGAATGCGCGCGGCGTGGGCTCGAAGACTGTCTCCGACTGCACGCTCTGCACTGAGGCGCCCGCGGGCGAGATGTCCAGATAGCGCGCTACCGGCGGCTGACGATTGGGGCTGGCCTTGTGTCTATCGTGGCTGCCAAGCCAGCGGCAAGTCGGCGCGGACACGCTCGAAGCGCGTCGCGATAGCACGCTCGAAACTCTAGTGTTTATCGTTGCCCTCGGGTATGAGCCGAACTATGTTCTCTTGGCCAGCCAATTGAACTTCCGCCACAGGAAGGCCCACCCGACACAGAACAGGGACCGAGGTGCCAATGCCCAGAACGCGTTCAGCAGTTGCCAAAGCTACCGACAACGGGCAGGAGCCCGCATGGTCGATCCCGAGCCTGCGCGAGCCGCGCTACTCGCAGTCGCTCGAGCGCGGCTTGGCGATCCTCGGCTGCTTTACGCCAAAGCGCCCGGTGCTCGGGATCGCGGACATCGCGGACGAGCTCGGCATGAGCCGCTCGACGACGCACCGCTACGTGATCACGCTGGTGGCGCTCGGCTACCTCGAGCAGGGCGCCTCGCGCAAGTACCGCCTCGGCCTGCGGGTGACCGACCTGGGGATGTCGGCGCTGAACTCGACCGGGCTGCGCGAGCACGCCCACCCCTACCTCGAGGAGCTGCGCCAGCGGACCTCCTACACGACCAGCCTGGGAGTGCTCGAGGGCACGGACGTGCTGTTCGTCGATCGCGTTCGCAGCTTTCGCCGCGGGCAGGGCAAAGTCGACCTGAACCTGCACACCGGCTCGCGCGTGCCCGCGTACTGCACGGCGATGGGCAAGCTGCTGCTGGCGAGCCTGCCGGAGGCCGAGCAGCGCGACCTGATCGCGACGATGAAGCTCACCAAGCACGGCCCGAACACGATCATGGGCAAGAAGGCGCTGCGCGAGGAGCTCGACGAGATCGCGGCGGCCGGGTTCGCGGTCGATGACGAAGAGTTCGCCGCGGGGCTGTACGCGATCGCGGCGCCGGTGCGCAACGAGGCGCGCGACGTGGTCGCCGCGGCGGGCCTGACGGCCCACAGCTCGATCATCTCGCTAGAGGAGCTCGTCGACGCGCTCGGCCCGCACCTGGTCTCGACCGCCGATCGGATCTCCGCGCGCCTGGGCTACAGGCGCGACGACGAGCAGAGCTGACCTCCAATACGCTGGACGGCGATGCATCGCCTGTCCGCCTCGCTGTGCCTGGCGCTGTGCGCGCTGACGCTCGCCGCGTGCGGCGCGTCCTCGAGCTCCACCTCCACGTCGGGCTTCAGCGGCACCAAGCGCGAAGTCGCCCGGACGATCGCCAACTTCCAGTCCCACGCGACGAGCTCGGAAGAGAAGAAGATCTGCAGCGAAGACCTCGCCGCGAGCGTCGTCAGCCGCCTCGGCGGCACGAGCGGCTGCGAAGCAGCGATCAAACACCAGCTGAGCCAGATCGACAACCTGGAAGTGGGCATCGAATCGGTGGATCTCGCGGACTCCGGCAAGAGCGCGACCGCCCACGTCCGCAGCATCCGCGAAGGCAAGACCAAGCCGAGCACGCTCTCGCTCGTCAAGGAAGCCGGGAAGTGGAGGATCTCGGGGACGTAGCTGTGAGACCTCCACGGGCGAGGTCCGGCGGCGTGTACGGGCAAGCCCGCGTCGCTACAGACGATCGTCTGTAGTACAAAAAGTTTCGATCAGCGATAGTCCGGGTATGCGCGATTCGCTACAGACTTTCGGCGGGAACGTGCGCCGGCTGCGCAAGGAACTCGGCCTGACTCAGCAACAGCTGGCCGAAGCGGCCGATCTGCATCTGACGCACGTCTCCAAGATCGAGCGCTCCATATGCGAGCCGGGCGCGAGGACCGTCGCGAAGCTCGCCCGTGGCCTGCGGGTGTCGGCGGGGCCGCTGTTCGAGGACATCGACGGCCGCTGAGCGCGAGCCCGCGCAGCGGATCGAGTGGCTCAGCTGAGGGTGCGGCCGTACTGGCGCTCGTAGTACGCCCGGTACTCCCCCGAGCGGATCGGCTCCCACCACCAGGCGTTCTCGCGATACCACGCGACCGTCTGCTCGAGGCCCTCGTCGAAGCGCATGCGCGGGGACCAGCCGAGGGCGCGCACCTTCTGCGAGGACAGCGAGTAGCGGCGGTCGTGGCCCGGACGGTCGCGCACGTGCTCGATCTGTGACTCGCGCGCGCCGGTCAGCGCGACGATGCGCCTGACGACCGTCATGTTCGCCTCCTCGTCCGGGCCGCCCGCGTTGTACACCTCGCCCGGATTGCCGTGCTCGAGCACCTGGCCGATCGCCGCCGCGAAGTCGCTCGAGTGGATCCAGTTGCGCACCTGCATGCCGTCGCCGTACACCGGCAGCGGGTCGCCGTGGACGGCGTTGAGGATCATCAGCGGGATCAGCTTCTCCGGGTACTGATACGGGCCGTAGTTGTTCGAGCCGCGACAGATCAGCGCCTGCAAGCCATAGGTGTGGAAGTAGCTCGCCACCAGCAGGTCCGCGCCGGCCTTCGTCGCCGAGTACGGCGAGGAGGGCGCCAGCGGGCTGTGCTCCGTGAACGTGCCCTCCTCGATCGAGCCGTACACCTCGTCGGTCGACACCTGCACGTAGCGCAGCCCGTGCTCGCGCGCTGCCTCCAGCAGCACGTAGGTGCCGAGCGCGTGCGTCGCCACGAACGCGTCCGGCTCGGCGATCGAGCGATCGACGTGCGTCTCCGCCGCGAAGTTCACGATCGCCTCGGGCGCGCCCGCCTCGATCGCGCCCGCGACCGCCTCGCGATCCTCGATCGCGCCGCGCACGAAGCGAAACCCGGGCCGCTCGAGCAGGTCTTGGAGGTTTTCCTCGCGGCCGGCGTACGTGAGCTTGTCGAGCACCGTCACGTGGTCGCCGTGCTCGAGCACGCGCTGGCGCGCGAACGCCGAGCCGATGAAGCCCGCGCCGCCGCAGACGAGCAGTTTCATGCGCGCATCATCCCAGCGATCGGCCCCACGTGCGCTCGCGGCGGGCTCCGGCCTCCCCGTCGGGGGCTAACATGAGCCGATGTCCACCGTCGTGCATCCTCACGTCGACATCGACGAATTCGAGGCGCTGCAGGAAAACGCCCTCTGGACCTTGGGCATGGAGCTCATCGACGGCGAGGCGGTCGTGATGCCTCCGATCGGACAGGAGGCATCCTCCGCCCAGGGGGAGCTGCACCTGGCCTTGCGCCGCTGGCAGGAGGACGCCGAAGTGGAAGGCGTCCTGCTGCAGGACGTGTTCGTCGCGCTCCCGGGAGAGAACCGCCCCGCCCCCGACATCTCGTGGTGGAGCGCCGAGCACCTGCCTCCCCCGCCGCTGCGCGTACTGGATCGCGCGAAGCGACGCATACCCGACCTCGTCGTCGAGGTGCTCTCGCCGAGCACGCGCGCGAACGGCCTCGGCGCAAAGCGCGAGCTGTACATGCGCTCGGGCGTGCCCGAGCTGTGGCTCGTGGACCCCGACGCGCGGACCGTCACGCGGGTGCGACCCGGCGCCGATGACGAGGTGCTTGGCGACGGCGAGTCACTCACCAGCGAGCTGCTCGACGGCTTCGCGCTCGAAGTCGCGCGGATCTTTCCGTTCTGAGCCGTCGGGCCGAGACTCAGGTGATCCCCGCGCGCGCCGCCAGATAGCCGGCCAGGCCGTCCTGCCACGGCGGCAGCGGGATCACGTCGTCGCGCTCTGACTCGAGCGCCGACCACGCCGGGCGCGGCGCCGGGCGCGGCATCTGCTCGGTCGTCGCCTCCCGCACCGCGCAGTCCAGCTCCGCCTGGCGGAAGATCTCCGTCGCGAAGCCGTTCCACGAAACGTGCCCCGCGCCCGCCAGGTGCACCAGGCCGCTCACGCCGCGCTCGAGCAGCCCGAGCAGCGCCGGCGCGAGATGGCCCGTCCACGTCGGGCAGCCCACCTGGTCGCTCACCACCCGAACCGCCTCGCGCTCGCCCGCCAATCGCAGCATCGTCGCCGCGAAGTTGTGCCCCCGCACCCCGAACAGCCACGAGCTGCGCGCGACCGTGTGGCGCGGCGAGGCCGCCAGCACTTCGCGCTCGCCTTCCAGCTTCGTCTGCCCGTACGCCGAGCGCGGCCCGGTCGGATCGGACTCCACGTACGCACGCGGCGCGCCGGAGGAATCTACGAACGCCTCCCCGCTAAACACATAATCGGTCGACACGTGCACGAGCGGCACGCGTTCCCACGCCGCCGCCATCGCCAGGTTGCGCGCCCCGTCGGCGTTCACCGCGTGCGCCTGCTCGCGATGGCTCTCCGCGCCGTCCACGTCCGTCCACGCCGCGCAGTTGAGCACCGCGTCGGGATGCACCCGCGCGAATTCCGCTTCGACCGCGCCTGGGTTCGTGATGTCGAGCTCGTCCACGTCCACCGCCACCAGCTCGTGGCCCGCGGCGGCGCCCACGCGCAGCACGTCGAAGCCGAGCATCCCCGCCGCGCCTGTCACCAGCAGCTTCACAGGATCGAGATATCCGAATTGTCGCCCACCATGAACCGGTACGCGCGCGGCTGGCGGTCGCCGCGGCGCACCGTCACGTTGCGCCCGAGCAGCGAGGACTCCATGCGCCCTTCCAGGTCGCACACCGTGCTGCCCGCCAGCAGGATCGAGTGCTCGACCTCCGCGTTGCAGATCGTGCAGCCCTCGCCGATCGCCGTGTACGGACCCACGTAGCAGTCGCTCAGGCGCGCATCCGCGCCCACGATCGCCGGGCCGCGCACAGTCGTGCGCTCCAACCGCGCCCCGCGCTCGATCACCACGCGGCCTTCCACCTGCGAGTCCACCAGCTCGCCCTCGATCCGCTCGCTCACGTTGTCCAGGATCAGACGGTTGGCCTCCAGCATGTCCTCCAGGCGCCCCGTGTCCTTCCACCAGCCGCGCACGATGTGCGGCTCCACCCGCATCCCCGAGTCCACCAGCTGCTGGATCGCATCCGTGATCTCGAGCTCGCCGCGCGGCGAGGGCGCGATCGCGCGCGCCGCGTCGTGGATCGCCGCCGTGAACATGTACACCCCCACCAGCGCCAGGTCCGTCTTCGGCCGCGCCGGCTTCTCCACCAACCGCACCACGCGGCTCGGGCCGGCCGCCGACGGACCGGCGCCCGAACCGTCGGAGCCGCGCGCGCCCTCAGGGGCGAGCTCCGCAACGCCGTAGTTCTCCGGGTCGGGCACCTGCGTCAGCAGGATCAGCGCGTCCGGCCCGTGCTCGCGAAACGCCGTCACCAGATCCGAGATCCCGCCCTGCAGCAGGTTGTCGCCCAGGTACATCACGAACGCGCTCGCGCCCAAATAAGGCTCCGCGGTCAGCACCGCGTGCGCGAGACCCAGCGGTTCCTTCTGCGGGATGTACGTGATCCGCACCCCGAAGCGCGAGCCGTCGCCCGCCACCGCTTCGATCTCCGGTCCCGTCTCCGGCGCGATGATGATCCCCACCTCCGCGATCCCCGCCTGCGCCATCGCCTCGATGCCGTAGAACAGCACGGGCTTGTTCGCCACCGGCACCAGCTGCTTGGCGCTCGTGTGCGTAATCGGGCGCAGGCGCGTGCCCTTGCCCCCGGACAGGATCAGGCCCTTCAGCGCATCCATTGCGTGCGGGAGCCTACAGAGCGACGTCACGGCCGGTAGGCCGCTCGAGCAGCCGATCCGGCGATATCCGGCAGTAGGTCGGATGACCGCCGGCGAGGCCCTCCGGGAGGATCGCGCTGAGCGCTGAGCGCCTGATCGCGCAAGCGCAGGATCCGCACGGATCTTCGGTTAGCGCCGGGGGGCGCCCCCGCGTCAGTAGCCGCCGCCCAGCTTGCGGTGATCCCACGTCGCTCGGCGCAGCTCCACGAACTCGAGCGCCACGCGCTTGGCCGCCTGCCGGTCGATCATCGCGCCCACCTCCGCCGCCGGCTCCGCCACCGGCGGCTGCCCGCGCGGCGCCGCGTAGCGACGAAAGATCTCCTGACCGAGCGCTTTGACCACGTGCTCCTCGCGGTGCACGATCGCCTCGCACTCCAACATCACCCCGCGCAGCTCCTGGTAGAGCTCGGCCGCCTCCACCTGCAACGTCGCGCGCGCGTCGCGCTCGAGGTTGCGCACCTTCTGCGAGGCCGCGTACGTCCACGCCCAGATGCGCGGCCCGGGCTCGCCCGCGGGCGCCCCGCCCTCGCCGGCCGGCCGCTCGCTCTCGCCCGCGGGCGCCTCGCGCAGCACGTACCACAGCGGCATCAGGTGCGGCCAGCCGCGCGGGCCGAGCGTCGCGCACGTGACTGTCCGCTGTTCGCGCAGGAACGCTGCGACCTGCGCGTCGCTCATCTTGATCTGCTCGCGGCGGCTCACTCGGACGGGAGCGTAGCGACCGCCGGCTGGCCCGAGCTCACTCCGCAGGAGCGCGCGATAGTGAGAGACACCGGTCGCGGTGCGCTTGCGCCTGCCCTAGCGCTTGGCGATGATTGCGCGCCATGCCGAAGCTCAGATTGCGCACGAGTTCACCCAGCCGGCCGCGGCCCACGCCAGCGCTGACCTCGGGCCGGCGCACGGGGGGTGGCGTCGTGATCGGGCGCCGGCGCGGAGCGGCGTGCTCGCTCGCGCCTGGCGCGGTGAACTCGACGCCGAACAGGCGGGTGCGGCGCGATCTCGCCTCAGGCGCACCCGCGTGAAGTCCACGACCCACTCAGGCCGCCGCCGGCGCGGCGCTCGCCTCGCGCAGCCGCGCCACCGCCGCGGACACCGCCTCGCGCGCGTCCCGGGGCTCGAGCACCGCCGCGTCGCCCGCTTCCTTGAGAATCTCGCGCACGAGCCAGTCGACCCCCGCGAAGCTCAGCTCGACCACCACCGCGCCGTCGGCGCACTCCTCGACCACGCGCCGCGCCTCGCGCGCCCAGCGCGCGCGCTCGGGTGAGACCCACACGCGCGCGCTGCGCGACGCCGGCACCTCGCCCGTGCGCAGCCAGCCGTCGACCTCCGCCGCGGGGTCGACCTCGGGACGCGGGCGGAAGCGCTCTTTGGTGACCGTCACATGCTTGATGCGATCCAGGCGGAAGTGGCGCACGCCGCCGCGCTCGGGGTCGAAGGAGGCCACGTACCAGCCCTCGCGACCGTTCGTCAGCGCATACGGCTCGACCCTGCGCAGCGCGAGCTCGTCCTCGTTCTCCTTGTAGTACTCGAGCTCGATCAGGCGGTGCGCGACGATCGCCTTGGACACCAGCCGCGCGACGTCCGAGTCATCGCCGGCCGTCGGCGCGACCTGCAGCCCCTGCTCCATCGGGTCCTCGCCGAGCGCCGCCACGATCCTCTCGCGCGCCGACGTCAGCGAGCCGTCGGGGATGTGCTCGCCGATCAGGTCGATCGCCGCCACCAGCGCCTTCGCCTCGACCGGCAGCAGGCGCGCCGGGCGGTCGAAGTTGTCGCTGTAGGGCTCCGGGTCGACCTCGATCTCCCCCTGCTCGTCCTTGAACTCCGCATACAGCACGTAGGAGCCGCCGCCGAAGTTGACCACGTTGAGCACGTTGACGTCCTCGCGCAGCTCCTCCTCGCTGATCTGCAGGCGCTCGCACACGTCGCCGATCGGGACGCGCTCGCCCGCGCGCCCGGCCCGGATCAGGATGCTCGCGAGCGTCACCAGCCGCGCGAAGCGCTCCGGGCGGATCGCCGTGTCCGGGCGCCCGGACTCCTGCTCGCCGTCCGAGGCCGGCGACTGCGCGCCGGCTCGCGCCGCGCGCGAGCGCGAGCGGATCCGCGCGCCCGCGCTCGCCTCGCGCGGCGGCGAGGGCCGCGAGCCGTGCTCGCCGGGCGCGAGCGGCGGCGCCTCGCCGTGGCGCTCATCCAGCAGCTCGAGGCGCCGCTGCAGCTCGCACACGAGCTCCTCGGGGCCGAGCAGCCTGGCGTTCGCGCCCAGCCCCAGCACCCACGAGATCAGGCTGCGCGCGCTCGAGTAGCCCGTCTCGAACACCGTCTCCCCCTCCTCCTCGTGGATCTCGCCGTAGCGCCCGAAGTGGCGTTCGATCTGCCACGCGATGCGCTCGCACACGTGCACGCGCGCGATCCCCTGCTCCTCGCCCAGCTGCCAGTCCGCGCGGTTCGCGTACGCGCGCGGATCGAAGTCCGCCGGCCTGTGGAAGTCGTGCTCGGCCTTCGTCGCGTATGAGACCTTGCCGCGGATCCGCGACAGGCGGAACACGCGCACCGCCCGGCGCTCGTGCGCGTAGCCCAGCAGGTAGAACTGCCCGCCCTGGAACAGCAGGTGATAGGGGTCCACGCGGCGCGCGCTCAGCTCGTCGCGCTCCATCGTGTAGTACTCGAACACGATCGTCTTGTTGCGGAAGATCGCCGTCTCGACCTTCGCCAGGCGCGAGGACAGCTCGTGCCCGCCCGCCGACGCGGTGATCCCGAGCGCCACCGAGCGCTGCTCGGGCGCGCGCAGCGGGCTCGGGCGTCCCCACGTGATCTGCTGCAACGCCAGGCGCAGCGGCTCCGCATACGCGAATTCTCCGTCCAGCAGGCTGAGCGCCGTCTGCAGCGCCGCGAGCTCGGAGTCGGTGAACGCGATCGCCGGCAGGTGGAAGTTCTCGGGACGCAGCGAGTAGTTCTCCTGCTCGGCCGCCCCGTCCGCCGGCCGGTCGACCGTCAGCTGGATGCGCAGCGATTCGAGCTCCGAGCGATCGGCGTAGAAGCGTCGCGCGAACGCGTCCTCGTTCATGCCGCTGTAGCCCTCGACGTCGCGGCGGATCTCGAGCGCCGTGACCGGCCGGCGCTCGGCCATCAGGTATGAGATCAGCGACAGCTGGCGGATCAGCTTCTCGGTGTCCTTTGCCATCCGACTCCAAAAGATAGAAGCCGGTGGCGAGACCGATGCGCGAAGCACGCACCGCCGCCCCGCTATTTGCGGCCTTTCAGGCGGCCGCGCGCGCCGCCAGCGGCTCCTCGCAGGGCGCCGGCTGCTCCTGGGCGCTCGCCGGCGCGCGCGCGGCGAAGAACGCGCCCGCGCCGAGCGCGCGGTCAAACGGCGACCAGCGCCGCCCGGGAGCCAGCTCCTTTTCCAAGCGGTCGAAGCTGCCCAGGCGCCCGCCGAGGTTGTCGATCATGTGCACCAGCGTCGCCTCGCGCGTGCACGGCACGACCGGGCTGCCGTGCTCGAGCGCGCCGTGATGGGAGAGGATGATGTGCCCGACCGCCTGCGCCAGCTCTGCCGGGAAGCCGTCGATGTCCTCGATCAGGCGCCGGACGCGGTAGTAGCCCAGGGCGATCTCGCCGTGCAGCCTGCCCATGTCGGTCAGGTCGATGGCCCGCTCGCCCCCGGCCGCATCCGTGTACGCCTCGAGCTTGCCGACGTCGTGCAGCAGCGCGCCCGTCACCGCCAGGTCGCGGTCGATGCCCGCGAAGGTCGCGCTGATCGCGCTCACCGCCTGCGCGACCTCCAGGCAGTGCTCGAGCAGCCCGTGCGCGTAGGCCTGGTGGAAGTACTTGGCCGCGGGCGCCGTACGGTAGCCCGCCCACAGCTCGCCGTCCTCGCCGAACACGCGCTCGAGCAGCACGCGCAGGAACGGCTGCCGGATCGTGCCCAGCAGCTCGCGGACCTCCGCTTCCATCTGCTCGACCGCGCGCGCGGGGCCGTCGCGCAGGTCGGCGGGGTCGTAGCTGCCCGCCTGCGGCGCGTGCAGGCCGCGGAGGTTGATCTGCGGGCCAAAGCGCGGGTGCACCGTGTAGCGGCCCGTCACCCGCACCGCCGCGCCCGCGCTCGCCAGCCGCTCGACCTCCGCGAGCTCCTCCCACACCATGCACGCGACCGCGCCCGTACGGTCCCCGAGCTGCAGGCGCAGGTACTCGCCGCCGTCGCGGCGGCGGCGGCGCTCGGCCTCGCGCACGAGCAGCACCTGGTCGATCTCCGCGCCGTCTGTCAGCTCGTTCAGCAGCATCGGCTGAAGGTAGACGCGGGCGCGGACGGGACGCTCGGCGCGTGCACGGACGCCGCCGCCCGGGGGCGGCGGCGTCCGTGGAGACCTCGGCGCCGGGGGACGCCTTCGATCTCTCCCGAGCACCGCCGGAGAGGTGGGACGATGCTCAAGACTCGCACTTCCCCCCGCTTCGCCTCGTGCGGCTTGGCGGCGGATCGGGCGGCGGATCGACCGTTCCGCGTGTCACTTTAGTTCCGGTTATACGACTTCGCTAGATGTGTTTCTGACTTTTTGGCGGCCTCGCGCGCCGGCGTGGCCGCGCCGGCCGCGGGCTTGCGCGCCACGCACGCCGCGGCACGGGGCGCCGCTCGGCTACGGCTCCAAACGGTGCGGGCCGCGGTACAGGAACGTGACCTCGCGGACGTTCTCCTGCCCGAGCATCTGCATCAAAAGGCGCGTCAGGCCGAAGCCGAAGCCGCCGTGCGGCGGCGTGCCGAAGCGGAAGAAGTCCAGGTAGTACTGGATCGAGTCGATCTCCACCCCCTTCTCCAGCGCCTGCGCGATCAGCTGCTCGTAGCGGTGCTCGCGCTGGGCTCCGGTCGTCAGCTCGAGACCACGCCACAGCAGGTCGAAGCTCTTGGTGAGCGTCGGTTCGTCGGGGTGGCGCATGTGGTAGAACGGCCGCACGCTCGTCGGATAGTCGGTCACGAACACGAACTCGTGGCCGTGCTGCTCGCGCACGAGCGCGGACAGCGCACGCTCGCTCGCGGGGTCGAGGTCGTGTTCGGCGCCCGGAGGCTCGTGGCCGCTGTCGTGCAGCAGCTCCTTGGCTGCGTCCAGGCTCAGGCGCGGGAACGGCAGCGAGGGCACCGTCGGGCGGACGCCGAACGCCGCCTCGATCTGCTCGCCGTGGGTCTCGCTGACGACCGCCAGCGCGTGCGCCAGCCAGCGCTCCTCGAAGGCCATCACGTCCTCGTGCGAGTCGATCCAGGAGATCTCCACGTCGACGCTCGTGAACTCCGTGTCGTGGCGCGAGGTGAACGACGGGTTCGCGCGGAACACCGGCCCGATCTCGAACACCTTGCCGAAGCCCGCCGCCATCGCCATCTGCTTGTAGAACTGCGGCGACTGCGCGAGATACGCGTCGCGCTCGAAGTACTCGACCTTGAACAGCTCGGCGCCCGACTCGCTGGCCGAGCCCATCAGCTTCGGCGAGTGCAGCTCGATGAAGCCCTCTTTGCGCCAGTACTCGCGCATCGCGTGCTCGACCGTGCTCTGCACCTCGAAGATCAGCCTCCGCTCCGGGCGGCGCAGGTCCAGGTAGCGCCAGTCGATGCGCTTGTCCAGGGCCGAGTCGGGCGCGATCGGCAGCTCCGGCTCGGCGGGCGAGTCCACCCGCAGCTCCTCCAGGCGAACCTCCAGGCCGCCGAGCTTCACGCGCTCGTCGTCCACCACCGTGCCCGTCAGCGTCACCGCCGACTCGACCGCCAGCGCCGAGACCCGTTCGTTGAGCTCGCTCGGCGGCTCCTGCTTGGCGAGCGCCACCTGCGCGAGGCCAGTTTCGTCGCGCAGGATCAAGAACTGCATCCGCTTCTGGTCGCGCAGCGCGTGCACCCAGCCGCGCAGCGTCACCCGCTCTCCCAGGCTCTGGCGCAGCTCTGAGGTCAGCGTCCGCGTCACGGTGAGCACGGACCCTATCCCAGGCGACCGGGACGCGTTCCTCGCCCGGTGACCGTGCCCGCCGCGGGGGTCGGCCCGGATCCTCGGTCGCGAGTCGGCCCGGAGCCTGGGTCATATCGTCCAGAGACGCGCGAGCGGCGCAAAGTTCGCCGGTGGGCGCGTCGATGGGTGAGCGACCGCAAAGAAGGGAGCCCACCAAATGCCCGCCAGCGCAAGTTCGCGTTCGAGGCTCGGGGCGTCGCTGCGGGCGATTGCCGTCGCCGGATTCTGCTGCGCGACGCTGCTGCCTGGGAGCGCGCTCGCGCAGACTACCGCCCAGCGCCAGACGTTCACGGTCGCCTGGGGCGGTAACTACTACGGCACGCTCGGCGCAGGCTACAAAGGGCGGACGTACGGGCCGGCCGCGACGCTCGTGTCCAACGTGCGCGAAATCGCCTCCGCGGGCTCCAACTACGCGCTGCTGGAAAACGGCACGATCGATGCGTGGGGCGCCAATGCGTTCGGCCAGCTCGGCGACGGAACGCACCTGGCTGCGTGGACCCCTACCCCGGTGAGCGGCATCACGGAAGCCGTCGCCGTCGCGGCCGGCCAGGAACACGCGATGGCGCTGCTCGCGAACGGGACCGTCGAGACCTGGGGCATGAACACCTTCGGGACTATGGGCACCGGGACCAGCGGTCACGGAAAAGAAATCGGAGACCCCAGCGGGCTCCCGATCCAGGTCCCCGGCTTGAGCGGTGTCGTCGCGATCGCGTCCGGCGGCGGCGAGGACGCGGCGCTGCTGAGCGACGGGACGGTCGAGACCTGGGGCGCCAACAAAGCCGGCCAGCTCGGCGACGGCACCACCGTCGAAAAAACCACGCCCACCCCGGCGCTCGGGCTCACCCACGTCAAGGCGATCGCGGTCGGCGGCGGCGGCTGGAACGGCCACACGCTCGCGCTGCTGCAGAACGGGACCGTGATGGCCGCCGGCAACAACATGATCGGCGAGCTCGGGACCGGCGACACCGTGCGCGCCACGACCTTCGTGCCCGTCCCCGGTCTCTCGCACGTCGTCGCGATCTCGGCGGACATGACACACAGCATGGCCCTCTTGGAAAACGGGACCGTGATGACCTGGGGCAGCGACGGCAACGACGAGCTGGGGATCCCGGCTGCGCCCGAACAGTGCTTCGGCACGCCGTGCAGCACGCGTCCGGTGCCGGTGAGCGGATTGAGCGACGTGAGCGCGATCTCCGCCGGCTACCGCTTCAGCCTCGCGCTCAGCGACGGCAAGGTGTACGCGTGGGGTTGGAACACCGGCGGCGAGATGGGCAGCAGGAGCGGCAGGGAAGGCCGCGACCAGCTGCTGCCGATCCAGGTGCCCCTGTCCGGCGAAGCGAAGGCGATCTCGGCCGGCTGGTTCTCGAGCCTGGCGCTGACCAGCGAACCCGGCCCGCCGCCGCCGATCGAAATCACGCCCGGCCGCGGCTCGTTGACCGTTCGCTGGGTCGAGAGCCGGGAAACGACCGTCCCCTGGACCGTGCGCTGGCGCCCGGCGGGCGGCTCCCAAAACAGCTGGCCGCGGGCCCAGACCGTCGAGCTGGCGCCCGCCGCCCGCAGCTACACGATCACCGGGCTGAGCGCCGAACCCTACGAAGTCCTGATCAAAAACCAAGCCGGCCAGGGCAGCTTCCGCCGCAAGACGATCGTCGGGACCCCGCTCGCCCCGCAGTGACAGGCCGTCACGGCCGGGCCACGCGGCAGGGCCTCGGCGGCGGCGCCCTCGCCGCGCTCGCCGGCGGCGCCCCGCCCTACCGCGCGCGGGGCTCCTGCGTCGCGCGGGGCTCCCGCGGCGCGAGCTCCACCTCGACGGCGAACTCGCCGTCGGGGACCCGCTGCAGCTGCTCGATCGCGCCCGCCCGGCGCAGGTCCCCGAGCCCCAGCTCGAGCGCCGCCAGGCGCTCGGCGGTGTCGCGCACGACCACGCGACTGACCGCCGCGCGCATCGGCAGCCGCGCCTGCGACTTTGCCTTGCGCACCTCGTGCAGGACGTCGGCGACGAGCTCGAGCGCGACCTCCTCGCGACCGTGTCCGTTGGCGTGCCCGCCCGGTGAGCCCGCGTCCCCGCCGAGCGCCGCCGCGTGCAGCTCGCCCGCGTCCGGCCACGGCGCGCGGTGCACCGAGCCCTCCTGCCACCACGACCACGCCTCCTCGCACACGAACGGCAGGAACGGCGCGAACAGACGCTGGAAGACCGACAGCGAGCTCTCGAGCGCGAGGCCGACCGATGCGCTCACCCGCCGGTCGGGGTCATAGCGCCGGCCCTTGACTAGCTCGACATAGAAGTCGCAATACCACCAGAAGAAGCTCTCGGTGCGCTCGAGCGCGCGCGCGTAGTCGTAGCGCTCGAAGCTGTCCGTCGCCTCCTGCACGGTCCTCGCGAGCCGCGCGATCAGCGCGCGGTCGAGCGGGTGCGTGAGCCCTGCTTGCCCCCCGTTCTCGACGCCCACGCCATGCGCCGCGGGCGGCTCGCGCGAGCCGGCGGGGTCCGTGGGATCGCCCTCGCCCGCGCGCGGCGCGTCCGCGAGCGCGAACTTCGAGGCGTTCAGAAGCTTCACCGCGAGGCGCCTTCCGACCCTCATCTGCTGCGGGTCGAAGGCCGTGTCCGCGCCCGGACGGCCGCTCGCCGCCCAGTAGCGCGCGGCGTCCGCCCCGTGCTCCCGCAGCAGGTGCATCGGCGTGACCACGTTGCCCCTCGACTTGGACATCTTCTTGCGGTCGGGGTCGAGCACCCACCCGGAGATCGCGGCGTTCGCCCACGGCAGCACGTCGTAGTCCAGCTGCGAGCGCAGGACCGTGGTGAACAGCCACGTCCGGATGATGTCGTGCGCCTGCGGGCGCACGTCCATCGGGAACACCTTCGCGAACAGTTGCTCGTCCTCGCCGGCCGCGCCGCGACCGGACGGGTCCGTACCCGCGCTCTGGCCGCCCGCGATCTGCGGCGTCAGCGAGGAGGTCGCCCACGTGTCCATCACGTCCGGGTCCCCGGCGAAGCCCCCCGGCTGGCCGCGCTGGGCCGGCTCGTAGCCGTCGGGCGCGTCCGTCGAGGGGTCGACCGGCAGCCGCTCGGGCGTCGGCGTGATCGGCTGGTCATACAGCACCGCGCCGGCGCCGTCGAGCGGATACCACACGGGAAATGGCACGCCGAAGAAGCGCTGGCGGCTGATGCACCAGTCGCCGTTCAGGCCGTTCACCCAGTCCTCGAAGCGCGCGCGCATGTACGGCGGATGCCAGCGCAGTTGCCCGGCGCGCGCGAGCAGCGCCTCGCGGTGCTCGAGCGTGCGGATGAACCATTGGCGGCTGGTCACGATCTCCACCGGACGCTCGCCCTTCTCGAAGAACTTGACCGCGCGGCTCACCGGCTGGGGCTCGCCGAGCAGGTCCCCGGAGGCGCCCAGCAGCTCGACCACGCGCCTGCGCGCCTGGTTGATCGTCCTGCCCACGAGCTCGCCGTAGCTCGCGCGCGCGCGTTCGACGTCGGCGCTCTCCCAGCCGGGCGCTCCCCAGGGGACGTCGAGCAGCCGCCCGTCTTGACCGAGCACCGCGCGCACCGGCAGCCCGAGCTCGCGCCACCAGGTCACATCCGTGAGGTCCCCGAAGGTGCACACCATCACCAGCCCCGTGCCCTTCTCGCGCTCGACCAGCGGGTGGCTCAGCACCGGCACGCGCGTGCCGAACAGCGGCGTCAGCACCTCCGTCCCGACGAGCCCGCGGTGGCGCTCGTCCTCGGGATGGGCCAGCAGCGCGACGCACGCCGCGATCAGCTCCGGACGGGTCGTCTCGATCAGCGCCCGCGCGCCCGCGCTACCGGCCTCGCCGTCGCCGTCGCCGTCGGCCGGCGCGAAGCGCACGCGGTGCATCGCCCCCGGACGCTCGCGGTCCTCGAGCTCGGCCTGCGCGACGGCCGTCTGGAAGTCCACGTCCCACAACGTCGGCGCCTCCAGCTGGTAGGCCTCGCCGCGCTCCAGCAGGCCCAGGAACGAGCGCTGCGAGACGCGCTGCGCGCGCCGGCCGATCGTCGTGTAGGTCAGCGACCAGTCGACCGACAGGCCCAGGCGCCGCCACAGCTGCTCGAACGCCTGCTCGTCGCTCTCGGTGAGCGCCAGGCACAGCTCGACGAAGTTGGGCCGCGAGACGGCGAGCGGCTGCTTGTTGGCGTCCTGGCCGCCGCCGACCGGCGCAACGAAGTCGGGGTTGTACGGCACCGACGGGTCACAACGCACGCCGTAGTGGTTCTGCACGCGCCGCTCCGTCGGCAGGCCGTTGTCGTCCCAGCCCATCGGGTAGAAGACCTCCCTGCCGCGCATCCGCTGGTAGCGCGCGATCGTGTCCGTGTGCGTGTAGGAGAACACGTGGCCGACGTGCAGCGAGCCGCTGACCGTCGGCGGCGGCGTGTCGATCGAGTAGACGCGCTCGCGCGCCGCGGAGCGGTCGAAGCGATACGTGCCCTCGCGCTCCCACACCGCGCTCCACTTCTCCTCCAGGCCGTCCAGGCTCGGGCGCTCGGGCACGCGCTTCTCGGGTGATCGCTGCGGCTCCAAGCCGTTGATCGTACCCGCCCACCAGCGCCGGCAGGCGACGCGCTCAGCTCATTTCCACGTACCCCGTCGCTTCCGTCGGCGTGCGCACGTTGGCGGCGACCTTGTTTTCGTAGTTGCCCTCGATCGTCTGGATGTCGCCGTCGGGTAGCACGTCGCGCACGATCCCCACGTGTTCGTCGCCGAACACGATCAGATCGCCCGGCTTGGGCACCACGCCGGGACCGTTGGGGATCGCCCGCCCGGTGCTCTGCGCCCAGGACCAGACCTCCGAGACGGCGCCCGCGCCTTGCCCGCCTTCGCCGATCGGCTCGCCCGCCTGGCGGGCGACCCACGAGGCGAAGTACGCGCACCACGGCGCCCCCGGGATCGCGCCGGCGGTCGCCGTGCGGTACTGGGCGATCGCGGGCGATTCGTTGGAGCCCGGCGGCTGCTCGGTCTGCCCGATCTGGCTTTCGGCGATCGCCACGATCCGCGCGCCGGGCGTGTCCTGGGTGGCGAGCCCCGTGGGCGAGAGGGCCGCGACGCCCGAGACGCCGTCCAAGCCCGAAAGCGCGCTCGCGCCGCTCAAGCCGGCGTATGAGGCGTCCTCGGGATCCTCGAGCGCCGCCCCGGCCGCGGTCGCGGCGCTCGGTCCGGAGCCTTCGTAGTCGCCGCTCGCGCGTTCGAGCTCGGCCGCGAAGGACGATCCGCCACGCGCGAGCGCCGAGCCGGATTCGGAGGGCGCCGGCGTGCCGCCCGTGCTCGCGCCGATCAGCGACGCCGGGTCGGCGAGCGCCTGCCTGATCGCCGATACGCGCTCGAGCGTCGCTTCCAGGCTCATCGTCTCCGGTAATCGGCGGCGCCCGCCGAAGCTGGAGGGTCGGCGGCGGTCGCCGAAGCTGGAGGGTCGGCGGCGGTCGCCGAACGGATCGGCCGGACAAAGAGGACGGGCGGCCGTCGCCGCCCGTCCGACCACCGTTCCCTCGATGAAGCGGCGGTATATGGCTGCGCCGGCCGTTCTGTGACCGCCGAAGCGTTATGACCCTCCTGCCGCGGGCGGCCGACCGAAAACATCGGCCAGCGGTCAGGGGGGCTTCGCTGCAGCGGTGGCGTCCTCTAGGCGCCACCGCTGAGGAAGTTGTTGGACTATTCCAGGAGTTTCAGCGCCGCGTCGGGCAGCTGGTTCGCCTGTGCCAGGATCGCCACGCCGGCCTGCTGGAGGACCTCGTTCTTGGTGAAGTTGGTCATTTCCGTGGCCATGTTGACGTCATCGAGCGCGCTCTGCGCCGCGGTGAGGTTCTGGCTGTAGACTTCCAGGTTGGTCTGGGTGTACTGGATGCGGTCCTGGGCGGCACCGAATTCACCAGCGAGCTTCGCGACTTCTTCGATCGCCGTGGTCACGTTTTCAAGCGTGACGGCAGCTGCGCCGCCGATGGTCGTTACGATCGTGCCGACTTCACCCGCTTTGACTTCGATTTTTTCTTCGGCGCCTTCGTTGGGGCCGACCTGGAAAGCGATCTCTGCTCCGCCTTCAAGCAGTTCGGTGCCGTTGAACGTCGTCGTCTTGGCGACTCGTTCGATCTCCTTGAGCAGGTCTTCCTGCTCTTCTTCGATCGCGACCTTGCCTTCCGCGGAGGTCGTGCCGTTTTCCTTCTCGACCGAGAGCTCGCGGATGCGCTGCAGCATCTGCTCGACGTCGTTGAGGGCGCCCTGGGCGGTCTGCGTCAACGCCACCGCGTCCTGGATGTTTTCGGAAGCCTGGTTGAGGCCGTTAACCTGGCTCGTGAGGTTCTCGCTGATCGCGTAGCCGGCGACGTCGTCGGCGGCCGAGTTGATCTTGAGGCCCGAGGACAGCCGTTCCATCGACTGCGCAAGCATGTTCTCGGTGCTGTTCAGGTTCCGGCTGGCGTCCAGCGCCTCGAGGTTGGTGTTGATCGTGAGGGACATGCGTTCATCTCCTTGATGACGTTGTTTGTGTTGGTCCCGGTCCGACTCCGTGTCGGTCCACGCCAAGTATCGACAGCGCGCGGGGAAACTTGAGGAACGTTCCTCACCCTCACGGATTCCTCACACAAACGTTGACTCCTTTGCGTGCACGCCCGCATTCCCGCGCTCGCCGGAGCCGCGGCCTTGGCCGCCGCGCGCGCACGCCTGTTGCTGTCAGCGCCGGCGCTCAGGCGCGCACGTCGACGTGCGGCTGGCCGCCCTCGTCCTCCTCGTCCTCCTCGCCGTGCTCGTCGTGCGCCTCGGCCTGGCGCTCGCGACGGCGACGCTCCCGCTCCTGCCTGGCGGCGCGATCGCGCTCGCGCGAGACCGGCTCGAGCGGCTGGACCGGCAGCCTCGCGGAGATCGGCGTCGGATCGGGCAGGATCGGGTGGATCGGGTCCATGCTCCGCGCTCAGCCGCTCGTGTCCGGATGCCCCGGCATCTATGGACGCCTGCCGCCCGGGCGCGGGGGAGCGGGCGGCAGCTCGCGCCGCGCGGGCGCGCCGCGACTGCCCGCCACGAGCTGCTGCTCGCGGCTCTTGATCTCGAGCACCACCAGCCTGCGCCACAGGAACACGGCCCCCGCCCACGCCGCCACATAGCAGATGACGCCTGCGACCAGCGCGCGCAGCACGGCGTCGGCGAACGTGTTCGTCGGCAGCGACGTGTAGCCGGCGATCGCGAACCCCAGCAGACCGCCCCAGCCCTTGGCGCGCGCGACCGCACGCGCGGCGCGCGGGTGCGCGGCGATGCTCGGCCCGGCCGCATCCGCGCCCGCGTCCTTGCCGGACTTGCCGCCCTTCTTGCCGGCCTTGGCATCCTTGCCCGCCTTCCCGCCCTTGCCGGCCTTGCCCGCGCCGCCCGCGGGCGCGGGCGGCTTGGCGACTCGCGGCTGGAGCGCCGTCGCCTGCGCCGCCGCCGGCGGGGCCTCGCTCGCGGCCTCAGTCGCCATGACGCTCGACTTCCAGGCCCATGCGCAGCTCCGCGCGCTGGCACTCGAATATGAAGCGGATCAGGCGGCGCCGGTCCAGTTCCTTGATCTCGTCGAAGATCACGCCGCGATAGCCGTGGGCGTCGATTCGGACGATCTTGCCGGTTCCGGAAACGGGCAGTTCGCCCGCCGCGAGCTCCAGCTGGAAGTGCACCTGATCGCCGATTTTCAGCGCGTCGGCGCCCGCCAGCAGGAATCCGCCGCCGCTGATGTCAACGGTGCAGCCGTTGATCTGGATCAGCTCCGGCCCGCCGAACACGAGCGCCGGCCGCGCCGACTTGATGCGCACGTATTCGCGCTCCTGCACGACGTCGATCGAGCGCGGCTGTTCGATGTGCAGGACGTCCGGGTCGGAGGGATCGGTGGACGCCGTGCCCGTCAGGTGCACCCGCCCGTTCGGACCCTGGAATTCGATCACGAGCGCCTGCAGCTGGGCGGCGCTGAGCGGCTCGATCGGCACCATGATCGCCACCTGCAGCATCCCTTCCTCGGACTCCATGACGCGCGCCGGGATCCTCGCGCCGCTGAGCGGCACGAGCGTGACCGTGTCCGAGCGCTCGGGAAGCTCGACCGTCGTGGCGGGCGGCTTCGCGGTCTTGTCGCGCCCGAATTTCATGGCAGAAGCCTCGCGGCCAGTCCGGCCGGATCGACGCGATGCAGGCGCCAGCCGCCGCCGCGCCCGCGCTCGAGCAGGTACTCGGGCGCGAGCCCGAACAGGCACGCGGCCTCGACCGCCACGCCGATCTGATCCGTCTCATCGGCATGGGTCACCGCCAGCGAGGTCGGGGCCAGCGGGCGCAGCCCTCCGAGCAGCTGTGCGGCCGCCCCCGGTCCGAGCGTCGCCGGCAGCGCGACCACCACGCGCTCGGGCTCGAGCGCGGCCAGCAACCCCGCGAGCTCGCGCACGCCGGCGCGATCCGAGGGCGACAGGCTCGGAGTGTCGAGCACCGCCATGCCCTCCTTGCGCGCCCTTGCGAGCGCGCGCACGGCGCGCGTGGTGCGCGCCGGGGTGGGCCTCATCAGGTACGGGCTGAGGACCATGTGCAGCTCGCCGCGCTCGCCCGCGCGCGTGATCGTCGCGAAGCTCGCACGCAGCGAGCTGCTCCTGCGGTAGGCCCCGAGCAGCGCCGCACAGCAGGTCGTCTTGCCGGCCCCGCCGGCGCCCACCACCACGATCGCGGCGCCCCGCGTGGGCAGCGCCGGCGCCACCGGGATCCGCTGCGCGAGCGTCGCGCGCACGCCCTGCGCGAGGCCGGCGCGCGGTGCGAGCGCGAGCGCGTGCGCGCTCGCGCCGTCGATCAGCTCGTTCGCAAGCGCCTCGCTGATGCCGTAGCGCCGCAGGCTCTTGGCGACCCCCGCCCGCGCCCGCCCGTGCGAGCCCGGCGCGACCACCCGCCGCTCGCCGGCGGCGGACGTGCGCGAGGGCTGCGCGCGTTCTGCGACCGGTGGGTAGAGCTCGGGAAGCTCCTCGGGCGGGAGCTCCTGGTAGTCGCCGCTCCACGTCAGCGGCACGCGCTCGGGCGACTCGCGTACGCGTGGCCCGCGCTCGAGCGACTCGCGGGGCCCGCGCTCGGGGGCGCGCGCGAACGTGCGCTCGCGCGGGGGCTCGGGCGCCGGCTCGGGCGCGGGCCGGGGGCGGACGCGCTCGCGCGCGGCGGGTGCGGGCGCCGGAGCCGGCCGCGAGGGCTTGGGCCGCGGCTTGGCGAATGGCAGCTCGGGCCGGGCGAGCGGCGGTCCGAGCCGTCTCGAGGCCGGCTCCGGCCACACGAGCGGCGGGGTGGCGCCGGCGCCCGCCTGGCGCGCGCCCGGGCGCGCGCGGTTGGCGCGCGCGAGGGCCGCGAGATGGGCGGTCACATACGCGCTGCCCTCGGTCGCGCTCGGCGGCGTGGAGTCGGGCACCTCCGCCGGCGCGACGGCCGGGGCCTGCGCGCGCGGCGCGGGCCAGTAGCCGAGCGCCGGACGCGGGGGGGGCGTTGCGGGGAAGCCGGGCGCCCCCTGCGGCGCTGGGGCGGCAGGCGTGCTCGGGGGATGCGGCTGGGCGCTCGCGGAGCTAGCGGCCGGCGCGGCGGGCGGCGGTGGCGGCAGCGCCTCGGGGCTTGGGGGCGCGAACGGGGCGGGGGACGCCGCTGTCGCGCCTGGCGGCGGCGCCTGCGAAGCGGGGGACTGCCGTGAGGCCTCGGCCCGCTCGCGCCCGGGATCGCGCGGCGCAGGGGCGGGCTCCCCCTCCGGGGAGGATGCGGGCGCGGGCGGCTCGAAGGCTCCCGGTTGCGGCGGTGGGTAGGGCGCGGGCGCAGGGGCGGCTTGGTCTTCGTCATAGACATCCACCCCCGGCACCCCGGGCATCGCCTCGATCTCGACGTACGCGTGCTGGAAGAAGCCGAGCACCCCGCCCGTCAACCCCTCGCGCCGGCGCACGACGATCGCCTCGGGGCCGAGCTCGCGCTGGATCACGGGGATCAGCTCATCGACCGAGCGTCCACGGTAGACACGCGTCCGGTGGGCCGCGAGCTCATCGCCGCCGCCAGTCAATCGCGCGCGCGCTTGGCGCCCGAGCGCCTCGAGCAGCTCCCCCGGCGTGCTCATGACTCTCCTTTCGGACGATCACCTTGCCGACATGAGGACGCAGGGCCGCGATACATGCTCATGCGTGGATCACCCCGATGGTTTCTACGTTGATGCCCGGCGCTATCTCGTTGTAGGAGCAAACCGCCAGATGCGGCTGGGCCTGGACGATCAGCCTACGCAGGTGCCGGCGGATGCGCGCGGAGCAGAGGATGACCGGGCGCGCGCCGCGGGCGCTGGCGTGCTCGACCTGGGTGCGCAGCGCGGTCACGATCGCCTGCGCGCGCGGCGGGTCCATGGCGAGATACTCCCCATCGGTGGTCTGGGTGATCGAGCCGGAGACCTCCTGCTCGATCGCCGGGTCCAGGGTTATAGCTTGCAGTCGCAACTGCTCGTCCAGGTGGGGAGCCGTGATCGCCCGGCCGAGGGCCTGGCGAGCGTACTCCGATAGGAGACTCGTGTCACGTGTTGTTCGAGCCTTGTCGCCGATTGCCTCCACGATCGTGCCCAGATCGCGGATCGGGACGCCCTCCGAGAGCAGCGATTGCAGCACCCGCTGGATCTCGCCGAGCGAGAGCGCGTCGGGCACGACCTCTTCGACGACCGCCGCGTTGGTCTCCTTGAGCTTGTCCAGCAGCGCGCGCACGTCCTGGCGCGTGAGCAGTTCGGATGCGTGGCCGCGGATCGTCTCGGTCAGGTGGGTGACGATCACCGACTCGGGGTCCACGACGGTGTAGCCGAGCGCCTCCGCCTCCGCGCGCTGGGACTCGTGCACCCACACCGCCTCCAGCCCGAACGCGGGCTCGCGCGTGGGCACGCCCTGGAGCTTGCCGCTGGCGTCGCCCGGGTCCATCGCGAGCAGGTGCCCGGGCATGATCCGCCCGCGCGCGACCTCCGCGCCGCGCACCTTGACGACGTACTCGTGGGACTCCATGCCGAGCTCGTCGTGGATCCGCACCGGCGGGATCACGATGCCGAGGTCGGTGGCGATCTGGCGGCGGATCATGCTGACGCGGCGCAGCAGCGAGCTCGAGCCGCCCGAGCCCGCGTCCACGAGCGGCACGAGGCCGAAGCCGATCGCGAGCTCGAGCGCGTCGACGCCGACCTCGGAGATCGGCTCGTCGGGCTTGGGCAGCGCGGCCTTGGCGGCGGCCGCGCGCGCCTTGGCGTCGGCGTCGAGGTCGGCGGGCACGCCCCTGCGCACCGCCCACGCGATCGCGCCGAAGATCGCGGCGATCGCCAGGAACGGCAGCTTCGGCAGCCCGGGGATCAGCGCGAACAGGCCGATCGCGCCGGCGGCCACGAGCGGCGCTTTGCGCTGTCTGAGGATCTGGTTGGCGATGTCCGAGCCGAGGTCGCGGTCGGAGGCGGCGCGCGTGACGATGATGCCGGTCGCGACCGAGATCAGCAGCGCGGGGATCTGCGCGGCCAGGCCGTCGCCGACGGTCAGCAGCGAGTACTGGTGGGTGGCTTCGCTGAAGCCCAGGCCGCGCTGGAGCATGCCGACGACGATCCCGCCGATCAGGTTGATCGCGGTGATGATCACCGCGGCCATGGCGTCGCCTTTGACGAACTTGGAGGCGCCGTCCATCGCGCCGTAGAAGTCGGCCTCGCTGGCGATGTCGGCGCGGCGCGCGCGCGCCTGGTCGTCGGTGATCAGCCCCGCGTTCAGGTCCGCGTCGATCGCCATCTGCTTGCCGGGCATCGCGTCGAGGGTGAAGCGCGCGCCCACCTCGGCGACGCGTCCAGCGCCGTTGGTGACGACCACGAACTGGATCACGACGAGGATCAGGAAGATCACGAGGCCGACGACGACGTTGCCGCCGACGACGAATTCGCCGAACGCCTTGACGACGCTGCCGGCGTTGCCGGTGGTGAGGATCAGACGCGTGACCGACACGTTGATCGCCAGGCGGAACATCGTGGTCAGCAGCAGCAGGCTGGGGAACGCCGCGAAGTCGAGCGCCCGCCCGAGGTACATGGTCGCGGCGACGATCGTCAGCGCGGAGGCGACGTTGAGCGTGATCAGCAGGCTGAGCAGCGCCGAGGGCAGCGGCACGACGAGCATCGTCACGACGAGCACGACCGCGACCGCGGCGAGCAGGTCGGTGTGGCGCAGCATCCTGCGGATGCCCGAGTCGCTCACGACGCGAGCCTCCTACGCGGCGAGGATCGCCCGCCCGCCCCGGGGGCGCTCCGGCCCGGCGAGGACGGGTCGCGCGGGCGGGCGGGGGCCGTGGCGAGCATCGAGCGCCTGCCGGCGAGCCGGTAGACGAACGCGAGCACGCGCGCGACCGCCGCGTAGAGCTCCTGCGGGATCACCTGCCCGACCTCGACCGAGGCGTGCAGCGTGCGCGCCAGCGGCGGGTCGGCGATCACCGGCACGTCGTGCTCTTCGGCGATCCGCTTGATCTGGACGGCGACGAGGTCCTGTCCCTTGGCGACCACTTCGGGCGCCGTGCGCGAGCCGTCGTAGGAGAGCGCGACGGCGAAGTGCGTGGGGTTGGTGACCACCACGTCGGCGTCGGGCACCGCGGCCATCATCCGCGCCCGCGCCATCTGCATCTGGCGGCGGCGCAGCGCCATCCGGACCTCGGGCGGCAGGCCGTGCTGGCGCGCCTCGTCCTTGACCTCCTGCTTGGTCATGCGCAGCTGGCGCTCGTGGCGCCGCCGGCGCCAGGCGAAGTCGAGCAGCCCGATCAGCAGGTACGCGAAGGCCGCGTGCTGGGCGACCGACAGCGCGCTCGTGCCGGCGATCGCGCCGAGCGCGAGCGGCGAGATGCCGACGTAGGCCGCGAGGCTTCGCAGCCCGGGCAGCAGCGCGAGCGCGGCCACGGCGCCGACGACCGCGACCTTGACGGTCGCCTTGACCGCCTCGAAGACCGCGTTCGGCCCCAGCAGGTTGCGCAGCCCGGAGGCGGGGTTGATGCGCCGGAAGTCGGGTTTGAGCGCCTGCGGCGTGGGCCGCAGGCCGACCTGCGCGACGCTCGTGAGCGCCCCGGCGGCCATGCACGCGCCGGCGACGGGCGCGACCGCGAGCACGATCACCGACAGCGCCGAGTGCAGCAGGTCGTCCAGGCCGTCCGCGCTCGTCGCGTGGATCGGGTTCGCGATCTGGCCGAGGATCTCGCGAAAAGCCGACGCGCTGCTGTCGGCGATCTTCGGCCCGAGCAGGCTGAGCGTGAACAGGCCGACGGCCACGACGACCGCGCCGCCGAGGTCGGGGCTGCGCGCGACCTGGCCTTTCTCGCGCGCGCGCCTGCGGTGCCGCGGGGTTGCCTTCTCGGTGCGATCCTCGCGCGGCATCGTCTCATGCCACGTGCAGCGCGCCGAGCGCGGCGCCCACGCTCATGGACAGCTGTTCGGAGATCCAGTTGGCGGCGAACGGCAGCGAGGCGCCGACGACGAGCAGCGCGACGGCCACCTTCGTGGGGAAGCCGACCGCGAACACGTTCAGCTGCGGGACCACGCGCGAGACCACGCCGAAGGCGACGTCGGTGATCAGCAGCGCGATGATCACCGGCGCGGCGACCTCGAGCGCGCCGGTGAACACGGTGCTGAAGGATCGCTCCACCCCGCCCAGCAGCGACGGCAGCCGCGGGCCGCCGCTGAGCGGCACGAGCGTGAAGGTCCGGTCGAGGCCGCGCAGCGTCCACGCGTCGCCGCCGATGACCAGGAAGATGAGCGTGCCGACGAGCGAGTAGAAGCGCGTCATCACAGCGGTTTCTTCGTTGTTCATGGGGTTGATCAGCTGGCCGTAGGAGAAGCCGGAGAGCACGTCGATGACGCCGCCGGCCGATTCCACCGCGGCCATCAGCACCGACAGCGTGAACGCGAACGCGAGCCCGACGAGCATGCCCTCGACGACCAGGCCGGCGAGCGCCAGCGGGTCGGTCGGGATGTGCTGGCCGTGCAGTGCGATCGGCGTCAGCCCGATCGAGATGCCCACGGCGATGATCCCGCGCACGTGCGCGGGGATGATCGACGAGGAGAACAGCGGCGCGAGCACGAACAGCGGCGTCACGCGCGCGAGCACCAGGATGAAGCCGGCGAGGTTGTTCCCCGCCAGCTGCTCGAGCAGCGCGTTCACCGGAGCCCCCGTCCTACGGGCGTCATGCCCGCGTGCGCGGGGCCGAGCAGCGCGTTCACGAGCCGACCATCGTGGGGATCGAGTTGAACAGCGCGGTCGTGTACGTGACGAGCTGGCCGAGCATCCACGGGCCGAGCACGACGATCACGACGGCCACGCCGGCGATCTTGGGGATCAGCGAGAGGCTCTGCTCCTGGATCTGGGTGACCGCCTGGAAGATGCTCACGAGCAGGCCGATCACGAGCGCGACCAGCAGCATCGGCCCGGCGACCTTCAGCGCGAGGCTCATGGCCTGGGAGGCGAGGTTGACGACGGTGTCCTGGTTCATCAGTGAAAGCTCTGGATCAGCGCTTTGATGACGAGGTCCCAGCCGTCGACGAGGACGAACAGCAGGATCTTGAACGGCAGGGAGATGAACGTCGGCGGCAGCATGATCATGCCCATGCTCATCAGCACCGAGGAGACGATCAGGTCGATGATCAGGAACGGCAGGAAGATCAAGAAGCCGATCTCGAACGCGGTCTTCAGCTCGGAGACGATGAACGCCGGGATCAGGACCTCGGTGGGCACTTCGGCGCGCGTGTGCGGCTCCTTGGCGTGCGCGAGGCTCACGAACAGCGAGATGTCCTGCGTGCGCGTCTGACGGAACATGAATTCGCGCAGCGGCTGCTCGGCGCGCACGATCGCTGTCGTGGTGCTGATCCGGTGCGCGCTCAGCGGTTCGATCGCGTCCTTCTTGATCGCGCCGACGGTCGGGGCCATCACGAAGATCGTCAGGAACAGCGCGATCCCCACGAGCACCTGGTTGGGCGGCGCGGTCGTCGTGCCGACCGCCGTGCGGATGAAGCCGAGCACGATCAGGATGCGGCTGAAGCCGGTGACCGTGAACAGGATCGCGGGCACGAGCGTGAGCCCGCCGATCAACAGCAGGATCTGGACGGCGTTGTTGGAGGTCACGTTCATCGGCGCACCGTCAGTTCGCGCAGACGGTCGATCAGGTTGCTCGAGGGCGCATGCGCGCGCATCGGCGCGTTGCGCGCGGGGCGCCCGCCGGCGAGCGCGCCCGTGTGACGCGGCAGCGCGCGCCGCTGTGAGAGGCCGCCCTCTCCGGGCAGCGCGCGCGGGTCCGAGAGGCCGACCTGGCCGGGCAGCGCGCGCGGGTCCGAGAAGCCGACCTGGCCGGGCAGCGCGTACGGGTCGGAGAAGCCGACCTGGCCGGGCAGCCCGTGCTGGTCTGAGAAGCCGACCTGGCCGGACAGCGCGTGCTGGTCTGAGAAGCCGACCTGGCCGGACAGCGCGTGCTGGTCTGAGAAGCCGACCTGGCCGGGCAGCCCGTCGTGGTCTGGGAAGCCGCTGCGCGCCGCGTAGGAGCCCTGGCCGAGCGCCCGCCCTGCCCCGGCGAGGAGCTGCCCGGCGGCGCTCAGCACGCGCGAGCGCTCGGCGGGCGCGTCGGGGAGCAGGAGACCCGCGGCGCGCGCCTCCTGCTCGGTGTAGCGGTGGATCGGCGCGACGCCGTGCTCGCCGGCGCCGAGGAGCACGTAGTCGTTGCCGGCGCGCACGAGGTGCAGCGAGCGGCCCGAGCCGAGCGTGAGCGCGGCGACGCTCGCGAGCCCGTCGCTGGTGACGCTTGGATCGCGCCCGGCCTTGACCTGGCGCAGGATCCACGCGAGACCCCAGATCACGGCGATCACGATCGCGAGGCCGACGATCGTGCGCGTGATGCTCGCGCCGCCGCCGCCGCTGCTCGGGTGCGATGCGCCGCTCGAGCTACCAAGGTTCAGCGGCGTGTTTTCGCTGCCCGTCTTCAGGGAAGGGGTGTAAGCGGCGGCGGCGCTCGCGAGCGCGCCCTGAAGAGCGCATGCGAGCACGCAGCAGCCGATCACTGCGGTCGCCGTCGCGACCGCGCGGGAAAGCGAATTCGAATTGGTCATCGAGGGACGACTCCGAGGAAGAGTCGCCCCTGTTATCGGCCTTGCAAGCGCGGTCTTGAGCGGGCGCGGGCTAGTGCAGCAGCGTGGCGACCTGCACGCCCCACGCGCCGTCGGCGGTGACGACGAGGCTGCCGTTGGCGAAGCACAGGCCGTTGGCGAACAGCTCGACGGGCTGTTCGGCGCCTTGGTCGAGCTCCACGACCGCTCCCTGCGTGAGGTCGAGCGCGCGTCCGAGCGGCAGGTGGGTCCTGCCGAGCTCGGCCCACACGCGCACGAAGATGCTCGCGAGGATCGCGCGCCCGGCGGCGCTCGCGCGCGTGTCCTTCAGGTGCGCGCGCGCGCGTTCGAGCTCGGTGCGGCCGAGCTTCGCGTAGGTGTCGGCGCGCACCGGCGCGTCGGTCGCGAACGCGAGCTTGACCGCTCGGCGCTGGCCGCTGCGGCCCGGGTGCCCGCGGCCGAGCGAGATGCCCTCCGCGAACAGCGACACGCCTTCCTCCGCGCGCTGCTCGAGCGCGAGCAGCGCGCCCGGGCCGAGCTCGAGCATCTGCTCGATCGGCATCTGCACGGAGCCGACCTCGGCGCGCAGCAGCACCTGGGCGCCCGCGAGGCTGCGCCGCAGGGCGTGGGCGCCGCGCGGGTCCGTGCGCGGCTCGCGCCCGGAGCTGCGGATGCTCTCGGTGAACGGCTCGATCGCGCCCCACGGGATCAGCAGCGAGATCGCCGAGGCCAGCTCGTCGATCTTCGTCTCCAAGACGACCGACAAGGTGGGTTCGCCGATCGGGGTGAGCACCCCGGCGTCGCCCTCGATGTCGAGGTCCCCGCGGGTGAGCGCCGTGCCGCCGAGCTCCTGCCAGACGGTCGAGAGCTGGTGCACGACCGCGTCGAGCACGCCGCGCGTGAGCACCCAGTCGATCTCCGTCAGGTGGCGCTCGGCGGGCGCGTCGGCGGCCTCGCCCCCGAGCAGGCACTCGAGCGCCTGCAGCACGAGCGGCTGCTCGACGCTCATCAGCATGTGGCGCTCGATCGACTCGGCGTGGATGCCCACGGCGATCGCGTCGGCCGGCAGCTGCGCCTTGGCGGCCGCCCATGTGTACTGGCTGACGTCGGCGAGCGTGACGTCCACTTCCGCTTTCAGCTCGCCCGAGAGATAAGCGCCGAGCGCCTCGCTGAAGAGGTCGAGCGCGCGCCCGATCCGCCGCCGCAGCTCGGTCGTGAACTTGGTCGGCTGCGAGAAGTCGAGCGCGCGCACGCGCGCGCCCCGGTCCTGCTGCTGCTCGTGCTGCTCGCGCTCGCCCGGCTGGCCTTCCACGGGGGTGCTCCCCGCCTGGGAGGGCTGCTCGACCTGGCTAGCGCTCATCTGCGGCCCCACCCTCGCCGGCGTCGTCCTCGCCGATCTGCGGATCCTGGCCGTCCTTTGCCGGCGCGCCGTCGCCCGCCGAAGCGTGCGTGTCCTGTCCGCCCGGCGCCCGCGGCGCCTCGCCGTCGGACGCGTGAGCCGCCTGGCCGTCCGCGGCCCGCGCGTCGGCGTCCGCCGGCTCGACGCCCGCGACCGCGACGCCGGCCCCCGCGTCGACCTCGCCGTGGCCGTCGAGGATCTCGGTGATGCGCAGGCCGTACTGCTCGTCGATTACCACGACCTCGCCGCGCGCGATCGCGGTGCCGTTGACGAGCAGGTCGGCGGTCTCGCCCGCGAGGCGCTCGAGCGCGACGACCGAGCCGGCGCGCAGGTCGAGCGTCTCGCCGACGGTCATGTGCGTGCGCCCGATCTCGACGCTCAGCTCCATCGGGATGTCGCTCAGGCGGCTGAGGTCGACGTCGGCGCCCGCGGCCGCCGACCCGTTCGCCGGCGCGGCCTGCTCGAACTGCTCGTACTCGATCGCCTCGGTCACGCTCGCTCCTACTGCACGGTCAGGTCGGGGATCAGCACGGCTTCGACCTTGACGTCGGTCTGCTGGTCGATCGCGTGCAGGATCTGGTGCTTGATCGCGGTGCGGCCCTGGTTGTTGATCAGCGTTTCGCCGTTCTGGTTGGTGATCGTGTCGGTGACGATTTCGCGTACGAGCGCTTCCTCGGGCAGCGTGCCGACGGCGTTTTCGCCGCTGGACGCGCTCGCGGTGGCGCTCGCGCCGTCGCTCTGCCCGGGGGACAGCTCGAGCCCGACGGTCAGCTTGGCGTAGCGTCCGTCCGAGAGGTTGAGCAGGAAGGGCGCCGGCAGCACGTAGATGGTCCCCTTGATCTTGTCCTTGTTGACTGGCTTGGGCTGGGTCATCTTGTAGCCCACTCCCAATATGAGAATCGGCAGGGCGACCGCGAGCATGAGCTTCTTTTTCTTTAGCATCGGGATTCGTTCCTTCTAGGGTTCGCTGTTGCCTTCGCCTTCGGGGCCGTAGATCCGGCGCATGACGATCTCCACCCGCCGGTTCTGGGCGCGCCCCGCGGCGGTCGCGTTGCTGTCGACGGGACGCTGTTCGGCGTTGCCCGTGGCGGTCAGCCTGCTCGACCCGACCCCGTGCGCGATCAGGAACTGCACGACCGTGCTCGCGCGCGCGGTCGAGAGCTGCCAGTTGCTGGGATACAGCGAGGAGTGGATAGGCACGTCGTCGGTGTTGCCTTCGACGGAGATCGGGTGGGTCTCATCGACGTTGAGCAGTTGCGCGATCTCGCTCAGCAGGCCCGTGGCCTGCGGTTCGAGCGTCGCCTGGCCGGAGGCGAACAGGAGATCGTCGGTCAGCACCCTGATGACCAGGCCGCGCGCTTCGATCGACGTTTGCACGCTCTTGGCGAAGCCGTGCGAGGCGGCGTAGGTGTCGAGCTCTTCCTTGATCCGCTGGAACTCGGCCGCTTCCTTCTGTTCCTGGGACTGGGTGCTGGCGCTCGTGGCGCCGCGCTGGGTGGCGTTCTGCAGGGCGCTCGAGCCTTCGGTCTGGACCGGCTCGATCGCCTGCAGTTCGACGCTCGAGGGCGACTGTGACGCGTTGGCGGTCGCGCCCTGCTGGGCGACCGACTTGCCCCCGGGAAGGATGTTGCCGGAGAACGCCGCCTTCAGCGACTTCTGCAGCGTCTCGTACTTGGAGATGTTGACCGAGGAGATCGAGAACAGCACCATGAACAGCGCCATCAGCAGCGTGATCATGTCGGCGTAGGTCAGCAGCCAGCGCTCGTTGCCGCCCTCCTCGTGCTCGCCGCCGTGGCGGCGGTTGCGTCCGTGCCCGCGGGCCATCGTCAGGCCGCTTTCGCCTCGACCTCGAGGCGCGTCACGTTGCGTTCATCGCCGGGACGCTCGGCCGGCGGCACGTAGGACATCAGCTTTTCGGCGACCAGCCGCGGGTTGTCGCCGGCCTGGATCGAGAGGATCCCCTCGACGGTCATCATCCGCAGCTCCATCTCTTCGGCGGAGATCGCCTTCAGGCGGTTGGCGATCGGCAGGAACACGACGTTCGCGGAGCCGACGCCCATCAGCGTCGCGATGAACGCGGCCGAGATCGAGGGGCCGAGCGTGGACGGGGCGGCGAGGTTCTGCAGCACGTGCACCAGGCCGAGCACCGTGCCGATGATGCCCATCGTGGGCGCGAAGCCGCCTGCCTTCTCGAACGGCGCCGCGCCGGCCGCGTGGCGGGCGGCCATGCCGTCGACCTCCGACTCGAGGATCGCGTGCACCATCTCCGGGTCGGTGCCGTCGACGACGAGCTGCAGCGCGTTGCGCGTGAAGGGGTCGTCGATCTCAGACAGCTGCGCGTCGAGCGCCAGCAGGCCCTCGCGCCTGGCCTTGTCCGCGAGCCCCACGAGCTGGTCCAGGCGCCCGCGCACGTCCGGCGGTTCGGCCGAGATCACCAGCTTGTACAGGCTCGGTACGCGCTTCATCGAGACCATGCCGACGCTCGCGAGCGTCACCCCGGCGGTCCCGCCGAGGATGATCATCAGCGCCGGGATGTCGATGAACGAGGCAGGGCTCGTCCCGTCCATCATCGCGCTGAGAAGTAGGGAGCCGAAGGCCACCCCGATTCCGATGGCCGTAGATGCCTTCATTGCTTGGCTTCATCGGCGTGCGCACGAAATCCTTCAACTTTGCCCTCCGCGTATGCACAAACGGCCAGTCACGGCCGCTACGGGCCCGGGCGCGCTGCGCCCGGCGCGCGGCGCGCGGCGCGCGGGCCTGGACCTCGACCTCCGAGCGGCCCGAACGGCCGCGCGCGCCTACGTCTCGTCGTCCTCGACGGCCGACAGGCGCGTGTGCTCGCGGTGGACCCCCGCGAGCGGCGGCTGGCGCGGGGGGGCGCCGCGGCGCCTGAACGCCTCGGCGAGCACCTCGGCGCGGTAGGTGTGCACGGCCGCCGCGACCTCGCTCGGCGTCTCGGTGACGACCACCTTGGTTGCGGTCGCGAGCGTGATCACCGTGTCGGGGGTCGACTCGACGGTCACGATCATGTCCGGATTCAGATGGAACGGCTCGTTGCTGCCCAGCCTTGTCAGCGTGATCATCTGCCCTGCCCCCTCATAAGGCACTTTAGCCGCGAGGCGGGACGGCTCGCTGCACCGCCCCGCCCCCGGCTCCTCGGAGTGTCCCTGCCCCGCCGTCCTTTCGCGGCGATCGTCGAGCTTTGACGTCTCGGGCGCGAAGCGCCCTCACCCGCGCGGCCCCGCCGGCCGGCGCATGCGCCGGCCCAAGCGCCGCTCGGCTAGCCGTTCATCGTGACCAGCGTGCCCAGCATTTCGTCGGCCGTGGAGATCACGCGCGAGTTGGCCTGGTAGCCGCGCTCGGCGGTGATCATGTTGGTCATCTCGGTCGCGAGGTCGACGTTCGACATCTCCAGCTCGCCGCCGAGCGTCGCGCCGAAGCCCGACGTGTCGGGCGTGCCGACGAGCGGCGTGCCCGAGTTGGACGTCTGCGCCCACAGCGATCCGCCGAGCCGTTCGAGGCCGCTTTCGTTGGGGAACGTCGCGAGCGAGACGTAGCCGGCGGTCACGCGCTTGAGGTAGTTCGCCGATTCTTTGTTCTCGTCGGTGTAGCTGACCGAGCCGTTCTGGCCGATCGCGACGTTCGTCGAGCCGGGCGGGATCAGGATGTAGGTGTCTTCTTTGCCCGGTTCGTAGGTGTCGCCGGTTTCCGATTCGCTGGCCACGATCGCGTTGCGCCCGATCACGTATTCGCCGGACTGGGTCGTCAGGAAGCCGGCGGCGTTCGTCGTCAGGTCCCCGGCGCGCGTGTAGTTGACGTTCGCCGGGAGGTTCGCCGTGAGTTCCGTTTCTTTGGGGTCGCCGGGCCCGACGCGCAGGAAGCCGGGACCCTCGATCGCGACGTCCAGCGGGTTGTTGGTCGTCTCGAAGGTGCCCTCGGACATTTCGTTGATCGTCGCTTCCACCTGCACGCCGAGGCCGATCTGCTCGGGGTTGGAGCCCCCGTTGGTGCTCGTCGGGCCGGATGCCCCGCGGATCACCTGGGTGAGCGAGTCCGCGAACGTCACGCTCGCCGCCTTGTACGCGACGGTGTTGACGTTCGCGAGGTCGTTGGCGGTCTCGTTGAGCATCGCCTGGTTTGCGTCGAGGCCGCTGATCGCGGCATACATTCCTGCCATCATCCTGACTGCCCTGCCTTTCGCGGCCTCCTCGACGAGGTCCGGCCGTAGTGGTTTCTTCTCGCCGCGCTCATGCGATCACGGCGCTGTCGATGTTGGTGAACACGCTTTCCTTCATGTGTTCTCCTCCGACGGCCGTCACGACCGTGCGGTTGCTGACGGACACCACGAACGCGGTCCCGTCGACAAGCACCAGGGAGTCGCGCGAGCCCTTGCCGGCCGCGCGGTCCACTCCCTGGGAAAGCCTTCCGAGCGTGCTCGGGTCAAGCTCGATCCCGCGCCGCTGGACGCGCGCGAGGGCGTGCTTGGAGAACTGCAGCTGGCCGGCGGCGCCCGCCTGCGAGAGCGCGTCCGCGAAGGACCCCCCGGGCGCGGGCGCGCCCGGCGGCGTCCTGCGCGCGCCGTCGGGCGCGGTTGCGCGGTCGGCAGGCGTGCGCGCGCCGGGCCGGGTGGGCGGCGTGACCGGCGCGCCCAGCGCGCCGGGCGGCACGAGCGCGGGGTTTGCGGGGATCGGGCTCATTCGACTTCCGTGATGCTCGCGAGCTTCACACCGGCGACGCCTTCGATCGTGACGGTCGTGCCCGAGGAGCTCGACTGCACGCTCTGCACCGTTCCGCTCGCCGGTTCGCCGGCGGCGTTCTCGTAGCTGACCTTGTGGCCGATCAGCTGCACCGCCCCTGAGAGCTCGTTCGCGTTGGCCAGGTTGGTGATCTGCTCGACCTCCGTGAACTGCGTGATCTCGTTGATGAATTCGTTGCTGTTGCCGGGTTCGAGCGGGTTCTGCGCCTGCAGCTGGGCGACCATCAGTTTCAGGAAGTCGTTCGGGCCGAGGACGCCGTCTGGGTTTTCGGGCGTGCTCTGCGCGGCCGTAGAGCCGGAGCCCGGTTCGGAGACGCTCGGCGCGGCGGTCAGTGGGTTGGCGGTCATCTCAAGCGATCCTTTCGTTGCTGTTCACGCGAGCACGTCGACGAGCTCGCCGCCCGCGATCGCCGCCGGCGCGGCGCTCTGTGTCGGGTCTCCGGCGCCCTCGCCCTGCTCGTCCTCGGCCTCGCCGGGGGCGTCCGAGCCGCTGCGAGCGCCACCTGCGAACCCGTCCGCATGCGCTCCCGCGTGCGACTGGTTGGAGGAGCCGATGTCCAGCCGCAGCAGCGACACGCCGAGCGAGCTCAGCGACTGGCGCAGCTCGGAGCGTCCGTCCGCGAGCGCCTGCGCAGCCGCCGGCGTGTCCGCGCTCACGCGCGCCAGCAGGCCGTCGCTGGTCTGGCTCAAGCGGATGCTGATCCGTCCAAGCTCCTGCGGCTGCAGCGCGATCTGCGCGTGCGCCGCGCCCTGCCGGGCGGCGAGCGCGATCCGCGCGCCGATCGAGTCGATCATGTCCTGCATGCCGACGCCCGCGACGAACGCCGGCGTCGCGCTCGCGCCCGCGGCGCTCGACTGCGCAGGCGCGGGCGAGCCCGCCAGCGACAGCGATCCCGCGTCCGAGCCCGCGCCGCCGGCGCCGGGCTGCGCGGCGCCCGGCGAGCTCGCGCCCGCCGCCGCCCGCGCGCCGGCCGCCGCGTCGGCGTCGTGCGCCGCGCCGCTCGAGCCGTTCGCCGAGGCGCTCGTGGCCGTCGGCTCGGCGTCGCCCGGATCGCTCCCCGACGCTCGCGCCGTGGCCGACTGGGCGCGTGCGCCCGCCCGCGCGTCCGCGCCGGATTGACGGGACGCGGCGCCCGCGCGCAGCGCGCCGGCGACGCCGTCCGTGTGCGCGGAGCCGTCGGCGCGGCCGGCGCCGGCGCGCTGGGAAAGGCTCGACTGCGCGCGCGCTCGCGCGCTCGCAGCGGCGGATCCCGGCGCTCGCCCGCCCGCCACCGCGGCCGAGGGGCGCTCGCGTGCGCTAGCCGCGAGAGAGCTTGCGTTCGCCGCCGCCGCGGACGGCGGGGCGCCGGCGCCACGCACGAGCGCCGCGGAGGCGCTCTCGCCGCGAAGCCGTTGTGAGGAGTCCTCGGCGTCGGCGGGCGCTCGCGTCGGCGAGGACGCGCCCGCACGCTCGCCCAGCTCGCGCGCATTCTCGGCGTCCTGCCCGCGCGCACCCGCGCCGCCCCGCCCGCGCGCATCCTGGGCGCCGTGCGCGCCCGCGCCGGGCTCCGAGGAGGACAGCGGGCGCTGCTGCGCCGCCGCCGCGAGCGGGCGCTCCGCGGGTGCTCCGGACGCGCCGGACGCGCGCAGCCCGGCCGAGGAGCGCGGGAGCGGGGGCGCGCCCGGCTCGCGGGCGCCCGCGAGCACGCGGTGGGAGGCGGCGGCGTCCGAGCCGGCGCCCGTCGCGGCGGGCGAACCCGACGCGAGCGAGTCGGCGGCGCCGCCTCCGGCGGCTCGCGGCGCGCCGGCGCCGGGCGCCTGTTCGCCGCACAGCTGCGAGGCTGCGGCCGCCTGGGCCGCGTGTTCGTCGCGATCGCCGCGCGAGCGTTCGCGCTGGCTCGCGTTCGAGCTCTGGTTTTGGCCTTCCGCAGTGGCGGTCCGGGCCAGGTGTTCGGCGAGCGCGCTTTCAAACGGAAGCCCGCCCGCCCCCGCGCCCGGCGGGGCGCCTGGGGGGGCCGAGAGCCCGGGTGGAGCGCCGGCGGTGGGCGCCGGGACGGACGTCGGTGGGGGCGCGAGCGCCGCTTCGAGGGTCATAGGAGCTCTCCTGTGGCGGTTGCGGGGTGGTCCTGGCGGTAGCTTTCGGCGTAGCCGAGCACGCTCGATACGTAGTTCTGGGTTTCTGAGTACGGCGGAACGCCCCCGTACTCCTGCACGGCGCCCGGCCCGGCGTTGTAAGCGGCGAGCGCGTCGGCGGTGTTGCCGCCGAACTGGCTCATCAGCCCGGACAGGTAGCGCGCGCCGCCTTCGATCGATTCCTGCGGGTTCAGGGGATCGGCGACGCCGAGCGAGGACGCGGTGGCGGGCATCAGCTGCGTCAGGCCGATCGCCCCGGCGCTGCTGGTTGCGCTCGGATCGAAGCCCGACTCCTGCTCGACCAGGCCGTGCAGCACCGCCGGGTCAAGGCCGTAGCGCGCGGCTGCCTGCTGGATCAGCGTTTCGTAGTCGCCCATTTCAGCGCCGCCGCCCGAGCTCTGAAGCTCCGGCGCGTACGCGGCGTCGGTCGCCGAGGCGGCTTCGCTCGCGCCCGCGAAGCCCTGGGCGCCGAGGACCCCGGAGGGATCGGCGAGCGCGGCGGGCTCGTCCGCGGCGGCCGCGTCGGCGCTCGTCGCGGCCTGCAACGCGGACGCGAAGTCGCCGTCTTCCTGGCTCGAGGACGCGCCGGAGGCGGTGTCCGTGGCGAGGCCGCCGGCGGAGACCGCCTGGGCCGATTCGATCAGCGCCTGCAGCTGCTGCACGCGCTGTGCGAGCGCGAGCTCACCGGCACTCACGCCCGCGGGCACGCCCAGCGACGAGGCGCTCACGCCCGGCTCCTGTGAAAGCGGATCGCTGCGATCTCGTCGAGCGCGCCGAGCTCGCGGCGCGCGAGCTCGCGATCGTGTTCGCCGCGGCGGCGCTCGGAGAGGCGCTCGAGCATCTTGTGCTCGCTGGCGGCGGTCGCGAGCGCGGCGTCGCGCTTGGCGACTTCCGCCTCGCGCTGCTCGAGCTCGCTGGCGTACTGGTGGCGCTGCGCCTCGGTGCGCTCGAGGAAGGCCTGGTGAGCGAGCAGCTCGGCGGCGCTCACGGAGCCGCTGCGGGCCGCTGCGACGCGTTGCTCGTCGCGCGCGTGCGCCACCTCGGCGTCCGCGCTGCGCAGCTCCGCGACGGTGCTCGAGTGGCGCGAGATCGCGACCGCGAGCTCGCGCTGGGCGAGCTTCTCCTTGCGCTCGCGTATCACGCGCACGCGTTCCAGACGGAAGCGAAACGAGGGTCCGGTCACGGCCTGGTTATCGGACGTGCAGCTCAGTTCTTGAGCGTCAGATGCTCAAGCCAAGCGGGGGAATGGCCGGCGCGGAGGACGACGGCGCGGGCTCGATTGACCCGCCCGCGGCGGGCTCGATTAGCCCGCCGGCGGCGGGCTCGCCGGTGACCTCCTCGGCGTCCGCGATCTCGCCGCCCGCGCGCGCCTCCTCGTCCACCAGCGACGCGGCGAGCTCGAGCAGGCGCACGTCGGTCTGGCGCAGGTCGCTGCGCTCGCGCACAGGCTGGCGCAGGAAGCGCTCGATCCGCGCGCGGTGGGCGAGCGCGGTGTCGAGCGCGGGGTCGCTGCCCGGCTGGTAGGCGCCGATCGAGACGAGGTCTTCCTTCTCGCGCAGCACCGCGAGCGCCGCGCGCAAGCGCTGTCCCGCCTGCTCGACCTCGGGCGCGACGATCTCGCCGATCAGGCGCGAGACGCTCGAGAGCACGTCGACCGCGGGGTAGTGGCCGGCCTGCGCGAGCTCGCGCGTGAGCACCACGTGCCCGTCGAGGATCGAGCGCACCGCGTCGGCGACCGGCTCGTTCATGTCGTCGCCGTCGACGAGCACGGTGTACAGGGCGGTGATCGACCCGTTCGCGCTGTTGCCCGCGCGCTCGAGCAGGCGCGGCAGCAGGGCGAACACGCTCGGCGTGTAGCCGCGGGTCGCGGGCGGCTCGCCGATCGCCAGGCCGACCTCGCGCTGGGCCATCGCAAAGCGCGTGACCGAGTCCATCATCAGCATCACGTCGTGGCCCTGGTCGCGGAAGTACTCGGCGATCGTCGTCGCGGTGAACGCGGCCTTGATGCGCACGAGCGCCGGCTGGTCGGAGGTGGCGACCACGACGACCGAGCGCGCGAGCGCGTCGCCGAGGTCGCGCTCGACGAACTCGCGCACCTCGCGCCCGCGCTCGCCGACCAGCGCGATCACGTTGATCGACGCGCTGCTCGAGCGCGCGATCATGCCCAGCAGCGAGGACTTGCCGACGCCCGAGCCCGAGAAGATCCCCAGCCGCTGCCCGCGCCCGCACGGCACCAGGCTGTCGAGCGCGCGCACGCCCAGCCCCACCCGCTCGCGGATCCGCGGCCTGGACAGGGCCGCGGGCGGAGCGGCGAGCGTCGAGCGCGCGAGGCCGCGCACGGCCGGGCCGCCGTCGTCGGGCAAGCCTAGGCCGTCGACGATCCGCCCGAGCAGATCCTCGCCGACGGGCACGCGAAACGAGGCGCCCGTCGCCAGCACGCGCGTGCCCGGGCCGATCCCGTGCAGCTCGCCCAGCGGCATCAGCAGCGTGCGCCCGTCCCTGAAGCCCACGACCTCCGCCGGCACCGGTGCGCGCACGGGAGCTGGCCCCTGGATGCGTCCCGAGCGCCTGCCCGGGGGGCCGCTCCCAGGGCGCCCGGCGGGAGGCTGTGACCCCAGGCGCTCGGCGTCGCGGCCGGACCCCGGGCGCTCGGCGGGATGGTCGGGCCCCGGGCGCCCCGGAGGGTGGGGCCCGGTCCTGCGCTCGGTGCCGACGAGGCACACCTCGCCGACCTCGGCCTGCAGCCCGGTCGCCTCGATGATCAGCCCGATCAGATTGCTGACGAACCCGTGGCGCCGCGCGAGGTCCGCCTCGAGCATCGCCTCGCCCGCCCTGTCCAGCAGCGTCGGCGCCGCCGCGGCGCTCACGAGCCCGCCTGCGGCGTCTCGAGGGCGCCGGGCGTCTCGGGTGCGCCGGGCGTCTCGGGTGCGCCGGGCGTCCCGGGCGCGTCGGGCGTCCCGCGCGCGCCGGGCGTCCCGCGCGCGTCGGGCGTCCCGGGCGCGTCGCGCGTTCCGGGCGCGTCGGGCGTGTCGCCGAGTGTCGGCGTCTGGCCGAGCTCGAGCGTGTCGGGCGAGCCGAGCGCCTCGGTCGAGCCGAGCGCCATCCCGGCGACCTCGCGCGCGCGCTCCAGCTGCGTGTGCACGCTCGCGTCGACCTCGCCCTCGGCGGTGCGCACGACAGCGCTGCCGGCGAGCACGCGCTCCTCGGAGAGCACCTCGCAGAGCTCGACGCCGCTGCCGCGCGAGGTGATCTGGCCGACCGCCGCGCGTACGTGCTCGAGATCGGCGGGGTTGACGAGCACGGTGATGCGCCGGCGGTCGGCGATCCGCCGCAGCGCGCCCTGCACGACCTCGACGACGAGCTCCGGGCGCGCCTGCAGCGCCCCCGCGAGGATCTTGGCGGCGAGCGCGAGCGCGAGCTCGATCGCGTCAGTCTCGAGCGCGCGCATCGCCTGCTCACCCAGCTCTTCGATCCCGCGCGCGGCTTGCGCGAGCGCGGCGGAGGCGGCGGCGATCTCGGCGGCGCCCTGCTCGTGGCCCGCGGCCAGGCCAGCCGCGTGGCCCTCGGCGCGGGCGCGCTCGCGGATCGCCTCGGCGGCGGCGCTGGCCTGCGCGAGCATCCGCGCGCCGGCGTCGCGCGGCGGCGGCGCGGAGGGCTCGAGCTGCTCGAAGGCGTAGCTGACGGGCGCGTCAGACAACGGCTTCGCTCTCCTCCTCGTTGTCGCTCGCGATCACGATCGCGCCGGCCTCCTCGAGCCGGCGCACGACCGCGACGATCCGGCTCTGGGCGGCGTCGATGTCGCGCTTGCGCTGCGGCGGCTGGATCTCCATCTCTTCCTTGAGCATCTCCGCGCCGCGCTCGGACATGTTGGTGAGCACCGTTTCCTTGACGTTCTCGGGGGCGCCGCGCAGCGCCAGCACGAGGTCCTTCTGGTCGGCCTCGCGCAGCACCTGCTGGATCGCGCGCTCTTCGAGCTTGACGATGTCCTCGAACACGAACAGCATCGCGCGCACCTCGTCGGCAAGCTCCTGGTCGGTGCTGGCGAGGCTCTCGAGCACGTTGCGCTCGGTCGAGCGGTCGGCGTGGTTGAGGATCTCCGCGAGCGCCTTCGTGCCGCCGGACGCGGAGAACTCCTGCTCGCCCGCGACGCTCAGTTTCTGGCGCACGACTTCCTCGACCTGTTTGACCACCTGCGCGCTGGTCTCGCCCATGCGCGCGATCCGCAGGGCGATGTCGGGCTGCTGGGGCTCGGGCAGCCGCGCGAGCACGCCCGCGGCGAGGCCGGTCGGCAGGTTCGAGAGGATCAGCGCGACCGTTTGCGGCGCCTCGCTGCGCAACAGCGTGGCGGTCCGCTCGGGCGGCGCGCGGCCGAGGAACTCGAACGGCCGCTGCTCGGTGCGCGAGGACAGCCGCCCGAGGATCTCGACGGCGCGCTCGGGTCCGAGCGCCTTGATGATCACCTCGCGCACGAACGCGATCCCGCCGGACGCGCCCGCGCCCGCCTGGGCGAGCACGGCGAGCTCGCCGAAGATCGAGTTGGTCGTGTCCGCGCCGACGGGGTCGAGTTTGGCCATTTCGAGTGACAGGGCCTCGATCTCCTCCGGCCCCAGCTGCTGCATGACGTTGGCCGCGCGCGCGGGCCCGAGCGCCGCGAGCAGCACCGCCGCCTTGCGCGCGCCCGGCAGGTCGACCGCGACGGGCCGATCCGCGGGGACCGGCAGGGGCGGCTCGTCGACGGGCGCCGGCAGCGCGGGGAGCGTCTCCTGTGCGTCCGCGTCGCTCACGCGCCCTAGCCTTCGTGCATCCAGGTGCGAAGCTGCTGCGCGACCCGGTCAGGGTCCTCCTCGGCGAGCTGCTCGACCTGCCTGCGGATCTTGATCTCGCCGCTCTCGGCCTGTCCGTTCTCGGGCCCGCCCGCGGCGCCCTGGCCGCCCGCGGCGCCCTGGCCGCCTCCGCCGCCCGCGGGCGCCGCGGCGGCGACGGCGAGCGGCCTGGTCGCGGTCTCGCGTTCGAGCTCGGAGAGGCGCATCGGGGCCTCGAGCTCGCGCAGCCACACGGGCTCCTCGATCGGCTCCTTCTCGCGCTTGCGCAGCGAGCGCGTGGTGAAGAACAGGAACGCGATCGCGCCGAGCCCGATCAGGACGTACTTGGCGTCGCCCAGGGGACTGGCCGCGGGGGTCGTGCTCGCGCTCTTGGCGAACGCCACCTGGCCGATCGAGATCGTGTCGCCGCGCTTGGTCTGGATCCCGGCCGCGTTGCTGATCGCTTCGCGGATCGCCGGCAGCGCGGAGGACGGCACGGACTTGTCGAGCAGCACCGAGACGTGCTGGCTTTCGATCGTCCCCGGGGCGATCGTCGAGTGGGTGACGGTCTTGGACACGCCGAGCGTGGACGTGGTGGTTTCGTGCTTGAAGTTGGACTTGCCGCTGCTGCCCGCGGCGCTCGCAGCGAGGTTGGCCGTGCCGGTCACGCCGCCGCTGCCGGTGCCCGTGCCGCTGAGCGTTTCGGTGGACTTGCTCTGCGACGTCGGCGTGCCCGTCTTGGCGTATTCGAGCGCTTCCTTGGTCGTCTGGTTGACGTTCATGTTCGCGTACACGAGCACCTGCGCCTTGCCCGGGCCGAGCGTCTGCGCGAGCATCGCGTCGAGGCTCGCCTCCTCGTCCTGGTCGTAGCGCTGCTCGGCTTCCTGGACTTCGTTGCCCGAGCCGCCCGCGCCGGCCGCGCCGGTCGGCCACAGCAGCGCTCCGGAGGCGTCGGTGATGGTGACCTTGCCGAGCTCCAGCCCGGGGACGCTCGAGGCGACCAGCTGCGCGATCCCACGCACGGAGCTGGCGTCCAGCGTGGAGGTCCCCGACAGCGCGACGGCCGCCGACGAGGCGTCTTGGTTTTCGCCGAAGATCTGGTTCTGGGCGCTCGGCAGCACGAGCGTGACCTGGGCGCCGGAGACCCCTTGCACGCTGTCGATCGTTTCGTCGAGCTGCCCCTGCAGCGCGCGCTGGTAGGTGACCTGCTGCTGGAAGTTGCTTTCACCGAGGTTCTCGTGTTCGAACAGCTGCGAGAATCCGGGCTGGGTGTCGCCGAGCAGGTTGGCCCCCGCGAGCGCGACTCGCGCCTTCGAGGCCTGATTGGCCTGCACGGCGATCGCGGTGCCGTTGTTCTGGAGCTCGTAGCTGATCCCCTGCGCGCTGAGCGTGCTCGTCATCTTGTCCGTCTGCGACGGTTGGACGCCGCTGACTACGGTCGTGTAGCTCGGCGCCGAGACGGTGTGCACGAACAGGTAGATGAACAGGATCGCCGCGACCGCGCCGGCGCCCACGATCAGCCACCCGCGCGGGGTCAGCCTGGAGGCGAGCTGGGCGGCCGTGGGCATCGATCAGACCTGGGTGTTGAAGATGCTCTGGGCGGCTTCCGTCGCCTTGTTGCGGATCTGCGCGGCGAGTTCCATAGCCAGCTGCGCGTCCTGGACGGTCACGACCGCGCTCTCGGGGTCGCTCACCGTGCCCGTGGCGAGCGCCTGCGCGGCGCCCGAGGCGCTGTCCTGCGTCTGCTCGAGGGAGGAGATCGCTTCGGTCAGCTCGCTGCCGAAGCCGCCGCCGGCTTCGCCGCCGGCCCCGGCGCCGGCGGCGCTCTGCTGGGAGCCCTGCGCGAGCCCGGGAGCCTGGCCGAGAGCCAGTTCGCTGCCCAGCCCGCCCAGCGGGGGGATGATCATTTGAGCAGGCCGAGCGTCGTGGTGAACATCGACTTGGCGGTCTGCATCGCGGTCACGTCCGACTGGTAGGACTGCGACTCGGAGATCAGGTCGGTCATTTCCGTGACCGTGCTGATGTTCGGCAGCTTCACGTAGCCCCGGGCGTCGGCTTCCGGGTTGCCGGGGTCGTACACCTGCTGGTCGGGCGTCGCGTCCGAGACGATCCCCGCGACCTCGACGCCGCCGGGGGCCGCCTGCTGGCCGCCGGCCTGGCCGATCGCGCTCGAGAGCGCGCCGCCGAAGTCGCTGGCCCCGACCTGCTGGAGCTCGACCTCCTGGCGTTGGTAGGGCTGGCCGTTGGCCGCTTTGGTCGTGTCGGCGTTGGCGAGGTTCTCGGCGGTCACGTCCATCCGGATGCGCTCGGCCGTCAGGCCGCTGCCGGCGATGCTGATCGCGTCGAACAGGCCCATCAGGCGTCGGCCCCCATCGCCGAGCGCAGGATGCTGCTGCGGGCGCCGAGCACCTCGGTGAGCGCCTGGTAGTCCAAGCCGTTTTCGGCGAGCTTCGCCGATTCCTGGTCGATGCTCACGCCGGTGCCGTTCGGGCCGTCTTCCGCGGGGCGGGTGACGGTCTCGAACTGGACTTCGCCGGGTGAGGCCCCGCCGGCGACCGCGCTCTGCAGGGCCGCCTCGAAGTTCACTTCCTGGGGCTGGTAGCCGGGGGTGTCGGCGTTGGCGATGTTGTTCGTCAGCGCCGTCTCACGCTGCCAGGAGCCGCGCATCGCAGCCTCCAGCAGCTGCTGGGTGGAATCGACGAGAGCCATGATTCGCCTGTGCCGGGCCTTTCCGCCCTCCGTGGGCTGAAATCGACGCTCTCCCTGAGGTCGTGCGCTTCCGTGGTCATCGAGGGGACGCCCTCTTTGATCGGCCGCGCCGCGGCGATCTTTAGGCCCGGTGGGGCCCGATCGGCAGGGGTCCCGCGGCGCTGCAATTCCGCTGGCGGGCGCGCGCCAACGCGTCCGCGCTGCGCGCCAGCGCTCACGCTTGCGCGCGCGCGGGCCGACGCTGGCCGCAGAGAGCTTCGAGCGACTCACGAGATCGGGGGTCCATGTCACGCCGCAAGACGCAGCGCCGGCACCGCAGACCGACACGCCTGGCAGCGGCGCTGCTCGGCGCCGGGGCACTGCTGCTGGGCGCCGCTCCGGTCGCGGCGGCGTCGCCGTCCGCGAGCGTGTTCCGTCCGCAGCGCGTGTGTGAAGTCCGCCGCCCGCGCACCGCGGGCTGCATGGGCATCAGGCTGCTCGCGCGGTCGCTGACGAGCGCCGAGCTGCACACCGACGCGGTCACGCAGGCGCGCGAAGCCGCGCGCGGCGTGAGCCCCGCGGTGACCAACAAAGCGCCGCTGGCCGGGGGGCTGACGCCGCAGAACCTGCACGCGGCCTATTCGCTGCCGACGGAAACGCTCGCCGCGGGCACGCAGACGATCGCGCTCGTCGACGCCTTCAACGACCCGAGCGCGGAAGCCGACCTGGGCGTGTTCGACGCGCAGTTCGGACTGCCGGCGTGCACGACCGCCGACGGCTGCTTTCGCAAGCTCGACGAGCAGGGCAAGACGAGCCCGCTGCCGCGTACCAGCGGCGAATGGGCGACCGAGATGTCCCTCGACCTGCAGATGGCGCACGCGATCTGCCAGAACTGCCACCTGCTGCTGGTCGAGGCCGACAGCGAATCGATCGAAGACCTCGGCGCGGCGGTCGACGCAGCGGTGAAGGCGGGCGCGACCGAGGTCAGCAACTCCTATGAGGGGATCGAGGAACCCGGGGACGGCGCGTCCATCGCCCCGTGGGAGCACGCGGGCGTGGTGATCACCGCGTCCTCCGGGGACTGCGGCTACCTGGACCGCAACTGCTGGGAGCCGGGCGCCCCCAACTTCCCGAGCGACTCGCCGGACGTGATCGCCGTGGGCGGCACGGCGCTGACGGACACGGACGGCAGCTGGAGCAGCAGCGTCTGGGAAGGCGGGGGCAGCGGCTGCAGCGAAGTGTTCGCCGCGCCCCTGTGGCAGACGAGCGTGGCGGACTTCGCGCAGACCGGTTGCGGCGTCAGACGCTCGAGCACGGACGTCGCCGCGGACGCCGACCCGTGGACGGGCGTGGACGTGTACGACAGCACGCCCTCGGAAGACGGCTACCCCACGGGCTGGGGGATCTGGGGAGGCACCTCCGAGTCCTCGCCGATCGTCGCCGCCGAGTTCGCGCTCGCCGGTGGCGCCCACGGCGTCGCCTACCCGGCCGCGACGCTGTACTCGAACCTCGGCGACGAGCGCGCGCTCAGCGACGTCGTCTCCGGCGAGAACGGGTCGTGCGAAACCGGCATCGAGTGCAAAGCCGCGGTCGGCTACGACGGCCCGACGGGGGTCGGCAGCCCGATCGGCCTGGACGCGTTCTTCCCCGGCGGGGCTCCGGCGAGCACGTCCGCGCCGAGCATCTCGGGAACGGCCGAAGAGACCAGGACGCTGAGCGTCGCGGGCGGCGGATGGACCGGCGAACCGAGCGCGACGGCGCTGCAATGGGAGCTGTGCAACGCGTCCGGCACGGGCTGCACGGCGATCTCTGGGGCGACCAAACAGACCTACACGGTGCCCGCGAGCGACCTCGGCTTGACCCTGCGCGTCCAGGAAAGCGCGAGCGACGAGGCGGGCGCCGGGGCCCCTGCGATCTCCGCCGCGACCGTCCCGGTCGCGTCGGACTCGCCCACGATCACAGGCTTCACGCCGGCGTCCGGGGTCACGGGCAGCACCGTGACGATCACCGGAACGCACCTGGAAACCGCCACCAAGGTGAAGTTCGGCTCGCTGAGCGCGACCTTCAAGGTGCTCTCGGCGACGGCGCTCGAAGCGACCGTCCCCGACGGCGCGGCGCCGGCGAAGATCTCGGTCGCGACCCCGGTGAAAACCGCGACGAGCACGGCGACGTTCACGCCGGCGCTGTCGCTGACGTCGTTCGCGCCGAAAAGCGCGTTCGCCGGAAAAGTCGTGACGGTCACAGGAGTCGGCTTCAACGGAAGCTCGTCGGTCAGCTTCGCCGGCGTGCCGGCGCACACGGTCGAGGTCTCCGCGACCACGCTGCAGGCGACGGTCCCGGCGACCGCGGCCAACGGGCCCGTCAGCGTCACCAACGACGCGACGCCGCTCGGCACGGTGTCCAGCGCGAGCGCCTTCGCGCTGGTCGCGCCGGCGCACGACGCCTCGCGATCCGGGAGTTAGCGGCGACGGGGGTCGGGCGCCCCGCGCCCGCGAATGACGCGCGAGACGCGATCGGCGCTAGGCGCTAGGCGCTGCGATCCATGCGCGGGCGGTGGCGCGTGTGGCCGGCATAGCCGTCGGCGGCGCGCCTGGCGCGCCTGGCGTTCGCGAGCTCGGCGAGCAGCGCGTCGCGCAGCCGCAGCAGCTCGACGCGCGTGCGCTCGTGGATCAGCTTCGCCGTTTCCAGCAGCGGCGCGGCGGCCGGCGGGGGCGAGGCGGGGAGCTCGGCGATCAGCTCCTCCCAGCGTGCGCCGAGTGCGCTGAGCAGCTCGATCTCGCCCCTGCCCGCGAGCTCGAGTTCGAGCTCGGCGTGCTGGTGGATGGCCTCATAGGCGCGCAGCGGGCCCTCGCCGCCGGCGTCGCGGACGTGCTCGCGCGCGCTCTGACTCACGCGCGCTCGACCTCCGCGGCGGCCTGGCTGAAGGCCTCGCGCAGCTCGCCCAGCAGCTCGCTGACCTCGTCGAGCTTGTCGGCGTCGAGATCGATGCGGGCGGCGCTCAGGTGGACGAGGCAGAAGGAGTAGATCGAGTGCAACCGCTGCGACAGCTCGCCCTGTTCGTAGTCGAGCGTGCCGTCGAGGTGCGCGATGATCCGTTCCGCGCGGCGCAAGGCGCCGTGCGCGCGCTCGATCTCGCGGTCGCGCATCGCGCTCGCGGCCTGGCGCAAAAAGCGGCGGGCGCCGTCGTAGAGCAACACCACGAGCTGACCGGGGGTGGCCGCCAGCACCTCGCCCCTGCGGTACGCGGCGGCGGGCGATACTGCGAGGTCGCTCATCTCAGTTCCTTGATCGTCCCCGCGCCGGAAAGGTTGAGCGCCGACGCGCGCCTGCCAACCCGCAGCTCGACTCCTCGCGCGATTGGAGCTGCCGTTCAGCGCCGACGCGCGCCCGCCAGCCACCGCCGTCGAGCGCCGACGCGCGCCCGCCAGCCACTGCCGTCGAGCGCCGACGCGCGCCCGCCGGCCAGCTGCTCGACGTGTCCGGCAGCTAGTCGTTCGACGTGTTCAGCGATTCGAACTGCTTGGTCAGGTAGCTGGCCTGGGCGGTGTTCTGCGAGATCACGCTTTCCAGCTGCGCGTAGGTCTCCTGCAGCGATTTTTCGCGCAGGGCGAGCATTTCGTTCATGTTGGCGATCTGCGTCGCCAGCTGCGTGACCTGTTCGGTGTCCCCGTTGACGCGCACTTCGAGCGAGCCGCCCGGCCCGCCCGCGTCGTTGAGCGATTCCTGCAGTCGTGAGGACCACTGCGTGAGCATCTGCTCGACGCCCGCGGGATTGGTGTCGAGGGCTTCGGAGAGCTTGCTCGGTTCGAGCGCCAGCAGGCCGTCGAGCGAGGACTGCGAGGTCGCGCCCGCGCCGGTCGGCGCACCCGTGCTGATGCCGATCTCGAGCGGGCTGTCGATGCCGTCTTCCACGTTGGCGACCGGTTCGTACATGCTCTGGCGCATGGCGTTCAGCACGCCGGTCAGTTCGACGTCGCCGAACAGGCTGCCGGTGGCGAGTTCGCCGGCCGCCGGTTTGGCGGGCGGCCTGGTCGACAGCTGCGTCTCGATCGCTTCGACGGTCGAGTTGTAGAGCTTGATGAACGACTGCACCTTGGCTTCGATCGCGCTCGTGCTCGGCCCGGGCGCCTTGACGTCGATCGTGACCGGCCCGTCGGGCGTGAGGCCGGCGAGCGTGAGCGTGACGCCTGGGATCGCGTCGGTGACCGTGTTCGTGCTCGACGTGCCGACGGTGCCGTCGACGCTGAATTCGGCGTCCTGACCCGGTTTGGCCGAGCCCGGCTTTTCGCTCAGCGCTCCGCCGGGGTCGCTGACCTGGATGAATTCGGCGCCGGTTTCGCCGGTCGCGCGGTTGGAGAGCACGATTTCGCCGCTCGAGAGCACGGCCGCGTACACGGTGGCCTTGCTGTCGGAGTTGATCGCGTCCGCGAGTTCCTTCGCGCTGGCGCCGGCTTTGAGCTTGAATTCCTGGCCTTCGATCGTGATCGTGTCTTCGCTCGCGGGGCTCGTGAAGCTGAACGTGCGCTGGGCGGAGTTGGCGAGCGCCGTGACTTCGACCTCGTAGCCGCCGATCGCCGCGCCGGCGCCGGCCGCGGCGCTGACGCGGTCGGGTTCGTTGGACGTGACTTCCTGCGAGTCTTCGAACAGCGAGGGCAGCGCGAATTCGGAGACCGCGTAGGAAAGCTGCTGGAGGCTGCTTTGAATGCTCTGCAGCTCGCTCTGCTCGCCCTTGAGCTTGGACTGCTCGTCGCTCAGGCGCGTGAGCGGCTCGCGTTCGACGCCCATCAGCGCGGCGATGATCGAGCTCGTGTCCAGTCCGGAGGCAAGCCCGGAGACCGTGATCGGCGATCCGCCGACCGAGTTGAGCGTGACACCCGAGCTCGACATCGCTCAGCGCCTAGACGGGCCAGCTGCTCGCCGGCTCGCCGGCGGCGAGCGCCAGCGCGGCGGCGATCGAAAGCTCGCCGACGGCCTCGCCCTGGGCGTCGTGCAGCTCGATCCGGGTGCGCTCGCCGGGCAGCGCGTCGAAGAAGCGCAGCTCGTATCCGCTCTCGCGCAGGCGCTCGGCGGCTTGCGCGGCCGCGGAGACCTCTTCGAGCACCTCCTGCGGAGGGCCGCCGCGCGCGATGTCGATGCTCAGTGCGCTGACCGGGCTCGCGAGCTCGTCGATGAAGCTCGGCACGTCCTCGAGGCCGCTGGCCGCCCGCTGCACGGCGGCGGCGTCGATTTCACTGGTCGTCTGTGTGGTGCCCACGTCGTCGATCTCGGTCATCGCTTGCGGGGTGCTGCCGGGTGAGTCCAGAGGACCCTGTACGGGCATGATTGGCGAGCTCATAAGGCGTTTTCTCCCTGAAAACGTAGGACGCGGTCCATTCCATGGGCCGCCTCGCGCTTGGTATCAATCATGGTGATCGACGCCCTCTGCAGAAGCTTGAGAACTTTTTTCGGATTTGCCCGAGTTGACGATCGTCTTGCGCGAGCGCAGCGCCGTGCAGCGCAGCGAGCACAGCGGCGTGCAGCGCAGCGGGGTGCAGCGCAGGGAATGCGCGCGCGATAACGAATCTACTGCCGGTCAGGTCCGGGCGATCCTCCGCTCGCACGCGGGCGCCGCGAGCGCACGCGCGGGCCGGCTCACAACACCCCCAGCCCTCGAGACGATCGGCACATGCAGACAACCGGCAAGCGCACATCCAGGACGACGGCGGCGGAGGTGCTTGCGATCTGGGAGCAGTACCGTCGCAGCGGCGACCCGCAGGTGCGCGACCGGCTGATCTTCGCGTTCACGCCGATGGTCCGCTACATCGTCTACCGCAAGGTGCGCGAGGTGCCCGCCGAGTGCGACGTCGAGGACTTCCTGTCGTGCGGCCTGGAGGCGCTGATCCGCTCGATCGAGCGCTACGACCCGGCGAAGGGGGCGACGCTCGAGCAGTACGCGTGGACGCGCGTGCACGGCGCGGTGCTCGACGAGCTGCGCCGCCACGACTGGGCGCCGCGCTCGCTGCGCCGCGACGAGCGCACGATCAAGCGCGCGCGCGAGCGCTTCTTCGCGCTGCACGAACGCCAGCCGAGCGACGCGGAGCTCGCCGCGGAGGTGGGGATGACTCAAGCCCAGCTGAGCGATCGGCTGGACGAGGCCGCGCTCGCGGAGGTCGGCTCGCTGAACCGGATCGTGCGCTCCGACGAGAGCACGACGATCGAGCGGATCGACACGCTCCCGAGCGCCGACGCGGACTGCGACCCGATCGCGCACGCCGAGCGCGCGGAAGCCAAGGAGCGCTTCCGCCGCGCGTTCGCGCGCCTGACCAAGCAGGAACGCGAAGTCGCGGTCATGCTGTACGTGCAGGACTGCACGCTGCGCCAGATCGGCGAGCGCCTGGGCGTGTCCGAGAGCCGCGTCTCGCAGATCCACACACAGCTGCGCAAGCGCCTGTACGAACAGCTCGCGGGCGAGCTGCCGCTGTTCAGCGGCGTCTGCTGAGGCGTCCGTGTGGCGGGCCGCACGCGGCCCAGCCCCCCGGCGCGCATGCGCTCCCGGGCGGTCGGCGCATGCGCCTCTCAAGAATCGCGGGCGCCGGCCGAACACCGAGGGCGATGGACCTTGGCCTCGAGATAGCCGCATCGGGGATGGTCGCCCAGCAGGTGCGCCAGGACCAGCTCGCGAACGACCTCGCGAACGCGTCCACGCCGGGCTTCAAGCCGGATGAAACGCCGCAGCACAGCTTCGGCTCGGTGCTGCTCGCGAACACCGAGGGCGGCCAGGCGGTCGGCTCGGTGGACGAGGGCGTCGCGCTCGGCAAGACCTACACGAACATGACCCCGGGCACGATGCAGGAAACCGGCGAACCGCTCGACTTCGCGATCCTCGGCAGCGGCTTCTTCGCCGTGCGCACGCCGCAGGGCGTGCGCTACACGCGCGACGGGCAGTTCACGAAGTCCGCCCAGGGCGTGCTCACCGACGCGAGCGGCGATCCCGTGCTGAACGCCAAGGGAGCGCAGATCAAGGTCAGCGCCACGGGCACCGTGCCCGCGAGCGCGGTCGGCGTCTTCGAAGTGCCGAACGCGGTCAAGCAGGGCGAAAACCTGTATACGGGAACGCCCGCCGGCAAGCCGACCGGGACCGTCCGCCAGGGCTCGCTCGAGGGCTCCGGCGTGGACGCCGCCGACGTGATGGTCGAAATGATCACCACGCTGCGCAGCTTCCAGTCGGGCCAGCAGGCGATCCAGGCGATCGGCGAGACGCTCCAAGAGGCCGCCTCCGAGGTCGGCTCGCTGAACGTCTCGAGCTAGCCTGCGCGCGCCCGGCGCCCGCGCGCAGCGCTCAAGTCCGCACGCGAGCGGCCGATCACACGGACGAAGGATCTCGAACCCGGCTGGACCGCGTGCGGAGAGCCGGCTCGGCGACGATCAAACGAGACACAGGATGAGCCGATGCTCGAAGGTCTGTATTCCGCAGCAGCAGGCATGACAGCGCAGCAGGAACAGATGAACGCGATCAGCGAGGACCTCGCGAACGTGTCGACCACCGGCTACAAGGCCGAGCGCGTCGCGTTCAGCGACCTGCTGTACAACCGGGTCGACATCGCGGGCACCGAATCGAGCACCGGCTCGGGCGCCAGCGCGCGCGTGATCGGCCGCAGCGAAGCGCAGGGGTCGATCGAGCAGACGGGCGAGCCGCTCGACCTCGCGATCGAAGGCTCCGGCTACTTCCAGGTGACGCTGCCGAGCGGCAAGCTCGCGCTCACCCGCGACGGCAGCTTCGGCGTGGACGCGAACGGCACGCTCGTCAACTCCCAAGGCGACAGGCTCTCACCCCCGATCAAGCTGCCCAAGGGCGTCGCACCCGGCGAAGTCACGATCGCGCCCGACGGGACCGTCACGGCCGGTACGCGCAAGCTGGGGCAGATCAAGCTCGTGAGCGTGACCTCGCCCGAACACCTGCTGGCCGACGGCGGCGGCGAGCTCACCGCGACCGCGCAAAGCGGCGCTCCGCGCGCGGCGACCGGCAAGATCCACCAGGGCGCCCTGGAGGCCTCGAACGTGAACATCGCGAGCGAGATGGCGCAGATGGTCAGCACCGAGCGCGCCTACCAGCTGACGAGCACCGCGATCCAGGACGAGAGCCAGATGATGTCGATCGCCAACGAGCTGCGCCCGAGCTCGTGAGCGCGCCGCTCGACAGCGCCGCCGGCCTGGCCGCCGCGAGCCCGCCGACGACCGCCGCGACCGCGACGAGCCTGCCGGCTGTCAACCAGGCGCTCGAGCCCGCGTCCGTGCGCCACGGCTCGGCCGCCACCCAGAAGGCGTACGCGAGCGCGCTCGCCTTCGAACAGACGCTCGTCGAAGAGCTCTCGCAGTCGCTGGCCGCGACGAGCGGCCTCGGCGGGGAATCCTCCGAAGAAGAAGGCGGCTCGGAAGAAGGCGGCGCGCAGGCCGGCGCGGGCGAGCTCTCCTCGATGCTGCCGCAGGCGCTCTCCAGCGGCGTCATGCACGCCGGCGGCCTCGGGCTGGCCGCCCAGATGACACGCGAGCTCGAAGGCCTGGGAAGCGCATCGCACACGCGCGCGAGCGCCAGCGGGGGCGTCTCGGCATGAGCCCCGCGGTGCTCGCGCACAAAAGCACCCGGCAGGACCGGCTTCTGAGCGCGGACGTGCTCGCGCACCTGGACGCGCAGATCGAGTCGGCCCGGCGCCTGCTGGAGCTCGTGCTCGAGCAGGGCGCGGCGATCCGCGCGCGCGACGTGCACACGGTCGTGCGCCTGGCGGGAATCCTGCGCGGCGAGATGGGGCGCAGGCAGCTGCTCGAGGAGCAGCGCACGCTGCTGCTGGCGCGCAGCGGGCAGCGACTGGGCGTGCCCGCGCAGAGCGTCACGCTGGCGCAGCTGAGCACGCTGATGGACGCGCCGAGCGCGCAGCGCGCGAGCGCGCGCAGCGCCGAGCTGAGCGGCCTCCTGCACGAGCTCCAGCGCGAGCATTCGTGCAACCGCGCGCTCATGCACATCGAGCTCGGCTTCCTCGACCACCTGATGGGGATGCTGTCGCTCGACGGCGTCAGCGGCTATGACACCCGCGGCAGCGCCAAGCCGATCACCCGCTCGCGCCCGCACGGCGGCTTGCACGTACTCGACCTGCACGCCTGACCATGTCGATCCCGACGCTGCAAGGACTGCAAACGGCGCTCAGCGGGCTGATCGCCGAGCAGACGGCGCTGGACACGACGGGCAACAACATCGCCAACGCGAACACCGAAGGCTACTCGCGCGAGACCGCCCTGCTCGAGCCCAACGCGCCGCTCGACATAACGGCGCTCTCGACGCTCACGGGGGACGGGGCGCAGCTGGGCACCGGCGTGACGGTCGCGAACATCACGCGCATCCGCAACGACTACCTCGACTCGCAGTACCGCGCGCAGAACAGCGCGCTGAGCGGCGCGAGCACCCAGGCCGAAGTGCTCGAGCAGGCCCAGGCGGCGTTCAACGAACCGTCGAGCACGAGCATCGCCGCGCAGCTGTCCAACTTCTGGACGGCGTGGAACAACCTCGCGAACGCCCCAACCAGCGAAGAAGCCAAACAGGCGGTCGTGTCCGCGGGCGAACAGCTGACGAGCACCTTCCACCAGCTGAGCGACGAGCTCTCGGCGATCTCCGGCCAGGTCGAAGCGCAGTACCAGGAGCTCACCGGCGCGGGCGGCGAAGTCGAAGACTACGCCGACCAGATCGCCCAGCTGAACACCCAGATCAAGCTCTCCGAAGAAGCCGGCCAGCAGCCCAACGAGATGCTCGACGAGCGCGATGAGCTGCTCGACAAGCTCTCGGCGCTCGCGAACATCACGGTCAGCGAACAGCCGGACCACATGGACACGGTCAGCTTCGGCGACGCGGCCAAGCCGCTGGTCGAAGGCTCGACCGTCAACTGGCCCCAGGCGCTCACCGAAACGGCGGGCGGCAAGCTCGGCGCCCTGCTCAGCCTGACCGGACCAAAAGGCGCGCTCACGGGCTTGCAGACCGGCCTCGACGGCGTCGCAGAAGCGCTCGCGAGCAGCGTCAACGAGCCGCTGGAAGCGCTCAACCCCCCCGCCAACGCGTTCTTCGCGGGCACAACCGCCGCCACGCTCGCCGTCGCCGTCGCCTCCGCCGAAGTCCAGGCCTCCGGCAGCGACGCGCCGGGGGGCAACGAAGTCGCGCTCACGATCGCCGCGCTCCGCGGCGGCGCCGCCGAATCGGACTACGCGACGCTCGTGGTGAAGCTCGGCAGCGACGTCCGCGGCGCCGAGTCCGAAGAAGGCAACCTGCAAAGCACGGTGACGGCGATCAACGACCAGCGCCAGAGCGTCTCGGGCGTGTCGCTTGACGAAGAAATGACCAACCTGATCAGCTTCCAGCGCGGCTACCAGGCCTCCGCGCGCACGCTCACGGCGATGGACGAAATGCTCGAAACGCTGATCGAGCACACCGGGACCTCGGGGCTGTAGGAATGGAGCAGCGCATCACCCCGGCGATGGTCACGAGCTCGACGCTCGCCGACCTGAGCTCCTCGCTGGCCGCGCTCGAGCGGACCAGCGACGAGCTCTCCTCGGGCAAGACGATCCTCGAACCGTCGGACAATCCCTACGGCGCCAGCCGCGTGATCGACCTGCAGAGCCAGCTCGACGGGCTGAGCTCCTACGAAAGCGACGCGCAGTCGGGGATCGGCTGGGAGAACACGGCGAGCGGCGCGATGACGAGCATGGACTCCTCGCTGCAGCGAGTGCGCGAACTGGTGCTCGACGCGGCCAACGGCACGAACAACCAGACCGACCTCAACACGATCGCGGTCGAGATCGAACAGCTGACCGAAGGGATCAAGCAGGACGCCAACACGCAGTACGCCGGCGAATACGTGTTCTCGGGCACGGACACCAAGACCGCCCCCTACGAAGAGGGGGCAAACGACGAATACAAGGGCAACGCCGAAACGATCAGTCGCGCGGCCGGCCCGGGGGCGACGGTGACGATCTCGACGAACATCTCCACGCTGCTCGGCAACGGCCCGGGCGCCGAAGACGGCAAGCTGCTGGACACGCTGCGCACGATCGTCGCCAACCTGCGCGGCGGCACGCACGAAGACATCACCGCGGTCTCCACGACCAACCTCGCGAGCCTCGACGCGAACATGGCGACGCTCAGCGACCTGCAGGCAGTCGCCGGCAGCGCCACCAATCAGCTGCAGACGGCGCTCGCCCGCAACGAAGACCTGCAGACTGCGATCGCCGGGAGCCTGTCGAACATCGACGACACGAACGTCGCAGCCGCCTCGATCGAATACTCCAACGAGCAGGCGGCCTACGAGGCGGCGCTGCGCGCGGGCGCGACGATCGTCCAGGAATCTCTGCTCAACTTCCTGCAGTAGCGAGAACGACCGCGGGAGACAGCGCAGATTGTCCAAGACATTCCAGAGCATCCGCTTCGGGACCGTCGAGATCCGCGAGCGCGACGTGATCGAGTTCCCCTTCGGGCTGATCGGACTCGGCGGCCTGCGCTACGTCCTGCTCGACCGCAACCCCGGCACCGGCTTTCTGTGGCTGCACGAGATCGATGACCCGGCGCTCGCACTGCCGGTCGTCAGCCCGCAGCAGTTCTTCCCCGAGTTCGCGCTCGATATCGCTCCCGAGGACCGCGAGCGCACCGGCCTGCAGGACGCGCACGACGCGCGCCTGTACGTGACCGTGCGCGCGACCCCCAATCCGCTCGACATCACCGCCAACCTGCGCGCGCCGCTGGTCGTCCGCGAGGGCCGCGGCTACCAGGTGCTCAACAACAACGAGGACGCTCCGCTGCAAGCGCCGCTGTTCACGCTCCCCGCGCAGCCCCAGATTGCTTCATAATCGGCGCCGATGCTGATCCTGACGCGTCGTCCTGGAGAGCGCGTCGTGATCGGCGATGAGATCCTCGTTACGGTCATGGGCGTCAGCGGTCACACCGTCAGGCTCGGGATCGCCGCGCCGTCCGGCGTGGCGATCTACCGCGAGGAGATCTGGCTGGCGGTCAGGGAGGAGAACCGCGCGGCGGCGGCCGCGAGCGCCGACGCGCTGCCGCCCAAGACCCCCCAGACCGGCGCCGCCCACAGCCCCGACGCTCCCGCGCCGGACGCGCGCAAGCCGAACGCGCCCGCGCCGGACGCGCGCGCGAAGGACGCGCGCGCGAAGCCCTGACGTAAGCGGCGGCCGGAGCACGGAGGTCGGGCGCCGCCCGTTTGGTCTGGCGCCGAACGTTCGCAGGGGCGGCCCACGCTGCGTCGTGTACGCTGTCTCCGGGAGGGGAGGCCGTCTGAGAAGCGACGCTCGCGGGCAGCTGCATCACAAGGACGAGGGCGACTGGCAGCAGATGACGCGGCGCACGCTGCTGCAGCGCGCGGCCGGGCTGGGGATCGCGGCCTCGACGCTCGGCTCGCTCGACGTGCTCGCCTCGATCCCCGCGCGGGCGGCGGCCGCGGGCAAGGCCGGGCTGCCCGAAATCCAGTTCCAGATCGAAAAGTTCATCGCCCCCGCGATCCGCGTCGAACGCGTGGCGGTGCGCTTCGCGCCCGTGTACACGACGTTCGCGACGTTCACGCTCACGCGCACGCCCACGCCAGCCGACCAGGCGACGCTCGCGCGCGCGCTCGCGAGCGTCGAGGCGAGCTACCCGTTCAGCCCGAGCGGCGTCTTCCTGACGCTCGCGTACGGCGTCCCCTACTTCGAACGCCTGCCCGGCGGCATGGCCGGGACGCTCGTCTCCGCGCACATGCCGAGGCTGAGCGCGGAACCACAGTCCTACGCGCTGGAAGAGGCGGTGCCCGGGCCGACGGACGTCTGCCCGCAGAACCCCGAAGTCACCAAGCTGCGCTTCAACGTCCCCGTGCAGATCGAGTCCAACGACATGCTCGTGACGCTGCGCAGCGACTCGACCGAAGTGATCGACGACGTGCTCGCCTGGCTGTCCGGCGAAAGCTCGACGCTCGCCGGTCAGGACGTGGGCGAATCCGGGGTCGGGGAACTGCTGAGCGTGACCTCGCGGCGGCTGATGTTCACCCAGATCGGCCTGCCGCGCGTGCTCGCCGAAGAACAGAAGCTGCCGTACGCCGAAAACATCAACCCGAAGTCGCCGATGTGGATGGGCTTCTCCTCCCAGCAGGTGAACACCAGCGGACCGCCGTCGATCACGACGTTCCTCGGCGACCGCTCGGCCAAGCTCACGACCGCGCACAAGGGCGACTACTTCGACCGCGGCTCGATCGTGCACCTCTCGCACGTGATCCAGGACCTGCAGCAGTTCTACGAAACGCCCACGGAAACCTACGTGCGCCGCGAGGCGGAGATGTTCAGCGCCGACCCCCTGCCCAGGCCCGGCAACGCCAATCAGTTCGCAAACGGCGGCGGACCAGCGTTCATCCCCGACGACTTCAGCAATCCCGCGCAGGCGCAGCGCGAAGCCGAAGGCGCCACCACCTTCGACGGGCAGCCGCACATCGGCCACAGCCCCGCGCTGCAGCGCACGAGCAGGGCGCCCAACCGCACTCCGATGCACATCCGCGCGGACGGTCCGGGCTTCGACTCGCTCGACGTCCCCGACGGCTCGCAGCAGCCCAAGCTGCACTTCAGCATCTTCGTCCCGACCGCGGCGTTCTTCGCGACGCTGCGCCGCAGCCAGGCCTCGCTCGATCTCGCCCAGCAGTACAACGTGCCAGCCGCCAACCTCGGCCTCGAGCGCTTCCTGACGGCCACGCGCCGCCAGAACTTCCTCGTCCCGCCCCGGCGCAACCGCGCGTTCCCGCTCGCCGAGCTCGCCTGAGCCCTCGTCGCTCGCGCGGCGCAATCGCGCGTGCGCGCTCGCCGAGCTACCCGAGCCTTCGGCTGGCTGGCCAGCTTGACCTCGCTGCCGGGCGCGGTTAGACTGCCGGCGTCCCGGGAGTCAAGCCGGGTCGCGGCAGTGCGCCTCGTTGGCGAGGCGGTATCGGGTCGTTGCACGGAGGATGCCTGCTGGCGGGCCCGAGCACCTCACCTAGGATCGCGCCCCGCCGATCAACGCTAGGGAGGGAGAACGGAGCATGCGTAGGATCCGAAGTGCTTTTAGGAGCATCCCGACCGCACGACGCGCCGCGGCCGCCGCCGCGCTCGCGACCGTCGCGCTGGGAGCCGGCGCGAGCGTCGCGAGCGCCAAGGAAGTCGACATCGTCAGCCAGGGAGAACCGCCGGCGACGATGCCCAAATACGTTCACTACTTCAAGACGATCCAAGCGGCGGTCGAAGCGACCAAACGCGGCGCGTTCGTGCTGATCGAACCGGGTGTGTACGACGAAGAAGTCAAGGTCACGAAAAAGCACTCCGGCATCTTCATCCGCGGCATGAACCGCAACGAAGTGATCCTCGACGGCCAGCACAAGGTGGTGCCGGGCGGGCGCAACGGGATCGAAGTGTACAAGGCCAACAACGTGTGGATCGAAAACCTGACCGTGCGCAACTTCGAACGCGAAGAACTGAACGGCCCCGGCGGCAACGAGATCTGGTGGAACGGCGGGGCGGAGTCCGGCAAGATCGGCGCCCACGGCTGGTACGGTCGCTACCTGACCGCGTATGACACCGGCCTGAACGGCGGCTACGGGATCTTCACGGGCAACGAGACCGAAGGCGAATGGGAAAACATCTACGCCTCGGGTTTCAACGACTCCGGCATCTACATCGGCGCGTGTCCGGAATGCAAGGCGCGCGTGGACGACGCGGTGATGGAATACAACGCGCTCGGCTACTCGGGCTCGAACTCCGGCGGCAACCTGATCATCGAAAACTCGATCTTCCGCCACAACACGACCGGTATCGCACCCAACTCCGAAAACCCGGGCGACGGGCCGCCGCCGCAGAACGGCGCGTGCGAACACTCCAAGCCGCTGAAGCGCAGGTGGGCGCATCACCACTACAAGTGGGTCGGGGAACTGCCCGAATTCAGCTCGACCGAATTTGCCCACTGCACGATCTTCCGTTACAACCTCATAACCGAAAACAACGACCTCGACCTCCCCGCCAACACCTCGGCTGCCGCGGCGCCGTGGGGGGCGGGCGTCGAGCTGCCGGGCGACTACGGCGACCTGATCGAACACAACGAAATCACCGACAACCCGAGCGACGGCGTGCTCGCGTTCGAGTACCCGAACCCGTACCCGCCGGAAGCGATCACGATCGCTTTCCAGAACGCCGGCAACGAGGTCTCCGACAACACCTTCTCCGGCAACGGCTCGCTCGACCGTGAATTCACCGGCGACGTCGCGTTCGAGGGCGGCTTCTTCGGAGACAAGTCGACAGACGACTGCCTCAGCGGCAACTCGTTCGCGGACGCCACCTTCCCGGCGGACATCGAAGGCGAATGGGGCTGCCAGAACAAGACCACGCCGAACCCCGGCGGCGGTCTGCCGTTCGTCGAATACCTGCTCGAACTGCAGTACGAATCCGAACACAGGCCCGCGATCGAACCGGTCGAAGCGCCGCCGGCCCAGCCGACGATGCCCGACCCGTGCGAAAACGTGCCCGCCAACCCGCTGTGCACGTAAGGGCATAGCCGATCCAGCCAGCGACCGGGCCGGCGCTCATGCACCGGCCCGGTCGGCGCGCAGTCGCGCCCGCCGGGCAGACCGAATCGCTCGCCGGCCCGTCACGCCTGATCGCGCTGCCCGCCCTGGCCTCCGAACGAATCTCCGCGAACGCGCTGCGCGCGACGGCTGCGATGCGCCGCGGTGTTTCTTTGTGCTCGTCAGGGCGGCTCATTCTGGGGACCCCGCTTCGCAAGCCTCGGCCAGCGCGCGGAAGCGCTCGCCGCGCTCTTCGAAGTCGCGATAGTTGTCGAAGCTCGGGGCGGCCGGCGAGAGCAGCACCACCGCGCCCGCAGGCGCGAGCGCGTGCGCGAGCTGCACCGCCTGCGCCAGATCCGCCGCAGCGGTCGCGCGCGACCGCGCCACTCCCGCGTCCCGGGCGGCGGCGACCAGGCGCGCGCCCGTGCTCGGCACGCCGATCAGCGTCGCATCGGCCCGCGCCAAGGCGCGGCCGAGCGCTCCGTAGTCCTGGCCGCGGTCCTGGCCGCCCGCGATCAGCACGACCTCGCGGCCGGGGAAGCTCAAGAGCGCCGCCAGCGTCGACTCCGGCGTCGTCGAGATGCTGTCGTTGACCCACAGCAGCCCGTCGCGCTCGGACACCGGCTGCAGACGGTGCGCGAGCGGCTGAAAGCCGTGCAACGCCTCGGGCAGCTTCGGCCTCACGCCGAGCGCTTCCAGTGCGGTGAGTGCCCCGCACAGGTTCAGCGCGTTGTGCTCGCCGCGCAGCGGCAGGTCGGCCGCGCTCGCCACCTGCTCGCCTCCCCGTGCGACGCCGCCGCCTTCGCCGACGTCCCAACCTTCGCGAACGCCGTAGAGGACCGGCTCGACGGTGACGTCGAGACGATCCTCGCAGGCGGCCCCGGCGGCCCGTCGTCGTCGCTCGCGGCGAGCCGCCGGATCGTGACGTGCCGCGATGTCCCGGTCGGCGGCGGCGGCCAGGCCCGGGTCGCGGGCGTTGATCACGGCGCTGCGCACGCCCGGCAGGCCCAGCAGGCGCAGCTTGTCCGCGCGGTAGGCCCGCTCCGAGCCGTGCCAGTCGGTGTGCTCGCGGAACAGGTTGGTCACGAGCGCCACCTGCGGGCCCGTGTCGAGGTCCGCGATGTGGTAGCTGGAGAGCTCGAGCACCGTCACCTGCGGGCGCTCGCCGTCCAGCAGGTCGAGCGCGGGGACGCCGATGTTGCCGGCGAGCGCCGCGGTGCGTCCGGCTGCGCGCGCGAGGTGCTGCGCGAGCGCCGCGGTCGTGCTCTTGCCCTTCGTGCCCGTCACCCCCAGCACGCCTTCGCCGCCGCGCTCGGCCAGCCACAGCGAGGTGGGGGTCCTCACCGGCGTGCCCGCCTCGCGCAACGCGCGCAACTCGGGACGGTGGACGGACACGCCTGGCGAGCGCACCAGCACATCGCATGCCGTCAACGCCGCGAGCACCGCGTCGCGGCCGTCGCCGGCGACGCTCACGACGCGCGCCCGCGGCGCCCTCAGCGCCGCACGGACGTCCTCCTGCGCGGGCGGCTCGTCGAACGCCGCCGCCACGATCCGCGCGTTCGGCAGCCGCCGCGCGAGCTGATCGGCGAAGGAGCGGATCTCACGGCCGGCGCCCCATACGCCGACCGCCGCGCCGTCAAGCTCCGAGAACCGCACGGACCTGCGTCATCAGCGCCGCTGGCAGCGCGTGCTCGTCGCTCAGCGCCAGCACGCGCTCGGGGTCGCCCTCGCCCGGCGCAAAGCGCGGCAGCACCTCGGCGGCCAGACGGCGCACCACCCGGTGAGCGCCCCAGCGCCGATCCCGCGCGAGCAGGCGCATCGCCGCGAGGCTCTCCTGCTCCTCGCCCACGCACTCGAACGGCTTGTGCCCCCCGGTCGCCGTCAGCAGCGCGAAGCCCTCGAACTGCTCGTCCTCGTCGAGCAGGTCGCGCCCGAAGATCGCGCGCAGCTGCGCCGGCTCGCTGAACGGCGCGAGCGCCAGGAACACGAACCGGCACTTAGGGCACTCGCAGCACCACGAGCTTGCGCGCAGCGCCGGATCGCTGCGGAACAGCGCGTTGCAGCTCGTGAACGCGTCGTGGTAGCGCTCCATGCGCGCGAACGCGCGCGCCACCGCGAGCTCAGAGGCGGGGCGCAGGACCGAGAACACCCGCACGCCCTCGCGCGAGTCGCCCTCGCCGAAGCCGCCCCGCGGGCTTGGGCCGGCCGGCGCCAGCTCCGCGAGCGCCGCGCTCAGCAGCCGCTCGGCGCGCAGGCCCTTGCTGAACTGGTGGTTGACGTGGACGCCGTTCCACTCGACGTTGCCCGCCGACGCAGAGCGCTCGTTCGCCATCGCCACGGCATCGAAGCCGTGCAGCGCCGCCGTCAGCGCCGCCACGCACGAGACGATCGCCGTGATCGGCACGTGGCCGTTGAACGCGCCCGCGTCGTTCAGCGCCTTCAGGCCCGGGTCGAGCGTGCGCCTCACGAGCACCCGCGGCAGGCCCGACGCCGCCACCGTGCGCGCGATCGGCGGCGCGTCGCCCACCGAGAACAGCGCCAGCTCGCAGCTCGTCCGCCTGACGATCTCGAGCGCCACCGCCGAGTCCTTCCCGCCGCCCACCGGCACCAGGATTCCTCGCGGCATGCTCGCCGGCTGCGCGCTCCCCGCCACGGCCCTGCCGGGCCGCGCCGCCGACGCTCCGCCCGTGAACCTCGGGCGCGGCAAGCCGGGCAGGCCGTTCGTGTAGGCCAGCTCCGCCAGGCCGTCGGAGTACAGCGCTTCGAGCAGCCTCGCGGTCGCGGGGGGAGGAGTGCCGGTCTCGAGCTCGACCGCCGGCGGAAGGGCCGCCTTGAAGTAGCTCACGCCAGCCACCCAGTGCAGCAGCGCGAGCAGCCCGTCGACGCGCCCGCGCTCGGCCCCCGTCAGCTCGCGGGCAGGGCTCGTCGCGACGTCGCCTCGCCTCGCCTCGCCCGACGCCACCGCGGCGTCCGCGAGCGGCAGCTCGAACACCTCTTCGAACGACAGCTCCTTGTCGAGCGCGTAGCGCAGCGTCACGCGCCCGCGCGCGTCCAGGTCGCGAGCTGTGAAGCGAAAGCGCTGAAAGGAGCTGGGATCGAACAGCGCGGGCGCCTGCCTGGCATCGGCCGCCATCAGTGGTCTCCAGCCTAGCCGCGGACAGCCGCACTTCGCGACCCCGCGCCGGCGAGCCGTCAGGCGAGCCTCATATATAAAAAAAAATCAGTCGTTCGCCGTGACCGCGTCGAGCAGTTGCGCGAAGCGCTCGCGCGCGTGCTCGCGACGCGCGGGCAGGTGCTCGCTGGGGACGCCGCCGGGCGGGGGCTCATAGCCGCGCAGCAGGTGGCGGGCGACCGACTGGCGGTGGACCTCGTCGGGGCCGTCGTAAATGCGCGCCGCGCGTGCGTAGCGGTACATCTGCTCGAGCGGCAGGTCGGTCGAGTAGCCGAGCGCGCCGTGCACCTGCAGCGCGCGGTCGACCACGTCGTGCAGCACCTTCGCGCCGTAGAACTTGATCAGCGCCACGTCCGTGCGCGCCGCGCTCGCCCCCTGCGTGTCCATCACCCACGCCGCGTGCAGCGTCATCAGCCGCGCCGCCTGCATCTCCGCCGCGCTGTCCGCGATCCAGTTCTGCACCGTCTGCTTGTCCGCCAGCAGCGAGCCGTGCGCGTGACGGTAGCTCGCGCGCTCGCACATCATGTCGAACGCCCGCCGCGCCACGCCCAGCCAGCGCATGCAGTGGTGGATGCGCCCCGGCACCAGCCGGTGCTGGGCGAGCAGGAAGCCCTCGCCCTCGCCGCCCAGCAGCGCGTCCGCGGGAACGCGCACGCCCTCGTAGGCGATTTCCGCGTGCCCGCCGTAGGACCCGAACCGCTCCCGCGGGTGCTCCATCGTCGGCACGTCGCGCACGATCTCCACGCCCGGCGTGTCCGCCGGGACGATGAACATCGACGCGCGCTGGGACGCGCGCGCGTCCGGGTTGGTCACCGCCATCACGATCAGGAAGTCGGCGATCGAGCCGTTCGAGGAGAACCACTTGCGCCCGTCGATCACCCAGTCCTCGCCGTCGCGCACGGCGCGCGTGCGCAGCTGCGTCGGGTCAGAGCCCGGCGTATCCGGCTCGGTCATGCTGAACGCGCTGCGCAAATCGCCCGCCAGCAGCGGGTGCAGCCAGCGGTCCTTCTGCTCGGGAGTGCCCGCCAGAGCCAGGATCTCCGAGTTGCCCGAGTCCGGCGCCGCGTTGCCGAACGCCAGCGGCGCGATCGGGCACGTCCCCAGGATCTCGTGCATCAGCCCCAGGCGCACCTGGCCCATCCCCTGCCCGCCCAGCTCCGGCGGCAGGTGCGTCGCCCACAGGCCGCGCTCCTTCACGCGCTCGCGCAGCGGCGCCATCGCGCGCGCCAGGCCGTCCAGGGGGAGCTCGTGCCAGATCGATTCCAGCGGCCACAGCTCCTCGCGCACGAACTCCCGCATCCAGTCCAGTTGCTGCTGGAAGTCCGCGTCGGTGGAGAAGTCCCAGGCCACTCGCGCAGCTTACGCCTTGCGCGGCGCGGCCTTGCGCCCGCCGGCCTTGCGCCCCGCGTTCTTGCCCCCGTCGGACTTGTGCCCGCCAGCCTTGCGCTCGGGCTTCGGGCAGCCCGACACGGAGACGACGGTCGTCTGTTTGACGACCGCGCCGTTCTGGCCGGTGATCTCCGTGGGCATCGACAGGCGCCGGGCGCACATGTTCCCGTGCAGCTTCGCCGGCAGGTTTGCCGCGAGCAGCGAGTGCGGGCCGGCGTCCAGCAGCACGTCCAGCTCGGAGATCGGCGCGTCGGGCAGCGAGCGGAAGGCGACCGACTCGACGCCATCCTGCACCTTCGTCTGCCCAACCACCTCCACCGTCACGCCTTCGCCCTGCAGCACCAGCGCGATCTCGGGCGACGCGCCGCGTCCGCGCGAGAGCACGTACACCGGCCCGCTCAGCGGCTGGCGCACGATCGGCGTGAGCACCGTCGCGGCGCCCACCACCGACGCCGGCGGGCAGCTCGACGGGTTCGCGTCGAACACCGTCACCGTGCACGCTTTCTGCAGCGTGCTCAAACGCGGCACCGTGCGCTTGGGCAGGTCGAGCTTGAGCTGTGCGATGTTCGCCTGCCCGGGCGCGAAGGCGATTCGCACGTGCAGGTGCACGCCGCCGGCTTTGCTCGCGTGCGCGTGGGTCAGCGCCGTGAGCTTCGGCTTGAAGCTCAGTGTCGCGCAGTTGGCCGCCTGGAAGCGCGAGGACGCTTTCGTCGTAGCACCGGCTGTGCTCGTCAATGCGCCTTCGATCGCCAGCGCGCGGCAGTCCGTGGGGTTGAACACGAAGCCTTCGCGGTCGATGTCCAGGTTGATCGTCTTGATCTGCAGCGGGATGCCGTCGAGAGCTTGCGGCAGGGGGTCGCTCGTGATCGTCAGCTCGGCGGTGCCCGGGGCGACTTCGATGCTCGCCCCCAGCTCGATCGTGCCGAGGTTCAGCGGTCCCGCCACCGCCGGCACCACGATCGACAGGCCGAACGGCGCGCCGCCTGTGCCCTCGCGCGGGCCTGTCAGGTACACCGTGCCCGTGAGGAACAGCGGGCTCGGCCCCGGGCCCGCGCCCACGGTCGCCGTGCCGATCTCGCTCTGCGGCCCGCACGTGCCCGCCTGCGCCTGGGCGGCGGGACAGAGGTCGACCTTGGAGAGCATCGCCAGCAGACCCGGCGGCAGCTGCACGCTGACGCGTTCCACGTCCTCTTCCTGATCGCCGCGCGACAGCGTCACCGTCAGCGGGCTGAACGCTCCCGCCTGGTTGTTCGTCGTCCCCGCCGTGAACGACGGCTGAAACCGCGGCGGCGGGCAGTCGCCGAGCGCGAACGGCTCGCTCGACGGTGCCGCCGGCGTTTCGCCGCTGTAGGGCGTCAGCTGCGAGCTCGCCGACAGCGGCGTCCCGCAGGCGGTGGGCGAGTTGGCGAGCGGCGCGTCGGCGCCCCCGTCGAGCGTCAGCTGCACGTCTTCGAAGGGCAGCTGCGGGAGCTCCTGGAAGCTCGCCGTCAGCTGGCCCGTCGCCTGGTCGATCGACGCCGAGCCTTCCAGCTTGATCGTCACGCCCGAGCCCTGCGCCTGCACGAGCAGCCGGATCAGCTTGCCTTCCCGCGCGTCCGCCGGCGTGCACGACGCGCATTCCGGTTCGCCCAGGAACAGCTCGCCTTCCAGCGGGCTCGACAGCAGCGGCGTCGTGATCTTGACCGTGCCGATCTGCGAGCGCGGCGGGCAGGCAGCCGGCGGTGGCGAGCTCCCCAGGGGCGGGCTCGGTTGCGCGGGCGGCGGTTCGAATTGCCCGTGCGAGCACGCTTCCAGGCCGTTGGCGACCGACGGGGACAGCACCACGCCCGCGGGGAGAGTCACCGCCGCCTCGCGCAGGTCCGGGGTGGCCAGCGCGCTCGGGTCTTCGTCCTGGGGCACGTGCACGTCGAGCGTGTAGCCGCTGGGGGCGGCCGCCTGCGTGGTTTCCGGGGCGAGGGTCAGCGTGGGGGCGAAGGACAGCGCTTCGCAGCCGGTGATGGCCTCGGCGAGCAGCGGTTCCGCGGGGGCCGGCTGGAAGTCCCCGGGCTGCTCCCACGAGTCGCTGAACGCGTGTACGGCGAGCCCCCGGCCGCTCTCGCACTCGCTCGGCAGGGTGAGGAACGGTTTCGGCGGCGCGCCGCTCGGACAGCCCGTCGGTTCTTCCCTGCCTTCGTTCATCGCGACCGACGGCTGGCAGGATTCGCCAGGGTTCCCTTCTCCGACGGTGCCTTCCCGTTCGAGGTCGTGGCTGCCGGCCGCCGGCACGCCCCACAGCGTCAGGATCGCGCCCTGCAGCGGGCCGCTCTCGGGGATGTCGTCCAGCGATCCGGTGAGCTCGTAGCCGCCGTCGCCGGGATCGCTGACGTCGCCGCGCACGTGAAGGAAGAGCGGGACGCGACCGACACCCACCGAGAAACCCAGCTCGGCCGTCTGACCCGGCGGCGGCACGACGTCATAGACGGGGAAGTACGCCGGATGAAACGTCCCGTAGAACAGCGGCTTCACGATCCCTACCTGCGTGTCGAGCGGGCAGTTCAGCGTTTCCCGTTCCAGGAACTCCCGCTGGCTGCAGCGTGGGACGGCTTGCGGATCGCCGACGAGCCCCGGGGGCAACGCGACTTCGAGGTCCTTCGCCGCGGCGTCGGCGAGCGGCGATTCGTCTCCCCCTGTTTCACGGGCCGCGACCGTGAACCCGAGGCTGGCGGTCAGCTCGAAAGGATGCGAGCCGGCCTGCGTCGCGGCTTCGCCGCTTTCCTGCGCGGTGTCGAGGTCGAAGAACGCCAGCCCGAACGGGACGGGGTCGGGGTCGATCGGGGTCGTTTCGCTCGTCGTAGCGCTCGGCGCACCGCCGCCGGACACGGTCGCGACGTTCGGTTCCAGAGACGTGATTTCGGCCGGGACCGAGACGTCGACCGTGACGACGATCGTCGCGCCCGGCAGTACGGGCACTCCTGTGGAGCCTTCTTCGTAGGTGCAGGTGACCGCTGCTCCTTCGTGTTCGGGCGGGCATTTGCTTTCGTACTCGGGCAACCCGCCGCCGTCGGCGCGTTCGACCTTGATCACCGCCCCCGCGGTCGTGACTTTCGCCGGCAGCGCATCCGTCACACTCACCGGATTGCCGCTGCTGGTCGGCAGTGCGCCGTCGTTGCGCACGACCAGCACATACGCATCCGATGGATCACCCGCCTTGAAATAGGTCGGCTCGGACTCGGACACGATGCTCCAGTGCGGGCTTGCGGGGGCCGCGAGCGATGGGGCGGCCACGACCAAACCCGAGACCGCGAGCGCAACGAGCAGCGACCCGGCCACGTTGCCCGTCATGCGGACATCGCATGGACGGCGCATCCGTCCTACCCTCGAGACCGGGAGCGCTTTGCTGTGGCGATATGACGGGTGGCTCTCGGCTTGGGCGCGTAGCGCCTCTTCGCGTCGACGACGCACGCCGCGCGCCTGCGACGGCGCTTCAACTTCGCGCATTTCGCCAGCGCGCGAGCGAGCAGCTGTTTGCGGGTGGGCTTGGTGGACGGCACGGGCGGGATGTTCCCGGCACCCGCGAACGACGCCGAGAGCGGCGTCGGGAACGAGGGCGCCGGCGCCACCGGCTCCCGGCACGCTTCGGCTTGGCACGTAGGAACGCTCGAGGGCGCGGGCAAGCCGCCGTCTACGCGGGCATCGTAGACGTCGACCAGTTCGTCGGTGTCGCTCGATACGAGCTGTTCACGGGTTGCGAAGAAGACGTCGTCGCCGCTCGCGCTCGCGTCGAGGAACATTGCGCTGCCGCCCCCTTCCGGTCCCGAGATGAGCTGCGCGCCACCGTCCTCGTACTCGAAGACCTTCTCGGCGCCCCCGGAGATTCCGGGCACGAGCGGATCGGGCGAGGTGAAGAACAGGCGGGTTCCTTCGTCGTTCAGCGCACGGGGTTGGTAAAAGGGAGTGCTCGCCCGTTCGGTCAGACCGGCTCCGATGAAGGCGCTGCCCAGCGGCGGCGCGCCATCCGGGTCACAGGACGCGCAGACGAGCTGACCGCTTTCGGCGCTGTACTCGTAGACCTCGTGATCGGGCTTGCCGGTCACCCGGTCCTTGTTTTCGTAGCCCGTCAGCGGTTCGACCGACATGAACGCCAGATGCGTGCCGTCGGGTGTCACGTATGCCTGGGAGGCACGCGGATCACTGGTCCAGTCGAGGATGTCGCTTTCGTACGAGAAGGCTGGTCCAGATCGCTCTTTTTCGATGTCCCGTTCTTCTTCTTCGCCCTGTTCGCCTTCGGGCGCTCGCAGCGTTGCGATGAACGCGACTGTGCCTTCAGCTTCCCGCGTTTCGTGCCATGCATACAGATTCGGCCTCCCGCTCCGGGCCCCCGCCGCGAGCTCGCCGGTGGCGACGAAATAGACGTACGAGCCATCTTCGGAGGCGCCGACCACGCCGAGCACGTCGGCGCCGTCCGGGTCGTCGGGGTTGTCGGCGTCGACTGTGATGTCGGTGAGGGTGTTGGTGGCGAGGTCGTAGCGGTAGAGGTCGTCGCCCGGGTTTTCCACCGGCGGGTCACCTTCTTCCCGCGCCGTTTCGTCCCGCTGCCTCCTCGCGGCGAGCGGTTCTTCCGGGCCGGTGAACGACCGCTTGGTCAGCGCCGCCCTGCTCGTGAAGTAGACGACCGAGCCGTCGGCGGAGGCGTCCCAGAACTTCGCCGCGCCGGGATCGCAGAATTCGCCGATGGTTTCGCAGTCTTCCGGCTGAGCGGCGCGCGCGGGAGCGGAGAGCTCGACGGTGTGCGCGCCTTCGACGCGATCGTACAGCTCAGTCCAGCCTGCCTGCGTCGGCTGAGCAGGGCCGCCTTCATAGGCCGCCCCGCCGTCGGCGTCGGCCTCGAACAGCACGCGCGACCCGTCTTCTGAGATCGCGTGCCCGAGCTCGCCCGTGTGTTCGTCGATTACTTCGATCCCTCCGCCGGCGCTCGCGCCCTCCGGCGGAATCGCGCCGTCCGGGAGGATCCCCACGAGACGGACGCGTTCGTCCACGGATTCGTAGAGATTTTCGACGCGGCCGCCTTCGAATTCGGTCGGCGCGCCTTCGACGAGGCTGTCGTTCGCCTCGAACAGGATCCGGCTGAAATCGGCGGAGGCGCCCACGAAGACGGGCACGTCTTCGCCTTCGAAGCAACCGCCGCACCCGGGCCGGGGTGGTTTCGAGGGCGCGTTCGCGGTCACCAGCGAGTAGCCCCCATCGGGCTGGCGCACGAACAGGTTGTAGACGCCCGGAGGGGCGCTTTCGGTGAGCTGCTGGAGCGGGACGCGCTCGACCGCCTGCGACAGGTTGGCCGAGAAGGCGTACGTGACGTTTAGGTGGCTGTTGGCAGGCGCCTGTGGTGTTGGGGGCGTGAGCGGCGTGGTCTGCCATCCGTCGGCGCCGCGCGAGGCCAGGTACGCGTTGGCGAACTCGTTACCCGGCGCGCCGGCGAAGGAGGCGCCGACATTCATATACGCGATCGTACATGTTTCACCGGCTTCGCACGCCGAGCTCTGCGCCGGCAACACGGGCTGCAGCGAGACGGCGTCGAGGCCTCCCTTCTGGACCGGCGAGACCTGCTCGTAGGCGCGGCAGTCGGGCAGGCGTTCGGACGGACCGGTGCGCAACTCGGCGTTGGAGCACGGGTCGGCGAGCGCGGACGCCTGCCCGGCGACCCCGAAAACGACGATCGCCAGACCCGCCGCGCAGGCGCCGCCCACTCGTCCGCCGCGGCTCATCGAGCCGCAGCGCGCGGCCGCCAGCGCCTCCCGTGCCTCGACTCCTGCCGCTCTAGGGCTGTTCCGGGGCTATTTCCATTCGAGCGTCCCACCTTCCAGTTCGCCCACGATCGTACCGCCGTACGTCGCTTCGGTGCTCCCGCCGCAGACGCCGCCGGTTCCCTTGGCTTTGATTTTGGAGATGCTCGCGGCCGACTTCAGCTTGCCCGAGTCGTTTTCGTAGCTGAGGCTTTCGACGGTCTGCGGTTCGATGACCATTTCGCAGCTGAGGCCTTCCGGTTTGATTGTGACTTCTTTTTCGAGCTTTGCCGGTCCGTTGGCGTTGTATTCGAAGTGCGCAGCCGAAACAGTTGCTTTCCCACCGAACCCCGTGCACCCGCTGAAGGTCAGGACTTCTTTGTGCGTCGTCGTTTTGCCCGCCGCAATTTCCCCAGTTCCGGTGACCGTCGTGCATTCGACCGTGCCGCTGCCGGTTTTGAATATCTGCGCGGTGGTTCCAGCGCTCTTGGTTTTCCCCGTCTTGTTGGCGATGAATTCATGGCTTTGCGCGGATACGGAGCCCGCGCCTGCGCCTCCGATCACGAGCACCCCCAGCATGGCCATGGCCAACATCGTGATGCGCTTCATGAACCCTCATCGCTCCTTTGTAGTTTGACGCCCGCAGGTGACATTGCTTGTTATTCGTAGACGATCTAGTACATTCCTGCCAGAGTATGGGCAAGTTCTGCTCCGCGGGCAGTTCGGGCCGAACTATCACAGACGCATAGGGTTCTGTCAAGCGGAAGCAGCCGGTCGTTTTGCGAAAGCCGGCGCGCTCGGGTCCGCGATCTTGGCCCGGCACGGAGAGAAGCATTCATGCGAAACGCCGTCGGCGCAGCGCTCGCGAGCGAACGGGGCGGAGCAGAGCCGCTGTAGATTGGGCCCATGTCAGGGGTTTCGCCGCCGCTGCAGATCGCCCTCCTGCCGGGCGCGCGCGAGCTGCTCGCCGCCCACGCCCGCGAACTGCCCCAGCGTGACGATCTGTGCGGAGCGTTCTGCGGCGCGCTCGCGATCCGCGCCGCGGGCATCACCGAGCACGGCGCCCAGCCGCTCGACCAGGATCAGGTCGCGCTTGCCGCCGGCAGCGTCGTGTCGGCCGCACGCGAGGCGGGCACGCTGCCGCGAGGCGAAGCCGGGCGGCGCGACTACCGCGTCTCGCTCCCGCTGATCGAGGACGCCGACGTATCCGGGACGACCGCCGCCGGCGTGGGCGACGCGATCGAGCGGCTGTCCGAGGGCGCGCTCGCCGCGATCCCATACACGGGTCCCTGGGACAGCGACACGCTCGCCGGCCTGTTCGACGCCGCGAGCGCGCTCGAGCGTCCGGTCACGTTGATCGCCAACCTCGCCACCCACCATCTGTGGGGCGCGCGGGCGAGCGCCCGAGAGCTGCTCGACTACCTGTTCGAGGGCGAGCAGCAAGGTCCGCCACCGGACTGGGACGTAGGGCACTTCGTGTGCGTGTTCGCGCGCGTGCGCGGACCCCGCGGCGAGCTGTATTGCCTGGCCGACACCTATCCAGCGCTCGGCGCGGCGGGCGTTCACGCGCAGCCGGCCGAGCGTCTCGCCGCGGCGCTCGAGCGGCGCGACATGCCGTCCGGCGGGGTGATCGTCGTGGCGGCGGCCGAGGACGCCGCCGGCGTGCGCGCGAGCGCCGACGCGCTCGGCCTGAACGAGGGCGTCTGGGACAACGGGACAGTGGCAGCCGAGACGCTGCCGTGAGCGCGCCCGAGCTGATCGCGCTCGTGTGTTGCGATCTCGGCTCGGTCGTGCGCGGCCGCTCGGTGCTCGCCTCCGAGCTCGGCGAGCAACTGCGCACCGGCGTCGGCTGGGTGCCGGCCAACCACGCGCTCACGCCCCTCGGCCCGGTGGCCGAGCCCAACCCGTTCGGCTCCACAGGCGACCTGCGCCTGCTCCCCGACGCCGACACACGAGCGCGCGTGGACGGCGATGGCAGCTCGGGCGCGATGGAGCTTTTGCTGTGCGACATCGTCGAGCTCGACGGTCGGCCGTGGGAGTGCTGCCCGCGCAGCTTCTTGCGTGGCGCGCTGAACGCGATCGAGCACGAGCTTGGCGCTCGCGTGCACGCGAGCTTCGAGCACGAGTTTCAACTGCTGCTCGACGTCGCGCCCGCGCTCCCGTTCACGCTCGACGCGCAACGACGGGTCGAGCCGTTTCCCGAGCAGCTGATGGGCGCACTCGCGCAGGCCGGCCTCGAGCCGGAGCGGTTCTTCGCCGAGTACGCCCCGCACCAGTTCGAGGTGCCGCTCGCCCCGGGCGAGGGGCTCGCCGGCGCCGACCGCAGCGTCGTCCTGCGCGAGGTCGTGCGCGAGGTCGCCCGCAGACACGGAATGCGCGCGAGCTTCTCGCCGCTGCTCGACCCCGAGGAGGCCGGCAACGGCCTGCACATCCACCTGAGCCTCCTGGACGGCGACGGCGAGTCGCTGCTGTACGACGGCTCCCGACCGGCGCGCCTGAGCGAGCTCGGTGGGCGCTTCGCCGCCGGCATCCTCACGCACGCGCGCGCGCTCAGCGCGCTGACCGCCGCGAGCCCCGTCTCGGGCGCGCGCCTGCAGCCGCATCGCTGGAGCGCCGGCTCCGTGTGCCTGGCGCGGCAGAGCCGCGAGGCGCTGCTGCGAATCCCCCCCGTGACCGAGCTCGCGGACGCCGGCCCCGCCGCGCAGCTGCATCTCGAGTACCGCGGCGCGGACGCCGCCGCCAACCCCTACCTGGGCTTCGGCGCGATCCTCCGCGCGGGCTTGCAGGGCGTGCTCGAAGAGCTGCCAGCGCCGCCGCCGCTCGAGGTCGATCCGGCGCAGCTCGACGCCGAGCAGGCCGCACGCCTGGGCATCGGCGCGCTGCCTGTGACGCTCGAGGAGTCGTTGCGGGCGCTCGCCGAAGACGAGCAGCTGCGGGGCTGGCTCTCGCCGCTGCTCTACGACGCCTACGTGAGCGTCAAGCGCGCCGAGCTCGACGCCGCCGCCGACCTGGACCTGCGGGAGCTCTGCCGCCGGTATGCCTCGATCTACTGACGCGCTGCTCGACCGCCTGCTCGCCGGCGTCGAGCGCGAGCTCCCGCGCGCGGTCGCGCTGCGCCGGCGCCTGCACGCCGATCCCGAGCTCGCCCACGCCGAGCGGCGCACCGCCGCGAGGATCGCCGCCGAGCTCCCGGTCGAGTGCGAGCCAGCCGCGGGGACGGGGCTGCTCGCCTTGGTGGACACGGGAGACAGCCCAGCCGCCGGCCCGACCGGCGAGACCCGCGCCGCGCACTCCCGGGGGCTCGCTCGCGGGGGCTCGATAGCGGTGCGCGCGGAGCTCGACGGGCTGCCCGTGCGAGAGCGCACCGGCGTCGAGTTCGCCGCCACCGGCGAGGCGATGCACGCCTGCGGACACGACGTCCACATGGCCGCGCTGGTCGCGTTCACGCGCGCCGCGCACGAGCTTCGCGAGGCGCTGCCGGCGCCGCTGCTCGCCGTCTTCCAACCGAGCGAGGAGGCCTACCCGTCGGGCGCGCAACAGCTCGCCGAGGGCGAGCTCGCGGCGCTCGCGCCCGCGTCGGTCCTCGCCGCGCACGTGCATCCCGAGCTGCCGTGGGGCTCGGTCGCGCTCGACCCCGGCACGGTCAACGCGTCGTGCGACGCCGTCGAGATCACGGTCGAGGGCGAGCCCTCACACGGCGGCTATCCCCACCAGGGACGTGACCCGATCCTCGCGATCGCGCAGATCGTCGTCGCCCTGCACGCACAGCTCGGGCGGCGCATCGATCCGCTTGCCGCGGCTTCGCTGACGGTCGGGGTGCTCGAGAGCGGCAGCGCCGAGAACGTGATCCCGGCGCACGCTCGCGCCCGCGCGGCGCTGCGCGCGCACCGCCCCCAGGACCGGCTCGCGCTGCGCGCGCTCGTCGAGGAGGTCGCCGTCGGGGTCGCCGCCGCGCACGGCTGCCGCGCGCGCGTCGAGCTCGTGGCCGGCGAGCCGGCGCTCGCGAACGATCCACGCATCGTCGGGCGCGCGCGTGGCCTGCTCGGGCGCGCCGGCCTCACGAGCGCGCCCGAGTGGCGCTCGTGCGGCTCGGATGACTTCGCCTTCTTTGGCGCGCTCGCGCCCGTGGCGATGGCGTTCGTCGGCCTCGCCGGCGCGCCCGGCTTCGTGCCCCGCCCGCTCCACCACCCGCAGATGCTGCCGCCCGACGACGCTGTCGGCGCCGTCGCGCGCACGCTCGCGGTCCTGTATCTCGCGGCCGGCAGCTGAGCGCGGATACGATTGGGCGGTGCCCGACCGCCTGTACTTCACCGAGTCGGACGCGGCCAACGCGCTGCTCGCCTCCGATCCGATGGCCCTGCTGATCGGGTTCGCGCTCGACCAGCAGGTGAGCGTGCAGAAGGCCTTCGCCGGGCCGCTCGCGCTGCAAGAGCGGCTCGGCTCGATCGATCCCGGCACGCTGGCGGCGGCCGACCTCGAGCCGGCGTTCCGCGAGAAGCCCGCGATCCACCGGTTCCCCGGCTCGATGGCCCGGCGTGTGCACGAGCTGGCAGTGCATGTCTGCGAGCGCTACGAAGGCGACGCCGCCCGCGTCTGGACGGATGCGGGCGGCTCGGATGCGCTGCGCGAGAACCTCGCGGCGCTGCCGGGCTTCGGCGAGATGAAGGTCAAGTCGCTCGGCGCCGTGCTCGCCAAGCGCTTCGACGTGGCCGCCGCCGCCGACCTCGTGCCCGGTCATCCCACCCTCGGGGACGTGGACTCACCACAGGCGCTCGCCGACTACCAGGCCGCCAAGCGCCTGCACAAGGCGGAGTGGTCGAAGCTCAGGCCGCGCCGCTGACGGCGGCCTTCAGCTTCCTTTCACGTTCACCGGTCAGCATCAGCGCATGCGTCTGCTGGTGGTCGACGACGACCCCTCCGTGCGCGAAGCGCTCGCACTCGTGCTCGACCTGCACGGCTTCGAGGTGACCACAGCGGTGGACGGGCGCGAGGCGATCCGCACCCTCGCGGTCGCCTCCCCTGACGCCGTAATACTGGACGTGCTGATGCCAGGTCTCGACGGGCTCGAGGTGTGCAGGCGGATACGCGCGACCGGCGACCGCACGCCGGTGCTGATGCTCACTGCCCGCGCGGAGATCAGCGAGCGCGTGGCCGGTCTGGAGGCCGGCGCGGACGACTACCTCGCCAAGCCGTTCGCGCGCGAAGAGCTGATCGCGCGGCTGCGGGCGCTGCTGCGGCGCACCGGCTGGGAGGCCGACGACGACCAGCGGACCCTGCGCTACGAGGACCTCGAGCTCGACCCGGTCGCCCACGAGGTGCACCGCGGCGGGCGCGCGATCGAGCTCACCCGCACCGAGTTCCTGCTGCTGGAGCTGTTGATGCGCCACCCACGGCAGGTGCTCACCCGCTGCGCGATCTTCGACCACGTCTGGGGCTATGACTTCGGGCCCTCCTCCAACTCGCTCGAGGTCTACGTCGGCTACCTGCGCCGCAAGACCGAGGCCACCGGCGAGCCGCGCCTCGTGCACACCGTGCGCGGGGTGGGCTACGTGCTGCGCTCGCCGCGATGAGAGGCTCGACGCATCGTCCCCGGAGGGGGAGAACGATGAGCTTCCGCCGCCGCATGGTGCTGCTGGCCGCCAGCGCCGTCGCCGCGGCGATCGTGATCGCCTCGATCGTCGTCTACATCGTCACCCGCAACGAGCTGAGCGGCCAGCTCGACGCGAGCCTGCGCGCCAAGATCACCCCCGGCCGGCAGTTCCTGAAAATCGAAACCCATCTCAGCCAGGACGAGCGCACCCAGCTCACGCGCGAAGGCAAGCTGCAAGCTCTGCTCGCCGCCGTTCCGAGCGGCTTTGGGATGATCGCCAAGGCCAGCGGCGCGATTCCCGCGCCCGGGGGCATCGGCGAAACCGCGCCCGCGCCAGCCTCCGGCTCGCAGGGTCACGCAGAAGGCAAGAGTGGCGTGAACGAAGCGGCTCCGGCGCACACGTCAGCGGGCCCCGCCAAAAGCCTCACCACGGGCGTCGCCCCCGCGCAGGAAGGCAGCTCCTCCGCGCGTGCAGGCGGCGGCGTTGCGCAGGAAGCATTCACGATCGAGCGCCACCTGCACGTGCCCAGGGCGGCCGTCCGCATCCCCGAAGGGCAGGTGCGGCTCGTGCTGAAAGGCGCCGCCGTGGAAGGACCGACCGGCTACGCCCAGCTGTCCCTCGCCGACGGCGAAGTGCTCGTCTCTACGAGCGGGAGCCCGCAGCTGCCGATCACGGCGGCCACGCGGGGCGTGGCCTCCGGGCGCCGCAACGCCTTCTTCAGCGACGTGGCCGTCCACGGCACCCCCGTGCGCGTGCTGACGGCGCGCGCCGCCGAGGGCGCCGCGTGGCAGGTTGCGCTGCCGCTCGCCGACCTTCACAGCACGCTCGATCACCTGCGGCTGGTGCTCGCGATCGTGGTGCTCGGCGGGATCGCGCTGGCGGCGGCGCTCGGGCTGCTCGTCTCGCGCGCGGCGCTCGTGCCCGTGCGCCGGCTCACCGGCGCGGCCGAGCGCGTGGCCCGCACACAGGACCTCGGACACCGCATCGAGGCTGGCGGGGAGGACGAGCTCGGCCGCCTGTCGGCGAGCTTCAACACGATGCTCGCGGCGCTCGAGCGCTCGCGCCTGGCCCAGCGCCAGCTCATCTCCGACGCCTCCCACGAGCTGCGCACACCGTTGACGAGCATCCAGGCGAACCTCGACGCGCTCGCGCTCGGCGAGCAGCTCCCGGCCAAGGAGCGCGCACGCATCCTGGCCGCCGCGCAGGCGCAGCTGCACGAGCTGACCGTGCTCGTGGGCGATCTCGTCGACCTCTCGAAGAACGAGGTCGAGGAGATCGAAGTCGAGGACGTGCGCCTCGACCTCGCCGCCGCCGCCGCGATCGAGCGCGCGCGGCTGCATGCCCCGCGCTGCCGCTTCGAGCTCGACGCCGAGCCGTGCCTCGTGCGCGCCGCCCCCGCGCGCCTGGACCGCGCGATCGCGAACCTGCTCGACAACGCCGTCAAGTGGACCCCCGCGGGCGAGCGCCGAGATTCATGCGAGGAGCCCGCCCCGCCGATCGAGGTCCGCGTGCACGGCGGCGCGGTGGAGGTGCGCGATCACGGTCCCGGGATCGCCGAGGAGGACCTCCCGCGCGTGTTCGACCGCTTCTACCGCGCGCCCGCCGCGCGCGGGCGCCCCGGCTCGGGGCTGGGGCTGGCGATCGTGAGGCAGACCGCCGAGGCCCACGGCGGCGCGGTGCAAGCCGGCAACGACCCCGGCGGCGGCGCCCGTCTGACGCTCGAGCTGCCGCCGCTGCCGATGACCGACGCCGAGCTCGCATGGCCGAGGGAGCCTGCGGCTGTGAGCGGAGCGCCTGGCTCCGAGGGCGCCGGAGCAACTTCACGAAGCTCCTCCCCCGCCGGGTAGGGGAAGGGGCGCCGGCGCACCCGGGCTCCGGGCCCGGTCGATCCTCCTCCGGTGTGGCGGTCGCTCTTAAGCGGGCGCTGAGCAGCTTCACGAAGCTCCTCCCCCGGTCTCAGGCGATTCTCAGCTTCTGCGTCGACAGTGTCGCCGGAACCCGAACCCCGCCGCTTGCGACGCGGGCCCCGCTCGAGCAGGAGGAGCGAGCCCGCGCGAGCAGAAGGAGAACCGAGATGCAGACGCCCGGTACGCCCACGATCCGGTCCGGAGCGCAACCGCGCGCAGGGCGCCGGCGCCGGCGTCGTGCGCTGCGCCGCCTCCCGCTGCCGGCGGCGACGGCGCTCGCCCTGGCGCTCGCGCTCGCGGGCTGCGGCAGCTCCTCCTCGAGCCCCGGCGTCGCCCACGTCGGCAGCACGAGTGCATCCAGCGGTTCGGGCGGGTCGGGCGCGTCGGGCGGCGGCGCCGTGGAATCGAAGGGAACGGGCGCCCCCGACCAGGCGCAAATGGTCAAGTTCGCGCAGTGCATGCGCACCCACGGGGAACCCGAATTCCCCGAACCGGTCGAAGGCAACATTCAGATCCACAGCCAGAACGGCCACGGCCCGAACCCCGAATCGCCCCAGTTCCAGGCGGCCGAAAAGGCGTGCAGCAAGTACGCGCCCCAGAAGGTGGCCCCGAGCCCGGCCCAGCAGAAGGAACACGAGGAACAGGCGCTGAAGTTCTCCGAATGCATGCGCCACAACGGCGTCCCGGACTTCCCCGACCCGAACTTCTCCGGGGGCGGCTCGAGGGTGACCTTGAAGATCAGCAAGTCGGGCGGCATCAACCCCAGCTCGCCGCAGTTCCAGGCTGCGCAGAAAGCGTGCCAAGGAGACCTGCCGGGTAAGGGGGCGGGACTGCACGCGGCCCCCGCGCCCAGTGGCTCCGCGTCATCCTCCTCCGGTGCGGCGGTCGCTGCTCCGTGAGCGCGCCCGCCACCGCCAGGAGCCGGCCCGCAGCGCGACCGCGCCCGGGACGCGAGGGCCGGCGCCGGCGCCGCCGCTTCGTGCTGCCGGCGGCGACGGCGCCGGCCCTCGCGCTGGCGCTCGCGGGCTGCGGCGGGTCCTCCTCGAGTCCCGGGGTCGCCCACGTCGCCACCACCAACGCGTCCGACCCTTCGGGCGGGTCCGGCGGCGGCACGCCGGGGTCGGGCGAAACGCTCTCGGGCGAATCGGTCGCCGCCGCCCAGCGGAAACTCGTCAAGTTCGCGCAGTGCATGCGCACCCACGGGGAACCCCAGTTCCCCGGACCGAACGAAGGCAACATCCACATCGAAGACCGCGACGGCCACGGCCCGAACCCGGAATCGGCCCAGTGGAAGGCGGCCGAAAAGGCGTGCAGCAAGTACGCGCCGGCGAACGTCGCCCCGAGCCCGGCGCAGCAGAAAGCCCACCAGGAACAGGCGCTGAAGTTCTCGGAATGCATGCGCCACAACGGCGTCCCCAACTTCCCCGACCCGAAATTCTCATCCGGCGGCGGCGTGAACATGAACCTGAAGGGGATCGACCCCGGCTCGCCGCAGTTCCAGGCGGCGGCGAAAGCGTGCCAGTCGAACTCGCCGTTCGCCAAGCTGATGGCTAAAGGGCCTCCCGGCGCCAAGGCGGGCGGCGCCGGGGGCAGTGGCGGTCAATCCTCCCAACAAACGGCGGTCGCTCCGTGAGCGCGCGGCCGCGGCGCGGCCGCTGGGCGGCTCTCCTCGCCATCGTCGTTGTCGTGATCGCCGTGCTGCTAATCGTGTTCGAACCGTTTCACACGTCCGGCAAGGCGAGCGCCGGCGTGGCCGACAACTCCACGCCGACGAGCCTCACGACGGTCAAACGCCAGTCGCTGTCCTCGCAGACGCAGGTCGACGGGACGCTCGGCTACGCGGGCTCCTCGAAAATCCTGGTGCCGTCGGGCAACGCCTCCACGGCCGTGCAGCAGTCAGAACAGCAGCTGGCGAGCGGCGAAGCGCAGCTGGCCTCGGCGCAGAGCTCGCTGGCGAGCGACGGCGCGGCGCTCCAGCGCGCCCGCAGCCAGCTGGCGGCGGCGCGGGCCAAGGAGGCGGTGGACTGCGCGGGCGAAGGCGCCGCCGAAGCCGGCTCCTCCGCCGGCGGCGGCTCGGGCACGTGCGCGGGCGACCGCCAGACGGTGACGAGCGGCGAACAGGGCGTGAGCGGCGCCGAAGCGAAGGTCGCCGCCGACCGCACGCAGCTCGCCTCCGCGCAGTCCTCGCTAGCGCATTCCTCCTCGGCGCTCGCCACGGCCCGATCGACGGCGGTCGGCTACGCGCAGGGCGCCGTCTACACCTGGCTGCCCTCCGTCGGTGAGGTGATCGCACGCAATCACAACGTGTACGCGATCGGCGGACAGCCGACGATCCTGCTGTACGGGCGGACGCTCGCGACGCGGGCCTTCCTCGCGGGCATGTCCGCGGGCCCCGACGTGGCCGAGCTGAATGCCAACCTGGAAGCGCTCGGCTACGGCTCCGGGCTGAGCGGCGAGGAATTCAGCGCCGCCACCGCCACGGCGATCCGCGCTTTCCAGGCGGCCCACGGGCTGGCGCAGACGGGCGAGCTGGCGCTCGGCTCCGTCGTGTTCGAGCCTGCAGCGGTGCGGGTGACGAGCGTGACCCCGACGGTCGGCATGAACGCGTCCCCGGGACCGGCGCTCGCGGTCAGCTCGACCGCGCGGCAGGTGGTCGTGAAGCTCGACGCCTCCCAGCAGTCCAGCGTGAAGGACGGCGACCGCGTCCTGATCACGCTGCCGGACGGCCAGACCACGCCCGGCACGGTCTCGTACGTCGCGAGCGTCGCGGTGGCGCCTCCGAGCGAACACGGCGAAGAAAGCACGCCGACGATCGAAGTCGACATCACCCCCGACGAACCGCAGGCCACCGGCCATCTCGAAGCGGCGCCGGTGCAGGTCTCGATCACGACCGCGAGCGTCGAAAGCGCGCTGGTGGTCCCCGTCACGGCGCTGCTGGCCCTCGCCGGCGGCGGCTATGCCGTGGAGGAGGTGCAACCCGACGGGGCGCACCGGCTGGTAGCGGTGACCCTGGGACTGTTCGACGACGAAGCGGGCGACGTGCAGGTCAGCGGCCCGGAACTGGCGGCGGGTCAGAGCGTGGTGGTGCCGAGCACATGAGCGACGCGGTGAGGGTGGGAACTCCTGTGCTCGAGCTGCGCGAGGTGAGCAAGCGCTACGGCGCCGAGCCGCCCGTGTACGCCCTGCGCGACGTGAGCTTCGAGGTGTGGGAGGGCGAACTGCTCGCGATCGTCGGGCCCTCCGGCTCGGGCAAGTCGACGCTGCTGCACGTGATCGGCACGCTCGAGCACCCGAGCTCGGGCGTGGTGTCGATAACGGGCGTGGACGTCGCGAGCCTGTCGGATCGCGAGCTCGCCGCGCTGCGCGCGACGAGCATCGGCTTCGTCTTCCAGCAGTTCTTCCTGGCCGAGCACTCCACCGCGCTCGAGAACGTCGCCGACGGGCTGCTGTACGCCGGCATCGCGGTGGGCGAGCGCCGCGAGCTGGCGGCGCAGACGCTCGCCCGCGTCGGTCTGGCCGAGCGCGCGAGCTTTCGCCCGAGCAAGCTCTCCGGCGGCGAGCGCCAGCGCGTGGCGATCGCCAGGGCGTTGGTGGGCGCTCCCGCGATCGTGCTCGCCGACGAGCCGACCGGCAACCTCGACAGCGCCTCCGGCGCGGCGATCATCGAGCTGCTGGAGGAACTGCACGCGCAGGGCGCGACGATCCTCGTGATCACCCACGACACCGCGGTGGCCGCGCGCCTGCCGCGCCAGGTGCAGATGCTCGACGGGCGGATCGTCGCGGACACCAGCTCGCAGGGCGTCCTCGAGGGGGCGGGCCGATGACCTGGCCGAGCGGGCGACCGCGGGCGCTGGTGATCCTGGCGCTGACCGGCGCGCTCGGCGCGGGCGCGAGCACGCTCGCCGGAGGGGCGGCCGCGGCCAGCGGAGAACCCGGCGGCTCCGGCTCGAACTGCCCGGCCTCCACCACGCCGAACGCGATGACGCTCGTCGCCGGCACCCCCCAGACCGCAGCCCTGAACAGCGCCTACGCCTCGGGACTGCAGGTCGCCCTCGCGAACACCGACGAATGCGCGGTGACGAGCGGCGCCGCCGGCGTGGCGGTGACGTTCACCGCGCCCTCCAGCGGCGCCAGCGGCGTGTTCTCGGCCAGCGCCACCAACACGGTCACCGTCGGCGCGGACAGCAGCGGCATGGTCGCCGCGCCGACTTTCACCGCCAACGGGATCGCGGGCAGCTACACGGTCACCGCCTCCTCGGAGTACGGGACGGTCTCCTTCGCGCTGACCAACACGGCCGCGGGGACACCGGCGCGGCTGGTGGCGATCTCGCCGCCGAAGCAGACGGCCACCGTCACCCGCGGCTACCGGCGGGCGCTCGCGGTGCGGGTGCTCGACGGCGACGGCAACCCCGTGGCGGGCGTGAGCGTGACCTTCGCGCTCACCGCCTCCGGCGCCGCGAGCCCATGCGGCACGAGCTCCGGCTCGAGCGGCGCGGGCTCGGTCGCCGACGCGAGCTTCGCCGGCGGCGCGAGCGAGGCGAGCGCGACGAGCAACGCCGACGGCGTCGCGACCTCGCCGGCCCTGACCGCCAACGCCCAGGCCGGGACGTTCACCGCGAGCGCCGTGCCGGGGAGCTCCAGCGGCAGCGAACCGCACGGCGCAGGCGGCTCCGGGAGCGCCGCGCCGGTCCTCTTCACCCTCACCAACCTCGCGGGGGCGCCGGCCAAGCTCACGCCCGGGGTCGGTGAGACACAGTCCGCGCGCGTGGGCGCCCGCTTCCCGGTCAGCCTCGCGGTCACCGTCACCGACCCCCAGGGCAACCGCGTCCCGGGCGCGCTCGTGTCCTTCGCCGCGCCGATCGCCGGCCCCGGCGGGCACTTCACGACGCGCGTCGCGTCGCGATCGCACAGGCGCTCGGCGCGTGCGCACCAGACGCGCGTGGCGCGCGTGCGGACGAACGCGTGCGGCGTCGCGGTCGCGCCCGCGTACACCGCCAACGCCGAGCCGGGCGGCTATGTCGTCAAGGCGAGCGCCGGCCACGCGCGGGCGGCGGCGTTCGCGCTCGTCAACGAAGCCCCGTGATGGGGCAGTCGTGAGCGCGGCCGTTGAGACCGAGCGGACTGGCGCCGCCAAGCTGGTTCCCGCCAGGCTGCGCCCCGGCGATCTCGGGCGGGTGGCGAGCGTGGGGCTGCGCACCAGGCGCGCGCGGGCGGCGCTGTCGGCGCTGGGGATCGCGATCGGGGTGGCGGCGATCGTCGCCGTGCTCGGCCTGTCCTCCTCCTCCCAGGCGGGGCTGCTGGAAGAAATCGACCGGCTCGGCACGAACCTCCTGATCGTCACCAACGGCCAGAGCTTCGCGGGCAAGACCGCCGAGCTGCCGCTGGCGGCGCCGGCGATGATCGCGCGCATCTACCCGGTCGAACACGTCGCCCAGACGGGCAAGGTCAGCGGCGCGGTGTACCGCTCGCCGCTGATCCCGAGCGTCGACACCAACGCCCTCGAAATCGAGGCCGCCAGCCTAAACCTCCTGCACGCCCTGAACATCACCATGGCGCAGGGGAGCTACCTGAACGCCGCGACCGCGACCGAGCCGGTGGCCGTGCTCGGGCCGGCCGCCGCCCAGCGCCTGGGCATCGACCGGATCTACCCCGGCGAGCGGATTTGGGTCGCAAACCAGTGGTTCTACCCGGTCGGCATCCTCGGCTCCTCGACGTTGACGCCGGAACTGGAAGGCGACGTGCTCGTCGGCTTCCCCGCGGCCAAGCGGTATCTCGGCTTCGACGGGCACCCGAACACGGTCTACGTGCGCGCCCAGAACAGCCAGGTGGCGGCCGTGCAGTCCGTGCTCGCCGACACCGCCGACCCGGAAGCCCCCAACGAAGTCGACGTCAGCCTCCCCTCGGCCACGCTCACGGCGCGCGCCGACGCGCAAGGCGCCTTCAACGGCCTGTTCCTCGGACTCGGCGCCGTGGCCCTGCTGGTGGGCGCTGTCGGCGTCGCGAACATCATGGTCATCTCCGTGCTGGAACGCCGCTCGGAGATCGGCTTGCGCCGCGCCCTCGGCGCCACCAAGGGCCAGATCCGCCTGCAGTTCCTCTCCGAAGCGATCCTGCTGTCGCTCGCCGGCGGAGCCGTGGGCATCGCCGCCGGCATCGTCGCGACCGCCGTGTACGCCGCCACCAAGCACTGGACGATCGTGATCCCCACGCTCGCCTGGGCCGGCGGGTTCGGGGCCGCAATCCTGATCGGCGCGATCGCCGGGCTGCTGCCGGCGATCCGCGCCGCCCGCCTGTCGCCGACCGAGGCGCTGCGCTCGGTGTGAGCCCCTCGGCGCACTCGCCGGCCCGGCTAGATTGAGTGGCGTGGCAAAGACGTGGGTCCTCGACACCGAGACGAAGGGCACCGGAGCCCACATCGCGCCGCTGAAGGCCGAGCGGGCGAGCTCGCAGCCCGAGCTCGCGACCGTCACCTTCGAGCGCCCGCCGCGACCTGTCAGGGCGCCCGTGCCGCCAGCTCCGCGGACGTTCAAGGTCCTCGACGTGCTGGGCGCGCGGACCCTGGCCGAGGGCGTCGACGCACGCGAGACGCTCACACTGCTGGCGGGGATGAGAAGCGTGCTCGACGCGCGTGTGTACGTGTGGGCACCGAGCACCGAACGCTGGCGCCTGTTGACGCTCGAGGAGCACAAGGCGCTGTGGAAGATGCGCGAGAGCGTCGGCAGCGAAGAGCGCACCGGCGCCGGTTAGGCTTCGCCGCGCGAGCTAGCGGCGAGAGGAGCCAGTCGGGTGACTCCACAGCGGGGCAACTCCATGAAGACGGGGGGCTGGAGCGTGATCGTCGCGTACGCGTGCGTGTGCACGGCGACGCAGATCCTGTGGCTGACCTATGCGGCGATCACCACCGAGACCGCCCACCGCTACGGCGTCTCGGTCGGCGCGGTCGGGTGGCTCGCCGAGATCTTCCCGCTGCTCTACGTGGTGCTCGCGATCCCCGCCGGAATCCTGCTCGACCGCTGGTTTCGCCCGGCGCTCGCCGGCGGCGGGGCGCTGGTCGCGCTCGGCGGCCTGGCGCGGCTGGGCGGCGAGACCTTCGCGTGGGCGATGGCCGGCCAGGTGCTGGTCGCGATCGCACAGCCGGTCGTGCTCAGCGCCGTCAGCAAGCTCGCCGGCGAGTACCTGCCGGTCGGGCAGCGTGCCGATGGGATCTCGCTCGGCTCGGCCGGGAACTTCCTCGGGATGCTGCTGGCGCTGCTGCTCGGACCCACGCTCGGGGCGCACGGCCAGCTCGAGCGGCTGCTCGTACTCGAGGCCGCGCTGGCGCTCGCCGCGGCGCTCGCGCTAGCGATCGTGCTGCGCCGCCCGGGACACGCGAGCACCGAGCACGCCGCGATCGCATCGTCCACGGAGTGGGAGGGCGGCGCCGCGCGCGCGCTGTGGCGGCTGCGGCCGATGCGCGTCCAGTGCGGGCTGGTGTTCCTGGGCTTCGGCCTCTTCGTCGCGCTGGCCACCTGGCTGCAGACGCTGCTGCATCCGTCGCACGTCTCGGAAACGACCTCCGGCGTGCTGCTCGTGGGCATGGTCATCGCCGGGATCGCCGGCTGTGCCGTGCTGCCGCCGCTCATCGCGCGCAGGCGCGCCGAGCGCAGCTTCATGCGCACCGCGGTGCTCGTCGGCTTCCTCGGCTGCCTGACCCTCGGCGCCGCGCCGTGGCTCGGGGTGCGCGCGCTCGCGCTCGTGGCGATCGGGATCGTGCTGCTGCCCGCGCTGCCCGTGATCCTGACGGCCGCCGAGCAGCTTGCGGGCGCAGCCGCGGGCACCGCCGGCGCGATCATCTGGATGGCGGGCAACCTCGGCGGGCTGATCGTCGCGCTGATCGTGCAGGCCCTCGTGCACCACCCGCTCGCCGCCTTCGCGGCGATGGCCGGGGTCTCGCTGTTCGGGCTGCCGCTCGCTTCGCGCTTGAGGCCGGCGCTCGCCGACGAGCACGGCGCCGCGCCCGCTCCCGTGACCGTCGGCTGACCGGCGGGGGCAAGCGCGACTTTCCGGGGCTAGACCGCGCGGTCGCGCCCCGCCCAGTAGGGGTCGCGCAGGCGGCGCTTGAAGATCTTGCCCGAGTCCTCGCGCGGGAGCTCTTGGACGAGCTCGACCACGCGCGGCGTCTTGTACGCCGCCAGCCGCGCGTGCACGTGAGCGCGAACGTCCTCGGCGCTCAGCTGCGCGCCGTCGTCGAGCTCCACGTGCGCCGCGAGCGCCTCGCCGAACTGCTCGTCGGGGATGCCGAAGACGGCGCAGTCGCGAACCCCCGGCAGCGACAGCAGGCACGCCTCGATCTCCGCCGGATAGATGTTCACGCCGCCGCTGATCACCATGTCGCTCGCGCGATCGTTCAGGTACAGGTAGCCCTCGGCGTCGAGATAGCCGATGTCGCCGCAGCTGATCAGCCCGTTGCGCTCGACCGCGCGGCGCTTGCGCGGATCGCCCTCGTAGGTGAAGTCCGAGAGCACGTCCAGGCGCATGAACACCTCGCCGGACTCGCCGGCGGGCAGCTCGCGAGCGTCGCCGTCGAGGATCTTGACCGTCGCCTGCGCCAGCGCGCGCCCGACGGTGCCGGGGCGCGCGAGCCACTCCTCGCTGGTCGCGAACGTGACCGGCCCGGTCTCGGTTCCGCCGTAGTACTCGGCCACGATCGGGCCCCACCACTCGATCATCGCGCGCTTGACCTGCGGCGGGCACGGCGCCGCGGCGTGCACGACCCAGCGCAGCGAGGACAGCTCATAGCGCGAGCGCACCCGCTCGGGCAGCGCGAGCAGCCGCACGAACATCGTCGGGACCATCTGCACGACGGTGATGCGCTCCTCGGCGACGATCCGCAGGAACTCCTCGGCGTCGAAGCTCGTCATCAGCGTCATGTGCATGCCGCGCAGCACCGCCGCGCTCGCGTAGGCGTTGGGCGCCGAGTGGTACAGCGGCGCCGGGATCACCGTGCGCTCGCCCGGCGCCAGCTGGAAGATCTCGCCAAACAGCGCGCTCGTCGCCTCGCGCTGGGAGTCGGTCGGCGGGCTGCGCACCACCCCCTTGGGGCGTCCGGTCGTGCCGGAGGTGTAGATCATGCTCGCCGGCGCCGACTCCGGGGCCTGCGCCCAGGGCTCGTATTGCGCGAGCCAGTCCGGCCACCACAGCACGCCGTCCAACGGGCTCCCGTGTAAGTCGCGGGCGCGATCGCCGCAGGCGCCCGCCTGCAGCGGCTGCGCATCGGCGGGCACCGCGATCACGAGCAGGCCCTCCGGGATGCTCGCGCGGATCGCCCCCAGCAGGCCGGCGTGCACGACGAGCGCCTTGGCGGAGCTGTCGGCCAACACATAAGCGACCTCCTCGGCGCGCCAGTGCCAGTTGATCGGCACTCGCACCGCGCCCACGGGCACGGTCGCGAGCGACGCCTGCACGAACTCGATCGAGTTGTGCAGCAGCAACGCCACCCGGTCCCCCGGGCCGACCCCGAGCTCGACGAGCCCTCGGGTCGCGCGCAGCGACCCGTCGTATAGCTGCTCGTAGGTGCAGAAGCGCGCACCGCAGCGCACGCCCGGCTGCTCGGCCATCCTCACGGCGCCGCCGGCGCCGGCGCGGGCGGGGGCGCAGCGCAGCGAGCGCGGACGGCGGCGGTGGCGCTCGCGGGCACGAATCCGGACATCGGGGACCGCGGCCATCCTAACGGGCCGGGAGCACTACGGTATCGGGCAGTCGATGAGCTCACCGGTGATGCCGCCCGCCGCCGAATGGCCCTCCCTGACGCCCGGTCCCCAGACGATCACGTGGCAGCGCGCGGGCGACGTCCGCGTGCTGATCGCCGCGGGCTACGCGCTGCTGCTGCAGGTCTCTCACCCGACGGTCGGCGCCGGGGTGAGCGAGCATTCCCAGTTTCGCCGCGACCCGTGGGGGCGGCTGCTGCGCACGCTCGACTACACCTGCACGATGGTCTACGGCGGTCCCCAGGCGGCCGGCGAGATGGGCCGGCGCATCCGCAGCTTTCACCGCCGGATCAACGGAGTCAGGCCCGACGGGCAGCGCTACCACGCGCTCGAGCCGGCCGCGTACGCCTGGGTCCACGCCACGCTCGCCCAGGCGATCGTGCTCGCCCACGAGCGCTTCGTGCGGCCGTTCACCGCTGCGCAGCGCGAGCAGTTCTGGAGTGAGTGGCGCGCGCTCGGGCCGCTTCTGGGCATCCGCGAGCGCGATCTTCCGCGGGATTGGACGGCGTTCAGCGCGTACGTCGAGGAGATGGTCGAGCGCCAGCTGCAACGAACCGCCGCCGTCGATGAAGTCCTGGAAGCGCTTGCGCGGCCAGCCGCGCCGGCGCTGTCCGAGGCGCTGCGCCCGCTCTGGGTCGCGCTCGCGCGCCCGCAGCTCGGTCACCTGTTGCGCGTGAGCACCGTCGGTCTGCTGCCGCCCGTCCTGCGAGGACGGTTCGGCGTGCCGTGGACGCGCGCCGGCGAGCTCGAGTTGAGCGTCCTCGCGCGGGCGCTGCGCGCGGCCACACCGCTGCTGCCCGCGTCGCTGCTGAACACCGGGCCGGGCTACCTGCGCTGGCGCCGCGAGGCGCTCGCACGGGGCGAGGTCGCTGCGCCGGCGACGCTCCTCGCCGTTTGATACATTGTTATAGCTTTGTCGCAAACGATCGCTTGGCCTCGAGCGACCGGCGACCGCACGTACGGCAGCAACCCTCAATGAAAGCGAACCGCCCCGGAGCGCACGCGCGCCGGGGCGGTCTCGCTTTGACAGCGATCGCCGCGCATGAGCACCCGGGATGCGCGCGAGCCCGCTCGCGCGCCGGCTGATCGAAAGCTCGCCGGGGCGCCGTCGCAGCCCGCGGCTAGCGCGAGTTTCCGGCGGCGCGCTAGCCGGCGCGGCTCGGCTCGGGCTCGGGCCCGCGGGCGCCGGGCGGCGCGTGCGGCTCGACCGCCTGCGCCTCTTGCACGCCCGGGCGCAGGCCGAGGAACGCGACGATCGCGCCGGCGGCCATGATCGCTGCCATCACATACAGCACCGAGCGCCCGACCGCCGCGAGAACCAGGTTCCTCGAGCGCCCCACGCTCGCGCCGCTTGCCATTCGCTGGATGTAACCACCTGACCGTCACTCAGGTGGGCTGGGCTCAGCCGAGAGCAAGCCGCGACTCAGCGGTAGAGAGTCACATTGCGGTCGAGCGGCGTTCCCGCGAAGCCCTGCGGCCTTCCGCCCTGCGCGTCCAGGTAGGCGAGCTCGCGCGAGATGTCACCGAGCCCAGCCACCCCGCCGGGCACGTGATCGAGCATCCACGTCTGGATCGCGGCGCCGCCCGCGCTCGCGCGCACGCGCAGGGCGCGTGCCTGCTGCGGATAGTCGATCAGCGAGGCGGTGTTGATCAGCCAGTAGCCGCCGGCCGGCCCCGGCCGCGGCACGATCTGGTTGCGGTGCGTATGTCCCCAGACGGCCGCGAGCACGCGCGGGTGGGCGTCGAGCAGCGCGAGCAGCCGCTCGCCGCCGGCGGTGCTCGTGAGCGGCTGGTGCGAGAACAGCAGCACCCAGCGCTCGCCCGCGCTCGCGAGCTGCGCTTGCAGCCATCGCGCCTGGCCGGGGTGGACGAGCCCGCCGGAGCCGCCTTCGCGGCGCACGAGGTCGAGCACGATCACGCGCAGGTGCAGGCCGAGGTCGAACGAGTAGTCGAGCAGCTGACCGCCGCCCGGCAGCCCCGCCTGCGTGCGCAGGCGATCCACGACCTCGGCGGCGGCCAGCGGCCGGCGGCGCGCGTCCGCGGGCACGCGCACCGAGGGCGCGGACAGCAGCACCCCGATCAGCCGTTCCATCAGGCCGCCGGTCGCGAGCCCGTCGGGCGCCGCGGCGGCCAGGCGCGCGATCCCGTGGGGGACCTGCAGGTCGGCCGGCAGTTCCCAGACGGCGCGCGCGCCCGTGGCGATCGCGTCCGCGAGCGGCGTCGGCGCGACCACGCCTTGCAGGAGCAGGTCGTGGTCGCCGAGCACCGGGTAGCAGGGCGCGCCGAGGCCGCGCGCGCGGAAGGCGCTGGTGGCGCTCGCGAGCATCCCGGGATGGCGCGGCGCGTCGACGTCGGGCCGGTAGTAGAAGGGGTCGGGGTCGCCCGCCCACTGCACGCCGAAGTAGCCGGACGCGCCGCTGCTCGGATCGACCGCGCCGCCGTGCAGCGTCGCGAACGCGCGCTCGAGCTCGTTCGCCTGTGCGTTGTCGATCAGGTCGCCGCCCTGGATGACCGCGTCGGGCGCCAGCTCACGGACCGCCCGCAGCGCCCCATCGAGCACCTGCGCGGTGAGCGCCTCGTGCGGACGGAAGGTCGAGGTGAACGGCGGCCCGAGGCGATCGAGGAACGTGACGCGCGCGGGCGACTCGGCGTCGAGCACGTGCGCGTCGGTGACGTGCGCGAGCGTCGCCCACACCTCGCCGAGCGGCGAGCTCGGCGCGAGCTCGGTGCGCTCGAGCAGCGCCGCCCCGGCGCCCGGACGCAGCTCGCCGGTCGCGCGCGGGTCGCTCCAGCTGCTCAGCAGCGTCGAGCCGCTGCTCGCCGGGCGGGTGGCGCCGCCGCAGGCCCCGAGCGCGAGGGCGCACGCCCCGGTGGCGGCCCCGGCGAGGATCTCGCGCCGGGTGAGCTCGTGCCGAACGCCGCTCACGCGAGCCCCCGCGCGATCGGCTCGGCGAGCGCACGCGCGGCGACCCACGCGACGGCCGCGCACGCGAGCGCCAGCAGGCCGGCGAGCAGCAGCGCGATCGCGCCCGCGCCCGCGCCGAGCGCCAGGGCGGCATAGCCGGCGGCGATCCGCGCGATCGCCGGGCCGAGCAGCAGGCGCTCGAACGCGACCGCGATGAGCGCGGCGGGCACCAGCACGGCCAGCGCGGCGCCGGCAAGCAGCGCGCGGATCGAGCCGGCGCCGGCGCCGCACGCGCGCAGCAGCGCGATCGCCGGGCGGCGCTCGCTGGCGGTGAGCGCGAGCGCCTGCGCGAGCGTGTACAGGCACACGAGCGCGTCCACGACGGCGACCGAGCGCAGCAGCGCCTGCAGCGCCGCGACCAGCGCGGCGCCGCCGCCGCCGGCGGCGACCCCGCCGGCGCTGGCGACGTTCGCCCCCAGCCGGCTGAGGCGGGCGGCGACGCTCGCGGAGCTCGCCCCGGCCCGCAGCCGCACCGCGAGCTGCTCGGAAGCGCCGGGATCGTCGGCGAGCAACGCCGCCGCCGGCACGTACGCGACACGGCCGTCGTGCTGCAGCGAGGAGACGATGGCGGCGACGCGCACGCGCAGCTCGCTGCCGCCGGGCAGCGCGAGCGCGAGCGTCGAGCCTACGTTCAGGCCGAGGACCTGAGCCAGGCCCATGCCGACCTCCGCCGCGTGCGCCCCGGCCGCGGGGTGCCCGGCGAGCAGCGGCGGGTCTTCGAAGGTGCCCTGGTCGCCGGGGTAGGCGATCACGTCGATCGCCTCGCCGAGCGAGAACGAGTCGAGCGCGCCGACTTCGTACTTTGGGGCGGCGGCCCGCACGCCGGGCAGCGAGCGCACGCGCGCGGCGTCCGGCGGCGGCAGCGAGGTCGTCAGCTGATAGCGGCGCCCGAGCGCGGCGGGGTCGCTTTCGAGCGCGCCGAGCTCGCTGGCGAGCGCGAGCATCAGCAGCACGAACGCCGAGCACACTGCGAGCGCGGCGACGGTCGCCGTCAAGCGCACTCGGCGCGCGCTCGCGAGCCTCGCGCCGAGCGCGACCAGCCCGTGCCCACGCGCGCCCAGCCCGTGCCCACGCGCGCCCAGCCCGTGCCCACGCGCGCCCAGGGCGCGCCCGCGAGGCCGCCAGCGAGCGCGCAGCTCGGCGCCGCGCAGGAGCGCGACGGGAGCCCCGCCGGCGGCGCGCCACGCCGGCCACGCCGCAAGCAGCGTGGGGATCGCGACGCTGATCAGGAAGCACAGCGCCAGCGGCAGCGCGAGCGCGGCGCCAGGGCTGGCCTCGTTGAGCAGCGCGAGCAGCCGGTCGCTGGGGCCGGCGCTGACGAGCGCCCCGCCGAGCACGCCGAGCGCGGCCGCGGGCGCGGCGCCGATCAGGGCTTCCCGCGCGCACACCCCTGCGACGTACCGGCGCGAGGCGCCGATCGCGCGGCGGATGCCGATCGCGCGCAGCCGGCGCTGCACCTCGGCGCGCGCGGAGGCGGCGAGCATCACCCCCGCCGTGAGCAGCGCGACCAGCGACAGCGCGGCGAGCAGCGCGATCACGATCCCGGCGGCTTCGTCGATCTGCACGCGCACGCCGCTGCGCGTGAGGATGCTCAGGTCGTGCAGGCCATAGCTCGTGACGCGCGCCTGCACCAGCACGGCTTCCAGCTGCGCCGGATCGCGCAGCCAGATCTCGGCGAGGTTCACGCCCGGATCGGGCCCGCCCGCGCCGTAGCCCGCGGCCCGCAAGGTCGCGCGCGTCGTGTACAGGCGCGGCGCCGCCAGCGGGTAGGCGACGTCGTCGGGAGCGCGCGCGAGGCCGACGATGCGCTGCTCTCCGAGCCCGGCGATCGCGATGCTCTGGCCGGGAGCCAGGCCCCACGCGCTCGCGACCCCCGCTTCGAGCACGACGCCGCCGGGCGCGCTCGAGAGGTCGCGCCCGGCGAGGATCGCATAGCCGCGACGCCCCGGGCCGAGCACCTCGACGACGCCGTTGCTCGCTTCGTGCGAGCCCGCCGCCAGCCCGACGCCCGTCACCTCCCTGCGCAGCGAGAACGCGGCCACGTCGGGCAACGCCCGAATCCGAGCGGCGACCTCTGCTTCGGACACGGGGTCAAAGCGCGCGATCACGTCCGGGAGGTGGGCCGCGTTTGCGCTGCGCGAGAAGCCCGTGCGCAGGCCGTAGGCGACGGTGCTCGCGACCGCGAGCATCGCGGCCGCGAGCCCGATGCCGAGCGCGCGCAGCGCCAGCCTGCTGCGCTGTGCGCGCACGCCGCCGAGCGCGTCGCGCAGCACGCCGCTCACAGCGCCAGGGGCGAGGGCCTAGAGCCTCGCTGGCGGATGCCCTGTGGCCGAGCGTCCTCCCGTGCCTGCAGGCGACCGTCGGTCAGGTACAGCACGCGATCGGCGACCGCCGCCGCCTGCGGTTCATGCGTGACGAGCACAACCGCACGGCCCTCGGCGGCGAGCTCGTGCAGAAGCTCGAGCACCGCCGCGCCGGAGCTCGCGTCGAGGCTGCCGGTCGCCTCGTCGGCGAGCACGAGCAGCGGATCGTTGACGAGCGCGCGGGCGATCGCAAAACGCTGCTGCTCGCCGCCCGAGAGCTCGTGCGGCGTTCGCTCGGCGACCGGGGCGACGCCGAGTCGCTCGACCAGCGCGGCGGCCCGCCGGGCGCCGCCCGGCGGCGCTCCCGGCAGGCGGGCCGCAAGCATCACGTTCTCGGCTCCGCTCAGCTCCTCGACGAGCGCGAAGGACTGAAAGACGAAGCCGATCCGGCGCAGGCGGATGCGCCCGAGCACGCGCTCTGAGACGCCGGTCAGCGACTGGCCGGCGACCTGGATGTGGCCGGCGTCCGGCCGGTCGAGCCCGCCGAGCACGTGCAGCAGCGTGGACTTGCCCGAGCCGGAGCGCCCGAGCACGGCAACCATCTCGCCGCGGTCAACCTCGAGGTCGAGCTCGCACAGCACCTCGCGGGCGGCGCGTCCCCGACCAACGCGCTTGCGCAGGCCGCGGGCGCTCAGCGCCGGCCATGCCCGCGCCGCGGAGGCCGCGGGCACATGGTCCTGGCGGCGTGTGCGTGCGCGTCGGGCTGCCATCAGCCCAAGGTAGCGCCGCGGCGCAGGCCGCCGACGCACACCGCCCACGCGAGCTCTCCGCGACGCTTCGACACGAATACACGGTCACCTCAGGCGCACCACGGTCACCTCAGGCGCACCACGGTCACCTCAGGCGCACTTAGGCGTTTGCGAACATGCGTGTGAGCAGAGCGGGCACGTCCGCGATCGAGTCGACGGTCGCCGTCGGCGTAATCGACGCCCGCATCGCGTCCGCGCGGTACTTACCGGTTCTCACGAGCACGCCCGGCAGGCCCGCGGCCATCGCTCCGCCCACGTCGGCCTCGAGGTCGTCGCCGACCATCACGGCGCGCTCGAGCCCGAGATCGGCGATCGCGGCGAGGAAGAAGGCGCGCGCGGGCTTGCCGACGGTGACCGCCTGACGGCCGCTCGCATACTCGAGCGCGGCGACGTACGCGCCCACGTCGAGCGCCAGGCCGTCCTCACGACGCCAGTAGCGGTTGCGCTGCAATGCGACAAGCTCCGCTCCGTCCATGAGCGCGCGGAAGGCGCCGTTGAGGACCGCGGGCGTGAAGGCGTCGCCGAGGTCGCCGAGGACGACCGCGTCCGGTTGCGCTTCATCGGTTGCACTCTGCAGCGTCGCGAGGTCCTCGCGCAGCCCCTCGCTTACGAGCACGCTGACCGCCGCGTAGCCGTGCTCGCGGCAGTGGCGCTGCGCCATCGCCGCCGGGGTGAGCAGCTCCTCGATGCGGACGTCGAATCCCATCGCGAGCAGGTGCTCGTGCACCGCGCGCCGGGAGCGCGAGGTGGTGTTCGTAAGCAACCGCACCCCGGCGCTCAGCGCACGAAGCTCAGCGACCGCCTCACGGGCTCCCGAGATCGGCTGATCGCCGACATAGAGCACCCCGTCGATGTCGAGCAGAACGCCAAAAGGGCCGCTCTTCTCCATTGGCATCCTCGAACGGTAGTCGCTGGGACACACGGGGCGCCAGCACGCGCTCCGGGGCCGGCGATGCCGCGATTGGGGGGGCCTCTCGGCTGGCCAGCGGGAGGGTGGCGATGTTTGGCCGGCAGTCCATACCGAGTCCGCGCGGGAGCTGGCTTCCTTAGTCGGGAGCCGTCGCGCCGCAAAACGAGCTAGGCCGGTCTCGGCAGACGTTGCGCTGCAACGAGCCGGGCCGGTCCGGAAATCCGAGGAGGGCAAGCTTTGGTCTTCAAGTCGAAAGTCCTGGTGGTCGCCAACCGGACCGCGACGTCCGCGGGGCTCGAGGCGGCGCTGCGGGCACGGCTGGAGCGCGGCCCGGCGCGCTTCACGCTGCTGGTGCCGCTCGGCTCGACGGCCGCAGCCGAGCACAGCGCCGCGAGCATGGCCGCGCATCTGCGCGTCGCCGGCCTGGACGTCGACGGCCGGGCCGGTGACAGCGACCCGCTGACCGCGGTGCTGGAAGTCTGGAGCCCGGCGGCGTTCGACGAAATAATCGTCTCCACGCTTCCCGCCTCCACGTCGCGCTGGATGCAGACCGGGCTGCCGCGGCGGATCGAGCGGCACACCGGTGCGCTCGTGCGTCACGTCGAGGCCCGGGAGGCTCTTGCCGGCGGGCCGAGCCGGCCGCTGGCCGGCACCGGCGTGTAAGGCCGGCCCGGGGAGGCTCTTGCCGGCAGGCCGAGCCGGCCGCTGGCCGGCACCGGCGTGTAAGCCGCCGGTCCTCGCCGAGCAGCTCAGAGCACGAACGGGATCAACATCTTGCTGTTCGTCCTGTAGCGCTGGTATTCGCCCGGGAACGAGGATGTCAGCAGTCTTTCCTCGACTTTGGCGCTATAGATGAAATACGCCCCCAGGACGGCGAACGCGATCAGCCAATAGACGTTGGTCGCGAGCGATGTGCCCAGTATGGCCAGCAAGACGCCGGCATATATCGGGTGACGCACGAAGTGGTAGGGACCCGAGGTGACAAGTTCCGGCTCGTCCTTTTCTGTCATCGGCATTCCCCAATTTTGCCCGATATAGATTCTCGCCCACACCGCCAGGCCCAAGCCGGACGCGAACAGGACCATTCCCACTCCCTGCACGATCGAATTGTGAACGGCCAGGGTGCCGGGTCTGAAGACGCGCAGCAGCACGAACCCCAAGACGAGGATCATGAGACCCGGGGGCCGCGTCCGCCAGGTCCGCGAGCCTTGCTTGGCCCCGGCCGCGGAGATCAGCCAGTAGACCCAGAAGACGATCCAGGCGACGAAGATGACGGCTTTCAGCGTCGGCACGTCACGGCCTCGGGATGATCCGGTTTGAGAGCAATGTCGCCAGGTTAGGCGCTGGCACGCCCGCAGGGAGCGCCTCAGGACGCGAGCGCGGCGGCCATCTGCTCAAACGCGTGCACGTAGGCGTCCACAGCCTCATCGGTGTGCGCCACCGACAGCGTCCACTCCTCCTCGCGCCCGGGGGTCATGTAGATGCCGCGGTTCATGTTCCACAGCCAGGCGAGCTCCGTCAGGGCGGCGTCCTGGCTGGCCTTGAAGCTCTCGTAGTCGACGACCGGTGCGGTCGAGAAGGTCACGCACCCCTTCGAGCCGATCCCGACCGCGTAGCCCGGCAGCCGGTGGCGCTCGATCACCGCTTCGCAGCCGCCGAGGATGCGCTCGTTGAGCGCTTCCAGGTGCTCGTACGCGGGCGCGGTCAGCACCTCCTGCAGGCTCGCGCGCGCGGCGGCCATCGTCAGCGGGTTGCCGTTGTAGGTGCCGACCTGGTAGACGCTGGCGTCCTCGACGACGCTCATCGCGCGCTCGGTGCCGCCGATCGCTCCGCAGGGGAGCCCGCCGCCGAGCGTCTTTGCCAGCGTCACGATGTCGGGTCGCACGCCGAAGCGCTCCGTGGCGCCGCCGGCGGCGATCGCGAGGCCCGTCTTGACCTCATCGAAGATCAGCACGACGTCGTGGCGCCGGGTGACCTCGCGGACCCGCTTCAGGTAGTCCTCCCGCGGGAGCACCACGCCGAGGTTCATCATCGCCGCCTCCATGATCACGCACGCGGGCTTGCGCTGTTCGCGCTCGAGGCGTTCGATGCGCCGCTCCATCGCCTCGGCGTCGTTGAACGGCACGGCGACGGTCAGCTCGCTGACCGCGCGCGGGATTCCCGCTCCATAGGGGAGCGAGGCGAGATCGTCGCGATCGCCGATGTCCTCGTAGGGAACGCCGATCGAGACCATCACCGCGTCGTGGTGGCCGTGGTAGGAGCCGAAGATCTTCACGATCGTCTCGCGGCCCGTGACGCGCGCGCCCTCGCCCGTTGCCAGGTAGATCGGCCACGGGTCGCGCAGCTGGTAGGAGGATGCGACACCCCCGCTCAGCGAGGCGCGGGCGCGCTCGTACATCCTCGCCGAGCCGGCCGTGCGCGCGTTCAGCGCCTCGAGCTCGCGGCGCGTGAGCGCGTGCACCCGAGCCGCGTCGATCTCGATCGGCGTCGCCGTTGGCATCGGCTTAGTCTACGAACGCAGATGAGCGCGATCCGTGCCGAGAGCCTGACGAAGCGCTACGGCGAGACGCTCGCGCTCGACCGCCTCGACCTGTCGGTCGAGCGGGGTGAGGTGTACGGCTATCTGGGGCCGAACGGCGCCGGCAAGACGACGACGATCCGGCTGCTGCTCGGGCTGCACCGCCCGACTGACGGGCGCGCGCAGCTGCTCGGCGTCGACGCGTGGGGCGACCCGGTGAGCGCGCACAGGCGGGTGGCGTACGTCGCCGGAGAGCCGTTTCTGTGGCCCTCGCTGACCGGCGCGGAGACGCTCGTGTTCCTGGCGCGCCTGCACGGCGCCACCGACGTGACGTATCGAGATCTGCTCGTCCGGCGCTTCGAGCTCGACACGCGCAAGAAGATCCGGGCGCTGTCGAAGGGCAACCGCCAGAAGGTGCAGCTGATCGCGGCGCTCGCGACGCGCGCGGAGCTGCTGCTGCTCGACGAGCCCACCAGCGGCCTGGATCCGCTGATGGAGGTCGCCTTCCGGGAGTGCGCCGGCGAAGCCAAGCAGCGCGGACAGACGATCTTCCTCTCCTCGCACATCCTCAGCGAGGTCGAGGCGCTGTGCGACCGGGTGGGGATCCTGCGAGCGGGGCGGCTCGTCGATCAGGGAACCCTGCAGGAGCTCCGCCACCTCGGCGCCCAGCACGTGGACGTCACCTTCGAAGGTCGAGCGCCGGAGCTCGGACCGCTGCCGGGTGTCGTGGTGCAGCGCGCGGGCCCCAACGCGCTGCGCTTCGAGGTCTCGGGCGGCATCGGTCCGCTGATCGCCGCGCTCGCCGAGCACCCGGTCGCGCGGCTCACGAGCCGCGAGCCGTCGCTCGAGGAGATCTTCGTGCATCACTACGACGACTCCGCGCGCGATGTCGAGCGGCCGCGCTGACGCGCCCGCGCCGAGCGCGACGGGCCCGGCGTCACCCGGGGACACCGCGGCGAGCGCCCGCACGGGCGCCGCGCTCGCGCTGGCGCGCCGCGCGTTCCTGGACGCGCGGGTCCGCACGATCGCGTTCGCGTACGTGTTCGCCGCGTATTCCTACATCCAGCCGGTCGGCTACCGCGATGCGTACCCGACGCTCTCCGATCGCGCCGCGTTCGCCCGCGCGTTCGCGTCCAACAAGGCGATACGGCTCTTCTACGGCGAGCCCCACGACGTCCTGACGGTCAGCGGCTACGCCGCGTGGCGCGTCGGCGGGGTGCTGGCGATCGCGGCCGCGCTGTTCGGGCTGCTGGCGGCCGTGCGCGCATCGCGGGCCGAGGAGGACGCGGGCCGCATGGAGCTCGTGCTCGCCGGGGCGATCGGACGCCGGATGGTGAACGTCTCCGCCCTGGCCGCGATCGCCGCCGGGATCGTGCTGCTGTGGCTGGCGGAGCTCGCCGGCTTCCTCAGCGCCGGCCTGCCCCTCGGCGGGTCCGCCTACCTCGCGTTGGCGACCGCGTCCGTCGCGGCGGTGTGCGTCGGCGTCGGCGCGCTCGCGAGCCAGCTCGCGCCCAGCCGTCGGGTCGCGCTCGGGATCGGGGGCGCGAGCATCGCGGCGCTGTTCCTGGCGCGGGTGCTCGCGGACACCGTCGCCGAGCTCGGCTGGCTGCGCTGGAGCACTCCACTCGGATGGGCCGAGCAGCTGCGCCCGTTCACCGGCGCCCGACCACTCGTGCTGCTGCTGCCGCTCGCCGCGACGGCCGCGCTGCTCGCGGCCGCCGCGCGGATCGCCGCCGGCCGCGACGTCGGCACCGGTGTGCTCCCCGCCCGCGACAGCGCGGATCCGCGCCTGCGGCTGCTGTCCTCGGCGACCGCGCAGGCGCTGCGCGAGCAGCGCGGAACCCTGATCGCGTGGACGGGCGGCGTGGCTGCGTTCGCATACATCCTCGGAACGGTCTCCAAGAGCATCTCGCCGGCGGACGTCACCAAGAGCGTCCGGAAGGAGATCGCAAAGCTCGGCACGGGCTCGATCACCACGCCCAGCGGCTACCTCGCGTTCCTGTTCATCTTCTTGATCCTCGCGGTCAGCCTCTTCGTGTGCACTCAGGTCGGCGCCGCCCGAGCGCAGGAAGCGGACGGCCAGCTCGAGACCCTGCTCGCCCAGCCGCTGCGCCGCCGCCGCTGGCTCGCCGGAGCGCTTGTGCTCGCGATCGGCGCCGCCGCCACGATGGCGCTCACGGCCGGCGTGTTCACGTGGGCTGGCGCGAACACGGCGGGCGCACACGTCTCACTCGGGCGGATGCTGGAAGCCGGCGCAAACGCCCTGCCCACCGCGACGCTGTTCCTAGGGATCGCGGCGCTCGCCTACGCCGTCGCTCCCCGCGCGGGCGCGCCGATCGCCTACGGGCTCGTCAGCGTCAGCTTTCTGTGGCAGCTGGTCGGCTCGCTGCTGGGCGCGCCGAGGTGGCTCATCGACGTGACGCCCTTCGCCCACATCGGGCTCGTCCCCGAGCAGCCGTTCCGCGCGGCGGCCGCCGCCGTGATGATCGCGATCGGCGCGGCAGCCGCGCTCGCCGCGCTCGCCGCCTTCCAGCGGCGCGACCTGCTCGGCGCGTGAGCGCACACGCCAGCTAGCTGGCCCATCGAAAGGCCAGGTCTCTCCATTGCGCGCGGGATCGCCGGCCGCGACGCTGCTCGCACTGCAGTCCTACGAGAGGAGCAGCGATGAACCTTGCAGCGCACGCCGCGCGATGGGCGGCGGCCAACTGGAAGAAGGCGGCCTTCGGCTGGCTCGGCTTCGTGCTCGCCGCGGCGGCGCTCGGCCAGGCCGTCGGCGTGGTCACGATCAGGGAATCCGAACAGGGAAGCGGCGCGTCCGCGCGCGCGCAGGCGACGCTCGAACGCGCGGGGGTCGACCAGGCCGCGAACGAGTCGGTGCTCGTCCGCAGCGACACGCTGACCGTGGGCGAGCCCGCCTTCGCGAGCGTCGTGGAGCGCGTGAGCAGGCGCGTCGCTGCGACGGGGCAGGTCGAGGACGTACGCTCGCCGTTGAGGACCGGCGAGCGGGGCCAGATCTCCAAGGACCGCCACTCGGCGCTCGTGCAGTTCTCGATCCGGGGCAGCTCGCGGACGGCCGAAGATCGCGTCCAGCCCGTGCTCGACGCCGTGGCGCTGGTCCAGCGCCGCAGCCCGGGGTTCACGGTGGCCGAGTTCGGTGAGGCGAGCGCCGATCGCGCGCTCAGCCAGGTCAACGGGCAGGGGTTCGCTCGCGCCGAGAAGCTGTCCGTGCCGATTACTTTTATGATCATGCTGGCCGCGTTCGGCGCGTTCGTCGCGGCTGGGATCCCGGTGCTGCTCGCGTTCTCTGCGGTGCTGGCGGCGGTCGGCCTCGCGGCGCTCGCCAGCCATCTCGTCCCTCAGGCTGAAGCCACGAGCTCGGTGATGCTGCTGATGGGCATGGCAGTCGGCGTCGACTACTCGCTCTTTTACATCAGGCGCGAGCGCGAGGAGCGTCGCCGCGGACACACGAGCGCCGTCGCGCTGGGGCGCGCGGCCGCGACCTCCGGACGGGCGGTGCTCGTCTCCGGCTTGACGGTCATGATCGCGATGGCCGGGATGCTGCTCACCGGCACCGGGGTCTTCACCTCGCTCGGGGTGGGCGCGATGCTCGTCGTGTTCGCCGCGGTGCTCGGCTCGCTGACGGTGCTCCCGGCGCTCCTGGGCAGGCTCGGCGACAAAGTCGAGAAGGGCGCGCTCGTGCGAGCGCGCGAGCGGCGCGCCCACCCGCAGCTCTGGGGTCGGGTGCTCGGCCCGGTATTGGCACACCCGCGGCTCGCCGTGGCCCTGTCGAGCGCCGCGCTGGTGCTGCTCGCGCTGCCGGCGCTGAAGCTGCACACGAGCTTCCTGAGCGCCGGCGACATGCCGCGCGGACTGCCGATCGCGGCCACCTACGAGGAGATCCAAGATGCGTTCCCGGGCGCGGCGCAGCCCGCGCAGGTGGTGGTCAGCGCGGCGGACGTCGACTCGCCGCGGGTGCGCCGCGGGCTCGCCGAGATGGAGCGGCGGGCACTGGCGAGCGGCGAGGCGAGCGGGCCGATCACGACCCGCGTCAACCGCGCGCACACGGTCGCCGAGGTGGACATCCCGCAGCCCGGCAACGGGCAGGACGAGGCGTCGAAGAAGGCTTTGGAAACGTTGCGAGGGCGCGTGCTGCCCGCCACCCTCGGCCGAATCAGCGGCGTCGGCTATGCCGTCGGCGGCGAAGCGGCGAGCACGAGCGACTTCAACCGTGCGCTGAAGGCGCATGCGCCGCTCGTGTTTGGGTTCGTGCTCGGGCTGGCGTTCGTGCTGCTGTTGATCGCCTTTCGCTCGCTCGTGATCCCGCTGACCTCGATCGCCCTGAACCTCCTGTCGGTGGGAGCGGCATACGGCGTGCTCGTGTGGGTCTTCCAGGAGGGCCACCTGCAGGGCCCGCTCGGCTTTCACTCCAGCGGCGCCGTCGTGGCATGGATCCCGCTGTTCCTGTTCCCGGTGCTGTTCGGGCTCTCGATGGACTACCACGTGTTCATCGTCAGTCGCATAAAGGAGCTTCGCGACGGCGGCGCCACGACCTCGGAGGCGGTCGCTCGCGGGATCGCCAGCTCGGCGGGGACCGTCACGGCGGCCGCCGCGGTGATGGTCGCGGTGTTTGCGATCTTCGCCTCGCTGCCCACGCTCGACATCAAGCAGCTGGGCGTGGGGCTGGCCGTCGCGGTGCTGCTCGATGCGACCGTCGTTCGCTGCGTCCTGTTGCCTGCGACGATGAAGCTGCTGGGCGAGTGGAACTGGTACCTGCCGCGCTGGCTCGGCCGGCTGGCGCACGTGCGTGGCAGGCCGAGCGCGATGGGCGGCGTCGCCGAGGCGGCGTGACGCCCGCGCCCGTGACACCCTGCTTCTGGCTATCCAGATGGCAGGAGCGACTGACCCCGGCGTGCCGAGCCTCCCGAGCGAGGATCGCGGGCGCACGCGCCGGTCGGCGAGCGCAGCGCGCCGCTTCTCGGTGCATGCGTGGGTCACGGGCGAGACGTCGATCGGGATCGTCCTGATATGGGCGTTCACGGGAGCCGGCGACTTCTGGCCGGTCTGGGTTCTGCTCCCGCTCGCGTACATGCTGGCGCTGCACGCGTGGGTGCGCTGGCTGCGCAGACACGCTGCCTCCTGGCGAGCGCCGCGGATGACGTTCGCGCTCGCGGTCCACGGCGGCGTATGGCTCGCCACGGCGTGTTTCTTGACCGGCATCTGGGGAGCGGCGGGCGGCGGGCGCTTCTGGGCGGCGTGGCCGGTCCTCGGGCTCGCGGTGCCGCTTGCGATCCACGCGAGCGTGGTCTTCCTGACCGCACCCGTCCACCACGAGCTGAACGAGCGCATCGACGTGCTCACGACGACGCGCGCCGGGGCCGTGGATGCCCAGGAGGATCAGCTGCGACGCATCGAGCGCGACCTGCATGACGGCGCGCAAGCCCGCCTGGTCGCGCTCGGGATGAGTCTTGGGATGGCGGAGCAGAAGCTCGATGCCGCCGAGCCGGCGCGGGCGCGCGAGCTGCTCGCCGAGGCCCGCACCGGAGCCGAGCAGGCGCTGCGCGAGCTACGCGACCTCGCCCGCGGCATCCACCCGCCCCTGCTCGCCGATCGCGGCCTCGAGGCAGCCGTGCGATCGCTCGCCGACCTCAGCCCGATGCAGGTCGAGGTCTCGGTGGAGCTCGGCCCACGCCCCGCCGCCGCGGTCGAGAGCGCCGCCTACTTCGTCTGCGCCGAGGGGCTCGCCAACGCCGCCAAGCACAGCCGTGCCGGACGCGTGCAGGTTCGCATCGCTCGGCGCGGCTCGCTGCTGCGCCTGGAGATCGTCGACGACGGCCTCGGCGGCGCCGACGGCCGCGGCCGCGGACTGCAAGGGCTGCGAAGCCGCGTCGAGGCGCTCGACGGGACGTTCGCGCTCGCGAGCCCGCCCGGCGGTCCGACCACCCTGAGCGCGCAGCTGCCATGCGCGTAGTGATCGCCGAGGACCTCACGTTGCTGAGGGACGGCCTCGCCCGGCTCTTGCGCGACAACGACTTCGACGTGGTCGCCGCGGTCTCCGATGGCGAGTCGCTCGTGCACGCGGTCGTCGAGCAGGAACCAGACATCGCCGTGGTCGACGTCCGCCTGCCGCCGGACTTCGGCGACGAGGGGCTGCGCGCGGCGCTGCGCGCACGCGAACGCGTCCCCGCGACCGCGATCCTGATCGTCTCCCAGTACGTCGAGCGCGCGTACGCCACGGAGCTGCTCGCGGACCCGGGCGCCGGCGTCGGCTACCTGCTGAAGGACCGGATCATGCACGTCGCCGAGTTCGTCGAGGCGGTTCGGCGCGTGGCGCGCGGCGGGACGGCGCTCGACCCGCAGGTCGTGGCCCAGCTGTTTGCGCACCGGCGCGAGGACGGACCGCTCCAGCGATTGAGCCCGCGCGAGCGCGAAGTCCTGGCGCTGATGGCCGAGGGACGCTCCAACGCCGGCATCGCCGAGGCGCTCGTGCTCACCGTCGGCGCCGTTGAGAAGCACGTGCAGAGCATCCTCGGAAAGCTCGACCTCCTGCAGACACCCGGCGATCACCGGCGCGTGCTGGCCGTGCTCGCCTACCTGCAGCGCTGAGCGCGATCGCGGCCTGCGACGATCGCGGCCGCGCTGCGTGTGCGAGACTTCCGTGCGTGCGCGCGGTGCTCCTCAGCTCTTTCGCCGGGCCCGACGCGCTCGAGCTCGCGGAGGTCGCCGACCCGCTCCCGGCCGATGGCGAGCAGCTTGTCAACGTGCGCGCGGCGTCTCTCGGGCCGTGGGACCTGGCGGCCGCGCAAGGAGCGTTCGCTGCGATGGGCGGCGCCACCGATTTTCCCCAGGTCCAGGGCTGGGACTTTGCCGGCGAGACGCTCGACGGCCGGCGGGTGCTGGGGTTCGTCGCGCAGCCGTGGATGGGAGTCGGCGCGCTCGCTGAGCAGATCGCGGTGCCCTCGGCGATCCTCGCGCCGCTGCCCGACGCCCTTGGCTTCGCCGAGGGCAGCGCGCTCCCGGTATGCGCCCTGACCGCGCGACTGCTCATAGATGCCGCCGCGGTCGGCGAAGGCGACGTCGTGCTCGTGAGCGGCGCCGCCGGAATGGTGGGCGGGTTCGTGACGCAGCTCGCCAAGGGACGTGCGGCCCGGGTCCTGGCGGCAGTGCGCGACTCCGACGCAGACGCCGCACGCGGGCTGGGGGCCGAGGCGGCGTTCGACACGAGCGAAGAGCTCGAGGACCTGATCCGCGGACAAGCGCCGGACGGCGTCGACGCGTGCATCGACACGGTGGGGCTCGGGGCTCGGGCCATGGCGTGCGTTCGCGACGCTGGCGCGTTCCTGACTTCGGTGCCCACCGCCGTGCCCGAGGCGGCGCGGGGGATCGCTCCCGCGACCGTTCAGGTCCAGCCCGACGCCGCTGCGACGGGCGAGCTCGCAGCTGCCGCCGCGGCGGGCGAGTTGACGGTGCGGGTCGCCGAGACCCTGCCGCTGGAGCGTTTCCGCGAGGCGTACGCGCGCTTGCAGCGCGGAGGGTTGCCCGGGAAGGTCGTGCTAACCCCCTAGCCCGCGAGGGCTCCCGCGCCGGCGACTCGCGCTGTACGCACGGATGTGGGTGTCACACGATTGGGCGCGGCGCGAAGAAAGAGATATGAGGGACTCGCGGGCAGACCCTGAGGACGGCGCCTTGCTGCTCGCGGCGGCCCGGGGCGACGGCGCGGCCTTCGAGCTCTTCTATCGCCGCTGGCTGCCGGCGGTCACGAGCTTTCATCTTCGCCGCGTGGGCTCGCCGGAGGTCGCCTTCGATCTGACCGCAGAGACGTTCGCGGGTGTCGTAGTGGCGCTTGACCGGTTCGATCCCGCGCGCGGCTCGGGCGTCGCCTGGCTGTTCGGGATCGCAGAGCACAAGCTGCGCACGAGTCTCCGTCGCGGGCGCGTGGAGGCGCGTGCACGGCGGCAACTCGGGCATCGCGGAGTGGTCCTCGACGACGGGGACCTGGCTCGCGTGGAGGAGCTCGCGTCGCTGAGCGGCGCGTGCCGACTCCGGGAACTGCTCGAGGAATTGCCCGCCGGCCAGCGGGCGGCGGTCCGGGCGCGCGTGCTCGACGAACGCTCCTATGCCGAGATCGCCATGGATTTGCGCTGCTCAGAGGTCGTCGTGCGCCAGCGGGTGCATCGGGGCCTGCAGCGGCTTCGCCGGCGCCTGGCGGAGGTCTCGTGAACGCGTTCGGGAACCTGGAGCGTCAGCTCGTCGAGAGCGTCGCGTCCCGCGCCAGGCGCAATTGGCTCACCACCGCCGGACACCTCTGGCGCCGCTGGTTTGGTCGATCGCTCGGGGCCGTCCCGGCTGCGATCTCGGTGCTCGTCCTCGCGGTGCTGGTGGCGGCCACGCTGTCGGCGCTCGCGGGCGGCCGCCGCTCCGGCTCGGCGGCCAGCCCGACCGGGACCGCGGGCGCCGCCCAGAGCGCGTGTGAGCGATGTCGCGCGAGCAACGGCCTACTCCACGGGCGGTCGGGCGCCGAGTCTCTTGGTCGCGAGGTCGCGCCGGGAGCCGCCGGCGTCGCCAGGGCCCCGGCGCGAGGCGGCTTTCCGATCGACGTGCGCCGGGAAAGAGCGCCGTCGCCGCCCGGCGCGGCACTCCCGATCGGCTGACCAGAGCCCGCGTTCCCGCCGTGCCCCGCCCGAAAGGAAAGCCGGACCTGCCATTCCCGAACTGCGCCCGCGCGGTGGCGGTGATCGGGCTGGCTTCGCTGCTGCTCGCGGCGTGCGGCTCCTCGAGCTCCGGCAGTTCGAACGCGCGCGGCACGGTCAGCCTCGCAAACCCGCTGAGCTCCGGCGGCTACAAAAGCCCGGCGAGCGAGTCGCTGAGCTGCGCGAAGCGGGGCGGCAGGCTGAACGTGCTCGACGAAAGCGACTTCGAACACCTCGATCCCGGCATCGCCTACTACTCGCAGGACTACACGGTCGTGTATGCGACGCAGAGCCCGCTCTACATGTTCAAGCCGAACACCGAGACCGACCCAAGCCCGCTGATGGCCGCCGGCGAGCCGGAAGTCTCGGACGGGGGCAAGACCCTCACGATCCACCTGCGCGAAGGCGTCCGCTTCAGCCCGCCGGTCGACCGGGAAGTCACGGCCGCAGACGTAGCGTATGCGATCGAGCGCGGCGCGAACCCGAACGTCGCGAACCCGTACTTCCACTCGTACTTCGAATCGGTCGAAGGCGCCCCGACGGCCGACGGTGGACCGATCAAGGGCATCGAAACGCCAAACGGGCACGAGATCGTCTTCCACCTGACCGAACCGAAGGCCGCGATCGTCGCGGATGCCCTGTCGCTTCCGCTGTCGGCGCCGGTGCCCAAGGAATATGCCGCCAAGTTCGACAGGAACAAGCCATCCGACTACGCCGACTACGAGGTGGCCACCGGACCGTACATGCTGAAGAACAACGCCGAAGGCAGGGTGCTGGGGATCGGCTATGTGCCCGGTGGCTCGGCGACGCTCGTGCGCAACCCCAACTGGAGTCCCAGCTCCGATCCCGTGCGGCCCGCGTGTCTGAACGAAATCGACATCAAGATCGGCGGAGTCAGCGCCGTACTCGGACGCCAGACCCTCGAAGGCACGGGCGTCGTCCTCAACACGCCGCCGGCGCAGACCACCGTGCGCGAAGCCGCCGAAAAATACCCCGAACAGCTCGAGATCTCGCCCGGCGCGGGCTCGCACTACATCGGGGTCAACAACAAGCTCGGACCGTTCAAGAGCATCGACCTGCGCAAGGCGCTGTGGGCTGCCCTGGATCGTGTCGCGATGGTTCGCGCCCGCGGAGGGGAGCTCGTCTCGAACGTCGGCACCCACTTCCTCTACCCGGGGATCCCCGGGTATGAACAGGCGGGCGGCGCCGCGGGTCCGAAATTGGACTTCGACGAGCACCCGGAAGGGGACATGGCGATCGCGGAAAAGTACATGAAGCTCGCCGGATACCCGAGCGGCAAATACACGGGCGGCGAAACGGTGACGATCGTCGGCGCGAGAGGCAGCCCCGCCGAACAGGATGCCGAAATCGTCAACTCGACGATCAAGTCGCTCGGGTTCGCCACGAAGTTCACGCTCGATGAAGACGCGACGATGTACGCGAAGTACTGCAACGTGCCAAAAGAAGAGGTCACAGTATGTCCAAGCGTCGGCTGGGTCGCCGACTTCGCCGACCCCCAAGCGGTCCTCGACATCACGTTCAGCGGCAGGCACATCGATGAAACCGGCAACTCCAATTGGGGCCAGACGAATGTCCCCAAAATCAACGATGCGATCGCGGCGGCCGAACTGATAGTCAGCAGGGAAGCCCGCGCGAAGGCGTTTGCCAAGATCGACGAAGAAATCTGCGAGGATGCCGCCGCGATCCCGTTCGACTGGGACAAGGAGCCGAACGTCGAGGGCAAGGGCGTCAACGGGGTGGGCGCCCTGTGGGATCAGGGCGAGTGGGAATACAGCTGGACATCGCTGAAGTGAAAGAGTGTGCCTTCCCGTGTGCGTCGCGCCGCTCGTGGCAGCTCGTTCGGTGTGCCTTCCCGTGTGCGTCGCGCCGCTCGTGGCAGCTCGTTCGGTGTGCCTTCCCGTGTGCGTCGCGCCGCTCGTGGCAGCTCGTTCGCCGCCGAGTGCGGCCGCGTCAAAGCGTGTTGAAGCACCCGTACACGATGTACGGCGGGTTCGTGACGGAGCTCCCGTGGACGTCGAGCATCGTCGGGCCGCCGATGAACGCGGGCGGCGACTGGGCCTGTAGCAGCCGTCGTATTCCACGCTCACGTCGTACTCGACGGAGGTCGCGCTGACAGCGGCTCGATTGTGGGTTCGGCCGCGCCTATGCCCGGCGCGGCCGGCCCGCGAGCGTGCACGAGGAGCAGTCGCTGTCGCGCGGAAGCTAAACGGCGTCGAGCCAGTGACCTCGTACTTCTTCGAGCTGCGTGGATCGTGGATCGCGCGATCGAGTAGGCTCGTCCGGCATGCCGAGAGTGCTCGCCACCTACACCTTCGGGGACGCGCTGCTAACGGTCCTCGAGTTCGCGATCTTGTTCTTGTGGCTATGGGTCGCGGTCGGCGTTGTGTTCGACATCTTTCGCAGCCGTGATCTGTCCAACTGGGGCAAGGCGCTCTGGATGCTGTTCATCATCATCGTCCCGTACATCGGCGTGCTCGCCTATCTACTCGTTCGTGGTCACACGATGCACGAACATCGCGAGCAAGATCGAGCTCAGGCTGATGCTTTCCGGCGCTTCGAGGCGAGCGGGGGCGGATCGCGCAGTCCCGTAGACGAGCTCGCCAAGCTTGCCGAGCTGCACGACCGAGGCAAGCTGACCGACGCGGAGTTCGAGCGGGCGAAGGCCAGGCTCCTCGCCTGAGGGTCCTGCGGCCCGGGGCGCCGGTCGCCGGACGCTCACCGGACCCGAGCGCCGCTGCCGCCGGTCGGCGTTGGCGCCCCGGGCGGCCGGCCGGACGGCCGGGAATCGCCGCGTCGGCCTAGGATGCATGTCGGTGCCGGCCGGCACCTCGACGCGTACGAGAGGGGATAGATTCGATGAGCGACCACAACCGCCGCCTGGTGCTGGCGAAGCGTCCATCGGGAATGGTGGACGAGAGCACCGTCCGCATGGAGGAGATCGAGGTGCCCGTGCCGGGCGACGGCGAGGCGCTCGCCCGGGTGCGCTACATCTCGATCGACCCGACGATCCGCACCTGGATGGACGACCTCCCCGGCTACCTGCCGCCGATAGCGATCGACGAAGTGGTGCGCAGCGGCGGCGTCGCTGAGGTCGTGGAGAGCAAGAGCGAGGACTACGCACCGGGCGATCTCGTGTTCGGCTTCACGGGCTGGCAGGACTACGTGCTGGCAAGCCAAGCTGGCGGGTATCAGAGCCTGCCCGGGGGCGTCCCGCCGACGCTGGCGCTCAGCCTGTTCGGGATCACGGGCATGACCGCCTATTTCGGTCTGCTCGACGTGGGCAAGGTCAAGGAGGGCGACGTCGTGGTCGTCAGCGGCGCGGCCGGCGCGACCGGCTCGACGGTGGGCCAAATCGCCAAGATCAAGAACGCGGCGAAGGTGATCGGGATCGCGGGCGGGCCGGAGAAGTGCGCGTACATAGTCGAGGAGCTCGGCTTCGACGCGGCGATCGACTACAAGAACGAGGATGTCGCGGCACGCCTGCGCGAGGCGGCGCCCGAGGGCATCGACCTGTACTTCGACAACGTCGGCGGCGAGATCCTCGACGCGTGCCTCGCCCAGCTCGCGTTGCGCGGGCGGATCGTGCTGTGCGGGGCGATCGCGAGCTACAACGATCGCAGCTCCGCACGCGGCGTCTTCAACACCTCCGCGTTGATCATCAGGCGCGGGCGCATGGAGGGCTTTTTGATCCTCGACTACTTCGACCGGCTACCGGCCGCGCGCGAAGAGATGGCAACTTGGTTGGCAGAAGGCAAGATCAAGTCCTCCGAGCACGTCGTCGAGGGCTTGGAAAACGCGCCCAAGGCGCTCAACCTGCTGTTCACCGGCGGCAACACCGGCAAGGTGATCGTCCGGGTCTAGGAGAGCTGCCACCGGCGGCCGGTATCGTGGATCTGGTGCGAGTGGTTGAGCTCGAGAAAGTCAGCGACGGAGACTGGCAGCAGGTCGTCGCGGGAGAGCCCGAGCCGTGGGGCGGCGTCGGCGAAGCGCTCCAGTGGCGAGCGAAGAGTCACAGCGTCGGACTACGCGATGACGCAGGGGGTCTGGTTGCGATGGCCGGGCTTGTCCTCGCCGAGGTTCGAGTGGCTGACGCGTCGATTCAGGTGGCAGGTATCGGCGGCGTGATCGTCACTCGCGCCGCTCGCGGACGCGGTCTCGCGCGCGTATTGATCGAGCGCGTGCTCGAGATCGCCAGTGAGCTTGGCGCCGAGCGCGCGATGCTCTTCTGCTTGCCGGCCAACATCGGCCTATACGCGAAGTTCGGGTTCCAGCTCATCCAAGAGCCGGCCTTCGCGCGGCAGCCTTCGGGCGTGATCGAGATGCCCCTATGCGCGATGTGGAAGCCGCTCACGAGCGCAGCGGATTGGCCCGCGGGAAGGGTCGAGCTGCCACAAGCGCCGTTCTGAGGCGACCACGGGCACCGCCGCGAGCCAAGGCGCGCCTGCGCGCGCTGAGGGCCGAACGCGCGAGCCGGGCACGACATCCAGCCCGACCAACCGCATGGTCTTGCCGGGGGAGTTGCGCAGGGTCCCAAAAAATGGCGGCACGAGGCGGCTCAGGCGTGCGCGAGCGGCTGGATTTCCTCGAGCGCTGGGCCGAGGCGGTCGCGTTCGACCTCGATGTCGTAACGATCCTGGAGGTTTAGCCAGAAGCGCTCGCTGGTTCCAAAGTACCGGGCGAGCCTCAGTGCGGTGTCGGTGCTGATGCGCCGCTTGCCGTGGACGATCTCGTTGATTCGTCGCGGTGGAACGCCGATCGCCACCGCCAAGCGATGCTGGATGATCTCAAGTGGCTGCAGATACGCGAGCATCAGCAGCTCGCCGGGGTGGATAGGGGGCGTGATCGTGTCGTTGCTCATGATGTGGTCTTTGTGTGGGTCTCAGTGGTAGTCGACCATCTCAACATCCTCGGGCCCCGCGCTGTGGTCCACTTTCCTTGATCAAGCGACGAGGCGCCAAGCCGTCGTCTTGCGAGAATCGTCCCGCGACGCAGGCCGACCGGATGCGGGGGCAGTATTCCGCAGATGCCGACGATCAGCCGCTTCTTCGGACTGACGATCACGATGTACTTCGATGATCACGAGCCTGCCCACTTCCACGCTCGAGCGGCCGAGCGCACCGCCAAGATACGGATCGACACGCTGGAGGTCATCGCCAGCGACCTTCCTCGACGCGAGCTGCGGCTCGCGCTCGCGTGGGCTGAGATGCACGCCGACGAGCTCAAGGACAACTGGCGTCTGGCGCGCGAAGGTGCGACACTGAAAGAGATCGAGCCACTGCGATGATCGGGCTTACGCCGGACATAGTCGATGTGAGCGTTCCCGGGCACGGAGTCCTGCGCCTGACGTTCAGCGACGGTGTCCGCGGCGAGGTGGGGGTGCTCGGCCGGATGCGCGGTCCCGTGTTCGAGCGCGCCCGCACGCCCGAGGGTTTCGCCCAGGTCATGGTCGATCGTGAGACGGGCACGGTGTGCTGGCCGGGCGGTGCGGACCTCGCCCCCGACACGCTCTACGCGCGCATCCAGAGCGGCGTCTGGCCGGAGCAGAGCCGCGCCGCCTAGACCACTCGCAGAAGAGCAGCAACAGGGCAGTGACCGAGGACGAGGCCCGTCATGGCTTCCTCTTCGACGTTCCCTGGCTGCTGCGACGATGGTGGCCGCAGCCATGGGGCCATGGTGCGCCCACGTACGGATGCACCTTCGCCGGCGCGTCGGTGCATACGTGCTCCTCAGCGACGCTGGCCGCGAGGTGCGCCTGCCTCGCACCAGTCGGGCTCCTCCCTGTGGGGCGCATTTATTCGATCGGCCGGCGTTAGTCGGCGATCATGTACTCGTGGATGAGGCCTGTAGGGGTCGAAAGCCCCGCGCCGTGGCGCGTCGCACTCGCTACTGCGACGGTGCGACCGGGTGCTTCTCGCCGCGGCGAGCGGCCTGCTCCCGCGGGAGCGCTGGCAGGTGCGCTCATGCGGGGCCGCTCGAACCGTCCAGAACTCGTTTTCAGGACATCACGATTCCGACCTTTGATTCGAGGCTCGCCATGAAGTTCGGTTCTCCTGTCAAGGCCGGTTGAAAGTGCACCCCTTTTCGATACCGCACAGATAAGCCATTTGCGACCGAACATGCAAAGCATGCCCATTCGCAGCGCCTTCTGAATGGCGAGACTCGGAATCGAACCGAGGACACCACGATTTTCAGGCGTACTGAGATGCACCCCAAAACCTGCCCATTTGCAGGGCTTTTGTGCCGTCCAACACCTCGCCGATACCGTTTTTTTCCGGCGGTTTACCGGGGGTTTTGGACAACGGATGGGGGTCGTTGTCCAAAACTCCAGGTCCATTCTACGCCTTCCGAGGACGGGTTCGGGGTCATCGCTGTTGGTGAGGTTCAAGCTACCCGCGGCTTGGTCGCGAATGCGCCGATGGCGGGGGGCCAGCCTCTGATCCGCCCGGCCGAGCTGGCGCCGGCACGCAGGCGCTCGGCGAGAGTGTCGATGTCGACCTCCTCCTCAGTAGCGATCCCGGCGCCCAGGATCGCTGGCAGAAGACTGCTGACGAATTCGACGGTGTGGCTGATCGCGTCCTCGCCGACGACGACCGCGAACTCTGTCTCCAGGTTCGGACTTGGCTCCAGGCCGGCCTGAGCGAACATCTCAAGTAGGCGCGTACCCATGTCCGGCTGCGTGCCGAGCTTGGCGAACGCTTCGTACATCCACTTGTTGACCTGTTCAGACGCGGGAGTCGGCGGCCAGTCCGCGAAAGCTCTCTCCGGGACCGCCGAGCCGATCGGCAGGTTGAGTTCTGCGAAGGCGACTATGCCTCCGGGCCGCAGATGGCGTGCTGCCCTGCGGACAGCGTCCGCGGGGTCGGCTTGGTACAGGAGCACGAACCGCCCGACCAAAGCGTCGAACGGGCCGCCGTCGATCTCTACCGCGCGGAAGTCGCCGCATACAAACTCGACGTTGCCGATCCCGGATTTGGCGGCCCGTCGGCGGGCGCTCGCGACTGCCTGCTCGTCACGCTCGACCCCGACCACCGTGCCCTCCGCGCCCACCAGCTCGGACACCAGGAAGCTGACATCGCCCGGTCCGCAGCCGACGTCAAGGACTCGCATTCCGGGCTCGATTCCCGCTCGCTGGAGCAGGCGGCGCGTGAAAGGCTGGTGAAGCTCGGATTGGCGGCTGAGTCGGTCGTGCTCGTCCTCTGCGGAGGAGCTGAGAGCGTACTCAGGGTCTGCTGTAGCTGGGGCGTCGTGAGCGTCAGCCGAAGTCATCGCGACGCCCTCGTTACCCAGCCGCCTCGGCCGCTGCTGCGAGCCCTCGCCTGCAGTGCTCCATCAGGACGTCGTAGTCCTCGACCTTTGAGATCTCGAAATATTCAACGTCGGTGACGACCTCGAGGTTGTGGCCAGGCGCCCAATAGTAGGTCTCACCGGCCGTGTAGTCACGGGCGCCGTCGGCGGTGTTCACTCGAATGGTGCCGGAGATGATGTAGCCCCAATGCGCGCATTGGCATCGATCGTCGGGCATCCCCGCAAACAGTTCGTCGGTCTTCCCACCAGCTTGCATTCTGATGAGGCACATCGCGAGACCGTCGAAGTTCTTCCGCTTGATTGTTGCTTCGGGCGCCTCTAGGTCAGTTGGGAGATCGTCCCACGCCAAGCCATCCGCCATGTCCCCGCTCCTCCTCGCTCGTTTGCTGTTCGACCTACTGATTCGTCGTGGCCGCCGCGCGTGCCTGCAGCGGGGACTCTATCCCGGTTTCGGCGGTCGCTGGGAAGGTAGCGCGGCGATACGCGGGCCATTAGCTACGGGGTCAGGTCGTTGACTACTTGCGCGGCGGGAAGGATCTCCGAGATTCGAGTCACGTTCGCGCCCGCGTACAGCGGTCCCGAGTCCACGAGGCTCGCGGGCCCATCGTCCAGAGCCATCGGCGGGCCGAGGAACGGGAGTGCTGGGCGCTGGATCGCAAGCCCGCGATCCTGGAGCGCTTCCGGCACGCGCATCACGAGCGGTGAGGCGAGGCGGTTGGCGAGCCGGATCCATCCAGGCCCGCGCGAGTTGCGATCGCCGAGCCAGCGGCGGGTCGCAGCATTCGGGACCACGCGATGCGGGGCTTCGGCCCACCCGAGCCCGAACAGCTCGGTGAGGATCGTGCGGTCAGCCTGTAGGCAGCGCAGCTTGTAATCGGGGTGCGCGCGACTCTCCTCAGCGAGCAGGAAGCGCGTGCCCAGGACGGCAGCAACGGCGCCGACATCCAGCGCCTCGCGCACACCTGACGGGTCAACGATCCCGCCTGCCGCGAGCACCGGGACCTTGACCGCGGCCCGCACGCTCTCGACCAATTCGAGCAGCGGCGTCCTGCCGCGAACGTGACCGCCGGCCTCGACACCTTGGGCTATCACCGCATCGGCGCCCGCCGCCTCGGCCGCTTGTGCCTCCTTGACCGAGCCGCACTGATGGACCCAGGTGCCAGCGGCAAGCCGCCGCGGCTCTCCCCAAAAGGTCACGATCGCGTCGGCCTCTGCCGCTGCCTGCACGTCGCCGGGGCGCAGCAGCGGCAGCACGAGGTTCACCGCGATCGGTCGGCCGGTGAGCTTTCGCGCGGCGGCGAGCTCCTGCACGATCCGTCCGCGGGCGCCGCCGATCGTTCCGAGCCCGCCGGCCTCCGACACGGCGGCGGCGAGCTCGGAACGAGCTACGGCGCCCATCCCCGCCTGAACGATCGGCGCGTCCAAGCCACGGAAGTCAAGCGCTGTGGTCATCCTGAGCGCAGCCTACAGGCGAGGGGTCGTCGCCCGCGGCTTCTACGCTGGGTGGTATGCCTTCAGTCGCTACCCGCCGGGCTTTGCGCCCTGGCCTCGACCGGCCGCAGACGCAGTATGCGTGGCCGTCGTCGCTGTTGAGGTCCGATGGCGATAGGCCGCTCGTGTACCTCGACATGAATCAGTGGATCTATCTGGCGCAGGCTGCGACTGGACACACCAACGGTAAGCGCTACAAGAAGGCGCTTAAAGCGCTGCGGGGCGCCAGGGGGAGCGTGGTCATTCCGCTCTCGGCGGCGCACTACATGGAGGTCGACGGCATTCGCGACGCGGGACGGCGCTCGAACTTGGCGAGCCTCATGGAGGAGTTGAGCGGCTTCGTGTGCGTCATGCCCCGGTCGAGCGTCATGCGGGTCGAGCTAGACGCCGCGCTCGCGCAGCTCCTCGGTACGCCCTCCGTTTTCCCCAGCGCGCCGCTTCTCGGCTTGGGTGCCATTCAAGCCTTCGGCAGGCGCGGCGGCCTGACCGTACACTCCGAGGAGGAGGGCGACGTCACTGACCGGGTGCGGCAGGAATGGGCTGGCGGTCCGGCTGCGTATGACGCGGTCTCGCGCGCTGCGGACCTCCAGGTCACACGCGATGTATTGCGCGGACCCACGGGCGAGCGGGAGGTTGCGGCGATGCGAGCGCGCGGATGGGATCCGACCGTTGCTCGCCAGATAGCCGAGGACCGCGCGCAAGGCGAGCGAGAACTGGCGCAGCGGCTCGTCGCCCACCCGGAGTATCGCGACCGTGTGCGCGATGTGGTCGCGGGACGCTTCCTGGCGTTTGAGCTCGTCAACGCGTTCCAGGAAGCCTGTCACGCCCACCGCCACGTGGACCTGGTTGCCGAACTCACTGAGGACATCGACAGGGCGCGTCGGCTAACCGATTCGATGCCGAGCGCTGACGCTTGGATATCGCTGCTGACCGCCGCTCACCGTAATCCGCAGAGCCGCTGGGAGCCCAACGATATCTTCGACTTCGATGCTCTGAGCGTGGCGATCCCCTACTGCGACGTGGTAGTGACCGACAGGCACGCGTGCAGCCTCGCAAACGCCGCGCGCCTGCCGCAGCGTCTCGGCACGAAGGTCATCCCCACGCTCGACCAGCTCGTCCCGGCGCTCGACGGCATGCTCTGACACACGCCGAAAGCGTGTCCGACCACAGCTAGAAATCACGACCGGCCCTTGCGAGCGTGCGAGCATCACTGGCATGGTCACGATCTACCTCGACCAGGCCAAGTGGATCGATCTCGGGCGCGCGATGCACGGACGACCGGGAGGCGAGCGCTTCCGAGCCGCGCTGGATGTAGCACGGAATTGCGTGGCGATGGAACTTGTGGAGTTCCCGCTGTCGGTCGGCCACTACATCGAGACCTGGAGGGCCGGAAATCTCAGCCGGCGCCGACGCCTGGCGCAGACGATGCTCGAACTCTCGCGCGGACGGACGCTGGCGCGTCCGCCGGACCTGTGCAACAGCGAGCTCGACGCTGTGATCTCTCGGCTGGCGGAGGTGGATCTTCCTCGGGCTCCGTACCCGGCACTTGGCTGGGGGTTTGCTCACGCTTCGGGCTTGAATCCCAACGTGCCGCGGGAGGCTCTCGACCTCGCGATCGAGTTGGCGCACCTCGCTAACCGCCCGCCCGGTTTTGATGATTATGGTCGGGGTCACCGGGAGTTCGGTGATCTGTATCGCCACGGTGAGGAGGTGCTGGCCGCTGGCCGGCAGCGGGACGCTAGGTCGCCGGAGATGGGCGAGGCGGTGCTCGCTGTCAGTGCCGTCGTGGAGATTTGGGAAAACATCGACTGGGCGCTGAAGAGAGCCGGGCTGCCCCGAGACGCGCTGGGGCCGATCGGCCTGGTCCGCCCGGACCTCTCGCAAGAGGACGGCGGTAGGTTGCTCATAGAGCTATTGCCGCTGGCGCGCAACTTCATCGCTGAGATGCCAACGCGAGATGCAGCGCTGCGACTTAGGCTAGAGCGCCACCGCAACCCAGCGAACACATGGGAGTCCAACGACATGATTGACATTGCCTACCTCGCGTGCGCGACGGTTCACTGCGACATCGTGGTGACCGAGAGGCAGTGGGTTCACGAGCTGTGCCGGTCTCAGCTGCTCGGTCGCCATGACACGATCGCGCTGCACGACGTCGCGGACCTACCGCAGACGCTCAAAGACATGGTCGGGTAAAGACCTCGGTTGAGCGGGCATCGGAGCTGCCCTAGCCGACGATCAGGCCAGCCTCGTTTAGTGCCTTTAGCGTGACCAGGACCGAGCTGTCGCGGTACTGCGTGTCGCCAGCGGCCTCGCGCACGATTCGGACAACGTCGTGGACGTCAATGACCTCGATCCGGCCGCCCCCGACGCGCTGTTTTGTCGCCCAGGCACGAACTCGCTGCTCGTGCGCGCCGGCCTTGCGGCCGGAGAAGCGCCCGACGTAGAGGCGAAGCTGCACCTGATTGATGCGGTAGCCGTAGCGCTTGGCCGCCTCAGCTACGACGCGCGACCGCACGGCCTTGTCATTCAGGAGCCGGTAGCGGCGACTCGCAGCCTGATTTGAGGTTTCGCCGGTGACGTGCTCGGCGACAACACCGCGGGAGCCAAAGGCAGACTTCACGCTCGCGAGCACAAGACGGTCGGCGCGGGCGCCGACGAGATCGACCTCGTAGCCGTGGGTTTGTTCCTCGGTGTAGGCGGCCTTGCGAGTCGGGAGCTTGACGCGGAACTTCACGCCACCGGAGACCACGAAGTCGTCGGCTTCGAGCGCCACAGCGACGAAAGACTCGAAAGCCTCCACTGTCGGAGAAGCCTACCCCACCTTGCCCATGCCGGACATCATCAGGCGGCGGTGCCTATTGCCTCGCACGCCTGTGTGTGGACGGGGGTGAGGAGGCGGAGCTCGCTTTCGGCTTTGGCCCGTTCCGCGTAGTCGTCGTCCGCTTCGCGCACCGTCGCGTTCAGCGTGTCGATCAGCGGCGGGGTGACATCCTTCACCACGCTCGCGTGCGCGGTGGCGTCAACGTCGCCGGTGGGTTCTTCGTCGTTGCTCCAGCCGATCACATCGAGCAGATCGCAGATTGCTGTGAGCCTCCGGCCGGACTCGCGGAGGTCCATTCCTATGTTGATCTCTTCCGCCACGCCGGGACGGCTTCGTGGAGCGGGATGGCTGCCGCCGGAATTATCAGTGGTGCGGGGCGCTCGCCGAGGCTTTCGAGAAGCTGCTCGATCGCTGCGGCGTTTCGCGCGGCGAGCTGGCGCCCCGCCGCGGTTTCCGTCCGCGTTTGTTCGGAAGTCCAGACCCAATGATCGGCGTCGGCTTCCAGGGCCTGGATCATCGTGCCGTCGAGTGTGATCGTCACAGGCTCCTGCTCGTCGGGCTCATCCCATCCGATCAAATCGAGGCCGTCGGCGTCGGCGTTGAGGCGGCTCAGAATCGGGAGCCATGCCTCGCGTGTCCTGTATGCGGGCGAGGTCGCTGGCGCGTCCTCACATGCGCGCTGCATGTCGGTGTAGTCGACCTCTGAGAAAGGTCAAGTCCCCTGCCAGCGAGGCGGCGAAGCGGGGGACTTGCCCTTTCAGGCGAGCAGAGCTAGACGTGTGTCCCGCCCACCCCCGAAAGCAAGGAGACGAAGAGCGATGAGCGTGAGCACCACCCCCGATGTATCGAGCCTGACTTTGGGCGACGCGGTTTGGTCGCCGAACGCTGGCCGGGAGCTCAGGGTCGTCGGGCTCTCCTATGGCCGCGTGCCTACTGAGGAGGTACTCGCCGGTCGCGCCCGTCCGATCGAAGCCAGGCTCAGCGCCGACGGCCGATCGTTCGAGAGCAGAACCTGGCACCGGGGCGACGCTTGCGGCGAGGAGGTCTACGTCGAGCGGATCACCGCCGAGGGCTGTATGTTCCACGGCTTCATCGACAGCGAGACCCGGCACATCGTCCAGGCTGGCTGACACCGGCCCACGGGCTCGCACCCTCACGCCTCGCAGGGGTGCGGCCCCTCGTTGAACTTCTCTAGGTGAAGGTCGGCGACGACCGGCGGGGGAACGAGGCCGCGCAGCGCAGCCCCTCATCGGAGATCGCGCCGAGGCTGCGCCAACGCCGCCCGGAGCCGCGCAGCACGATCGCGCTGACCTGGCCCTTGCCGCTGAGGTAGGCCAGCGCGAACGGGCCGCGGGTGCTCACCTTCACCCAATCCAGGCGCACGCGCAGGCTCTGCTCGCTCGGCGCGAGCAGACGGTTGATCGCCGCGAACTCGGTGCGCGTCGCCGGCCGCTCGCCGAGTGCCACGGCTGGACCCATCAGCGCGATCACCAGGGCGGACGCGAGCACAGCTACCACACGCGCGCGAGCTGACGCTAGGCGGCGGCTACGCATGACGACGGGGGCGGCGGTGTCGCTTGCGGGGACGTGCTGGCGGCGCCGGGGTGCCGACATGGACCGTCAGCGAGGCGGTGGCCTGCGGTTCCAAGCCGTCGTCGGTGGTCGGGTCCGCCCATGCGCAGAAGATGTAGGTGCCACGGCGCAGCGGTTCGATGTTGCTGGCCAGCCGCCACGGCCCGCCGGTCACGTCCTGGTCGATCAGTTGCTGGTCGCTTTCGACGCTGGAGTTGATCGGGCAGCCGTGCTTGGATGCGGCCATCCCCTCAACGACGACGTGCCGCTGCACTTCGCTCGTGGCGGTGAGGTACAACGCGAACGGCCGGCCGGGCTGCGGTGCCCTTGGGAGGCTGAGCTTCAGCGAGATCACCGGGGGCCGAACCTGCACCTGCAGCGAGGTTGAGGCTGTGATCGGTCCGCCGTCGGTTTCGATCAGCCCGGCGGGTTCCTCCAGCCAGCCGCAGAGGATGTAGGCGCCGGGGGTCGGCGGAGTGAAGCCTGTCGAGCCGCTCCAGTCGCCGACGTTTCCGCCTTCGAAGATGTGGCCGGGCGTGAGCGTGGTGCCCTGGTCGGCTGCCGGCGTGGACGCGCAGGGCACTCCGGGGTTGTTCGCTGCGACGACGGCGAGAGTCGGCTCTTCGCTGTAGGCGCTCCAGCTGACCTGCCCGCCGATTTCCTGCACGGGTGTGGCGGGCACGGCGAGGGTCATCGAGTCCGCCCAGCCGGTGGCTGGGACGGCGAGCGCGGCGAGCGCCGAGATCGCCAGGAGAGCGAGCCCGCGCCGGCCACGGGCTTTGGGTGCTTGGTTGGTGTTCATCAGTCCTCCGTTCTGTGCTTTTCAGGCCGCGCGGAAAGCGGGGCCTATATGGAGGACTGCGAGCTGCGGCCCGCGCGCGACAACAAGTTTTCGCGCGCTGTTGCCGCTCACGCTAGTTGCGGATATGAGGCGTAGTTGTGAACGCTCGCAAACGCGGCCCGCAGGGTTCGCGCCAGTCCAGCAGCGAAGCCCGATGTAGCTGCTAGGATCAGTGTATGACGCTACAGTCGCAGACCTATGAGGTTGGGGTGCGTGAGCTTCACGATCGCCTCAGCGAGCATCTGGAGCACGTTCATGGCGGCGCTGAGGTGCTCGTGACGCGCCGCGGCCAGCCCATCGCGCGGCTGTCTGCCGTCGGTGCCGTCGATCCGCTCGATGATCTCGTCCGGCGCGGTCTTGTGACACCGCCGACCGGACCGCGCAGCACGCCCCCGGGGAAGGTCAAAGCCAGCGGATCGGTGTCAGAGCTAGTCGCAGAGCAACGCCGCTGATCCTCTACTTCGACACCTCGGCGCTCGTCAAGCTGATCGTCGCCGAGGAAGGCTCGAGCGTCGCTGACGAACTGTGGACGAGCCAGAACCCCGCGGCGTCGAGCATCCTCTCCTACCCCGAGGGCCGCGCGGCCCTCGGGATGGCGCTGCGTGCGGGACGCCTCGCCCCGGCGGCGCACAAGAGCGCGCTGGCAGAGTTCGAGTCGATCCAGGGCAAACTCTCGCGGATAGCCGTGGACGTGCAGCTCGCGCGCGACGCCGGGGAGCTCGCCGAACGGTTCGCCCTGCGCGGCTACGACGCCGTTCATCTGGCGAGCGCCCTGTCGGCCGACGGGCCGGTCACGCTCGTCACTTGGGATGCCGCCCTGCGAAGCGCAGCCGAACAAAACGGTTTGGCGATCGCACCAGCCAACTAACTAACCAATGATCGCGGCGCGTCAGCCCTTGTGCGGCTTGCGCCCATCGGTGTCACGGGTTCACGGAGTTCCCTCGATCCGTAGGGGAACCTCGATCAGCTCCTTGCTGCTCATGCAAGTCGCGGGCAGCGAGCGCAGACGGTGGGCCGTGATCGCCGCAGCCGACCTCGCCGCCGAGTTCATCGAGGCCAACTGAGCCTACTTTTCAGCAGCGGGCCGCCGCGAGAAGTTCGTCGACCGACCATTGGTCATCGGCGTGTGTGCCGTACTTGCGTGCTCGTACTTCTCCGTCTGCTGCGATGAGGAAGTCGGCGGGCAGGCCGAGGTGGTTTTCGGTGGGGGCGATGCTGCCGAAGAGTTCTCGCGGTGAGCGCATCTGCCGCACGCCGCGACCGATCGCCCGAGCAACGTGTGTGCTCCCGAGTGAACGCATCGACTGTTGTACGCCGAACTCGTCATACAGCACCCGCGCTGGGTCGGCGATCACCGCGAACGGTAGGTCTGCCTGGTAGCGGCGCAAGACCTCGGCGGTCGAGTGGAAGATCACGATCTCGCTCACCCCGGCGTCGGTGATCTCGTCGTGCCGGCGGTTGATTTCCCGGAGATGAACGCTGCAGATCGGACAGGCGGCGAACCGCCGGAACTGGAGATGCACTAGGCCCTCCTGGGCCGGAAGGTCGACGGGGGTGCCCGTGATCGTGGTCAGTGTCCGTGAGTTGACGGTGGCGCCGGGATCAATGGTGGTCATCACATCCTCCAAAAGTGAGTTAGGTGACTCCAAAATGCTGCGAGGGAATATAGAGTAGATTGACTCCTAATGTCGAGCCTTCCCGATCAGGCCGCCAAACCGAGGGGACGGCCTGCCCTGTTCGATCGCGACCGGGTGCTGGACGAGCTGGTGCTGCTCATGTGGCGGCGTGGGTATGCGGCGGCGACCCAGGAGGAGATGCTGGCAGTCACCGGCCTTTCCTCCTCGACGCTGTATCGGTCTTTCGGTACCAAGGCCGACATCCTCCGGTCCGCCTTGGAGCGGTATCTGGCTTGGTCGGATCAGATGTTCGCCCCCCTCGAGCAAGGCCACAAGGGGGTCCAGGACGTGTGTGCGTTCCTCGCCCATCTCCGGGCCTTGCTCGACGGGCCGATGCGCACCGCCGGCTGCCTGGTGTGGAACACCACCCAAGACCCGATCAACAGCGACCCCCAGATCAAAGCTCTAACCGATCAGCACATGCAACGACTCCACCACGGCCTGACCGCCGCCCTGCGCCGCGCCGCAGATGCCGGACAGCTACCACCATCCACGACCACCCACCTCGCGAACACCCTGCGCGCCGGAGTCCTCGGGATCCAAGCACGCGCAAGAGCCAACGACCTCACCGACGCCATCGCAATGCTCCACGGCCTACAAGCAATCATGGAAACGCTGACACAGACCAGGTGAGGGCCTACCCGCAGGCACCCAGGCGCCACTGAGATCAAATGACGCGATCCACCTCGCCGTCGCGCTCAGAGTCGGGGCCGATGAGATCTCGTTACCTACGACGTCGAGCTCGTTGAACGAGCAGGCACGGCCGGCTTGCCCGTCCTCACACCGGGGATCACATCCGACTAACGTGGACGAGGCACACGAGGCGCAGCTACATCCAGTGCAGCACTCACATCAAGCCTTCACATTCGCAACTACGGTTCTCAAGTACGTTGCACATTCACAACTAGCGTGAGCGGTAACAGCTGGGCTGCTCAGCGGCGAACGGCGACGTGGATGGTCGGGCTTTCGTGGCTCGTGAAGGGGTAGCTGCCGTTGCGCACGGCGATCGCGCGGAATGCCCACTTGGTGCCTGGTTCGAGGGTGAAGGCGTAGCGGTACTTCCATTTGCCCTTGCTGTTGGCGTTCACGAGTTGAAGCTCGCGCCACCGGCCGCCGTAGCGGATCTGCACCTGGACTTCCTCTCCGCCGGGCGGGATGTACCCGCCGGTGAGCTGCCCTTCGAAGGTGAAGAACTGGCCGATGCGGACATGCCTGGGGGCGTGGATGGACACGATCGCGGAGACGTTCTCGTGGAAGTCGAGCGTCGCCGCCGCCACCGTGTCGAGGGTGTGGGAGTAGAACGCGACGCGCAGCAGCCTGGAGGGGCCGGCCGGGGCCTTCAGCGACCATGACCCGTTGGCGGTGGTGGTCGCCGTCGCCGTCTGAGTCGTAGTCGCGGAGCCGACGATCTGCTGTAGGAGCTTGACCTGGGCGTCCTTGATCGGGGCGCCCGTCGGCGTCGTGAGTCGGCCTGTGAGGGTCAGCGCCGAGCGCTTCAGCGCACGGTCGAAAGTTCGATGCTCCCCGGCGGTGGCCGTCAGCTTCCCGGTTTCCTCGCACGGATTCCCGTTACACGGCCCTCTTTCTGGCGGCGCGACCGACGTCGCGATCGCATGATTCAGCGTCGTCACGGTGCCCGTGTAGACGGTCGAGACGTTCCCGGCTGCGTCTTCGACTTCAATGTCGAGGGCATGTGCGCCGTCGGTGACACTCGCCGTTGGGACTTCGGCGCGGACGGCCGTTTCGGTGGGGCAGGGCTGGGCGTAGTTGAAGACGGGGACACTGCCGCTGGTGCCGGCCACCGCGCATTTTCCGTTGTTCGTGTTCGGCGTTTCGGCGAGGACTTGTTGGCCGTCGATCTTGACGCGCACTTGGTAGACACCAGGTCCGGCGTCGGTCGCGGTGAAGTCCAACGTTGCTGTGCCGCTCACGCTTTCGCGCAGAAGCGTGCCGGTGAACCCTGAGCCTTTCGGCGTCGCGGTAGTGGACAGGAGGATTTCCGGGTCGGTGACTTCGGCTTCTGCGGAGAACACATCGGGGTTCTGCTCGGTCTCGGGACCGTGACACACATAGGGCTTGCCGGTTTCTTCGACGGGCAGGCAGAGCGCAGCCACGGTTACCTGGCTCGCCCCGGCCGGAAGCGTGACTTTGCCTTCCTTGTGTTCACAGCTTCCGTATTCGCAGACAAGCAGCGGCACGGACGGGGAGCTGCCCGGCGCTTCGACATAGGCGCGGCCGTTGCGAGCTGTGAGTGAGGCGTTGAGTGTCCCGCCAGCGATGGTCGATCCGTGCGGAGGCTTGTATGTCCACAACTGTCCCGCGTAGGGTTCGTCGTCGTCGGCCGGTGCCGCGAACACCGCGAAGCCGCCGCCTTCTTCGCAGAACTCGCGCGGCGCGAGGGTATAGCCGTTGTTGTCGGTGCCTTCCCACCCTTCGGTCCCGAGGACTTCGCTGTTGAAGTGGCAGGTGCGCTGGACCCACTCGCCCGCGTTCGCCGTCGAGATGGGCGCGAGCAGCGCCCCGCTCACCAACAGCAACATGCTTGCCAGGAGCGACGCGGCAACGAGCCAACCACGGCTCGACGTAGAAAACCGGGGAGAGAGTCGAGTATGCATCGTCGTGGATTCCTTTCCAGATCCGGTGGTCGCTGGCTTCTCAGCGGCCGAAGTATTTGAGGCTGCTCCCGCCTCCGGTCGGCGTTGGCGGCGGCGTCGAGGACTGGCCTTCGCCCTGTCCCGGTTCGCTGCTTGTAGTTGTGCTCGCCGCTCTCGCAGTCGCCGTCGCTGTGGGGGTAGCTGGTGAGTCGCCGAGCGCGAGATATCCAAGGTCGCGGCTGGGTGGCCGCGAGCGTTGCGGCCGATCCGTGGTCCGGGCGTTGCTGGGCGCCGGTTTCGGGGAGGCGGCCTGAGTGGTGGGCAGCGCTCCCGGCTCGCTGGTCAGCGCGATGCTGGTAGTGGCTGGCGGCGCGGTGCGCGCGAGCGGGTGTGAAACCACGCGGTGGTGAGTGGTCGAGGTGGACCCTTGGAGGGAGTGGATGGCGCTGACGCCGGCACCGGCGACGGCGAGCGCGCCGACGCCCGCCGCGACGGCGACCTTCGCGCCGGCTCCGCCGCCCAGCATGAGTCCGGCCCGCTCGGCACTCGCACTGCCGCCGGGTACCCGGCTGCTGTACGCGAGGCTGAGTAGCCGCTCCAGCCAACCGTGGACGTGTGGCAGCGCGACCGGCGCTGGTAGCAGGGCGGCACTCGCGGCGCGCTTGTACTGAGCGCTTGCCATTTCGCGAGCGAGCAGGACCTGCTCGCGTCGGCACGCGCTGCAGGCGTCCAGGTGGGCCTGTGCGATCTTGACCTCTTCCTCCAGCGCCGTGCTGTCGGCGAGCGCGCGGACCGCCCCGGCGCGGTACTCGCACATCCGGCCGGCGGCCAGGATCGCAGTGACGTGATCGAGCTTGCGGTTCGCGCTGCGGGAGGCCGCGAGCACCGTCTTGATCGGCAGGCGCAGAGCCTTCGCGGCGCGCTTGACGCCGACGCCGTAGCCACCCATGATCGCGAGCACTTGCCGCTCCAGCGGATCCAGTTGGGAGATCAAATCCGCGGCGCGCAAGACACGATCGCGAGCTTCCACGAAGTCAAACGGCTCGTCCCCGGCGGCGAGCTCGCCTTCCAGCGGCTCGAATGCAATCCGGCGCTGGGAGCCGACGCGCAGCTCGTGGCGGCCGGCCCTGCGCTCGGCCACGAGATATCCGACGGAGGTCCAGAACGCGCCCTGCAGGTGTTGTTCGTTCTGGATCGGCTTGCGGGACATGACCACGACCGCAATCGCTTCGTCCACGACTTCATCGCGCACTTCGGCGGTCAAGAAGCGGGCGTCCTTGCGCCGGTCGACCGCGGCGCGCAGCTCGGTGCGGCGGCCTTGCAGGGCGTGGGCGGCCTCGTCCGGGGAAAGTACCCCGCTGCGGCCGGGTGCCCGCACGATCCACCGCGTGCTCGCGCGCGAGACCATCGGTAGTCCCATCAGCCGGGGCCTGGTGATCGTTTGGGCTGAACTCGCCATCAATAGGTTCATGCGAGCAGCGCCCTCCGGGAGACAACGAATTTCCCGAGCCTCCGATGCGCCCTCCGCCCTCGGAGCGGCAGCACTAGGCCGATCGCTTTTTGCGCGCACAGGCTTCATAGACGTCCCTTGCCTTACTCAGTTCTTTTTCGGCACGTTGGACTTCCGGCCTGATACGCGGGTGGACGCGCTGGGAGAGATCCTGCAGCCCCCGGAGCGCGCCGAAAAGCACTCCCCACATCGGGCCGGTGACCATAAGCGCCGCGTCTCAGCTACGTGTAAAGCTGCCGGGATGACCGAGGCGCATATCCGCGTGACGAACGAGCCCGCCGGCAGGCTGTCGGTGGTTCCAGCAGAGGTTAGAGGCGACCACGAGTCGTCGGCCCCGGCGCTCATCGTGCCGGTTTCAGTCGAACTCTTCCCGCGCGGCGGGCAAACTGTTGTACTGGACCGCCTAGCTGCGACTCTGTGGACGCACCCTCCTCTCGGCCCACGCCGACGCGTCGGCCTACCCACCGTGATCCACAACGGCGACGCCCGCTGGGGGCTGCTGGTCTCCGAAGAGGGCCGCGGCAACCCGCATCGCGTCGAGCTTCGCTTCGACCTGCTCGATCACGGCCTGCGGACGCTGGACGAACACTTCCAGACCAACCCAGCGCCCCATCCTGAGCTGACGATGTACCTGGACGCCCGGCTCGGGATCGCGCCGAACTTTCCCGACGACGTCAACGAGACCGGCACCCTCGGCCTCGTGCAACTCGCGAAGCCTCTGACGGACGAACTCGTCGTGCCGATCGCGCGGGAGCACTGGGCGCGAGAGATAGCACCGGCGCTCGGCCACGACCGGATGCGCCTAGTGGCGGTGCGACTCCCCTCGACCGAGGGACCACTCGGACGGGATGTGGTCATCTCCTACAACGATGCGAGCCACGCCTACGACCGCGCCGAATGGCGCGAGTGCATTCAGAAGTGCCGAGACGTCCGCACGTATGTCGAGCGAGCTGTCCGACAGGAAGACGGCGAACACGTCGCTGCAGCGGTAGCGCGACGGCTCGGCACCGATAAGAACGACCCCAGGATCAAGTTCCTCGACTCGATCTGGACAGCGCTCGTCAACCACACAAGTGGCGCGCATCACATCGACAGTCGCGACCGCCTCGAAGCAGCGACCGCTCACGCTGCTCTGCTCGTCACAGCGACGATGATCCAGCACGTCGCTGAGCTCATCGGCCCAGCGTGAGGCCCGTGTGAAGCGATGGCTGTGGCCGGGAGTCGTCGCACTCGCCCGGCTGAACCGCACGTACCGAGCTTAGGCCGCGGGGAAAGGGTCGTACTGCTCGCTCGATGTGGTGTCTCCTATACACGCGTAGAAGGAGCGGCGTTCGTTGTATGTATCGGCGGTTGGCTGGCCGAGGCAGGCTATGAGGTTAGCCAGCGCATGCTTGAGCTCATTGATCTCGTGGCCTTCGACGACGAATCTTGCGTTCCCACTTGCTGTGGCGATGCTGAGGAGCGCCTGCCGTCTTCTAGCGATGAGTCGTGTGAACCGCCAGCGTGGTCGTGGTGGAGGGTTCTCTGGGGGGAGGACTTCGATGCCGAGTATCCCAGACCAAGGCAGTGAACAGATCTCTTTATTGCCGCGGGTGCGAAACGAAATATCGCCATCTGTTGCGATGCGGACAAACGCCGCGCACAGTTGACGGCACCCAGGAGCCGCGTGGTAGCCGCCGAGGTAGATGCAGCGCTTGAGCACGGTCTCCGCCGGCCGGATTGCCTCATCCTCAGCTTCCCTTCGGCAGCGGCGTTGCTCCAGGTTCCATGCCCGCACGTGGTAATGCCAGGCATAGGCATCCTTCTCGACCATCGTGTCTGTTGGGTCCGCTGCGACCGTTTCGTCGACTCGGTTGGTCTCGGCTTCCTTCTGTGCCGGCGTGAGCTGCTGATACATAAAGAAGAAGAGCGGCCGACCCTCGTTGAGAAACGTGTGGTAGTCGCGCATGGGTATCCCATACGTGCTGGCATACCCGGCGAGCCACGCGTTGAGCCGGTCCCGCTCACGGCGTTTCCAGACGATGAGGACACCTGGACGCTTTGTCTGAGTCAGTGCCGCTGTCGGTGGCATATTCGGGCGGTCCGTGCTCGCTTTGCGCTCTTGCTATTCGCTTTGTGTTCGCCTGCCGCGGTCGGAATGAGCGGGTTCATCGCGCACGTCCTTCGATGAGCGCCATTCGAGGCATCGACCGGGCGGCCGCCGCCGGCCTCGCATCCCAATGAAGCGAAACGCCTGCGGAAGGCTAGCGGTCGTCCGCCAGTGCTGGCGGACGTGAGTGTGGCTGTCGCCCAACCGCCAGCCGCAACCTCCTGTCTGAGACCGAGCCCTGTTTGCGCAGCCGCGTCTCATCACGACCATAGCCTATAGGGAACTTGTTCCCTAGTCATCCTAGCCCTGCCCATCGAGGGTTCAGGCGTGCGCATCAGCCCAGCACCCCAAATCGCCCTCGGCCGCGCAGTCCGCCTGCGCCGCGAAGAGCTCGGCCTCACACAGGAGGCCCTCGCCGACGCCGCCCAGCTCGACGCCACCTTCATCCGCGGCCTGGAGCGCGGCATCGCCAACCCGACCTGGGACGCCGCCGATCACGTCGCAAGGGCCCTCGGCCTCGCCCTACACGAACTCGCGCGCCAAGCTGACGAGCTGGAGACCGAAAACAGAAGACCCACCAACGAACCTCTGCGCCAGACGGCCGGCTGAGCTCGTGGAAGGAGTGCGGCGAACTCCCCGGTCGGCCGAGCGACCGCACTGTCGACCGCGGCGCTCATCGGCGGGCTGGTGGCAGAGTGTGTAGCGACCAGAGTTCGAGGGCGAGCACCTCGACGAGCCGCAGGCCGGGCGTCACGTGTTGGAGTGCTCGCAGGCTCGCTTCGTAGTGTTCGAATCGGGCGCGCTGCTTGTCGGTTGGTGCGCGTCCGGGCCGGGCAGCGAGCTGCCCGCGCAGCTCGCGGGTCTTTGAGATCTTGTCGGCGGCGAACACGAGGTGCACGTCCGGCCCGGCCGCGATCAGGTTGGAGCGCAGCGCTGCCTTGCGCTCGTGGTAGGAGTCGATCCGCTCGTCCTGGGTGAGCGCGAGAACGATGTGTGCGACCCGCTCGCCGAACTGCTCGTGTAGGAGCGTGGGCGGCGTGGGAGTGCGCTCCAGGATGTCGTGAAGGACAGCCGCCGCGACCACCTCTTCGTCAGCACCTGCGCTCCATGCCAGGCCCGCTACCTCCAACGGGTGCACGAGGAACGGGGAGCCATCCTTGCGCCACTGCCCGTCGTGGGCGGCTCCCGCGAGCTTGACCGCTGCTACGGCGACAGGACCTTGCATGAACCCGGGAGGCCCGCTGGCGGTCGTGGCCTGCTTCCCGGCGTCTGTGTCGTGCGCCGTGTTCATCTCACACGCGCTCGGCGGCGAGTTGCTCTTGGATGCGCAGCAGCCGGTTGTACTTAGCTGTTCGCTCGGAGCGGGCGGGCGCTCCGAACTTGACGTAGTCGCAGCCGGTCGCGACGGCGAGATCGGCGATCGTGGTGTCCTCGGTGTCACCCGAGCGGTGCGCCATCACGGTCTTGTAGCCGGCAGTGTGCGCGAGCTCGATCATGTCCAGGGTTCGTGTGAGCGTCCCGACCTGGTTTGGCTTGACGAGCACCGCGTTCGCGGCCCGCTGCTCGATTCCGAGTTCCAGCAGGCTCTGGTGGGTCACGAACAGGTCGTCCCCGACGAGCTGGACCTGCCTGCCGAGACGCTGGGTGAGCTCGCGCCAACCGGGCCAGTCCTCCTCGCCGAGCGGGTCCTCGAGCGAGACGATCGGGTAGCGCTCACACAGCTCGATCCAGTAGACGATCATCTCCTCTGTGGAGAGCGGCTCGGCTTCGTGTTCGTGGCGGTACTCCTGGTCGGTGTCGATCAGCTCGCTGGCGGCGACGTCCAGCGCGATCGCGATGTCAACACCGGGCTCATACCCGGCAGTCGTGATCGCGGCGAGCAAAAGGTCGAGCGCGTCCTCGGTGCTGTCGAGCTGCGCGGCGTAGCCTCCGATCTCCCCGACTGCGCGCGATAGGCCGCCGGCGAGCAGCTTGTGCCCGAGCTCGTCGTAGGTTTCCGCGCACATCCGTAGTCCCTCGGAGAACGAGGGTGCGTCCGTGGGGATCAGTATGAACTCCTGGACGAGCAGCCGGTTATCGGCATGCACGCCGCCGTCAAGGACGCTGACCATCGGCGTCGGCAGCACCGGCGGTGCCTGCCCGGTGTAGAGGTGGCGCCACAGCGGCTTGCGGGCGTGAGCGGCGGCCGCCCGCGCCACAGCGAGGGAGACGCCGAGGATCGAGTTGCAGCCGAGGTTCACGAGACTCGAGGTGCCGTCCAGCTCGATCAGCAGCGCGTCGATCATGACCTGGTCGTCTGCGTCGAGACCGAGCACGTCGCGGGCGATCTCGTCCTCGATGTTCGCGATCGCCGCGTGGACACCCTTGCCTCCCCACCGCTGTCCGCCGTCGCGCACCTCCAGCGCCTCGTAGCGGCCGGTGGAGGACCCGACCGGCACCGCGGCTCTGCCGCGTGCGCCGGAGGCGAGGGTCACCTCGGCCTCGACTGTTGGATGACCCCGACTATCGAGGATCTGCCGGCCCTGGACACGCTCGATCAGCCGCCCGGAACGGTCGTCGTCGGTTCTCTCTGGCGGCACGCTGTGGACGGGCAGTGTCATTGGTAGTCCTCGCTGTCGCAGGTGATCGCGCTCGCGAGATGCCCGTCCCTGTCGGTCGCGGCGAGCACGAGCAGCGGCGGGCGCCCTTCAGGCCGTTCGATGCTGTAGAGATGCTCTACGAGATCGAGGGCACCCCACGCCGTCGGTGTAAGCGACGCGGACAGCACACCGCCGACGGGCACGGTACGCGCCGGCTGGTGTCTTCGTTTCACACCGAGTAGGAGCCATGTGATGCGGCTGCGGATGCTTCTTGTTGGCCAATCCATGATGCCTCCACGTCGGACCGAGACTTTCCACGACGTAGAGGCCATCAGCGGCGGCCACCGCAATCTGAGCGAGCCTCATCGCTCTATATCCAGGGTAGTACCCACAAGCGCAGCTCTCCAGCAGCGGCGTCGGGGTCGAGGGCTGGTGCTAGCCGCGCGGCTTCGCTAGCGTGTGCTGGCCGGCACCCGATGCCCCGGTCTGGTGTTCAATTGGTGCGGAGGGTGGGCAGGTTTGGCTGCTGGGCCTGGCCCCATACCTCCAGGTTCTCGCGGCGCTCGACGCGGCGCCGGGGTCTTGCGTGCAGGAGTGGCTCCAGGTTCGCCTTCGCGAAGAGGTCGGTGAGTGTGGCCTGCGCGGCGGGTGTGGTGTTCGAGAAGGCGTGCTGCAGGCGCTGGAGCATGTAGATTCGGTAGGGAAGCACGCCGATCTCGACGGTGTGACCACGCCACTGCAGCTGGGTGGTGCCGATCGCGCGGCGATCGGGGCGACCGCCGATGAGATCGCCCTCGGCGGTCTGCGGGTTCTCCTGCAGCCAGCGCTCGGCGCCGGCGACCTGGGCGAGAACGTCGGGGGTGAGCTCCTCGCCGATGTAGGCGAGCAGGCGATACAGCGTCTCGGGGACATCGTCGTCGGGGAACAGCTCGGGCCCGCGGTCGCCGTATTCGCCGCTGTCAAGGCCCGGAGCGTTCATTCGCTCGGTCCACCGGTACACGCGGCGGGCATGCAGCTTCATGATCGTCGAGGGATACGGGTCGCGGGATAGGTGGGCGTACAGGGGGCCGGCGAAAGCGAAGTCGGCGATCGTGGGACGGCCGCCGAGGAGGTAAGGGCTCTCGGCGAGGTGGGCGTCGAAGAGCTCGAGGAAGCGCAGGTAGGAGCGCTCGACATCGGGGACGGTCCCGGGGGTCACCCCGAAGCGGATCGTGACCTTGCGCATGCGGGAGCTAGCGAGCTCAAACGCGGCTCGTTTTGCCTGCGGGTCGGGGTCGAGGACCAGCGCTGCCGAGAAGTCGTGACTGAGAAACTCGGCGTTGGCCTCGTCGAAGTTCCAGCGGTAGTGCATGGCGGGGCGGAGCAGACCCTCGCCGCCGAAGAGCTCGAGCAGGTGGGCGAGGACGCGGTGCACGGGCGTCGCTGGGTAGGCGGAGAGGGCGGGCGAGACCTGGCGGTCGAGGTGGTCGATGATGTCGACCGTGTCCTGGATCAGACTGCCGTCGGGTGTCTGCAGGACGGGAATGATCCAGCGGCCGATCTGAGGGATGACCTCGTCGATGTAGCGGGGATCGCCGGGCGGGACCTCCTGGTGGGGGATCCGGTGGGTGCGCAGGTAGGCGCGCGCCTTCGCCGAGTACAGGGAGGCGGACATCGTGTAAAGGGTGTGCTCTGTAGTCATAGGAGGCCGCCGCTTCCTACGGCCGGACAGCGGGAGCTGACTACTCCATTGTCGTTGGCGGGCCAGGCCGGGAGCGCTGGCGTCGTTCCTCGGCATCTTCTCAGGTCTTGCTGGACTGCCTCCGACGCGCAGGGGGCATGATACGTGCATCGCGCTCGTCGTCGGCTCACAGGTGGTGCTGCGAGGGAGGGTCGCGAGGTGTTCGCTCGGCGCTCGCGTTGGCGGGCTGGCCCGATATTGTTGGGGTTGTTAGGCGATGAAGCTCGCCTTTGACCGCACCGGCCTGGTGCTGATGGCTTCTACCCCTGTGTGTCCTCGTGCGCGCAGGGGTTCGGTTATCAGCAAGTGGAGGCCGCATGTGGCATCGCGATAGGACAGGACACTCGGGGCCGCCCGAAGCGACCGGGCGGCTCGCTCGTATTCGCGCCCTGCCGGCCGAGGAAGGTTCGGTCGATGAGCTGTTGGCCGCGACCGGGGACGTCTCGATCGAGGTCGTCCGTGAAGCGCTGGCCCGCCTCGCCCAGCTCGGCTGCCCGGGCGCGGCGCAGGTGCTGCGCTGGAGAATATGGCGGGCCGACCCGTCACTCGTAGGGTACTTCGCCCGGTGCATCGCCGCGCTCGGGGACCGCGACGCGATCAAGGAAGCCCTCACGATCCTCGAGGACCGCGGCGAGGACAGCAGTGTGTATGGGGAACGGGTAGCCGCTCTCGCGCTGCTGGGAGCGTTCTCCGACCCGGCGACCATCGCCACGATCCGCGGGGCGCTCGATGACCCGATGGCCGCGGTCCGGCAAACGGCGCTTGTCGTGCTGCGGCGCTTCCCGGCGGATGCGGCTACTCAGCGTGCGCTCATCGCACGGTTGGCCGACTGCGACCCGCAGGTACGGGCGGCCGCCGTCGCGAGCGTCTGCGCGCTGTGCCGGGAGCCGGGCGCAGTACTGCAGGAGCTTGCCGGGGATGAGAGCAGCGTCGTGCGTGCTGCGATCGCGCGCGCGGCGGCACGCCTCGGGCAGAAGCCATCCAGGCTGCTGCTCGAAGACCGGGAGGTCGGTGTGCGCGAGCTCACCGCAGAGCACGCCGGCGCCTGCGCGGTCGTGCCGCTCGCCAGGGCGATGCGGTTGGACAGCAGCCAGCCGGTGCGCCAAGCGGCTGCACGCCGCCTCGGGGAACTCCACGCAGAGCAGGCGACCGCTGAGCTTCTCGACGCGCTCGCGGACCCCGACTCGGTGGTCAGGGTGACCGTGCTGGGGTCTATGGAGGCGATCCACGGCGGCAGGCTGCCCGGTCTCTTGCTCGACGCGATCCGCGACCCCGGCCGCGAGGACCGGGCAGCGCTGGTCTACGCACTCGGAAGGCTCGATGCCACCTGCGAGCTCGCTGCCCTTCGTGATTACCCCGACCCGCAGGTTCAGGCGGCGCTCACCTTCGTCAGACGCGAGTCCCAAAGCACACAGGCTGGCCCCCCGACCGCCAGAGAATCCCAATCCATGAGGAGGTAGCAAGGTGAGTGGCATCGATCGCACACACGCAAGGCAGATACTCGACAGTCGCGGAAACCCCACGGTGGAGGTGGAGGTAACGCTTCACTCCGGCGCGTTCGGCAGAGCCGCCGTGCCGTCGGGAGCGTCGACCGGGACACAAGAGGCCAAGGAGTTGCGCGACGGTGGGCAGACGTATCTCGGCAAGGGCGTCACCCACGCCGTTACGAACGTCAACGAGGAGATCGCTATCGCGATCCGCGGCCGGGACGCGGGCGACCAGGCTGAGATCGACAAGCTGCTGTGCGAACTGGACGGCAGCACCGACAAGTCCCGCCTCGGCGCGAACGCGATCCTCGGCGTCTCGTTGGCGGTCGCCAGGGCCGCCGCGGCTGAGGCCGGCCAGCCACTGTGGAGGTATCTCGGCGGAGAGCGCGCAGACATCCTGCCGATCCCGATGATGAACGTCCTGAACGGCGGTGTGCATGCCGATAACAGCGTCGACTTCCAGGAGTTCATGATCGTGCCCGCCGGTGCTTCGAGTTTCAGGGATGCGCTGCGGATCGGTGTCGAGGTGTACCAGCACCTCAAGATCACCTTGCAAAAGCAGGGTCTCGGGACGCGTGTCGGGGACGAGGGCGGCTTCGCCCCGGACCTGCAGTCAAACGACCAGGCCGTCGAGCTGCTGCTGAGCGCGATTGACGCCGCGGGCTACAAGGCGGGCGCGGAGGTGCTGCTGGCGCTCGACCCCGCCACCTCAGAGTTCTACAAAGACGGTGTGTATGAGCTGGCAAGCGAAGGCCGCAAGTTGAGCTCCGATGAGATGGTCGCCTACTGGCACAGCTGGTGCGACCGCTACCACATCTACCTGCTCGAGGACGGGATGGCCGAGGACGACTGGCGAGGCTGGCACGAGCTCACCTCACGCCTCGGGGAACGCGTCCAGCTCGTCGGCGATGACATCTTCGTCACCAACCCGAAACTGCTCCAGCAGGGCATCGAGACCGAAGTCGCGAACTCGATCCTGATCAAGCTCAACCAGATCGGCACGCTCACCGAGACGCTAGAGACGATCCAGATCGCTCACGACGCCGGCTACCGCACCGTGATCTCACACCGCTCCGGGGAGACCGAGGACACAACGATCGCCGATCTAGCTGTCGCGACCGGCGCCGGGCAGATCAAGACCGGGGCACCCGCACGCTCCGAGCGTGTCGCCAAGTACAACCAGCTGCTGCGGATCGAGGACGAACTCGGCGAGCGGGCCGTGTTCCCCTCCATATTCGACCTGGGCAATTGAAACGCCGCGCGTGGACACCACCTGATGCCCGACCGCGAAGCAGCAAGAACCGGCCCGTCCGATGAGCCAGCGCACTTGGCGGTCCCGACCGGCAAGCTCGTGCGGCTGCGACCCACGGGCGTGCCATCATCAGAGGACGCTGCTGGCCAGGCGATGAGGGAGCCCCTCGCCCCGCTGAGCCAGAGCGCCTTGAGGGCGATCTTCCCGCCGATCGCCGACTACGCCTTCCTATCGGACTGCGAGAACTCGTGTCTAGTAGCGCCCACGGGAGCCGTCGAGTGGTTGTGCCTGCCACGACCCCACGACCCGAGCGTCTTCGGGACGATCCTCGACCGTGCCGCAGGATCGCTGCGGTTGGCTCCAGCCGAGACGGCGGTCCCCGCTAACCGCCGGTATGTGCCGGGCACGATGGTGCTCGCCACGACCTGGCAGGCGCGCACGGGATGGCTGACCGTCCGAGATTTCCTCGCGGTCGGCCCGTGGCATCGCACGAGCGATCGCTCCACGCTTCACCGGCGCACGCCGGGCGACTTCGACGCCAAGCATGTCCTGATCCGCCAAGCGACATGCCTGCATGGCACCGTGGATGTGGTACTCGACTGCGAGCCGTCCTTCGATTACGGTCAGCTCGACGCGCGCTGGGAGTATGCCGGGGAGACCTACGACACGGTCGTGAGCACCAACCCCGATTTCGTGCGTCTCACGTTGGCGGGCGATCTGCGTCTCGGCATCGAAGGCCGTGCGGTACGCGCCCGCCACCGCCTGGCGCAGGGGGAGTCCTGCTATGTCGTGTTGAGCTGGTCTGAGCGTCCGGGGCCTGCGAACGCCACGGAGGTAAGCGAGTGCCTCGCCGAGACGAATCGTTTTTGGCGGGGATGGATCGACGGCGGCCGGTTTCCCGATCATCCTTGGCGAGAGCATCTGCAGCGCAGCGCGTTGACGCTGAAGGGCCTCACCTACGCCTCGACCGGGGCGCTGCTGGCGGCACCGACGACATCGCTTCCCGAGCACCTCGGCGGCCAGCGCAATTGGGACTACCGCTACACCTGGGTCAGGGACTCGGCGTTCACACTGTGGGCGCTGCACGCCCTTGGCTTCGACGCGGAAGCCGACGACTTCCTGGCGTTCCTCGGGGACGTCCTCGAACCTCCTCCGCCCGCGTCCTCCCCGACCCCGGCCGACGCACGAGAGGGCCTTGAGGTTCTCTACGCGGTCGACGGATCGCAGCCGCTGCCCGAGCGAGAGCTCGATCACCTCTCCGGCTACGGCGGGAGTCGCCCGGTCCGTGTCGGCAACGACGCCCACGAGCAGCGCCAGCTCGACATCCTCGGCGCGATCGTTGACTGCGTCTACCAGCACACGCGCTCCCGAGACTCGCTCAGCGAGCGCGCGTGGCGGATCGTCGTACAGACAGTTGAGAAGACGCTGTGTTGCTGGCGTGAGCCCGATCAGAGCATCTGGGAGACAAGCGGAGCGCCGCAGCACTTCACGTTCTCAAAGGTGATGTGCTGGGTCGCCGCCGATCGCGGAGCGCGGCTGGCCGCCCTTCGGGGCGAGAGCGAGCGCGCACAGCGTTGGTGGAACGCGGCGCTGGAGATTCACGCCGACGTCTGCGAGCACGGCCTGGACAGCAGGGGACGATTCACCCAGGCTTATGGGTCTGATCAGCTGGACGCCTCGCTGCTGTTGCTGCCGTTGGTCCGGTTCCTGGCACCCGAGGACGAGCGTCTGCGCGGGACCGTCCTCGCGATCGCTGAGGAGCTGAGCGACGACGCCGGGTTCGTTCACCGCTACAGCACGGATTCCACAGATGACGGACTCGGCGAGCCCGAGGCGAGCTTCACGGTCTGTTCATTCTGGCTTGTCTCAGCGCTCGTCGAGATCGGTGAGAGCAGCCGCGCCCGCAAGCTCTGCGAGCGACTGCTCGGGTCCGCGAGCGGCCTCGGCCTTTACGGGGAGGAGCTCGATCCAAGCACCGGCCGGCATCTCGGGAACTTCCCCCAGGCGCTTACCCATCTCTCGCTCGTCAACGCCGTACTGCACGTGATCGAGGCCGAGCGCCAGGCGCTAGAGGACGAAAGTCCCGTGGGACCGGCGGCGTCACCCAGTTGGTGGACAGTCGCCGGACGCGACGAGCGACCCGACACCAACCCGGTATAGGCATGGAGAATCAAACTGCCTCACCGCCCGGGGAGCCGGCTGAGGATGCCGGCGGCTGGCTGACCCGTGGGGTAGCGAGCGTCGGCGCGGCGAGCTTCCTCTCCGACGCCGGCCACGAGATCGCGACCGCGATCCTGCCGAGCTTCATCACGACCGTCCTTCACTCGACCGCCGCCGCACTCGGTGTCATCGAAGGTGTCAGCGACGCGCTGACCGGCGTCGCGAAGCTGCTCGCCGGGCCGCTCGCTAACGACGCGCAGCGGCGTGGGAGGATCGCCACCGGCGGCTACCTCGGCACCGCGGTAGCGACCGGTGCGATCGGCCTCGCCGGCACGGTGTGGCAGGCCGGCGCGTTGCGTGCCCTGGCATGGGTCTCGCGCGGTGTGCGCTCGCCAGCCAGGGACTCGCTGCTTGCGTCCCTGGCCCCGAAGGATGCATACGGCCGGGCATTCGGGCTCGAGCGAGCCGGCGACAACCTCGGCGCCGTCGCCGGACCGCTGCTGGCCGCTGGCCTCGTGGCCTGGCTCGGCATCCGCCCCGCGATCTACTTCGCGTTCATCCCAGGCGCGCTCGCCGCGGTCGCGATTCTCACCGCCGCCCGCGCTGCCCGACAGCTACCCCAAGGCCCGAGGGAACGCGCACGTATCCATCTCGTGGGGCTGCGCGAGGCCGGACTGCTGCGCCCCCTGGTCCCGGTCGCGCTGTACGAGTGCGGGAACCTCGCGACCACGCTGTTGATCCTCCGTGCCACACAACTCCTGCACGGAGGGTCTCGCACGGTCGCGGCTGCCGCGTCGCTAGCGATCCTGATCTACGCCGCCCACAACGCGCTCGCCGCGATCCTCGCCTACGCGGGCGGACACTGGCTCGACCACGTAGGCCCCAGGATCGTGTTCGCGACCGGCGCGATGCTCTATGTGCTGGCCTACCTGGGGTTCGCCGCCGGCCCACACACCTGGCCGCTGCTGCTGTTGTTCTTCTGCCTCGCCGGCGCCGGCATCGGCCTCGGCGAAACATCCGAGTCGACGCTCGTCGCCCGCACGCTCCCCGAACGGCTGCGTGGCAGCGGCTTTGGTGTGCTCGGCGGCGTGCAAGCAGCCGGCGACCTCATCGCGACCGTGACCGCAGGCATCCTCTACGCCGCCATCTCTCCAACCGTCGCGTTCCTCTACGCCGCCACCTGGATGCTCGCCTCGCTGCTCAGCACGAGCCTCCTCGGAACCGGCCCCGGTGGTCTTTGAGATGACGGGACGCCGGACGCTCGCGCGTATTATCTGCTGGCGGATGAGAGCAGCCACTGACGCGGTGTGCGCGATCGCTTGGACTCGGCGGGGCTGAGGGCGCATGACAGAACAGCCCGACCGAGCCGAGCAGGATCGCCCGTCCACGCCGGTGGCGGTGGTGACGGGCGGTGCGTCTGGCATTGGCCGCGCGAGCGCGCTCGCGCTCGCGGGCCGTGGCCTGCGCGTAGCTCTTGGAGATCTCAGCGAGGACGGGGCGCACGCCACAGCCGAGCAGGCACACGACGCCCGCGGTTTCCGTGTCGACGTCACCGACCAGGATTCGGTGCGGGCCTTCGCCGAGAATGTGATCGGCGAGCTGGGCGTGCCGAGCGTGCTGGTCAACTGCGCGGGCTGGGATGAGACACATCCGTTCCTGGACACCAACCGAGAATTCTGGGAGCGGGTGCTGTCGGTCAACCTGACCGGTGTGGTTGCGGTGACGCACGCCTTCTTGGGCGCGATGGTCAAGGCCGCTCAGGGTGGACGGATCGTGAATATCGCCAGCGACGCCGGCCGTGTCGGCTCCAGCGGCGAGGCGGTGTATGCGGGAGCGAAGGGCGGCGTGATCGCGTTCACCAAGTCGCTGGCCAGGGAGACCGCGCGCCACGGGATCACCGCTAACGCCGTCTGTCCGGGACCGACGGACACGCCACTGTTTCGTGCCCAGCCAGAGCGTCTACAGCAGGCCCTCGCGAACGCGATACCGATGCGGAGGATCGCGAAGCCCGAGGAGATCGCAAACGCCGTCGCGTTCTTCGCCGCCCAGGACACGGGATATGTGACAGGGCAGGTGCTGAGTGTCAGCGGCGGCCTGACGATGGCCGGATGACGCTGATGGACCAGAGCGCCTATCAGCATCTTCGGTTCGAGTCTCGCCCCGACGGTGTGCTGCTGGTCACGATCGACCGGCCGGAGCGGATGAACGCGACCAACGAGCGCCTGCACGCAGAACTCGCGGGCGTGTGGAGCGACATCGCCCGCGACGAGGACACGCGCGTGGCGGTCGTGACCGGCGCCGGGAAGGCGTTCTCCGCCGGCGGGGACCTGGAGATGATCGAACGGATGGCCGGCGACTACAAGAGAGTCGCCGCGATGGCGAGCGAGGCCGCGAGCCTCGTGACCAACATGCTCGACTGCGAGAAGCCGATCATCTCGGCGATCAACGGCACCGCCGTCGGTGCCGGGCTGGCCGTCGCGCTGATGGCCGACATCAGCGTCATCGCCGAGGACGCGCGCCTCACCGACGGGCACCTGCGGCTGGGTGTCGCCGCCGGCGACCACGCCGCGATCATCTGGCCACTTCTGTGCGGCATGGCGAAGGCCAAGTACTACCTGTTGACCGCCGAGTTCCTCGACGGCCGCGAGGCCGAGCGGATCGGGCTGGTGAGCCGCTGCGTGCCCCGCGAGGAGGTGCTCGACACGGCGCTCGAGGTAGCGCAGCGGATTGCGAGCGGCCCGCGTGACGCGGCCCGCTGGACCAAGCGCACACTGAACCACTGGCTGCGCCAGGCGCTCCCGGCGTTCGACGCGAGCGTGGCGTATGAGATGCTGAGCTTCCTCGGCGAAGACGTCAGCGAGGGAGCCAGCGCGATCCGCGAGCATCGCGCGCCCCGCTTCCTCAGTGAGCCTCACCCCGGGAAAGAAGCGCCCAGCGAGGTGTCTTGAGCACGCCGACACGAGTAGGGTGAGCGAGGATCTGCTCGATCGCCCCGCGCTAGCTGCCAGTCATGCGCCTGGCGCTGTCTGTGTTGGCCCGGCGGATCGTGAGTAGTCCGCTGGGGGCGTGTTGTTGCAGGCCGGCGTGCAGGCGGCGGATCTCGCTCAGCACCTGATCGGCTACGGCCTGCTGCTGCTCGATTGTCGGGTGGGGCGTTTGCTGCCAGCGGATCGCCTCGCCGTAGAGGACTGTTACTTTCGGGATCTGCAGGCGCTTCCAGTTGCGTATCCGGGCGGAGCCGTGGATCGCGACCGGTACGACGGGCACCCCTGTTTCGAGCGCGAGGCGCCCGATGCCGGGCTTTGCGCGTATGCCGATCTCGCCGGTGCGTGACCGTCCGCCCTCGCAATACATCCCGAGGGTGCCGCCACGCGCGAGGATCGAGTTGGCGGTGATGAACGTCTCCTCGTCGTGCGCGCCGCGGCGGACGGGGAAGCAGCCGGCGTGACTGAACACGAACTGAAGCGGCGGCTTGAAGAGTTGTGACTTCGCCATGAAGCGGACCTTACGCCGCAGGTAGCAGGCGATCAGGAAGTGATCCATGAAGGAGAAGTGGTTCGGCGCGAGGATCACCGCCCCCGACCCCGGAACGTGGCGCGTATCGATCGCGCGAGTCCGCAGGAACACATACGCATACGGGGACACCAAGAGCCGTGCGGCCTCGTAGGTCCAGTCCGGTTCGTGTGTCCTGGCCCGCCGGTGGAAGCGCTCGAAGTACTCGGCCGGGCGGGGGTCGCCGTAGACCTGCTCGCGTATCGGTGCCAGCGACGATCTCATGTTTGCGGGCTCCCGGCTCCCGCGAGGATCGGCGAGCGTGCCTGCGCGGCTCCCGGTCGCTCGCTGCCTTGGTCGTGACTGTCGTGCTTTTCGAACACCAGCCTGTAGTGGTCGAGTAGCTCGCGTTCGAAGCAGACCTTGTTGGCGCTGACCCCGGAGGTGAACGCGAGGCGAAAGTCGGCGCTCGTCAGCCAGCGTGGGACGAGCTGTAGCTTCAGCAGGGTCTTCTTCAGGCTCCGCGCGCCGGTCCGCTTGCCCCACTCGGTGATCGTGTTGATGTAGTCCAGACGGCCGTTGCTCACAGACACGAGCCGGAAGTCGGGTTGCGCGCAGCGAACGATCTGCTCCTTGTCCAGCGGGAGCCAGGAGCCGGGGAACTGGCGTCCCATCAGGGCCAGATACCAGGCGTCGGAGTCTCGGGGCGCCTTGATGTCGACGTCATCGAGACCGATCATGTTTTGGCCGAAGACCATCGTCTGCAGATAGAAGCGGCCGTGCTCGGGCAGCACGGTCGCGACACGCTCGAAAATCCCGCGGTAGATCTCCTCCTGCGCTCCGGCGCGGTACTCCTCCGGTGAGCAGAAGTGCTCGAACGCGCCGAGGCTCGCGACCGCGTCAAACGGCCCGAAGCTCTCACCGTCCAGTTCTCGCGCGTCGTAGAGATGAACGTCCAGGCCGTGTCGGCGACACGCGGCCTGCTGTGCCGAGGACAATGTGACGCCGAGCCCTGTCGCGCCGCGGCTGCGGATGAAGTCAAGCAGCGGCCCCCAGCCACAGCCGAGGTCGAGTACCCGCCGGCCCCGGGTGATCCCGATCTGCTCGGCGACGTACTCGTGCTTGCGTCTCTGGGCCTCTTCGAGGGTAAGGGAGAAGTCGCCGTCGTACTTGGCGCCACTGAAGTCCGCCAGCTCACCGAGGCTCAAGCGGAACACGCGGTCTGTCAGCGAGTAAGTGAAGTCGATGTCAGCACGGCTGGCCATCGCCTCAGCGACCCGCCGCGGGGATGGCTGGTGTCTCGCCCGGCCGGTCGGGCTTTCGTGTCAGGACCTGGTAGACGGCCGTGTCGCCGGTTTCAAAGCCGCGGCGCGCGGCGCGCAGATACAGCCGCCAGATACGTGTTCGCTGCTCGCCGGCGAGCGTGTTGGCCTCGTCCAGGTGCTCGTCCAGCCGCTGGCTCCAGTGACGCAGGGTGACCGCGTAGTCCTCCCTGAACTCCTCCACATGCGCGCTCTCGAAGCGGGCACGCTCGAGCGCGAGCTGCACGCGGGAGAGTGGCAGCGGCTCGCCGTCGGGGAACACATAGCGGGTGGAGAAGATGTCCTCGAGCGGTTTGTGATCGGGGTCAAGCGCCGCGATTGCGTGGTTGAGCAGCAGCCCACCGGGACGCAACAGCTCGTACAGAGACCGTGCGTACAGGTCGATCTGGCTTTGCCCGACGTGCTCGGCCATGCCGATGCTCGCGATCGCGTCAAAGGACGTGTGCGGCAGTTGGCGGTAGTCAGCCACGCGGATGTCCACGCGATCCTCGACACCGGCGTCGGCGACCCGCTTGCGAGCGAGCTCGGCCTGCGGTGGTGAGAGCGTGACGCCGGTGACATTCACCCCGTAGTTCTGCGCTGCGTGGATCGCGAAGCTGCCCCAGCCGCAGCCGACGTCGAGCAGCCGCTGCCCGTCTTTCAGCGCGAGCTTTGTGCAGACCAGATCGAGCTTGGTGCGCTGGGCGTCCTCGAGCGTGGTGGCGCCGCGCGAGAAGATCGCGCAGCTGTAGGTCATCGACTCGTCCAGGAACAGGGCGAAGAAGTCGTTGCCGACGTCGTAGTGGTAGCGGACAGCGGCCGCGTCGCGCTCGAAGCTGTGAAGGCGCCCACGAAGGATCAGCTCGAGACTCGGACGGCGTGGAAATCCGCCGGGTGCCGCCGCGGCCATGATCGCCAACCCCAGCCGTAGACGCTCGATGTTGCTCAGCGGCGGCGGCTCCCACTCATCGACGACGATGAACGCGCCGTCGAGGTCGTCGACGGCCAGCGAACCATCGGTGTAGGCGCGACCGAGACCCAACGTCCCGGGAGCCCGCAGGAAGTGCGCGAGAGCCGAGGGCCGTCGCACATGAAACGTCGGCGCCTCGGGCACCGTCGCCGCAACTGCGCCGCCGTCCCAGAAACGGACATGGAAGGGCCGCGAGGGAAACACACGTGGAAGCTCCCGGCACAGCGGGCCGCTTGCTTTCATCAGTGCCATAGCGACCGGCCTAGCAAAGCGTCGCCCGTCTTCTCCTGCACGGGCCAGCTCAAATCACAGCTCCGGAAAAGGGTGTGAGGCGCGAGTCTCACCGGCGCGCATGCTCCGCGACTGGCCGTGCGACGTCGTCCTCCCCGGCGGAGGTGTCCTCGTTGCCGCCACCACCAAATATCCGCTGGTAGATATCCGGCCCGTAGCTGGTCGGCAGCGGCTCCGCCTCGGTCAGGCGGAAGGTGCGTTTGCCGTCCTGTTGGCGCTCGGCGCGCAGGAACAGGCCCCGCTGTTGCTCGTCGGTGTGCAGCCCGCCAGCGAGATGAAACATGTGGGTGACGAACATCACCCTGCTGGCGGTGTCCAATAGCGCGGCGATGATCTGCCTGGCGATCTGCGATCCCTCGCGCTCGTTGGTCGCCGCGAAGGACTCGTTGAACAGCACCAGGCTGTACGGCTGCGCGGCGTCGGCGATCTCGCTCATGCGGGCGAGTTCCTCATCGAGCTTGCCGCTCTGCATGTCCTTGTCCTCTGCGCGCTTGAAGTGTGTGAACACACCAGAGCACACATTCACGGTGAGCGCTTCGGCGGGCGCGAACAGGCCACACTGCGTCATCAGCTGTGCGATCCCGGCGCTGCGCAACAGCGTCGACTTGCCGCCCTGGTTGGCACCCGTGATCACGACCAGCGGCTTGCCCTCACCGGCGATGTCGTTGCCGATCACCCGCCCCTCGATGCGAAGCGTCAGACACGGCTCATACAACCCCGTTGCGAGCAGCGTGCGCTGCCCGGCCGGGAGCGGTGTGGGAAAGCAGGTCGGCTCGCCCTTGCCGGTGAGCTGGGCGTGGAGGTTCAGCGCAGCGATATACAGGCCGAGCTCGGCGCGCAGCAGCTTGAAGAACCCCTGGATGTGTTCGGCTGACTGTGCGGTCGTGTTCGCCGCCTCGTTGATCGCACGGCCGCGCATTTCGCCGAGCATCCTCGCGCCGTGCTCGTCACGGTCAGCGACCCGGTAGGTGTACTCCGAGCGACCCACCGCCGCAGTGATCCGCTGGACTATCCCGCGTCCGCGGCGGCGATGCAGCCGGTAGCCCACGGCGTTGGCGCCCTGCCCGAACTGCGCGCTCACCCTCACCGCGCCGCTCTTGCCGAGTTCTGAGAGGTGCTCGCTGACGGTTTGCAGATACTCGTCATCGAGTTCGCGCTGGATCATCTCAAAGAACGCACCGAACCCCTCGGAGGTGAACTCGTGGGCGTGCTCGTCGGCTATCTCGCGCAGGCTCTGAAGTCGCTGCGCATACACCTTGAGCACCTCGACGGCGCTGTGCATTGTTGAGTCGGGGTACTGGCTTGAGAGGCCGACGATCCCGAAGTACAGCCGTTTCTCCGCTTCCAGCGCGTCGACGGTCAGTTCGTAGAGTCCCCGTGCGATCTCGGGGTGCTCCAGGCAGTCGCGCAGGATCCCCTGGCGGTAGAGAACCGCTTGTGGATCAGGAAGCATGTGGAACAGGGCGACCTGGGCGACCTTGAACAGATAGGGGTCACCTTGCGCCATCACGCCGAGCAGCGTGTTCAGGTCGAGGTCCTCGGTCAGCGCCTGCGCATGGGCTGGCAGCTCGGCCTGCAGGTCGAAGTCGCGGTCGCGGTAGGCGAGGTGGACGTTCACGACCCCACCCGCTGCCTCAGCGCCTGGTATGTGAGCCCGTACTTCTCGGCGAGCGCGGCCGCATAGGCAAGACCGTCCGCGGGGCGGCGCGTGATCTTGAACGTGCGGATCGTCGGGTCCTGCTCATCGACGGTGCTGGTCGCGCTGACGATGCTCTCATCCAGCGAAGCGAGCTCGTCCACGAACGTGACATACACCCCGAGCACCCCCAGCGCGATCATCCGCTCGAGCACCCTGGTGCCGAGGAAGCTCGCGTCCTCGAGCGTCGTCGAGGTGAAGCTCTCATTCATCACCACAACCGTGCGGTCGGTGGCGTGCTCGAGGATGTCGTGCACGCGGATCAGGTCGTCTTCGAGCTTGCCGTGCCGGTTTGACAGGTCCTCCTGCTTCTCAAAATGCGTCAACAACCGGTCGGACAACAAAAGCCGCGCCTCGCTGCCCGGTACGGGGCAGCCGAGCGCCGCGAGGTAGTGCAGCTGCCCGAACGTGCGAGCAAACGTCGTCTTGCCGCCCTGGTTCGGCCCGGACACCACGAAGATCCGCTCCGGGGCCGTGAGATACCAGTCGTTAGTCACGACCTCCGTTTTCTCACCCACGAGCTTGCGGGCAAGCGGCAAATCAAAGGTGGCGCTCGCGGCGACCTCCTTGCCCTGGGACACCGTCGGGTAGCAGAAGCGAAGACCAGCGGCCCTGACCGGCTCGGTGTAAGCGTGGTAGGCCATGTAGAACTGGATCTCCCGGTCAAAGCGCAGGACCACCGGGTCGCGGAACTCCCGGTGGCGCTCGCAGTAGCCGGCCAGCTGCGCGAACACCTCGGGGTGCAGTTTGGCTACGAACTCGAGCACCGCCGCTTCGACATGCCCCATCTCGACAAGCGTCGCATAGCGCGCGCGATGGTCCTTCACCTCGCCCTGCGCGAACCGCTCGAAAGTGTCCCTCACCGCCGCGCCATAGTCCTCCTCGTCCTCATAGGCGCTGACACGGACGCTGCCGCTCTTGATCGTCATCGCGTACCGGATCTGCCCGAGGTCGCCTTTCAGTCTCTCGGTCTCTGCCGAGAGCGTGGTGAACCCATCGGAGGCGGTATAGCCGGCCAGGTAATCGCTGATCGCGCGCAGCCCCCGTGACCCCGGTTCCTGCGTCTTCAGGACCTCGGTCAGATCACGCACCGCCCGGCAGTACGTGTCGATCGCCTCCAGGTACCACGCTTCGCGCTGGCGCTGGTAGGACAGCTTCCCGACGAGCTTCAAGTCGGAGCGGACACGGCGCATCCCCTGTGCAAACGTCCCGATCGGCTGTGCCAGCTCGGCGCGTTCAGTGTCGCGCATCACCTCCTGGCGGTAGACGATCTCCCCAGCGTCCGTGAGCGGCGTGTAGTACAGCGGCGCGAGGTTGTAATCCTCGCGGCGATCGACGATCCCCTGCACCGCCTGATCGAGGTTCAGATCCCCAAAGCAAACAGGCTGCTCGACATGCTCGCGGGCCGGAGTGCGCTCGGACAAAACGCTCGGCCCACCAGCGCCCTGCGGCTTTGAGTCCTCGCTGTCTTGGGACGGCCCTGCTCCATTCGGAGCCGGATCTTCGACTAGCCGCTCGACGGTCGCCACGATGAACCTCCACGATGATTTCGGGGGGTAGAGGCCATCAGCGGCAGCGACCGCACTTATGAGGGAGCGAGCCTCATCGCTCTACCGTCCAGTCTACCCCGTTTGCCGGTTTGCTCACCCGGCGATGTGGATCAAGGCGCCGATCACGGCGACGCAGCCCCTGCCCCGAGGAGCAGGTAGCCGCCCCAAGTAGGCGGCTTGCGAGCGCGGCGTGAGCGAGACCCGTGCTCTGCGGACACGGTGCGGGACGCTAGAGCAGCCGCGAGTCGGACAGCCGTGTCAGCCCTTCTCGCAAACCCAAGCTGCCGGTGACGATATCGAGCGTCTGCTCGATCTCGCTCGCGAACGCATCCTCGTCGATGGTGCCCGGGTCGCACGGGCGGCCGAGAACGGAGAACTCGATCTGCTGGGTGGTGTAGTCGGGCCACGGGCTGATCGCTAGCTCGACATCGATCACGAGCTCCCGCAGCGGCGTTTCGGCCTCGTGCATCCTCAGCGCGAGGTGCATCCCCAGGTATCCCGCGAGCGTGCAGGCGAGCATCTCGCCCGGCGTCGTCTCCCCCGGCGTGGGGTCCTCTTCGGCGAGCGAGATCTTGACCGCCGCGAACGCCCTGCTTGCAACCCCCAGCCGGCCCACCCCGCTCGGCGGGTTGGTCGTCCACCTCAACGTCGCGCTTCGCGTCAGCTGCTTGCTAGTCATGTCGGTTCTCCTTCGATCCCTTTGTGTGCTGCGGCCCGGTTGCGCCTCCCGTTCGGTCATCTACCCAGCGCGCGCACCTGTCACTAGTTCGCGCGCAACAACGGCGGGCAGCGGGCCTAATCACGACGGCGGCCGGGGGTCAGACGACGACGGCACTGGCCAGCGCAGCTTGCAGGTCGCGCTCGCGATCTCGGGGCGATCCCTGGGCACGAACAGTTCCATCCCGATCGACGGGTGCTGGCAGACGCCGGGCAGCTTGTAGCCGGCGTCGTCTTCGGCCTGCGGCGTGAACGCCAGGAAATACCGGCAGGTCGGGCATTGCGAGGGCATATATGGCCACGGCATTCTGGGCCTCCCATCTCAAAACAGAACGGTCTGCTTGCTTTGGGTAGAGGCCATCGGCGGCGAGCGCGGTTGCAGCGCCCATCCTGTTTCGGGCGCGTGAAGCGAGCCTCATCGCTCCATACAAGGAGTCTATCCCGCTAGGGGGCGCATCAAGAAACCGCTCGGCGGCCGCGACGTGACGCCGCTGAGCGGACCGCTAGATCGCGCGAGTGACGCTCCGTAGACTCACGCGAATGAGTTCCCCGCCGCTATGGGCGCCCTGGAGAATCGATTACGTCAAGAGCCCCAAGGATGGCGAGTGCGTATTCTGCCGCAGCCAGCAACTGGAGCGCGGTGACCCGGAATCGCCGCTCGCGCTCGGGCATAGCTGCTTCGCGGTCCTGAACACCTTCCCGTACTCGAGCGGGCATGTGCTGATCGCTCCGAAGCGTCACGCGGCGGAGCTCGAAGACCTCGATGAGCACGAGCTGGGCGAGCTGATGGGGTTGGCACGCCGCGCCACGCGCGCGCTGCGGTCGGTGATGGCACCCGACGCGTTCAACATCGGCTTGAACATCGGCACGGACGCCGGCGCAGGGATCGCCGAGCATCTGCACCTGCATGTCGTGCCGCGCTGGCGCGGGGATACGAACTTCATGCCGGTCCTCGCCGGCACGCGCGTCCTGCCGCAGGCGCTTGCCGACACGCACGCCGCACTCAAGCAGGCGTTCGATGATCAGGGCGCTGCCTGAAACCTGTTTGTCTGCCGCCGCAGGCCGGGCCGGGGGTGATAGGCTCAATGGCGAGCGATGAGGCTCGCTCTGAGCGCGAACATCGGTTCGCTGATGGCCTCTACGAGACGACAAGAGATGCGTATTCGTGGAGGTTTCACCCTTGGAGCAGGCAGCCAAGCCGTCATCGCCAGATCCCCCGCCCGGCAGTTTTGACAGCGCTGGGTTGCGCTCGACGCTCAGGGAGCTGATCGCGTTCAGCGAAACTCTTGGGCTTCCCGGCCCGCTGCGGGACTTGCGGGCAGCGCGCGAGCGGCTCGTCGGCGACCGCTTGAACCTGGTGGTGCTCGGCGAGTTCAAGCGCGGCAAGAGCACGCTCGTCAATGCGCTGCTCGAGCGCGAGGTACTGCCGACGGGGGTGCTGCCGCTGACGTCGGTCGTGACGATCATCGCCGCCGGTGAGCGGGAGCGGCTGCTGGTGTCCTTCAGCGACGGCGACCAGCAGGAGTCCCTGTTGCGGGACCTGCCCGCGCTCGTGACCGAGGCCGGCAACCCGGAGAACCGGATGGGGGTCGACGTTGTCCGTGTCGAGCTCGCCAGTGAGCTGCTGGACGCCGGGATCGACTTGGTCGACACGCCCGGCGTCGGGTCAATCCACGAGCACAACACCAGCGCTGCGCGGGACTTCCTCGCGCAGGTCGACGCCGCGGTGTTCGTGCTCGATGCCGGGCAGCCGTTCACCGCTGCGGAGCGTGACCTCGTGCGGGAGGTCACGGGGCGCGTGCCGCGAGTGCTTTTGGTGGTGAACAAGATCGATCAGCTGACCGGAGAGGATCGGCGGACGACGCTCGAGTTCGTAGAGCGGTCCGCCAGCGAGCTCTTGGGCGCCGAGCCGGAAGCGGTGTTCGCGGTGAGCGCCCGAGAGGGAGAGGGGATGGCCGCGCTGCGGCGGCGTCTAAGGCGGTTGGCTACCGAGGAGCGCTTGGGGACACAAGCGCGCTCCCTCGCCAGCATCGCCGCCGCAGCAGCGGCCGAAATCCTCGCGGCCGCGCGACTCGAGAGGCGTGCGAGGGAACTGCCGCTATGGGAGCTTCAGCAGCGGTCCGGCGTCTTGCGCGAGCAGATCACCGAGCTGCGTAGGACCGGAGAGGAGGCAGCGACGCTGCTTGAGCAGGGAGTGCGCCGGGTGCTGGCCGACCATCTGGATGAGCCGCTCAAAAGCTGGGCGGCCGTCGAGGGGGAGCGCTTGCGCTCGGCGTTGCGTGACCACGTCAGCGGGCTTGGACGACTGCCGGCTGGCGAGCTCGCGACAAACCTTTCAGAGTGGATCGACGCACGCATCCGCGAGGAGTTCGAGGACCTCGAGGGTGAGTTCGAGCCCGCCCTAGTAGGCGAGCTAGCCGCATTGCAGGACGGGTACGCCGCCCGTATCGGCCGGATCCTCGACGAGGTGCAGACGCTCGCCGCGAACGTGTTCGACACCGACCGGGCGGGACTGCTGCCCAGCGTGGGGTTGCGCGAGCAGTCGCGGTTCTCGTTCAAGCTGCACGATCCCGAGCATGCTCTGGACATGATCGTTGGGCGGCTGCGGACTCTCGTGCCAGGCAGGTTGGGGCGGCGTATGCTGCTCGCCGACGCCGAAGCGCACCTCCTGGAGATGGCCGACCGACACGCCGGGCGGCTGCGCTCAGAGCTACACGAACGCATCAGGGAGAGCACCCGTTCCTACCGCCAGGACCTCGCCGCGAGCGTCGAGCAAGCGATCGCCGCGATCACCCAGGCACTCGATCGAGCCGCAAACCAGCACACCCAGGACCAGGAGGCATCGCGCGCCCGCCTGACGGAGCTCGCTGTGATCGTTGAGCGCTGCGAGCTCGCCTGCGAACTCGGGGCAGCGACCTAGCAGCGGCGCTGGGTGCGGCCACGGCGACAGCGAACAGGCAGCCGTGTACTGGTGCTTTCACTGCTACACCCCCAACCCCCGCCCGAGCGGGCCGTGTGTCCGCTGCGGGCAGGAGGTCGCCGCACCGTCGGGTATCAGCGACGAGCAGCGGCTCGTGTGGACGCTGCACCACCCCGACGGTGACCGTGCGATGCTCGCCGCGCAGACACTCGGCAAGCGTGGATCGGCCGGCGCCGTGCCGGCGCTGCGGAGCGTCGTTGACGAGGGATTCGACCCGTTCCTGGCCGCCCAGGCGCTTTCAAGTGCCGTCCAGATCGCCGGTGTCGACGAGCTCGCCGGCTGGCTGACGGACCTCACACAGTGCGACTCGTTCATGGTCCGCGAGGCCGCCGACCGAGCCCTGCGAAACCGCGGCCGCGCATGAGCAACAACGATACGGCAACGCCGGCCCGGGCGCTCGGCCTACCAACGACGACGGACGGCCACGGCGGGGCGTTGGGCGAGTACCGCGAGCACAAGCTCGCGCTCGCGGAGATGATCCGCGCGCTGATGACAATCGCGCACGAGCGCCACGACGACGAGCGCGAGGGCACGGGCCGCGAGTTGCTCGCACGACTGGCGGAGGATGCCTTTCAGCTCGCGGTCGTCGGCCAGTTCAGCCGCGGCAAGAGCACCCTCATGAACGCGATCCTCGGCGGCCCGTATCTCCCCACCGGGGCGCTACCAATGACGTCGGTCTTGACGACCGTCAGCTATGGCAGCGAACCGCGCGCCTGGGTCCACCGAGCCGGGGACTCGTTCCCGATCGACGTCCCGCTCGATCAGCTCGTGCGGTACGTGGCGCAGCACAGCGGCGAGCGCCAAGAGCTGCAAATCGTCTCCGCCGAGGTCGAGCTGCCCGCCGAGATCCTGCGGCTGGGGTTCTCGTTCGTCGACACACCGGGGATCGGGTCGGCGATCACAGCGAACACCGCGACTACCGAGGAGTTCCTGCCCCAGGCTGACGCGGTGATCTTCGTGACCAGCTGCGACGCGCCTCTGAGCGAAGCCGAGCAGCGGTTCCTCGCGACCGTGCGCCGGCACGTCGAGAAGCTGTTCCTGGTCGTGAACAAGACCGACCTCGTAGACGCCGGGGAAACAGAGGACGTGATCCGGTTCGTCCGCGGCCAACTCGCAGACGACGGCGCAGATCTCCGCGTTTACGCACTGTCCGCCAGACGCGCGCTGCAGGCAAGAGCCAGCGGCGATCGCGGGGCCCTGGAAGACAGCGGGCTGCCCGCGCTCGAGCGGCCACTCGTACAGTTCTTGACCCGCGAGAAGTCCCGCGTGTTCCTGGAGCAGACCTGCGGGCGCGCACGGCGTCTACATGGGCTCGAGCAGGCCGACCTGCAGCTCGCCCGCGCCGCCCAAGCCCAGGACCCAGACGCACGCGAGGACACCAACAGACGCTTGCAGGAGCGCACGGCCGATCTTTCCAGGGAGGCGCACACGCTCGCTGCCCGTGTCCGCGACCAGCTCGCCGGGAGCCTCGCGCCGCTGCTGATCGAGCGCTCCCGAACCTGGCCGCAGGAGCTGAGCGAGACGATCACCCCGCTCATTGAGCGGCCCTCCGACGGACACCGCACACGACGCCAGCTCTCGCAGCAGCTCGCAGCGACCCTCCAGACAGCCAGGCCGCTGCTCGATCAGTGGCTCGGCGAGCGCGCCACCGACATCCACACGCTGCTGTTCGCGACCGCGGGCGAGCCCATCCAGGCCATGCTTGAGCTGCGCCACCGCGTGCAACCACTCGCGGCCACCCTGCACGGCCTACCAGCCGACACGAACACCACAGGCGGCTGGTCCCCTGCCGATCTGCCGCCGCTTCACACCCCGCGAGTCATGTTCGGCGAGCGGATTGAGCTTCCCGCGAGGTTCTCGCTCACACGGCTCGAAGACCCCGAGCGACAGCTACACGACGCGCTCAAGATTACAGAGGACGCGTACTGCGAGCGGGCGCGCAACGCACTCATGCAGGCCGCAGAGAACTGGACCCGGCAGCTCGACGCTCGCGTCCAGGCGGACCTGCAAAAGGCCGCTGAGCGTGTCCACGGCCGTCTGCGGACTCCATACCGGGAGGATCACGCACACCGCCTACACGACCTCGACAGCAGCCTCGCCGCGTTTCACGCCGCGCTGGCCGCATGGACACCCACCCGCGCAGGCGACCAGCCAGAACCGGAAGACCTATCGCTGTCCACCGTCGGCGCTGGCACGGGCGTGTCGTGCACGATCTGCCAGCGCATCGGGATGGTGCCGTTCGACTACCTCGCGCACGCGCAATACGAGCTCGCGACTCGCCAAGACCGACGCGCCGAACACGCCGCCACCGGCGGGTTCTGCGCGCTGCACACCTGGCTGTATGCACAGACCGCGGACCCGGTCGGGATCGCGCTCACCTACGCCGAGCTCGCCGCGTCACTAGCGACCCACCTACAGTCCGCGCCCACCATCCAACAGGCCGCAGAGGTCCTGGAGCGCTACACGCCGACCCCCGATCGCTGCCCGGTATGCCGCGTGCTAGGCGAGGCCGAGCGCGACGCGGTCACCGACGTGCTCGACAAACTCGCGCGCGAAACCCCTGGCGAGGAGAACGACCCGCCGGTGAGCCTGTGTGTCGGGCATCTCGCCACCGTGCTCGCAGCCGACCCGCCCGCCGAACAGACCCGGTCGCTGATCACGACCTTCGCCGAGGCGATGCAGCGCGCATCCGAAGACATGCGAACGTTCGCGCTCAAGCGCCAGTCGCTGCGGCGCGGACTCATCAACCAGGAAGAGAGAACCGCGCACCTACAAACGATCGTGCGCGTAGCCGGACACCGCGAGCTCGCCAGACCCTGGCGAACCGACGACGACGACCGGCTCCCCTAACTACCCCGCTGTGCCGGTCAGGTCTGGCCTCTGCTCGCCAGGTAGAGGTTCCCCAACCACCGGGGGGTGGACTTCTCGGCGGTGTATGCCTCTCGCCGCTCGGCGAGCTGGCCGAGAACGGGCGGCAGTACGTCGTCTGCTTCGGGGCCGCGCGGGTCGACGAGCGTCAGCTGGCTGGTGTCCAGGCCCTCGGGTGCACTGACGGCGAAGATCAGCTCGACATCCTGGTGAGACGCGGTGTTTATGACCTCGGCGGCGCACAGCAGATCCCCGACCTCGATGGTGATGCCGAGCTCCTCCTCGACCTCGCGGATGAGCGCGTCGGTCACCGACTCGCGTTTGCCGACCCAGCCGCCGGGAAGGGTCATGCGCTCTTTCCCCATCCTGCGCGAATGGTGCACGACCAGCTTGTCCTGCACCCAGATCGCGGCTCGCACCTTCACGCGAGCTGACATGCCCACCTCCTCCTGTGCTGTGGTCTACACAATGATGTAGAAGCCATCAGCCGCGGCGGCGCGGCGGTCAAGGGCGGGCCTCATCGCCAGCGCACAAGCTACCAGGCCGCTCAGATCGAGCCCGGACGCGCGGCTTGGACGGTCAAATCGTGGCGCCCAGGCGCGCTGTTGGTTGCCGGGCTTTTGGTCATGTCGCCGCGCACGAGCGGGAGGCGGTGCGTGCCGCCGGGCCGGGTCGCCAGCACCTGGAAGATCGAGAGCTTGCCTTGCTCGAACGCGCGTGCTGAGCCGGTGAGGTAAAGCCGCCAGATCCGCTCGCGCTCACTGCCCGCGACGGTCACGGCCCGATCGCGGTTGGCAGCGAGGTTCGCGAGCCAGCGACGCAGCGTGAGGGCGTAGTGCTCGCGCAGCGCCTCGAGGTCCCTGACCTCCAGGTGCTGGCGCTCCAGGGAACGGATCAGCTCCCCGACGGGGTGAAGCTCCCCGTCGGGGAAGATGAAGCGGTCGATAAAGCGGCTCGTCTTCACCTGGTTTGGTGTGAGGCGGGCGATGCCGTGGTTCAGGAACAGCCCGCCGGGGCGCAGCAGCCGGTGGATGGTGGCGATGTAGGTGTCCAGCTGCGCGAGCCCGACGTGCTCATACATGCCGACGCTTGAGATCGCGTCATAGGGACCATCATCTACCTCGCGGTAGTCACAGACACGGATTTCGCAGCGGGACGCGACATCACTGCCGGCCTGTCGTATCCGTGCACGGGCCTGTTCGGCCTGTGGCTCTGACAGCGTGACGCCAATGGCGCGAACACCGTACTCGCGGGCAGCGTGCAGGACGAGCGACCCCCAGCCGCAGCCGACATCGAGCAGCCTCGCTCCAGGGATGAGCCGCAGCTTGCGGCAGATCACGTCTAGCTTTCGTTCCTGAGCCTGCTCGAGTGTGTCAGCCGACGTTGCGAAGTACGCGCACGAGTAGACCATGCTCTGCCCGATCACCAGCCGGTGAAAGTCGGTGGGCATGTCGTAGTGGTGGCGTACCGACTGACGGTCGCGGCGGGTCGAGTGGATGCCCCCGGTTCGCTCTTGCGCCTCGACGCTCAGCGGTGTGGGCGCCCGGAGCATGTCGCGGCCCAGCAGCCGCCACACGCCGTATAGCGTGCGCAGCCCGTCGAGCGTCGATAGCTGCGGGCGGGGCATCTGCTCGCCGATCGCGAAGATCTCATCGAGCTCGCCGACCAGGTCGACCGCGCCTCGCGCCCACGCACGGGCGAGCCCGATCTCGTTTGGCTCGCGGGCGAGCTGCGCGAGCGCTGACGGGCCACTCAAGAGGATCGTCGGGTGCTTGCCGGCGCCTGTGGTGGCGGGCAGTTCGCTGCCGTCCCAGAACCGGATGTTGAACCGTCGGGAGCGAAGCACCCCGCCCGCGACACTCTCAACGACACGGCCGACCGCTGCCGCGACCGGCTCGCCGCGCGGTGCTGCTGTGCGCCTGTTCAGTTCGATGTTGCTCGATGACATTGCTGGCCTCCACGTTTCAGGGTTCACCAGTTGACGTAGAGGCCATCAACGAACACCGGGTGTTCGCGCTCAGAGCGAGCCTCATCGCTCCTGGTTGGTCTCGTGCCCCGGCGAGGCTCTCGGTGCCGGGGCACGAGCTCTCCACGCCCGTGGACAGTGGTCAGTCGATCCTTGACGCTCCGATCGACGGGGCCGGAGGGTATGCGGGCTTTGGGTGTGCGACCTCCAACTCGTGGCGCACCCGCTCGGTCGTTATCTCGTGCACCGCCAGCGCGAGCAACGACACACCGACCATCGCGCAGCCGAGCGCGAACGCGATCCACCGTGCGGTGTCGCCGCTGTAGACGAGCATCGTCACGATCAACGCGACCCCGGCGGCGAGGTTCCCGGCGGCGAGCGCCAGCAAGCTGCCGCGGCCCTCCGAGGTCCAGTCGGCGGTTCTGCCGTTGCGGTGCAAAAGCGCCCGGTCGAGCAGCGAGCCGAGCGCTACGCAACTGACGGCGATCGCCAGCCCGAACGCGACCCACCTCGGGGAGACGTGGTTGGTGCCCGGCCGGGTCAGCGCGAACGTCAGCACGACGATGAAGCCGCCCGCCACGGCGATCGCGGTGTTCGTCAGCCAAGACAGCCACGAGCGCATCGGGGCGTCGATCCGCACGTGCAGGCGCGAAAGCATCTCCACCGCCAGAGGCGAACTCGCGTCTGCGTGCATACCCTCGGCAGGCTGCCCGGGCATGTCGCCCTCGAGCGCGTACACGATCCGCTCGATCGATGTCTCGTGCAGCGCGAGCGCACGCAGCGAGACGACCAGAAGCCCGAGCCCGCAAGCGAACGCGAGCCACCCGGCGGCCGGCTTGTTCAGCGTGAGCATCGCGATGATCGTCCACGCCCCGACCAGCGCGTTCAGTGCGCTGAACCCGGAGAACGCGTGGCTGGAGCGCGAGAGCGCGACGAGGAACGCGACGAGCGAGAGCACCGTCGCGCCGATAGCGACGCCGAACACGATCCACGGCGTCGAGGAACTGTCGAATGCGAACCGCACGATGACGATAAACCCGCCGCATACGGCGGTCGCCAAGGTTGCGGCCCAATAGCGTGTGTGTGTCATGACTCTGTGACCTCCTGTTCCAGTGAAGGGAAGGAGAACTCACACCGCGAGACGGTGACTTTCGCCGCACACCGACGACAGCCATCAGAGAGATTCGAGCGTGACCGACCGGCCTCTACAGGTGATTCTGGTGAAGCCCAACCGATGTCCACACGAACCTCCAACTCACGAGTTTGAGTTCGGTAGAAGCCATCGGCGGCAGCGCCGCAGTCAGAGCGGGCCTCATCGCTCAAAACCCACCTTACCACGCTGCTCGCGCGTCTCACCGGGGCTCACATTGACCATCGGCGGGCGCCCGCGTTTAGGGGTCCTGCAGGGCGTATCCCCCGGCCGCGAGATACGCCTCTGCTGCTTGGCGCTTGCGCAGCGCGGCCGCGGCTTCCCGCTTGCGCGCGTCGCTGTAGGCGATCTGATACTCAAGCGTGTCGGGGCTCGCTTCAAGACGCCGGTAAGCGCGGTTCGCGGCGTCCTGTGCAGCGTCGCATTCCCGGGCCGCGGTCGCGTAGTCCGAGGCGGCGGCACGTAGAGCCAGCTTGTCGATCAGCATCAGCGGCACGCGTTGCGATCAGGGGAGAGCGTTGTAGGCTGGTGTGCCGGCGATGGTGCTCGCCGCGGCCCAGCGCCGGAACCGCCCTTGGTCGGGCTGATGGCTCCTAGCCCCTTGAAAGCAAGCCGCTAGGAGCCCCGGATGAGCCCCGAACATGAAGCCAACGCGAGTGCGCAGCCCGCTGGGCTTGCGGCGGTCGAGCGGCCGTTGCTGGTGGCGTGGCGCACGCTGCCTCACACCCCGGCTGGCGACACGCTCGCGGGCGGGCTCTCCCGCTTCGGGGATCACGCCCGCGGCTGGGTCGTGCTCGGTTTGGCGGGCGCGGTCTGTGACCGTCGCCGGGCGCCGCGGTGGCTGGCTGCCGCGGCGACCGCCGCCGTGACCGAGCAGGCCAGCCGCCAGATCAAGAAGGTCGTCCGCCGGACACGCCCTGAGCTCGAGGGTTTGCCACCGCTGGCGGGCGTGACAGCCCGCTACAGCTTCCCCAGCTCGCACACCGCGACCGCGGTCGCCGCCCTCTACACCTTCGACGGGCTGCTGCCCCGCCCGGCTCTGACGGTGTGGGCGCTTTTGACCGCGGCGTCCCGGCCGTATCTCGGCGTGCATTACCCGAGCGACGTCGCGTTCGGCGCGCTGCTCGGCTACACCACCGGGAAGGCCGCGCGCGCACTGAGGAGCCGGTGAGCGGCTGGGGCTCATTCCATGCCGAGCGGGCCGATCGCATCGCCGGAGAGGAACTGGCGGGTGAACTCATTCTCGGAGTTGAAGACCTGCTCGGCTGAGCCTTCCTCGACGACTTTGCCGCGCCACAGCAACGCGATGTACTCGCCGATCCGCCTTGCGGAAAGCATGTCGTGGGTAACGACGACATAGGTGCCGCCGCTGTGCTCGTGGACCTCCTGGATCAGTTCGCACAACAGTGCGCAGCGGACCGGGTCAAGGCCGGAGTCGGGCTCGTCGAACAGCACGATGTGCGGGTCCATCACAAGCGCCCGCGCGAACCCGGCGCGCTTTCGCATCCCGCCCGAGAGTTCTGAGGGGTGGTAGTCGATCGAGTCAGCAAGCCCAACGTCTGAGAGGCGGCGCATGACGATCTCGGTGATCTCCGGGGCAGCCATGTTCGTCATTTGCCGCAGCGGGAACGCGACGTTGTCGTAAAGGGACATCGAGCTGAACAGCGCGCCGTCCTGGAAGAGCACACCGAACTTCTGGCGGCGCATGTCGCGCAGCCGCGGCATTGTCATCGAGGGAACGCTCTCGCCCTCGATTAGGATGTCGCCTGCGTCGGGGAACATCAGCCCGACCATGTGGTTGATGCACACCGACTTCCCGGTCCCCGATGGGCCCATGATCATCGAGATCTTGCCCTCGGGGATCTCCATCGAGAGACCATCCAGAACGCGGTTATCGCCAAAAGCCTTGTGAACGTTGACGAACTCGATCGCGGGCGCCTCTACGGGGCCACCATCGAGAGCAAGGCCGCCAGAGGGGAGCTGCTGCTCAGCTAGGTCGATCGCATGCATCGTGGCCTCCTATGACATTTCGGGTTCATGTCATAGAGGCCATCAGTGGCATTCGCCACGTTCAGAGCGAGCCTCATCGCTCGTCTACGAGGATAGCCGTAGTCGCGGTCGAGTCACGCCACACCGCCTGCAGGTGTCGCCGACGCTGTCGTGCCCGCTAGCATTTCGGGCGAGCGATGAGGCTCGCTCTAACCGCGAACTGCGTGTTCGCTGATGGCTTCTACCCAGTCGATCGACCCTGGCGGCGTGGAGGCCCATTGGTGACGAGCAGCGTGTTGACGAGATGGTTGAGGCAGGGCCTTCGCTACGGCATCTGCCCGCTCTGTCGTGCCCATCACAAGCTCGACCGCGAGTACATCTGGGGGTTCTTCGATCAGTGGTCGATGCAGGACACAGCCGTCGAGCAGTTCGCCGCCGCCCGGGGATTCTGCGCTGAGCACGCCGAGCAGCTGTGCCGCATCGAAGTCGGCGCGATGCGCACCACGATCGGCATCACCGACGTGTACCTGGCGACTGTGGAGCGGCTGCTCGAGGACCTAGCTGCCCTGCGCCCCGACGCCGGCGTGCTCACCCAGGAGCGCTGCCCGGCCTGCGTCTACCGCGATAAGGGTGTCGCGGACAACGTCAGGTATCTACTGGGGGAGCTCGCGGGAGACAGCGACTTTCGCGAGCAGCTAGCAGCTGGCTCGGGGTTGTGCGTCGCTCACTTCAGGCAAGCGTGGGACGCCGCGCAGACTCCCGAGCAGCGCGCGCAGCTGACCGTCGTGCAGCACGTAGTGGCGCAACGTCTGGCGGGCGAACTGCGTGAGCATGCACGCAAGCAGCGCGCTGAGGCGGCGGGTGAGCCCGCCGGGCCGGAGGCCGACTCCTGGCAGCGAGCGATCTGGATGACCGCTGGCTGGCCCGCACCCGCGCAGGCGGCGAGCGTACCCGAGGGCGATAACCCCTACGTCCACCATCCGAGTGCCGAGCAACCCTGAACGGGAGCAAGAGCGTCACGAATGGGTCGCAAGAAGCCAAAAGCCAAAGGTCGCGCACGGCGTGGCCGCACCAACACGGAGATCGAGGCGGACATCGAGGCGCAGCTCCGTGAGTTCCTCGCGGGCCGCGAGGTGTGGCCGAGCTACCGCGAATTTGTCGCGGCGGGACGCCGGCCGCTACGCGAAGCGCTCGGCAAGCGCCGTGGCGCTCACTACTGGGCCAGGCGTGTCGGCGTGCGGTGGGTCAAGCGGCCCCCCGGCTATGCGGCACGGTGGACCGAGGAGCGCGTCAGCAAGGAACTCGAGGCGTTCCTCGCCGGCCGTGATGTTTGGCCACCGGCCGGGGAGTTCCAGGCGGCCGGCCTCGGTCTGTTGCGCGAAGCCGTCAAGCGCCTCGGCGGGGTCGAGGTATGGGCGGAGAAGTTCGGGCTCGCGCGCCCAAATCATTCGCTGGGATCCACACGCATATGGGACCACGAGAGGCTGGAGCAGTCGATCGGTCCGCTGATCAGATACGTCGGGCGGTGGCCGACCAAGAGTGAGTTTCGCCAGGCCGGCCTCGAGTCGGCGCTGGGCGCCGTCTACCGCCACAGAGGCATCGAGTACTGGCGCAAGCACTTCGGCTTGCCCGCAAAGCCAAAGCGCGAGGCGGTTCGAGCCCGGCGGGTGTGGACCGAGGAGCGCATCGAACGGGAACTGGGCGAGTACTGCGCGGGGCGCAGCGAATGGCCGACGCAGCGAGAGTTCGTCGCCGACGGCAAGGGCGGTCTGTACAAAGCAGCGAGCCTTCACGGAGGCATCGGGCGCTGGCAGAAACAACTCGGTCTGCGAGCACCCCGCCGGACCTACCCCGGGGCGCGCACCACACGACACGGGAGCCGCTCATGAGCGCGACCCGGACCGTGCCTTCACGGCGGGGTCGCCCGTGGGACGAGGAGTCCGTCCGCTCGGAGCTGACCGAATTCCTAGACGGCTGGGAGCGATGGCCGACCTATGAGGAGTTCATCCAAGGCGGCGCGAAGGGCCTGCGCGACGCGCTCTACCGGATCGGCGGCGTGGAGTACTGGGCCAGGGAGATGGGGCTCCCCGGCGGTGACCGCGCACCCGGCGGGGTACGCCACTGGACCGACGAGGCGATCCGCCAGACGCTCGCGGAGTTCTTCGGTGATCGGGAGGACTGGCCGAAGCAGCGCGAATTCGACGAGGCAGGGCTGCACGCGCTGCGCGAGGCGCTGCGCCACTACGGTGGCCCTGAGCGGTGGGCGAAAGAGATGGGCGTTGTGCTGCCGCCCGGCATGGCGCGCTCGACAGCGCGCCCGCGGCCACCAGCGGAGCCCACTGAGAAACCGCCACGCATGTGGCCGCCGTGGGACGAGCCGCGCATCGCCCGCGAGCTAGAGGCGTTCCTTCGTGGGCGGACGGAGTGGCCGCGCCACCGCGAATTCCTCGAAGCTGGCCACAAGCAGCTCTATGGGGCGGTGCTGCGCAACGGTGGCACGCACAAGTGGGCACGCCGGATGGGCGTGAAATGGGTCAAGCGCTATGGAGGGCACTCCGCATATTGGACCGAGGACCGTGTCCGCGAGCAGCTGACGGTGTTCCTTGCGGGGCGCAGCTACTGGCCGACCAGCGGCGAATTCGCGCGGGCCGGCCGCACGCCATTGCTGAGCGCCGTCACCAGAACCGGTGGGGTGAGATGGTGGGCCCGCGAGTTCGGCCTTGACCGGGTGCGCGCCAACAACCCACGCAAGAGTTCGCGCAAGCACGTCAAGCGGCCGGCCGCGAAGAAGTCAAAGGCGATCGTGAGGCCGTGGGACGAGGAGCGGATCGAGCGGACGATCTCGCCGCTCGTCAAAGAACTCGGGCGCTGGCCGACCAAGAGCGAGTTCCGCCGAGCCGGTCTGCGCGCGGCGCTCAGTGCGGTCTATGACCACGGGGGCAGCGCCTATTGGCAGAAGCGGCTTGGGGTCGGGCCGAGCCCGTTCACCGGCCGGGTGCCCAGCCGCACTACCTGGACTGAGGAGCGCATCGAGTCCGAGCTGCGTGAGTTCTGCAAAGGGCGCACGAGCTGGCCTGGACACACCGAGTTTCTGGCCAACGGCGCACGCGGGTTGTACAGCGCTGTCTGCCGCCACGGAGGCACCGAGGTATGGCGCAAGCGCCTCGGTCTGCAATAAGCTGTCGGGCAACCGCTAGGCGGGGTTCTATCCGCCGTGGCGGTGCGGTATGTTGTGAACGCCAGATGGAGTCCTGGCGGGTCACCCGACCAGCATCGGGGGCTCGAACTGCCCAGGCCAGCACAAGGGCTGATGGCTCCTTTCGCGAAAGACCACTCGAACGCGAGAGGAGTAATCGACAGTAGTGCCGACCCTTCCCGACTGGGCAATTCAGATCCTGCAGGTCGTGAGCATCCTCGTGCTCGCGCCGTTGGTAAGCGGAATCATCGCCCGGGTCGAGGCGATCATCCAGCAGCGCAAGGGCCCAAGGGTCCTGCAGCCCTACTACGACATCTTCAAGCTGCTGCAGAAGGAGACGGTGCTCCCCGCACCGGCGGGGCCCGTGTTCCGCGCCGCTCCATATGTCAGCTTCGCCGCCTACGCGACGATCCCGCTGCTGATCCCGGCGCTGACGACGTTCGGCCTGCCGCTCGGCTACATGGCGGACTTCTTCGGGGTCGGGCTGATCCTCGCCCTGGCGAGCTTCTCGGTCTCGGTCGCCGCGGTCGATAGCGGTAGCCCCTACGCACAGCTCGGCTCCAGCCGGCTGCGGTCCTTCGGGGCGTTCAACGAGCCGACGGTGATCTTCGTCACGTTCGTGCTGGCGCTGACCACTCACACCGATTTGCCGTATGCGTTCGGGGCGACGATCCGCTCGGCGACCGTGCAGGTGGTGCGGCCGAGTCACCTGCTGATGATCGCCGCGTTCTTCATGCTCGTCCTCAACGAGACGGGGCGCATCCCGGTCGAGAACCACGGCGGCACATTGGAGTTCGGGCAGATCGAGGAGGGCCGCGTCGCCGAGCACTCCGGCCCCGGACTGGCGTTCCTGCGCTGGGGGTCGAGCGTGAAGCAGCTGTTGCTGTTCACGATCTTCATGAACGTGCTCGTCGTGCCGTGGGGGATGGCGTCCACCGGGAACCTCGGGTCGGTGCTGATCGCGATCGGCCTGCTGTTCTGCAAGGCGCTGCTCGTAGGGGCCGCGGTCGTGGTGATCGAGTCGAGCTTCGCCAAGCTACGGCTCTACAAGATCCCGGAGTTCACGGTCGCGAGCTTCATGTTCGCCGTGCTCGCGGTCGTGATCTTCCTGTTCGAGCCCGCCTTCGGCGACCTTCACCTCAGCGTGTTCGGGGCGGCCGCGACGATCACCGCGGTCGGGGTGCTGCTGTTGGAGTACGGGATGCTGCGCTCCCAGGACGTGTGGGAGCAGTTGCGCCTGTACTCCCTCGGGTCGCTGGTCGTGGCCGCGCTCGCGATCACGACCGCCGCGTCCGGGCACGGCGACAGCTCGCTGTATGTGCTGGGAGCGGTCACGATCGCGCTGAAGGCGATCTTGTTCCCGGGCGGCATCCGCTTCGTGCTGCGCCGCCTTGACGCCGAATCGCGTGTGCCGTCGGTGATCGGCACCCCCAGCGGGATCCTGATCGCGATCGTGCTGTGCTCGTTTGCGTTCATCGCGCTACGCCCGATCCACATCGGCGCGGAGAACGCGCTGCCGCTCTCGGCGCTGCCGATCGCCGTCGGCGGGGTGCTCACCGCGTTCCTGCTGATGGTGCTGCGTCCCTACGCTCCCTCGCAGCTACTCGGATTCCTCGTCCTGGAGAACGCCGTGTCGGTCGCGAGCCTCGTGATCGCACCCGGCCTGCCGATCATCCTCGCGCTGCTGCTCTTGTTCGATGTGCTGATCGGCGTGCTCGTGTTCGTCGTCCTCGTCCAGTACCTCGCGGTCGAGCGCACAGCGGTCCGCACCGACGTCTTGAACAGGCTCACCGGATGACCTGGGTGCTGTATGCGATCCTCGCCGTGCCACTCGTTGCGGTGCTACTGACGCTCGTCGATGGGTGGCGCCTGGCGCGCGCAGCGACGCTCATCTCGGGACTGATCTCGCTTGGGCTGGCAGTCACGATCGCGATCGAGGTCGACCACGGACGTGTTCTCGATACCGCTCACGGGTGGCTGCGCGTGGACTCGCTCGGTGCGGTCTTTCTTTTGGCGACCGGACTGTTGTATGCGATGGCCGGGGTCTTCTCGATCGGCTACCTCGGCGTAGAGGAGACCCGGCCCGGGTTCCCGGGGTTCGCCAAGCGCTACTTCGCGCTGCTGAACCTCTTTGGCTGGACGATGCTGCTCGTCCCCCTAGCGGCGGACTTCGGGACGCTGTGGGTCGCGGTTGAGCTGACGACGATCATCTCGGCGCTGCTGGTCGCGATCGACCGCACGGACGCCGCTCTGGAGGCATCCTGGAAGTACGTGCTGATCGCCTCCAGCGGTCTGGGGATCGCGCTGCTGTCGATCATCGTGATGTACGCGACCGGCACGCATGTTCTCGGCGGCGCATACATCCCACGCTTCACGCGGTTCATCGCGCACGCCCACGGCCTCTCCCCGGACGCCGTCAAGTTGGCGTTCGTGCTCTCGCTCGTCGGGTTCGGAACGAAGGTCGGGTTCGTGCCCGTACACACCTGGCTCCCGGACGCGCACTCGGAGGCGCCCGCCCCGGTCTCCGCGATGCTGTCGGGGTCGCTGCTGGCGGCCGCGTTCTACGCGATCCTGCGGTTCTTCCAGGTCGCCGTCGCTAACGGCGACCGGGCGTTTGCCGAGCACGCGCTGATCGTGTTCGGTGTGATCTCGCTCGTCGCGGCGAGCTTCTTCGTGCTCAGACAGGGCAACTTCAAGCGGCTGCTTGCGTACTCCTCGATCGAGCACATGGGCATCATCGCGCTCGGCATCGGGTTCGGCGCGCCGCTCGCGGTCGCCGGCGCGCTACTGCACGTCATCACGCACGCCTCCGCGAAGGGCCTCGCGTTCTTCGGCACCGGGTCGCTGCTGCGCGGCTACGGCACCAAGGAGGTCGACGGGGTCACCGACGCGGGCCGGCGGATGCCGTGGACGGGGCCGATGTTCCTCGCCGCCGCGCTGGCGCTCGCGGGGCTGCCGCTCTCGGGGGTGTTCCGCAGCGAGTTTCAGATCGTCGCCGGCGGGTTCGCGCAGCCCCAGTACGTCGGTGTGAGCATCCTGCTCGTGTTCGTGAACGTCGCGTTCTTCGGGATCATCTGGCACACCGGCCGGATGGTGCTGAGCCCATCCGCTTCCCCGGCCGTCGGCGCCCCCCTGCCGGCGGTCGGGGAGCGGAGTGGTTGGATGATCGCGGGGATGCTCGGCTGCCTGTTCGTCGTGGTCGCGCTAGGCGTGCACCTTCCCGGCGACCTGTCGGCGCTGCTGACGAACGCCGGACACAGATTGGCCGCGCCATGAGCTCCACGACCGCCGCCAAGCAGAGCACGGCTATGGAACTCCCGGGCTACGACCAGCTCGGCGCCAGCATCGAGCCGGCCCCGCCCGGAGAGGTCCGTCTGCGTGTCGGAGTGCCCGCGTTCGCGAGCGCCGCCAAGGTCATGCAACAAGCGGGCGCCCGGTTCGTGACCATGTTCCTAGCCCACACACCCGAGCGGTCGCTGTGCGCGGTGTTCGCCTTGCATGGCGAGCTGATCCTGGTGCGCGCCCCCGCAGCGCCGGAGACGATCTTCGAGCCCATCGGCAGTTGGTGGCCGGCCGCGAGCTGGGCCGAGCGAGAGCTCTCAGAGCTACACGACATCCACTTCCGCGGCGAGGACTACCCCTCGCAACTGACCGCGCCCGACGCGGATCTCCTCGGCCGGCAAGTGAGCGGCCTCGACGTGTTCTCGATCCCCTACGGCCCGGTCCGTTCGGGGATCTTCGAGGCGATCCAGTTCCACATCGAGACAGGCGGCGAGGATGTGCCGCGCCTACACACCCGCCCGTTCTTCAAGCACCGCGGCATGGAAGCCCGCTTTGGCGGCCTGACCCCCGATGTCGCCGTGCATGTTGCCGAGCGGGTCGCCGGCATCGCAAGCTGCGCCTACGCCTCCTGCTTCTCCCAGGCCGTGGAGCGGGCCCTCGGAATCCAGGCACCACAGCGAGCGGAGCGCTGGCGTGCGGTCTACTGCGAGCTCGAGCGGATGGCCTGCCACCTGGACGTGATCGCCAAGGAGGCCGAAACGACCGCGCTGTATGTCGGGCAGGCGCGCTTTCAGATCCTCAAGGAGCAGGTCATGCGCCTACGCAGCAGGCTGGCCGGCAACAGGTTCGGCCGCGGGATGATCGTCCCCGGCGGTGTACGTGGCGAGGGGATGATGAGCCTCGACGACGTCCTAGCCGCACTCGATGAGTTCGAGCGGGATCTACACCGCGACCGGCGGATGTTCCTCGGCACCGCTTCGATGACTGACCGGCTGATCGGCTCTGGGCGCCTACCGCGCCGGCTTGTTGAGGAGTACGGCGCCGTCGGCCCGCTCGCCCGCGGGTCGGGGCTCTCCACAGACGCGCGACACGAGCGCCCATACGGCAACTACACCCGCCTGGGGCTGCAGGTCGTCAGCGAGCGCGATGGTGACGCGATGGCACGTGTGAACGTGCGCTTCGGCGAGCTCTCAGAGTCGCTTCGCATCCTGCGCCAGACCGTCGATCACCTCCGCCGCCGCGACGGGGACCTCAAGGCTGAGCTGCCGAGCACTGGCGGGGCGGCGTGCGGATGGGTAGAGGCGCCCCAAGGCGAGCTGCTGATGTGGGTCGAGCTGCACGAAGGTGTGCTTGCCCGCACGCATATCGCTTCGCCGTCGCTGCGTAACTGGGCGCTGTTCGACCACGCTTTCCCCAAAGACGTGCTGACCGATTTCGCGTTCATCGAGCACAGCTTCGGGCTGACCCCTGCGGGAGCCGATCGCTGATGTTGGAGTGGATCCAGCGAGGTCTCAGCCAGGGGCGGATCACGACCCGCTACCCCCGCAAGCCCGAGCCGGCGCCCGAGGGTTATCACGGCCGGATCGAGGTGCTCGACGCGCACGACCCGCCGCCCGGGCTCGCCGCCGTCTGCCCGACGGGGGCGATCGTGGTCGCTGGGCGCAGCTGGCTGACTGTCGATCGCGGAGCCTGCATCCTTTGCGGGGAGTGCGTGCGCCGCGCACCAGAGCGGTTCGCTTTCCGTGGCGAGTACGAGACTGCCTCTCGCTCCCGCGCGGCACTCGTCGTAGACGAGCAACAGCACCCGCACACCGAGGCAACCCGCAAGGCGCTGGGCGAGCAGGCCAGGATGCTGCGCCGCTCGATCCACGTCCGGCACATCGACTGCGGCTCTGACGGCTCTGAGGAGTGGGAGATCCAAGCGCTGTGGAACCCCTACTACGACATCCAGCGCCTCGGGTTCTTCCTCACCAACGCACCCAGGCACGCGGACATCCTGCTCGTCACCGGCGGCGTGACCGGCCCGATGCGCGCACCGCTGGAGCGCACCTGGAACGTCATGCCCGCCCCGAAGGCGCTCGTCGCGGTCGGCACCGACGCATGCTCAGGCGGCCTCGCCAAGGATGGCGGTCTCATAGCGGGCGGCGTCGATGAGGTGCTCGGCGTCGACGTGTACGTGCCAGGTTCGCCACCGGCGCCGATCGCGATCATGCACGGCCTCTTGCTCGCGACCGGTGTGCTCGCCGAAACGGGGGTCGCGGCGTGACGCTCACCTTCCAGATCGCGATGGGTGCCCTGGCGCTCGCGCCGCTGCTGGCCTTCATAGCTCACGCCCCGGCGCTGCGGCGTGCCGCCGCGCTGTGCTCGGCGGTGGGGTGTGTGCTGTTGGTGATCGTCGGCCTGGACGCGGCGCTCGGTGGCGCACACCCCGTGGTCAACCTCGGTGGCTGGCTGGGGTTCGGGCACTCGGCGCTGAGGGCGGACGGGCTGGCCGGGATCTTTCTCGCGCTCACCGGGCTGACCGGCGGCGCGGTCGCGCTCGCTTACGCCGAGCTGCCACCGGGACGATGGCTGACCGCGCTCGGCGCGACATTGCTGTTGTTCGTCGCGGTCGCGATCGGCTCTGACAACGCGTTCCTGTTCTTCCTCGCGTGGGAGGCGATCACCGTCTGCGTGTATCTGATCGCAAGCGCCGGCCGCAACACTCAGGATCTGCTCGCCGGGTATCTCACCGGCGGCCTTGCGAAGATCGGCGGCGGTGCGCTGCTCGCGGCGTTTGCTCTGCTGTACGCGCACACGCACAGCTTCTCGCTAGAGGTGTGGGCGCACGCCACGTTGCCGGCCGGCACCCGCGGCGTCGTGTTCGCGCTGTTCCTCGTGTGCTTCGCGACGAAGATCGGGGTGATCCCGCTGCAGGGCGGACTGCCCGCCGGGTACGGTTCCGCGCCACGGCTGGGAGCCGCCTCTCTGTCGGTCGCGTTGTGCGCGGGGTTCTACGGGCTGTGGCGCTTTGAGTTCGGGGTGCTTGGGCCTTTGCCGACGTGGTGCGGGGACGCGCTGTTGGTCCTCGGTGCGATCACGGCACTGGCCGGGATCACCTACGCGCTGACCCAGGACAACCTCAGACGGTTCCTTGGCTACTCGACGGTCGAGCACGCCGGGGTGGCGGTGGTCGGTTTCGCTGTCGCGCTGCTCGGACATTCCGCGCACATGCCGACGCTGGCCGCCGCCGGGCTGCTCGCCGCGACCCTTCACGTGTGCGCGCACAACCTCTCAAAGACCCTGGCGTTGATCAGCATCGACCGTGTCGAGCAGGCCACTCACCAGCGCACGATCGACCCGCTCGGCGGGCTGTCGCGGCTGTTGCCGACTAGTGCGGTGGCGCTCGGGATCTCCTCGCTGACGCTGGCGGCGATCCCACCATTGGGCGGGTTCGTCAGCGAGTGGTTCACCTTCGAGGCGCTGTTGCAGGGCTTTCGGATGCCGACCCTGCTCTCCAGGCTGCTGTGTGCGCTGGCCGCCGCCGGTCTCGCACTCACCGCCGGACTCGGGCTGTTGGCGTTCGCGAAGTACTACAGCTTCATCTTCCTCGGCCGCGCGCGGGAGAAGCTCGGTGCGATCGCCGAACCATCGCGTTGGCCTGCGGGTGCGGTCGGCCTCGGTGTGATCTTGCTGTTCCTCGGGACCGTCGCGCCGTGGGAGATTCACGCCCTCGGTTCCGGCCTTGAAGGGCTGCTTGGTTTCAACGCGGCGTCCACCACGCTCAGCCACCCGCTGGTGCTCGGCCCGGTGTTCAAGGAATTCTCGGTGCTCGCGCCGACCTGGCTGTCGATCGTGCTGCCCGCCTACGCGCTCATTGCCTGCGCGATCGCGTTCGGGGCAGATCGCCGCCGCCGTGTGAGACGCGCCCCGGTGTGGGTGACAGGAAGCGGCGCCGAGCTGCCCGCGGTTCAGTACCGGCCCTCGGCGTACTCCAACCCGATGCGGGTGATCCTGCGCGGGCCGCTCGGCTACCGCACACGTCTGGTTAGCACCGCGGGTGAGAACGCCGCCTCCCGGGTCACGCTCGACACAAGGGTCGTTCTCGTCGTGGACCGCTTCGTCTATCAGCCCGCTACGACGCTCGCGTTGGCGATCGCCGAACGGGTGCGGGCGTTCCAGTCGGGCCGTTTGTCCTCTTACCTGCTGTACATGCTGGTCGCTTTGATCGTTGCCCTGTCCCTCGTCCCCATATTGAGCTGAGAGCTGATGTTCCAACAAATACTGCTTGCCTGGGATGGCTCGGATGTCGCTTTGCGCGCGTTCGATTTCGCCATCGACCTCACCCGCCGCTACCAAGGTGACCTCGTCGCCGTATCGATCGCCTACTCGCCCGCGCACGCAGAGACAGACGCCGACCGCGAGGAGTCAACAGAGGCCGCGCACCGCTACCTCACACAGACCTTCGACGAGGTCAAAGACCGCGCCGAGCGCGCCGGCGTCAGCGTCACGCACACCATCATCGAGGGCGATACGCCGACCAAGGCGCTTGTCGACTACGCCCACGAGCACGGCTTCGACCTGATCGTCTGCGGACACCACCACACCCGAAGAGCCGGCCGGCTGTTGCTGCGCGGCGTCACCCACGACCTGATGGAAGCCACCAGCATCCCAGTGCTCGTGATAAGCGCCGATGAGCCATGAAGCCCAAGACCCACCAAATCACAGCAGCGGCGGTAGCCGAGGGCGCCATTGGCGGGCTGCTGCTCCTTGCTGGGCTCGCCGTGGTCATCTTCACACGCGACTGGATGATCGCCTTCTGGCTTGTGACGGTCGGCGCGGCGTGCGTCGGACACGCCGTCACATTTGGCTTCGGGTTGCTTCACGGTCCCTACTTCTGGAGCGCAGGCCGTGGCAGGCGACACCGAGGACTCTGAGCGGACCCGTGTCGCGGCCTGGGAGAGCGTATGCGGCGCTGTGATGCTGATCGGCGGCATTCTGCTGACTCGCCTCGGCGGCGTCGCGGACATCGCCGGTCTTGGGCTGCTGTTTCTCGGGATTGGCGGGCTCGGGCACGCCGTGCTGTATGGCCTGGGGTTGGCGAGCCTTCCCGAAACAGAGGGGGAGCGTGCCAAGCGCCGTAAGGACGATGATGCCCGCAGGTAGAAGAATCCCGACGACCGCCGAGATTGCACAGAAGAAGCGCAAGATCATGCGTGTCGAGGTGACCAGCGCCGTTGGTTGCGCGATCATCGGTGCCGCTTTCCTCGCTGGCAGTCACACGATGCGCGAGATGTCGATCTTCCTTTTCGGCTGGGTGTTCGGGTGCGCCTTTCACCTAACGCAAACAGTGATCCTCGACCGGATAGCACACCGGCGAAAACCAAGGAGAGAACACAACGATGCCGAGGATTGATCGGCAGGAGCTCGCCGCGATCTTCGCGGGTGGCGCTGTCGGTGCTGTCGTCAGGGTCTGGATCGGCCGGCATTTCACGAGCGCCGATGATGCCTGGCCGTGGGCGACGTTCGCGATCAACATCACCGGCTCGTTCGTGCTCGCATACTTCGCCACGCGCCTTCAGGAGCGCCTGCCGCAATCCACCTACCGCCGCCCACTCTTGGGCACAGGGTTCTGCGGCGCCTACACGACCTTCTCCACGATGCAAGTGGAGATCCTCGGACTGGCAGAAGCGCACCGATACGGGCTCGCGGTTGGCTACGCGCTCGTGAGCATCGCCGCCGGCATGGCCGCGATCTGGCTCGCCACTACGATCGTGCGCCGCACCAGGGTGATCGCATGAGCGACTGGGTATGGCTAGCTGTCGCCGCAGTCGGCGGTGTCGGGGCGATCGGCAGGTTCCTGCTGGACTCGCTGATCGCCGAGCACGCCGGCAGGGACTTCCCTTACGGCACTTTCACGATCAACATCACCGGGGCGCTGATCCTCGGCTTCTTGACGGGCGACGCGCTCGCGGGTAATCTGCTCGTGATCGCGGGCACCGCGACAATCGGCTCCTTCACGACTTTCTCCACCTGGATGCTGGAGACACATCGTCTGGCCGAAGACAAGGAGTTCCGGCGTTCAATGCTCAACACGACACTGAGCCTGCTCGCCGGTTTCGCCGCTGCGCTTGTAGGGCACGCGATTGGAGCGCACACATGAACGAGGATTGCCTGAAGCTCACCACCTACTTCGGCGAGCGCGACCGCACCCAGGACGGGCTGCTCGGCGACGAGCTGCTCGACATCTACGGGGGGAACCGCCTGCAGACGAGCATCCTGCTCCGCGGAGCCGAAGGCTTCGGGCGACTCCATCACCTGCATACCGACCGGCTGCTGTCGCTCTCAGAAGACCTGCCAGTCGTCTCGATCGCCGTCGACCGGCGTGAGCGGATCGAGTCGATGCTGGAGCTGATCCTCCAAGTCAAGCGCAAGGGACTTATCACCCTTGAGCGTGCGCGTCTGCTGTCCGGGGAGATCGGCGCGGTGCAGTTGCCTGAGCAGCTGGGGGAGGCGACCAAGCTCACGGTGTATGTCGGGCGCCAGGAGAAGGTGTATCGGATGGCCGGGTTCGCCGCCGTCACCGATCTCCTATACCGCCGCGGCATTTCCGGTGCGAGCGTGCTGCTCGGCGTTGACGGCACCAGCCGCGGCCGCAGGGCACGCGCAAAGTTCTTTGCCCGTAACGCTGAGGTCCCGACGATGGTGATCGCGGTCGGCCCAGGGGAGAAGATCGCCCAGGTGCTGCCCGAGCTCGGCGGGCTGCTCCAAGACCCACTGATGACCTTGGAGAGGGTCAGGGTGTGTAAGCGCGACGGCGAGCTGTTGGCCGCGCCGCACGAGCTGCCCGGCACCGACGAGCACGGCCTTGCGATGTGGCAGAAGCTGATGGTCTACACCTCACACTCCGCGACCCACGAAGGGCACCCGCTGCACCACGCGATCATCCGACGGCTACGTGAATCAGACGCCGCCGGCGCGACGACGCTGCGCGGCATCTGGGGCTTTCACGGCGACCACGCACCGCACGGCGACAAGTTCTTCCAGATCACCCGCCACGTACCCGTCGTCACTATCACGGTCGATACCCCCGAGCGCACGGCACGCAACTTCCAGATCATCGACGAGCTCACCCAAGAGCACGGCCTGGTCACCAGCGAGATGGTGCCGGCGATGAGCGCCATGAGCGAAACAGAACAGACCGGAGGGCTGAAGCTCGCGTCCCACGACTTCTAAAAATGGGCCTCTTTCTGCTTCTGCTCGTGTTCGACGCGATCGGCGGTGCTATGGCGTTCCTGATCTCCTACGACGAGCTATCTCGCCACTACCCAGACCGCCGCACCCCGCTGCGCGAGGCAGCACGCAGGGCACTCGTTGCGTTCCTATTCCTCGCCGCGCTGTCCGCGATCGTCGTCGTGATCCTCCACCGCGCCATCAAATGAACGAGCACCCCACAGAAGCCGACGAGCGGATGAGGAAGATTGCCGCCGGGCAGCTCGGAGAGCAGCTCGGCGCGATCCTCGCCAGGATCGAAGCGATGACCGACGACCTCGCAGCGCTCGACCGCGGCGAGGACGAGCGGGCCTTGAGCCCGGAAGGCCGGCACATCTTCGAGCGCTCGGGCGCCGACGGCATACGCAACCGGGTGAAAGCTCTGGAAGCCGAACGTGCCGAGGTCGCCCAGCACGCCGACCGCCTCCGCGGCAAGCAGCGCGGCAGGGCTGATGACCTCGGCTAGAGCTCTGCGCTCTCGGTCCTCGCGCGCTGTCGGGCGCGGGCGATCTCCCGCACTGCTTCGGCGCGCGACCCCCAGCCCGCGAATCCCGGGGACTGTCGGTAGAGCAGCTCGATCTCCGCACGCAGCTGTGACGGGAGATCGTCAACCTCCCTGTTGGCGGTCCAGCGTGGATCGCCAGCGGGGATACACACCACCACGTCGTCGTTTCGGTCGCCGTGCGCGTGGGTCTTCAGGAGCCCGAGCGCATTGACCGCGACCAGGCAGCCAGGAAACGTCGGCTGGTGCACGCAGACGAGAGCTTGCAGCGGCTTGCCGTCTGCTGCGAGCGTCCCGCGCAGAAAGCCGCAGTCGGCCGGCGACATCTCAGCGCTCGCCAGCCGGCGCTTGAACGTGATCCCGCCGAGGGCCGGATCGTGGACGTAGCTGTTGCGCGAGCCCTTCGGGTTCACGACCACGCACACGAGACCCGGCAGCTCACCCTCTGCCATTGGACACACCGCTCCTCCTTTCCTCGTCTAAGCCAACAGGAAGAAAAGAGGCCATCAGCCCGGCCCACGACCGGACGGTTAGGAGCGAGCCTCATCGCTCAAACGGAAAGGCTACCCGAGTCGCACGCTGCACATGCGCTGTCACGGCATCCCGCCGGGGTCCGCTCGTGGAGTCGCGTGACGATCGACAGGGCGTTGGCTAGACTGCCTACTAGAGCGATGAGGCTCGCTGTAACCGCGGCTGGTGCCGCTGATGGCCTCTCTTGTAGTCCAGCGCGACTAGGAGAGCCAGATGCACCGCCACATCGTCCACCAACACAGCGAGCCCAAGCGATGAGCGCGCTTGACATCGCTGCGTGCGCGTCCCCGCTCGTGCCCGCCGGGATGCTCGCCGTCACGCTCTACGGGCCGTGGTACTCGACGATAATGCCGCCGCTGCAGTTCGCGACGCTCATCGGCGAGGCGATCCTCGCCGCCACCGCTCACCATGCTGCCGGGCAGGCGATCGCCGCGGCAGGCTTCGTCGTCGCGGCTGCCGGACTGGCCACGATCGTGCTGCGTGACCGCTGGATCGAGCACCGCGCGAGCAAGATCCTCGACTGGGAGCGCTTCGAGCAGGACCTCGCCTCCTACACCGACGGCCCGCACACAGACGCCCGCCACAACGACTCCCGCCACCACACGTGAACTGGCTCACGACACCAAACGGGCGTGGATACGCTCCACGCGCTCCCGCGCCTTTGCCGACAGTCTCCGCCGACGCGCTGCTCGCCGCGCGCGAGCTGGTCCTTGCGCGGGTACGCGAGGACTCCCGATTCCTGCTGGCCGCCCACGACGGCCTCGACGGCGACGCGATCGGGTCGCTGATCGCGCTACACGGCCTGCTCAGCGCGCTCGGCAAGCGCTCATCGATCCTGATCGGCCCAGACGATCTGCCCCTCCCGACGCAGTATCGATTCCTGCCACCGGACGGGATCACCTCCCAACCGCCGCCGGACATATCCGAGTGGACCGTCGTGCTGCTCGACTGCGGCAGCATCGAGCGCAACGCCACCCCGGCGCTGCGCCAGGGCAAGCATCTGCTGAACATCGACCACCACCACGACAACACCCGATTCGCCGCCGTCAACTACGTCAACAAGGACGCCTCGTGCACAGCCGAGATCATCTGGGACCTACTGCACGAGCTGCAAGCGACCCTCACACCGGCGATCGCACAAGCGCTGTATGTCGCGCTGATTACCGACACCGGCCGCTTCATGTATACGAACACGAGCCCGACCGCGCACCTGATGGCCGCCGAGCTACTCCAAGCCGGCGTTGACGTGCCAGCGCTGTATCGCCAGGTCTACGAGCAGCAGCCACTGCGAAGGCTGACGCTCCTGGGAATCGCGCTCGGCCAGATACAACGCTTCGACGGCGGGCAGCTGACGCTCGCGGTGCTCTCGGCCGCCGACTTCGACCGCGCCGAGGCCAACGACAGCGACTCGGAGGGCATCATCGACGAGCTGCGCGCGATCAAGGGCACGAAGGTCGCTGTGCTCGCGCGCGAGGACCGCGACGGCGAGCACAAGGTGTCGCTGCGTTCAACCGACGGGGACGTTGACGTCTCGGAGATCGCGCGTGCCCTGGGCGGCGGTGGCCACCGCCGCGCCGCCGGTTTCACCACCACGCTCACGCCGGCGGAGCTGACCGCCTTCCTACGCCAGCAGATCGCCGCGCAACTACACGGGGCTACCGACCGCGCGTATGTCGCAGTCTGAACAGCACCGACGTGGACGACCCTTGGAGCCGAGCTGAACACGCCACGGCAACTGCCACGTTGCGCCCACTGCGGGGGCGTGGTGGGAGTCTATGAGCCGATCGTGATGCTGATGGCCGACGGCGATGCTCGCCTGACATCATTGTTAGCCGAGAGCCAGATCAACACCGACGGAACGGTCCTGCACAAGAAGTGCTACGAGCAGGCCAGCGGCCAGACACCAGAAGCCTGAAAGCGCCTGGGGTCAGGCGAGCATCCAGCGGTTGGGCGCAGCCGCGGACTCCCTGATACGGGTTTCCCCGGCGAGCACCCGAACGCGCTCCTCAATCCGCGTCTCGGGCTCGTTGAAGCATGCGGCCATGTCGGCTGGGCTTTGAGTCGCGTCGCCGATCTCGCTGCGGGCGGCCCGCTCCCGCCGGTTTCGCAGGCGGCTGAGAATCAGCTCATCGAGTTCCTCATCGGTCATCGACGGGAACCTATGCGCCAAGCGTGCCGCGCACGAGGCTGATGATCTCGCTGGTCACCTCGCTGGTCGAAGCGTGCCCGCCGAGGTCAGGCGTCCGCACCCCGGCGGCGGTCGCGTGCATCGTGGCGTCGTAGATCGCGGCTGAAGCCCTGGCACGCTCGGAGTGCTCACTACTCGCGGCGTGGTGCAGAAGCGCTCCGCATGCAAGGATCATCGCCATCGGGTTCGCGATGTCCTTGCCCTGCAGCGCGGGCGCGGTGCCGTGCGGCGCCTCAGCCATCACGACCCGCGTCTCATAGTCCCCGTCGAGGGCGAGCAGCACCGACTCGGCGCCCGCGATCGACCCGAACATCGGCATCACGAGATCCGACAGACAGTCACCGTCGCGGTTCAGTGCGGGGATCACAAGCGGCGCGTCCGCGGCGCCCGCGATCAGCCCGGCGTAAGTCGCGTCGATCAGCACCGGCTCGTAGGTCACGTCGGGGTGACGCGCGGCGGCCGCGTCAAGCTCTTCCTTGAGCATCCCCTCATACACCGGCGAGACCGTCCACTTCGGTCCGCCATATACCCGCCCGCCCGCCGAGCGGGCCGTGCGGAACGCGTGCTCGGCCACGCCGCGGCAGACCCGCCGCTCGATCCGCTCAGTGCGCAGAGCGACCTCCTCGAGCGCCCCGCCCTGCCCCTCGCGCCACTCCCGCGCACCGTAGGCGTCACCGACCGCCATACGCACAATAGAGATGGGGAAGTGCATCCCTGCGAGCGGTGTAACTCCGGGGATCCGGCGTCCGGTGCGGATGATCACGGTGCCGCCGACCTCTTCGCGCAGCATCCGGTTCGGCGAGCCGACGTCATCGGCGCCCTCGGGTGTCACGGTCGCGGCCTTCAGCGCGAAACCGGCGTCGCAGATCGCGCGTGCGGCGTCGTGCACGACGGCGTTCGCGGTGCGGCGGCGATTCTCAAGCGACAAGTCGAACCGTTCGATCACAAGCTCAAGCGAGAGCACATCGCCGGAGAGCACCCGCAGCGCCTGCTCCAACAGCTCCTGCCCAGTCTGATCGCCGTCGAGCACGACGATCCTAAGCGCGTCGCTCATCGATGCAGACCTGCTCGCGTCCGGTGTCCCATGACGATGCCAGGTTACCCGTTGGCTACCGGCCGCCGCCGATCATGTCGAGAGGTGATCAAACCGCAGCGCCGCCCGCGATGGGAAGAGCAGGTTGCCCACGCTCTCCAGCAGTCCCGCTGCGTCGAGCCTGTCGATGGCGTCCTGTATGTCGAGTCGCTTCTGCTTCCTCGCTCCGAGCTCGCGGCAGACCTCTTTGCGGGACATCGGGGTTTCCCCATCGTTGGTCGCCAGCAGCAGCTCAAGCACCGCGTACTCGTGCCGGTGCTCGTGTGTAGAGCAGGGGTCGTCATCGTGGTTAATCCCGAAGATGCGGATCGCTGCGTAGCTGGCTGCGGCGAACCCATCGCATCGGTTAATCAGCCCGGCGTCGCTCAAGCTTGAGAGCGCCGTGGGAATGTCACCGGGCTGAACGATGTGGCGGCCCAGCTCGGCTTCGCTCCAGGGCCGGGGGAGCTGGAGCATGACATCAAGCACCGCATGTTCGAGCGCCTCCGTGTTGGTCTCGTCGTTAGGTCGTAAGCGGTCTTGCATTCGCCTGTTCCTCCTATGCCGTGACTTACCGGTCCGCCATCGGCGCCGGAAATGCGGCTTACGGTTACAGGACACCGACCATAAGCGGGGCGGCCCTCACGGTCGGCCCAGGACGCATGGTTGACACACACTTGGCTCACTGGGGATGCAGCCCTTCACGCCGCGCGCATCGCCCGGGGTCGAACGACCGTGCGATCTCTGGCGCACAGCGAGTAACCAATCCCGCGAACGTTGACAATCCAGCCTTCGGCTCCCGCGGCCGCGAGCTTGCTCCGTATTCGTGACGCATGCGAGTCGACCGTGCGGGTCGTGCCGAGCGCCTTATAACCCCACACGCCCGATAGCAGCTCTGATTTTGTGAACACCCTCTCAGGGCGACGTGCGAGACACAAAAGCAAGTTGTATTCCATCCGTCGCAGTACGACGGGATTAGAGTTAAACGTCACCCTTCGCGCCTCCAGGTCGATAACGAGGTCGCGGTGTGACACCAAGCCCGACGAGACGAGGGGCGGTGACCGACGCACGAGCGCTGCGATCCGCGCGAATAGCTCCCGTGGATTAACGGGCCCTCGGATCACATCGTCGCTTCCAGCGTCAAAAGCGCGCAGCACATCGCTCTCCGTGCCACCGTGCGCGATCCATAGAACCCGCATGGTGGGGCTTACCGCAGGGGCAAGCGCGCCCGCCCGAAGTTCTCGCAGCACCCTGAGCGACGCCGCGTCGCGTTCGCAGCCAAAGATCAGTAGCTCAACATCCCCAGGCCCGCAGCACGACCTCAAAAACTCTCGATTGGGTGCCCTTCGAGCGTCAAAGCCGTCGAGTCGTAGCTCATCCACTATCGGTCTGTTTCGCGGAGCGTCCCCAAAGACCACAAGCGGTGTGCCTACCGCGTCGCGCGCTTCTCCGTTATCTCGCATCTCTATTCCCATCTCCTTTTTTTGGTGGCATGACCTCGGCTCCCCGGCCGCGGGCGAGCAGCGACGCTTCACCCAGCTAGAGGCGAAGTGCTGCAATCCTGCGAGTCAGGTGTTAAGGCGCGGTTCGAACGGGCTCGTCTCGCTCAAACCGCGCCGCCACAGAATCGTGTTGACGGCACCACGTCTAAACACCCCACCGGACGTGTTAATTCACCACAGGCACCAGCGCCACAAGGCTCCCGATCTCGGCGAGAAAGATGCGGCCAGCGAGTGCCGGGGTGCTGCGCGCTTGCGATTCCTAGCCTGGAGAGGTGTGGCGATGAGAACGAGCGACTTTGAGACAGACGGGATGAGGAGCAGCCTCAATCCTTCACCAGCCAGCTCGATCCGGCTCGCGCGCGGCTAGGCATAGCGGCCGATGTAGTGGGCGCGCGAAGCGCGCCCGTCGCCGTCACGGTCAGAGGCGGGGCGGACTCCCTGCGCGAATGCGAGCAGTGCCGCGGGCGGTCGCCTCGGCGAGCTCGGCGCGTGTCTCCTGGGCCTGTGGGTCATCGATCATGCTGCGCTCCTTCGGTTGGCGGAGGTTGCGCGCGAGCGCGCTCCCCTCACCCCCACGTTGGGGAGGGGTTGAGGGGAGTCGCGGGCGCGCGGGCGTGGTCTGTCACCGGCACGGCTTCAGGCGATGCTGTATCGGCGGGGCTTCTCCGTCACGAGCATCACCTTTTTGTCGTTGGCCAGCCGCTCCAGGCAGTTGCCGACCGCGCCCGAGGAGCGCTCCAGCGCCTTTGCGACCTGCCCCGGCCCATGCGGGCCGTCGCCCTTGTTGGCTTCGAGAAAGCCCAGCACGAGCGCGTTCAGCTCGTTCGGTTTGAGCTTGCCGGGCTTGCCCGTCGCGCTCGCGGCGCCGACACCGGCCTTGCCGTCCGACGGCTTGCCGTCACCGGCGCTGGCGGCGGCCGGCTTGCCCGTCGTGGTCGCGCTGTCGCTCGCCTTCCCTGAAGCGGGCTGCTCGCCGGTCGAGGCCGGCTGAGCGCCGGCCAGCGACCAGAGGTCGGGCTGCCGGCGATTGCCGTCTCGCCCGCCCTCGGTGCGGCGTACCTCGCCGTCGCCCTCCATTTGGGCGAGCATCTTGCCCGCGGTCGAGCGGCCGACGTTCGCGCTTACCGCGATCTGCGCGACGGTTGCCTCCGGCGCGGCCTTCAGCACCTCGATGATGGCCTGCTTGGTGTTCGGGGTCTTGGTCTTGCTCATCGCTGATTCTCCTTTGGTAGAGCCCTTTCCGGGCCTTTGCGGGTGGACGTCCTAGCTCGACCCGCGGGGCGAGTCAAGTCCTTCCGCTCGACCCCCGACAGGTCGATCGGCCGGTTCGCTAGCACCCGTGCGGGACACCGCCAAAACGAAGATTTGAAAAGCCGAGAGCGCTTTCCCGCCCGATTGGGCGCACCTGGCGCGCGGGTGGCCAGAGGGCGGCAGAGGCGCCTTTTGGCGACCTCGCGGGCGGACTTGACTTGTGCTGGCGGGTCGAGCTAGACGTGTTCGGCGATGACCGAAACCGCCCTACAGAAGACCCCCAGCTCGCCTCTCGCCCGCTGCCTGCCAGGAGCCTGCGGTGGCCGTAGCTGACGTCCGCCGTGGCGAGTGGGGCAGCCCATTCCCGACCGAGCTGGTGCGCGACTTCATCCACAACGCGCTTCGGCATTCCGCTGCTGCGGACATGGTGAGCGAATACATCTTCGAGATCGCTACCGGCGCGCATGAGCCGCCCCCCGATATGAGCCAGGCGCTTCAGGTCGCGATCGGCGAGGTGCTCAGCGCTGCGACCGCTGCCGATTGGGAGCAGGTCGCCCGCGACCTATTGGCAGACGCACACGACTGCATCGGCGATGACCCGCCACCGACGGCATCGCCCGAGGAGGTGGAGGCGATACCGGCCGCGTGGTGGCCGCTACCGGGCCGCTCACGGCGCAAGGCGATGGTGTTCGTCAAGCAGGAGGCAATCCTCGACTGGATGACTGAACAGCGCTCAGCAACGACGGCGCAGATAGCGGAGCACTTCGGGATCAGTAAGCACACCGCGCGAATGAAGACCGACGGGCTCGTCGCACAGGGCAAGCTCGAAGTCACACCTGGCGCGATGGCGAAGGGCAGTCGTCCCGTGATCGAGCGCCGATACCGCGTGCCGCCCGACGCGCCAGGCGACGGCGACGGGGTCTCAGCGGCCCCCGATGAAGGCTCGCAAGATCGACTTGCCCTTCCTACGGGATCGAGCTAGACGTGTGTTCACCCGCCAACTATCCCCGAGCCAAGGAGCCAGGCAAATGACAACCGAGGGAACTGCGCTAGAGGCCGAGATCGCGGTAGGTGAAAAGTACGGCGATGAACTCTGGCGCATCAAGGAAGTCGAGACCGACAACGTGCTGCGCGACGCGATCACCTCCGAACGCGAGTACCTCTGGCTGCTGGACGCCTTCAACCACGGCGACGACTACGCCAACGAGCAGCAGGCGCAGAGAGCCGCCGCGTCAGGCGGAGCTTAAGACCCATGCCCGTCTTCACCGACACGAGCGCCCCGCGAAAACTGACGCCAGAGCAGGCACTGCGACGCGGCCTGAAGGGCGCCTTCTGCGAGCAGTGCGGGTTCGAGCCCGCGAATCGCAGCCAGGCGATCGCCCACGCCGCGCGCTGTGGAAGCATCGTCGCGCCGAGGCGCAGGATGAGCTTCGACACGGCGCTCGGCGAGGGAAGGCGATAGCGCAATGCCGACCACAGCCGCCCCAGCCTTTGACGAGTTGATCGATCGCCTCGCCCATGAGGGCGCGCGCTTTGATCCCGCGGTCGGCAGCGCCCTCCAAGACGCGATAAACGCCGTCGACACCGCTGAGCGCGCGCGCGAGTGCATCCTACGCGCCACCGAACGCGCACACGCCCATCTCCCGCAGTACCAGGGCCACCGGCGCTGCGAGGAGTGGCAGATCGGCGTCATCGACTCGCGTGTGGCATCCGCGATCGGCGTCACGTTCGAGCGCGGTGACGTGGCGCTGTGGCACGAGCCGACGGCCGAGGACGTTCGGTTCGCCGAAAGGGACGGACTGGCACCCTGCTGCACCGCTTACAGCGTCCGCTTCGCCGTGAACGCGACGATCGAAAACGACGTTTACCTGCGACCGTGGGCCGAGCGATGAGCGTCGTCGTGATCCTCGCGGCCAGAGGCGTACTGATCGCGCTCGGCGTGTGGCTGTTCGGCGGATTCATACTGCGCGCTGGCGGAGCCGCCCTCGCCCTCGGCGGCCTAGCGATAGCGGCCCTCTACGGCTCACCGGGGATGGCGATAGCCGCGATCCTCGGCAGCATTGCGTGGCTTGCTGGACAGTGGCTTTTCGGGCTGCGCCACCACTACTACCGCTCGGCCCTTGCTCGCAGAGTCTTTCTCGAATGGCTGCCCGCGCGCTTTGACACGACCCGCCGCTGGGGTGTACCGAACGTCCCGCCACGGTGCCGGCGATGAGCCGCGAGCCGGAAATAACGTGGCACCGGCAGGGCGCAACGATCGGGGTCAATCGTGACGGTATGCCAGTCGGCGTCGTGACCGATCTCGGCAACCGCCGGTTCGCGATGCGGATCTATACGACCGAGTGCCCGTGGGAGGAATACGCGGGCGTCGCCACCTCGGAAAACAAGGCCGTGACGACTGTCGGGCTGCGCGGCGAGACCCCTCCCCATCTGGAGGATCGATGAGCGTAACGGTCGTCGCATTCAAGGACGAGGACTGCGACTGCGACGGCGTGCCGATCGGCCCCGTCGTTGTCATCCGAGCGGAGGGCGAGGAAGCCGAAACCGCCGCAGCGGCCGGCGTCCCCTTCCGATACCAACCCGAGCAGGCAACAAAGCTCGGGTGGAAGTCTTACCGCGAGGCGCAAGCCATCGCGGGAGAGCACGGCGTCCCACTAACGGAGTGGTAAGGGCACGCCATGCGACTTGTAGGGCGGCGCGAGGGCCATCGCTCCCGTACCGAAAACAAGGCCCGCCGCCGCCCTACGAGCAACCCTTTCGCCCCGTGGTGTACGCCTACACGATCGGCCTGCCACAGCACCTCGGACATCCTGAGCTAGCCGTATGCGAGCTCAGCCCGGAGGCGAGCATGCGCGTGATCACCTCGGTAGTCGGACTGCTGGAGGAGACGCCCAGCGTCGAAGGGCGCGTCGTCGGGGCGTTTGCCAACAACGTCCCCTGCTGGATCGCCCCCGTGCCAGACCGGATGATCGACTCCTACCTCGGCCTCGCTGAGTGGTGGCACAGCTAATGCGTTACCGAGTTCTCGCTGAGGCCAGCGATACGATCCCGCGCGGCGCCGCCGTCCTGGAATACCGCCGTGGCTCTCACGGAGCGGCGCACGGGCGGGTGTCCGCCGGCCAGGACCGATACGGGGAGCTGTGCGCCCAAGCTGTCCGACGCGGGCGCTTGGTCGCCCTCCCCGACGCCTGCTCCGAGGTCGGCTTCTACGACGACTTTGACGGTGAGCTACGCGCCCACCAACGTGGGCTCGCCGTGCTCGAGCGATGGCTCGGCCGGCGGGTCAGCAGGAGCGACCTCGAGGCACGCGACAATCGATCGGCCCGGCGCGCTGAGGCCCGCCGGCTCGCATTCCAGGGGCGCTTCGCCGAGGCCGCCCGGATCGACCCGCGCATGGGCTTCTAGCTGGAGCGCCGCCGATGATCTACGTCAACTGCGATGCGTCATACCGTCACGGCTGGGCAGGGATCGCCGTACAAAGCGACGGTCTCGAAAGCCAAACCCAGCTCGTGGAATGCAGGGACAACAGCGAGGCCGAGTTGCGAGCACTCCTGCTCGCTATGCTCGCAGCCGAGGAGGCGAACCTCCGCGATGTGATCTTCCGAACCGACTGCGAGTCGGCGGCGCGACCCCACCGCGGCGCAAGCGAGCATCTGCGATCGTGGCGCGCGGAGGCGTGCCTCTATCTAGCCGCACACCAGCCCGGCTGGTCGATCGTCCAGGTGTCCCGCGCAGAGAACGTTCTCGCCCACGCGCTCGCGCGGCAAGCACGCCGATCCCGCGAAGACGTCTCGGTCTCCCTCGACACCCAGGTAGCCGAAGCGCTGATCGAGCGCGCCGGGATCGCCGAGACACCCCACGGCCGCTGGCGGGTGGCGCCCGGACGCCACGAGACCAGCATCGACGGGGCACTGACCGCCGCGCTCGTCAAGCTCGCCGCCGACGCCCCGAGCCTGGCAGCTCGCGGCCTTGCGCGTTAGCCCTGGCGATCGAAGGATTGCGTCAGCGGGCCAGGAGGGTCGCAGCGAGGCTAACGAGCCCGACCACGAGCCCCGCGATCGACGCCCACGCGGCGATGCGGAAGAGCGTCGCATTTGCGGCGCTGGTGTCGCGGACGAGCTCTGTGTCTGGTCGAGCTTCAGGCGGTCCTGACGGCCGGCTAGGCGCTAAGATCAATGGTTCCGGGCGAGATAGCTCAGTTGGTAGAGCATACGACTGAAAATCGTAGTGTCCTCGGTTCGATTCCGAGTCTCGCCACTCCACGCGTCTTACTCGAACCCTCGACATGGTGCATGAGGGTTCGAGTGGGACGCGTGCCTGCGTTCCGGCGCTGGTCGGCCCAGGCGCGGGCTTGTTGCTGAGTGCCGGGATCGAGTAGCAGCCCGAAGGATCGGGTGGGCTCGGTGCGGATCGTGTCGTCGGCGTCGAGGTAGATGCGGGTGAAGAACGCCTGATTCGCCATCCGCCGGGTCGTGTCTGACCCGCAGGCGTAGACGGTCTGGCAGTCCCCGGCCAACGCCAAGCACTCCTGGAGGTGGGTCCGGGCTTCGTCGTAGGTGCTGTCGAGGGCATCCAAGCGGGCGGTCACGAGGTCGAGCTGGCGGGCGAGCCGGTCTTGCTCCTCTTTGAGCAGGTCAAGGGGTAGCGCTCCGGCGTAGTGGGCTTGGAGGCTCGCGCGACGCTGGTCTTGGATGCGATCTTTCTCGACGGTGAGCTGATGGCGCTCGGTCTCGCTGGAAGCGTGCAGCGCGGCGAACTCCTCATCGAGCATCCCGAGCATCGCCTTCCTGATGTCGGCGGGTATCTGGATTGTCTTGTAGTGGTCGGCGACGAGCTGCTCCACCTTGTCCACGAGGATCGCGGGGCGGGTGCAGTGGGTCCGCTTGGAATGCCGACCGGCGCAGACGAAGTAGGGGTAGATGTTCCCGCTGCCGCTGCGCGCGTTGGAGATCATCAGCCGCGAGCCGCA
>Ga0335075_10000073_pt1 | contig 205480 bp, 180 predicted proteins | sample Lox_Sample_24_FD_206723 | JGI IMG/M metagenome (GOLD analysis project Ga0335075, IMG submission 206723) | Soil microbial communities from Loxahatchee National Wildlife Refuge, Florida, United States - Lox_Sample_2.4 | ecosystem: Environmental > Terrestrial > Soil > Wetlands | place: USA... | reverse complement strand
GCGCTGGTCGCGGGCGTCCCGGTCGTCGGCCTGCTGGCCTACGTGGCGATCGGCGCCGGGCTGTCGGTCGTGATCCCGCTGGTCTTCCGCGCCGCCGCGGGCGGCGGCGACGCCGGGCCCGCGCTCGCGAGCGTCACGACGACCGGCTACCTCGGCCTGCTCTCCGGCCCGCCGATCATCGGCGCGGTCGCGTCGCTGACCTCGGTGCCGGGCGCGCTCGTCCTCGTCATCGTCGCCGCCGCCGGGATCTGCGCCGGCGCCCCCGCCCTGCGAACCCCGACCCTCGTCCCCGCCTCCGCATGACCGACACCATCGCCATCTCCGCCATCCTCTCCGACCTCGACGGCGTCCTCGTCGACTCCGGCGACGCCATCGAGACCACCTGGGCCACGTGGGCCGTCTCGCGCGGCATCGACCCCGACGCGCTCGCCGGTCGCATCCACGGCCGCCCGGCGGGCGACGTGATCCGCGAGATCGCGCCGCACCTCGACGCCGAGGCGGAGGGCGCGGCGGTCACCCAGATGGACATCGACGGCCCGCCCGCCAAGCTGCTGGACGGCGCGCGCCGCCTGCTCGACGAGGACCTCGGCGTGCCGGTCGCGATCGTGACCTCGTGCCCGGACGCGCTGGCGCACGTGCGGCTGAAGACCGCGGAGCTGCGCGTGCCCGACGTGCTGGTGACCGCCGACCGCGTCGCCAACGGCAAGCCCGATCCCGAGGGCTACCGCCTGGCCGCGACCGAGCTGGGCGTCGACCCGGCGGCGGCCGTCGTCTTCGAGGACGCGCCCGCGGGCATCGTGGCCGCCAAGGCCGCGGGCGCGCGCGTGATCGGCATCACGACCACGCATCCGCGCGCGGAGCTGCTGGAGGCCGGAGCCGACGACACCGCGGCGTCGGTCGCCGACGCGCTGGCGCGCCTGGCGCTCTGAGCCGCGGCGGGCCGAGCCGAGCCGCCAGCGGCCCACCGGCCGCGCCTTCGCCTACAGCCCCAGCTCGTGCCGGTACGTCGACCGGTACTGCTTGCGCGCGTCGAGCACCTTGGTGACGTAGGAGCGCGTCTCGCCGAACGGGATCGCGTCGATGTCCAGGTCCTTGCCCTTGGCGCGCGCGGAGGCGATCCACTTGTCGACGTTGCCCTCCCCCGCGTTGTAGGCCGCGAGCACGAGCGGGACGTCGTTGCCGTAGCGCCGCATCAGGTAGCGCAGGTAGAACGCGCCGTAGGAGATGTTGACCTGCGGCGTGCCGAGGTCCGACGTGCGGAACGCGGTGCCGCCGGACTTCTGGGCGATGTAGTGCGCGGTGGCCGGCGTGAGCTGCATCAGGCCCTCCGCGCCGGCCGACGAGGTGCGGCCGTCGATGAAGTGCGACTCGGCGTAGATCACGCCGGCGATCAGCGCCGGGTCCAGGCCCTTGTCGCGCGCCTGCTGGCGGATGATGTCCTCGTGGCGCAGCGGCAGGGAGATCTCCTTGACCGCGTGGTGGAACGCGGGCCGCAGCATCAGCACCGCGCACAGCGCGAGGCCTGCGGCGGCCAGGATCGCCAGCCCGCGGCGGCGGCGCATCCGCGCCTCGCGACGGCGCCGGTCGGCGATCCGGCGCGACGACGCGGTCGCGGCCGGCCGACGGCGCGGCGCGGAGGTGGCGGTCCGGGTGCTCATCGCGAAGCAGTCAGCTTGCCAAGCACGGAGGACAGTGCGGCCTCCAGGTCAGCTTCCGTACCGTCATTCCGCACCGTGAAGGTCGCACGTTGCGCCTTCTCGTCCTGGGAGAGCTGGCGCGCCGCCCGCTCGTCGACCGCCTCGTGGCCGCGGGCCGCCGCGCGCGCCGCGCGCACCGACTCGTCGGCGACGACCGCGATCGTCGCGTCGTAGATCCCGTCCATCCCGGCCTCGAACAGCAGCGGCGTCTCCACCACCGTCGCCTTCGGCGCCGGGTCGGCGGACTCCTGCTCGACGCGGAACGCCCAGATCCGCTCGCCGACCAAGGGCCACAGCATCTGCTCCAGCCACTCGCGCTCGGCGGGCGCGGAGAACACGTGGCGCGCGATCGCGCCGCGATCGGCGCCGCCGTCGGGCGCGATGACGTCGTCGCCCCAGCGCTCGCGGATCGCGTCCAGCACGCGCTGCGAGCCGTACAGCTCGTGCACGACCGCGTCGCTGGAGATCGTGGCCGCGCCCAGCCGGGCCAGCGCCGCCAGCGCGGTCGACTTGCCCGAGCCCAGCCCGCCGGTCAGGCCGACGAAGGGCACCCGGCCGCGACCGGCCGAAGGGTCTGGGTTGGCGGTCGTCATCGTCCGGTCGTCGTCGTGAAAAGCTCGACGGCCGCACCGGGATCGGTGCGGCCGTCGGATGCAGCGTTGCGCTCGGGAGATGCGGCCAAGCCGCGGCTCCTAGGCCTCCGGCTCGGCGTCGCCCTCGGCGGCCGCGGGCTCCTCGCCCTCGGCCTCGGGAGCGGCCTCCTCGGCGGCGGCCTCCTCGGCGGCGGCCTCCTCGGCCTCGGCGGCCGGCTCCTCGGCGGGAGCCTCCTCCGCGGCGGGAGCCTCCTCCGCGGCGGCGGCCTCCGGCTCGGCGGCCGCGTCGTCGGCGGCCTCCACCGGCAGCTCGGCCTCGACCGTGGCGGCGTCCGCCTCGGCCACCGGAGCGGCGGCGTCGGGGTCGCCCTCGCCGGCGAAGACGTCCTCGGACAGGCCGAGGTCGGCCACGTCGCTGAGGTCGCCGGCACCGGCCACGCCGGCGGCCGCGGCCTCGCCCGGCGTGGGCAGGCCGGCCTCGCGGGCGCGGATCTCGCTCGGCAGGATCTGGCCCTCGACGCGCTTGATCGACAGCGACAGACGGCGGCGCTCGGAGTCGATCTCGAGGATCTTCACACGGACGACGTCGCCCGGCTGGACGACCTCACGCGGGTTCTCCACGTGGTGCGCGGCCAGCTCGGAGATGTGCACCAGGCCCTCGACGCCGTCGAGGATCTCGACGAACGCGCCGAACGTGACGACCTTGGTGACCGTCCCCTCCAGCTCGTCGCCGACGTTGTAGGTGTCGACGACGCGCTGCCACGGATCCTCCTGGGTCTGCTTGAGACCCAGCGAGATGCGCTGGCGGTCGCGATCGATGTCCAGGACCTTGACCTGGACGGTGTCGCCGATGTTGAGGATCTCCGACGGGTGGTTGACGTGCGACCACGACAGCTCGGAGATGTGGATGAGACCGTCGATGCCGTTCAGATCCACGAACGCGCCGAAGTCGACGATGTTCGAGATGACGCCCTCGACGACGAGGCCGGGCTGCAGGCGGTCCAGGATCTCCTGGCGCTGCTCCTTGCGCTCCTCTTCCAGCACGGCCCGTCGCGACAGGACCACATTGTTTCGCGACCGGTTTAGCTCTATAACCTTGCACTCGATCGGCTGGGACATGTACTCGTCCAGGTTCGGAACCCGGCGAATGTCCACCAGCGAGGCGGGCAGGAAGCCGCGGACGCCGAGGTCCACGATCAGGCCGCCCTTGACGACCTCGATGACCGTGCCGGTGACGGGCTGACCCGACTCCGCCGCGGCCTCGATGTTGCGCCAAGCCTTCTCGAAGCGAGCCCGCTTCTTGGAGACGATCAGACGGCCGTCCTGATCCTCCTTGGTGAGGACGAGGGCGTCGACCTCCTCGCCGAGCTCGACCTCGTCGTGCGGATCCACGTTCTTGCGGATCGAAAGCTCGTTGGAGGGGATGACCCCCTCGCTCTTGTAGCCGATGTCGACAAGGACCTCGTCGTTGTCGATGCGGACGACCTTGCCGCTGACGACGTCACCCTCCTCGAAGGGAGAGAACGTGGCGTCATAGTTCGGGACGATGTGACCGTCGATCTCGAGCAGCAGGCCGTCGCTGCCCTCGACGATCTTCGCCTCGGGGGTAGGTGAAATGGTCTGGGTCATGTGCGACCAGGGAGGGTAGCGCGAAACGGCACTTGGCCGCCGACCGAGTCTTCCCGCGCGAGGGACGGCTACGATCGCCAGCGCATGCCCGTTCGCGCGACGAAGAGAGGGGCCGAGCGCACGCCGCTGGCCGGGGACCACGACGTCATCATCTGTGGCGCGTCCTTCGCGGGCCTCGCCGTGGCGCGGGAGCTGGCGGGCAGCGGGGCCGACGTGCTCGTCGTGGACCGCTACGAGATCGGCGAGCGGCAGACCAGCGCCTGCGCGGCGCCGACCGAGTGGCTGGCCAACCTCGGCCTGGAGGCGTCGGTCCGCCAGACCTTCCGCGACCTCGTCGTCCACCGCCCGTCCGGCAAGGCCTACCGCTGGACGCTGCCGTGGTCGTTCTCGACCTTCGACTACCGCCTGCTGTGCGCGCTGCTGGCCGAGCAGGGCGACTTCACCTTCGACACCGCGAAGGTCGACGGCATCACGCGCGGCGGCGCGATCCACACCGTGCACACCGACCGCGGCGACCTGCGGGCGCCGCTGGTCGTCGACGCGCTCGGCTGGCGCCGGGTGCTGAGCGAGACGCCCGACGCGATCCAGCCGCCGAACGCGCGCCTGTCGCGCGGCCTGGAGGTCCACCCGCCGGCCACCGGCGAGGACCTCGAGCTGTGGCTGGACCCCAAGTACATCGGCCCCGGCTACTCGTGGGCGTTCCCCGCGGGCGACGAGGTCCGCACCGGCGTCGGCTCCTTCGACCCGCACCTGCACGTCAAGGACCCGACCGTCGCGCTGGCCACCGACCTCGGCATCGGCACCGAGGGCGGCTACCAGGGCAACTGGATCCCCCACCGCCTGCGACCCGCCACCGGCGCCGGCGTCTTCTTCGTCGGCGACAGCGCCGGCCACTGCCTGCCGACCACGGCCGAGGGCATCCGGACGGCGCTGTACTTCGGCCTGGCCGCCGGGCGCGAGCTGCGCCGCGTGATCGAGGGCCGCCAGACGCGCGAGCAGGCGCTGGCGCGCTACGGCTCGTTCAGCGAAGACCACCGCTGGGCGTTCGACTGGCTCTGGCGCGTGCAGTGCCTGGTCTCCGGGATCAACAGGTACCCGGCGATGGACACCGCGTTGAACGTCATGAGCCGCCCGAAGCTCATCCGCTGGGCGTTCACGCACTACCTCGACATCGCCCCGCCGTCGTTCGCGCTGCAGGGCGCGCGGCCGTTCACCCGGCCGGCCGCGCTCCCGCTGGCCGCCTAGCCCTCAGAACCCACGCCGCTCGCGGGCGTGGACGAGCCGCGGGTCCCGGTCGTCGCGCCGTCGGCGGCCGGACGTGACCGCGCGCAGGATCCACAGCGCCACCAGCACGGCGACCGCGACCGTGAGCGGGAGCACGTCGCCGGGCGAGAACGCGCCGAGCGCCGCGAAGAACGCGTAGGCGGCGATCACGCCGATCGCCAGGACCCAGAACAGGTCGATCGCGGTCCGCCCCGCCTGGGGATGGTCACGGATCGGGTGCGGGACCCGCACGGCAGCCATGGACTCGGCACCTCCTGGACGGACTCGGCGACGGTTCGTGACGATCGTAACGATCCCGCCGGTCCTCGTTCAAGGTCCGAGGTTCCACCGATGCGCTGACGATCGGCACCGATCACCGTGAGGCGCCATGCGCCGTCCGCTCGCCGTCGTGCTCCCCGCCGTCCTCGTCCTCGTCGCCGCGCCGCCCGCCGCGCGCGCGGCCTCCTCCGACCTCACGATCGACGACCGCGCGCTCGGCCACGCCGGGACGTGGGCGAAGGTCGCCTCCGCCAAGGCCAAGGGCCGGACGCTGCTGAAGGCGACGCGCAAGGGCGCGACCCTGACCGCCAAGACGAAGGCGAAGGCCGGCGGCGCGGTCGTCGTGCAGGTCGGCCAGGGGCGCGGGACCGTGGCGATCGCGGTGAACGGCAGGCGCGCGCGGACGGTGGCGACCGCGGCGCGGAGGACCGCGTTCAAGACCTACGCCTTCAGCGGCAAGGGCACCGTGAAGCTCACGGTGACCAAGGCGGGCAAGGGCGTCTACGTGGACGCGGTCGTGCTGAAGGGCCTGGGCAGGGCGACGGGCACGGGGTCCTCGCCCGCGGGCTCGGGCGGCGCCGGCGCGGGCGGCGCGGCGTCGCCGTCCGGGCCGGGCGGGATCGGCTCTGGCGGCGGCGCGGCGGCGCTCCCGCCCCTGGCCGGAGGACCGCTCGCGCAGGTCGACACCGACGCCGCCGGCAACGGCGGCAACGGCGGCGACGTGACCACGGTCGCGGTCTCCCCCGACGGCCGGCACGTGGCCTTCTGGTCGCCGGCGACCAACCTCGTGCCCGGCGTGGCCAACGGCGTCCAGCACCTCTACCTCAAGACGTTGGCCACCGGCGCGATCCGCGTGCTGGACGCGGCGCAGGACGGCACGCTGTCCAACGACGTCTCGTCCGACAGCGGCGCGCACGCGCTCGCCTGGAAGCCGGACTCCAACGAGGTGCTCTTCACCTCCGGCGCCACGAACCTCGGCCCGGACGTGTCGGGCCTCTCGGCGCCGTACCTGTACGCCAAGGAGATCGACGACAACTCGGTCGGCCTCCTGGCCGAGAAGGCCACCAGCAACGCGGCCTGGTCGCCGGACGGCAAGAAGATCGCCTACGGGTCCAGCGGCGACTACTGCTTCCCGGCGCAGTCGCCGTGCACGAGCACGTCGGTCAGCGACTCCAAGCTGTACGTGCTGGACCTGACGACGTTCAAGCACATCCCGGTCAGCGCGACCCAGTCGGGCGTGCAGCCGGTCGTCAACGGCGGCCCCAACGGCAGCTACCACCCGGTCTGGTCCCCGGACTCGACCAGGGTCGCCTTCGAGTCCGACAGCCCGCAGCTCGTCCCCAACGACACCAACACCGCCACCGACGTCTTCGTCAAGGACATCACCTCGCTGGCCATCGCGCGGGTGTCGGTCACCGCCGCGGGCAGCCAGGCCAACGCCTCCAGCGAGTGGCCGGCGTGGTCGCCCGACGGCACCCGCATCGCCTTCGACTCCAAGGCCGACAACTTCGTCGCAGGCGACAACAACTCGGGCGAGGACGTCTTCGTCAAGGAGCTGGGCACCGGCGCGGTGAGCGCGATCTCGGCCGAGCCGTCGGGCGAGTTCAAGCTGTTCTCGCACCGGATCCCGAAGTGGTCCCCGGACGGCACCCGGATCGCGTTCAACTCCAAGTCGGTGGACCTGATCCCCGGCTACGTGGACAGCAACCAGCGCGAGGACGTCTACGTCCGCGACCTGCGGACCGGCACGTTCCAGGTCGTCTCGGCGCGGGCCGACGGCGTCATCGGCAACGGCGACTCGACCCAGTGGAGCGTCCTCGGCTCGACCGGCGGCTGGCTGCCCGACGGCCACGGGCTCGTCTTCCTGTCGCGGTCGACGAACTTCTCGGCCGACGGCAACGCCTTCAACGAGAGCGTGTTCGTGAAGTCCGGGCTCTAGTTGCGCACGACCAGCAGCACTCCGGCCGCGAGCAGCACGATGCCCAGCACGCGCGCCGGCGTGATCACCTGCTGCTGGACGCCGAACCAGCCGAACTGGTCGATCAGCACGGCGACGGTCAGCTCGCCGGCGATCGTCGCGGCGATCACGCCGCCGGTGCCCAGCGAGCGGACGCTGACCAGCGCGGTCGTCACGTAGCCCGCGCCGAGGACGCCGCCGGTGAGGTAGATCGCGTTGACCTCGCCGACGTGCCCGATCCGGCCCAGGCCGCCGCGCGCCAGCGCCGCGGCGACGAACAGCACGACGGTCCCCACGGCGAACGAGACGAACGCGCCCTGCAGCGCGCCGACCGCGTGGCCGAGCCGCGAGTTGATCGGCGACTGCAGCGCGATGAAGCCCCCGGCGATCACCATCAGGACCGCCGCGACGCCACGGTCCATCGCGCTACTTCGCCTCCAGCCAGGTGATCCCCACGCCGCCCTCGACGGCCAGCGGCGGCGTGCGGTCGCCCCACGGCGCGAGCATCTCGCGCTCGGCCAGCGCCTTGACCTGCTCGGCCTCCTCGGGCGGGCCCTCGAACAGCAGCTCGTCGTGGATCGTGAGGATCATCCGCGTCTTCAGCCCGGACGCCTTCAGCGCGTTGTGCGCGCCGATCATCGCTAGCTTCATGACGTCGGCCGCCGTGCCCTGGATGACCGTGTTGACCGCCAGGCGCTCGCCGAGCGTGCGCACCTGGTAGTTGCGCGCCCGCAGCTCGGGGATCTGGCGGCGGCGGCCGAAGAGCGTCGTGACGTATCCGCGCTCCTTGGCCTCCTCGATCGTCGTCGTCATGAACGCGTGCACGCGCGCGAAGCGCTCCAGGTAGGCGTCGATGAACGACTTGGCCTCCTCGCGCGCGATGTTGAGGCGGTCGGCCAAGCCGTAGTCGCTCAACCCGTACACGATGCCGTAGTTGATCATCTTGGACTTGGAGCGGTCCATCGGCGTCAGCTCCTCCGGCGGCTTGCCGAAGACCTGCGACGCGGTCGCGGTGTGGACGTCCTCGCCCTTGACGAAGATCTCCTTGAGCACCGCCTCGTCGGCGATGAAGGCCATCACGCGCAGCTCGACCTGGGAGTAGTCGACGCTGACCAGCACGTTGCCGGGCGCCGCCTCGAAGCAGCCGCGGATCTCGCGGCCCAGCTCGGTGCGGACCGGGACGTTCTGCAGGTTGGGGTTGATCGACGCCAGGCGGCCGGTCGTGGCCGCGGCCTGCACGAACGTGGTGTGGATCCGCGCCTCGTCGTCGGTCAGCGACGGCAGGACGTCGAGGTAGGTCTTCATGAGCTGGTTGAGCTCACGCCAGCGCTCGATCTTGGGGACGATCGGATGCTCGTCGCGGATCGCCTGCAGGACGCGCGCGTCGGTCGAGAAGCCGGTCTTGCCGCGGCGCTTGCGCGACAGCTTCAGCTTGTCGAACAGGATCGCGCCGAGCTGCTGGGGCGAGCCGATCGTGAACTCCTCGTCGGCCAGCGCGAAGATGTCGCGCTGCAGGTCGGCGATCTCGTCCACGACCCGCGTCCGGATGCCCGCCAGGCGCTCCTTGTTCAGCCGGACGCCCGCCAGCTCCATGTCGCGCAGCACCGGGACCAGCGGCAGCTCGACCTCGTCCATCAGCCCGGTGAGGCCGCGGTCGTCGAGCTGCTCGCGCTGCCAGGCGGTGAGCGCCTGGATGAGCGCGGCGTCGGCGGCCAGCGCGGGCGTGCCGTCGTCGGCCTTCAGCCCGCGCTCCTCGCAGATCTCGGCGAACGGGAAGCCGCGGCGCGCGGGCTCCAGCAGGTAGGCGGCCAGCAGCGTGTCGTGCGTGAGGTTGGCCGGGATCGACCCCCACGCCTTGGCGTCGTGGGCGACGACCGGGCGGTCGCCGAGCGCGGCGACCAGCTCGGCCGGGTCGGCGACCGTGCCGAAGATGGCCTCCTCCCCCACGATCGCGCCGAACCGCCAGTTGGGCTCCTCGGCCAGCAGCTGGCCCTCGGCGGGCTCGGGCGCGACGAACGCGATCGCGATCTCCTGGTCGGCCCCGCCGCCGCCCAGCGCGCGGACCTCGGCGGGCGTGCCCTCCCGCGCGCGCACGCGGACCGTGGCGGCCTCGACCGGGATCGAGGACGGGACGCCGGCGACGTCGTCGGCGGCCAGCGCCTCCTCCAGGCGCGCGAGCGGGGCGCGCAGCTCGAACTGGCGGAAGACGTCGCGCAGCCGGGAGCGGTCGGGCTCGCGGGCGGCCTCGGCGGCCGGGTCGACGTCGACCGGGACGTCGCGCATGATGGTGGCCAACTGCTTGGACAGCCGCGCGTCGTCGGCGTGGTTGGTCAGGTTCTCCTTGCGCTTGGCGCCGGAGATCTGGTCGACCGACGCCAGGACCGTCTCGAGGTCCTTGAACTTGTCGAGCAGCTGCGCGGCCGTCTTGTCGCCGATGCCCGGGACGCCGGGGATGTTGTCCGACGTGTCGCCCTTCAGGCCGTAGAAGTCGGGGATCTTCTCGGGCGGCAGGCCGTAGCGGTCGATGACCGCCTGGTAGTCATACAGCTTGGTGTCGGTGATCCCGCGGCCGGTCGCCATCACGCGGACCTTCGAGTCCGGGTCGATCAGCTGGAAGATGTCGCGGTCGCCGGTGACGATCACCACCGGCACGTCCTGCGCGCGCGCCTTCTCGGCGATCGAGGCGATGACGTCGTCGGCCTCGTAGCCGTCGACCGACACGTTCTTGTAGCCGAACGCCTCGACCAGCGGCGCGAGGTGCGGCCACTGCTCGCGCAGCAGGTCCGGGCGCGACTGGCGCGTGGACTTGTAGTCGGCGCTGACGTCCTTGCGCCCCGAGTGGCCGGCGTCCCAGACCACGATCGTCGGCTTCTGGCCGTGCTCGGTCAGCAGCTTCACCAACATGGAGGCGAACCCGAAGATCGCGTTGGTCGGCATGCCCGTGGAGGTCGCGATCGACTCGGGCAACGCGAAGAACGCCCGGTACGCGAGGGAGCTGCCGTCGATCAGGTAGAGCTCGTCGTGGCCATTGGAGGACATCGACTGTGACCCTATCGTCGCGCGGGCGGCGAGCTAAGGCAGCGGAGCGACGCGGACCTGCGGGAGACCGACCGGCGGAACGTCGGCCCAGGCGACCGTGTCGCCCGCGACGCCGAAGCCCACGGGGCAGGCCGCCGGGTCGACGCGCCGGGGCGGGACGGCGATCGTCCCGTCGGGCAGCGTCGCCAGGGTCGGGACCGCGTGTCGCCAGAGGTCCGAGGCCATCCGCGCGTCGGCCGTGGTCCGGCGGCCGTCGGGCCCGACGCGGGCCAGGGCGAGCGAGGAGCCGAGGACGACCGCCGCCGTCGGCGCGGCCGCCTCGGCGTCGGAGCAGCAGCCGCGTGCGGCGCGCGCGGTCGCCGCCGCGCTGGCCGGCCGCGCGGGCTCGGCGTGCGCGGGCTGGACCTGCGCGGCCGGGGCGAGCGTCGTGGCGAGCGCGATCGGCACGAGCGCGCATGTCCGGTGGAGCCTCCTCACCGGAGCGAGCGTAGACGCCGTCGCGGTCGTCCAGGACGCCCGGCCCAGCTGCCATACAAGTACGCAGCCTCCCTGGCCGTCGTGGCGGCGGATTCCGTCGTATTGTGCGGTCCCGATGTCGTCCTCCCCGTCCGCCCAGTACAGCCTCACGATCCGCGTCGAGATCGCCGACCGGCCCGGGATGCTCGGGCTGGTAACGAGCGCGATCGGCACGGCGGGCGGGTCGATCGGGTCGATCGACCTGGTCGAGGTCAAGGAGGACGTGCTGCTGCGCGACATCACGGTCGACGCGACCGGCGCCGAGCACTGGGACGTGATCACGGCCGCGCTGGACGCGATCGACGGCGTGACCGTCGTCGACACGACCGACCGCACGTTCCTGCTGCACATCGGCGGCAAGATCGAGCAGGCCAACAAGTCGCCGCTGAAGACGCGCGCGGACCTCTCGATGGCCTACACGCCGGGCGTCGCGCGCGTGTGCACCGCGATCCACGAGGACCGCGACAAGGCGTTCCAGTACACGATCAAGCGCAACACGGTGGCCGTCGTCTCCGACGGCACCGCGGTCCTCGGCCTCGGTGACATCGGCCCGGAGGCCGCCATGCCGGTCATGGAGGGCAAGGCGATGCTCTTCAAGGAGTTCGCCAACGTCGACGCGTTCCCGATCTGCCTGAACACCAAGGACCCCGACGAGATCGTCTCGATCGTCAGGGCGATGGCGCCGACCTTCGGCGGGATCAACCTGGAGGACATCTCCGCCCCGCGCTGCTTCGAGATCGAGGACCGGCTGAAGGCCGAGCTCGACATCCCGGTCTTCCACGACGACCAGCACGGCACCGCGATCGTCACGATGGCCGCGCTGATCAACGCCTGCAAGCTGACCGGCAAGTCGCTGGCCGACCTGCGCGTGCTGATCATCGGCCTCGGCGCCGCGGGGGTCGCGGTCACCAAGATCCTCATGGAGGCCGGCGTCCGCCACATCATCGGCGCCGACTCGCGCGGCGTGCTGAGCGTCGACCGCGGCGACTACCAGGACGGCTCGATGCCGCCGATCAAGCGCTGGTACGCGGAGTCGACGAACCCGGACCGCCTCGGCGGCACGCCCGCGACGGTCATCGACGGCATCGACCTGCTGATCGGCCTGTCGGGCGCCAAGGTCTTCCCCGCCGACGCGCTGGCGCGGATGAACAGCGACGCCATGGTCTTCGCGATGGCCAACCCGACGCCCGAGGTCTCCCCCGAGGAGGCCGCGCCCTACGCGCGGATCGTCGCGACCGGCCGCAGCGACTACCCCAACCAGATCAACAACGTGCTCGCGTTCCCGGGCATCTTCCGCGGCGCGCTGGACGTGCGCGCGCCGCAGATCACCGAGCCGATGAAGATGGCCGCCGCCCGCGCGATCGCCGACATCGTCCCCGAGTCCGAGCTGCGCGAGGACTACATCATCCCGTCGGTGTTCAACCGCGACGTGGCGCCCGCGGTCGCCGAGGCGGTGTCCGCCGAGGCGCGCCGCGCCGGCGAGGACCGCGCCGGGGACACGATCGGCTTCGCCGCGATGGACATCGAGCAACTGCGCAACTGACACGCGAAGCCCAGCTTCCGCCGCGATGGACATCGAGCAGCTGCGCAACTGATCGCTGCGCGGCCGCGGGCCGTAGGTGATGGAGATGAACGTCACCGTCACCGGCGCCACCGGCCTCGTCGGCCGCAAGCTCGTCCTCGCGCTGCGCGACCACGGCGAGGACGTCACCGTGCTGTCGCGCTCGCCCGAGAAGGCGCAGGCCTCGTTGGGCGTGGCCGCCGTCGCCTGGGATCCGCTGTCGGGCCCCGCGCCCGCCGAGGCGCTGGCGGGCCGCGACGCGGTGGTGCACCTGGCGGGCGAGCCGGTCGCCCAGCGCTGGAACGCCGACGTCAAGCGGCGCATCCGCGAGAGCCGCGAGACCGGGACGCGCAACCTCGTCGCCGGCCTGGCCGCGCTCGACGACGCGCGGCGCCCGCGGGCGCTCGTCAGCTCCAGCGCCGTCGGCTACTACGGCAAGCACGGCGACGAGCGCGTCCCCGAGTCGGCGCCGCCCGGCTCGGACTTCCTGGCGGAGGTCTGCGTGGCCTGGGAGCGCGAGGCCGACGCGGCCGCCGCCCACGGCCTGCGCGTCGCGAAGATCCGCACCGGCGTCGTGCTCGACCGGTCCGGCGGCGCGCTGAAGACGATGCTCCCGCCGTTCCGCCTCGGCGTCGGCGGCCCGGTCGCCGGCGGCGACCAGTACCTGCCGTGGATCCACGTCGACGACCTCGTCGGCCTCTACCTCCGCGCGCTGACCGACGCCTCGTGGTCCGGCGCCTACAACGGCGCGGCGCCCGAGCCCGTCACCAACAAGGCCTTCAGCAAGGCGCTCGGCCGCGCGCTGCGCCGCCCCGCCTTCGCGCCCGTCCCGGCCTTCGCGATCCGCCTGCTCTACGGCGACATGGCCGAGATCGTCACCGAAGGCCAACGCGCCGTGCCCGAGCGCCCGCTCGCGCAGGGCTTCGCGTTCGCCCACGCGGACCTGGACGCCGCGCTGGCCGACGCGCTGAGGTGACCGCCGCGGCCCGGGGCGCCGCGTTCAGACCGACGTGGGCTCCTCGCCCTCGTTCGCCGCGTCACGCCGGCGCTTCTGCATCCACGGCGAATCGGGCTTGGGCGGCACGATCAGCCAGATGACCACGCCGATGGCCGAGAGGATCAGGCCGCAGCCCAGGCCCCACTTCTCGCCGTAGCCCTTCCGCTTGGACAGCTCGGACGCGCCCCAGGCGGAGGCGAGCCAGAGGTAGAGCAGCCAGAAGGCCTTGGAGCCGAAGGCGGCGGTGATCAAGGCGATGGTCATGGCTCAGGCTCCCAGGTACGCGGCCTTGACGCGGTCGTCGGTGCGCAGCGCCGACGAGCTGTCGGTCAGCGCCACCGACCCGGTCTCCAGCACGTAGCCGCGCGAGGAGACGTCGAGGGCGTAGTTGGCGTTCTGCTCCACGAGCAGAATCGTCACGCCCTGCTCGTTGATCTCCCGGATGATCTCGTAGATCTTGTCCACGATCACCGGCGCGAGGCCCAGCGACGGCTCGTCCAGCAGCAGCAGCGTGGGCTGCGCCATCAGCGCGCGGCCCATCGCGAGCATCTGCTGCTCGCCGCCGGACATCGTCCCCGCCTTCTGCTTCTCGCGCTCCTTCAGGCGCGGGAACAGCTCGAAGACGCGCTCGATGTCGGCGCGGATCCCGTCGGCGTCGCGGCGCGTGAAGGCCCCCATGTCGAGGTTCTCGCGCACGCTCATGCGCGGGAAGATCCGCCGGCCCTCCGGCGAGTGCGCGATCCCCATCGCCGCGACCTGATGGCCGGGCAGGCCGGTGATGTCCCGGCCCTGGTAGACGATCTTGCCGGTGCGCGGCGGCACGATCCCCGAGATCGAGCGCAAGGTGGTGGTCTTCCCGGCGCCGTTGGAGCCGATCAGCGTGACGACCTCGCCCTCGTAGACCTCCAGCGAGATCCCCTTCAGCGCCTGGATCGCGCCGTAGTAGGTCTGGATGTCCTCGACCCGCAGGACCGGCTTGGTCTTGCCGTCGCCGTCGATGCCGGGCGTGGTAGCGGGCGCTTGCGGTGTCGTGCTCATCAGGCCTGGCTCCCGAGGTAGGCCTCGATCACCCGCGGGTTCTCGCGCACCTCTTGCGGCGTGCCCTCCGCGATCTTCTCGCCGTGGTCGAGCACGGTGATGTGGTCGCTCACGTTCATGATGACCTTCATGTCGTGCTCGATCAGCAGGATCGAGATGTCCTGCTCGGTGCGCAGCTTCTCCATCAGCCGGCGCAGCTCCTCGGACTCCTTGGCGTTCATGCCCGCCGTCGGCTCGTCCAACAGCAACAGCTTGGGCTCGGACGCCAGCGCGCGGGCGATCTCCAGCCGCCGCTGGTCGCCGTAGGGCAGGTTCATGGCCAGCTCGTCCTTGCGCTTGAGCCCGACGAGCTCCAGCAGCTCCCGCGCGCGCTCGCGGCCGGCCTTCTCCTCCCGGCGCACGAACGGCGTGCGCAGGACCATCCCGGTCACCCGGGCGCGGAGCCGCGGGTGCATGCCGACCTGGACGTTCTCGGTCGCGGTCATCGTCCGGAACAGCTTGATGTTCTGGAACGTGCGCGCGACGCCGGCGCGGGTGACGATGTCCGGCCGCTTGGCGGTGATGTCGACGCCGTCGAAGCTGACGCGGCCGGTCGTCGGCCGGTACAGGCCCGTCAGGCAGTTGAAGAACGTGGTCTTCCCCGCCCCGTTGGGGCCGATGAGCGACACGATGGCCTTGTGCGGCACGACGAAGTTGACGTCGTTGACCGCCACCAGGCCGCCGAACACCTTCGAGATGCCGGCGGCGTCCAGCAGGACGTCCTCCGGCGCGACGTCGACGGCGACCTTGTCGACCGCGGTGATCTGATCGCTCACTGTCGCACCTCGTACATCTGGGACATGTCGCCGACGGCCGCGGCCTCTTCCGCGCCCTCGATCTCGGACTCGTGCAGCTCCAGCCGCCTTCGACCGGACGGGATCAGGCCCTCGGGCCGCAGCACCATCATCACCAGCAGGAAGAACCCGAAGATGCCGAACGAGATCGACGTCACGTCGAACCCGAGCGGGCCGGACAGGTTGTTCAGCTGCGGCAGGCCGTAGCGGTTCATCATCGACAGCGCGACGGCGCCGACGATCACGCCCCAGATGTTGCCCATGCCGCCGACGATGACCATCGCCAGGATGAACACGGAGAAGCCGAACTCGAACTGGTCGACGTTGACCGTGTTGTTGTAGGAGCCCAAGAACACGCCCGCGAAGCCGCCGAACGCGGCGCCGATCGCGTAGGCCCACAGCTTGGTCCGCACGAGGTTGACGCCCATCGACGCGGCGGCGACCTCGTCCTCGCGCACCGCGATCCACGCGCGGCCCAGGCGCGAGTCGCGCAGCCGGCGGTTCACGAAGACCGTGAACACGACCATGCCGAGCGCCACCCAGTACGCGGGTTTGAGGTTCTGGTCCGTGTAGAGGATGTCGTGCGACCAGGGCAGGTTGATGGTGTCGATCGGCGTGATGCCCTGGCGGCCGTGCGAGAAGTCGGTCGAGCCGATGCCGAACAGGCCGCTCGTCGAGTTCTCGAAGATGCGCGGCACGATCTCGCCGAAGGCCAGCGTGACGATGGCCAGGTAGTCGCCGCGCAGGCGCAGCGTCGGCGCGCCGAGCAGCACGCCCCACAGCGCCGTGATCGCCATCGCGATGAAGATCACGATGAAGAAGTTGATGTGGATCCCCGCGATGTCCAGCCTGCCGCCGTCGAGCTTGGGCTGGAACGTCGAGCGGTCCGACACCAGGATGTGGATGCCCTTGCCGCCGTTGACGTTCGGGAACTGCTGGCTGCCGAACCAGCCGATGACGAAGGCGCCGATCGCGTAGAACGCGACGTAGCCGAGGTCGAGCAGGCCGGCGAAGCCGACCACGATGTTCAGGCCCAGCGCCATGATCACGTAGGCCAGCGTCTGGATCGACGCGTCGAGCAGATCGCCCGAGCCGATCAGCAGCGGGAAGGCGATCGCGGCCACGAGCGCCGCGAGCATCCACGCGGTCGGCGGAAGGACCCGCGTGAAGGAGCCCCAACGGGTGCGCAGGTCGGTCATCCCTCTCGCGTCTCCTCGCCGAAGAGGCCCTGGGGACGGAAGACCATCACCAGGATCAGGATCCCGAACACCACGGCGGGCGTCCACTCCTCGCCGAGCGGCAGGCCGAGGAAGTTGCCGCCGTCGGAGACGGCCTGGATCACGCCGATGATGAGGCCGCCCGCCACCGCGCCCTTGAGGTTGCCGATGCCGCCCATGACCGCCGCCGTGAAGGCGATCAGCCCGGCCGTGAAGCCCATGTTGAAGCGGACGGTCAGGTTGTAGAGCGCGTAGATCAGGCCCGCCGCGCCGGCCATCGCGCCGCCGAGCAGGAAGGTCAGGCTGATCGTCCGGTCCACGTTGATGCCCATCAGGCGGGCCGCGTCCGGATCCTGCGCGGTGGCGCGCATCGCCTTGCCGTGCTTGGTCGTGTTCACGAACCACAGCAGCGCGACCAGCAGCGGGACCGTGATGATCACCGCGAAGACGTCGGAGTGCAGGATGTCGACGTCGAAGACCGTGAAGTACTTGGAGTGGGAGCCGATGAGGTCCGGCACCTGGTCGGGCGTCGGGCGCCACAGCAGGCCCACGTTCTGCAGGATGAAGCTCATGCCGATCGCGGTGATCAGCGGCGCGAGCTTCGGCGCGCCTCTGAGCGGCCGGTAGGCCGCGCGCTCGATCAGCACGTTGAGCGTCGCGCTCGCGGTCATCGCGAGCAGGAGGAAGACGACGATCGAGACGACGATCAGCGCCAGGCCCGTGTCGGCGGTGACGCCGAAGGTCTGCCACAGCGACAGCGACACGAACGCGCCGATCATGAACACCTCGCCGTGGGCGAAGTTGATCAGCTCGACGATGCCGTAGACCAGCGTGTACCCCAGCGCGATCAGCGCCCAGACCATGCCGTTGGAGAGGCCGGTCTTGACGTTGTCGAGCGTCGCGGTGGGCTCGTAGATGAACTGCGCCACCAGCGCGCCGAACAGCAGCAGCGGCAACGCGTAGGCGTTGAGGATGTCGCCCACCTTGCGCGCCGGAGGCGGCGCGGAGGCGGTCTCGGTGATGGATGCGGCTTCCATGGTGTGGGGCTCCTCGGAAGGCGGCGGCCCCGCCGGTCGGGGCGTCACGCCCCGACCGGCGGACTCCGCGAGGCCTCAGGAGGTCTTGGCCTTGATCACCTTGTTGAACACGAGCTTGCCGTTCTTGACGGTGTCTCCGCCGTAGTCCGACAGCGTCGTGTCGCCGTTCTGGTCGATCGAGTACGTGCCCAGCACCGACTCACGGTTCTTGATCTTGTAGAAGGCGTCGATGACCGCCTGGCGGTCGTTGCCCTTGTCCCCGGCGTTCTTGATCGCCTCGAGCACGACGCTCATCGCCTCGTACCCGTAGATCGCGTACGCCTCGGGATCCGTGCCGTACTTCGCCTTGTAGTCCTTGAAGAAGTCCTGCCCCGCCGCGGGGTAGAGCTTCGGATCGAGGGTCGGGTTGGTGATGTACGTCTGCTTCTCGGCCTTGGAGCCGATCTTCGTCGTGAAGGGCGACTCCGCGACGCCGTCGGGGCCGAACAGCTTGGCGCTCGGCATCGTGGCGTTGAGGTCCTTCCACAGCTGCACCGCGTTGTTCTGCGTGATGCCGCCGAAGAAGATGCAGTCGGCGCCCTTGGACTTGATCGACTGGGCCAGCGCGCGGTAGTTCGCGGCCTTCGGGTCGATGCCGTCGTTGCCGAGGACCGTCAGGCCCTGGGCCTTGGCGATCGGCACGACCTGGTCGGCGAGGCCCTTCCCGTAGACCTCCTTGTCGTTCAGGATGTACAGCTTGCTGCAGCCGTTGTCCTTCTGGTAGGTCACCTGGGCGGCGGCCTGGATGTGGTCCGCCGGGACGACGCGGCCGAACGTCCGCTTGCCCGTCGGGTAGTACTTGTCCGGCTCGCCCTTGTCGGCACCCTGGGAGCGCGTCAGGCCGACGGCCGTGTTGGACGGCGACACCTGCAGGATCCCGGCCTCGTTGAGGATCGGGAGCGAGATGGCGGTCGCGCCGGAGTTGAACTCGCCGATGTAGGCGATCGTGGACTTGTCCTGCGCGGCCTTGCGGGCGTCCGACGACGTGGCGCCCGGCTCCCACTTGCCGGCCGCCGCGGTGGCGTCGTCCAGCTTCTTGAACGTGATGGTGAACTTGCCGGCCTTGTTGCCGGCCTTCTCGAGCGCGAGCTGCTCGCCATCGTTGACGGACATGGACTGCGGACGAGAATCGCCCTGGAGCGGGAGACTCGAGTAGATGGTCAGGTTGGTGGCGCCCGACGAGCTCCCCGAGCTCGACGTGGACGACCCACCTCCGGCGTTGTCGTCATCGGAGCTGCCGCACGCGGCGACTCCGAAGGACAACGCGGCCAGCAGGCAGCTGCCTGCTGCCAGATGACGTACGCGCAACGTGGTCCCCTCCTCAAGGGATCGATTCCGGAGAAGGGCGAGTCTAAACAGGACTCATGACGCCGCGCAATGGTCACCCCCGCACACCACAACGTGGAGATGTTGGTTGACCACCATATGAGCACCACCGGTTTCCGGCACGCCGCCCGCGGGCGGCGGCCCCGCGCTAGCCGCGGTGGCGCTTGGAGGGGTTGTACTTCGACAGCGTGTGAACCGTGATCGCGATGATCATCAGCAGCCCGGCGAGCAGGAAGCTGTCCAGCGCCTTGGCGCCCAAGGCCCACAGGGTGAGCCAGAGGCACAGCGAACCGGTGATGGCGTACGCGAGTCCCATGTCGGCGCGGATGTTATCTCTCTAGGCCGCGAGATGACGTGTGGCCGGGTCGTAGCGCGCGGCGGGCGTTGTCCGATGGTGGACGCCGCCGACCCAGCGGTCCAGCGGAGCGAGCAGCGCGGCGGCGTCGGCCTCCCCCGCGAGGACCGCGCGGCCGTCGCCGGCCAGCGCGTAGGTGCCGTCGGCGCCGATCGTCAGCAGCCGGGGCGCGAGGCGGCCCGCGCGCCACCAGAGCGTCGAGTCGCCGAAGAACGGCCGCTCCTCGCGCGCGCCGACCGCGGTGAACAGCGCCCGCGGGTGCAGCGGGCCGCCCTGCAGCGCCTCGAGGATCTGGCGCTCGGTCCGGCTGAGGCCGTCGGTGGTGGCGGGATGCTCCTCCAGCAGGCGGTGCAGCGCGGCGGCGAGGTGCGGCAGGTTGGCCGGCGGTCGCTCGGTCAGGCGCTGGGAGGCGTCCTGGACGGCGCGCGGGTCGGGCGCGGTGACGGCGGCCCAGGCGCGTGCGGCGGTCGCGTGGTCGTCGGCGCCCAGCGAGCCGGCGCGGGCGAGGCGGTCGCGCAGGAACGTGCGCGGGCCGCGCGGCAGGTGGACGAGCTGGACCGGGCCGAGCGGGCGCGAGCGGCGCAGCGCGCCCTCCCCCGTCGCCAGGCGGTCGAGGATCTGGACGAGCTGGAGCTGGTCGTAGAGGTCGTCCTCGAACCAGAGGACCAGCTTGGTGGAGAAGTCGACGGCGTCCAGCCGGGCGTCGCGCGCGGCGAGGCGGGCGCGCGTCTCCGTGAAGGACGACGCCAGGCCGGCGTCGGCCAGGAAGCGGGCGCGGGTCTCGCGCAGCGCCGCGGGCGGTTGGGGGAGGACCGGGCCCTCGTGCAGGACGTCGTCCCAGGTCAGGACCTCCTGGCCGAGGGTCTTCAGGTCCCGCGCCGCCTCCGTGCCGTTGGTGACGTGCAGGACCGCCATGGCCGCTCAGGCCACGAGCGCGGCGGAGAACCCCTCGACGAGCGCGCGGACGGCGGCGGGCGGGTCGTCGGACTCGGCGGCGGCGCGGACGAGCCGGCTGCCGACGATGACGCCGTCGGCGCCGGAGGCCGCGGCCTGCGCGGCCTGCTCGGGGTTGCCGATGCCGAAGCCGAGCGCGACGGGGACGTCGGTCGCGGCCTTGGCGCGGGCGACCAGCGTGCCGAAGGTCTCCGACAGCGCGGCGCGCTCGCCGGTCGTGCCGACGACCGAGACGGTGTAGACGAAGCCGCGGGCGCGGGCGCCGATGCGGGCCATGCGGTCGTCGGGCGTGGTCGGCGCGACGAGCGGGACGAGCGCGAGGCCGGCGGCGTCGCAGGCGGCCAGGACCTCGTCGGACTCCTCCAGCGGGAGGTCGGGGACGATCAGCCCGGAGGCGCCGGCGTCGGCGAGCTTGCGGGCGAAGACGTCGGCGCCGCGCGCGAGCACGAGGTTCGCGTACAACATCATGATGACCGGGACGCGCCGGGACAGCTGGGCGCAGACGGTCAGGACGTCGTCGACCGTGGTGCCGTGCTCCAGGGCCTGGGTCCCGGCGGCGTGGATCACCGGGCCGTCGGCGAGCGGGTCGGAGAACGGGACGCCCAGCTCGATCAGGTCGGCGCCGCCGTCGACGTAGGCCTCGCCGATCGCCAGCGAGGTCGGGACGTCCGGAAAGCCGCCCATCAGGTAGGGCATGAGGGCCGCCCGGCCCTTGGCGTCGGCGAAGGCTTTGGCGATGCGCGCGGGTCCATCCATGTCGCGGGCAAGCCTACGACCCGGCCGCGTCCTATGCTCGCTGCGGTCGTGACCTCCGATCCCGACGACAACGAGACCACCGGACTGCGCCGCGTTCGCGACGCGCTGCCCCTCCCCGGACCCACGGGGCGGCGGGCGCTGCTCTGGTTCGGGGCGACCGGCGTCGCGATCCTCGTCGTCTACCTGCTGGTCCCGCACCTGGCGGGCATCGAGGACACGTGGAACCGGATTCGGGACGGATCCCCGTACTGGCTGGCGGCGGCCGTCGGCCTCGAAGCGATGTCGTACCTGGGCTACGCGTGGAACATGGCCGCGGTCAGCGCCGTGGACGGCGTCGTGCTGGGCGTCAAGCGCTCGACGCTGATCACGCTGGCGGCGACGGCCGCGACGCGGCTGGTCGCCGCGGGCGGCGCGGGCGGCATCGCGGTGACGACGTGGGCGCTGTCCCGCGCCGGACACGGCAACCGGCAGGCGGCCAAGCAGGTCAGCCAGCACCTCGTGGCCACCTACGGCGTCTTCATGGCGATGGTGATCCTGGTCGGGACCGCGCTGGCGGTCTCGGGGGCCGACCCGCTGCTGTCCGCCGTGCCCGCGGTGATCGCCGCGTTGGCCGTCGCCGCGTTCATGGTGTTGATCCAGGCGCCGGACTGGATCGCCAAGCGCCTGGACACCGGCCCGCAGTGGCGCCGGAGGCTGCTGGCGGCGCCGCAGGCGCTGGCCGACGGGACGCAGTTCACCGTCGAGCTGATCCGCCGTCGCGAGCCCGGCCTGTGGGGCACCGTGATGTGGTGGGTCTTCGACGTCGCGACGCTGTGGGCGTGCTTCTGGGCCTTCGGCTACCACCCGATCGTCACCGAGCTGGTCATGGCCTACCTGCTGGGGATGCTCGGCAACCTGCTGCCGCTGCCCGGCGGCGTGGGCGGCGTCGAGGGCGGCATGCTCGGCGCCTGCGCGGCGTTCGACATGCCCGCGAGCGCCGCCCTGGTGGCGGTCCTGGCCTACCGGGCGATCTCGGTGTGGCTGCCGGCGCTCCCGGGCGTCCTGGCGCTGGCGACGCTGCGGCGCGCGGCGGAGGGCGCGGACGTCGTGGACGAGGACGAGGACGAGGGCGGCGGCGACGGTTCGCCGCGGACGCCGGGGACGTTGGGGACGACGCCGGAGACGCCGGGCTCGTCGGGGGAGCCGCGCGACGCGGAGGGCCGTTCGGTGCCCAGCTCCTCGCCGCGCGACGATCCGGGTCGCTGAGACCCCTGGCCCCGCCTCACACCGCGTCCGGCGCGCCCGTCCCGTACCGCGCGATGATCTGCGCGAGGTCCTTGTCGCCGCGCCCCGAGAGGTTGATCACGTCCAGCTGGGACTCCGAGGGCTCGTGCAAGGCGTAGTACAACGCGTGCGAGGTCTCCAGCGCCGGGATGATGCCCTCCAGCCGCGTGACCTCCTTGAAGGCCCGAACCGCCTGGTCGTCGGTCACCGCCACGTAGCGCGCGCGGCCCGTGTCGCGCAGCCAGGCGTGCTCGGGCCCGGAGCCCGGGTAGTCGAGGCCCGCCGAGATCGAGTAGGCCTCCAGGACCTGCCCGTCGTCGTCCTGCAGCACGGCGCTCAGCGACCCGTGCAGCACGCCCGGCCGCCCGCCGGCGGTCAGCGGCGCGCCGTGGCGGGCGTTCAGGCCCTCGCCGCCGGCTTCCACGCCGACCAGCTCGACGCCGGAGTCCGGCACGAACGCCGCGAAGATCCCCATCGCGTTGGACCCGCCGCCGACGCAGGCGAGCACGCGGTCGGGCAGGCGGCCCTCCTTCTCCAGCAGCTGCTCGCGCGCCTCCTCGCCGATGATCCGCTGCAGCTCGCGCACGATCGCCGGATACGGCGCCGGGCCGGCGACCGTCCCGAGCACGTAGTGCGTGTCGGCGACGCGCGCGACCCAGTCCCGGATCGCCTCGGACGTCGCCTCCTTCAGCGTGCGCGAGCCCGCCGACACCGGCACGACCGTCGCCCCCAGGAGCTGCATGCGCTCCACGTTGGGCTTCTGGCGCTCGATGTCGACCTCGCCCATGTAGACCACGCACTCCAGGCCCAGCAGCGCGCAGGCCGTCGCGGTCGCGGTGCCGTGGGAGCCCGCGCCGGTCTCGGCCACCACGCGCGGTTTGCCCATGCGCTTGGCCAGCAGCGCCTGGCCCAAGGCGTTGTTGATCTTGTGCGCGCCGGTGTGGTTGAGGTCCTCGCGCTTGAGGTAGATCGCGCGCCCCGCGAGCTCGCTCAGCCGCGGCGCCAGGTACAGCGGCGACGGCCGCCCGACGTAGTCGCGCTGCAAGTCCTTCAACTCGGTCCGGAACGCGGGATCGCCCCACGCGTCCAGCCACGTGCGCTCCAGCTCGCCCAGCGCGGGCATCAGCGTCTCGGGCACGTACTGCCCGCCGTAGGGCCCGAAGCGGACCTCCAGGCCGGTCCCGCCGCCGAGGGCGCTCATGCCGCCGGCCTCACCGGCGCGCCGCGGCCCGGAGGCGTCGGCGTGGGCACGAGTGGCGCGGTCGACCGCACCGCCTCGGCGAAGGCCTTCATCTTCTCGTGGTCCTTGATCCCCGGCGCGGACTCGACGCCGCTGGCGACGTCCACGCCCCACGGGTCGACTGCCTCGATCGCCGCCACCACGTTGTCCGGCGTCAGGCCGCCCGCGAGGATCAGCGGGACCTCGGAGCGGCGCCGGGACAGCATCGACCACTCGAACGTCTCCCCCGTCCCGCCGCGCACGCCCGCTCGGTGCGTGTCCAGCAGGTGGAAGTCGGTGTGGAACGCCTGCACGGCCACGACGTCGGACGCCAGCCGCACCGGCTGCGCCTTGATGACCTTCGCGCCGGTGCGCCGGGCGACCTCGTTGGCGTAGGACGGCCCCTCGTCGCCGTGCAGCTGGACGACCGTCAACCCGATGACGTCGGCCAGCGACGCGACCTCGTCCAAGGACTGGTTCACGAACACGCCCACGACCTCGACCTTGCGGCGCAGGTTGCGCGCGATCGCCTCGGCGACGGCCGGGTCCGCGGCGCGCTTGGAGCCCGGCCACAGGATCATCCCGATCGCCCACGCGTCCAGGGAGACCGCCAGCTCGGCGTCCTCCATCCGCGTCATGCCACAGAACTTGATCCTCGGTGCGCTCACGCCGCGAAGTTTAGGAGGCCGCGCGAAGGGAGCCCCTGGCGAGCGTGGCGCCCGGAACCTCGCCCTCCGGGCGAGCGTTCCGCCCTCAGCCGGTCTGCAGCGACGACGGCCGCTTGCCGAGCGTCACGGTGACGGTCTTGGTCGCCTTCTTGCGGACGACCTCGAGCTTGATCTTGTCGCCCGGCTTGTGCGACGACACCAGCTGCGACAGCTCGTCGGAGGACTTGATCTCCTTGCCGTCGACCTTGGTGATGATGTCGCCGCCGAGCACGACCGTGCCGTTGTCGCCCTGCCCGGACAGCTGGGCCTGCAGGTTCCCGGCCCTCAGCCCGGCCTGCTCGGCCGGCGAGCCGGACTCGACGGTCTGCACCAGCGCGCCGTGGTTGACCGGCAGGTCCAGCGCGTCGAGCTGGCCGTCGACGGTCAGCGACGTCACGCCGAGGTAGGCCCGCTGGACGGTCTCGCCCGCCTTGAGCTGGTTGAGGATGTTCTTGGCCGTGTCGATCGGGACCGCGAAGCCGATGCCGACGCTGCCCTCCGAGCCGGCGCCGCCGGTCTCGATCTGCGAGTTGATGCCGATCACGCGGCCCGCGGCGTCGATCAGCGGCCCGCCCGAGTTGCCCGGGTTGATCGCGGCGTCGGTCTGGATGACGTCCTTGATCGCCCACCCGTTGGGCGCGGAGATCTGCCGCTGCAGCGCCGAGACCACGCCGGTCGTCAGCGTCCGGTCCAGGCCGAACGGGTTGCCGATCGCGATCGTCGGGTCGCCGACCTTGACGTCCTTGGACGAGCCCAGCGGCAGCGCCTTGAGGTCCAGCCCCTCGGGGTCGACCTTCAGCAGCGCCAGGTCGGTCGACGGGTCGGTGCCGACGACCCTGGCCTTGACCGACTTCTTGTCCGCGAACTGGACCGAGATCGAGTTCGGCGTCGCGCCGTCGATGACGTGGTTGTTGGTGAGGATGTCGCCGGAGGCGTCGATGACGAAGCCGGAGCCCGTCGCCTCGCTCTTCTGCGCGCCGCCGAACCCGAAGTCGAACGGGTTGTTGGTCTGCTGGATGATCTCCGACGTGATGTAGACGACGCCCGGCGCGTAGCGCTGGTAGATGTCGGCCGCCGTCAGGCCCTCGGCCGCGTTGGTGCGGTTGCCGTTGGCGCCCTGCGCGGCGATCGCCGGCTGGCGGATCACCGTCGTCGTGTGTGTCTCGCCGCCGCCGTCGTTGAGCACGGTGGTGAGCCCCGCGGCCACACCGCCGCCCAGGAGGGCGGCGAGGACGACGGGCACGACGATGGACTTGGACGCGGAAGACGAGGACATGAAGGAGCAGAGATTCCTGACGGTCGCTGAAGCGACGCTGAAGTCGATCTAAAGATTGCTAAAGCGCCGGGCGCGCCCTGGACGGACGGCCAGTGCCACCTGGCTCAGAGGGCCTCTTCGGCGCCCTCGCCGTGACCGGTGAGGTCGCGCAGCGCGATCTCCGGGTCGGCCGCGCGCATCAGCGTCTCGCCGATCAGGACGGCGTCGACGCCCACGCGCTCCAGCTCCTCGATCTGCTCGCGCGTGTGGAAGCCGGACTCCGACACCACCGTCTTGCCGGCCGGCACGTCGGACAACAGCTCGTAGGTGCGCTCCACGTCCACCGTGAAGTCCACCAGGTTGCGGTTGTTGATGCCGATGACGTCCGCGTCGACGACCTCCAGCGCGGACTCCAGCTCCTCCTCGTCGTGGACCTCGACGATCACGTCCAGGTCCAGGCCCACGGCCTCGGCGTGCAGCGCCGCGAGCTCCTTGGGCTCCAGCGCGGCGACGATCAGCAGGATCGCGTCGGCGCCCGCCACCGCGGCCTCGGTGATCTGGTAGCCGTCGACGACGAAGTCCTTGCGCAGGATCGGCAGCTCGACCGCGCCGCGCGCCTCCTCGAGGTCGCCGAGCGTCCCGCCGAAGTGCGGGCCCTCGGTCAGGACCGACAGGGCGGCGGCACCGCCGCGCTCGTAGGCCTGGGCGATCTCGGTGACGGTCGCGCCCGCGCGGATCTCGCCCGCCGAGGGCGAGCGCCGCTTGTGCTCGGCGATGACCGAGACGCCGGGACGCACGAGCGCCTCGGCGAACGGGCGCCCCTCGCGGTGCGGGCCCAGCCGGGACTCCAGCTCGGACAGCGGCGTCTCCCTGCGACGTCGGCGGACCTCGTCGCGCGTGACGTCGACGATGCGCTCCAGCACGTTGCTCACTTGTGGTTGCTCTTTCGAGCTCGACGTAGTCGGGCCTTGCTCATGCGGTGATCGGTGCCAATTCCCCGGTGACGCGGATGTACTCGTCGAGCGTGCGGGCGGCGGCGCCCGACGCGATCGTCTCGCGGGCCAGCTCGACGCCGGCCTTCAGGTCGTCGGCGCGGCCCGCGGCGTAGATGGCGGCGCCGGCGTTCAGCAGCACCAGGTCGGTGTCGGGCCCGCTCGCCCCGCCGAAGACCGCGCGGGTGACGGCGGCGTTGGCCGTCGGGTCGCCGCCGGAGATCGCCTCGGGCGCGCTCTCCGGAAGGCCGACGTCGGCGGCGCTGACGTCGTAGCGGCGCAGCTCGTCGCCGTTGACCTCCACGACGTGCGTGGGGGCGGACGTGCTCATCTCGTCCAGGCCATCCGCCGACGAGACTACCAACGCGCGATCGCAGCCCAGGCGCGCCAGGGCGCCCGCGAGCGCCTCCAGGTAGCGCGGGTCCGACACGCCGACGACCTGCCGCCGCGCGCCGGCGGGGTTGGTCAGCGGGCCGAGGAAGTTGAAGATCGTGCGGACCGCCAGCTCGGCGCGCGCCGGGATGACGTAGCGCGTCGCCGCGTGGTGCGCGGGCGCGAACATGAAGCCGAAGCCGACGCGGTCGATGCAGTCGGCGACCGCCGCCGGCGTCAGGTCGATCCGGACGCCGAGCGCCTCCAGGACGTCGGCGGAGCCCGAGGCCCGCGTCGCCGAGCGGTTGCCGTGCTTGGCGACCGCCGCCCCCGCGGCCGCGGCGACCAGCGCCGCCGTGGTCGAGACGTTGAACGTGTGCCGCCCGCCGCCGGTGCCCGCGGTGTCGAGCAGGTCGTGGCGCGACGTCGGCACCGGCGTCGCCATCGCGCGCATCGTCTGGGCCAGGCCCGCGATCTCGTCGACGGTCTCCCCCTTCGTGCGCAGCGCGATCAGGAAGCCCGCGATCTGGGGGACCGAGCCGTTGCCGGCCATGATCTCGGCCAGCACGTCGCCGGCCTGCTCCTGGGTGAGGTCGCGGCCGTCGGCCAGCAGGTCGATCGCCGCGGTGAGGACGTCGTTGGGCATGTGAAAGGCGGACAGCCTACGCGATGGCCGCGACGTCCCTCAGCCGTCGGACAGGAAGTTGCGCAGCATGTCCTTGCCGCGATCGGTCAGGACCGACTCCGGATGGAACTGCACGCCCTCGACCGGCAGCTCGCGGTGGCGCAGGCCCATCAGGACGCCGCCGCCGCGCGCGGTGACCACGAACGCGTCGGGCAGGTCCTCCTCGGAGACCACCAGCGAGTGGTAGCGGCCGACGGTCAGCGGCCCGCGCAGCCCGCGGTAGACGCCCTCGCCGTCGTGCTCGATCTTGGTGGTCTTGCCGTGGATCGGCTCGTGGCGCAGGACCGTGCCGCCGAAGGCCTCGGCCAGCGACTGGTGGCCCAGGCAGACGCCCAGCGTCTTGACGCCCGCCTCCGGGAAGCGCCGCATCGCCTCGATCGAGATCCCCGCGTCGGCGGGCGTGCACGGGCCGGGCGAGACGACGACGCGGTCCGGCTTGCGCTCCAGCAGCTCGTCGACGGTCGCCACGTCGTTGCGCACGACGTCGATCTCGGCGCCCAGCTCGCCCAGGTACTGGACGAGATTGTAGGTGAACGAGTCGTAGTTGTCCACCATCAGGACGTTCACGGACATCATGCCCACCCCCGCTGGCGCGCGGCCAGGGCCACGGCGTTCTTGACCGCCTTGGACTTGTTGACCGACTCCTCGTACTCGTACTCGGGCTTGGCGTCGGCCACGGTGCCGCCGCCGGCCTGCACGTGTGCGGTGTCGTCCTTGATGACCACGGTGCGGATGTGGATGCAGGTGTCGAGGTCGCCGGAGTAGCTGAGGTAGCCGATCGCGCCGCCGTAGCCGCCGCGCTTGACGGACTCCAGCTCGTCGATGATCTCCATCGCGCGCACCTTCGGGGCGCCCGAGAGGGTGCCGGCCGGCAGGATCGACCGCAGCGCGTCCATCGGGCCGATGTCCGCGCGCAGCGTGCCCGACACCGACGAGACGATGTGCATGACGTGCGAGTACTGCTCGATCGCCATCAGCGTGTCGACCTCGACCGACCCGTACTCGCACACGCGCCCGAGGTCGTTGCGGCCGAGGTCGACGAGCATCACGTGCTCGGCGCGCTCCTTCTCGTCGGCCAGCAGCTCGGCCGGGTCGGCGTCGCGCGGGCGCGTGCCCGCGATCGGCCGTGTGGACGCCCGGCGGCCGGACACCGTCAGCAGCGGCTCGGGCGAGGCGCCCGCGATCTGGAAGTCGAGGAAGTCCAGGAAGTACATGTAGGGCGACGGGTTGACGACCCGCAGCCCACGGTAGACGGAGAACGGGTCGATCCCGCCCAGCGGGGCGCTCCAGCGCTGCGAGGGGACGACCTGGAAGGCGTCGCCCGCGTGCACGTACTCGACGATCCGCGAGACCATGCCCTCGAACCGCTCGCGCTCCATGTTGGAGGTGAACTCCGGCACCGGGCGCGGCGCGCCGTCGCGGTCGGCCTTCGGGACGGGGCCGTCGAGCGCGCGGCGGATCTCCGCGATCGTCTCGACCGCCTCGGCGTAGGAGGCGTCCACGTCGTCGGCAGTGACGTTGACGAGGATCGTCAGCGTGTGCTTGAGGTGGTCGAAGACCACGAGCGCGTCGGAGAGCATCAGCGCCATATCCGGCAGCCCGAGCACGTCCGGGTTGGGCTCGCCGAGCGTCGTCTCGACCGTGCGGACGAGGTCATAGCCGAAGAAGCCGACCGCCCCGCCGGTGAACGGCGGCGCGTCGTCGAAGCTCGCCTGCGAGGACGCCGCCGCCTGCTGGGCCAAGGCGTAGGGGTCGCCGTCGTCGCCCAGCGACCAGCGCACCAGCCCGCGCGGGCGCACGCCGATGAACGAGTAGCGCCCGACCTGCGTGCCCTGCTCGGCGGACTCCAGCAGGAACGACGGATGCTCGGCCTTGGCCGCCGCGCCGCGCAGCTTCAGGAACGCGGAGACCGGCGTCTCGCAGTCGTCGATGAACGTGTGGCGCAGCGGGACGAGGTCGTGGTCGCGCGCGAGCGCGCGGATCTCCTCCAGCGAGGGCTCGAGGTCGAGCCCGTCGGTGGCCGACTCAGCGAGCGCGCTCACGGAGCACCTCGGTCGCGTCGCTGAGGGACCGGTCGCGGGAGCGCAGCAGGACGAGCAGGTGGTAGAGGACGTCGGCCGCCTCGTTGTCGACGCGGTCGTCGGTCTCCTCGCGCGCGGCGCGGGCGACCTCCTCGGCCTCCTCCTCGACCTTCTCGCCGATGTGGGCCGGGTCGTCCAGCAGCTCGACGGTGTAGGAGCCCGCGGGCCGCTCGGCCTGGCGGGCGACGAGCGTGCGCTCCAGCGCGGGCAGGACCTCGTGGGGCGCCGGATCCATGTCACCGGTGAAGAAGCACGTGCGCTCGCCGGTGTGGCACGCGGGGCCCGCGGGCTCGACGAGCGCCAGCAGCGCGTCGCCGTCGCAGTCCAGCCGCAGCGCCTTGACCGCCTGCGTGTTGCCGGACGTCGCGCCCTTGTGCCAGAGCTCGCCGCGCGAGCGCGACCAGAGGTGGAGCTCGCCGGTCTCGCGCGTCTTGGCGACGGCCTCGGCGTTGGCGTAGGCCAGCGTCAGGACCTCGCCCGAGCGCCAGTCCTGGATGACGACGGGGACGAGCCCGTTCGCGTCGTAGTTGATCTCCACAGAGCGAAGCTTACGAGGGGCCGGCGGTTGCGGCGCGCTCCAGCAGCGGCTCGATCTCCTCCGCGGGCACGGGCCGCCCGAGCAGGTAGCCCTGTGCCAACGGGCAACCCCGCTCCACGAGGAACGCGCGCTGGTCCTCGTTCTCGACGCCTTCGGCCACCGCCTCCATCCCCAGAGCCCGTGCCAGCTCGATGATCGCGGTCACGATCGCGGTCGCCTGCACGTCGTGCGGGACGGCCTGCAGGAACGTCTTGTCGATCTTGAGGACTTGAACCGGCATCGTGCGCAGGCGGCTCAGCGAGCTGTAGCCGGCGCCGAAGTCGTCCACGGCGACCTCGATCCCGGCGGCCACCAGCTCGGTCAGCACGGGGTCGGTGCGCAGCGGGTCGGCCATCGCCGCCGACTCGGTGATCTCGACGGTCAGGCGCGAGGCGACGTCGTCGGGCATGACGAGGCCGAGCAGCCGCGCCCCGAAGTCCGGGCGGCGCAGCTGGCGCGGCGAGACGTTGACGGTCACCCGCGGCGACCGCAGCCCGGCGGCCTCCCAGGCCAGCACCTGGTCGCGGACCGCCGCGACGACCCAGTCGCCGATGCGGTCGACGAAGCCGGTCTCCTCGGCGAACGAGATGAAGTCGTCGGGCATCACCAGCCCGCGGAACGGATCCTGCCAGCGTACGAGGGCCTCCAGCTTGCGCAGCGTGCCGTCGCGCGGGTCGACGATCGGCTGCCAGTGCAGGACCAGCTCCTCGCGGTCCAGCGCCTTGCGCAGCCTGCTCGTCATGGAGAGGCGCTCCAGCGGCTCGTGCGGGTCGCCGTTGTAGACCGTGACCGCGTTGCGGCCCGCGGCCTTGGCGGCGTACATCGCGGCGTCGGCGTGGCGCAGCAGCTCGTCGGCGTCGGCCGCGTCGCGCGGGTAGAGCGAGATCCCGATCGACGCGCCGATGTGGAACTCGGCGCCGGAGATCGAGAACGGCTCCGCCAAGGCCTTCAGCAGGTCCTCGGCGACGCGGCGCGCGTGCGGCTCGGCCTCGGCGCGGTCGAGGTCGGCGAGGAGCAGCAGGAACTCGTCGCCGCCCTGGCGCGCCAGCAGGTCCATCCCGCGGCGGCGGTCGCTCAGGCGCATCGTGACGTGGACGAGCAGCTCGTCGCCCGCCGGGTGGCCGAGCGAGTCGTTGACGAGCTTGAAGCCGTCGAGGTCGAGGTAGAGCAGGCCGACCGCGTCGCCCTGGCGGCGCGCGCGGGCCAGCGCGAGGTCGAGGTGCTCCTGCAGCAGCGCGCGGTTGGGCAGGCCGGTGAGCGAGTCGTGGTAGGCCAGGTAGGCGATCTGCTCCTCGGCCGCGCGGCGCTCGGTCAGGTCCACCCCGCTGGACATCACGGCGTTGACGGCGCCGTCGGCGTCGCGGACGATCGTGTCGCGCCAGGCGATCGTGCGCTCGTCGCCGTCCTTGGTGACGACGACCGACTCGTGGACGGCGTCGTCCATGCCGGAGGCGATCTCCTCCGCGAAGGCCGCGCGGCCGGTCTCGCGCAGGCGCTCGGGGACGACGGCCTCGTACCAGTCGCGGCCGACCAGCTCGCCCTCGGAGTAGCCCAGCAGCTCGGCGCCGGCGCGGTTGAGCAGCGTGATCCGCGCCTCGGCGTCCAGCACGACGATGATCGCGCCGGCGATGTCGAGGTAGCGCTGGGCGCGGTGGCGCTCGTCGGCGGCCAGCTCGCGCTCCGACGCGCGCGTGGGCGTGACGTCGACCACGACGCCCTGGCTGAACGCGGGCGCGCCGTCGGCGTCGCGGATCACGGTCTCCTTGTCGCGCACCCAGACCTCGGCGCCGTCGCGCCGCAGCATCCGGAACTCCATGTCGACCTGCTCGCCGTCGGCGAACGAGCGCGCCTCCTCCTCGCGCACACGCGCGAGGTCGTCGGGATGGACGCAGCGGTACCAGAGGTCCTGGTCGTCGAGGAACGCCTGCGGCGGCCAGCCGAGCAGGTCCTCGATCTGCGGCGAGACGTAGGTGAGCGTCGACTGCTCGTCCCAGTCGGCGATGTAGGCGACGGCGGGCACGTACTCGACCAGCTCGCGGTAGCGGGCCTCGGCCAGCGCGAGCGCGTCGAGCGCGTCGAGGCGCTCGGTGACGTCGTCGACGACCGTGATCCAGTCGGTCAGCGCGCCGCCGGCGTCGCGCACGGGCGTGATCCGCATCTCGGCGCGCAGCGTCGTGCCGTCGGCGCGGCGCAGCGTCATCGTCGCCGCGTGCGCGATCCCGTGCTCCAGCGCGCGGGCCAGCGCGCGCCGGTCCTCGGGCTCGGCGGCCTCGCTGACCAGGACGGCCGGATCGCGGCCCAGCAGCTCCTCGCGCGGGCGTCCGAGCAGGCGCTCGAACGCGCCGTTGACGTAGGTGATCGGTCGTCCCGGGGCGGTCTCGTCGCAGACCAGCACGCCGCTGGTGGCGACGTCCAGCGCGCGGACGAGCGCCGCGGCGTGGTTCTTCGGGTCGGGGACGGTGGCCAACGGAGCACAAGAGTGACACGTGGCCCGGCGGTGCCTCGTCCAGCCCCGGACTAGGACAGACGTCCGTTCGGGCAGGAACGGGCCTCAACGCGGCGTGCCCCGGGCCGACGATAGGGAAGCAAGACAACAGGCGAATGCGACCCACGGACGGGTCGGCCCTGACGATGAGCGTCGCTTCTGGAGGGAGCGCGGCGCCGTCACTTTCAGGGACCGCCATGGATCTGCGAGTCGAGATCTTTCGCCACCTATACGCCTCCCACCGGAGGGGACATCCACGGTGCGGGCCCGAGCGACGACGGTCGCTCGGGCCCGTTCCCGTTTAATCGGGGCGTGGCCCGCCGCCCGCCCGAGTCCGCCGAGACCCTCGCCGCCTTCGAGACGCTGCTGGACGACGTCTCGCTCGCGGGCGAGGTCGAGCGGTCCGTCTGGTTCGGCACCCCGGCCGCCAAGGTCGAGGGCAAGGTCTTCGTCTGCCTGTGGCACGGCGCGCTGGTCGCGCGGATCGGCGCCGAGGAGGTCGACGCGCGCGTGCTCGCGGGCGACGGCGTCCGCTTCGACCCGTCCGGCAAGGGCATGGCGATGAAGGACTGGCTGGAGACCAACGCCGAGGCGGCCGAGTGGGAGGAGCTGGCGCTGTGCGCGATCGCGTTCACGGTCGGGTAGCGGGCGATCGCGGCCCGGGTAGATTGCGCGCGTGCCACGGACCGCGCTGATCACCGGCGTCTCGCGGCGCGCCGGGATCGGCTTCGCCGTCGCGCGCCGCCTGCTCGACGAGGGCTACGCGGTCGCCGTCCACTCGTGGGCGCCGCACGACGCGCGGCAGCCGTGGGGCGGCGACGACCTCGACGCCGTGCTGACCGCGCTGGGCGACCCGCCCCACGTCTCCGCCGACCTCGCCGAGCCGGACGCGCCCGCGCGCGTGATGGCACACGCGACCGAGGCCCTCGGCCGCGTCGACGTCCTCGTCGCCAACCACGCGCGCTCCGCGCCGGGCACGCTCGACGACGTGACCGCCGCCGAGCTGGACGCCGCGTGGGCCGTCAACGCGCGCGCCACCGTGCTCCTCGTGCGGGCCTTCGCCGCGCAGGCCGTGCCGCCGCGAGACGGCCGCGTCGTGCTCTTCACCTCCGGCCAGCACCTCGGCCCGATGGCCGACGAGTTGGCCTATGCCATCTCCAAGGGCGCCGTGCACCAGGCGACGCGCTCGCTGGCCGACACGGTCGCGGAGCGCGGCATCGCCGTCAACGCGGTGAACCCCGGTCCGGTCGACACGGGCTGGGCCGATCCGGTGCGGTTGGCGGCGACGCGCGAGCGGTTCCCGTCCGGCCGCTGGAGCCGTCCGGAGGACGTGGCGGGGGTCGTCGCGTGGCTCGCCTCCCCGGGCTCCGGGCAGCTGACCGGCCAGGTGCTCGACGCCGAGGCCGGGTTCCGCCGCTAGCGCGACCGCGCCGCTTTGCGGAGCGCTAGGCACGGTTGCCGAGCGGCGCGCGGCGGTGGGAGCATCGGCGCTTCCCAGGCTCGGCGTCCGAGCCGGGCCGACGCACGAAGGAGCCGTCATGGCCGACCGAGTCCTCGTCCTCAGCTGGGGTCAGAACGTCCGTGGCCGGGAGCAGCGCGGCCTCGAGGTCTTCCAGGAGGCCTTGACCTACTACTCGGAGCTGGAGGCCTCCGGCCGGATCGAGGCCTATGACGTGATGCTGCTCGCGCCCAACGGCCCGATGAGCGGCGCGATGGTCCTGCACGGCACGCACGCCCAGCTCCAGACGGTCGCCGAGGACGAGCGGTTCCGGCGGCTGATCATCGAGGCCAACCTGGTCGTCGAGGACCTGCGGATGGCCAGCGGCTACTCGGCCGAGGGCATCCCGCAGACGCTGCCGCTCTACGCCGAGGCGGTCGGGCGCGTGCCGCAGATGGCCTGAGAGGCCTGGTCCCTGACTCGGCCGGCCCGGCGAACGGCCTGCCCGCGTGGTCTACACGTCGAAGCCGAGCCGGTCGAGCAGGCCCTCGTCGCCGCGCCAGCCGCGGCGGACGCGGACGACGAGGTCGAGGTGGACCTTGGTGCCCAGCTCGCGCTCCAGCTCCTTGCGGGCGGCGGTGCCGATCGCGCGGATCATCTTGCCGCCCGCGCCGACGAGGATGCCCTTCTGGGACTCGGTCTCCACCCAGGCGCGGGCGTGGATGACCGTGAGGTCGTCGCGGTCGGCGACGACGTCCTCGACGACGACCTCGACCGCGTGCGGGACCTCCTTGAACGTCCGCCGCAGGATCTGCTCGCGGATCAGCTCGGCCAGGTGCACGTAGGGCGACAGGTCGCTGGACTCGGCCGGGTCGAACAGGAACGGCGACGCGGGCACGAGGCCGAAGAGGTGCTCGGCCAGCGGCTCGACGCCGGTGCCCTTGCGGGCGCTGATCGGGAAGATGTCGTCGCCGACGCCCAGCTCGGCGGCGGCCTGCAGCGCGGCCACGACGTGCGGGCGGTCGAGGCGGTCGACCTTGTTGACGGCGATCACGACCGGGCACGAGGCGCCCTGCAGCGCCTTGGCGATCCAGCGGTCGCCGGGCCCGACGCCCTGCTCGGCGTTGAGCACCAACAACGCGACGTCGGTCTCGCTCAGCTCGCGCTCGACCCGGCGCTGCATGCGCTCGGTGAGGTTGTCCAGCGGGCGCTGCACGCCCGGCAGGTCGGTCAGGACGAGCTGCGCGTCGTCGCGCGTGACGACGCCGCGGATCGCGCGCCGCGTGGTCTGCGGCTTGTCGGAGACGATCGCGACCTTGCGGCCGACGATCGCGTTGACGAGCGTCGACTTGCCGACGTTCGGCCGGCCGGCGAGCGCCACGAACCCGGCGCGGGTGTTGATCTCACTTACCACGACAGGATCTCCGCCTGCACGCTCAGCATCTCACCGTCGTCGGTCTCGTGGTCCATGCCCACCAGGTGCAGGGCGCCGTGGACGATCGCCTCGCGGATGTTCTCGGTGTGGGGCGGGCAGATGATGACGTCGCCCAGCTCGCGGGCCTCCGGGACCCCGCCCACGCCGTCGTCGTCGGCCTCGTCGATCGGGAAGGACAGCACGTCCGTCGGGCCCTCCTTGCCGCGGTGCGCCTCGTTGAGCTCGGTGATCCGCCCCGCGTCGACGAAGGCGATCGCGACGTGGCCGTCGCGGACGCCCGCGGTCGCCACGGCCAAGGACACCAACTTGACGATCTCGTCCTCCGGCGGCAGGTCGGGACGGCCGGCCGCGAGGTCGGCGTCGAGCACTTCGACCTCGAGGCTCACGCGCGCTTGCGCTCGGCCGACGCCGTGCGGATGTCCGGGGCCTGCGACTGGTCGAACGCGTCGTAGGCCTCGACGATCCGCTGCACCAGGCGGTGGCGGACGACGTCGCCGCCGCCGAAGCGCACGAAGTCGACGCCGTCGACGCCGGTCAGGATGTCGTTGACGACGATCAGCCCGGACTTCTCGTTACGCGGCAGGTCGACCTGCGTGATGTCGCCCGTGATGACCATCTTGGACCCGAACCCGAGGCGGGTCAGGAACATCTTCATCTGCTCGGGCGTCGTGTTCTGCGCCTCGTCGAGGATCACGAACGAGTCGTTGAGCGTGCGGCCGCGCATGAAGGCCAGCGGCGCGACCTCGATGACGCCCTTCTCCAGGAAGCCCGCGACCTTCTCGGGATCCAGCATGTCGTTCAAGGCATCGAACAACGGGCGCAGGTACGGGTCGATCTTGGCCATCAGGTCGCCCGGCAGGAAGCCGAGGCGCTCGCCGGCCTCGACGGCCGGGCGGGTCAAGATGATGCGGTTGACCTCGCGGCGCGCGAGCGCGGCCGCGGCCATCGCGACGGCCAGGAAGGTCTTGCCGGTGCCCGCCGGCCCGATGCCGAACGTCACCGTGTTGCGGCGGATCGAGTCGACGTAGCGCTTCTGGTTGACCGACTTCGGCGCGACCTTGGCGCTGCGGTGGCGCCACACGACGTCCTCCAGCACCTTGGCCGGGGACTCGTGCTCGTCGAGCGCGTTGGTGACCGCGTCCAGCGTGCCGGGCGTGATCTGGTGGCCGCCCTCGATCAGCTCGGCCAGCTCGCCGACGACCGTGGCGGCGTTGGCCACCGCGTCGGGCTCGCCCTCGAGCGTGATGAGGTTGCCGCGCAGGAAGAGGTCGCAGTCGACGTGCTCCTCGAGCTGGCGCAGGATCGCGTCGTGGGTGCCGCTGAGCGCGGCGGCGACGTCGTTGCTCAGCTCGATCTGGCGGCGAGTCGCGGCGCTCATGCCAGCGCCTCCCTCGCCAGGGCCGACACGCGCTTGCCGTCGGCGCGGCCGCCGGCCTTCTCCATCGCGAGCTTCATGACGCCGCCCATGTCCTTGGGCGAGGACGCGCCGCTCTCGGCGATCGCGTCGGCGACGATCCTGCGCAGCTCGTCGTCGCCCAGCTCCGCCGGCAGGTAGGCCTGGATGACGGCGGCCTCGGACTCCTCGCCCTCGGCCAGCTCGACGCGGCCCGCCTCGCGGAACGCGGTGGCGGACTCCAGGCGGCGCTTGCGCTCGCGGCGGAGGATGGCCTGCTCGTCGTCGTTGCCGTCCTTGGCGGCCTTCTGCAACTCGGACAGCACGAGACGCAAGGCGCCGACCTTGTCCTTCTCCCCCGCCTTCATGGCCGTGGTGAGATCCTGCTTGACGCTGTCGGCGATGCTCATGTGCTCTCGATTGTAGGCCGCCGGTGCGGACGCGCCGGGTAAAGCGATGTGGCCCGTCCGCCGATGGCCTCCGTGCGATGTCCCCGCGCCGTGTCCCCCTGCTGACCCTGTTGTGCGCGCTGGCCCTGGCGGGATCGGCGACGAGCGCCCGCGCCGCGGCGCCGCTGACCGGCACGCGGCTGCACGAGGAGCTGGGCCGGCTGGCCCTGTCCTTGGGCGTCGAGCCGGTGTCGGCGCCGTTCTCGAAGGTGTCGGTGACGAGCTTCGACGCGCTGATGGTGCGGCAGCTCGGCGCGAGCGACGTGGCGGCGTCGGTCCAGCACGAGGCGTGGCGGGCGGGGTTGACCCCGCCGCCGACGTTCGGGACCGAGGCCGTCGCGCGCCTGCTCGGGTTGCGCGACAACCTGCCCTATCGCGACGACGCGCGCGAGCTGTACCCGACCGACGCGATCACGCTGGCCGAGGCCAAGCACTCGTTCGCCGTCGCGTCGAGGTGGCAGGGCGGGGCGGCGGAGTGGGTGCGGGGGCAGTTCTCCACGTTCGCGCTGCCGCGGTACTCGACGGCGCAGAGGCGCGTGCTGGCGCTGGCGATCTCCAAGGTCGGCATGCCCTACGTCTGGGGCGGCGAGACCGACACGCGCGGCGCGGCCTACGGCGGCCAGGTCCACGGAGGCTATGACTGCAGCGGCTTCGCCTGGCGCGTCTTCAAGCTGTCGGGGTTCTCGTGGGGCACCGCGATCCACGGCCGGACGGCGGCCCAGCAGGCGGGCGAGATCCAGCGCTCGGCGCGGATCCGGCTCGACGACGTCCGCGGCGGCGACCTGGTGTTCTTCGGCCCCGGTCGCTTCTGGATGAAGGCCACCGAGCAGCGGATCGTTCACGAAGGCCTTGCCTTGAGCCCGGACTGGATGGTGCACTCCAGCGACCAGGGCGTGTACGTCTCGCCGCTGCGCCTGGACCCGTGGCGCGCCAAGCGGTTCAGCTGGGCGCGACGCGTTCTTCCCTGACCGGCTCGGCCGCCGGCCCCGTGCCGTTGGCCGCCGTGATCGAGCCGCCGCCCGTGGGGTCGACGCCCAGCGCGGGCGCGCGGCCCAGGCCGCCCAGCTCGGACGCGTCGCGGCCGAAGATCAGCTGGATGTTCCAGTCGATCAGCAGGCGCCACTTGCGCTTGCCGCCCGGCAGCGCGGCGAGGTGGTAGCTGCGGGCCAGCCACCAGGCCGGGACGCCGCGCCAGCGGATCCCGAGCGTCGTGGCGACCGCCTGCCCCTGCCCCATGTCCACGAACACGCCCTTGGTCTTGAACTTGAAGGGCTTGACCTTGCCGTTGCCGATCGCGGCGGCGACGTTGCGCCCCGCGGTCTTGCCCTGGCGCAGCGCGTGCTGGGCGGTCGGCGGCGTGGCGCTCTTGCCCTTCTTGGCCGGGTCGGGCACGGCGGCGGAGTCGCCGAGCGCCCAGACGTCGTCGTGGCCCTCGACGCGCAGCGTGGCGTCGACCTTGATCCGGCCCTGCTCGTCGAGCGGCAGGCCGAGGCGCGCGATCACCGGGTGCGGCTTGACGCCCGCGGTCCAGACCAGGGTCTTGGTCGGCACGACCTCGCCGCCGCTGAGCGTGACGTCGTCGTCGGTGACGCGGTCGAGCGTGGTGCTGGTCCGGATCGCGATGCCGCGCCCGCGCAGCTCGCGGGTGGCGAAGTCGGCCAGCGGCGCCGGGATCTCGGGCATGATCCGGTCGCGCGCCTCGACGAGGATCCAGCGCATGCCCTGCGTGCGGCAGCGGGGGTAGAGGTCGATGACGTCGGCGGCGAAGTCCTGCAGCTCGGCGAGGCCTTCGAGGCCCGCGTAGCCCGCGCCGACGAAGACGTAGGTCAACCACTTCTTGCGCTCTTCGGGATTCTCGAGCGTCTCGGCGATCTCCAGCGTCCGCAGGACGTGGTTGCGCAGCTGGATCGCTTCCGGGAGCGACTTGAAGCCGATCCCGTACTCGGCCAGGCCGGGGATCGGGAGCGTGCGGGAGACCGAGCCCAGCGCCACGATGAGGTGGTCGTAGCGCAGGTGCTCCTCGGTGCCCTTCAGCGTGCGGACGTCGATCGTCTTGGCGCTCGGGTCGGCGCCGGTGACCGTGCCGAGCCGCAGCGCGGTCCGCTTCAGCTCCTCGCGGAGCGGCACGACGACGTGCCGCGGCTCCAGCGTGCCCGCCGCCGCGCCGGGCAGCAGCGGCGTGTAGAGCATGAAGTTGACGTCGTTGACGAGCGTGATGTGCGCCGCCTGCGGCGGCAGCGACTTCTCCAGCGCCCGCGCCGCGTAGAAGCCCCCGAAGCCACCACCGGCGATCACCACGTGCCAAGCCATGTGGTTGACGGTAGTCCCACCGCGACGTTGAGGCCAATCGCACGTGGTTCGCGGTTGCGGCTGGGGGCGAGTCCGGGGTCCGGGTCGCCTAGTGGCTGCTATGCAGCCATTACGCGACCCGGATCGCCTGATCGCCGACCTCGCCGACCGCCAATACGGGCCGCTGGCACGTCACCAACTCGCCGAGCTCGGCCTGACGCCCCAGCACATCGCCCACCGCATCGCGATCGGCCGTCTCATCCGCCTGCACCGCGGCGTCTACGCGGTCGGGCACACGCGCCTCACGCGAGAGGGACGGTGGATGGCCGCCGTGCTGGCCTGCGGAGAACGAGCGGTGCTCAGCCACGGCGACGCGGCGACGCTGTGGGATCTCCTCCCGTCGCGTGGATCGGTGATCCACGTCACGACGCCCTCTCGATCAGGCCGGGTCCCGGATCGCGGCCGCGTCCGGCTGCATCGGGTAGGGACGCTCACCGACGACGAGCGGACCGTGGCTGCCGGGATCCCCGTGACGACGCCGGCACGAACGCTCCTCGATGTGGCGCCGTCCCTCCGGCCACGGGCGCTCGAGGACGTCGTCGAGCGCATGGATCGCCTCCAGCTCTTCGATCTCGTCGCCGTCCGTCGGTGCCTCGAAGCGCATCCGAGGCAGAGCGGCGCGCCCAAGTTGAGGATGGTGCTCGAGCGTCTGGCGGGCACCGACACCCGGAGCCCGCTCGAGGTCGCGCTCCTTCAGCTGTGCGACGACTACAACTTGCCGACGCCGCTGGCGAACACCACGATCGCCGGCTTCCTCGTCGACTTCCACTGGCCGGGAACCGATCTCATCGTCGAGACCGACGGCTTCGCCTTCCACCGCACCCGCACCGCCTTCGACGCCGACCGCGAGCGCGATCAGGCGCTCGCCCTGGCGGGGTATCGGGTCATCCGCTTCACCTACGACCAGGTCACGCGCCGGCGCCGGGACACGGCGCGCCGCCTCCAGGCTCTCCTCCAGCGGTCCGGGTCACTCTATGACGAATAGTTCGTCATAGAGTGACCCGGATCCTCAGGCGGGGCGGCGCAGCAGCAGCGCCGCCCACTCGGCGGAGGTGCGGCGGTCGGCCTCGGCGAGGCCGTGGCGGGCGAAGGCCGCGGCGACCTCGTCGGCCTCGTGGACCAGCAGCCCGGAGGCGATCAGCGTGCGTGGGGGCTCGCCCGCCCAGCCCGCGCGGGCGACGCAGAGCAGCAGCGGGCGCAGGAGGTTGGCGAGCACCAGCGGCGCGGTGGGCGCGGCGCCGCCGCGGATGAGGTCGAAGCGGTCGGTGGCGACCTCCACCCCGTTGGCGGCGGCGTTCTCGGCGGTCGCGCGGACGGACTCCAGCTCGTGGTCGACGCCGGCGACGGGCGACCACCCCAACTTGGCGGCGGCGATGGCCAGGACGCCGGAGCCGCAGCCGAGGTCCATCACGCCACGGGCACCGGCGTCGCCCGCGAGCGGCTCCTCCACCAGCAGCTCCAGGCACAGCCGCGTCGTGTGGTGCGCCCCGGTCCCGAAGGCCTGGCCCGGGTCGATGACCAGGTCCATCAACTCGTCGCGCGCCGGCTCCCACGGCGGCCGGACGTACAGCCGGCCGCCGACCTCGATCGGCCGGTGGAACTGGCGCCAGCGGTCGGCCCAGTCGTCGGCCACCTCGGTCGTCCGCACCTCGACCAGCGCGCCGCCGACCGCGGCCTCGACGTCGGGCAGGTCCGGCAGCTCGCCGGGCGCGCCGTAGACCGCGTACTCGACGATCGCGCCGCCCTCCAGGTCCGCCTCCTCGACCCCGGACGGCGCCAGCGTCAGCAGCTCGGCCAGCACCACGTCGGCGTCCTTGCGCCGGACCCTCACCGCGAGACGGATCATCTACTTGCCGAACAGCCGCCGCAGCTTGCCGACCATCGACTCGTCCTCGGCGCGCAGCTGCTCGTCGCCGATCGTGTCGGCGAACGCCTGCAGCGCCTCGCGCTGCTGGGCGTTCAGGCGCCGCGGGATGACGACGTTGGCCACGACGCGCAGGTCGCCGAAGCGACCCTGGCGGCGCAGGACCGGCATGCCCTTGCCCTTCGCGGTCAGCACCGTGCCCGGCTGCGTGCCCGCCGGCACCTCGACCTCGACGTCGCCGTCCGGATGGTCGATCGTCAGCGTCGTCCCCAGCGCGGCCAGGGGCGCGGGGATGTCGCCGACCGTCACGAGGTCGTCGCTGTCGCGCATGAAGCGCTCGCCCAGATCGACCTGCACGACGACGTAGAGGTCGCCGGGAGGCCCGCCGTGCTCGCCCGCGTGGCCGCGTCCGGACAGCCGGATCCGCTGGCCGTCGGCGATGCCCGCCGGGATCTCGACCTCCAGCCGCCGCTGGCCGACGACCAGCCCGCGGCCGTCGCAGACCTCGCACGGCGTCTGCGGGATGCGGCCGTCGCCGCCGCACTTGTCGCAGGCCACCTGCCGGACGACCTGGCCGAACGGCGACCGCGTCACGGCCTGCAGGACGCCCTGCCCGCCGCACTTGTCGCACGTCTCGATCGGCGTGCCGGGCTCCGCGCCGTTGCCGTGGCAGTGCTCGCAGCGGTCGATCGCCTCGAACGTCACCTCGACCTTGGCGCCGCGGTAGGCCTGCTCCAGGTCGATCTGCGCCGCGATCGCGACGTCCTCGCCCTGGCGCGGGCCCGTGCGCGCCCCGCCACCGCCGCCGAACGCGCCCCCGAAGAACGCGTCGAACAGGTCCGAGATGTTCCCGAAGCCGTCGAAGTTCGGCGCCTGCCCGCCGGTCCGCAGGCCCTCGTGGCCGTAGCGGTCGTACGTGGCGCGCCGCTGCGGGTCGCTGAGGATCTCGTAGGCCTCGGCGGCCTGCTTGAACTTCTCCTCGGCGTCCGGGTCGTGGCTGTTGACGTCGGGGTGCAGCTCGCGCGCGAGCTTGCGGAACGCCTTCTTGATCGTCGTGTCGTCGGCGTCGCGGGCGACGCCGAGCAGCTCATAGGGGTCGCTGGGCAAGGTGGAGCTCAAGATCCGTATACGTCCTCGATGAAGCGCGACAGCTCATGCGCGGCCTCGCGCACCGAGCGAATCGCGCGGGGGTAGTCCATGCGCACCGGGCCGATGACCGACACGGTGCCGAGCTTGCGGTTGGGGAGCCCGTAGCCGGCGCCGACGACCGCCAGCCCCTGGAAGGCGGGCGTCTGGTTCTCGGAGCCGATGCGCACCAGCACGTCGGGCTCCTGCAGCGCGACGCGCAGCAGGCCGAGCAGCGTCGCGCGCCGCTCGAGCATCGACATCAGCTCGTTGATCTGCGCGAGGTCCTGCACGCGATGCTCGCCGATCAGCCGCGCGGCGCCGTCGACGTACAGCGTGTCCTCGGAGGTCTCGGCCAGCTCCGTGAAGACCGGCGTCAGCTGGTCCAGGAACGTGCGCTCGCGCGCGCTGAGGCTCGGGTCGCTCAGCCGCGTGTGCAGCATGCGGGCGCCGAGCCCGACGCCGGTCAGGCGCTCGTCCAGGAACTCGCCCGCCCACGCGGCCAGGCCCGGGTCGACCGGCTGGTCGAAGGTGAAGACGCGCTTGGTCACGCCGCCGGTCGAGGTGATGACGACGACCATCAGGACCTGCGGCTGCAGCAGCAGGACCTCGACGTGGCGGACCGTCGCGGTGTCCACCGGCGGCGCGGAGACGATCGCCAGGAGGTTGGTGACCTGCGAGAGCGTCTCGCTCGTCACGCGCATCGCCTCGTCGACCTCGCGGCGGATCAGCTGCAGGCCGAGGCGCTCGCCGGCGACGGCGGGCACGAGGGCCCCGCCGGAGCGCAGCTGGTCGACGTACCAGCGGTGGCCCGCGTCGGTCGGCACGCGGCCGGCGGAGGTGTGCGGGTGCGCGAGCAGCCCCTGGTCCTCCAGCGACGCCAGCTCGTTGCGGATCGTCGACGGGCCGGCCTCGATGTCGGGGTCGGCGGCGAGGGTCTTGGATCCCACGGGCAGGCCGGTCTCGGTGTACGCCTCGACGACCTTGCGCAGGAGCAGCTCTTGACGGGGCGAGAGCACGTCCCGCCCCATTCTAGGGTTTGAGTTCCGCGTCTCCCCGGCGCACGATCGCGGTGCCGGACTGCACGGCCTCGGCGTCGACGTGGACGGTCCCGTCCTCGTCGACCGAGCGGACCTTGGAGGTCACGACGACCTCCTGCTCCATGACGCCCATGCCGCGGAAGCCGACGCTGAGGCGCTTGAGCGCGTGCGGCCCGCCGGCCGCCTCGGTCTGGGCGCGAGCGACCTGGGCCATCGTCCACAGCCCGTGCAGGATCCGGCCGGGCAGGCCGACCTGCTGGGCGAAGTCCTCGTCGATGTGGATGGGGTTGAAGTCCCCGGACGCGCCCGCGTAGCGGACGGTCAGGTAGCGATCGGGCGTGACCTTGAGCTCGGGAAGCTCCTGGCCGGGCTCGAAGGACCGATCGGTCATGCGGTCTCCCGGACGATGTTGGTCCACGTGCCGACGCTCACCGTGTGTCCGTGCTGGTTGGCCGACACTGACTCGAAGACGAAGAAGCCGTTGCCGGCGCGGTGCTCGATCGACTTGACCGAGACCGTGGTCGTGATCTCGTCGCCGGCGACGACCAAGGGCCCCCACTTGAACTCCTGCCCGCCGTGGACGAGGCGGGAGAAGTCGATCCCCAGCTCGGGGTCGAAGTACACCGGGCCCATCGCGGGCGAGCAGTAGACGACCGCGAACATCGGCGGCGCGACGACGTCCGCGTAGCCCGCCGCGCGGGCGGCCTCGTGGTCGAGGTGCAGCGGGTCGGTCTCGCCGACGGCGCGCGCGTACTCCTTGACCTTCTCGCGGCCGACCGCGTAGAGCGTGGGTGGATAGGTCTTGCCGATCGGCTTGGCGTCCGCGTCCGGGGTCATCCGGGGCGGGATGCTACCCGCGTGCGCTGCGTGGCCACCACGCAGGCCAGGACCGCGAGCGCCGCGAGGATCGTGATGGCCTTGATCCGCTCGCCGAGGACGAGCCCGGCCCAGAGCAGGCCCAGGACCGGCTGGGCGAGCTGGACCTGGCCGATCTTCGCGACGCCGCCGCGGGCCAGCCCGGCGTACCAGGCGAAGAACCCCAAGAACATCGAGATCAGCGACACGTAGGAGAACCCGAGCCAGGCGGTCGCGCTCGCGTGCGCGCCGTGGGTCGCCAGCGCGGCGGCGGCGATCGCGGTCGTGAGCGGCAGGCTCAGGACCAAGGCCCAGCAGATCGTGCGAGCGCCGCCGAGGTCGCGCGACAGGTGCCCGCCGTGGGCGTAGCCGATCGCGCACAGCGCCATCGCGCCGAGCAGCTCGAGGTCGGCGAGGCGCAGCGTCCCGCCGCCCTGGGCCAGCGCGAAGCCGACGACCGCCAGCAGGCCCGCGAGCGAGGCCGCCCAGAACGCGGGCGACGGCCGCTCGCCGGCGACCAGGACCGCGGCGACCGCGGTGGCGGCCGGGAGCATTCCGACGACGACCGCGCCGTGCGAGGCCGGGAGGTGCTGGAGCGCCAGCGACGTCAGGGCCGGGAACCCGGCGACGACGCCCAGCGCGACGAACGCCAGCGCGCGCAGCTGGGGCGCGGTCGGGCGCGGCGCGCGGGTGGCGACCAGGACGCCGATCGCCGGCACGCCCGCGACGACCGCGCGACCGAAGGCCACCAACAACGGGTCGAGGCCGGCGACGGCCAGCCGCGTCGCGGGCAGCGAGAACGAGAAGGCCAGGACGCCGAGCGCGCCGAGGACGAGGCCGGGCGGAAGCGCGGACGCGCGTCCCCGCGACGTCGCCGGCGTTATCGTCGCCGGTGTAGTAACGTTACTCTCAGTTCTCATGAATGACGGTAACACAGAACACCGTGTTATCCAGGACGTGCGGACGGCTGCCCGTGCCCTCCCCCCGGGCAGCCGCCTGCCGTCCGTTCGTGAGCTGATGGCGCGCCACCGCGCCTCGCCGGTCACCGTCCAGCGCGCGCTGGCCCGGCTGGCGGGCGAAGGCCTCGTGGTCCCCCGCCCCGGCCGCGGCACGTTCGTCGCCGAGCGCCCCGGCGGCGCCGCGGCCCTCGCCGCGACGGCCAAGGCCCCGGACCTCGGCTGGCAGGAGGTCGCGCTCGCCGACCGGCCGCCGCTGGACGCCGCCTCGCTGGACCAGCTGCTCGCCGCGCCCGCCGACGGCGCGATCCCGCTCACCGGCGGCTACGTCCATCCCGATCTCCAGCCGCTGGCCGCCCTCGGCGCGGCCACCGCGCGCGCCGCGCGGCGTCCCGAGGCCTGGGGTCGCCTGCCCGTCGCGGGCCTCGAGGAGCTGCGCGGCTGGTTCGCGCGCGAGGCGGGCGCGCACACGCGCGCCCACGACGTCGTCGTCTGCAACGGCGGCCAGCCCGCGCTGGCGACCGCGTTCCGCGCGCTGGCCGCGCCCGGCGAGCCCGTGCTCGTCGAGTCCCCCACCTACCTCGGCGCGATCGCCGCGCTGCGCGCCGCGGGCCTGCGCGCGGTCCCGGTCCCCACCGACGAGCGCGGCGTCCGGCCGGACCTCCTGGCCGATGCCTTCGCCTTGACCGGCGCCCGGGTCTTCTACTGCCAGCCGCTGCACGCCAACCCGACGGGCGCGTCGCTGGCGCCCGAGCGCCGCGCCGCCGTGCTCGAAGCGGTCGCCGCGGCGGGCGCGTTCCTGATCGAGGACGACTGGGCGCGCGACCTGCGGATCGACCCCGCGCCCGCGCCGCCGCCGCTGGCCGCCGAGGACCCCGACGGGCACGTCGTCCACCTGCGGTCGCTGACGAAGTCGGTGGCGCCGTCGCTGCGGATCGCGGCGGTCTCGGCCCGCGGCGCGGCCGGCGCCCGCCTGCGCGCCGCGCGGATCATCGACGACTTCTTCGTCGCGGGCCCGCTGCAGCACGCGACGCTGGAGCTGGTCTCCTCGCCCGCCTGGCGCCGCCACCTCAAGGCGCTGCGCGGCGCGCTGGCGCCGCGCCGCGACGCGCTCGTCGCCACGCTCGGCGAGCACCTGCCGGACTGGACGATCGCGACCGTCCCGGCCGGCGGCCTGCACCTCTGGGTCCGGCTGCCCGACGGCCTCGACGACGTCGCGCTGACCGCCCGCGCCGCGGCCGCCGGCGTCCTCGTCTCCCCCGGCCGCCCGTGGTTCGCCGCCGAGCCCCCGGGCCCGCACCTGCGCCTGACCTTCGGCGGCGCGCCCGCGCCGGACCTCGCCGAGGGCGTCCGCCGGCTCGCCGCCGTCGCCGCCGCCTCGTAGCCTGCGCCGCGAGATGACCACGATCGTCGCCGTCGCCCCCACGCTCGCCGACGCCGTCCAGTCGGCCGGCGCCACGCTCGCGCGCCACGCGGCCGAGGGCCATCCGGTCGTCGTCGTGTCGGTGTTCACGCAGGACGGCGACCCCGACGACGCGGCCGCCGCCGGCGCGCTGGGCCTGGCGGGCGTCGTGCACCTCGCGCTGGACCCGGCGGCCCGGCGCGGCTACGACGCCGACCGCCAACATGATGGTCTACGAGAGGACGACGACGCGCCGAAGGTCGCCGCGTCGGTGATGGCGATCGCGCTCGGCCGCCTGGAGCCCGACCTGATCCTCGCGCCGCTGGGCCTCACCGGCCACGTCGACCATCTTGTCGTCGAACGCGCGCTTGACGAGCTGGAGCTGCCGCGCCTGCGCTGGCTCGACCTCCCCTACGCCTTGCGTCGCACGCCGGGCGCGCCGCTGGGCGCGGGCGAGGTCGTCGCGGTCCCGGCGTCGGAGGAGCACCTCGCGGCCAAGCTCGCCGCCGCCGCGCCGTACGCGGCCGCCGAGCCCGAGCGCCTGGCCCGGCACGCCCGCGACGAGGGCGCGCGCCTGGGCGCCGGCGGGCCGGTGGAAGTGCTGGTCAAACGACACTAGATGATGACCTGCACGGCGCCGCCGTCGGCCGACCAGGCGGCGCCCACGACGTTGCCCGCGCGCTCGCTGCAGAGGAAGGCCACCACGTCGGCGATCTCCTCCGGCGCGCCGAGGCGTCCGCGCGGGAGCTTCCGGCCGGCGGCGGCCAGCGCCTCCTCGCGCGACGTCCCGGCGGCGCGGGCCGCCTGATCGGCCAGGCCACCCTCGCCGATCCACAGCTCGCTCGCCGTCGGTCCGGGGGCGACCGCGTTGACCAGCACGCCGCGCGAGGCGTAGGCGTCCGCGAACGCGCGCGAGAGCGACAGCTGCCCGGCCTTGGCGACGCTGTAGGCGACGTTGGACTGCCCCGGCCGCTTGCCCGACGACGACGACACGTTGACGATCCGGCCCCAGCCGGCGGCGGCCATCCGCGGCGCGGCGAGGCGCATCAGCCGCATCGGCGCCATCACGTTCAGCTCGTGCTGGGAGAGCCACTCCGCGTCGGGCAGCTCGTCCAGCGGCGCGTGCGACGACGTGCCCGCGTTGTTGACCAAGATGTCCAGGCCGCCGAGCTGCTCGACGGCGGTCGCGACGATGCGCTCGACGCACGCGGGATCCGTGACGTCGGCGGCGATCCACGCGACCTCGCCGTCGCCCGCCGAAGCGGCGGCCTCCGCCAGCCGCTCCGCGTCGCGCGCGACCATCAGCACCCGCGCGCCCTCGGCCACCAGCCGGCGGCTGACCGCCAGCCCGATCCCGCGGCTCGCGCCGGTCACGATCGCCACGCGACCGTCGAGCCCGAGGTCCACGGTCTACTTCCCCTTGCCGCCCGACGCGTCGTCGCCCAACTCCAGCACGGCCAGGAACGCCTCCTGCGGGACCTCGATGCGCCCGACCTGCTTCATGCGCTTCTTGCCCTCCTTCTGGCGCTCCAGCAGCTTGCGCTTGCGGGAGATGTCGCCGCCGTAGCACTTGGCGGTGACGTCCTTGCGGTAGGCCTTGACGGTCTCGCGGGCGATGATCGCCGAGCCGATCGCGGCCTGGATCGGCACGTCGAACTGCTGGCGCGGGATCTTCGCGCGCAGCTTCTCGGTCAGCGCGCGGCCCACGTCGTAGGCCTTGTCGCGGTGCACGACCATCGACAGCGCGTCGACGACGTCGCCGGCCAGCAGCACGTCGAGCTTGGCGAGCTTCGACGGCCGCAGCCCGATCTGCTCGTAGTCCAGCGACGCGTAGCCGCGCGTGCGCGACTTGAGCTGGTCGAAGAAGTCCAGGACGACCTCGCCGAGCGGCAGGTCGTAGTACAGCTGGACGCGGTCGGCGCTCAGGTAGTGCATGCCCGCGTGCTCGCCGCGGCGCTCCTGGCACAGCTCCATCGTCACCCCGACGTACTCCTTGGGGAGCAGGATGGAGGCCTTGATGTAGGGCTCGCGGATCTCGGCGATCTTCGCCGGGTCGGGCATGTCGGACGGGTTGTGGACCTCGACGATCGAGCCGTCGGTCATCGTCAGCTCGAACGACACCGACGGCATCGTCGCCATCAGCTCGAGGTCGTACTCGCGCTCCAGGCGCTCGCGCACGATGTCCATGTGGAGCAGGCCCAGGAAGCCGCAGCGGAAGCCGAAGCCGAGCGCGTCGGAGGTCTCGGGCTCCCACGTCAGCGCCGCGTCGTTCAAGGACAACTTCTCCAGGGCGTCGCGGAAGTCCGGGTAGTCGTCGTTGTTGATCGGGAACAGCCCGCAGAAGACCATCGGCTTGACGTCGCGGTAGCCGGGCAGCGGCTCGCTCGCGCCGTCGCGCTTGGTCGTCAGCGTGTCGCCGACGCGCAGCTTGGTGACGTCCTTGATGCCGGTGATCAAGTACCCCACCTCGCCCGGGCCGAGCTGGGCGGCGGGCGTCATGCGGGGCGTGAAGAACCCGATGTCGTCGATGTCGGCCTCGGTGCCCGCGGCCATCGCGCGGATCGCCTCGCCCTTCTTGAAGACGCCGTCGACGACGCGGATGTAGGCGACGACGCCGCGGTACTGGTCGAACTCCGAGTCGAAGATCAGCGCGCGGGCGGGCGCCTCGGGGTCGCCGGTGGGCGGCGGGACCTTCTCGACCAGCTGCTCCAGGACCTCGGTGACGCCCTCGCCGGTCTTGCCGGAGATGATCAGGATCGAGTCCGGGTCCTCGCCGATCAGCTCGCTGACCTCGCCGGCGACGCGCTCGGGCTCGGCGCCGGGCAGGTCGATCTTGTTCAGGCACGGGATCAGCTCCAGGCCCGCGTCGACCGCCAGGTAGGTGTTGGCGACGGTCTGGGCCTCGACGCCCTGCGACGCGTCGACCACCAGCAGCGCGCCCTCGCACGCCGCGAGGCTGCGGCTGACCTCGTAGGTGAAGTCGACGTGGCCGGGCGTGTCGATGAGGTGGAACTGGTAGGTCTGGCCGTCGCGCGAGTCGAAGTAGACGCGCACGGCCTGGGACTTGATCGTGATCCCGCGCTCGCGCTCCAGGTCCATCGAGTCGAGCAGCTGGTCGCGCATGTCGCGCTCGGAGACCGTCTTGGTCATCTCGAGGATGCGGTCGGCCAGCGTCGACTTGCCGTGGTCGATGTGGGCGATGATCGAGAAGTTGCGGATGAGGCTCTGGTCGGACAAGCGGCCGCCCAGGATAGGGCGAACGCCGCACCCGGCGGCTCGCCGTTCGCCCGCGGTCCTGCCCGGGCGGCGAAACCGCCGTCAGCGCGACAGCCGCCGTCGCACGATGGCCTCGAGCTGCCGCGCTTCCGGCAGGCGCATCGCCAGCGTCATCTTCACGTAGGTGTACAGGCCGACGGCCAGGCCGCCGCCGACCGAGATGACCTGGCCGATCAGGTCCCGGCCGAAGAGCCAGTCGAGCCCCAGCCAGGCCAGGTAGGCGGTGATGCCGAACCAGACCGAGGCGATCAGCATCCCGAGGATGATCTCGCCGCCGGCACGCAGGTCCAGGCCGCCGTGCAGCTCGCCGCGCAGCACGTGCAGCTGGGCGGCGGCCATCGCGATGTCGGCGATCGCGGTCCCCGCGACGATGCCGCCGACGCCGAAGCCCAGCGCGACGAAGACGATCGAGACGCCGACGTTGACCACCAGGTTGCCGACGCTGAGGTAGGTGACCATCCACGGCCGCTGGAGGCTGAAGAACGTGCGCGTGAGCAGGAGGTTCACGCCGCTGAAGGGCAGGCTGAACGAGAACCAGAACAGCGCGGTCGCGACGAGGGCGGTGTCGGACGCGGTGAACGCGCCGCGCTGGAAGACCAGGCGCGTGATCGGCTCGCTGAGCACGAGCGTCGCGGCGGTGGCCGGCAGCAGCATCAGGAAGATCAGCCGCAGGCCGTGGTCGACGCTGCCGCGCAGGCCGTCGAGGTCGCGGCGCGCGGCCAGGCGCGAGAGCTGCGGGAAGAGGACCGTCGCGATCGCGACGCTGAACATGCCCTGCGGGAGCATGTAGATGCGGAACGCGGCGTCGATCGCGCGCGGCGCCTCGGTCGAGACGTACGAGCCGAGGATCCCGTTGGCGAAGACGTTGAAGTTGATGAGGCCGAGCCCGAGCGTCACGGGCAGCATCAGCAGGAAGACCCGCTTGACGCGTGGGTCGCGCCAGTCGAACGACCACGCGAAGTGGAAGCCGACGGTCTTGAGCACCGGCAGGGCCATCAGGAACTGGACGCCGGTCCCGACCAGGATGCCGACCGCGTAGGCGTACAGGTCGTTGGAGAACAGCGGCCGCGCCAGGATCAGGAAGGCCATGATCACGACGTTCCAGACCAGCGGGCTGAGCGCCGGGATCGTGAAGTGGTCGTAGGCCTGGAGGATCCCGACGATCAGGCCGTTGAGGCCGAGGACGAGGACGATCGGGAACATCACGCGGCTGAGCCCGATCGCCAGCTGGTCGGTCGCGTGGCTGAACTGGTCGCCGGTGAAGAGCGGGACGATGAAGCCGGCGCTGAGGATGAACAGCGCGCAGATCGCGCCGAGCGCGGCGAGCATCACCAGGAAGAGCGTCGAGGCGAGCTTGAAGGCCTCGCGCTTGCGGTCGTGCTCCAGCAGCTCGGTGAAGACCGGGACGAACGCGGCCGACAGCGCGGAGTCGGCGAAGAGGCTTCGAACCACGTTCGGGATGTAGAACGCGATCGTGAACGCGGAGAACGCGGGGCTCAGCCCGAAGTAGGAGCTGGCGAGCACCTCGCGCATCAGCCCGGCGATGCGGCTGAGGCCCGTGAGGACCGAGAAGATCGCCGTGTTGCGCGCGAATGAGCGTCGCGGCGGGGCCGCGGGACGTGGGGGTGCAGCGCTCGTCACGGGACGCATGACTCTAGGGACGACAGCGGCTGACGTACCCGCACGACCGTCGACGTCACAACCTCGCTAGAATCCTCCGTCGCACATGGCCAACATCGACTCGCAGAAGAAGCGCATCCTCCGCGCTGAGCGTGAGCGCCTGGAGAACCGGCGCTACACCTCCACCATCAAGACCTACTTCCGTCGCCTCGAGACCGCGGCTGCCGCCGGCGATGACTCCGCCGCCGACGCGGAGCACCTCGCGCTCGTGAAGACGATCGACAAGGCCGTCAAGCGCGGCGCCCTGCATCGCAACACGGGCGCCCGCAAGAAGGCCCGCGCCGCCCGCGTCCGCGCGGGCCAGCCCTCCGCCTGAGGGCCGCCTCGCCGCGCCTGGCGGCCCCCGACGGAGCTTGACGGGCGGCCGCCCGCCTGGCGCTCGCCGGTGACCGCCAGCCACGACGATCCGGGCCTCAGCCGAAGGGCTGTCGCCCTCATTGGCCCCCGAGAACCGGGGGCCTTTTCGCGTTGTGGCGTCGTCTAGCCGGCCGCGGCCATGCGGCCGAGGGCGCGGATGGCCGCGGTGTCGTCGCTCAGCTCGCCGATGCCGCGGGTCTGCAGCTCGAGGTCGGCGAGGGTCTCGATGGCGCGGCGCAGGGCGTCGGGGTCGGTGGTGCGGGCTTCCTTGATGCGGCGGTCCAGCGCCCAGGGCGAGCCCTTGGTGGAGGACTTGACCTGGGCCGGGGACTCGCCGGCCTCCAGGCGGTCGGCGATCGCCAGGACCTCGCGCAGGCGGCGGGCCATGAGCGGGATCAGGCGGCCGACGGCCTCGCCCTGCTCGCGCAGCTCCAGGAAGGCCTTGAAGACCGTGCGGCGGTCGCGCGCGACGAGCGCGTCGACCAGGCCCCAGACCTGGATCTCGGCGGAGTCGGCGGCCGCGTCGGTGATGTCCTCGGCGGTCAGCTTGGTGCCCGGGCCGTGCTCGAGCGCGAGCTTCTCCAGCTCGCGCAGGATCCGCTGCTGGCGCTCGCCGACCTGCGCGACCAGCGCCTGGGCGGCGGACACGTCCATGTCGAGCCCGAGCCGCTGGGCCTCGCCGAGCGCCCACTTCGGCAGCTCGCGGGCCTTGACCGTCGCCTGCTCGACGACGTCGCCGCCCGCCTTCTTGACCGCCTTGGACAGCGAGGCCGGGATCTTCGCGCGGCCGTCCTCGCGGGCGAAGAACGCGACGGTCGTGTCCGGCGGCAGCCCGGCCAGCGCCGGTACGACGTGCGCGTCGACGTCGGCCTGCTTCCACCGCTCGACGCCGTCGACGACCACGAACCGGCGGCCGATCGCGAACGTCATCGCGCTCAGCGCCAGGCCGACGTTCTCCGGCGTGGCCGCGTCGCCCTCCAGGATCTCCAGGCCACCGACGCCGCTCTCGGCCTCCGCGCGGGCGCGCAGGCTCGCCCGCCGCTCGCCGATCCGTCCGTGGTCGTCGCCGTGGATGAGGTACGCGGGCTTCCAGCTGGCCATCGGCTCGGGAGTGTAGGCGCGCGGGCGGTCGCGGTCAGCGCGGGGGCGTCGCGGGTGCCGGCGGCCCGGTGAGATCGATCCGGATCGTGCCGTCGCGGTCGGTGCGCTTGGTCGGGATGGCGGCGGCGTGGAGGGCGGCGAGGGTCGAGGGGGCTGGGTGGCCGTAGGTGTTGTGGGCGCCGACCTCGATGAGGGCGAGGTGGGGCTGGAGCTGTTGGAGGAGTTGAGGTAGGCCGGGATCGGCGCTGCCGTGGTGGGAGACCTTCAGGACGTCGACGGGTGGGAGGTCGAGCGGCTGGAGGATCGGGGACTCGGCGTCGGCGGTGAGCAGGATGGATGTGTTGAAGGCGGTGGCGAGGGCGACGATCGCGCGGTCGTTGGGGTCGGTGGCGTCGGCGGCGGCGGCCGCCGGGTCGCGCGCGGGCGGCCAGAGGACGGAGAGCGTGAGCGGGCCGGCGTGGAGGGCCTGGCCCTGCTGGGCGGGGACGATGCGGGTGGCGTGGGCGGGCGCGTCGATGGCGCGGGAGGTCGGCGAGCGGTCGCCGTCGCGGCCGTCGAGGAGGAGGTCGGTCGGGAACGCGCGCAGGACGGCGGGCGCGTCGCCGTCGTGGTCGAGCTGTGGGTGGGTCAGGACGAGCGCGTCGAGGTGGCGGACGCCGGCGGTCCGGAGCTGGGCGACGAGCGTGGTCCCGGGCGGGCCGGCATCGACGAGGACCGCGTGGCCGTCGGCCTGCAGGAGCGTGGCGTCGCCCTGGCCGACGTCGAGCGCGGTGACGCGGAGCGTCCCGGGCGGCGGCGGCGGCGCGAGGGCCGTGGCGTGGCGGTGGACGGCGAGCGCGGCGACCGCCAGCGCGAGGGCGAGCGCGGCGGCGGGCCGGGTGCGGCGCCGACGCGCGGCGAGAGCGGCAACGGCGAGCGCCGCGAGCGCGACGAGCGGCGGGTCGGGCAGGTTCGCGGACGTCCGCGCGACGCCGACGAGGTAGCCCAGCGGCGGCCCGGTCAGCGCGACCAGCGGCGCGGCGAGCGCGGGCGTGAGCTGGCCGAGCGCGGCCGCGGCGAAGCCGAGCCACATGATCGGCGCCACGGCGGGCGCGGCGAGCACGTTGGCGGGCACCGTGATCGGCGCGAGCCGGCCGAAGTGCAGGGCGACCAGCGGCGCGGTCGCGAGCGTCGCGGCGAGCGTGACCGCGACGGCCTCGGCGGCGGCGGCAGGCAGGCGCCGCGGCAGCCGGCGGCGGATCGGCACGGCGAGCACCGCGATGCCGACGACCGCGGCGAAGCTCAGCTGCCAGCCCGCGTCGCCGGAGGCGCGCGGGTCCAGGGCGAGCGTCGCGACGGCCGCCAGCAGCAGCGCGTGCCAGCGCGACGCGGGCCGCCCGGCGAGCGCGGCGGCGATCGTCGCCGCGCCCATGAGGCCGGCGCGCTGGATCGACGCGCCGCCGCCGGCCAGCGGGACGTAGAGCGCGATCAGCGCCGACGTCGCCGGCCACCGGGCGCGCACGCCCGCGCCGACCGCGATGCTCAGCGCCAGGACGAGCGCGGCGAGCAGCGCGACGTTCTGGCCGCTGGCCGCCATGAGGTGGCTCAGGCCGACGGCGGTGAACGCGTCGGCGACGTCGTCGGGCAGTTCCGAGTCGTCGCCGAGGACCATCCCGCGCAGGAGCGCGGCCTCGTTCGGCGGCAGGTGCCCGGCCAGCGCGCGCTCGGCGCGGCGGCGGACGCCGTCGACGACGCCGAGGGCTCCCCCGCGCCGGCGTCCGGTCGCCCGCAGCGCGGTCGCGCGCAGCGTCGCGTGCGCGTGGACGGCGCGCGCGCCCCGATCGGGCTCGCGCAGCGTGCCGTCGAGCGCGACGACGTCGCCGACGCGCGGCGGCGGCGCGTCCCGCAGCCAGGCCGGGACGCGCACCAGCACCGGCTCGCCGCGCAGCCGCGCCGCGAAGCGGTGGCCGCCGAAGGCGTCGGAGCGCGGCGGCGCGAGGACCGTGGCCCGTTCGTGGACCTGGTCGCCGATGGGCAGGCGCGTGGCGTCGAGCGCGGCGGTCCGGGCGCCGCCCGCCCACGCGGCGGCGAGCAGCGTGACCGCGAGCCCGAGCGCGGCCACCGGCCGCCGCACGAGCGGGAGCGCGGCGACGGCGGCGGCGACGGCGAGCGCGCCCGCCGCGACGACCGACGCGGGCACGCGCGGCCCGAGCAGCAGGCCGGCGACGGCGAGCGCGAGGACGACGTGGCGCGGGTGGCCGTGGGCGGCGTGGAGGGCCGCGCGGGCGCTGTCGGCGGCGCGGGCGCGCAGCGCGGCGGCGGTGGCGGCGGTGCGAGGCGGGAGGCGCCGCCGCGGCGGCGGCGCGCTCATACCGTCACCTGCTTGCGCAGGGACTCCAGCTTCTTGGGCCCGATCCCGGGGATCTGGGCGAGGTCGTCGACGGAGGAGAAGCCGCCGTGTGCGGCGCGGTAGTCGAGGATCTTCTGGGCCGTCGAGGGGCCGACGCCGTCGAGGGTGTCGAGCTGCTCGGCGGTCGCCGAGTTGAGGCTGATGGGCGCCGAGGAGCCCGTGGCGGCGGCGCCGGCGCCCGCGCCGACGGCCGCCGCGGCCGCCGCGCCGCCCGGCGCGCCGCGCCGGGGCACCACCACCTGCTGGCCGTCGGCGACCTTCGCGGCCAGGTTGATGGCCTGGAGGTCGGCGCGGCCGGTCGCGCCGCCGGCGCGGGCGATCGCGTCCTGGACGCGGGCGCCGTCGCCCAGCCGGTAGACGCCGGGGTCGTGGACGGCGCCGACGACGTGGACGGTCGCGCGCCGCTCCGCCGCGGGCGCCGCGCTGACGGAGACCGAGCCCGTCCGCGCGCTCGCCGAGGCCGCCGGCGCCACCGTCGCCGCGCCGTGCTCGTCGGAGCGCAGCACCCGCCATCCCAAGACCACCACCAACACCGCGCACGCGGCGTAGGCGAGCAGCTCGGGGCGACGCAGGTCCACGGCAGGCATCGGCCCACCGTAGACCTACAACTACATCAAATCAGCGCGAGAGTGCCGCGGGTCAGCCGCGGACGACGACGTTGACGAGCTTGCCCGGGACGACGATCTCCTTGACCACGTCCTTGCCGTCGACGTGGGCGATCACGTTGGGCAGCCCGCGGGCCAGCGACAGCAGCTCGTCCTTCGACGCGCCCGACGGCGCCTCGACGCGATCGCGGACCTTGCCGTTGACCTGGACGACCAGCTCGAACGTGTCGGCCTCCAGGAAGCGCGGGTCGGCCGCCGGCCACGGCTCCTCCCACACGCGACGCCCGGTCAGCAGGTGATAGGCGTCGGTCGTCACGTGCGGCGCGAACGGGAACAGCAGCGACGACGCGGTCGCCAGCGCGAAGCGCACGCTCCCCGCGTCGGCGTCCCCGCGCTTCTCGGCCGTCACCTCGTTGAACAGCTCGCGGACCGCGGCGATCGCCGTGTTGAAGGCGAACCGCTGGTCCATGTCGTTGGTGACCTTGTCGATCGCCCAGTGCGCCTTGCGGACGATCCGCAGCGCGTCGGCGTTGAGCTGGTCGTCGTCGGGCACCGGCGCGTCGGGCAGCTCGTCGGCCGCCTCCGCGCTGACGCGCCACAGCCGCGACAGGAAGCGGTGCATGCCCTCCACCCCGCTGTCGGCCCAGTCGGCGTCCTGGTCGGGCGGGCCGATGAACAGGATGTAGGCCCTGGCGGTGTCGGACCCGAACTTCTCGACGATCGGCGCCGGGGCGACCACGTTGCCCTTGGACTTGGACATCTTCGCCCCGTCCTTGGTGATCATCCCCTGCGTGAACAGCCGCGCGAACGGCTCGTCGAAGGCCAAGTGCCCCATGTCGCGCAGGGCCTTGATGAAGAACCGCGCGTACAGCAGGTGCAGGATCGCGTGCTCGACGCCGCCGATGTACTGGTCGACCGGGCTCCAGTGGTTCAGGACCGCCGGGTCCCACGCCGCCGCGTCGTTGTGCGAGTCCGTGTAGCGCAGGAAGTACCACGACGAGTCCACGAACGTGTCCATCGTGTCGGTCTCGCGCCGCGCGGCGCCGCCGCACGACGGGCAGGTCGTGTTGACCCAGTCCTCGGCGGCGGCCAGCGGCGAGCGGCCCTTGGGCTTGTAGTCGGTGATGTCCGGCAGCGGCACGGGCAGGTCGGACGCCGGCACCGGCACCATCCCGCACGTCTCGCAGTGGACGATCGGGATCGGGCAGCCCCAGTAGCGCTGCCGCGACAGCAGCCAGTCGCGCAGGCGGTAGTTGACGGACCGGTGGCCCTTGCCCTCGCGGTCCAGCCAGTCGACGATCCGCTCCAGCGCCTCTTCCTTGTAGAGCCCGTCGAAGTCCGGGTGCGAGTTGACCAGCGGGCCCCGGCCCGTGAACGGCAGCTCGTCGGAGCCCTCCGGGTCCTCGACCACGCGCCGCACCGGCAGGTCGTACGCGCGCGCGAACGCGAAGTCGCGCTCGTCGTGCCCCGGAACCGCCATGATCGCGCCGGTGCCGTACTCCATCAGCACGTAGTCGGCGACGTACATCGGCAGCCGCTCGCCGTTGACCGGGTTGACGACGTGGCGGCCGAGGAAGACGCCGGTCTTGGGCTTCTCGACGTTGCCGCGCTCCTCCAGCGACTCGCCGACCGCGTGGTTGACGTAGGCGCGGACCTCCTCCTCGCGCCCCGTGCCGGCGATCAGCCGCTCGATGTCGGGGTGCTCGGGCGCCATCACGAAGAACGTCGCGCCGAACAAGGTGTCCGGGCGCGTGGTGAAGACCGGGTAGTCGATGTCCAGCTCGTCGCAGCGGAACGTGACCTCGGCGCCCTCCGAGCGCCCGATCCAGTTGCGCTGCATCGTCTTGACGTGCTCGGGCCAGGCGATGTTGTCGAGGTTGTCGACCAGCTCGTCGGCGTAGTCGGTGATCCGGAAGAACCACTGCTCCAGCTGGCGGACCTCGACCTCGTGGCCGCAGCGCTCGCAGCGCCCGTCGACGACCTGCTCGTTGGCCAGGACCGTCGCGTCGTTGGGACACCACTTGACCGCGGCGTCCTTGCGGTAGGCCAGACCGCGCTCGAACATCCGCAGGAAGATCCACTGCGTCCAGCGGTAGTAGGACGGCTCGTGCGTGGCCAGCTCGCGCGACCAGTCGATCGAGATCCCCCACTCGCGGAACTGCTTCTGGAACGAGCGGATCGCGGCGTCGGTGGACTCGCGCGGGTGCTGGCCGGTGCGGATCGCGTGGTTCTCGGCGGGCAGGCCGAACGCGTCGTAGCCCATCGGGTGCAGCACGCGCTTGCCCGTGCGGCGGTGGAAGTGCGCGACCGCGTCGCCCACCGAGTAGACCTTCAGGTGGCCGATGTGCGGCTCGCCGCTGGGGTACGGGAGCATCTCCAACACGTAGGACTTGTCCGACGCGTCGGCGAGGACGGCGTCGTTGGACACCTCCCACGTTCGCTCGTCGGCCCAGACCCGCTGCCAGCGGGGCTCGATCTCCTTGGGGTCGTAGCGATGTTCGGCCACGTTCTGGAGGCTACAGCGAGGGACCGTTTTGCCGATCCAAGGGTGAGCCCCCGCACGCGTCTCAGTCCCGCGCCATCGCGGCGGCCAGCTCGCGCTCGCGGTCGACGTAGGCGTCGTCGGCGAGGTCGATCGTCACCTTGACGACCCGCCCGCCGGCGAACGGGAACGGCGAGCCGGCGTACTCCTGGCTGACGGCGTCGCCGCCGTCGCGCCCGACGCAGAGGCCCTCGCCGCACAGCGCGAAATGCCCGGGCTGGGTGCGCAGCGGCGCCTCGGCGACCGGCCGCTCGTCGATCCACAGCCGCGCGGTGCCGTGCGCCTCGCCGCGGTCGCCGGTCGACTCCTTGTCGAACGACACGCCGAGGACGTGCCGGCCCGTCGGCACCGGCCCGTCGGAGACCAGGTGCTGCTCGGGCGGGATCCCGATGAAGTTGTTGACGTAGTGCAGCCGGCCGTCCTTGACGAACAGCGAGTAGCCGCCGAAGCGCGAGCCCTGCGCGATGATCACGCCCTCGCACCCGTCGCCGACCTCGACCTCGCCGAGGATCTTCCACGAGCGCCCGCGGATCGCCGCGGCGGAGCGCTCGGGCACCTCGGACGTGCGCGGGTAGTAGGTGTAGATCCCGTCCGGCGGGACCGGCGCCTGGAACTCGTACTTGAGGTACTCGAGGATCCCGAGGTCGCTCAGCGGCAGCACGTCGTACTTGCCCGCCTCGTTGAACCACAGCGACACCAGGTGCCGAACCATGTCGGGGTGCTCGCCCGCGAGGTCGTGGGCCTCGGCGCGGTCGACGTCGGTGTGGAACAGCTGCCACGTGTCCTGGTCGAAGTGGCCGATGTCGGCCGGCATCGGGCCGTGCTCGGCGACGACCTTCCAGCCGTCCTTCCAGAGGGCCCGCGTCCCGAGCATCTCGTAGTACTGGATCCTCTTGGTCGTCGGCGCCTGGGCGTCGTCGAAGGAGTAGTTCATCGCTTGGCCGGGCAGCGGCGTCTGCTCGTAGCCGAGCACGACGTCGGGCATCTCGACGCCGCAGGCCTCGAGGATCGTCGGGACGATGTCGATCGCGTGGTGGTACTGGTCGCGGACCTCGCCCCGGGCCTCGATGCCCTTGGGCCAGTGGACGATCAGCGGATCGCAGACGCCGCCCTGGTAGCTGTAGCGCTTGAACATGCGGTACGGCGTCGAGAACGCGACCGCCCAGCCCGTCGGGTAGTGGTTGTAGGTGTCGGGCGAGCCGAGCCGGTCGAGCATCTTGATGTTCTGCTCGATGCTGTCGGGCCAGCCGTTGAAGAAGTTGTTCTCGTTGACCGACCCGTCCGGGCTGCCCTCGCCCGAGGCCCCGTTGTCGGCCGCGTAGAAGATCAGCGTGTTGTCGAGCTGGCCGGTCTCCTCCAGGTAGGCGATCAGCCGCCCGGTCTCCACGTCGGTGTACTCCGAGTAGGCCGCGTAGACCTCGGCCATCCGGCAGAACAGCGCCTGCTCGTCGTCGCTGAGCGTCGCCCACGGCCGCACCATGTCGGCGGGCGACGTCGTGCCCTCGGGCATCGGGTTCAGCGGCGTGAGCTCGGTGTCGTCGGGGACCACGCCGCGCGCCTTCATCCGCTCCAGGACCCAGTCGCGGTAGGCCTCGTAGCCGTCGTCGAACCGGCCCTTGTACTTGTCGATGTACTCCCGGGGCGCGTGGTGCGGGGCGTGGTTGGCGCCCGGGCAGTAGAACATGTAGAACGGCTTGTCCGGCTGGGACTGCTTGAGGTCCGAGAGGTACTCGATGGCCTTGTCGGCCAGGTCCTTGGAGAGGTGGTAGCCGTCCTCGGGCCGGTAGGGCTGGTCCACGAAGTGGTTGTCCTCGGCGAGGTCGGGATACCACTGGTTGGTCTCGCCGCCGATGAAGCCGTAGAAGCGGTCGAAGCCGCGGGCCAGCGGCCAGTTGCGCTTCGTGGCCCCGATGTCGAACTCGTCGACCGGCACGTTGTGGTTCTTGCCGACCCAGAACGTCCCCCACCCCGCCTGGCGCAGCACCTCGGCACAGAACGCGTTCTCCATCGGGATGTGCGTGTTGTTGCCCGGGAACCCCGTCGCGCTCTCGGCGATCGTCGCGAACCCGTTCTGGTGGTGGGTGCGACCGGTGAGGAAGCACGAGCGCGTCGGTCCGCAGAGCGCGGTCGTGTGCCATTGCGTGTAGGTCAGGCCGTTGTCGGCCAGGCGCTGCAGCGTCGGCATCTCGACCCGTCCGCCGTACGGCGACCACGCGGCCTGGCCGGTGTCGTCGTAGAGGATGATCAGGACGTTGGGCGCGCCTTCCGGAGCCCTCTCGGCGAGGTAGGGCGACCAGTCGGGCGTCGAGTTCCGGATGTCGAGGTCGATGGCCCCGTCGAAGCGCTTGGGCATGGGCGCCACGTTCGGCCGTCAGGGGGTGATGGCGCCTCACCCGCGCCGAGTGACGCGGCGGCGCAGGCTTGCGTCGACCACCCCACCGGGTACCACCGGAACATGCTCGAGCACCGTTCCCGGCCCGTCCCCCGACAGCGCGAGCGACGCTTCACGCGACACCACGACTTCGAAGGTCGGACGCTGTCGCCGGAGGCGCTGGCGCTGCTCACCGAAGAGCTGCGCGAGGCGACCGGCCACCCCGACGCCGAGATCCCCGAGGGCCGGCACCGCAGCCCCGTCGAGCAGGCGGGCCGCTGGTCGCCGGGCGTCGCCGACATCGTCAACAACCGGCGCCTGCTCCTCGTCACGTTCCTGACCGCGATCGTCGTCGGCGCCATCATCTCGATCGTCACCGGCTGGTTCGGCGCGCTGCTGATCGCGCTCGCGGTGCACGCGGTGGCGACGCTGATCGTCGCCGCGGGCGTGATCCAGCTGACGGGCGAGGTCGAGCACGTCTCGCCCGAGACCGCCGCGCGGCTGGAGGCCGAGGGCGTCGCCGACCCCGACCGGCTGTTCACCGACATCCTCCTCGAGGAGGCCGCGAGCGCCGAGCGCGCCGACGGCGCGCGCCCCCCGATCAGCTCGGGAGCGAGAGCTGGAGGTGGCAGAGCGCCGACAGCGCCGCGGTGACCTGGGCGTCCCCCGCGCCGACCAGCGGCTGCCCGGTCGGCGCGGCGCCGTCGGCCTGCTGGGCGGCCTGGTCGGCGGAGGCCTCGAACGGCGCGGTCCTCTGGGTCGCGGTGGCCGCGGCCAGGCGGGTCATCGCGGCGGTCAGCGCGGACGGGTCGCGGGCCAGCGCGGGCGCGGCGGTCGCGACGGCGGCCACGGCGCCGTTCTTGACCAGGTAGGCCCAGGCGCCGCCGTCGGGGCGCGGGATCGTGCGCACGGCGGCGGGCGCGCCGGGCGTCCCGCCCGCGCGGGTGCCGACCGCGATGCCGCCGGCGCTGCGGCCGGCCGCGGTGCTGCCGACCAGCTCGACGTCGCCGCCGGTCGTCAGCTCGGCGACGTCGGCGCGACCCTCGTTGCCGGCGCCGCCGACGCAGTAGCTCCAGGCGCGGTCGCGCTGCTGGGGCTGGCCCGCGGACGTGAGCAGGTCCTCCCACGCGGTCCCGAGGCGCAGCGCGCCGCGGCCGGTCGCGTCGATCGCGCCGCTCGCGTCCGCGCAGCCGGGCGTGGCGACGCCCTCGGCGCGCTCCCACATCTCCAGGTAGGCCTCGGCGCCGCTCATCATGTCCTTGACGAGCGCGTCGCCGCCGACGCGGCGCAGGTCGGCGAACCAGTCGGCGTAGAGGCCGTAGTGCGCGACGCCGTCGGCGTTGTAGTCGAACGTGCGGTCGCCGGTCTTCTGGCGGTCGAAGGTCACCGCGCCGTCCAGGCCCTTGAACGGATAGGCGATCCCGCCGCCGTCGCCGTCCGTTCCCGGCTGCTCGGAGAGGCCGCCGAGGTCCGCGCCGTAGCCCCAGCCGAGCTGGTAGGGCGTCTGGCGCGGGCGGTACTCCCGCCACTGCTTCACGTAGTCGTCGGCCGCCGAGTGGCCGGGGAACGCGAGGCCGCCGAGCTTCCAGATCCGCGGCCAGTTGCCGGGATCCATCCAGCCGTGGGGCGAGATCACGCCGGAGTAGTGGCGCGCCTCCAGCAGGCCGAGCGTGCGGTCGACCCCGGCCTGGCTCATGTGGTCGGGGTTGACGATCATGTGCAGGTCCATCATCCGCCGCACGACGTGCGCGCCGAGGTCGGTCAGCCCGCGCGTGTTGCAGTTCGGCGCCGGCGGGTAGGCCGGCGCGATCCCGGACGGCAGCCCGGCGGCGGAGAACAGCGAGCCGACCAGGTTGGTGACCTGGGGCAGCGGCGAATAGATGTCGTTGTCGTGCAGCGGCCCCTGGCACGTCTGGGCGCTCCAGAACGAGCCGGCGCTGGCGAGGTTGCCCGCGTTGATGAGCAGGCCGACCGGTCCGCCGTCGAAGCGCACGCCGGTCAGCGGGTTGTCGAACTTGTTCAACAACAGCATCGAGCGCACGCCGAGGCGGTGCAGCTCGTCGAGCTGCTGGTCGACCTGGGCCTGGTCGCAGGTCGGGACGGTCGTCCCGCTGCAGCCGAACGGCTCGCTCACCTCGACCTCCAGCACGACCGCCATGCGCCCCTGGTTGATGACGCGGCGCGCCTGCTCGGGGTCGGTGACGATCTCGAAGAAGCCCTTGCCGGGGCCGCCGGACTGGGCGTCGACGTAGTCCTGCAGGTCGTGGATGGCCTGCAGGCTGCCGCGGACGGTCGCCATCTCGTCGCAGTCGGTCTGGCGGTTGACCTGCAGCAGGCAGAGGATCCGGTTCTCGTTGGGGCTCATGACCATCAGGCGCAGGCCCGCCATCCAGGCGCGCTGGATCCACTTCCAGTAGGTGCCCTCGTAGGTGAGGTTCTCGGGCGTCCAGGACGCCAGCGTCGGCCAGCCGGCCGTGTCGTGCGGCTGGACGGGGTTGCCGTAGTTGAGGAAGTTCTGCATCGGCGCCAGCAGCCCCTGCGGGCCCTCGATCGACGAGCAGTTGGGCAAGGCATAGGGGATGCCGTACGGGCTCCACGGCCGGCCGCAGTGGAAGCGGCCGCCGAGGAACTGGTAGGTCATCCAGTGCATGTGGCCTTCGAGCAGGCCGGAGACGCGGCCGTAGCTCGTGTCGCCCTTGGACGGCGTGCCGGTCGCGTCCAGCTCGGCCTCGGGGTAGTCGGCGCAGCCGTCGGTGGCGCGGAAGGCGACGTCGCGCAGCGTGGCCGCGCCGTTCTGGGTGGTCAACATGAAGGTGCCGGCGCCCGCCTCGTCGACGCGCCAGTCGGCGGCGTCGCTGGGCGTGGCGGCGGTGCCGACGCCCAGGCCGAGCGGCCGCGCGGCGACGAAGCGGCGGTCGGGCGTGTAGAGCAGGTAGCGCCCGAGCGCGGTCGCCTGCATGCGGACGCGCGCGGCGCCGAGGACGGGCACGCCGTGCTGGGTCAGCGCGTAGCAGCCGTGGACCAACGAGTAGCGCGTGGGCGTCGGCGCGGCGGCGCCCACGGCGCCGCTGCCGCCCGCCACGAGCGCGATCGACAGGCCGACGGTCAGGAACCACCGCGTTCTCCCCATGCGGGCTCCAACGCGCCGGGCCGCCGAATCTTGCGCCAAGCCCGAACCTGGACCTTCGACCGGGCTCGAGCGACCGGTTCTCCGTAGGTCTTACGGAGACCGACCGACCGGTTTCCGGCGTTGCATCGAGGCGGCTATACGCTCGCGCGACATGGACACGGACCGTCGCTTCTCCCGCCTCGCACGGATGCTCGCCGCCGCTGTCGCCGGCCTCGTCCTCGCCCCCACGAGCACGGCGCTGGCCGCCGATCCCTCGTGTGACAAGACGTGGACCGGCGGCAGCGGCCTGTGGAGCGACGGCGCCCACTGGTCGCCGGCGGGCGTGCCGAGCAATCAGGTCGCCTGCCTGCCGGCGGGCGGCTACACCGTCACCTACCCCGGCGGCCTGCCGGCGATCACCGGCCTCGTCGTCGGCGCGGGCGCCACGGTCGTCACCCAGAACGACTACACCTCGCTGTACTCCAGCGGCGAGGTCGTCAACCGCGGCACGATCCAGCTGGTCAGCCGCACGAACCTCAACGCGCCGACGGTCACCAACGCGGGCACGATCGAGGACAGCGGGCTGATCGCCACCACGCCGCAGGTGCTGACCAACGCCTTCACGAACTCCGGGACCCTGCGCGCCAACGGCGCGCTGCAGGTCTGGGGCAACGGCGGCGGCACGTTCACCAACGCGGCGGGCGGCAAGGTCATCAGCGACGGAATCGCCTCGTCGCTGTCGTGGTGGGCGATGAGCGCGGTGAGCTTCACCGCCGGCACGGTCACCAACCACGGCGACATGCCGATGTCCACCGGCGCCTTCACCGCGGGGAGCGTCACCGGAACGGGCCTGCCGGTCCGCGTCGTCGGCGGCAGCCCGGCGCCGGTCCTCGACCTGTCGGGCACCGGCGCGCTCGCCGTCGACCTCAACTCCTCGGCCTACAGCGCCTCCGACATCGCCAAGGACATGACCCTGAACGTCCGCTCGCTCGGCGGCGGCCCGCTGGGCAACGGCTACGGACACCTCGTGCTCAGCGGCCCGATCACCAACCGTGGCACGCTCAGCCTGCGCACCGACGGCACGTACGCCATGGACGCCGACGTCGTCGGCAACAGCGGCACCGAGCGGCTGACCAACGCCGGCACGATGACGGTCGTCCAGGGCTCGGGCGGCAGCCGCGTGATCGGCGTGCCGTTCACCAACACGGCCACCGGGTCGCTCAGCGTGGGTCCCGGCACCGGGCTCGCCCTGCGCAACTTCAACGACAACACCGCCCACGTCGACGCCGGGACGATCACCGTCGACGCGACCGGCTCGCTCGGCCTCGACGGCGCGCAGACGATGACGTTCACGCAGACCGGCGGCACGCTCACCAACAACGGGACCTTCGAGCAGGGCGCGGGCACGTTCGTCCACCAGGGCGGCACGATCAACGGCACGGTGCGCATGGCGCAGCGGCGCGGCTCGCCCGCCCTGGACCCGTCCGGACCCGGCGCCGCCAACTACGAGATCGGCGGCCAGATCGACCTCGTCGGCAACGTCAACGCCGCGGCGACGATCGACGTCTCCGCCCGCGCCGACGTCGGCAGCGCCTACCTCCGGCTGACCGCCGACCGCACCAACGACGGCACGATCCGGATGGGCGCCAACGACTACGCCTACGACGCCGCGATCTCCGACGACGGCGCGCTGCGCAACCTCACCAACAACGGCCGCGTCGAGGCGCGCCAGGGCACCGGCGGCAACCGCTTCGTCAGCCCGCAGCTGACCAACGCGGCCGCGGGCACGGTCGACGTCGGCCCGAGCGCCCGCCTCTACCTGCGCAACTACGGCGTCGCCGTCCAGCACACCTCGGCGGGGACGATCGCCATCGACCCGACCGGCTCGCTGTCCGTCGACGGCACGTCGGACCTCGGCTTCACGCAGACCGGCGGCACGATCACCACCGGCGGCGGCTTCACGCAGTCCGACGGCCTGCACCGGCACACGGCGGGCACGGTCGTCGGGCGCGTCACGCTCCAGTCCGCCCACGCCTCCTGGGTCCGCCTGGACCCGTCGGGCACCGGCTCGCCGACGTTCGAGGCCCGCGCGGCGCGGCTGGTCGGCGACGTCGCGCCCGGGACGACCGTCGACGTCCACGGCGAGTCGACGTACGGCGGCGCGACGCTCGAGCTGGCGGGCGCCCACACCAACAACGGCACGGTCCTGCTCGACGACCTCGGCGGCTACTCGGCCGGCCTGCGCGGCGACGAGCTGACCAACAAGGGCACGCTGCGCGTCGTCCCCGGCGGCGGCCGCTCGCTGAACCTCGGCGTGATCACCGCGGCGGGCGGCAGCACGCAGCTCGACGGCGACCTCACGGCCATCGACGGCAACGACGGCGACGAGCCGGCGCTGAAGGTCACCGGCGGCACGCTGCGGATCACCGCCGGCGTCACCACCTGGGGCGGCTTCCGGCAGACCGGCGGCGCGACGACGCTCGCCGGCGGCTCGCTCCTCATCCCCCGCGACTGCCCCACCAAGCCCGCCAACTGCAAGGTCGACCTCGCGGGCGGCACGTTCTCCGGCGCCGGCGCGCTGTACGCGCCGGTGCTCAACCGCGGCGGCGTCCTGCGGGTCGGGACCGCCGACCAGCCCTACGCGACGCTGGCGCTGAAGGACACGACCGAGTACCAGCACGTCCGCCAGACCTCCTACACCCAGACCGCGACCGGCACGCTGAGCGTCGGCGTCAACGGCCGCGCGGCAGGCACCGGCTACGACCAGATGACGGTCGAGGGCCCGGCGACGCTGGACGGCGAGCTGGACATCGCCACCGGCGCGGGCTTCCGGCCCGACAGCGCGACGCCCGACCGCTTCGAGATCCTCAAGGCCGAGTCGCGCAGCGGCCAGTGGGCGTCGCTCAGCGGTGACGACAGCGGGCCCTACGCGGTCGAGTACACCGCCACCGGCGCGACGCTCAAGGCCATCGCCTCGGCCGGCCCGGCCGTGCGCGTGAGCGTGGCCGACGCCCAGGTCGCCGAGGGCGACAGCGGCACCAGCGACCTCGTGTTCCACGTCACGCTGTCGGCCGCCTCGGCGCAGCCGGTCAGCGTCGACTACGCGACCGTCGACGACACGGCGGTCGCGCCCGGCGACTACGCGGCGCAGTCGGGCACGCTGACCTTCGCGCCCGGCGAGACCGACAAGACCGTGGTCGTGAAGGTCGTCGGCGACACCGAGGTCGAGGGCGCCGAGCAGCTGCTGCTGCGCCTCACCCACCCGGTCGGCGCGCTGCTGGGCGTCGCGCGCGCCGTCGGCACGATCCTCGCCGACGACCTCGGGATCACCAGCGTCGCGCCGGGCGCGGCGGGCGACGGCGGGGCGACGACGCTGACGATCACCGGCGGCGGCCTGGCCGCGGGCGACACGGTCACGCTGCGCCGCGGCGGCTCGCCGGAGCGCGCGGCGACGATCGTCGGCGCGGCCGCCGACGGCACCCGCCTGGCCGCGCGCGTCGACCTCGACGGCGCCGCGCGCGGCGCGTGGGACGTGCGCGTGACCGCGCCGGGCGGCGGCGGTGGCGCTGGCGCGACGGCCACGGCGACGGGCGCGCTGACCGTCGCCGCCGCGGTCGCGCCGCGCCTGGCCGTGACGGTCTCGACCCCGTCGAGCCTGCGCTACGGCTGGCCGGGCTCGGCGGTCGTCTCGGTGCGCAACGAGGGCAACTCCGACGCGCCCGTCGGGCTGCTGCGCGTCACCGGCGACAGCGTCCAGGTCCGCAGCGAGAGCCAGGCCGCCTTCCACGACACGCTCGACCTCGCCGACGACGACCTCGCGGCGCTGTGGACCGCGTGGGGCGGCGGCAACGTCATCCCCGCGGGCGAGACGCGCTCGGTCGTCGTGCGCTTCCAGTCGACGACCTCGACCGCGCACGCCACGCTGAACCTCCGCGCCGCGGTCTACGCCGACGGCCTGGTCGAGCAGGAGGTCGGCGGCGACGACGCGGCGCCGCCGGACGGTCGCATCAGCGGCCGCCTGCGCGACGCCGACGGCGAGCCGGTCGCGGGCGTCGCGGTGACCGCCTCCGCCCCGCCCGCCGCCGGCGCGGGCAACACGCGCGGCTACAACGCGGCCGTCGCGGTCACCGGCTCCGACGGGACGTTCACGCTGCGCCCGCTGGCCGACGGCGCCTACACGGTCGGCGTCGGCCGCGAGCCGACGGCGGACCCGGGTGCCCGGCACGTGACGGTCGGCAACGGCGGCGCGGCGACCGCCGACCTGACCGCCGACGTCGCCACGCTCGCGGGCCGCCTGCGCACCAGCGGCGGCACCGCCCAGCCGGGCACGGTCACGCTGCTGCGCGCCGGCCAGGTCGTCTCGACGCGCAGGACGGCGGCCGACGGCGGCTTCGCCTTCCCGGTGCTGCGCTCCGGCACCTACAACCTGGTCGGCCGGACCGCGGCCGGCGGCCTGGCGGTCGGCGCCGAGCTGGCCGTCACCGCGGGCCGCGCTCAGACGGGGATCGACCTGCGCACCGGCGGCCGCGCGCTGACCGTGACGGTCACCGACGGCGGCGGCGGCGCGCCCGTCGGCGGCGCCATGGTCGCGGTCACGACCGACGCCACCGCGGGCGTGCCGCTGCTGCTGCGCACCGACGCCGACGGCCAGGCGACGTTCGGCGGCCTGCCGTCCGGGAGCGTCAGCGTGCGCGCCGTGTCCGCGACGCGCGCGCCGGCGACGACCACCGCCTCCGGGGCGACGGCGGCGCTCGCGCTGCCCGCCGGCGCGACCGTCGCCGGCACGGTCACGGCGGCGGGCGCGCCGCTGCCCAACGCCACCGTCACCGTGGCGGTGGCGGGCGAGACGCGCCGCGCCGACACCGGCGCGGACGGCAAATACACGATCCCGGGGTTGCCCGCCGGCGCCGCGACGCTGTGGACGGTCGGCGGCGGCCTCGCGCCGCTGCGGTCCACCGCCACGCTGACCGCCGGCGGAACGACGACCGCCGACGTCGCGCTGACGACCGGCGGCAGCGCCCGGACGCTGAGCGGCGACGGCATCGCCAACGCGCGCCTCGACGTCGTCGACCCCGCGACCGGCACGGTCCTGCGCAGCGTCTTCACGGGCGCCGACGGCACCGCGTCCAGCGGGCTCCTGCGCGCCGGCGACTACGCCGTCCGGACCACCGTCCCGGGCGCGGCGACGACCACGCGGGCGCTGTCGGTCGCCGCGCGCCTCACCGCGCGCCGCGACGCGGGCGACCCCGGCACGGTCGAGGTCGTCGAGCCCGTCGACGTCGAGAACCCGCTCGACCGGCCGCCGATGGTCACGTGGTCGGGGCTGCCCGAGCCCAAGCAGACGCCCTGGCACCGCGCCCACCACGAGTACGACTACACCAGGATCGCGCTCACGGAGCCGTGCCCGGCGGGCAACCGGATGAAGGCCATCATCTCGCGCTACGCGACCGCGCTGTCGCGGGCCTGGGACTCCTACTACTCCGCGTGGGACCTGCTGCGCATCCAGGATCGGCTCGACGTCGCCAACTACCTGCTGAAGGCCAGCGACGTCGGCGCGAAGGCGACGCTGGCGCTGGTCTCGCTCAACAGCACGATCCGGGGCATGGACACCCCGCTGCCGGGCTCGGTGGCCAACGCGATCCAGACGCTGTCCAACCAGCTCACCGGGGCGGTCGGCCGCAACCGCGCGGGCGAGTCGGTCGACGTCTGGGCGGTCCGCGACGGCCTCGCCGACGTGCTCCAGACGGCCGCCGCCTACCAGCAGGAGCTCGGCGTCTCGGCGTGGTCCGGGCACGGCTCCGACGCGTTCGCCGCGCTGTCGGCGCTGAAGGGCGTCTTCGACCTCGCCGACGAGATGGCCTCGCTGCCGGACGAGGTCCGCGCCCGCGGCGACGCGTTCCGCGAGCAGGAGAACCACTACTACGACCTCCAGCGCACGATCAACGAGCTGACCAACCGGCTGCGGACGATCGCCGCGGCGTGCCCCGATCCCCATGACGACGACCTCCCGAAGCCGTCGGGCTCGGGCTCGGGCTCGGCCGACAACGTGATGCCGGGCGACCCCAACGACCTCCTCGGCCCGCGGGGCGTCGGCGCCCAGGGCTGGATCCCGGCCGGGCAGGACCTGGCCTACCAGGTGCGCTTCGAGAACCTCGGGCCGGGCTCGGAGCACAACCCGCAGAACCTGCCGCTGGCCACCGCGCCCGCCGTGCTGGTGCAGATCGACGCGCCGCTCGACGCCGGCGTCGACCTCGACAGCGTCGAGCTGGGCGACGTCGGCTGGGGCAAGACCACCGTGACGGTCCCGGCCGGGCGCCAGAGCTACCACGGCGACGTGCCGTCGGCCGACGGCGACCTCGTCCGCGTCGACGGCCGCCTGGACCGCGCGGCGCGCGCGCTGCGCTGGACGATCACGTCGATCGACCCCCGCACCGGCGAGACCGAGACCAGCCCGACCAAGGGCTTCCTGCCGCCCGAGGACGGCAGCGGCGACGGCCAGGGCTACGCCGCCTACCGGGCGCGCGCCAAGGACGGCCTCGCCCACGGCACGACGATCACCGCCCAGGCGTCGATCGTCTTCGACGCCAACGCGGTCATCGACACGCCGACGCACACCAACACCATCGACGTCACGCCGCCGACCAGCGCGGTGAGCGCGGCGGCGCAGCCGGGTGCGGGGACGGCGTCGTGCCGGCCGGAGGTGCAGGTGAGCTGGAGCGGCGGCGACGTCGGCGCCGGGCTCGCGACCTACGACGTCTGGGTCTCCGCCGACGGCGGCGCGCCCAAGCCCTTCGTGTTGGGCACGACCGCCACGAGCGGGACGTTCACCGGCGGCGCGACGGGCCACACCTACGCCTTCTTCTCGACGGCACGCGACGCGGTCGGCCTGGTCGAGGCGCCGCCGACCGAGCCGGACAAGACGGTGGACGTGCGGCGGTGCGACAGCACGGCGCCGAGCGCCGTGGCGACGATCACCGGCGCGGCGGCCAAGGACGGCTGGCGCGACGGGCCGGTGGACGTCCGGCTGGACGCCGTCGACGACCCCGACGGCCTCGGCGTGAGCAACGTGGTGTGGTCGGCCGAGGGCGCGACCAGCGGCGGCGCGACCGTCGCCGGGGACACGACGACCGTGCATCTGGACCGCGACGGCGTGACGACGCTGCGCTACGCGGGGGTCGACGCCGCGGGCAACCGGACGCCGGAGCGGGTCGCGACCGTGCGGATCGACCAGAGCGCGCCGACGATCGACGTCCGCACGCCGGCCGAGGGCGCGCGGGTGACGCGAGGCGCGGCGATGGCGGCGGACTTCGCGTGCGCGGACGCGGGGTCGGGCGTGGCCGCGTGCACGGGGAGCGTCGCGGCGGGCGCGCCGCTGGACACGACGACGCTCGGGGACCACACGCTCACCGTCCACGCCGAGGACCGCCTCGGGCACGCCGCCGAGGTCACGCGCCGCTACACGGTGGTCGCGGAGACGGCGCCGCCGCCCGGCGGCGGCGGTGACGGCGGCGGGACGCCGCCCGGTGGCGGGACGCCGCCCGGCGGTGGCGGTGGCGGTGGCGGCGGCGGTGGCACGCCGCGCGGCCCGGCCTTCTCCACGCGGCCGCTGGGCATCGCCGCCGGCCGGGTCGGCCGCGCCGGGACCTTCACGCTGACGCTGCGCAATCGGGAGGCCTTCGCGATCGCCGGCCGCGCGACGCTGACCGGCCGGCTCCCACGGCAGAAGCGGGCGACCGCGTTGGCGTCCGGGCTCTCGATCAAGCTCACGGCGCGCGGCACGCGGAAGCTGACGGTCCGGCTGACGCGCCGCGCACGGGCCGCCCTGCGCGCGCACCGTACGATCACCGCCACCCTGACCCTCACGCTGCGCTCCGGGACCGCGACCAAGACCGTGAAGACGACGATCACGCTGAAGACCTCGCCGTGAGCCGGCGCCGGCTCGCCGTCGAGCAGCGCCTGGCCAACCTCATCGGGACGGCCTACGCGTTCGAGGACCTCGACGAGTTCCGGCACGGGATCCTGCCCGAGCTGCGCGAGACCGTGCCCGCCGACCGCGCGTCCTACAACGAGTTCGACGACCAGCCGGACCGCACGTGGTGGATCGCCGACCCGGCGCTGTCGATCACCCCGGAGATGGCCGAGCGGTTCGCGACGATGGTGACGCAGAACCCGGTCCTGGCGCACCACCAGCGGACCGGCGACGGGCGGCCGCGGCGGATCTCGGACTTCGTCGACCGGGCGACGTGGCACCAGATGCCGGTCTACACCGACTTCTACCGACATGTAGGGGTCGAGGCGATGATCGGCTTCACGCTGCCGTCGCGGCCGCCGGTGACGATCGGGATCGCGCTGATCCGCGCCGAGGGCGACTTCGCTGACGAGGAGGTCGCGACGGTCGCGGCCGCCCGCCCGCACCTGATCCGCGCCTACCGGACGGTCGAGCTGTCCAGCGCGCGCCGGGCGACGATCGCGGCGATCGAGGCCGGGCTGGAGACGCTGGGCAGCGCGGTGCTGGTCGTCGACGGGCACGGACGCGTCGACCTCGCGACGCCGTCCGCGCGGCGCCTGCTGGCCGGGCGCCTGGGCGCCGCCAGCGGCCGGCTCGCGCCGGACGTCGTCGCGCGGCTGGCCGAGCGGCGCGCGGCCCGGACGCCGGTCACCGAGCCGCTGGTCCTGGAGGACGCGGACGGCACGCGGCTGTCGCTGCGCGTCCTGGCGGGCCCGGAAGGCAACACGGACATGTTGGTCGTCGAGCCGGGGTCCAGCGGGCTCAGCGTGGCCGCGCTGCAGGGCCTCGGCCTGACCCGCCGCGAGGCCGAGGCCCTGCGCTGGATCGCGCTCGGACGTCGCGGGCCGCAGGCGGCGCAGCTGATGGGCGTCTCGCCGCGCACGGTCGAGACGCACCTGCAGAACGCCTACGCCAAGCTCGACGTCCACACCGCCGCCGACGCGGCCGCGACCGCCTGGGCGGCGGTCGGCGTGCGCCTGCCGCAGCTGTCCGACGGCGGCGCCGCCTGAGCGCGGGCGCGGGCGCGGATCAGTAGTCCACGCGGTCGGGCTTGGCCCGCCACGCGGAGAACGGCGCCGCGGGGTCGGCGACCGGGGCGCTGGTGACGGCCATCGGCCACCGGTCGCGCGGCGTCGCGAACAGCTCGTAGAACGCCAGGTCGTCGAAGCCGCCGCGCGCCGCGTCGTGGCGGTCGGCCGCGTAGACGACGCGGTCCACGCGCGCCCACAGCGCGGCGGCCAGGCAGAGCGGGCACGGCTCGCAGGAGGTCACCAGCACGCAGCCGTCGAGCCGGAAGTCGCCGACCGCGCGGCAGGCGGCCCGGATCGCGACGACCTCGGCGTGGGCGGTCGGGTCGTTGGTCGTGGTCACCTGGTTGACGCCGGTCGCCACCACCGCGCCGTCGCGCACGATCAGCGCGCCGAACGGCCCGCCGCCCGCGGCGACGTTCTCGACGGCCAGCGCGACGGCCTCGTCCAGCCACCGGGCGTCCCGCTGGGCGTCGTCGTCGGCGGCGGCGTCGGCGTCGGTCATCTCCCCCGCAACGTAGCGCGCCCGCCGCCCCCGGGCGCCCGCACCCGTCCCGGTGCCGTGCGGGCACCATTGCCGCCGCCGGACCCGGCGGGGAGCCTGCGACCATGATCCTCGCCGCCGACTACCCCTTCCTGGACATCGTGGGAACGATGTTGGTGTTCTTCCTCTGGGTGATGTGGTTCTGGTGCCTCATCATCGTCCTGACCGACGTCTTCGGCCGGAGCGACATCGGCGGCTGGAGCAAGGCCACGTGGACGCTGTTCCTGCTCATCATCCCGGTGGTCGGCATGTTGGTGTACCTGATCGCGCACGGCAAGGACATGGCCGAGCGCCGCGCCAACGACGCCGTCCGCGCCCAGGCGCAGATCGACGACCACATCCGCACCGTGGCCGCGAGCGACGGCGGCGGCGCGCCCCAGACGCCGACCGGCGAGATCGCGCGCGCCAAGCAGCTGCTGGACACCGGGGCGATCGACGCCGGCGAGTTCGAGCAGCTCAAGCGCCGGGCGCTCGGGGCGGCGGTCTGACGTGGCGACCCGCCCCTGACGCCCCGGTCCCGGCCCGCCCTCGCGATCACCATGATGCTCGAGGACTACGCGCTCCTCGGCGACCTGGAGTCGGCGGCGCTGGTCAGCCGCGCCGGGGCGATCGACTGGCTGTGCGTCCCGCGCTTCGACTCCCCCGCCGCGCTGACCGCGCTGCTGGGCGACGAGGACCACGGCGCCTGGGAGGTCGCGCCGGCGACGACGGTCCACGAGATCTCCCGCCGCTACCGGCCGGGCACGCTCGTGCTCGACACGCGGTTCGACACGCCGCACGGCTCGGTCGTCGTCACGGACTTCATGCCGATCCGCGGCGACGGGCCGCCGCGCCTGATCCGGATCGTCGAGGGCATCAAGGGCCGCGTCCCGATGCGGATGCGCCTGCGCGTGCGCCCCGACTACGGCGCGGTCAAGCCGTGGCTGGAGCCGATCCCCGACGGCGTCATCGCGATCTCCGGGCCCGACGCGTTCCGGCTCAGCACGCCGCTGTCCCTGACGACGCAGGACGCGACGGCCACCGCCGAGTTCGCGGTCGGCCCCGGCCTGCGCCGGCACCTGTCGCTGCACTGGTGGCCGTCGCACGAGCGCTCGCCGCTGGTCGAGGACGCCGACTCGGCGATGGCGCGCACGATCGCCTGGTGGCAGCGGTGGTCGGGCCGCTGCGCCTACGACGGCGAGTACGCCGACGCGGTCAAGGCCTCGCTGATCGCGATCAAGGCCATGACCTCGGCGACGACCGGCGCGCTGATCGCGGCCCCCACGACGTCGCTGCCCGAGGAGCTGGGCGGCGTGCGCAACTGGGACTACCGCTACTGCTGGCTGCGCGACGCCGCGCTCACCCTCCAGGTGCTGCTGACCGGCGGCTACGACGAGGAGGCGCTGGCCTTCCGCGGCTTCCTGGAGCGCGTCGCGACCGGCGATCCCGCCGACATCCAGATCATGTACGGCGTCGGCGGCGAGCGGCGCCTGACCGAGCACGAGCTGCGCCACCTGCCCGGCTACGAGGCCTCGCGGCCGGTGCGCGTCGGCAACGCGGCCTCCGAGCAGTTCCAGCTCGACGTCTACGGCGAGCTCATCTCGGTCGCCTCGATCGTCGCCGCGCGCCTCGGTCGCGTGGAGGCGCGCTCGTGGTCGCGCTGGCGCGCGGTCGTCGAGCACGTCGAGGCCGTCTGGCGCACGCCCGACGACGGCATCTGGGAGACGCGCGACGGCCCCCAGCACTACACCTACTCCAAGGTCATGGCCTGGGTGGTGCTCGACCGCGCGCTGCGGATCGCCGAGCGCTTCGGCCTCGACGCGCCGACCGAGCGCTGGAGCGCCGTGCGCGACGAGATCCACGCCGAGGTCTGCGAGCACGGCTACGACGCCGAGCGCCACACGTTCACGCAGACCTACAACATGCCCGCGCTGGACGCCGCCACGCTGGCGATCCCGCTCGTCGGCTTCCTGCCCGCCGACGACGCGCGCGTCACCGGCACGATCGACGCGATCCGCGACGAGCTCGGCCGCGACGGCCTCGTCGCGCGCTGCTCGACCGCCGACGGCGGCCCGCCCGGCGACGTGGGCCGGCTCCTGGCCTGCTCGTTCTGGCTGGTCAGCGCGCTGGCGGTCAACGGCCGCCCGGACGAGGCGCGGGCGCTGTTCGAGCGCCTGCTGGACCTGCGCAACGACGTCGGGCTGCTCGCCGAGGAGTACGACCTGCCCCACCAGCGGCAGCTCGGCAACTTCCCGCAGGCCTTCAGCCACCTGGCGCTGATCCAGGCCGCGACGGCGATCACCGACGCGACGAGCCCGCGCTCCCGGGAGAGCCACGGGCTCACCACCGCCACGAGGACGGGCGTGGACGCTAGACCGCGTTGAGGATCTTGGCCTTCTGGACGGCGAACTCCTCGTCGGTCAGCACGCCCTGCTCGCGCAGCGCGCCGAGCTGCTTGAGCTGCTCGATCGGGTCGACGGCGGGCGCGGCGGGCGCGGGCGGCGGCGGCGCATAGCCCGGCTCGGGCTCCTGGTCGTAGTAGGGCGCGGGCATGCTGCCCTGCTCGGTCCAGCGGTTGGCCTGGCGGCGCGACACGCGGTTGCTGACCGCGGTGGCGGTGCCCGCCACGACGGCGGTGCGGGCCATCCCGCGCAGCAGTCCTGGCATCGTGCTCTCCTCCTAGATGGGGTCGGCGGCCTCGAGCGCGTCGAGGGCCGCGATGATGGCCTGGATCTCGATCCGCCCGTCGGCCAGCAGCAGGCCGCCCGAGCGCCGCAGCGCGACCGCCAACGGCGCCGCCCAGCGGTTCTCATACAACAAGATGGCGGCGGAGTCGCCCGGGTCCAGCGCCGCGGCCGCCTCCTCCACGTCGGCGTGGTCGATCAGGCCCGTCGACGCGCCGGCGAAGATCGCGAACGGGCTGTCGGGACCGAGGTGCTCGAGGTCCAGCGCGGTGACCGCGCCGCGGTCGTCCTTGGCCACGAACGCGATGTCGAGCACGCGGATGATCCCGCGGTCGGCCAGGTCGACGATCATCGGCGCCAGCTCCGCGCCGTCCGGTCGCTTGCCCGGCCACCCGATCACGATCCAGTCGACGGGGCCCATCTCCTCCAGCGTTTCGAGTGCTTGTTCGTCGCTCATCGGTCCTCCTCTCGGTGGGGCGGATGGCCGGGATCGCCGGCCACGCGCGGTCATGGGCGCGACGCTAGGTGGGCGCGGGCGACGCGACATCGCCCGCTTCGGGGGATGCCCGGCGACCGGCGCGCACCGGCACGGCCGGCGTGCGGGCGCCCTTGCCGGGGCCGCGCGCCGCGGCGACCCTCGGGCGATGAGCACCGTCGTCGACCTGAGGGGGCGGCACCTGCTGACCCTCGACGACTACACGGCGGCGGAGATCGTGCACCTGATCGACCTCGCCGCCGAGCTGAAGGCCGCCCGGCGCGACGGCCGCGAGGTGCCGCGGCTGGAGGGCAGGGAGATCGCGTTCGTCTTCGAGCAGGACGCCCCGCACGCGCGCTGCGCGCTGGAGGTCGCCGCCCGCGACCAGGGCGCGCACGTCACGCTCCTCGGGCCGGGCGGCGCGCGCCTCGGCCGCGACGAGTCCGTCAAGGACACCGCGCGCGTGCTCGGGCGCCTGTACGACGCGATCGAGTACCGCGGCTTCGCCGAGGCGATCGCCGACGAGCTGGCGCGCTGGGCGGGCGTGCCGGTCTACAACGGGCTGACCGGCGAGTGGCATCCGGCGCAGGTCCTCGCCGACTTCCTGACCCTGCGCGAGCACGTGCGCAAGCCGTGGTCGGAGATCGCGCTCTGCTACCTCGGCGACGCCCGCTTCACGATCGCCGACACCTACGTCGCGGGCGCGGGCAAGCTCGCGATGGACATCCGGATCGCGGCGCCCGAGAGCCTCTGGCCGTCGCCCGCGGTCCTCGACCGCGCCCGGGCCCACGCGGCGCAGGGCGGCGGCACGGTGCTCATCACCGAGGACGTCGAGGAGGCGGTCGCGGGCTGCGACGCGCTGATCGCCGACGCGTGGGTGGCGCCGGGCGAGCTCCCGGAGGTGTGGGCCGAGCGCATCGCGCTCCTGCGCCCCTACCAGGTCAACGCGGACGTGATGGCGCTGACCGGCAACCCCGACGTCAAGTTCCTGCACGGCCTGCCCGCGTCCCACAACACCGACACGGCGCGCGGCCAGGAGATCCTGGACGCGCACGGCGTCGAGGCGCTGGAGGTCACCGAGGAGGTCTTCGAGTCGCCCGCGTCGGTCGTCTTCGACGCGGCCGAGAACCGGATGCACGCGATCAAGGCGGTCCTCGTCGCCACGCTCGGGGCCTGAACGGCGTCGCCGGCCCGCTCGGCGCCGGGCGCGGGCCGCCGGTGCCTAGACACCAAGAAGGTGTCCGTGCGAGTCCTTTAAGATCGGGAGGCACAACCACGAAGGGTTGCTGCACATTCGAGAGGGAGTGTCGGACCCATGCACGCCGCACCGCTCGCACGCACCGTCCCCGCCCGCGAGATGCTCTCGCGCCCCGCGCTCTACGTGCTGCTCACGACCGCCGCGGTCACGCTGACCGTCGCCGCCGGGACGCTCGGCGCCGAAGCCCGCGGGACCGGCCATCCGGGAACCACCGCGCTGCTGAGCGCGATGATCGCCGGCGTGCCGCTGGCCGCCGGGCTATACGGCTGCTACACGCGGCAGTTCCCGGCGTTCGCGCGCCTGCTGCTGATCGTCGGGGCCGTCGCGGCGCTGACCGCGCTGGCCGAGTCCGACGACGATCTCGCCTACACCGTGGGCCGCCTGGCCGCCTACGGCCTCGAGGTGCTGCTGGTCGTGGCGCTGCTGGCGTTCCCCAGGGGCGCGCCGCGCGGCCGCGGCGACCGGGCCCTGGTCGGCGCCATGGGCGCCGCCGCCGGCCTGCTCGCGCTGACCGCCATGGTCTCGGACACGTTCCGCCTCCCGAGCCCGTACACGAGCTGCACCGCCCACTGCCCGGACAGCGGGATCTCGGTCGCGGCGCTGCCCGCCCCGGTCGTCGACGCGCTCTTCGCGCTCGGCGGCGCGATCGCCTTCGCCGTGCTCGTGCTGGTCGTCGTGCGCCTGGAGCGGCGGGTCGTGGACGCGCCCGCGCCGCTGGGCGCGGTCCTGCGCCCGGTGCTGTTCGCGGGCATGCTCCGCACGACGCTCGTCGGCTGGGCGATCGTCGGCCGGACGCTGGACCCCGGCGCGTCGGCGACCGCGCTCGCGACCACGCTCGTCGCCTGGTCCACGCCGCTGCTGGGGATCGCGTTCCTCGTCGGCCTGGTCCAGCTGCGCCTCGGCGACGAGCGGGCGCTGGTGGTCCTCGCGCGGCGCGTCGGCATCGCCACCAGCCCCGCGCTGGTCCAGCGCGCGTTCGCCGAGGCGTTCGGCGACCGCGGGATGCGGCTGCTGCTGGCCGACGAGCACGCCGCGCGCCACGACCCGTCGCGCCTGGTGCGCGAGCTGCGCGACGGGGAGAACCGCGTCCTCGGCGCGCTGTCCTGCGACCCCACGCTGGCCGAGCGGCCCGACCTGCTGGAGGCGGCGAGCGCGCTCGGCACCGTCGCGCTGGAGAACCTGCGCCTGGCGCGCGCGGCCGACGTCGCGGCGGGCGAGGTCGCCCGGTCGCGCCTGCGGATCGCGGCGACCGCCGAGCGCGAGCGCAGGCGGATCGAGCGCGACCTGCACGACGGCGCCCAGCAGCGGCTGGTCGCGCTGCGCATCGAGCTCGGGCTCGTCGAGGAGCTGGTCGCGCGCGGCCACGCGCGCAACAGCATCGAGCGCCTGCACGAGCTGGAGGCGTCGGTCGAGGCCGCGCTGGAGGAGCTGCGCACGCTCGCCCACGGCGTCTGCCCGCCGCTGCTGGCCGACCGCGGGCTGGCCGAGGCGCTGAAGGCCGCGAGCGTGCGCTGCCCCGTGCCGGCGCGCGTCAGCGCCGAGCGCGTCGCGCGCTACCCGTCGGAGGTCGAGAGCGCGATCTACTTCTGCGTCCTGGAGGCGCTGCAGAACGTCGCCAAGCACGCGCGCGGCGCGCGCCGGGTGCTGGTCACGCTGCGCGACGACGACCACGGCCGGCTGACGTTCTCGGTGCGCGACGACGGCGCGGGCGCGCGCGACGACCGCCTCGGCGCGGGCGCCGGGCTGGCGAACATGCGCGATCGCGTGGAGGCCGTCGGCGGCGAGCTGCGGATCACGATGACCCGCGGCGCGGGCGCCGAGGTCCGCGGCAGCGTCCCGGCGCGGGCGCTCGACGGCTCGGGAGGCTAGACGCGGCCGTGCAGGTGCCAGAGCCCGCGCAGGCGCCCGGGCGACAGCTCCTGCTTGCGGACGTGCGCCGCCGCGCCCGCCGACGCCATCGAGGCGGGCAGGTCGGCCAGGCGCTCCAGCGAGATCAGCACGACGACCGTGCCCGGCGCCACGGCGGGCAGCCGCCGCGCGGTCTCGATGCCGTCCAGGCCGGGCATCCGGACGTCCAGGAGCACCAGGTCGGGGCGCAGCTCGGAGGCCAGCGCCAGGGCCTCCTCGCCCGAGGACGCCTCGGCGACCAGCTCGAAGCCGTCGGTGGACTGGACGAGCTGGCGGGCGACCCTCCGGAAGACCGGCTGGTCGTCGACCGCGAGCACCTTCACCACCGACACGCGCTCACCGTCCCGCCGACGGGCGCGGCGGGCAAGGGCATGCGCGCCTCTCCACGCGCGTGCGCGCACCCCGTTTGACAACGGGTCCGCGCAGGAACATATTCGTCCCCATGACCGCCCATGCGCCGAACGGGGATGCGGGCGCGGGAGCACGGATCTTGCGGGTCGTCGCCGCCGACGACAGCTTCCTCGTGCGCGAGGCGCTGTCGCACGTGCTCGAGGGCGCCGAGCGGATCGACCTCGTGGAGATCTGCCCGGACGCCGACACGCTGCTGGCCGCCATCGACCAGGCGCGCCCCGACGTCGTCGTCACCGACATCCGGATGCCGCCGACGCTGACCGACGAGGGCCTGCGGATCGCCGCGCGGCTGCGGGAGACGCACCCCGAGATCGGGGTCGTGCTGCTCAGCCAGTTCGCCGAGCCGCGCTACAGCTTGGCGCTGCTGGACCAGGGCTCCGACGGCCGCGCGTACCTGCTCAAGGAGCGGATCCAGTACCGCGGGCAGCTGGTGTCGGCGATCGAGTCGGTCGCCGAGGGCGGCTCGGTCATGGACGCCAAGCTCGTCGAGGGCCTGGTCGCCACGCGCCGCCGGGCCGAGCGCTCGCCGCTCAACGAGCTGACGCCGCGCGAGCTGGAGATCCTGACGTTCATCGCCCGCGGCCACAGCAACCAGGCGATCGCCGACGAGCTCGTGCTGACCAAGCGCGCCGTCGAGAAGCACATCAACGCGATCTTCCTGAAGCTCGGGTTGACCGACCAGTCGGACGTGGCGCGGCGCGTGAAGGCCGCGCTGCTGTACCTGTCCGAGCACGACGGGGACGGCGACGGCGGCGGCTGACGCGTCAGATGACCCCGCCCCGCCGCGGATGGCCGTGGGCGACCAACCCGTACAGGATGAGGATGTCGACGCCGAACAGCGCGAGCGACAGGAACGGGTAGCCGGGGATCGCCAGCAGCTGGGCGATCGCGTTGGCCCCCGCCGCCAGGATGCCGATCCAGCGGCCGTACTGGTTGCCGGCGAAGAGGCCGATCGCGCCGGTGACCTGGATCGCGCCGATGACCAGCACGACCCAGCCCCACGTGTTGAGGTCGCTGATGACGTACTGGGCGTTGTTGACGTAGAAGTTGGCGCTGTCGATCGCCGCCCATCCGTAGATGAAGTTCAGGATGCCGCCGATCAGGAGCATGATCGCGGCGAACCCCCACCAGGCGGCGCCGCTGTCGTCCTCGAAGCGCTGGGTTCCGCGAGGCGGCCCCGACACGGGGTCGGCGGGCGGCGGATAGGTCGGGCTGGACATCGGGTGCGTCCTCCTCGTGGTCGGTGGGTGGTGGGTCGGGGTCAGGTCGGGCCGGCGTCCACCAGGCCGAAGGCGGTCGCGCGGGCGACGGCCTCCGAGCGCGACGTGACGCCGAGCTTGCGGTAGACGGCGTGGGCCTGGGACTTCACGGTGTGGCCCGAGGTCCGGAAGCGCTCGCCGATCTCGCGGTAGCTGAGATGGGTCGGCAGCAGGCGCAGGACGCGCAGCTCGGCGACCGTCAGCGGCTCCGAGATCACCGGCGCGGCGACCGCGACGGCGTGCGCGTCGTGCAGCGCGGTGGCGATCCAGGCGCGCAGGCCGTCGGCGCCGGCGACGTGTCCGGCGGCGCGGTCGGCGCGGGCGAGCCGCTCGCGGGCCCCGGCGATCGCGCCGAAGCGCAGCCGCGCCCGTCCGGCCGCGAGGTCGGTCTGGGCGGCGTACCAGGCCGGCGGGCGGGCGCCGTCCAGCAGGCGCTCGGCGCTCGCGACGTCCTCGGCGGCCGCCGCGTAGCGGCCGTCCAACGCGCGCACGAGCCCGGCGACGGCGAACGTGAGCGCCGTCGCGGGCAGCTCCTGCAGGCCCTCGGCGACGACGCGGGCGCGGGCGCGCTCGGCGATCTCCCGGGCGGCGGCGCGATCGCCGGCCTCCGGGCGGCCGTCGCCCAGCAGCGTGAGCAGCGCCAGCTCGGCCTCGCACAGCGCAGCCAGCCCGGGCGCGGCGACCGCGCAGGCGCGGCGGCCGTCGTCCAGGGCGACCGCGCCGGGCGCGGCGGCGCCGGCGAGGAGCGCGCCGGAGCCCTCGGCCAGGCGCCCGAGCCCGTGCAGCGCCTGGCAGCGCGGCACGGCGGTTGATGCCCGGGCGCCCTGAGCGCGCAACGCGGACGAGTCGTCGACGACGAGCGCGCCGAGCGTGGCCCGGCCCGCGGCGGCTGAGGGCGACAGCGGGCCGGTCACGCGGCCGAGGTGGTGGTCGAGCCGTTCGGCGTCGAGGTCGGTGAAGGCGACGATCGCGTGGGCGAGCGCCAGCGTGGGCGCCTCGGCCTCGGCGTGCGCGGGGATGCGCTCCAGCCGCCGGCGCAGCCGCGTGGCGCGGGCGCTCCAGGCGTCGCCCTGGGCCGCGTCCCACAGCAGCGTGCCCGCCTGCCGCAGGTCGCCCGCGGCGAGCGCGTGGCGGACGGCGCCGTCGACGTCGTCGTGCTCGGCGTGCCAGGCGCCGGCGCGCCGGTGCAGCTCGCGCTCGGCGCCGGGCTCGGCGGCGCGCAGCTCGGCGAGCAGGACGTCGCGGACCAGCGGATGGCAGCGCACGCCGCCGTTGCCGCGCTTGAGCGGCACCGCGGCGAGGTCGGCGGCCAGCGTGCGGGCCTCGGGCGCGCGCAGGACGGCGGCGCAGCCGTCGGGGTCCAGCGCGTCGAGGACGGCCGCGCGGCGCAGCAGCCGACGGCGGCGCGCCGGGAGCTCGTCGAGGATCTCGCGGCGGACGAGGTCGGCGACGCCGTCGTCCTCGCCGCCGAACGCGCGGGCGGCCAGGCCGGGCGACGAGGCGGCGTCGAGCGCCTGCGCGGCCAGCGAGACCGCCGCGGGCCATCCGTCGATCGCGGCGACGAGCGCGTCGGCGGTCTCGGCCGGGAGGCGGACGCCCGCGGCGTCCAGCGCGGCCCGCGTCTCGCCGCGGGTCATCGCCAGCTCGGAGGCGTCGAGCGTCAGCAGCCGGCGCTGTGCGCGCAGCCGGCCGTGGGCGAGACCCGCGGCGTCGCGGGTCGCCACCGCCAGCAGGCAGCCGGGCGGGAGCCGCGCGGCGATCGCCGCGAGGTCCTCCACGCCGGCGGCCGCCGGCGGTCGGTGGTCGGCGACCAGCACGCGCTCGGGCGCGCCGTCGTCGCGCCGCACCGCACGCGTCACCTCGGTGGCCAGGCGCGTCCCCGCACGCAGCCAGGTGAACGGCCGGGCATCCTCGGCCTCCCACTGGCGCAGCAGGACGGTCTTGCCGTAGCCCGCGGGCGCGGCGAGCAGCACGACCGGCACGTCGCGCGCGCGCTCCAGCCGGCCGACGAGCCGCCCGCGCGCCACCAGGCCCTCCCGGGCCGGGGTCGCGGAGGGCCCAGGAGGGGCCGGCAGGTGGTGGGCGAGACGCGCGAGGGTCATCGTGTGGGTCGTCCGTCCCACCGACGATCCCGCCCGGCGGCCGGGGCGGGCAAGGGCGCGCACCGGTCGGTCCGACGCAGGCGCGCACCAACGGTCAGCCGGCGAGGAGCTCGAGCGCACGGCGCGTCTTGGTCGCCTGCTCGCCGCTGGTGTCGATGCCGCGGCCCGCGAGGTAGGCGCGCAGGCGGGCGGCGAGGTCGAAGGCCTCGCGCGGCGGGCTCTTGGCCGACAGCTCGATGATCCGCGACTCGTCGGGATACAGCCACAGCTCGGCGACGAGCTTGCGCTCGACGATCCGTGGGACCGAGCGGAGCTTGAGCACGAAGATCGGGCCGAGGACCTTGAGGTCGTCGAGCGTGACGCCGTCGGGCGCGTAGCGCTCGAACAGCGCGCGCTGGGGCTTGGTGAACAGCTTGCGCGGCGACTTGGCGTCGCGCACGACCGTCCGGACGTCGGCGGCGGCCTGCGCCTTCAGCGAGCCCGAGCAGACGAACCCGCCGGGCATCGCGTCGACCTCGATCCCGAAGCCCTCGGTCCGGCGCAGCTTCGACGAGACCTTGGCCGGGTCGACCGGCCGCAGCTTGACGACGGTGTCGTCGGGGCGGCCCGCGACGCGCCGCGCGCGGACCACCACCCCGCTCCGGTCGAGGCGCAGGTCGGGCGTCTCGAAGAAGAAGACCTGGCGGATCTGCGCGTCGAGCGGGTCGAGGTCGAGCGCGGCGAGCGCGTCGCGCAGGTGCTCGGGCGGGATCGTGACCTTCAGCTCGGCGCTGTCGGCCAGCTGAAGCAGCGGCAGCAGCTCGCCGAGCTGCTGGTCGGTGAGCGCGGGACGGTGCGCGGGCGGAGCGGTCGTGGGGGCGCTGGTGCTCATGGTGGAACCTCCGATCGCGCCGATGTTCCGCGCCCCATGGGTGAGCGGCCATCATCCGGTTCGGGTGAGGCGGGCGTCAGCCGCGATCGGCGGCGGCGTGGCCGCCGGCGCGCTCTGGGCGCGCGCGTGGGCCGGCCGAACGGCTGACGGCCGCGCGGTTTCGAGCTACCGTCGGCACGTGGAGACCCGGCGGGCCGGAGCGTGGGCGAGGCCGTGATGTGAGCGAGCGCGCGCACGCCCACGAGCACGACCATGGCCACCATCATGGTCACGGCCACAGCCACGGGCTCGTGGATCCGTCGATCGCGCGCTCGCGCGAGGGCGTGCGCGTCGTCGTGGCGTCCTTGGCGCTGCTCGGCGCCACGGCGGCCGCGCAGGCGGCGATCTACGTCGCGACCGACTCGGTCGCGCTGCTGGCCGACCTGATCCACAACGTCGGCGACGCGCTGACCGCGATCCCGCTCGGCGCCGCGTTCCTGCTGCGCTCCGACCGCGCCGAGCGCTGGGCCGGGCTGGTCGTGGTCGCCGCGATCTTCGCCAGCGCGCTCGTCGCCGGGATCGTCGCGCTGGACCGCATCGTCCACCCGCTGGCCCCCGAGCACCTGCTCGCGCTGGGCCTGGCGGGCGGCGTCGGCGTCCTGGGCAACGGCGCCGCCGCGCGCGTCCGCCTGGCCGGCGGCGCGCGCCTGGACAGCGCCGCGCTGATCGCCGACGGCCGGCACGCCCGCGCCGACGCCGTCGTGTCGGTCGGCGTCGTGGCCAGCGCGGTCGCCGTCGCGCTGGGCGCGCCGATCGCCGACCCGATCATCGGCCTGGCGATCGCCGCGCTGATCCTGCGCATCACCTGGCAGAGCCTGCTCACGGTCCGCCACGACGACCGCGGCCGCCGCTGAGGCGGCCGGGCCCGTGGGCCTCCGCCGCCCGGCCCGCGCGGCGCCTCAGTAGCCGAGCGTCTTGTGCGACACCTTCTCGCAGTGCCGGATCACGTAGTGCTTCTGCGCGCGGCGGCTGATGTAGAGCGTGTCGCGGCCGGGGCCGCAGTCGATGACGCCACGGCCGTAGTGGGCCTTGATGTAGTCGTTGCCGGGGCCGGCGTCGATGATGTTGGTGCCGTGGCCGGCGTAGATGAAGTCGTTGCCCGCGCCGCCGAAGATGGTGTCCTTCTGCGTCGAGGGCTGGCCGGAGGGCTTGTAGTCGGCCCAGATGACGTCGCCCTGTTGGCCAGCGTAGATGGTGTCGTTGCCGTGGCCGCCGAGCAGCTCGTTGTGGCCGCGGTGCGCGACCGTCCCGGTCCGCGAGGCGCAGGAGCGGTTCTTGTGGAGGCCGTCGCACGAGTAGGACGGATCGGTCCCGGCGAACAGGTCGCGGCCGGGACGGGCGTCGATCGGCCGGCTCTGGTCCCGCTTGTTCATGATCAGCACGCCGGTGAACTTCGGCCAGCCCTCGTGGCTGGTGTTGGCCGTGGCGGTCGCGCCGCCGAAGGCGGTCGCCGCCAGCGCGGCGGTCAGGGGGATGGCGAGTCTGCGCATGGCGGGCAGGGTGCCCAGGCGCCGCGGCGTCCCATGCGGCGGGCGTCAGCGTCTCGACGGTCAGCTCCGCCGATCGGTGGAGGTCGGACGGGCGGCCCGTTCGGAGCCTGACGTCGCCCTCGTCCGATCGGCCCCCACCGGTCGGTCGAGGCCCGCGCCGCGCGACCGACGGCGAGCGTGGTCTCGACGCCGACCAGGCCGGGCGCGGCTTGCACAGGTTGTCCCCCCATCAACCGTGCAAAGTCCTCCAACTCGCGAGCTGCCCTTGCCCAGGAGGAAGAACCGGAAACAGGATCGACGATCTGCCGCGGGAGGGCGGAGATGATGAACTTGCTGCAGGGATGGCGCGGCCCACTGTCGGGCCTCGCATCGGTGGCCTGTGTCACGACGGTGGCGGCGCTGCCGGCCGTGGCCGGCGGCGCGAGCGTCGCGCACGCCGCCGCCGGGCTCACGCGGGCGGCGGCCGCCTGCCCCGGCGCCGAGACCCCGATCGGCTCCACGACGCTCGCCGCGAGCCGGGCCGCGCTGTCGTGCCTGATCGGCGCGGTGCGCGCCGAGCGCGGGCTCGGGCCGGTGCGCGCCGACGACCGCCTCGCGGCCGCCGCGCGGTCCCACGCCGCCGACATGGTCCGCCGCGGCTACTTCGCCCACCGCTCGCCGGACGGGTCCAAGGTCGGCGACCGCCTCGCCCACGCGGGCTGGACGCCGTCGCGCGGCTCCTGGTGGGCCGGCGAGATCCTCGTCGCCGGCAGCGGCGCGGCGGGCACACCGCGGCGCCTGGTCGCCGCGTGGCTGATGAGCCCTCACCATCGCTCGGTCCTGCTCAGCGCGCGGCCGAACGCGATCGGCCTCGGCGCCGTGCGCAACACCCCCGACCGCGAGCACGCCAACACCGGCATCACCGTCGACGCCGTGTTCGCCCGCCACTGCGCCGGCGGCCCCGGCGCGACCGGCACCGACCCGCTCTCCGGCTACCGGACGCGCTCCCACCAGGACCGAGAGCCCGACCTGTGCGCCGCCTGACCCTCGTCCTCCGCTCGCGCTGGAGAACGTCGTCATCGCCGCGCACGCCGCCTACTCCTCGGTCTACGACGGGTCGCCGGGCGCGGGCCCGAGGCCCCGCCCGCCCGGTCCGTCGGAGCCGACGTCGTACTCCTCCAGCGGCACCAGGCCCCGCGACCAGCCCTCCAGGATCGGGGTGACGACGCGCCACGCCTCCTCGGCCTCGTCGCCGCGGATCGACAGCGCGCTGTTCGCGATCAGCACGTCGAGCAGGATCCGGCCGTAGGCGGGCAGCTCCGGCGGCTCCATCTCGGCGCCGAGCCGCAGCGGCACGAGGCTCATCGCGGGGCCGATGCCCATCAGCTCGAGGCTGAGGCCCTCCGGCTCCAGCCCGAAGCGCAGCGTGTTGGGAGCGGACGCGAACGGGTGGCGCGGCACGGGCCGGAAGCGCACCACCACCTCCATGCGATCCCGGCCCAGCGCCTTGCCCGTGCGCAGCCGGAAGCGCGTGCCCGACCAGCGCCGGCTGTCGAGCTCCAGCACCACCTCGGCGAACGTCTCGGTCCCGCGCTCCGGCGCGACCCCCTCCTCGCCGGCGTAGCCGCGGTAGCGGCCGCGACGCGTGCGCGCGACGACCTGCTCGTCGCCCATCGGGCGCACCGACCGCAGGACGTCGACCTTGCGATCGCGCAGGTCGCGCTCGGACAGGCTGTTCGGCGGCTCCATGGCCACCAGGCAGAGCAGTTGTAGGAGATGGTTCTGGACCATGTCCTTGAGCGCGCCGACGTGGTCGTAGTAGCCGGCCCGCCCCTCCAGCGCGAGCGACTCGTCCCAGACGACCTCGACCTCCTCGATGTGCGCGCTGTTGAAGATCGGCTCCAGCACCCGGTTGGCCAGGCGCGTCCCGAGCACGTTCTGCACGGTGGTCATCGCGAGGAAGTGGTCGACGCGGAACACGTGGCGCTCGTCGACCAGCGCGGCGAGCAGGCGGTTGAGCGCCATCGCGCTCTCCAGGTCCTCGCCGAACGGCTTCTCCAAGACGACCTGGCTGCCGTCCGGGATCCCGGTTTGGTGCAGCGCGGTGACCGCGATCGGGAAGACGGCCGGGGGCAGCGCCAGGTAGGCCGCGACGGGACCGTCGCCCGCGATGCACGCCGCCACGCTCGCCGGGTCGGCGAGGTCGAGCCGCTCGTAGCGCGCCGCGCGCACCACCGCCTCCTTGGCCGCGGCGTCCAGGTCGCCGTCGGCGCGCGCCAGCCGGCCCTCGGCCCAGCTCCGGTAGCGATCGTCGTCGAGGTCCTCACGGGCGGCGCCCACGACCTCGAAGCGCTCGGGCAGATGCCCGCGGGCCGCCAGCGCGGCCAGCCCCGGCAGCAGGTAGCGGCCCATCAGGTCGCCGGTCCCGCCGAAGACGACGAGCCGCTCGATCATGGTCCGCCGCCGCTCGCGCGCGCCAGCGTGACGCCGGCGGCGATCACGCCGATGTGGCTGAACGCCTGCGGGAAGTTGCCGCAGAACGCGCCGGTCGTGGGGTCGATCTGCTCGGGCAGCAGCCCGAGGGCGCTCGCCCGCGCGCACAGCGAGGCGTAGAGCTCCGAGGCGGCGTCGTGCCGGCCCTGGCGCGCGAGGGTCTCGACCAGCCAGAAGCTGCACAGCAGGAACGCGCCCTCGTCGCCGGCGATCCCGTCCGGGGAGTCCTCGTGCCGGTAGCGGTACAGCAGCCCGTCGCCGGCCGCCAGCCGGTCGGCCACCGCGTCGGTGGTCGCCACCATGCGTGGGTGGTCGGCGGGCACGACGCGGCGCAGCGGCAGCGCCAGCAGGCTCGCGTCGAGGCTGCCGCCACCGTCGAGGTGCTCGCTCAGCGTCCGGGCGTCCTCGTCCCAGGAGCCTTCGAGCACGGTCGCGCGCAGGTCGGTGGCGGCGGTCCGCCACCGCCAGGCCGCGCCCGGCAGGTCGAGCCGCTCGGCGAGGCGGGCGGCGCGGTCCAGCGCGACGTGGCACAGCCCGGCCGAGTAGGTGAACACGCGGCCTTCGCTGCGCACCTCCCAGATCCCCTGGTCGGGCTGGCGCCAGGCGTCGACGGCCAGGTCGGCCAGCCCGGCCAGCCCGGTCCAGAGGTGGTCGTCCAGCCGCCCTCCGCCCCGCACCCACTGGTACGCGCAGTCGAGCACCTCGCCGTAGACGTCGTGCTGGCGCTGGTCGGCGGCGCCATTGCCCCAGCGCACCGGCGCCGAGCGCCGGTAGCCCTCCAGCTCGCCGTCGACCACCTCGTCGGGCACGGGGCCGCCCGCCACGTCGTACATGATCCGCGGTGCGCTGCCGTGCTCGAACGTGTCGAGGACCCAGCCCAGGAACGCTCCGGCTTCCTCCTCGAACCCGATCCGCCGCAACGCGTACACCGAGAACGAGGCGTCGCGGATCCACGTGTAGCGGTAGTCCCAGTTGCGCACGCCGCCGATCGGCGCCGGCAGCGACGAGGTCGGCGCCGCGATCAGCGCCCCGTTGCTCCAGTGGTCGCACAGCTTGAGCGTGATCGCGGCCCGCCGGACCATGGCGTCCTGGGGTCCCGAGTAGTCGAAGTCCTCCATCCAACCCCGCCACGAGCGGGCGGTCGCGGCCAGCAGCTCCTCCGCGTCGAACCGGTGGTGGCGGTACGCGCCGCCCCAGGACAGCACCACGTCGAGGCGCTGGCCGGCGTGCAGCTCGTGGACGCTGTCCAGGGCGTCGAGCCGGTGGTCGCAGCGCACGTGCAGGTCGAGGTCGGGCCGGCGCCAGGCCTCCACGGAGAGGCCGCCCGCGGCGGGCCGCGCGGTGGCCCCGCCCCGCGGCTCGATCGCGACCCGCAGCCGGACCGAGCCTTCGCGCACGACCGCCGAGCGGATCAGCTCCTGGCGCCCGGCCGGGGCGTCGTCGCTCAGCACCGCGCCCGACCGCAGCGCGAGCGCGTCGGTGACGGCCACCACGCCGGTCGGGGTGCGCAGCTCGGTGACCAGCACGGCGGTGTCGGGCTCGTAGCGCTGCCGGGCCTCGGTCACGTCGTCGGGCGCGACCGTGAAGCGCCCGCCGCCGGCGTGGTCCAGGAGGCCGCAGAACAGCGGCTCGGAGTCGAAGCGCGGAACGCACAGCCAGACGACGTCGCCGTCGAGGCCGGCCAGCGCCGCCGTCGTCCCGTCGCCGATCAGGCCGAGGTCTTCGAGCGGCGGATAGCCGTCGTCTCGGCGTACCCGGCGAAACGGAGGATCCGGGTCAAGCACCGCCGCCCCTCGTCCGGCGGCGGCCCCGGAGCGCGGGCCGCTGGGTGCGGCCGAGCTGGTCGTCGGCGCCTCGCACGGCATCCAGAGTGCTCGCTCGGAGCGAGCGACGCAAGCGGCCCCCGCTCGCCGGCCCTCAGGTCAGCAGCCCGCGACGCATCCCCGCGGCCACGGCGGCCGCGCGCTCGGAGACCTCGAGCTTGGCGTACAGGCTGCGCAGATGGGTCTTGACCGTGGCCTGGCTGAGGTGCAGCTCGGCGGCGATGTCGGCGACCGACAGGCCCTCGGCGATCCGCTCGAGCATCTGCCCCTCGCGCTGGGTCAGCGGCGGCGCGCCGCCGGCCGGTCGTCGCCGAGCGCGGCGCGGCTCGGCCGGACGTTGGTCACGCTTCGCGGTGTCAACGGCTGCGCACCTGTCCCCCGCGGAGCGTGTGCGTCATGACCGAGCTGACCGAGCAGTGTGCTTGCACACACTGCTGAGGATCAGTACGGTGGCGCACCGCCGCATCGCCAATTTGCGGCCCTGCACGCTGAGCGCTCCTCGGCGGTCCCTGCGACGTGGAGAGGTCCAAGTTGTCCATCCGTGCCCTGTCGGCTGCTGTCCTGATGCTTTGCGTGTTGCTCTGCACCTCGAGTGCCAGTGGGGCGGATGCCCACCGGGCTGCACGTCTCGGTTCGGGTGGCTCGTTGACGCGGCTGCCCGATGCGCCGATCCTTCCGCAGGCGGCCGCGCCGTTCGGTGGGTCTTCTGCGCCGGTCCCGCAGAGGCGTGTCAAGACGCGCGCGCTGAAGTTGACCGCCCACTCGGGTCGGCGGTTGGGGCGTGCGTGGCGCAGGGCGCAGGCGCAGCGGCGACGGGCGCTGCGGGCGTTGCGGGCGCCGGCGGCGCGGCGTGCTCGTGTGCGGTCGCGCACGGCGTATCGTCGGCTTGGGGCGCGTGCCGCGTTGCGGGCGATGCAGGCCGCGGCGGCGCAGGTGACGACGCAGCCGGCGTGGCAGCCGCCCAGGCTGCGTGATGGCGAGAAGGTCCTTGCCTACACGAGTTCGACGACGATGTTGGTCGACGAGCCGGGCACGGCGGGCAACCTGGTCGTTGAGTCATCCTGGCCGTTGGTGACCGAGGACGCCCAGGGTGCGTTGGCTCCGACCGACATGACGCTGCAGCCGCTGGCGTCGGGCGGGTGGGCCCCGGTCAACTCTCCGGTCCGAGACGTGATCGGGCAGGATCTCGGCGCGGGCGTCACTCTGGGCGCGGGCGCGGACACGTTGACGATCCGGCCTGGCGGCGCAGGGGACGCGGTCGGGGTTCGGTCGGCCAACAAGGTGTTCTACGCGAACACCGACGCCGACATCGACACGATCGTGGAGCCGACGCCGAGCGGCGTCGGGCTGGACTGGACGCTTCGCTCTCCGTCGGCTTCGGAGCAGACGAGCATGACGTTGGATCTTCCGGTCGGGGTGACGCTGCTGGCGTCGGGCACGACGGTGGACCTGGTGCAGGGCGGGCGGGTGGTCGGCATGGTGTCTCCGCCGATGGCGTGGGACGCCCAGAACACGCAGGTCCCGGTGCGCTATGACGTCTCGGGCTCGACGATCACGGTGACGACCAGCCACCACGGGCGCGACCTCGCCTACCCCGTCAGCGTCGACCCGGTCATCTTGTACAACGGCGGCACCGGCCCCTTGGTCGCGCTGGATCCGGGCTTCTTCCCGGGCCCGACGCAGACGGCCAACTGGGCGTACACGGCACTGCCCGGCTATGAGTCGTACTTCAATGGTGGGTTCACGGGTGGCCGCTTCTTCATCGCGGCGTCGGCGGGTCTCTCGGCGGGCAACGCGGTGTGGATGAACCGGCGGCTGAACGCGTTTGCGACGCGCGTCGACTTCCCCGACGTTCGCTTCAACGCGGCGGCCAACGTCTGCCTGTTCGCCGGCCTGTGGAACTTCAATGCTCCCAACGCAGGCGTGGAGACGGGATATGCGGGCATCCCCAACGGTCCGTCCGCCCCGTACCTGTTCGGCAACTGCGCCGGGCTCAGCGGGGCGACGTACATCACCGCGTGTGTCTCGAGTGTGTGCGATCCGAACGTGGGGACCACCGGCAACTGGTCGGGCGTCAACCTGATCGTGGCGGGGCCGGTGAGCGGGTCGGGCGCCGTCATGAGCTTCACCGGTGCCTATCTGTACTGGAACGACCATGATGCGCCGGCGCTGACCGTGAGCGGGCTGCCAACGGGTTGGACCAGCAACAACCACCCCAGCGCCTACGTGTACCTGCACGACAACGGCCTCGGCATCGGCACCGACGCCTCCGTCAACGACCATCGGGACATCGCGTGGGCCACCATCGACAACGACCCCGCCGTGAGGACAGCGCCGCTCAGCTCGAACCACGCGTTGTGCAGCGGCACGCTGAGCAGCCAATGCTGGGCCGACGGAGACGCGACGCTGGCGTTCAGCACGGTCCCGGACGGGGTGCGCACGGTGCACTTCAGCGGGCAGGACATCCTGGGCCACACCACGACGACAGACAGGACCGTGATGGTCGACACCACCCCGCCGGTCATCACGACGACGGGGCGCTTGGCCGATCTCGGTCGGTCGACATCGGGCTCTGAGCCGTCGCGATCGGTGAGCAAGACGGTGCACCTGACCGCGATCGCCAGTGACGCCAGCGCCAGCGTCGCCACCTCGGGAATGGGCTCGTTCATCCTGACGACCTCGCAGCCAGGATTCCTGACGGTCAAGCAGATGATCCCTGAAGTGCTCGCCGACGGCTCGATGAAGTTCGACTACGACTTCGCGCCCAGCGGTTGGAATCAGGGGCCGGTCACGTTCACCCTCAGTGCCACGGATGCGGCAGGGAACGTCGCGAGCAACAGCTTCACGGTCAACGTCGCACGCGGCGACATCAACACCCTGATCGAGGGCCAGAAGACGGCCAAGCGCCTCGTGTTGCAGGCCGAGGATCTCAAGCCCACCTCGCCGGCCTCGACGGTCGTCTTTCAGTACCGGACCAAGACCACCGCGTGGCAGAACATCCCGGCGGCGAACTTGCAGGCCATGGACGGCAGCGCGATCAGCACCAACTCCTTTGCGGTGTCGGCGAGCACGCATCGCAGCCCGCAGGTGGTCTACAACGTCACCGATCAGCTGCCTACCGCGACGCAGGTCTACGTGCGCGGCTACTTCAGTGCCGCGGCGGGTGACACGACCGACGACGTGTTGACCGGGATCGACACCACCGGACTGGGCACCAGCGACTCGATGCGCGACATCGGCCCGGGCCAGGTGGACGAGCTGACCGGCAACTTCCAGCTGAGCGCGACCGACGTCGACATCGACAGCTTCAAGGAGTCCCTCGGGATCACGCGCACGTACAACTCGCGTAACCCCGGAATCATCGTGAATGCCGTGCAGCCGTTCGGTCCGGGGTGGACGCTGGGCATGCCGGTCGATGATGACGCGAGCATCTACACCAAGGTCATCGACTACAACGCCTCCAGCGACCCTGACCTCGCGTTCCTCGGTGCGGCGGAGGTCGACACCAGCGATGGCAATGCGCTGCCGTTTGAGGAGCATGAGACCGACAACGGCTACTACTCGCTGCCTGAGCTGGACGGCTTGAGCTTGCAGCGTCAGGTCGACGTCAAGGGGAACACGACGTCGTTCACGCTCACCGACCGTGACAGCGGCCAGAAGCTGACCTTCGGCAAGGCTTCGGGCAACCCGGGCGAATGGGCGCTCAGCACGGTGCAGCAGGCCACCAGCGCGGTGGCGACGACGTTCCAGTACTCGCCGGGGACCGATGGTCGGCAGCGGCTGACCGACGTCATCGCGCCGTCGCCGGTGGACTGCACGGGCACGAACCTCTCGACGGCGGCGGGGTGCCGCTCGTTGCACCTGAACTGGAACAGCGGCTGGACGCGCGTGACGAGCATCGACTTCGTCGCGCCCGGCAACGGCTTGACCAACAACAAGGTCTCGGTCGCCGCCTACACCTACAACTCCGACAACCGGCTCAGCTCCGCCTACGACCCACGGCAGGGCGCGGCGCTGGCCACGCAGTACGCCTACGACACGAACGGCCGGCTCTCGACGATCACCCCGCCGGGCGAGAACGCCTGGACGCTGAGCTACACGCAGACCGGCGGCGAGTGGTCGACCGTCGGCCGCCTGGGGAGCGTGTCGCGCTCCCAACCGGTCGGCGCCGCGGGCACGCCGACGACGGCGAAGCAGACGGTCCTCTACGGCGTCTCGGTCAGAGGCTCCGGCGCGCCCTACGACATGAGCGCCGGCGCACTCGCCGGTTGGTCGCAGGTCGATGACATCCCCACCGACGCGACCGCGCTGTTCCGGCCCGACGACGTGCCCGACAGCGCGTCGACCTACGCCAAGGCCACCGTCCACTACCTCGACGCGTTGGGCCGGTTGACCAACGAGGTCCGGCCCGGCGGTGAGACGACCACGACCGAGCATGACGCCGGCGGCAACGTCACGCGGGAGCTGAGCGCGGTCAACCGGGCCACCGCGTTGGCGACCGGGTCGACGACCGCGGCTCACGCCGCGCGGGCCCAGGAGCTGAGCACGGTCCGCTCGTTCGGCGAGCGGACGCAGGGCTCGGGCTGGCGACTGCTTGACGAGAAGGGGCCGCTGCACTCCACGCGGTTGGCCAACGGCACGACCGTCCAGGCACGCAAGCACACCGTCTACACCTACAACGACTCCGATCCCGATTCGAAGTCGTTGAACCTGCCGATCAAGACGGTCAGGTCGGCCTATGTCGCCGGGACGGGGGACAGCGACTCTCGTACGACGGCGATGACCTACAACAGCGACGGTCTGCTGACCAGCACGGCCATCGACCCGGCCGGCCTCAACTTGGTGACCAGGACCGAGTACAACAGCCTCGGCCTGGTGACCTACCAGGAGCAACCGCGGTCGTCCAGCCAGACGGCGGCCAGCACGCGCCGCACGATCTACTACACCGTGGGCGCCAACGCCGACGGCAGCGACTGTTCCAACAAGCCCGCCTGGGCCAACCTCCCGTGCAAGACGAAGACGGGCGGCCAGCCGACCAGCACGTTGCCCAAGCTGCCGGAGTCGGTCTATGAGTACGACGCCTACGAGCAGCAGACCAAGAAGACCGACTCCGTCGACGGCACCCCGCGCCGCGTCCAGATCGACACCTACAACGGCGACCGCCACACGTCAAGGACGGTCACCGGCAGCACGGGCGACGCTCGTCCGCCGGTGGTCTACGGCTACAGCTCGACGACGGGCCGGCTGCTGACCGCCACGGCGCAGTCCAGCCCGACGAAGACCGTCACGCGTGCCTACAACGCCGCCGGTCAGATCTCGTCCTACACCGACGCCGACGGCGGGACGACCACGACGGCCTACGACATCGATGGTCGCCCGACGACGATCACCGACCCATCGGGTACCCGGACCATGGCCTACGACGCGACGACCGGCCGCACGTCGTCGATCACCGAGCCCCAGCTCGGCGCGATCACGACCGCGTGGACGGCCGATGGCGCGCTCAGCAGCGAGGTGTTCCCCAACGCCAACGTCAAGTTGACCATCGCCAGCGACGAGACCGGCACCGTGACGGGTCGGACCTACGTCGCGCAGTCGCCGTGCGGCACGGGCTGCACGATCTACAGCGACAGCGCCACGCGCTCGATCCACGACCAGTGGCTCACGCAGACCGGCACCGACAAGACGCGCACCTACGCCTACGACGCCGCGGGCCGTCTGACCTCCTCCAGCGACGCGCCGGGCGCAACCGCGTGCGTCACCAAGACCTACACCTACGACACCGACGGCAACCGCCTGACCCGCAAGACCTACCCAGCCGGCACCGGCGGCGCCTGCTCGACATCCACCACACCCACGACCCAGACGCTGGCCTACGACGAGGCCGACCGCCTCAACAACTCCGGCTACGCCTACGACACGCTCGGGCGGATCACCACCGTCCCCGCCGCCGACGCCGGAGGCACCAACGCGCTGACGTCCAGCTACTACGTCGACGACCGCGCCCACACGCTCACCCAAGGCGGCACGACCACCACGCTGGACCTCGACCCGCAGGACCGCGTGCGACAGCGCACGGTCGGCTCCGGCACCCCGACGGTCAACCACTACGACGACAGCAGCGACGAGCCGGCCTGGACGACCCAGGGCAGCACGACCCTTCGCAACAGCGAGGACGCCACCGGCGACGTCGTCGCGACGGTCGGCCCGTCGGGTGGCGGCTCGTCGAGTTGGTCGGCGCCGACGACCTCGGTGCTGGACAACTTCAACCGCGCCGACGGCGGCCTGGGCTCCAACTGGACCAACCTGACCGGCACCTCCGCAGGGGCGATCGCCTCCAACCAGGCCAAGATCAACGGCACCTCCTACGGCTATGAGTGGTGGAACGCCGCGTCGTTCACCGGCGCGGGCGAGGTCTACATGACGGTGCCGGCGGTCAGCACCACCACCAACGACCAGCTCTACCTCGACATCGTCTCGGGCTGGTCGACGGGCAGCCTCAACGGCTACGAGCTCACGCTGGCTCGCGGGACGACCAACGACACCGTCCAGATCTCCAAATACACCAACAACAGCGAAACCTCGCTGGGCTCGGCACAGACCATGACCGGTCACCTCGCCGCCGGCGACAAGATCGCCCTGACCCGCGAGGCCGGCGGCCTGCTGAAGGTCTGGCGATCGGCATCGGGCACCACCACCTGGACCCAGATCGGCACGACGATCACCAACACCACCTACTTCGACGCCGGCCAGTCCTGGCAGATCGCCTGGGGCGCCTCCAACTCCGCCTACCGCGTCGACGACTTCGGCGGCGGCCAGATCACACTGACCCCGTCGAGCACGACCAAACTCGAGATCTCCGACCTACACGGTGACGTCGTCTCCGAGGTCCCGAACACATCGGGCGCCTCGGCGAGCCTGCTGTCGCCGCTCGACGTCTTCGGGAGTCCGACCACGGCCGCCGCCGCGAACCTCGGGCTCGGCTACCTCGGCACCAAACAACGCAACACCACGCTGACCACCGGCACCATCGAGATGGGCGCCCGCCTCTACCAGCCCCAGATCGGACGGTTCCTCCAGCCCGATCCGATCTACGGCGGGTCACTCAACACCTATGACTACGCCAACGCCGACCCGGTTGACGGTACAGACCTTTCAGGTAACATTGCGAGTAACTTTCGGTACCTGCGCTACGGAATCGGCAGCGTGATCGCCAACGTCGGCTGCGGGCTCGTCGGCGGGGCGGTAGGCACAGCCGCAGGCGTGGCAGCGGCGGAAACCGGGCCAGGAGCAGTCATCGCGGCCGGCGGCCTCTTCGGCGGTATTACGGCAGGATGCGACCAGGCGGTGGACGCGATCGCCAACCACCACAAGTCGCCCAACCCGCCGAAGCCCAAGCAGTCGAAGCTCCCGTGCACGCGTCCGGCCCACCTCCAAGGCCTGTTACAAGCCATGAGAAAACGCGTTCTGTTCGGCATGCTCGTTGGGGGAAGCGTCGCCCTCGTCGGCGAACTCTTGCTGCTTATCAGCGGCATCGGGGTCGGAGACGGCCCCCTCCAACCCATGCCGGCCGCTGTGGGCGCCTTGCTTGGCTACGTAGCCGCCATGCGGCGGTACCCTCCGCCCGATCGCTAGAGCATGCTTGTCGGTGAGGACGAGCTGGCGCGCAACTGCTGGCTGAAGACGACCAATCTGGTTGCGAAGGTGTTCAAAAAGGCGCTCAGACTGGTCCCGGACGTACCAAAGGGCTGCTCAGCACAGGCCGGAAGGCGCGTCGCCAAGGCCGGGGGCGAACCTCGGGACTCGGCTACCTCGGCACCAAGCAACGCAACACCACGCTGACCACCGACACCGTCGAGATGGGCGCCCGCCTCTACCAACCCCAGATCGGCCGCTTCCTGCAGGTCGACCCGGTATTCGGCGGATCATGCAACAGCTATGACTATGTTTGTCAGGATCCGGCAATCAGCTCGACCTAGCGGGAACCTGCCTCGTGAAGTACGTCACCCTGTACTTCTTCGACGCCAAGAGTTACGAAACCGGCAACTTGCACTACAAAGAGAACCACAAGGGCCACGCAGGAGAATTCTGCAAGAGCGTGGGCACGCTAACCCTCAAGCAAGCGTTGTCTAGTGCCTGCGGCGTAACGTCGGCTGGAAAGCGACCTCGATTGTTGCGAAGTGTCGCGAAGAAAGTCTTCTGGGTCGTTCCCGGTGTGCCGGAGGCTTGCGTCTTCTACTCGGCGTATCAGCGTGTCAAGCCCATCCCACACTAAACTTCTCAGTGATGCGTGACAGGCTCATCTGGATATTCCGGCTCGGCGTGCTCTGGGTCCTCGGCGCGAGCGCAACGTATTACGCCACGCACCCCCAGCTTGGGGGAGTGACAGGCGACGACTGGTCGACCATGGTTGCCGGTGGATTCGTCTTTGTGGCCATCGGCGCTGCAGCGGCCGTTATCGCGGCCCTTCTGAGGTGTCGGAGCGCACGCAAAGGACCATAGGTGCTGATGTTCGCCGCTTCAGGGGATGAGGACGGTGTGCGCGGAGACGTGACTCTGGTAGGGACGGGGTCGACCAAACAGATCCGGTGTATGCGGGCTACGTCGAACTCTGAGGCCTGGTAATGCGACCTAGCAGTTACCAGGCGCCTAGGTCTCGTGGCCTGCCCTGTACCGCCGATCTACGATGACGGCACATGAGCAGTGAGCGGCGCTCGACCCCGACGGCCCTACGGCGAGCATTCCTTGCGAACGCGTCGCACCGCGTCTTTGCGTGGTGGACCGGGATGGTCGCAGCCGGCGTAGCAGCATTCTGCCTCCTGGAGAACCTCTGGGTGCCGGCCGCCTTGGGCGGCGCCGTGTCGGCGGTGCTGCTGTGGCTGGGCGGGTTCTGGGTCGGGCCGCGAACCCGCGACGCGTACGTGCGGCGCGTGATGTACGCCTGGGAGGCTTGGGCCACCGAAGCGGACTGGGCTAACAGCAGCTTCAGCGCGCGCGAATCTCGCTACCACAGCCGCATCGAGCGTCTGCCGGCGCCGCAGAGTTACAGAGCCGAACACGAGCGGCTCTTGGCCATGCTCTCGGATGCCGAGCGGACGCTGGGTGACAGATCGATTGCCCCTCCCGACAGGGTGCGACAATCGGTCGCGGCTGTTCGAGCCCTCAGCGCGACGGTTGATGAGTTGTGCGCCACGGCCGCACAGGCGGACGAACGACAGTTCTGCCAAGCGCTGAAGCAGGCTCGAGAGGAACGTCGCACGGAATACCGCACCGCAACCCAGCGAGCAGAGCGCGCGACCGAAAAGCTGCTCGCCAAGCTCGCGCGGCTACGACCACCTTCGGCTGCTCATGATGTCCACGCCCAAGTGCGCCAGAGCTTTCAGGGCTACCTCGAAGCGTTGCAACAGTTCCATGCGGCGTGCCGCGACGGGACCCCGGAGGAGGCGGCGCATTCGGCGACCAGCCTCGGCGGCGCGCGCGTCGCTCTACAGTCATCGGCGCGAAAGCTTCGCGAGAGCCTGGGCTACAACGAGCGTTGGCCTTCCGATGACATTGACGACATCGAGCCATAGACCGAAGGACCTATGGCTCAAGGGGTGCTTGAAGGAAATCGTCAGGGGCGCCCGATGCCCATGAGACCACCAGGCCAACCGGTAGCATCGGCTTGCTGGTGAGCGCGGCGTCCACCGTCCTGGTCCAGGGGTACAACTGCTTTCGCGGAGCACGTCGCATCAAATGAGCGCAACAGCAATTGCGACGCTTGCCGTCATCTGGATCATCCATATCTACCTGGTCGTCCGCTGCTTTCGACGCGGGAGATGGGGGTTTGGTCTTGCAGGGCTCACCGTTCTTGCGCCGGTTGCATGGGTCGGTGCGTTCCTACGGCCGAAATGGCCCGACAAAGCTCGTCGCGGCCATTCCCCATGATGTGATCGCGCGATGGTCGCTCGGCTAGTTCCGCCACCCGCCGTGAACGACTGTGCCATGAGTACATGCCACACCAGGAGCCTCGTCTGGGTGATGGTAGGCATCGCCGCCATGGTGGCTCTCGGCCTGATCGTCGGGTGGTGGCGCAGTCGGCGGTGATCTCGATCGCGCAGCGCCGCTTGCGGCCAGATGGCTGAAGGAGCGCCCGGTCGGCAAGGCCACCCTTCAGGAGGGGCTCAACGCGATCTGCAGAGCAAACGTCAGCGCGAAGGCAGTCAGTCTGGTCGCGAAGCGGCTGGTCAAGAAGACGTTGTCTTTGACAAGAGACAACAGCTGGGGCGACTCGGCCCGCGACGCCTTAGCTGCACCCTCTCGGGAACTTGTGAGTAAGTACCAAATTGTGAGAAGCGAACGAATAGAGCGTTACACATTGCTACGTTGCTCCTCTCGGTTGTAGCCCTTGCCAGCTTCGGGTTCACTCACGATCATCGCTGGGTCACCACAGTGCTTCTCGTCGTGGCGCTCGCGATGAACATCGTGAATGCGTGTGTGCGTGAGCGCCAGCCAGCGGCGGACGAGGAGCAGCCGCTGTCTGCTATACGGAGGTGCTGATCGTTCTGTGCGTGTACGGCTACGCCTCGTGGCGAATCAAGGAGGAGCCGGTCGCGAAGGCAGTCAGTCTCGGTACCTGCGCTACGGAATCGGCAGCGTGATCGCCCACCTCGGCTGCGGGATCGTCGGCGGGGCGACGAGCGCAGGCGCAGGCATGTTGGCGTCGGAAGCCGGGCCAGGAGCAGTCATCGCGGCCGGCGGCCTCTTCGGCGGTGTTACGGCAGGATGCGACCAGGCGGTGGAGGCGATCGCCAACGACCACAACTCGCCCACTCCGCCGAAGCCCAAGCCGTCGAAGCTCCCGTGCATGCGCGCCCGGCCCAACTCCAAGGTCTGTTACAAGCCATGAGAAAACGCGTTCTGTTCGGCATGCTCGTTGGGGGAAGCGTCGCCCTCGTCGGCGAACTCTTGCTGCTTATCAGCGGCATCGGGGTCGGAGACGGCCCCCCTCCAACCCATGCCGGCCGCTGTGGGCGCCTTGCTTGGCTACGTAGCCGCTATGCGGCGGTACCCTCCGCCCGATCGCTAGAGCATGCTTGTCGGTGAGGACGAGCTGCCCGCATCGGCTGAAGACGACCAATCTGGTTGCGAAGGTGTTCAAAAAGGGCGCTCAGAGTGGTCCCGGGCTGTCCTCCGAAGGAGAGAACAGCCTCTAATGAGCATCGTTCTGGGAAGAGATGGAGCAACGCTCACGATCAGCGCGCCCGATGCGTATGACGGTGAGCCGGCACAGCCGACATACGTGCGGCTTGAATTGCCCAAGTTGAAAGCTGCATGCGCGGTCTGGTTGGATCCGGACAATCCCGAGCCTGCTCTCTGGCTGTTCTTCAAAGAGCTGGCTGAAAGCTGGCGAGGGTGGTCCGGAGTCAAGCGATGGAAATCGTATGAGGGCGTGTTGGCACCGAGCTGCACGCATGACGGGCTCGGGCACGTCCAGATGACGGTGGAATTGCACGACGCCACCGTTCCCGACGGGTGGTCGGTGCGTGGGACGATCGAGTTGGAGGCGGGTGCGCTGGGCGAGTACGCAGTCGCTGCCCGACGCCTTGGCGAGACTGCCGAATGAATCATGCTCACGGACACGATCTACTCCAGATCGCCGAACACGTGCAACTACCACGCGAGGAAAGACCGAGCTGGATGGGAGGCCCACCGCGCGAAAGCGTCGCAACGCCGTCGAGGACGCGGCCGTGAGATCACATCAGGTTCGCCAGCGCGTCGCCCGCGGAGGCTCTTGAGCGCGGCGTCCACCGTCATGGTCCAGGAGTAGAATTGCTTTCGTGGAGTAGCGCGCCCGATGCGCATGACGGTGAGCTGGCACAGCCGACATCCGTGCGGCTTGAGGGTGGTTGCCGCCGAAGATGCGTAAGCAGATGTTCGGCAAGAACAAGAACGACGTCGTGAAGAAGTGCTGGCAGGGCTCCATCGGAGGCCTGGTCGGCGACATCACCCGAATGCACTTCATCAAGTGGAAGAACAACGCAGGAACGATCGCCATCAAACCCGGCGGCACGCGGGGCGCGCTAGCAGCCGGATGCGTCTCGAACGTCCTGGAGACACCCGGGCTATGAGCGGGCGTCGATTGTGGCCGGCCGGCTACTTCGGCCGGCCCGAGCGCTCGGACGTCGGATGGGCGCTCGTCTGCTTCTCGGTGACGGCAGTGGCCTGCGTGGCGATCCGCTTGGTGGTCTGGTCCGAGGCCCCGCGGCTGCTCGTCCTCGTCGTGGGCATGTTCGTCGGTGGCGCCGTCGCGGACCTGGTCACGGCGCGTCGCCGCCGCGGCGGTCCCTGACGCCGACGCTCGTCCGGGCGGCGGGGGATCCGCCGCGTAACGGGTGGCCTGCTGATGGTCTGGCGATCGGCGTCGGGCGCTGGGCCAGTACGCAGTCGCTGCCCGACGTCTTGGCGAGACTGCCGAATGAGTCACGGTCACGGACCCGATAGGCGATGTGTGGGATCGACGATCCCAGGATCAGGCTTCGACACCGCCGGCCGGTTCCACGACCGGCCAACCCTTGGCGCGCTCGGCGACGGCCGCACCGCCGGCCGGTCATCGAACCCGCTCGCAGGCGGGTGGCCCCAAGCCCCCGAGCGGCGACGACGGTGATGACGATGAGGAGACTGGCAGCACCGGTGAGAGTTGCTACCGACACAGCCGCCCGCACAACAGCTTCTCGCTTAGGATGGCGGCCCATGAGCGACGAGCAGACCCTGCGGGCCGCCCGCTCGTCGTATGACCGTGGCGTCGCGCTCATGGAGCGAGGACGACGCGAAGCAGCGCTGACCGCCTATCGCGAGGTCGTCGACCGCGTCGGCGGCCACGACGGGACGGAGCTGGTCGGCCTGGTCGTCGCGGCGCGCTACAACGCGGCGGTCGTCCTGCGGGAGCTGGGACGGACCGAGGACGCGATGATGGCCTTCATCTCGCTCGTGAACGACTTCGCCGACGCCTCCTCCACGCCCTACGACGAGTTCTTGGCGGACGCGCGACTCGGGATCGCGGCGCTGGCGTGGGAGAGCGGTCAGGTCACGGCCGCGCATGATGTGTACGACGGCTTGGTCGCGACGTATGGAGATCGGGGAGAGCGCTCGCTTCGCGTGACCGTGGCCCACGCGCTGTCCGGCAAGGCGACCGTGCTCGGCAGGACCGGACACGCGGCTCTCGCCGCCGAGGTCTGCGCCGATGCCATCGGTCGCCTGGGTGCCGTCGACGATCGCACGACGCGCGACGCGCTGGCCAACCTGATGTGGTCGCACGGTCGCTGGCTGGACGCCGCCGGGCAGGTCGACGAGGCGGTCGAGGCCTACACCGGCGTCCTGGAGGCGTTCTCGGAGGATGAGAGCGCCTGGGTCTCCGAGCGGCTCGACCTCGCCCGCCAGGGGTTGGCGACGCTGCGAGGCAAACGCCAGTGAGCGTTGGTTCGTCGGAGGAGGCGTCGCGCTGGTCGGCGAGCTGCTCCTGTTGATCAGCGGCGTTGGCGTCGAGCATGGTCCCCTTGAACACATGCCGAGCGCCTACGGGGCTTTGATCGGATACGGATCCGCCATGCGGCGGTACCCCGCTGACCACGAGGAGGATCGGCGTCCATGACACCGACCCAGGCGGACGCCGAGCTGCGGAGATGGGCGGTCCGACATGTCGCGGCGCCGACGACGTGGGTCCACGCGATGCCCTCGGCAACCCGTTCCGCTCCTGCACGCGCCTGCTGCCATGAATGATCGCGAGCGACGTGAGCAGGGGATGAGGCACCTCAGAAACGGCGTGCGCCTCTGGGCCGCGGCGCTCGGGGTTGCCGCTGCCGCCGCCTTGCTCAACGGGACGGCGAAGCAGGCGTTGTCGTTGGCCACGATCGCCGTCTTGCTGGTGGTGCTCAGCTTCGGGCTGGGTCGGGGTTGGGTCGGGCGCGGTAGACGATGAGGCTGAGGAGTCAGACGCAATGTTGACCATGGTTAGTGGCGTGATACTCGTGCTCGGCGGAGGTTGGTTCGTGCCCTCGGAGATGAGGCGCATCCACAACAATCTCGTCAAGCGCGGCACGGACCCGGCACTGTTCGACGCGACGATCGAGGGACGGATGTTCAGAACGGGGGTCAGGCTTTGCATCGTCGCGGGGGTCGTCGCGATCGCCCTCGGCCTTTACGATCTCGTGAGCGCGTAAGGCACTCCCCCGGCCGCCGCCGGGCGTCTGCGCGCCCGGTCCGCGCCGCCGCACTCAGCGGAGGCGGCCTCCGCTTATACTCGGGCGCATGCCCCTCCCCCGGACCCATGCCGAGCCCAATCGCTGGGCCGTCCTCGCCCTGCTCGGGGTCGCCCAGCTGATGGTCGTCCTGGACTCGACGATCGTGAACATCGCGCTGCCGTCGGCGCAGCGGGACCTCGGGTTCTCGACCGAGAGCCGCCAGTGGGTCGTCACCGCCTACGCGCTGGCCTTCGGCAGCCTGCTGCTCGTCGGCGGCAAGCTCGGCGACCTCTTCGGACGCAAGTGGACGTTCGTCGGCGGCCTGATCGGCTTCTCGGCCGCGTCGTTCGTCGGCGGCCTGGCGCCGTCCTTCGAGGTGCTCGTGATCGCCCGCGCGCTGCAGGGCGTGTTCGGCGCGCTGCTGGCGCCGTCGGCGCTGTCGCTGCTGACCGTGACGTTCGCGGGCTCGCCCGAGCGCGCCAAGGCGTTCGGGATCTTCGCCGCGGTCGCGACCGCCGGCGCGTCGGTCGGCCTGCTGCTCGGCGGGCTGCTCACCGACGTCCTGACCTGGCGCTGGTGCCTGTACGTCAACCTGCTGATCGCGATCCCGGCCGCGTTCTTCGCGCTGCGGCTGATCGTCAACGAGACGCACCCGCAGCGGCCCCGGATCGACTGGACCGGCGTCGTGCTGGCGTGCGCGGGCCTGTTCGCGATCGTCTTCGGCTTCTCCGAGGCCGAGACCGACTCGTGGGGGTCGCCGGCGACGATCGTCTCGCTCGTGGCGGGGGTCGCGCTGATGGTCGCCTTCGTGGTCTCCCAGACGCGCGGCACGAGCCCGCTGCTGCCGCTGCACATCGTCTGGGACCGGGCGCGCGGCGGGGCCTACATGTCGATCGCCATCGCGGGCGCGAGCGTGTTCGCCGTCTTCCTGTTCCTGACGTACTTCATGCAGCAGAACCTCGGCTACTCGCCGCTGAAGACCGGCGTGGCGTTCCTGCCGCTGTCGGCCACGATCTTCGTCATGGCGCCCACGATCCAGACCAAGGTCCTGCCGCGGTTCGGGGCCAAGCCCATCATCATGACCGGCATGGCGCTCGGCGCCTTCGCGATGCTCGTGTTCTTCGCGCGGCTGACGCCGTCCTCGACGTACCTCGGCCACGTCCTCCCCGGCCTGCTGATCATCGGCCTCGGGATGCCGTGCATCTTCGCGCCGTCGTTCGCGACCGCGACGCTCGGCGTCGACCGCTACGAGGCGGGCGTCGCCTCGGCGATGGTCAACACCTGCCAGCAGGTCGGCGGCGCGGTGGGTACCGCGGTGCTGTCGACGATCTTCGCCGGCGCGGCCACGCGCTACGCCGCCGACCACGCGCGCACGCCCGGGGCGGCCGCGGCGGCGCAGGTCCACGGCTACACGACCGCGTTCTACGTCGCGACCGCGATGTTCGCCGTCGGGTTCGTCCTCGCGCTGCTGATCCTCCCGCGCCGCATCCAGCCGCAGGCCCAGCCGGTCGGCGAGCCCGCGGCCGAGGCGGCCTAGCGGCCTAGCCGTGCCCGGGAGCCCCGTGGCCGTGCTGGGCGTGCACGCGACCGGCGCCGCCGATGCCGGCCCAGAGGAGCAGGGCGGCGACGGCCGCCACGATCGACACCCAGAGCGTCACGCCCAGGATCGCGAACAGGACGACGAAGACGATGGCGGCCAAGACGACGCCGCTGGCCGACAGGGTGGAACCCGACATGAGGCAGCACCTCCTTCGGATCGAACGATGGGTGGTGACAGGTTGCCCGAAGGCGCGGGCGCCCCGTCGACGAAGGTCATCCGCGCGACATCCGTCCGTGCGGAGACGGGGGTTGCGGGCAGCTCGGAGGCACCTCACCTACCATCCCCCTTGCAGGAGGTCTTCGACCATGTCGGATACCCAAACTGGTCAGCAGCGCTTCACCCGACCGGGCGCCGAGCAGCGTCCGATCCCCTCGGTGGAGGAGCGAACGCGGATGGTCCTGCAGCCCATCGCCGCGCCGTCGATCCTCGGCCTGTTCGCGTTCGCGGCCGCGACGTTCATGGTCTCCACCAACATGGCCCACTGGTACGGCACCCCGACCTCGGGCCTCTACCTGTTCCCGTTCGCGGCCGTGTTCGGCGGCCTCGCCCAGCTGCTGGCCGGCATGTGGTCCTACCGCGCCCGCGACGGCGTCGCGACCGCGATGCACGGCATGTGGGGCTCGTTCTGGATCGCCTACGGGATCCTGTGGCTGCTCGATGCCACCGGGACGATCGCGATCCCGGCCGGGAAGTTCCCGGAGCTCGGCTACTGGTTCCTGGCCCTCGGCGCGATCACGCTCGCGGGCACGCTGGCCGCGACGTTCGAGAGCCTCGGGCTCACGTCGGTGCTCGGCCTGCTGGCCGCGGGCTCGGTGTTCGCGGCCCTCCACTACCTGACGGGCTCGGGCACCTGGGAGACGATCGCCGGCTGGGTGCTGTTCGCCTCCGCGCTGGCGGCCTTCTACGTCGCGACGGCGTTGATGATGGAGAGCGCCGCGGGCCGGGCGATCCTGCCGCTGGGCAAGCCCTCGGCCAAGGCGCGGGCCAAGGCCGAGGCCGACGAGCCCGACGGGCGGGTCACCGAGGCGATCGGCTGGATCCTCGGCGAGCCGGGCATCCGCCACGGGCAATGACCATGCCCCGGCTGTCCACCCACCAGACCGTCCGCCACGCGCCGGGTCGCCACGACGACCCGGCGCAGGGCGCCTGCGTGCTGGAGCTCGCGTCGCTGCTGGCGGGCGAGCGCTTCTCCGACCGCCCGCGCGCGGTCAGCCCGGTCATCGCCGCGCTGCTGCGCGCGGTCGGCGACGAGGCGCTCGGCGACCGCGACCCCTACACGTGGGCCGCCGAGCTCGTCGGCACGCGCGCCGGCGGTCGTGTCCGGCGCGCCCGACGGGCGCTCTGCCGCCGAAAGAGCCTGGCGCTGCGCGGCGTCGCGGGCAGCCGCGTCGAGCGCGCCTGCCTGATGTTCCTCCGGGACGCGGCCGGCGAGGCCTGCGGCGCCGCGTTCGCCGACGCCGACCGCCTCGACGAGGTGCCGGCGTTCCTGGACGAGCTCGTGGCCCTGGGCCGGCCGGCGTCAGCCGCCCGCCATCCGGCGCCGCCGGCCCTGGGCCCGCGGGCGGCGCCCGGGCGGTGGGACGGGACGGTCTGATCCAGCGGCGGCCACGGCGCGTCCGCGCGCCCTCTCATGACCGGCTCATCCCCTGCTGCCACCGTCGTCGCATCCCGACAAGGAGTGGTGCTCCATGTCCTCCGAGACCCCGAGCCTTCCCGACGACCACGACGACTCCGCCGATCCCAAGATCTCCGACCGTCGCATCTACCCGCTGGCCGCGCCCGGCGTCTTCCTGGCCGTGCTCGTCGCCGCGGCCGTCATCGCCCTGCCGATCCACGACGCGCGCGCGACCAACACCAAGCACCTGAACGCGCACACCGCCACGCTGACCGTGCGCGACTTCCTGACCAACACCGTGGTCGACGGGCAGACCTACGATGCCTGCCAGTACCTGACGCCCGCCGAGCAGGCCCGCGTGGCCGCGCTCGAGGGCCCGTCGGGGACCTGCACCACGGTGCTGACGTCCTCGCCCGCCGGGATCTTCGACCTGCGGTCCGAGAACGGGATCGACACCCTGGCGTTGACCACGACCGTGCGCGGCCCGCGGGCCGACGTCGTCGCCCACGTGCCCGGCCGGGCGCCGGTCGCGTTCGTGCTGACCCCGACCACGCCCGACGACGTGTACGCCTTCCAGGCGCCCGCCACCGCGTGGCGGATCGCGTCGGGGGCGACGCAGCTGTTCGGATCGCCGACGTCGACGGCGCCTCCCGTTCCGCCACCGTCATGACCCGGTCGGTGATCCTGGTCGTCGTCGCGCTGGTCACGACCGGCGGCGGGATCGTCCTGCTCGACGCCGCGTCGGGCACGGTGCTGAAGGTCGCCGGGGCGGTCGCGTGCGTGGTCGGCCTGGCCGGCGTCGCGCGCGGCGCGATCGGCGTGGCGGGCGAGGAGCGACCGCCGCCGGACGCGGACCCCCGGCGCGAAGGCTCGCGATCTGGTGGGATCGTCTCGTGCGCCCGCGGCCGCGTCGCCTCCGGTCCCGTCTCACGCTCGCCTTCGCGGGCGTCCTCGCGCTCGTCCTCGGCGCGGTCGGCCTCGTCGTCTACCAGCAGTACAGCGCGGGCCTGCAGACCACAATCGACGCGGACCTCGTCCACCGCGAGCACGAGATCCGCGACCTCGACCGCACGCCGGCCGATGCGCGGCAGCTGATCGCGCTGAGCGGCGAGCGCCTGCTGCAGGTCTACGCGGCGCGGGGCGACGTCGTGGCCTCGAGCCGCCTGGCGGCGGGCGGGCGGATCCTGTCGGTCGCGCGGGTGCGACGGGCGCGCCTGCGCGGCCTCTGGGCGACCGGCCCCGCGCCGGGCGTCGCGGGCGACGTCCGCGTCCGCGCGTTCGCCCTCCCCCGCTCCGGCCAGGTCGCGGCGGTCGGCGAGTCGCTGGCCCGCTGGCATCGCCAGCAGCACCGCCTCGCGCTGCTGCTCGTGCTCGTCCTCCCCAGCGCGCTGGCGTTGGCGTCCTACGCCGGCTACCTGGTCGCCGGCACCGCGCTGCGCTCGGTGGACCGGATGCGCGACCGCGCCGAGCACATCACCGCCGCCCACCTCAACGAGCGGCTTCCGGTCCCCGACACCGACGACGAGCTGCAGCGCCTGGGCACGACGCTCAACGCGCTGCTGGAGCGCGTCGACGCCGCGCTGGAGCGCGAGCGCCGCCTGGTCTCCGACGCCAGCCACGAGCTGCGCACGCCGCTGACGATCCTGCACGCGGAGCTGGAGCTCGCGCTGGACGGCGATCCCGCCGACGCGCCCGCCCTGCGCGGGACGGTCGCCTCCGCGCTGGAGGAGGTGCGACGCCTGACGCGGCTCACCGACGACCTGCTGGCGCTGGCCCGCGCCGACCAGGCCCGGCTGCCGCTGCGCGCGGCGCCGCTGGACGTCGGGGAGCTGCTGGAGGCCGCGGCCCGCCGCCACGCCGCGGCGCTCGCGCGCGAGGACCGGTCGATCGCCTCCGAGGTCGCGGTGCCCGGCGGCGCCGTCGTCCTGGCCGACCCGGACCGCACCGCCCAGATCCTGGACAACCTGATCGCCAACGCCCGCCGCCACGGCGCGGGCCCGATCGAGCTGGAGGCCACCCCGGCGCGCGGGCCCGACGGCACCGACGCGATCGCGCTCGCCGTCCGCGACCACGGCCCCGGCTTCCCGGCGGACTTCCTGCCGCGGGCCTTCGACCGCTTCAGCCAGGCCGACGCCGGACGCTCAGGCTCCCACAGCGGTCTGGGGCTGGCGATCGTCGCGGCGCTGGCCGACGCGCAGCACGGCACGGCGGCCGCCGACAACGCCCCCGGCGGCGGCGCGCGCGTGACGGTCACGCTGCCGCGCGCGTGACCCTCGGGCCGGCGCCCGGCGCCGGCGCCCGGCGTCAGCCGTCGACCATGCGGTAGCCGGCGCCGCGCACGGTCTCGATGCTCGCGCGGCCGAAGGGCCGGTCGACCTTCTCGCGCAGGTAGCGCACGTAGACGTCGATGACGTTCGACCGGTTCTCGTAGTCGCCGTCCCACGCGCCCTCCAGCAGGTCCAGGCGCGAGAGCACCTCGCCGGGACGGCGCATGAAGACCTCCAGGACCTGCTCCTCCTTGGCCGACAGCGGGATGTCGACCTCACCGCGCCGGACCCGGCGCGTCGCGGTGTCCAGCTCCAGGTCGCCGACGCGCAGGACGGTCCCGAGGTGCGCGGGCCCGCGCCGGGCCAGCGCCCGCAGCCGCGCCCGCAGCTCCCCGACGTGGAAGGGCTTGACGAGGTAGTCGTCGGCGCCGGTGTCCAGCCCGGCGATCCGGTCCGCGATCGCGTCGCGGGCGGTGACGATCATGATCGGCGTGCGGACGCCGTCGTCGCGCAGGCGCCGGCAGGTCTCCAGGCCGTCGATCCCCGGCAGGTTGAGGTCCAGGCACACGACGTCGTACGGCGTCGAGGAGGCCATCCACAGCGCGTCCTCGCCGGTCAGCGCGACGTCGACCAGTTGGCCCTCGGACCGCAGCGCCGCCCGGATGGCTTCGGCCAGCTTGACCTCATCCTCGACCACCAGGACGCGCATCCACGGCGATGGTAGACCCACTCGACGGGCCGGTCGAGACCGGGAACTGGGGTGTCGGCTGGGTTTGGGTCGGCGTCTGGGTCTGGGGCTGCGTCTGCGTCTGGCCCTGGGGCGGTGACTGGGACCCCGGCGTCGTCAGCGTCTTGGGCTGCGGCATCCCCTGCGCCTTGGTCTGCGGCATCTGGATGACCGGACGCCCGGCCAGCGCGGGCACCATGAAGTCGTGCCAGATGCGCGCCGGGACGCTGCCGCCGACGACCGGGGCGAAGCCGTCGAGGCTGGTCATCGGCGTCTCGGCCGTCGGGTAGCCGACCCAGACGCACGCGGCCAGCTGCGGGACGAAGCCGCAGAACCAGGCGTCGGACTCGTCCTCGGAGGTGCCGGTCTTGCCCGCGGCGGGACGCCCGGGGTCGGCGGCGGTGCCGGTGCCGCCGTGGATGACCGCGCTCAGCGCGTAGGTGGCGCGCGCGGCGATCGACTTGGTCAGCACGCGGTGCCCGCGCGACGCGGGCGAGGCGAGGAACGTCGGGGCGTGGTGGATGCCGCCCGAGGCCAGCGTCGAGAACGCGTCGGTCATCTCCAGCGGCGAGACGCCCTCGGGCCCCAGCGTGATCGAGCAGACCGGGCGCAGCGGCGAGGTGACGCCCATCTTCTGGGCCGTGCGGACGATGTTGTCCGGGCCGACCTTGACCGCGACCTGGGCGAAGATCGTGTTGACCGAGTGCGCGATGCCGTTGACGAGGTTCATGGTCCCGCTCGTCTCGTCGGCGTAGTTGTGCACCACCCAGGGACCGGTGCCGTTGCGGCAGCGGCGCTCGTCGATCGTCAGCGACGGCGGGCCGGACCAGACCGAGCTCAGCGGGATGCCCTGCTGCAGCGCCGTGACCAGGGTGAACATCTTGAACGCGCTGCCCGCCTGGCGCCGGGACTGGGTGGCCAGGTCGAAGCTCAGGTGCTGCGCCCCCGGGCTCGTGGCCGCGGCGAGCACGCGACCGGAGCTGGGGTCCATGACGACCATCGCCGCGGCGGGATCCGACGGCGCGGCGATCCAGTGGTCGACGGACTTCTGCGCGAGCCGCTGCATGCGCTCGTTGAGCGTCGTCCGGACGGTGGATCCGGCGGATCGGCCGTCGGTGGCGTGCGCGAGCTGGGTCTGGGCGGCGGCGAAGAACGCCGGGTCGATGCGGCGCGCGAAGTGCGACGGGTCCGGCGCCAGGCCCAGCGGCGCCGCCTGCGCGGAGACCATCCGCGCGGTGCTGATCGCGTGGGCGTCGCGCAGCGCCTTGAGGACGGCGCCGCGCCGGGCGCGCGCGACCGCCGGGTGCGAGAGCGGGTCGTCGCGCGACGGCGCCTGCGGCAGGCCGGCCAGCAGCGCGGCCTGGTCGAGCGTCAGCGCGCGCGCCGGCTTGGAGAAGTAGGTCCACGCCGCGGCCTGGACGCCGCGCGCGTGATGGCCGTAGTACACCGTGTTGAGGTAGGCCTGCAGGATGTCCCGCCGCGACCAGCGGCGGAACAGCTCCAGCGACAGGCACGCCTCGGTCAGCTTGCGCGACGCGTTCATCGTCTCGCCGCCGAGGTAGCGGTTGCGCACGAGCTGCTGGGTGACCGTCGAGGCGCCCTGCTCGGTGCGGCCCGACACGACGTCGGCGACCAGCGAGCGCGCGATCCCGTACGGGTCCAGCGCGCCGTGCGACCAGAACCGGCGGTCCTCGATCGCGACCGTCGCCTTGGGCAGCCACCGGGACATCGCGGACATGTCGACCGGATCGCGGTGCTGCCCGCGCGGCAGGTAGCCCAGCGGCGACCCGTCGGCGGCGGTCAGCAGCGTGTCGCCGCCGGAGATCCGCACGGGCGTCTTGGCGAGCTTGCAGCCGAGCACGTCCTGCGGGTCGGCGTCGGCCAGCATCGCCGCGGTGGCCGCGACCGCCGCCAGCACGACGCCCGCCACCGCCACGCCGAGCACGGCCCAGCGCCCGCGGTGTTGGCGGCGCCGCCGCCGTCGCGTGCGATTCTCGTGTCGACGGTTCACGTGCCCTCCTCGTCCGGCCTCTCCCGCGACTCTGGCGGGCGCAGATGAGCCGAAGATGAGCGGCGCTCACCCGGGCGCGGCGACGCGCCACGGCGCGGCGGTCAGCCCGCGACGGTGATCGCGATCCCGGCCCGCTCCGCGGCGGCGGCGGCCTCGGGCGGCAGCGGCGCGTTGGTGACCAGGCGGTCGATGACGTCGGCCTCGCACACGCGGACCAGGCCGGCCATCGTGAACTTCTCCGCGTCGGCGAGCAGGATGACCTCGGCGGCGGCCTCGATCATCGCGCGCTTGATCGGCACCTCGACCATCGTCGAGTCCCACACGTCGCAGCGCGCGCCGACGGCGCTCGTGCCGAGGAACAGCACGTCGGCCTTGAGCTGGCGCAGCGCGGTCTCGGCCAGGATCCCGACGAGCGAGTGGTAGTTGCGGCGGACGGTGCCGCCGGGAAGGATCAGCTCGATCGTCTCGTCGGGGACGAGCTCCTCGTAGACCGCGAGGCTCGACGTGACGACGGTCAGCGTCCGGCCGTGCAGGTGGCGCGCCGCCTGCAGCGTCGTCGTCCCGATGTCGATCATGACGGTCTGGCCGTCCTCGACCAGCGCCGCCGCGGCCGCCCCGATGGCGTCCTTGTCCTCGAAGCGCTCGATCAGCGTCTGGTCGAACGGCGGCTCGGTGCTGACGGTGACCGCGCCGCCGCGGACGCGCTCGATGTGGCCGTCGCGGGCGAGCTCGTCGAGGTCGCGCCGGACGGTCATCTCCGACACGCCGAAGCTCTGCGCGAGCTGCGCGACGTGGGTGGCACCCCCGCGGATCGCGCGCAGGATCTCCTGCCGGCGCTGAGCCGGGATGGTGTGGCGGGTCCCGGGCGTGGTGCTCACGCGCTTCGAACGGCGTCGATCATTCAGCGGTGACTTGTACCAGACCGGGCGGCGGGCCCGGCGGAGATTCCGCCGGGCCCGAGCCGGTCGATCGGCGCGGCCGGGAGGGGTGTGAGGAGCCGCCCCTCCCGATGCCGCGTCAGCCGATCGCGATGGACGGCGCGCGCTTCCCTGCCACGACGGTCGACTTGACCGTCTTGCCGTCCTTGGTGATCGTCACGACGAGCTTCTGGCGCTTGGCCAGCTTGCGCGCCGACTTGACGGACACCTTGACCGTGCCGCGCGCGCTGCGCGTCACGGACTTCTTGGTGTTCTGCAGGCGGACGGACGCGCGGACCTTGCTGCTCTTGCCCGTCGCGCCGACCTCCTTGATGGTGCACTTCGCGGTCTTGCCGCTCGTCGAGCAGCTCACCGTGATGAGCACCTTGTCGCCCTTGGCGCCCTTGTCGCCCTTCGGGCCTGCCGGACCGACCGGACCGACCGGACCGACCGGGCCGACGGGACCGACCGGACCCGCGGGGCCCTGCGGCCCGGCGACGCCCTGGTCGCCCTGCGGGCCCTGATCGCCCTGATCGCCCTGGTCACCCTGCGGGCCCTGCGGACCGGTCCGGTCCGGCGCGGTGTAGCTCGCCGAGCGAGCCACGTAGTCGCCGTCGCCGCTGTAGGCGACCGTGACCGTGTGGCCGTCGACCTCGTCGATCGCCGAGGTCTCCAGCGACGCCCGACCCTGCGCGTCGACCTTGACCGGGTCGCCGACGTCGTCGCCGTCGACCTGGAACTGGACCGTGCCCGTCACCGCGCCCGGGAAGGGGTTGGTGCCGGTCAGGCGAGCGCGCAGCTCGACCTGGTCGTCGCCGTCGGCGTCACCGACGTCGCTCATGGCGGCCGTGACCTTCGGCTGGGCGAGCGGCAGGTCGAGCGCCTGCACCTCGTCGGCCGGGGTCAGGTACGACACCAGCGCCGAGCCGTCCTTGGCCAGCTTCGCGCGGCCGTCCGCGTCCAGCGGGATCCGGACGTGCTTGGTGCCGGCGGTCATCTCGACCGTGTCGGACGCGATCACGTGACCGCTCTGGTCCGTGCCCCACGCGGGGTAGCCACCGTCGGTGGCCGCGCAGGCGTCGAGCCCGTAGGAGACGAGATCCTCCATCGTGCTGGACGACGTCGGCGCCGGGCAGCTGCTCGTGAACAGCGGGATCGTGCCGACCAGGCCCGACCACAGGTACACGCGCGCGGTACCGGTGCCGGTGGACGTGATGTCCATCTCGGCCGCGTCACCGACCAGCTTGACGTTGTCGATCGTCAGGCTGTTGCTCGCCGGAGCCGGGGTGCGCCCGGCGATCGGCACGCCATCGGCGGCCGACTGGGCGATCGTCTGCGGCGACAGCGTGCCGTCGAGGTTGGAGCTCGACACGATCGGGTCGGGCACCGTCGTCGGCTGACCGGCCGGCGGGGTGTAGTCCGCGACCTTGCCGCGGCCCCAGCGGTACGGCGCGGCCTGCACGCCGCCGATGCTCGACCACGCCAGACGGCTCTGACCCGTGTCGATGTGACGCAGGTCGCCGCCGGGCACGGCCGCGTTGTTGTCGTTGTCGTACGGGGTGATGTTGAAGGTGAAGTTGTCCGGGTCGATCGCGGCCGGGAGGTCGGCGATCGGGATCTTCACTTCCAGGTTGTAGCCCCCACCCGCGTAGGAGTGGTCCACCGCGGTGGAGTTGGAGCCGACCCAGTGCGCCGAGGACGCGACCTCCACGCCCGGGGCGTTCGGGGCGTCCTTGACCGTGCTGGCCAGCGGCCCGGTCGAGTAGCCCTGGTGGTTGTCGGCGTCACGCGACCAGCACGGGCCGTTGACCCCGTTGCCGTTGGACCCGGTCGGGTCGTTGGTGTACGGGAACACGCCCAGCTTGAACGTGTTGGCCGTGTCGCGGCCGTCCTCGTTGGCGGTGCCGCGCGGGTCGATCAGCAGCTCGACCGAGTCGGCCAGCCAGTGCGCGACGCACTCCTTCGGCGTCACCGCGTAGCTCTGGAACTCGTCCACGACGTGGACGAAGAAGTACAGAGCGTCGTCGGTGTGGGTCACCTTGGCGTAGGAGCCCGTGCCGCAGTCCACGCCCATGGGGGCGCACGCGGTGCCCTCCCAGACGCGGCTGAGGTCGAGCTGCTCGCCGGTGTACGCGCCGCCCTCGGCGGCGTCGAGGACCGGGGCCGAGGCGGCCTTCGGGATCGTCGTCGTCGGGACGACGGCCATCGTCGCCGACTCGCTCGACGACGCCGTGCTCGGCGCGTCGTGCGTCGTGACGATCGAGAACGTCGGCGTCGACGTGGCCGTCCCGTTGGTCACCGGCGGCGGCACCGTGGTGTCCGTGTGCGTCACGTCGAAGCTGACGACCGTGTCGGCGCCCGGGGCCAGCGCGCTGTACGAGCGGCTCGCCGGGGACGCGGTGAACATCGACGGCAGCGTCAGGGAGACGGCACCGCTCTGGGCGACCGACGACCAGTTGTGCACGCGCACCTTGATCGTCTTGGTCTCGCCGACGCCCATCGACGTCAGCGCCTGCGAGCGGCCGAGGCGGCGCGCGTTCGGCGCGGTGTTCTCGACCCAGTTGTCGTACTCGGCCCAGGTGCCGGTGCGGACCATACGGCCCTCGACCGGCGAGACCACGCGGACCACGTTGTCCGTGTAGCCCGTGTTCGCGCCGACGGAGACCAGCGCCGAGATCTTGTAGTTGGTGTCCAGCGACGAGACCGAGGCGGGCGGCGTGACCGTGAAGTCGACCGTCGTCTCAGCCGTCGAGGACGTCGCCGGCAGGTCCTTGGGCCCGTCGACCGTCCAGCCCGACGGCACCGTCAGCGCGACGGCCTTGTCGGTCTTGGCGATGCTGCCGTTGCCGGCCTTCAGGTGCAGGGTGGCCGTGAACGGCTGGCCCGGCACGTTGTAGAACTTCGAGAACGTCAGGTACTCCTGCGTCCCGGCCGGGAACCCGCCCGGGTCCTGGACCGTCGCGCCGTACAGGATCGAGTCGTCCTTGCCCGCCAGCGGGTTCGCGTTGCCGCTCGCCGTGGTGTTGGGCTGGAACGGCACGCGCGCGTAGGTCTGGCCGAAGCGCGAGCAGGCCGGATCGGCGACCGTCTGGGTCTGCGTGCGGCTCTGCGTCGGGTAGGCGCGCTGGCCCTCGGCGGCGACCTGAGCCCAGGTCTTGGCCGAGCCGGCGGGCTTGCCCTGCAGGTTGCCCGGAGCCCAGGTGTAGGGCGACTTGTAGCCCGTCCAGACGCCGGTGACCGTGTCGACGTTGCTCGCCGCCGGGACGAAGCCCGTGGTGCAGTCCGCGGCGCCCGGCTGACCGCCGGTGCCCGTGGTCGAGCCGCCCGAGAAGGCCTTCTTGACCTGCCACGTGCTCAGCGCGTGCGGGCCCGTGAGCTGCTCGGGGAACATGTTCGGGTCGGCCGCGGCCTGGATGCCCTCCCAGATGAAGCGCCCGGCCTGCTGGTGGTTGCCGTGGCCGGCGCCCTGGATGGTCGGGGTGAAGCCGATGTAGATGTCGGGCTGCGTCTCGCGGATGACCCGCGTGACGCGGCGCAGCGTCTCGTTCTCGTCCCAGAAGAACGCCGTCAGCGGCGCCGAAAGGTTGTAGAAGAAGTCGACGCGGTCGAGGTTGAAGATGTCGACGGTGCCCGAGCGGTAGTGCGCGGTGCGATCCTCGTTCTCGCGCCGCAGGCCCAGGTCGGGACCGATCTCGGTGCCGGCGCCGTTGCCGCCGCCCTCACCGCGCGTGACCATGATGATCCCGCACTTGACGCCGTAGCGCGCGTGCCACACGCCGCACGGCCCGATGATGCTCGTGTCGTCGTCGGGGTGAGCCCACTCACCCATGACGTTGATCTTCACGGCCTTGGATGCCGTGTACGTCGAGGCCGGGGCGGCATTTGCCGTCCCCACGACCCCCAGCATGGTCGCGACCATCGCGACCAGACCCACGAAATAGCGTTTCACGCCACTCCCCTCAGGTTTGACAGGACCAAGTCGTTCTACACAACTTCGAACGACTTCGCACAGCAAGACGCGCGAAGACGCTATTTCCCTGTGACTATGGTGTCAACCGAACAGGCCAAATTTTTTGGTCATCCGTTGCAGGACAAGGGCTGGCGTACGCCGACGCATGAGCGCCCGGACGCCACCAAATCTCACAACTCCGAACAGCAGCGGCGGCCGTCAGGCCGCCGCGGTGATCTTGCGCAGGTGGCGCGGGGCGCCGGGATCGATGCCCTTGGCCTGGGCCAGCGCCCAGGCGAACGCCTGTCCCGGCAGGACCGAGAGCAAGGGCGACAACAACGGCTCCGACGGCTCGGGGATGGCCAGCACGTGCGCCGCCTCCCCCAGCTGGGCCGCCGCGGGCCCCGACGCGATCACCGGCGCGCCCGCGTCGTGCGCTCGACGCGCCGCCTCCTGCACGGCGGGCAGCGTGCCGTCGGCCGCCGCGATCGCCCACAGCGGCACGTCGGCGTCCAGCGCCGCGACCGGCCCGTGGGCCATCGCGGTCGCCGACATCGCCTTGGCCCCGAGGTAGCAGACCTCGGTCAGCTTGAGCGCGATCTCGTTGGCGGTCGCCAGCTCGATGCCGCGCGCGACGAGGTACATGCGGTCGATCCGCGCCAGCGCCTCGGCGACCGGCGCCACGGCGGCGTCGAGCCCCTCCAGCAGCTCCTCGGCCGCGTCGGCGGCCGCGGTCAGGCCCGCGGCCATCCGCGGCCCCTCCCCCGCCAGCGCCCCGGCCAGCAGCGCGATCGCCGCCAGCGTCCCGGTGTAGGTCTTGGTCGCGGCGATCGAGCGCTCCGCGCCCGCGCCGACCCGCAGCACGTGGTCGGCGCCGCGCGCCAGCGCGGAGTCCTCGCCGTTGGTGATGGCCAACGTGGTCGCGCCGGCCTCGCGCGCGCGGGCCAGCCACGCCACGACGTCCGGCGTCTCGCCGGACTGCGACACGCCGATCGCCAGCTCGCCCGGACGCGCCGCCGGCACGCCGTAGTACAGGGGCATCGACATCGAGTCGCGCACGACCGTCCACCCGCGCAGCGCGCGCAGCAGGTAGGACGCGTAGATCCCGGCGTGGTCGGACGTGCCGTGCGCCGCGATCCGCACCAGCGGCGGGTCGAGCGCCGCCAGCGCGGCGGCGGTCTCGGCGATCGCCGCCTCGTGCTCGAGCAGGCCGCGCCACACGGCGGGCTGCTCGCGGATCTCCCGCGCCAGGACGGCGGCCGCGGCGCTCACGCCGCGACCCGCGCGGCGTCCACGGCGCGCCCGTCGGCGGGGTCGAAGAAGCGCAGCGCGCCCGGCAGGACGCCGAACTCGACGCGGTCGCCCGGCAGCAGCGTCGCGCGCCCGTCGTGGTGGACGACCATGCGGTGGCCGCCGTCGACGTCGACGCCGACGAACGTCTCGCGCCCGAGCGCCTCGACGTAGGCGACCTCGCCCGCGATCGGGCCGGCCATCGTCGGGTGCGACGGATCCCAGACGCGCGCGCACTCCGGCCGCACGCCGAGGACGACCTCGGACGGCAGGCCCTCGACGCCCGGCACCGCGACGTCCAGGCCGCCGGCGCGCAGGCGCGTGCCGCCGCCCGGCTCGGCGGAGGCCGCCACCGTGACGAAGCTCATCGCCGGCGACCCGATGAACCCGCCGACGAACACGTTGGCCGGGCGCTCGTAGAGCTCCTCGGGCGTGCCGACCTGCTCCAGCCGGCCGTCGTTCATGACCGCGATCCGGTCGCCCATCGTCATCGCCTCGACCTGGTCGTGGGTGACGTAGACGGTCGTCCGGCGCACCTCCTGCTGGAGGCGCTTGATCTCGCCGCGCGTCTGCGTGCGCAGCTTGGCGTCGAGGTTGGACAGCGGCTCGTCCATCAGGAAGACCTGCGGGTCGCGGACCAGCGCGCGGCCCAGCGCGACGCGCTGCGCCTGGCCGCCCGAGAGCTGGCCGGGCTTGCGCGCCAGGTACGGCTCGAGGTCCAGCGACGCGGCGGCCGACCGCACGCGGCGCTCGATCTCCTCCTTGGGCGTCTTGCGCCGCCGCAGGCCGAAGGCCAGGTTGTCGAACACCGTCATCTGCGGGTACAAGGCGTAGTCCTGGAAGACCATCGCGATGTCCCGCTCGCGCGGCGCGATCTGGTTGACGACCCGATCGCCGATCCGGACCTCGCCCGCGGTGATCGACTCCAGCCCCGCGAGCATCCGCAGCGCCGTCGTCTTGCCGGAGCCCGAGGGTCCGACCAACACCATGAACTCGCCGTCGGCGATCTCCAGGTCGAGCCCGTGGACGACCTCATGGTCGCCGTAGGACTTGCGGACCCCACTGAAGGTGACTGCACCCATCGAACTACCCCTTCACGGCACCCGAGACCATGCCCCGGATGAAATGACGCTGGAGGAACACGTACAACACGACCACGGGCAGGGCGACGATGACGGCGCCGGCGGCCAGGAGCGTGAGGTCGGCCTGGTTGCGGCCGATGAAGAAGCTGAGGCCGAGCGGCGCGGTGCGCAGCGCCTCGTCGGTGACCATGACGAGCGCCAGCAGGAACTCGTTCCAGGTCCACATGAACAGCAGCACGACCATGGTCAGCACCGCGGGCCGCGCGAGCGGCAGCAGCACGCGCCACAGCGTGAACCAGCTCGAAGCGCCGTCGATGCGCGCGGCCTCGACCAGCGAGCGCGGCACCGAGCGGAAGAACGCGCGCATCCAGAACGTGCCGAACGCGATCGACGTCCCGGCCTGGGGCAGGATCAGCGCCCAGTAGGTGTCGGTCAGCTGGAGGTCCCGCAGGTCGTAGTACAGCGGGACGATCATCGCCTCCATCGGCACCATCAGGCCGAGGAGGAACAGGTAGAACAGCGGCTGGGCGAAGCGGAAGCGCATCATCCCGAAGGCGTAGCCGGCGAGGATCGAGACGACCGTCGACAGGCTGACGACCGCGACGGCGACGATCACCGAGGACTTCAGGTAGGTCCCGAAGTTGCCGTCCTCCCAGGCGCGCTTGAAGTTGTCGAAGTGCAGGCCGTCGAACGACCCGAACGACGCGCCGCCGCCCTTCTGCTGCAGCGCGGTGAGGACGATGCCCACGATCGGCAGCAGCGCGATCAGCGAGAACACGCCCAGCAGCACGTACGTGAGCGACTGCTCGCGGCGGCTGGTCATCGCTTGGACCCCCGTTCGGCGATGGCGTTGATGCCGGTCGACAGCAGGAAGATGACGACGGCCAGCGTGAGGCCCATCGCGGCGGCCGAGCCGACCTGGCCGGTCTCGAACGCGCGCCGGTAGACCTGGTAGGCGGGCACCGACGTCGAGTCGCCCGGGCCGCCCTTGGTGGTGTTGTAGATGATGTCGAAGTTGCGCAGCGCCTGGATCGTGCAGAGCGTCAGCGCCACGGCGATCTCGCCGCGCAGCGCGGGCAGCGTCACCGCGACGAACTCGCGGATCGGCCCGGCGCCGTCGACGCGCGCGGCGTCGTACAGCGACTTGGGGATCTTCTGGACCCCGGCGGTCAGCAGGACCATGCACAACCCGTACATCACCCACGTGCCGATCAGGCCGACCGCGGGCAGCGCGACCGTGAAGTCGCCCAGCCAGGACTTGGCCAGCCCGCCGAGCCCGAGCGAGCGCAGCGCCTCGTTGATCGGCCCGTTGTTGGGGTCGTAGATCATCCGCCACATCACGGCCACGACGACGAGCGCCACGACCTGCGGCAGGAACAGCACCACGCGGAAGAACGTGAAGCCGCGCACCTGCGTCCGCGCGACCAGGCCCGCCAGCAGCAGGCCGATGCCCGTCGGCAGCAGCGCGTAGAAGACGATCAGCAGCAGCGCGTGGCCGAACGCCTTGCGCTGCTCGGGGTCGGAGAAGACGTCGCCGTAGTTGGAGAGGCCGACCCACTTGCCGGCGGTGACGCCGTCCCAGTCGAAGAACGACAGCCAGATCGCGTGGATCAGCGGGGCGAGCGTGAACGCCCCGAAGATCAGCAGCGCGGGGATCAGGTACAGGTAGCCGACGCGCCGGGGCTCGCCCGGCGGAGCGTCCCCGCCGCGCACACGCGCGGCGGGGACCTCTTCGACGGTGACGGGACGGGTCGCCACGGACCTAGCTGCTCTTGGAGGCGTCGACCTTCTTCTGGACGTCCGCCGTGAACTGCGTCGGCGAGTCCTTCAACGCCATCATGTTCTGGATCGCGCCGCCGAGGTCGTCGCCGAACGTCGGCGTCGTGTAGTCGGCGTAGGGGATCAGGCCGTCGGCGGTGCCGAGCGCCTTCCACGCCTGGGCGACGTCCTGGGTCAGCGCGCCCTCGGGAGCCGGGGTGTCGTACTTCATGGCCGCCAGGTTCTTGGTCTCCGTCAGCACGTTGGCCGCGTTCTGGTCGGTCAGGAAGTCGATGTAGGCCGCGGCCACGTCGGGGTGCTTGGAGTGCGACGTGATCGTGAACGGCAGCGACTCGCCGCCCAGCGCGACCGGGTCGGAGCCCGCGTCCTGGCCGGGGATCGTGAAGAACCCGACGTCGTCGCCCATCTGGTCGGCGAGGTCGGCCACCAGCCACGTGCCGGCGATCAGGAACGTGCCCTTGCCCTTGGCGAAGCGCTGCCACGCCGGGTCATAGCCCGTGCCGTTGAAGTCCTTCGTGAAGTACCCCTTCTTGGCCCAGTCCTGGAGCTTGGCCGCCGCGGCCTGGAACTCGGGGGTGTCGAACGACGCACCGTCCTTCTGGAAGACGAAGTTGCGCACGGCGTCCTTGGGCGCCGTCGTCGCCAGCGCGGTCTCGTACTCGTGGATGCCCGGCCACTTGTCGAGGTTGCCGAACTGGATCGGCGTGTCGCCGTCGGCCTTGGCCTTGGCCAGCGCGGCCTCGAAGTCGGCCAGCGTCTTCGGCGGCTCGGCGATCTTCTTCTTGTTGTAGAAGATGCCGACGATCTCGCCCATCTGCGAGAGGCCGTAGAGCTGCCCGGAGCCGAACGTCGTGCCGCCGGCCTCGAACTTGTTGAGGTCCAGCAGCAGCTGCGGGTAGCGGTCGGCCCAGCCGTAGATCTTGGCGTAGTCGTCGACCGGGCGCAGGAGCTTGCCCTTGACGAGCTGGCCCATGACGCCCAGGCCCTGGTTGGCCTCGACGACGTCCGGGGCCTTCGGGCCCGAGACCGCCAGCTTCAGCGTCGTGTTGAGGTCGTCGAACGACTTCGCCACGCGCTTGATCTTGACGTTGGGGTACTTCGCCATGAACTGCTTGTTGAGTTCCTTGATCTGCGCCGCCTGGCCGCCGCGGACCTCCTGGTCCCAGACCGTCAGCGTGACGTCGCCGGCCTTGGCGATGTCCGGCTTGGTCTGCGCGGCGGGCGCCGTCTTGCCGGCGTCCGACGAGTCGTCACCGCCCGGCGTGCCGCAGCCGGCGGCCAGCGCCGTCGCGGCCACGATCGCGAAAGAGCCCATAACCCTGGTTCGCATCAACAACCTCCTCCTCCGTGTGTTCAGGTCGTGGTCCGGCCCGGGATGGCCAGCCCGCGTTCGCTGCCCGCCGCGGCGAGCTGCTCGATGGTCTGCGCGCCCGCCACCGCGGTGGGGACGCGCACCGACAACGCCGCGGCCAGGCAGGCCCAGCGCAGGCAGTCCTCCGGCGTTGCGCCGGCCAGGTCGCTCCAGATGTAGGCGGCGGCGAACAGGTCGCCGGCGCCCGTCGTGTCGACGACGTCGTGGACCTCGACGCCCTCGACCTGGACGACGTCTCCGCCGGTCGCGCACAGCGCGCCGCCGGGTCCCAGCGTGACGACGACGCGGCCCGCGCGCGCCGCGAGCGACAGCGCGGCGTCGGCGACGTGCTCGGCGCCCGACAGCAGCCGCGCCTCGCGCGCGTTGACCAGCAGCGCCCGCGTCGAGCGCACGCGCTCGGGCAGCAGGGCGCCGGCCAGGGCGCGCGCCTCGGCGTCGCCCGCGGTCACGTAGGCCATGGTGTCGTCGGGCACGGCGTCCAGGCGCGTCAGCGACGTCAGCACCGCGCGCGGCGCGAACGACGCGACGTCGGCCAGGGTCGCCGGCTCGTCGGGGTAGAACGTGGCCATCGCGCGCTCGCCGTCGTGCGGCATCACCGCGGTGACCGGCGTCCGCGCGACCGTGCGCGGCGGCAGCTTCACGCCCTCGCCGACCAGCGCGGCGCGCACGAACGCGCCCTCGGCGTCGTCGCCCAGCGGCGACGCGAGCGCGCTGACCAGCCCCAGGCGCGCCGCGCCGATCGCGACCGTGGCCGCGCCGCCGGGCGAGCGCAGCAGGTCCTCGGCGTGGCGCTCCTCGCCGGGCGCGGGCAGCGCGTCGAGCCCCACGAACGTGAGGTCGAGGAACGCGGGGTCGGCGCAGACGAGGTCGACGCTCACTCGGAGAAGGCCTCCGCGAGGCCGGGCAGGCGGCCGCAGTACTCCTCGAAGATCTGACGCGCGATCGCGACCGACGGCACCAGCGGGTGCAGGGCCAGGGCCTTGATCGCCTGGCGGCGCGAGCCCGACAGCGCGGCGTCGATCGTCGTGCGCTCGACGTCCTTCATGGTCTCCACGAGCGCGCGCGCGTGCGGGGCGACCTCGCCGACGGCGACCGGGACCGGGCCCGAGCGGCCGACCAGGCACGGCACCTCGACGACCGCGCGGTCGTCCAGGAACGGCAGCGCCGAGCGGTTGGCGGTGTTCAGGACCAGGACGGCGCGGGTGTTGTTGGCGATCGCCTCGAGGACGGCCATGGCCTCGCCCTCATACCCACCGTTCTCGTCGATCTCGTGATCGTGGCCGTGGCCGTCGTCCGCGCCGACGCCCGCGGCCGAGCGCGCCTCGGCCATGTAGGTCCGCTCGCGGTCGTGGCGGGTGCTGCGCCACTGCTGCAGCGCCGTCTCCGGCGGCTGCTCGCCCTCGGCGTAGAACGCGCTCTGCTGGCGCAGCAGGAACGCGCCGCGCGACTCGGGGCTCTCGCGGATCGCGTTGACCGTGTCGGCCGCGTAGTAGAAGTAGTACAGGTACTCGTTGGGGATCATCCCCAGCGAGCGCAGCCACTCGCCGCCGAACAGGCGGCCCTCCTCGAACGTGTCGAGCTTGGCGTCCTGCTCCAGCAGGCCCGGCAGCAGCTGGCGGTCGCCGTCGCGGACGCCCTGCAGCCAGCCGAGGTGGTTGAGGCCGAAGTAGTCGAACCACAGCTGGTCGGACTCGCGGCCCAGCGCGCGGGCGACGCGGCGCATCAGGCCCGCCGGCGAGTCGCAGATGCCGATCGCGCGGTCGCCGAGGACGCGCTGGACGGCCTCGGTGACCATGCCTGCCGGGTTGGTGAAGTTGATGAGCCACGCGTCGGGCGCGTGCTCGGCCATCGTGTTGGCCAGCTCCATCATCACCGGGATCGTGCGCAGCGCGAAGCAGAGGCCGCCGGGGCCGGTCGTCTCCTGGCCGAGCACGCCGTGGCCGAGCGGGACGCTCTCGTCGACGACGCGGCCCTCGAGCTGGCCGACGCGGATCGCGCAGAGGACGAAGTCCGCGCCCTGGACCGCGTCGACCAGGTCGGTCGTGCCGCGGAACGGGAGCTGGATCCCGCGCTCGATCGCCAGCCCGGAGAGGACCGGCGCGATGCGGTCGATCCGGTGCTGCTCGACGTCATGCAGGACGACCTCCTCGATCCCCAGACGGTCCTTCATGCCCAGCAGGGCGGTGTAGACCAGGGGCACGCGGAACCCGCCGCCGCCGACGATCGTGAGCTTCATGCGATGGTTACCTCGATCCCGGCGTCGTCGATGGCCCTACGCTCGGCCGCCGGAAGGCCCGCGTCGGTGATGATGTGGTCCAGGTCGCCCGCGCCGCACACGCGCACGACGCCGCTCATGGAGAACTTCTCGCTGTCGGCGACCAGCACGACGCGCCCCGCCGCGCGGATCATGGCCCGCTTGATCGGGACCTCGATCATGGTGGTGTCCCAGACCGAGAGGTCGTGGTCGACCGCGCTGGTCCCGATGAAGGCGACGTCCGCGTTGAGCTGACGCAGCGCCTCCTCGGCCAGAACACCGACGGTCGAGCGGTAGTTGCGCCGCACGAGCCCGCCGGGCAGGACGATCTCGACCTGGTCGTCGTCGCGCAGCTCGTCGAGCGCGGCCAGGTTGGTGGTGATGAGCGTGACGCGGCGGCTGTGCAGATGGCGCGCGACCTGCAGCGTGGTCGTGCCGATGTCGAGCATGACGGTCTGGCCGTCCTGCACGAGCGCGGCCGCGGCGCGGCCGATCCGGTCCTTGACCTCCTGGCTCTCCAGCGCGATCTCGCCGAACGGGCGCTCGGGGACCGAGCGCACGGCGCCGCCGTGGACGCGCTCGAGCTTGCCGTCGCGCTCCAGCGCGTGGAGGTCGCGGCGCACGGTCATCTCGCTCACCTCGAAGGCGCGGGCGAGCTCCGAGACGTGCGCCGTCCCGGCGCGAACGGCCTGCAGGATGCGCTGTCGGCGTTGAGCCGGGACCATCACGCGTTCAGGCATTCGTGATGGCCCGGCTGTTCGCTTCTGTGAGTGCCAATCCGGCTCACGGCGCGGCACATTACAGATTCGAACAACATTTTGTGCGAATTTGTTGACGCCTGATCGAACCACCGTTAGCTTGGCCGCCATGTCGACCGCTCGCCAGCTCGCCGGCGCGCCCATCACCTGGGGCGTCTGCGAGGTCCCCGGATGGGGCACCATGCTTCCCCCCGACCGCGTGTCCGCCGAGATGGCGAGCCTCGGGCTCACCGCCACCGAGCTGGGCCCGGTCGACGACTACCTGCCGCTCGACGCGGCGGCGATCCGCGGCGCGCTCGACCCCCACGGGCTCCGGCTGCTCGGCGGCTTCGTCCCCCTCGTCCTGCACGTCGAGAGCGAGCGCGACGCCGCCGTCGCGCAGGCCCGCCGGGTCGCGTCGGCGATGGCCGACGCGGGCGCCTCGACGTTCGTCCTGGCGATCGTCCAGGACGCCGACTGGTCGGCGCCCCAGCCGCTGGACGACGCCGGGTGGGCGACGCTCGCCGCGGGCGTCGACGCGGTCGCGGCCGCCACCGCCCAGCTCGGGCTGACCACGGTGGTCCACCCCCACCAGGGCACGCTGATCGAGCGCCGCGCGGAGGTCGACCGGCTGGCCGAGCTCAGCACGGTCGCCTGGTGCCTGGACCCCGGCCACCTCGCGCTCGGCGGCTATGACCCGATCGAGTTCGTCGACGCCTGGGGCGACCGCGTCGCCCACGTCCACCTCAAGGACGTCGACCTGAAGGTCGCCGAGCGCCTGAACGCCGGCGAGCTGACGCTGATGGCCGCCGTCCAGGAGGGGCTGTTCGTGCCGCTCGGCGCCGGCGACGGGCGCATCGCCGAGCTGGTCGCCGCGCTGGACGCCCGCGGCTACGACGGCTGGATGGTCCTGGAGCAGGACTGCGCGATCACCGGCGCGGTCCCGGAGCCGGGCGCGGGCCCGGTGCTCGACGCGCAGGCCAGCCTGCGCTTCCTCGAGACGGTCCCGGCGGGCGCGCGATGAGCGCCGCCCCGCTGCGCGTCGGCGTCCTGGGCACCGGCCGGATCGGCCGCCTGCACGCCGAGCTGCTGCACCGCCGCGTCGAGGGCGCGCGCGTCGCGACGGTCTTCGACGCCCACGCGCCGAGCGCCACCGCCGTGGCCCACGACCTCGGCGTGCCGGTCGCCGCCTCGGCCGAGGACCTCATCGCCTCCGAGGAGGTCGACGCGGTCGCGATCTGCACGAGCACCGACACGCACGTCCCGCTGATCCTCGCCGCGGCCGCCGCGGGCAAGGCGATCTTCTGCGAGAAGCCGGTGTCGCTGGACCTCGACGCGGTCGACGCCGCCCTGGACGCCGTCGCCACCGCCTCGCTGACGTTCCAGATCGGCTTCAACCGCCGCTTCGACCCGTCGCACGCCGCCGTGCGCACCGCGGTCGCCGACGGCACGGTCGGCGCGCCGCACCTCGTGCGCATCACCAGCCGCGACCCCGAGCCGCCGCCGGCCGAGTACGTCCGCACCTCGGGCGGCATCTTCCTGGACATGACGATCCACGACTTCGACATGGCGCGGTTCGTCACCGGCAGCGAGGTCGTGGCGGTCAGCGCGCACGGCGCGGTCCGGATCCGCGAGGATTTCGCCGACGCCGGCGACGTCGACACCGCGATCGTCACGCTCGAGCACGCGGACGGCTGCCTGACCGCGATCGACAACAGCCGCCAGGCGTCCTACGGCTACGACCAGCGCGTCGAGGTCCACGGCGAGTGCGGGATGGCGGCGTCGGAGAACCCGCGCGCGCACACGACGGTCGTGTCGTCGGCGGCCGGGAGCGCGACCGCCACGCTGCCGTACTTCTTCCTGGACCGCTACATCCCCGCCTACGTCGCGCAGTGGGACGCGTTCGTCGCCGCCTGCCGCGCGGGCGAGCCCGGGACGCCCGGCGTCGCCGACGCCCGCGCCCCGCTGGTCATCGGGCTGGCCGCGCTGCGCTCGCGCGTCGAGGGCCGCCGCGTGGAGATCGCCGAGATCGAGGCCGAGGTCGTCGCGCGATGACCTATGACCTGATCACGATGGGCCGGATCAGCGTCGACCTCTACCCCGAGCAGTCGGGCGTCGGCCTGGAGGACGTCACGACGTTCGCGAAGTCGCTGGGCGGCTCGCCGACCAACGTCGCGGTCGCCTGCGCGCGGCTGGGCAACCGCTCGGCGGTCATCACCAAGGTCGGCGACGACCCGTTCGGCCGCTACGTCCGCCGCGCGCTGGACGAGTTCGGCGTCGACCCGCGCTTCGTCGGCGTCGACCCCGCGCTGCGCACGCCGCTGGCCTTCTGCGAGATCCACCCGCCCGACCACTTCCCGCTGCTCTTCTACCGCGAGCCCAGCGCGCCCGACCTGCAGCTGCGCGCCGACGAGCTGCCGCTCGACGACGTCGTGTCGGCCCGGATCCTGTGGACGACCGGGACCGGGCTGTCGGCCGAGCCGTCGCGAGCCGCCACGCTGGCCGCGCTGCGCGCGCGGCGCGAGGCCGACCCCGACGCGCTGATCGTCCACGACCTCGACCACCGGCCGATGTTCTGGGCCGACGTGCGCGAGGCGGGCGAGCAGGCGCGCGCCGCGTTGTCCTACGCCTCGGTCGCGGTGGGCAACCGCGAGGAGGTCGAGGTGGCGGTCGGCACCTCGGACCCGGACGCGGCCGCGGACGAGCTGTTGGAGCTGGGCGTGCGCCTGGCGATCGTCAAGCGCGGCCCCGCGGGCGTGCTCGTCGCCACGCCCGACGGGCGCTGGGACATCCCGCCGGTGCCGGTCGACGTGGTCTGCGGCCTCGGCGCCGGCGACGCGTTCGGCGGCGCGCTGTGCCACGGCCTGCTGGCCGGATGGCCGCCGGAGCGCAGCGTCGCGCTGGCCAACGCGGCGGGCTCGTTCGTCGCCGGCCGCCTGGCCTGCGCGGACGCGATGCCCACGCCGTCGGATCTCGGGCTGGTGGCCGCCTCATGAGGATGACCGTCGCCCAGGCGCTCGTGCGCTTCCTCGCGGCCCAGCACGTGGAGCGCGACGGCGTCCGCGAGCGCTTCTTCGCCGGCTGCCTGGGGATCTTCGGCCACGGCAACGTGGCCGGGCTCGGCGAGGCGCTCTACGCCTCGCGCGACGACTTCCCCTACGTCCCGGGGCGCAACGAGCAGTCCCTGGTGCACATCGCGGCGGGCTACGCGCGCCAGCGCGACCGCCTCGGCGCCTACGCGGTGACGACGTCGATCGGGCCGGGCGCGACGAACCTCGTCACCGGCGCGGCGTTGGCCACCATCAACCGGCTGCCGGTGCTGCTGCTGCCGGGCGACACGTTCGCCACGCGCGTGCCGCACCCGGTGCTGCAGGGCCTGGAGGCCGAGCACGACGGCACGGCGTCGGTCAACGACGCGCTGCGCCCGGTCTCGCGCTACTTCGACCGCATCGTCCGCCCCGAGCAGCTCGTGCCCGCGGCGCTGGAGGCGATGCGCGTGCTGACCGACCCGGCGCAGACCGGCGCGGTCACGCTGGCGCTGCCCCAGGACGTGCAGGCCGAGGTCGTCGACGTCCCCGAGGCCTTCCTCGCGGAGCGCACGTGGCTGGTCCAGCGCCAGCCGCCGGCCCCCGAGGGGCTGGAGCGCGCGGTCGCGCTGATCCGCGGCGCGAAGCGTCCGCTGATCGTCGCCGGCGGCGGCGTCATCTACTCGCGCGCGTGCGAGGCGCTGCGCGGCTTCGTGTCGGCCACCGGCATCCCGGTCGGCGAGACGCACGCCGGGCGCGGGGCGCTGCCGTCCGACCATGTCGGCGCGCTCGGCGCCGTCGGCGCGACCGGCACCGCCGCGGCCAACCGCCTGGCGCGCGACGCCGACCTGGTCATCGGGGTCGGCACGCGCTACAGCGACTTCACCACCGCCTCGAAGACCGCCTTCCAGGACCCCGACCTGCGGTTCGTCAACGTCAACGTGTGCGCCTTCGACGGCGGCAAGCACAGCGGCCTGCCGCTGGTCGGCGACGCGCGCGTCACGCTCGACGCGCTGGCCGCCGCGCTCGGGGCGGACTTCGCCGCGCCCGCCGACTGGACCGCGCGCGCCGAGGCCGAGCGCGCCGCCTGGTCGGAGGAGGTCGCGCGGGTCGTCGGCGCCTCCGCGCCGCTGACCCAGGCCGCCGTGATCGGCGCCGTCAACGACGCGGCGGGCGAGACCGGCGTCGTCGTCCAGGCCGCGGGCTCGCTGCCCGGCGACCTGCACAAGCTGTGGGTCGCCCGCGACCCGGCGGGCAAGGGCTACCACGTCGAGTACGGGTACTCGTGCATGGGCTACGAGCTGCCGGGCGCCATGGGCGTCAAGCTCGCCGCGCCCGAGCGCGAGGTGTACGTGTTGGTCGGCGACGGCTCCTACCTGATGTCGCCCGGCGAGCTGGCGACCGCGGTCGCCCTCGGCACGCGCATCGTGGTGGTGTTGGTGCAGAACCATGGCTATGCCTCGATCGGGTCGCTGTCGCGGTCGGTCGGCGTCGCCGGGTTCGGGACCCACCACCGCGTCGGCGCGGGCGGCCCGTCCGCGCCGGTCCTCGACGACGCCGCCGGCGACGCGCTCGCCGCGCCCGCCGAGGCGCTGCCGATCGACCTCGCCGCCAACGTCGAGAGCCTCGGCGTCCCGGTCACGCGCGCCGCCTCCCTGGAGGAGCTGCGCGCCGCGCTGGCCGCGTCCCGCGACGCCGACGGCCCGGTCGCCATCCACGTCGAGGTCGACCGCTTCCACGGCGTCGGCGGCTACGAGAGCTGGTGGGACGTGCCCGTCGCCGCCGTCTCCGACCGCCCCGAGGTCGTCGCGGCCCGCGAGCGCTACGAGCGCGAGCGCGAGGCCCAGCGCGCGTACCTCCGCCCAGCATGAGCACGATCCTCCAACGCCCCGCACCCGACGGCTCGATCGTCGTCACCCCGCAGTCCGCCGGCTGGACCTACGTCGGCTTCGAGGCCGTGCGCCTGGCGCCGGGCGCGACGCTGCGGCGCGCGACCGGCGACCGCGAGACGTGCGTCGTCGTCGTGTCGGGGACGATCCACGTGCGCTCCTCGCACGGCGAGTGGCGCGACCTCGGCGGCCGGCCCGACCCGTTCTCCGGCCCGCCCGAGGCGGCCTACTTCCCGCCCGGCAGCGAGTACGTCGTCGAGGCCGCGGGCGAGACCGAGGTCGAGATCGGCATCTGCGACGCGCCCGCCGAGCGCGGCACCGAGGCGCGGCCGCTGCGCGCGGCCGACACCGAGGTCGTCCGCCGCGGCTACGACACGCACGAGCGCGTCGTCGGCAACATCATGATGGACAACCAGGCGGCCGAGCGGCTCCTGGTGACCGAGGTGATCACGCCGTCCGGCCACTGGTCGAGCTACCCGCCGCACAAGCACGACCGCGACGCGCTGCCCTACGAGTCGTTCCTGGAAGAGACCTACTACCACCGCGTCGCCCCGGCCGACGGCTTCGGGATCCAGCGCGTCTACACCGACGACCGCTCGCTCGACGAGACCGTGGCGGTCCACGACCGCGACGTCGTGCTCGTCCCGCGCGGCTACCACACGGTCGCCGCGCCGCCCGGCGTCGCCGTCTACTACCTCAACGTCATGGCCGGGCCGAGCCGGCGGTGGGCGTTCAACGACGACCCCGCGCTGGCCTGGACGCGCGCCGACGGCGCCACGCTCGACCCCTCCCTCCTCCCCTACTCCCTATGACCATCACCACTGATCTCCTGAACAACTACGTGGGCGGCGCCTGGACGCCGGCGGCCGCCGCCGTCGGCGAGCTGGACGTCGTCGCCCCCGCGACCGGCGCGACGCTCGCGCGCGTGCCGCTGAGCGGCGCGGCCGACGTCGACGCCGCGGTCGCCGCGGCGCGCGCGGCGCTGCCCGCCTGGCGCGACGTCAACGTCATCGAGCGCGCGCGGCGCCTGTTCGCGCTGCGCGAGGGCCTGATCGCCCGGCAGGAGGACCTCGCCCAGAGCGTCACCGCCGAGATGGGCAAGACGATCGGCGACGCCCGCGCCGAGGTCGCCCGCGCGATCGAGATGGTCGAGGCCGCCTGCGCGATCCCGACCACGATGCAGGGTCGGGTCCTGGAGGACGTCTCGCGCGGCATCGACGCCGAGACGATCCGCCAGCCGGTCGGCGTCTGCGCGGCGATCGTGCCGTTCAACTTCCCCATGATGGTGCCGTTCTGGTTCCTGCCCTTCGCGATCGGCTGCGGCAACACGTTCGTGTTGAAGCCCTCCGAGCAGGTGCCGATGACCCAGCGGATCGCCTTCGAGGTCCTCGACTCGATCGGCCTGCCGCCCGGCGTCGTCAACCTCGTCAACGGCGGCCGCGAGGTCGTCGAGGGCCTGCTCGACCACCCGGACGTCGACGCGATCTCGTTCGTCGGCTCCGCCCCGGTCGCCAAGCTCGTCTACGAGCGCGCCGCCAGGTCCGGCAAGCGCGTGCAGGCGCTCGGCGGGGCCAAGAACCACATGGTGGTCATGCCCGACGCCGTGATCGAGAAGACCGCCGCCGGCCTGATCGGCAGCGCGTTCGGCGCCGCCGGGCAGCGCTGCATGGCGGGCTCGGTCGTCGTCACCGTCGGCGAGGCCCACGAGCGGCTGCTCCCCGCGCTGACCGAGGCGACCCGCGCGCTCGGCGTCGGCGACGGCGCCGACGAGGCCACCGACGTCGGGCCCGTGATCTCGTGCGCGGCCCGCGACCGCATCCGCGGCTTCATCGACGCGGCCGTCGAGGCCGGCGCGACCGCCGTGGTCGACGGCCGCGCGGTCGCCGGCGACGGCCTGGCCGAGGACGGCGCGTTCGTCGGCCCGACGATCCTCGACGGCGTCACGCCGGAGATGGCGATCGCCCAGGAGGAGGTCTTCGGGCCGGTCCTGGCGATCGTGCGCGCCGAGACGCTGGACGACGCGATCGCGATCGTCAACGCGTCGCGCTTCGGCAACGGCACGTCGATCTTCACCGAGTCGGGCTCGGCGGTCCGCCGCTACCGTCACCAGGTCGAGGCCGGGATGATCGGCGTCAACATCGGCGTCGCGGCGCCGGTCGCGTTCTTCCCGTTCAGCGGGTGGAAGGACTCGTTCCTGGGCGACCTGCACGCCCACGGCCCCGACGCCGTGGACTTCTTCACGCGCAAGAAGACCGTGACCAGCCGCTGGTTCTCCGACGGCCAGGGCTCCGGCACCTACTTCGTGGAGCGCTAGATCATGTTCTTGCTGGCCTTCGACCACCGCGGCGTGTTCGCCCGCACGATCTTCGGCACGACCGGCGAGCCGACGCCCGAGCAGGAGGTGCTGATGGCCGACGCCAAGCACCTCATCTTCGAGGGCGTGCGGCGCGCGGCGCAGCTCGGCGGCGTCCCCGCCGGCCAGGCGGGCGTGCTCGTCGACGAGCTCTACGGCGCGCGGGTCGCCCGCGACGCCAAGGCCGACGGGCTCGTGCTCGTCATGCCCGTCGAGGCGCCCGACCGCGCGGTCTTCGACTACGCCTACGGCGACCGGTGGCGGGAGCACGTGGAGGAGTTCGAGCCGACGTTCGCCAAGGTGCTGGTCCGCTACAACGCCGACGGCGACGCCGAGGGCAACGCGATCCAGGCGGCACGCCTGGCCGAGTTGTCGTCGTGGTTGCGTTCGACCGGGCGCAAGTTCCTGTTCGAGCTGATCGTCCCGGCGACCGAGGCGCAGCTCGCCGCCGCCGGCGGCGACGTCGAGCGCTACGAGCGCGAGCAGCGCCCCGCGCTGATCCTGCGCGCGATCGAGGCGATGCAGGCGGCCGACGTCGAGCCCGACGTCTGGAAGCTCGAGGGCCTCGACGATCCCGCCGACGCCCAGGCCGCCGCGACGCTCGCCCGCTCCGAGGGCCGCGACCACGTGGTCTGCACGATCCTCGGCGCCGGCGCCTCCGACGAGCGCGTCGACCACTGGCTGCGCACCGCCGCCGCGACGCCCGGCTTCGTCGGCTTCGCCATCGGCCGCTCGATCTGGGCCGACGCGGTCCGCGGCCACCTCGCGCAGACGCTGACGCGCGCGGAGGCCGCCGAGCGGATCGCGACGAACTACCTGCGCTTCGTGGACGTGTTCCGGGCAGCCTGAGGACGTAGCCGTTTGGTCAGATCAGGCGTCGCGGCGTGAACGTCAGGCGGGCGGCGTCGCCGTGGTCGGCGGGACCGCGGTGCTCGGCGGCGCGGCGCTCGTGGGCGGCGCGGCGGTCGTCGGCGGCGCGGGGCTCGTGGGCGCGGGCGTCGTGGTGGTCGGCTTGGGCTTCGGCGCCGGGGCGTTGAGGATCCGGCCCGAGGGCGACAGCCGCACGGCGCGGCCGCCGAAGTCCGCGCGCGAGACGCCCGCGACGAGCCGCGCCGCGGCGTGCCGGGCGTCGAGCGTCGGCAGGCCCGGGCCGACGAGCTTCAGCGGCACCAGCCGCCCGCCGGTCAACGCTCCGGCCGCGTCGATCTCGACGCGCAGCAGCCCGCTGAGGCTGAGCGTCCCGCCGCGGGCGAAGTTCTTGTAGCCCGCCAGGTTGCCGAGCGAGTAGGCGATCGCGCGCTTGCGGTAGATCTCGATGCCGCGCAGCACGTGCGGGCCGGAGCCGAGCACGAGGTCGGCGCCCGCGTCGACTGCCGTGTGCGCGAACGCGCGCAGGTTGCCGCGCTGCTCGCCGAAGGCCTCCTCCTCGCCGAACGGCACGTGGGTCTGGCCGGCGCCCTCGGCGCCGCCGTGCAGGAACACGATGACCTGGTTGGCGCGCGCCGACGCCTCGGCGACCATCCGGCGCACGGCGGCGAGGTCGCGGATCGGCGACGTCCAGCGGTAGGCCGAGAACCCGAGCAGCGCGACCCGGCTGCGGCCGACCGTCAGGTAGCGGATCTCGCCGGGGCGGCCGGTGAAGGCGATCCCGGCCGAGCGCAGCGCGAGGATCGTCTGCCCCATCCCGATCGCGCCGAAGTCGAAGGCGTGGTTGTTGGCCAGGTTGACCGTGTCCACCCCGCCGACCTTCAACCCCGCCACGTTGGCGGCGGGCGCCTGGAACGCGAAGCACGTCGGCGTCGGCCGCGGGCACTTCGACGCGCCGCCCGCGCCCAGCGTCCCCTCCAGGTTGACGGCCGTCAGGTCCGCCTTGCGCATCGTCGCCGCGACGCCGGCGAGCAGCCCGCGCGCCCGGTCGGGCGGATGCCCGTAGGACGAGCCGAGCGTCACGTCGCCGCCCCAGACGACCGTGAGCGCCTGGCCCGGCGGCAGCTTGCCGGCGGCGGTCGCGTCGGCCTCGGCCTCGTGCCCGCCGCCGCGCGCGATCAGGAGCGCGACGAGCAGGCCGGCGCACAGCGCCGCCCCGGCCCACAGCAGGGACCGGCGATCGGCGAGGCGCCCTGGACGGTGAGGCCGGATCGAGATCCACGCGTTGTACCCGGCGCGGCGGACGCGACCCCGCGGCCGGTCGGACCGATCGGCTGTCACATCGGCGGCGCGGCGGCCGTCAGCAGGGCGACCCCATCTCCAAGGAGCCCCACATGTCCCGCATCCCGTCCGTGACGCTCGAAGTGCCCGCCGTCCCCACGGCCGCCGAGTTCTACGCCGCCGCCTTCGGCGTCGGCCCGCAGCTGCGCCTGCGCCAGGGCGCCGCGCCCTCGACCGGCTTCCGCGGCTTCACGCTGTCGGCCGTCGTCGCCCAGAGGTCCGCGGTGGACGAGCTGTTCGCCGCCGCCCTCGCAGCGGGCGCCACGGCGCTGAAGCCCGCCAAGCGGCAGTTCTGGGGCGGCTACTCCGGCGTCCTGCGCGCCCCCGACGGCACGATCTGGAAGGTCGCGACCGACGCCAGGACCGACGACGGCCGGGCCGCCCACGCGATCTCCGGGATCGTCCTGCTGCTCGGCGTGGCCGACATCGTCAAGAGCAAGGACTACTACGTCCAGCGCGGCTTCGCCGTGGCCAAGAGCTACGGCAGGAAGTACGTCGAGTTCGAGAGCGACGGCGACGCCGTCAAGCTCGGCCTCTACCGCCGCGGCGGCCTCGCCAAGGACGCCGGCGTGCCAGCCGACGGCAGCGGCGCCCACCGCCTCGCGATCGGCAACGACGTCGCCGACTTCGTCGACCTCGACGGCTTCGCCTGGGAGCTCGACGGCTGAGCGACGGGCCGTCGCCGGGTCCGGGGCGGCGCGCGCGCCGCCTCAGGCCTCGCGCAGCTCGGCGAGCGCCTTCTCGATCCGCCGCGCCCGCGTCTCGGCCTTCTTGGCGCCGTCGATCGCGTGGACGTACGCGCGCCTGCGGCTGTGCGACAGCCGGTCGTAGGCGGCGCGCGCGGCCGGGTCGGCGTCCAGCGCGCGGGTGAGGTCCTCGGGCTCGACCACGACGACCGGCGCGGTGTCGAGCGCCAGGTCGACCTCGACCGCGTCCCCCGTCGCCACGCCCGCGGCATCGCGGTTGGCTCGGCTCAGCCCGATCAGGTGGCGACCGCGCATGATCGCGATCCGCGTGCTCCACGTGTGGCCGTTGATCGTCACGGTCACCCGCGGCCGCTTGCCGTCGCCCAGCTCCTCGACGAGCCGCGCGGGCACCTCGAGGCCCCGCATCGGCTCCGGCGGCTCGACGGTGGTGGTGAACCTCATGACGCGTGCTCCTCGGGGTCGGCCACGACGTCCATCATGGCGATGACGTCCGGGTCGGCGATCAGCTCGATCTCGCGGACCAGGCCGTCCCGCACCTGGAAGCAGAACACGACCTTGACGTTCCCGCCGCCGGTGATCCAGGCGCCCGCGCGTTCGCCGTCGACGGTCACCGGCGCCGCGCCGCGGGCGCCGTCGAAGCGCGCGGCGATGGCCGCCGCGCCCGCGTACTCGGACTCGGCGCCGAGGCCCTGGCCGAGCGCATCGGCCCGCATGATCGCGTCCGGGGCGAGCAGCGCGAGGAGGCTCGGCAGCTCGCCGCCGTGCGAGGCGGCCAGGAACGCCTCGACGACCGCGCGGCTCTCGGCCCGCGCGGCGATCTCGACCTCCGGCTCGGGGATCCCCTGGACCTTGCGCCGCGCGCGGCTGGCCAGCTGCCGCACGGCCGCGCCGGACCGGCCGAGCACGACGCTGATGTCCTCGAACGGATAGCCGAAGACGTCGTGCAGCACGAACGCCGCGCGCTCCGCCGGGGCCAGCGCGTCGAGCACGACCTGCATCGCGCCGCCGACCCGCTCGGCGATCAACATGTCCGCCTCGGGCCCCGCCTGGGACTCGGCCCCGGCCGCCGCCTCCGCGGAGACCTTGGCCTCGACGTCGGCGCGGGTCCCGCGCTTGCGCAGGTGGTCGAGGCACAGCCGGGTCGTGACGGTCGTCAGCCAGGCGGGCAGGTCCTCCACGCCCGCGGTGGTCGAGAGCCGCAGCCAGGCCTCCTGCACCACGTCGTCGGCGTCGGCCGAGGAGCCGAGGATCCGCGTGGCGATCGCCCGCAGCCGGGGGCGCTCGGCCTCGAAGTCGGTCAGGTTCGTCGTCGTGTTCGTGTCCACGAGAGCCTGACGTCTACCAGGCCCGAAACGTGACCGCACGCCGTTCGGTCACATCACGGCGCCGGCGCGCGTCATCGGGGCATGAACACCTTCGACAACGTCGTGTACACCGTCGGCGACCTCGCCGCCGCCAAGCGCATCCACACCACCCTGCTGGGCACCGAGCCCCACACCGACTCCCCCTACTACGTCGGCTACCACGTCGACGGCGTCGAGATCGGCCTGGCGCCCGCGTCGCCCGACGCCTCCAAGCAGCCCGTCGCGCACATCCGCGTCGCCGACCTCGACGCCACGCTCGCCGACGTCCAGAAGGCCGGCGCGACGCTCCTCGACGCGCCCCGCGACGTCGGCGGCGGCACGCTGGTCGCCACGATCGGCGACCCGGACGGCACGGTGCTCGGGCTGATCCAGCGCGGCTGACGGCGGCCGCGCGCCGAGCGGCGCCCGCGCCCAGGCCCCGCGACGAGGATCCTCAGGCGATCTTCATCGGGCGCTCAGGGTGCGGGCGCAGGCTGAAGCCATGACCGCCCTGCTCCTGCCGGCGCTCGTCATGGGGTTCCACGGCGGACAGCACGGGTTCCACGACCTCCACGGGTTCCGCTAGGCCGGCACCACGTGCCCTCGGCCGCGATCCCCAGTCCCTCCACCAACGGGCTGCGCCTCGGCCCGCTGTTCATCCATGCCTACGGGTTGATGTACGTCATCGGCGTGGTGGCCGCGATCGCGCTGACGCGCGCGCTGTGGGCGCGGCGGGGCGGTGACCGCGAGCTCGTCGCCGACGTGGCGCTGTGGGGCTTCCCGGCGGGGCTGATCGGCGGCCGCCTGTACTTCCTGGCGACGAGCTGGAACGAGGTCCCGCCGCACTGGTGGGGCCCGCTGGCGATCTGGAAGGGCGGCCTGGGGATCTGGGGCGGCATCGCGCTGGGCACGGCGGTCGGGATCTGGCGGCTGCGACGGGCCGGGGTCGACGTCGCGTCGTTCATGGACTGCGCCGCGCCCGGCCTGCTCGTCGCGCAGGCCATCGGGCGGGTGGGCAACTACTTCAACCAGGAGCTGTTCGGCGGTCCCACCACGCTGCCGTGGGGCCTGCGGATCGACCCCGCCCACCGTCCGGCCGGCTACGGCGCCTACGCGACCTTCCAGCCGACGTTCCTGTACGAGCTGCTGTTCGACCTCGCGCTCGCGGCGCTGCTGGTCGTGGTCGTGCGCCGGGGCCGGGTCGTCGCGCCGGGCGCGTTCGCCCTCTACGTCGCCGGCTACTCGGGCTTTCGCATCTGGGAGGAGACGCTGCGGATCGACCCGGCCCACCACCTCTTCGGGCTGCGGCTGAACCTCTTCGTGGCGGCGGCGCTCTGCGCGGCCGGGCTGGCGTGGTTCGCCTGGACGCAGCGCGAGCGACGCCCGGGGTGACGGCCGCCCCGTAGGTTGGGGACATGCTCGGAGACTGGTGGCAGCGCGACATCGTCGATCCGGGGAAGCTGGCCCTGCTGCTGTGCTTCGCCGCGTTCGTCATCACGTTCCTGACGACGCGCGCCATCACCCGCGCCATCCGCGCCGGGCGCGGGCCGTTCCACAACAACATCTCGGCGAGCGGGACGCATGTCCACCACGCCGTCCCGGGCATCGTCCTGCTCGTCTGCGGCGCGTTCGTGTCGGTCGGGTCGTCCTCGGGCTCCGTGGCCTCCGCGGTCGCGGCGGTGGCCGTGGGCACCGGTACGTCGCTGGTACTCGACGAGTTCGCGCTGATCCTGCGCCTGCAGGACGTCTACTGGACCGACGAGGGCCGCGTCTCGGTGGAGATGGTCAGCCTCGCCTTCGGCTGCCTGGGGTTCACGCTCGTGGGCGCCGCGCCGTTCGGCGTCAACAACATGGGCAGCGCCGAGCTCGGCGTCCGCATCGGCGCCCTCGCCACCACCGCGGTGACCCTGGTGCTGGTCGTCGTCTGCGTCCTCAAGGGCAAGTTCCGCTTCGCGCTCTTCGGCATCTTCGTGCCGCCGCTGGCCTGGGTCGGCGCGCTGCGCCTCGCCCGCCCGCGCTCCCGCTGGGCGACCTGGCGCTACGGGCCCGAGCGCCACGCCGAGGCCGAGGTCCGCACCACGGCCTTCGACGCCCGCTGGGACCCGATCCTGGACCGGCTCAGCGACGCGATCGCCGGCAAGCCGTCGAGCGGGTGAGCCGCGCCCTCACGAAAGTGAACAAATTGCTCAATGCATTGGGGCCCGCGCAGCACTGTCGATAGGTTCTCGGCGGTGTAGGACCTCGTTCACTGAAAAGGAGAGTTCTGTGTCGTTGCGCAGAAGTTGGACCTCCGGCCGCTGTGGCGCGGCCGGCCTTGCCGCGGTGGTCGCGCTGTCGCTGACGTCCGCCTCGGCGAGCGCGGCCGATCCGGGGGCCGTGGGAGCGACGCCCGATCCGGCCGTGTTCAAGGACCCGGGCAAGTTCAACGCCGCGCCCGCGGGCGCGAGCAGGCCCGTGACCGAGACCTACATCTTCGATGAGGCCGTGCGGCAGTACGCCGAGCAGCACGACGTCAGCAAGGACGACGCGCGCGCGGTCCTGACCGAGCAGGGTCGCGTCGGCGGCCTGGAGACCGACCTGCGCAAGCGGCTCGGGGAGGGCTTCGGGGAGCTGTCGTTCGACCAGCGGAAGGGCCACGTGAAGGTCCTCGTGACCAGCGACGACGCCGAGGCGTCCGCCAAGCGGATCCTGTCCGAGTACGGGCTGGACCACGCGATCGTCGGCCGGAGCCGGTGGTCGGCGGTCGAGCTGGACCGGGCGCTGACCGACGTCGCCAACCGGCTGGCCGAGCCCTTGGCGACCGGGCGCGTCGCGCTCCGCCGCGGGGGCGACGCCGGGCTGGTGCTGACCGTCGACCGCGACGCGGGCGACGCCACGACCAAGCTCGTGCAGGACGCGGCGGCGCGCTCGACCGTCGTCCCGGTCGTGGAGCGCGGCGAGGTGCCCAAGCCGCAGGCGGCGGCGTGCGGCGGCACGGCGGACTGGTTCTGCGACGCGCCGTTCCTGGCCGGCCAGCGGTACCAGTGGTCGGCGGGGTCGTGCAGCGCGGCGTTCCAGGCCTACGCCAACGGCAGCAGCAATTCGTACAACCTGACCGCGGGCCACTGCTCGAGCATCGGCAAGGCGAACTACACGTGCAACTCCGCCGTCTCGTCGTGCGTGTGGATCAACCAGGACGTCGGGGCGTTCTACACCGGCGTCGGGCAGTGGGACGGCGCGGTCATGGTCCACACCAACGGCGCGTTCCCGAACTACCCGGCGATCGACACCTACAACTCCTGGCCGCCGTACGGCTCCTACCCGGTGCACGGGTGGATGAGCACGTACATGAGCCAGTACCTGTGCAAGACCGGCTACCGCACCCACTCGGTGCAGTGCGGCACCGTCATCAACACCAACAACGGCTACGGGCAGCTGATCTTCGACTCCGCGTGCACGATGGGCGGCGACAGCGGCGGACCGATCTTCGATCCGTCCAACCTGTACGCCGTCGCGATCACGGCGACCCTCTGGAACACGCCCCTCGACGGTCCCTGCAACTCGACGACGCGGACCGGTGGCTCCTGGGTCACCAACCTCCTGGCCACCCTCGGCCTGACCGGGATCAACACGATCTGATCCACCCGCCACGCCTCCGCCCGCCCGGCCGACCTGGGCGGGCGGAGACCCGACCCGCCGGCCGCGGCCACGTTTGCCGCCCGCCCCTCCTGGGCTACCGCCCAGGCGTGTCGCCCGATGCGTCGTCGCCGGGTCCGAGCCCTGTCGCGGACGGCCCTGTTCGCCGGACGACGGGTCGGCGCGCGGCGCGAGCCCTCGGCGAGGCCCGCCGGGCGGCGCGGGCCGCGCGCCGCGAGATCCTGGTGCTCACCCCGGTCCTGGCGGCGATCCTCGTCGTCTACGACCGGCGCCACGCGATCGCGCCCGGCTACGAGCGCTCGGTGCGCTACGGGACCGTCGTCGCCCTCTGCCTCCTCGGCTGGCGCATCGCCCGCGACATCGGGCGCGCCGCGGGCCCGCAGCTGCTGCGCCGGCTCGATCCGTCGACCGCCAGCACGCTCAGCTTCCTGATCCGGCTGGTCACGATGCTCGCCGTGCTCCTGGCGGCCTTGCGGATCGCCGGCGTGCACCAGGGCGACCTCGCCCTCGGCGGCGCGTTCACGGCGGTCGTCGTCGGCCTCGCCGCCCAGCAGACGCTGGCGAACCTGTTCGCCGGGTTGGTGTTGATGAGCGCGCGGCCGTTCCGGATCGGCGAGCGCGTGCGCTTCCAGGCGGGCAACCTGGCGGGCAGCGCGGAGGGCACGGTGCACGCCTGCGGGCTGATGTACGTCACGCTCCGCCACGGGGCCGACACGATCCTGCTGCCCAACACCGCCGCCCTGGCCGCCGCGATCGAGCCGCTGCGCGCGCCCGACCGCGCCGACTTCACCGCCCGCCTGCGCCCCGACGTGCGCGTCGCCGTGTTGCAGCGGCTGCTCGACGACCGCGTGCGCGTCCCGACGCTCGAAGCGCCGGCGATCACGGTCGAGAGCCTGGACCGCGATCAGCTCGTCGTGCGGATCAGCGCGACGCCGCTGGAGCATCGCGACGGACCGCGCCTGGCCGACGAGCTGCTGGCCGCGATCGGCGCGGTGATCGAGGCGCACCCGGCGCCGGAGGCCGGGACGACGCCGCTGCCCCAAGGCCCGTCGCCGTGACGGCGCGGGCGCCCCGGCCTCACCGCCGCGGGCGCCGGCGCGCCGCCCGCCAGATCCGCAGCGGCAGCCCGGCCACCAGCGGCGCGCGGCGGCCCAGGTCGTCGCGGTCCTCGCGGTCGAACGCGGCGGCGTAGCGCTCGGCGTCGGCGGCGGTCCGGTAGCGCTTCTCGCCGCCGGCCCCGCACCCGCGCTCGCACGACCAGGACATCACGTCGCCGTCGGCGGTGAACCGGAACCGGTGGCCGAGCAGCCGGCAGCGCAGGGGCAGCCGCATGACGGACAGCGTACGCCCGGCCCGCGATCGGCCTTTGGCGCGACGCGTGCCGCGGGTAGCTCGTGCTCGGCGCGAACCGACCAAGGAGCACCGATGGCGACCGACGTGCAGCTCGGGATCATCCAGACGCAGGTTCCCGCGCGGCTGGACCGGCTGCCGTGGTCGCGCTTCCACTGGCGCATCATCGCCGGCCTGGGCACGGTCTGGATCCTCGACGGCCTCGAGGTCACGATCGTCGGCGCGATCGGCTCGCGGCTGACCGAGGCGGGCAGCGGCATCTCGATCACCGCGTCGGGCATCGGCAGCGCCGCCGCGATCTACGTCGCCGGCGCCTGCTGCGGCGCGCTGTTCTTCGGCCAGCTGACCGACCGCTTCGGCCGAAAACGGCTGATGATGCTCACGCTGGCCCTCTACATCCTGGCCACCGTCTGCACCGCGTTCTCGTTCGCCCCCTGGTACTTCTTCCTCTGCCGCTTCTTCACCGGCGCGGGCATCGGCGGCGAGTACTCCGCGATCAACTCCGCGATCGACGAGCTGATCCCGGCCCGCAACCGCGGCCAGGTCGACATCACGATCAACGGCAGCTACTGGGTGGGGTCGGCGATCGGCGGCATCGCCGCGCTGGGCTTCCTCGACACCTCGCTCTTCGCCCTCAACGTCGGTTGGCGCCTGGCGTTCGCGGTCGGCGCCGTGCTCGGCCTGGGCATCCTGCTCGTGCGCCGCACGGTCCCCGAGAGCCCGCGCTGGCTGTTCATCCACGGCCGCGACCAGGAGGCCGAGCGGATCGTCGACGCGATCGAGCGCGAGGTGCGCGAGGAGACCCACGGCGACCTCGCCGAGCCGGGGCCGGCGATCACCGTGCGCCAGCGCGCGACGATCCCGTTCCGGGAGATCGCCAAGGTCGCCGTGCGCTACTACCCCAAGCGCGCGACGCTCGGCCTGGCGCTGTTCGTCGGCCAGGCGTTCCTCTACAACGCGGTCACGTTCAACCTCGGCACCCTGCTGAGCACGTTCTTCGGCGTCAGCTCCGGCGCGGTCCCGGTGTTCGTCGTGATCTTCGCCGTCGGCAACTTCGCGGGCCCGTTCCTGCTCGGCCGGCTGTTCGACACCGTCGGGCGCAAGCCGATGATCACGGGCACCTACCTGATCTCGTCGGCGCTGACCGTGCTGCTCGGCGTCCTGCTGGTCGGCGGCGGCCTGACGCGCTGGTCGTTCATCGCGATCGTCGGCGTCACGTTCTTCTTCGCCTCGGCGGGCGCCAGCTCGGCCTACCTGACCGTCAGCGAGATCTTCCCGATGGAGACGCGCGCGCTGGCGATCGCGTTCTTCTACGCCATCGGGACCGCCGCCGGCGGGATCACCGGCCCGCTGCTGTTCGGCAACCTCATCAACACGGGCGACGAGGCGACGGTCGCGATCGGCTTCTTCATCGGCGCGGTCGTGATGTCGCTGGGCAGCCTCGCCGAGCTGTTCTACGGCGTCCGCGCCGAGGGCGTCCCGCTGGAGAACATCGCCAAGCCGCTGACCGTGGCCGACGCCGAGCAGGCCACGACCGCCGAGGCCGAGCCGGCGGCCGGCGGGGCGGCGCCCGAGGACGGCGAGCCCGACCAGCGGCCTGAGCACCTCGCCGCCCTGCGCTGCCGCGAGCGTGCCGAGGAGGAGCGCGCCCGCGCCGCCGAGCACCGCGCCACCGCCCACGAGCTGCAGGCGGCCGGCGACGGCCACGCCGCCGACCGCCTGCACGCCGAGCGGGTGCTGGCCGAGATCGCCGACCTCCACGCCCAGGCGATGGACGAGCGCGCGACCGGCCACGACGAGCGCGCCGACGCCGAGGACGCCGACGGGCCGGACCGCGCCGCGGCGCTGGAGCGCGCGCGGGCCGCCGAGGAGCGGGCCCGCGTCGACGACGAGCGCGCCGAGCAGATCGTCGCCGGCAGCGAGGCCGACGCCGAGGTCCACGCGGAGCTGGCGGAGGCCGCGATCGAGCGCGCCCGCGCGCGGGAGCAGCGGGCGCTCGCCGAGCAGGCGCGCGGCCAGGTCGAGACCGCCGCCGGCCCCGACGTCGTCGGCGCCCAGGCCGACGTCTACGACGCGTGGGCGCACCTGCACGACGAGCGCGCGCTCGCCCACACCGCCCGCGCCGACCACGACCGGGACGACGCGGCCCGGCACGACCGCGACGGCGACGCCGCCCAGCAGCTGGCGCTGGCGGCCGAGGAGCGCCTGGAGAGCGCCAAGCACCGCGCCGAGCTGACGGCGCTGCAGCGCGACGAGGGCGCCGCCGTCGACACCGCCCAGCGGCGCGCGGAGGCCGAGGCCCGCGAGCGCGCCGCGCGCGATCGCGACGACCGCATCCGCGCGCGGCTGGCCCGCCAGGAGGCCCGCGAGCACCACGGCCTGCACCGCTTCCGCCCGGGCCCGAGCCCGAGCCTCTACTCCCCCGGCATGCTCGGCACCGCCAGCCACTGGGCGCCCAGCGCCGGCCAGGACCTCGACCGCGAGATCGACGCCATCGCCCGCGCGCTCGACGAGCGCGGCCCCACCAGCCGCGAGGACCTCGCCACCGCCGTCGGCGGCCGCTTCTGGGGCCCGGGCCGCTTCCGCGCCGCCCTCCACGAGGCCGAGGACGAGGGCCGGGCCCAGCGGCTGTCGCGCACGACCTACGGACCGCCCGGCCGCGCGGACCGCCCGCCGGAGGACGAGCGGCGCTTCGACCGCCCCGACCGCTGAGGCCGCTGAGGCGGGCCGCCCGGCCGTCCCCGCCGCTCAGACGCCCGGCGGCGGCACCGTCCGGGTCTTGTCGAAGCCGAAGCCCTCGGGGTTCAGCAGCTCGCGCGTCATCCGCGGCTTCTCGCCCGGCCCGTAGTAGCGGCCGTCGTGCGGCCAGACGTAGCCTTCGAGCTCGTCGGTGCCCTTGCCGAGGATCGTCCCGGTCGCGGCGTGGTGCTCGAGGACCCGCGGGAGGCCGTAGCGCTGGATCGGGCAGACCTTCATGCAGACCGCGCAGCCGTGCGTCGCGGCCATGACCGGGAAGCAGCGCTCGGGCTTGATCGCCGCCTTCGTCACCCCGCGCTTCTCGCGCCGGCGCAGCGGGATCGCGCCCGGCGGACAGCGCCGGACGCACAGCTGGCACTCGTCGCAGATGCGTGGGATGCCGAAGTCCACCGGCGTCCCCAGCTCCATCGGCGCGTCGGTGGTGATCAGCGCCAGCCGCGCGCGCGAGCCCGCCTCCGGCGTCAGCAGCTGGCCGTTCAACCCCAGCTGCCCGAGGCCGGCCTCGACGCCGTAGTGGATGGCCATCGCCTCCAGCGTCGTGCCGTCGTTGGGCCGCGCCGCGTACCCGAGGTCCTGCAGGAACGCGACGAGCCGCGCGGCCTTGGGCAGCACCTCGCCGTAGCCGCGGAACGCGGCGCGCTCCGCCTTGGCGCTCGGCGCCTTCTGGGTCGCGCGCCAGTCCTGCTCCATCACGCAGACGATGATGTTGGCGTCGCCGGGGTCCGGGAACTCGGCGTAGGTGTACTTCACGTCGGCCTTGGCGAACCCGACCCGGCTGATGCCCAGGCGCCGCGCCTCCTCCCGGATCATCCGCGACAACTCGGCCGGCGGGATCTCGCGCGGCCGCGGCGCGACCGCGCGGTCGCGCACCTCATGGCATTCGCGCGCCCCGCTGATCCGCCGCGGGAACGTCGGCAGCAGGAACGGCCACGACCGGCGCAGGGCCCACATGAACGACGGCAGGTGCACCTTGGTGAAGTCGTGCAGCGGCTCCTCGTCGAACGCCTGCCGCTCGGCCTCGGCGTCCCGCAGCGTCCCGGCGTAGGACCGCAGCGCGGGCGGCACGGCGACCGGCTCGGGCTCGTCGTCCCACGGACGGTGCCGGGCCCAGCCCCCGAGCTGCCGGGGCAGCTTGGGGGCGAAGCGCAGCCACTCGTACTTCCGGGCGCCCATGACGCCGACCGCCAGGCGGAGCATCACCGGCGCCATCACCGGGTTGAGCGCCTCCAGCACCCGCTCCTTGGACCGGCGCGCGAACACGGCGGGCGCCGCGTTGCTCCTGCGCCCCTTCGACCGACGCATCAGCGCGACCCCTACAGCTTGGACGGGTCGAGGCCGGCGAAGGCCTTCAACAGGTTCACTTCGCGCACCGGGACCAGCTTGCCGCCCTGCACCTTGTTCACGTAGAACGTGAAGTTCTTGATGCGGTCGGCGTTCTTCAACGGCCCGGGCTTGGCGAAGTCCGAGGTCCCGACGACGCCGGGCGAGAACACGGTGTGGTTGAGCGCGCCGGTGAGCGCCGAGCTTGTCACCTGGCCCTTGGGCAGCGTCTTGGCCGCCTGCGCGAAGAGCTGCAGCGTCAGCCACCCCGACAGCCCGGAGATCGAGTAGTCGGAGGCCTTGGTCATCCCCGCGGCCTTCAGGTCGGCGGCGTACCGCTTCATCATCTCCGGCGCGTCGGCGGCCGGCGTCATCGTGGGCGTGATCGTCGGCGCCCCCGAGATGATGCCGTCGAGCTGGTCGCCCATCGCCGACAGGTTGGAGTCCAGGTTGGGCTGGTTGAGCCCGATCGTGAGGTGCTTGCCCGAGCCCTTGACCGCGCGGACCACGCCGGGAAGCGCGTTGCCCGCGGTGTGCAGCTGCAGGCAGTCGGCGCCGGTGGAGAAGACGCGGGCGACCGGCGCGGTCCAGTCCTTGGTCGTCAGCGGAACGCGCACGCGCGCGGCCTGCGCGCCGAAGTACTTGATGGCCTTCTCGGTCATCACGATGTAGGGCATGTAGGCCGGGTCGTCGTAGCCGAGGATCGCGATCTTCTTGCAGCCCTCCCCCACGAGGCCCGCGGCGACGCCGCCGACGTAGGAGAACGGGTCCCCGCCGATCGGGAACGAGGACTTGCTGCTCCACTGCACCGGCGCCGACGGGCTGATCTCCAGGCTCGGGATGCCGGACTTCTCCAGGACCGGGTAGAGCCCGGACGAGGCGATCTGCGCGTAGGTGCCGACCAAGGCGATGACCTTGTCGGCCCGTGCCTTCTGGGCGCACTGCGCGGCCTTGTTGACGTCCAGGCCGTTGTCGCAGACCTCGACGTCGATCGGGCTGCCGTTGATCCCACCGGCGCGGTTGATGCTCGTGACGCCGGCCTTGATCGTCGGGATCACCTCCGGGTAGCCCCAGCTCGGCGAGTTCACGGGGACGCTCACCATGATCTTGATCGGCTTGCCGCCGCCGCTCTTCGACGACGCGCCGTCGTCGCCACTCCCACACGCCGCCAAGGTCATGGCGGCACCGACCATCACCGCGCAGACGAACTCGCGCATCAGCTCTCCCCTCTAAGGATGGTGCCGGCCGAGCGGGCCGGCGGACATGGGCGGACCGTATCCGCATCAGGTCGCGCGCGTCAACACATCTGTAGATTTTCATGTGCGATGAGTTGCCAGGAGGGTCACCACTCCGGCGCCGGCGTGCGCGGGTCGAAGACGAGCGCGGGCACCTCGTAGCGGGCCGCGGGCAGCGCGTAGAGCGCGTCGATGCCGGGCGCGAACGCCGCGTGCATCGCGTGCAGCGCGGCGCGCTCGACGGGCCCGGGGTCCAGGCCGGCGGCCGCCAGCTGGAGGTCGACGAGCGTGGTCTGGTCGCGGTCGGGCATGTGGTCGCTCCAAAGGTCAGGCGTTGACGGTGGCCAGGTCGGCCGCGATGGGCGGCACGCGGAGATGCCAGTCGGTCACGCCCTGGTAGGCGTCGCCGACCCGCACCAGCAGCGCTTCCTCGAACGGGCGCGCGGCGAGCTGCAGCCCGAGCGGCATCCCGTCGGCGTTGAAGCCCATCGGCACGACCATGGCCGGGTTGCCGACCGCGTTCCAGTAGGTGGTGTGGACGCGCTCGTAGACCGACATCGCGCCGCCGGCGAAGACCTCCTCGCAGGTCGGCGCGACCTTGCCCGCCGTGGGCGTGGCGATGACGTCGACGCCCGTCATCAGCGCGCCGAGCGCGCGCTGCGCGACGCGGCGCACGCGCTGGGCCTGGACGTAGTCGGCCCCCGAGAACAGCGCCCCGCTGGCGATCATCCCGCGCGTGCCCGGCGTGAACTCCTCCCACCGCGCCCGGAGGTCGTCGCGGTGGTAGGCCATCGCCTCGCACATCGACGTGATCATCATCGCGGTCAGCGTCTCGGCATGGTGGGGCAGCTCGACCTCGGCCACGGTCGCGCCCAGCGCGCCGAGAGCCTCCACGGCGGCCTCGAAGCGCTCGGCCACCGCGGGGTCGCCGTCGCCGGGGAAGTGGTTGGCGCGCTCGACGCCGACCCGCACACCCTCCAGGGAACCGCCCGCGGCGCCGGCGTCGAAGCGCCCGACGGGCTCGTCCCGCGAGGACGGGTCCTCCGCGGCGGGGCCCGCGATCGCCTCCAGGAACGCGCCGCAGTCGCGGGCGGTGCGCGCCAGCGGGCCGATGTGGTCCAGCGAGAAGCCGAGCGGCACGCAGCCGGAGTTGGGCACCCGGCCGAACGTCGGCATCAGCCCGGTCACGCCGCAGAAGGCCGCGGGCACGCGGATGCTCCCGCCCGTGTCGGTGCCGACCCCGGCCAGGAACAGCCCGGCCGCCACGCCGGCGCCGGTGCCCGAGCTGGAGCCGCCCGGCCAGCGCTCGACGTCCCACGGGTTGTGGGGCACCGGGAACGGCTTGGCCGGGTCGGGCGCGCCGATCGCGAACTCCATCGTGGTGGTCTTGCCGGCGATGACCGCGCCCGCCGCCCGCAGCCGGGCGACCACCGTCGCGTCCTTGCCCGACCCCCACGCCGGGTCGTGGACCAGGCTCTGCGCGGTCGTCGCCCCCTCGGCCGCGGCGAGGATGTCCTTCACCCCGACCGGGATGCCGTGCAGCGGGCCGCGGTCGACGCCGTCGGCGCGCTCGGCGTCGGCGCGCCGGGCGGAGGCGAGCGCCTCGGCGTCGAAGCGCTCGAGGTAGACGCCGAGCCGCTCATCGAGCGCGTCGGCCCGCGCCAGCGCCGCGCGCGTGAGCTGGACGCTCGTCACGCTGCCCTCGCGCAGGGCGCGCGCGGCGTCGAGGAGCGTCAGCGGAGCGGCCCCGTCCGGGGTGGGCGTCGGTTGCGACATTGCTCAACAGTATCGTTGATAAACGAGACGACGCAAGCTCTTTCGTCTCGCTGTCGATCTTCAACATTTGTGTTGACAGCGCTCCGCGAGCGCACTACGGTCGGCTGACTCACGGCACCGGTGCACGCGCCGCTGAGGGTCAAAGGCGCTCCCGCGCGGGAGGCCTACGTTCGTGTTTCCACGGAGGAGTTTTCAGGATGAGGAGATGGCACCTGCTGGGAGCCGTCGGGCTCGCGGCGATCGCCGTTGGCGGCTGCGGCGGTTCGGACAGCGACAGCTCGGCCGCCGGGGCGAGCGGTGGCGGCGGCAACAAGTTCACGGGCCCGCCGATCAAGCTGATGGTCAGCGCGCCGATCAACGCCAAGGCCTACGCCGCCCCCGAGATCGTCGACACGGTCAGCGCCGGGATCGACGCGATCAACCGCAAGGGCGGCATCAAGGGCTCGAAGATCGAGCTGGACACCTGCGACAACGGCAACGACCCCAACAAGTCGGCGCAGTGCGCGCAGCAGGCCGTCAAGAACAAGGACGTGGCGCTGATCGGCTCCTACTCGCTGATCGGCGGCTCCGGCTTCTACTCGGTGCTGGAGCCCGCCAAGCTCCCGACGATCGGCAACGGCCCGTCCGATCCCAAGGACTGGACCAGCCCGATGTCGTTCCCGGTGAGCTACTCGCCGCAGGCCTACGTCGCGGCGCCGCCGATCGCGATGGCCCACGCGGGCTGCAAGAAGATCGCCGACTTCGGCTTCGAGGACAAGGCCTACGACCCCTACTTCCAGTTCGCCCACGCCGGCATCAAGTACGCCAAGGCGCAGTGGGTCGGCGACGCGCGGTTCCCGTCCAGCACGACGGACTTCACGCCGGTCGTCGCCAAGGCGATCAAGGACGGGGCCGACTGCGGGTTCACGCTCGGCCCGGACCAGAGCGTCCCGGGGCTGGTCCGCGCGATGAAGACCAGCGGCTCGGACATCCGCCTCGGCGGCCTCAACCACGTCGGCAACAACCTCGCCGGGATGGGCACCAAGCTGGACGGGTCCCCCGTCGCGGAGCCGTCGCCCGACCCGACGCTCGACCCCGCGCCCGACGCGCCGGCGATCATGAAGCAGTACGCCGCCGACATGAAGGCCGCGGGCAAGACCGACCCGAAGCTCCAGACCCTGCAGGGCTTCTCGCAGTACCTGGCGGTCCCGCTCTTCGAGCAGGCGGCCAACGAGATCCCCGCCGGGAAGGTCACCTCGGCCAGCCTGATCGAGACGCTCGACAAGCTCGACTTCAACCCCGAGGGCGTGGCCGGCGAGTCGAACTTCGCGCAGCCCGCCCCGCTGAAGTCCGCGCCGCGGATCCACAACTACACGATGTTCCTCAAGATCATCAAGAACGGCAAGAAGGAGCTTCAGCCGGAGCCCAACCAGGTCGACCTGTCCGATCTGTTCGCGAGCTTCAACTAGCCCCACCGCCTCGCGGGAGCCGGCGGAGCGCGTGCGCTCCGCCGGCTTCAGCGCTTCTGGAGCCACCCACCGTGCCCGAACTCGCCTACCCCACCACCTTGTGCCCCGGCGACCTCGTGTGGCTCGCCGCCGACGCCCCGCCCGCGCTGGTCCGCGCGGCGCCGCGGGTGATCGCCACCGGCGGCGTGCTCACCGACTGCTGCATGCTCGTCGAGATCCTCGTCCGCCCCGCCGACGCCGACGACGAGCGGCGCATCCGCCTCACCGTCGAGGATCGGCTGCCGGTCGAGCGCGGACCGGGCGCCGAGCCCGACGACCCGCCGCGCCGGCGCCCGCGCGGCGGCCGCCGCATCCGGGTGCCCGGCGCGCCGCGCCTCGCGCTCGTCCCGCGCCCGCTCGCGGCCGCTCGCTAGCTCGGGGCGCCGCCGGCGAGGTAGGCGTCCTCCACCTCGTGGAGGCGCTGCCGGACCTCGTCGGCGCGGCCGGAGAGCACCACGCGCCCCCGGCTCATGACGTAGGCGCGGTCGGCGACGCGCAGCGCCTTCTCGACGTGCTGCTCGACGAGCAGCACGCCGACGCCGTCCTGGTCGGCCGCGTCGCGCACGGCCTGCAGCAGGCGATCGACGACCATCGGCGCCAGCCCGAGCGACAGCTCGTCGGCGAGTAGCACGCGCGGCCAACGCGCGAGCGCGCGCGCGAGGGTCAGGATCTGCTGCTCGCCGCCGGACAGCAGCCCCGCGGTCCGGTCCAGCAGCGGCTCCAGCTCGGGGAACAGCGCCAGCGCGCGAGCGCGGTCGCAGCGCCCGACGCGCAGGTTGTCGGCCGTCGACATCCGCATGAACACCGAGCGCTCCTCGGTCACCAGCGCCAGGCCGCGCCGTGCGCGGCGGTACAGCGGCGCGCGCCCGGCGGCGCCGTCGATCGCGACGGATCCGGCCAGCGGCGGCAGCTCGCCCGCCAGCGTCAGCATGGTGGTGGTCTTGCCGGCGCCGTTGGCGCCCAACAGCGCGACGACCTCGCCGCTCTCCACGCGCAGGTCCAGGCCGGTGACGACCGCGCGTCGGTCGTAGCCCGCCGACAGCCCCTCGGTCGCGATCGCCGCGCTCATGCCAGACCTCCCACTTCCTCGGACGGCGCCCCCAGGTAGGCGGCGATGACGGCCGGGTCCTCGCGGATCTCGGCGACGCTCCCGCTCGCGATCTGGCGCCCGAAGTCGAGCACCGTGACGCGATCGCACAGGCTCATGACGAACGCCATGTCGTGCTCGACGACGAGCACGCCGATCCCCCAGCGCTTGGCCAGGACGCGGACCAGCTCGGCCAGCTCGGCGGACTCGCGCTCGTCGAGGCCCGCGGCGGGCTCGTCCAGCAGCAGGATCTCGGGGTCGGCCGCGACCGCGCGCGCCACCGCGACCAGCCGCCGCCGGCCGTAGGACAGCGCGTCCGGGCGTTGGCCCAGGTCGTCCTCGAGGCGGAACTCGCGCACCGCGGCCTGCGCGGTGGCGGGCAGCGACGCGCGCCCGGGGCGGAACAGCTCGGCCACGTAGGACCGCCAGCCCTGCGGGTCGGAGGCGGCGCGGAGGTTCTCGAGCACCGACACGTCGTCGAACAGCTCCAAGGACTGGAACGACCGGCTGACCCCGGCCCGCGCGCGGCGGTGCACCGACAGCCCGTCGAGCGCCATGTCGCCGAGGCGGACCTCGCCGGCGGCCGGGGCGAAGCCGCTGACCGCGTCGATCACCGACGTCTTGCCCGCGCCGTTGGGCCCGATCAGGCCGACGATCTCGCCCGGCGCGACCGTGACCGAGAAGTCCGAGACCGCGGTGACGCCGCCGTAGCGGACCGTCAGGCCCCGCACGTCCAGGCTCCGTCCGTCGCGGCGCGCGGGCGCCTCGCCCGCGGGCTCCGTCGCCGCGGCGATCGCGGCGGCCGCGGCGCCGGCGTCGCCCGCCCCGCGCCGCGCGCGCAGGGCCCGCAGCAGCTTCGCGTCGCCGCTGACGATCCCGTTGGGGTTCAGCAGCAGGAACACGAGCAGCGAGACGCCGCCGACGAGCGTGATGTAGCGGTCGATGCTGCCGCCGAAGACCACCTGGATCACCCAGCTGCCGAGCGCTCCGGCGTAGAAGGTCGCGCCGACGACCGCGCCCAGCACCCACCCCACCGAGCCGACGACCGCGAACGCGACGCCGCCGATCGACCCGATCGGGTTGAACGGCGCGTAGGCGACGGTGTGGTCCTGGAAGCCGATCAGCACGCCGCCGACCGCGGCGATGAACGCGGCCAGCCCGAAGGCGTACAGCTTGGCGTCGAAGACGCCGATGCCCAGTGCCGCCGCGGCGCGCTCGTTGGTCCGCACGGCGATCAGCCGCCGCCCGATCACGCCGCGGCGCACGTTGGCCACCAACAGCCCGCAGAGCGTGAACAGCACGAGCGTCAGGACCGCGTACCGCCCCGGGTGGTCGATCGCGTCGAGGCTCAGCCCGAGCACCGACGGCGCGTCGACCGGCGTGCCGTCCGCCGTCCCGGCGACCGACGGGTTGTTGAACACCATCGACTGGACGGCGAGCCCGAGGCCGAGCGTCACGATCGCCAGGTTCACGCCACGCGTGCGCAGCGCGGGCAGGCCGAAGAGCACGCCGACGGGGACGGTGGCCAGCGCGCCGCCGAGCACGGCCAGCGGGAACGGCAGGCCGACGTTCTTGTCCAGCTTGGCGGCGATCAGCGCGCCGGCGCCCGCGACCGCGAACTGGGCGAGCGACAGCTGCCCCGCCTGGCCGGTCAGCACGACGATCGACAGCAGGATGCAGCCGACGCCGAGCGTCGTCGTCGACGCCGCCAGCAGGTCGTCGCCGAACACGGTCAGCATCAGCGCCGCGAGGACGACCACACCCGGCACGAGCACCGCGGGCCGCACGCGCCCCGAGCCGACGTCGGCGAAGCGCTCGCCGATGTAGCCGCGCACCGGCAGGCCCTTGCCGCGCACCACGAGCGCGACGACGATCAGCAGGAACGGCAGCGTGTCGGCCGCGCCCTGGACGTCGACCTTGAACGCCACCAGCGACTGGATGACGCCGATGACGACCGCGCCGAGCAGGGTCAGCGGGAACGACGTCAGGCCGCCGAACAGCGTCGCGGCCAGCGCGGGGATCACCAGCAGCGGCATCGCCGACGCCTGGATGCCGGTCAACGGCGCGATCAGGATCCCGGCCAGCCCCGCCAGCGCCGAGGCCATCGCCCACGTCGCGCCCGCCAGGACGTCGGGCGACCAGCCCAGCGCGGCCGCCGCCCGCGGGGACTCGGACACCGCCGAGGTCGCCAGGCCGACGGTCGTGTAGCGGTACCCGACGGTCAGCAGCACCGTGATCGCGCCCGCGATGCCGAGCAGGATGAGGCGGTCGGCGCCGATGTGGACGCTGCCGACGTTGACGATCCCCTGGCCGAGGATCGGGTCGACGAAGCGCGGCTGGCTGTCCCAGATCAGGACCGCGGCGCCCTGGATCACGAGCAGGACGCCGAGCGTCGCGATCACGCGCGACAGCGCCGAGGCGCCGCGCAGCGGGCGGATCAGCAGGAAGTACGTGGCGACGCCGATCAGCGCCGCGGCGCCGACGGCCACGACCATCGCGGGCACGGTGGCCCAGCCGGACCTCTGGGTCAGGTCGGCGTAGAGGTAGGCGGCGACGAGGCCGATCGCGCAGTGCGCGAAGTTGAGGACGCCCGAGCCGCGGTAGAGCGCGACGATCCCGAGCGCGAAGACGGCGTACGCGGCGCCGCTGCCCAGCCCGAGCGCCGCGAATTGCAGGTAGCTGGTCATGGCGTGGGGTCCCCGGCGGGACGCCGGGCGCGTTGGCCCGACGCCCCTTTGGGGAGGAGGCCTGTCGCTATCGCAGCCCGGCCTTGGCGAAGATGTCGACGGGGTCGGGCATCTTCGGGTCGATCACGTACCCGCCGTCCTTGGCGACCCAGAAGTAGATCGTCCCGCTGTTCAGCCGCGGGAACTCCTTCGGGCCCTGGCCCGGCGTCCACTTCAGGAGGCCGAGCAGGTCCATGTCCTCGGTGTCGTCGAGCGCCTTGGTCAGCGACGCCGCCGTGACCGACCCCTTCACCTTCTGCGCGGCGATCGCCAGCGCGTGCGCCGCGATCCAGGCGGCCTGGCTGGACCCCTTGGTGTCGGTGTCCTTGACGCCGGCCTGCTTGGCCGCGTCGAGCTCGTCACGCCACAGCTTGATGCCGGGGAACTGCCGCGTCGCGGTCTCCGGCGGGAGCCCGGCGGTGACGAGCAGGCCGCCGCCGTCGGACCCCAGGCCGCTGAAGAGGCCCTCGTCGAGCGACTGCGCGTTCTGCTGGAACAGCATCCCGTTGCCGCCGAGCTGGCGGGCGGCCTTGACGGCCGCGACCGTCGCCGCGGTCGTGTCCACGAACGTGATGGCCTTGGCCCCCGCGGACACGAGCTTCTGCACCTGCGCCGAGACGTCGGCGGCCGTGGCCGGGTGGTAGACGGCGGTGGTGAACTTGAGCCCGGCGATCTGGGCGCCGCGCTTGATCAGCGACTCCTGGACGTGGGCCGACGGGATGTCGATCATCATGCCGCCGACGGAGTCGGCGCCGTGCGCCTTGAGCTGCAGGCCCGAGGCCAGCGTCATCTGCGAGATGCCGGCGCTGATCGGGTAGGCGACCTTGCTCGTCCAGTCGGGCTGGGTGCTCGGCAGCGCGCCGATCACCGGGATCCCGGCCTTCTCGAGCGACGGGTAGAGCGACGGGCCCTGGGTCGCCGCGTAGGGGATCACCGCGGCGACCTTCTCCGAGACCGCCTGCCGGGCGCAGGCCGCGGTCTTGTTGGGGTCGTTGAAGTTGTTGCAGAAGACGATCTTCAGCGGATGGCCGTTGACCCCGCCGTGCGCGTTGATGTCGTTGAACGCGGCGGTGACGTTGGCCTGGACGCCGGGCGCGGTGCCGACGGGGCTGTCGATGGGCGCCGTCACCATCACCTTGATCGGCGTGCCGCTCGCGGCCTCCTCGGAGTCCCCCACGCCCGAGGACTCCGGCGTGAGCGGCGACGACGAGGCCGCCGGCGCGGCGGCGGTCGTGTCGGCCGCGCCCGACCCCGTCGACGTCGCGGACGCTCCGGTGCTCGCGCCCGCCGAGGACCCGGAGTCCTTGTCGTCGCCGCACCCCGCGACCAGCAGGCCGCCCATCAGCACCACCGTTGACGCCAGGGACACCCAGCGTCGACCCATGAACTCCATCGCGCACGACCTCCTAAGTCAGCGGAACTCCTCCGAGGGGGCGATAGTAGCATCCTGTCAACTACTCTGTTGACGAACCTCGAAGGAGCCTCGATGCAGATCATCCTGAGCGGCACGGGCGACGCGCCCGAGCTGGCCGACGCCGACAACTTCAAGGACTTCCGCGTCGTCGCCCAGGGGGCGCCCGACGCCGCCGCGCTGGCCGCCGCGACCACCGAGATCGGCCGCAGCGACGGGGCCGAGCACGTCTTCGTGACGGTCCCGGCGCTGTCCCGCATGGCCGGCGCGCGCGCCGAGGACGCGACCTGGCGCGCGGACCTCGAAGGCATGCTCGACGTCGCCCAGAAGCACGGCTGGGTCGACGCCCAGGGCGCGGTCCGCGCGCACGTCGAGTGGCGCCCCTAGCCAAGGGCCCCAAGGGCAACGACTACGTTGATGACTCGGTGGCGGGCGCGAACGCCAGGTCGGCCAAGGCCGGCGGCTCGGTCGCGCCCCGCCCCACCGGGATCAGGACCCCGGCCAGCGTCGCGAGCGCCATCGCCCCCGCGAGCATCGCGAAGCCCGTCGAATAGCCACCGCCGGTCGGCAACCCACCTCCGCTCGGCGCCGACGCGGTGACGATCGTCGACATCGCCGCGGTCCCGATCGCGCCGCCGATCGTCCGGATGTTGGCGTTCATCCCGGTCGCGACGCCGGTCTGGTGCGCGGGCACGGCGTTCACGATCGCCGTCGGCAGCGCCGCCAGCAGCATCCCGAACCCGAAGCCGAGGATCGTCATCGCGGCGATGACCTCCCACTCCTCCCCGTGCGCGACGGCGACCAGCGCGAAGGCCACGACGCTGACGACCGACCCCAGCACCAGCACGCCCTTGGCGCCCAGGCGGCGCTCGAACGCGCCCGCGGTGACCCCCATCGCGAACGTCGCGACGGTGAACGGCAGCAGCACCAGGCCGGACTCGGTGACGCTCGCGCCGAACCCGTAGACGGCCGGCGGCCCGGTCTGCACGAACTGCGGGACGAACGCGAACGTCGCGTACAGGCCCGCGCCGAAGAGCAAGGCGATGAGGTTGCTCGTCCAGACCGCCGTCATCCGCATCATCCGCATGTCGATCAGCGGATGCTCGGAGCGCGCCTCGACCGCGATCCACGCCACGGCGAACGCGATCGCCAGGACGATCAGCCCGAGCGTCCGCGCCGACAGCCAGCCCCAGTCGGGCGCCTGGCTGATCGGCAGCAGCAGCGCGACGAGCGCGGCGGACAGCAGGACCGGCGCGCGCCACCCGATGCGGCCGGTCGTCGTCGGCGCCGACGCGTCCAGCACCAGGCGCGCCGCGATCGCGGTGGTCCCCGCCACGATCAGCCCGCACCAGAACAGCCACGTGTAGCCGAGGCCCGAGACGATCGGGCCGGCGAGGACGAGGCCGACGCCCGTGCCCGCGCCGGTCAGCCCCGACAGCAGGCCGATCGAGCCGGCGACGCGCCGCGGGGGCAGCTCGTCGCGGGCGATCCCGAAGGCCAGCGGCAGGATCCCGCCGCCCACGCCCTGGATGGCGCGGGCGACGAGCATCACCGCGATCGACGTCGTCAACGCGGCGATCACCGAGCCGACGGCCAGCGCGCCGAGCGCGACGATCAGCATCCGGCGCTTGCCGAGCATGTCGCCGAGGCGGCCGAGCAGCGGGGTGAAGATCGACGCCGACAGGAGGTAGGCCGTCAACACCCACGTCGCCGTGTTCTGCGACGTGTGCAGGTGCTCGCGGACGGTCGGCAGCACCGGGACGATCAGCGACTGGCCCAGCGCGAACGACATGACCGCCGCCGCCAGGACGGCGAACGTCGCCCAGGCCGGGCGGCGGCGGGACGGGGCGGGAACGGCTCAGCCCTTCCTGGCCAGCGCGCCACCGGCGAGGAAGCCGGCGTCGACCGGCAGCGTCACGCCCGTGACGTAGCGCCCGCTGTCGCCGACGAGGTAGACGATGGCGTTGCTGACGTCGACCGCCTCGACCATGTCGACGTCGAGCGCGTTGCCGAACAGGTTGCCGAGGTCCGGGTTCTCGCCGAAGTAGTCGGCGACGACCTGGTTCTCGGCCATCGGCGTCCGCACGCCGGTCGGGTTGACCGTGTTGACGCGGATGTCGTGCGGCGCGAGGTCGACCGCCGCGCTGCGCATCAGCCCGACGATCCCGTGCTTGGACGCGGTGTAGGCGTCCTGCGCGAAGTCGTTGACCGGCATGCCGTGCAGGCCGGCGGTCGAGCTGGTCAGCACGATGGCGCCGCCGCGACCGCCCGCGATCACGTGCCCGACGGTCGCCTGCAGCGTGTTCCAGACGCCGATCAGGTTCGTCTCGATGATGTCGCGGAACAGCGTGTCGCGGGCCGCGGGCTCCATCCGCGCGTCCGGGCCGCCGGGCGTGTCGGGGTTCGCGCCCCAGACGCCGGCGTTGGCCACCACGATGTCCAGGCGGCCGAGCTCGTCGACCGCGCCGGACACGATCGCGGCCAGCGCGGGCCGGTCGCGCACGTCGCCGACCGCCGTCACGACCCGCCGGCCGAGCGCGGTCACCAGCCGCTCGGTCTCGGCGAGGTCCTCGCGGGTCGACATGGGGATCTTGATCGAGGGGATCTGGTCGCAGATGTCGATGGCGATGACATCGGCGCCCTCCTCGGCGAGCCGCACCGCGTGCGAGCGGCCCTGGCCGCGCGCCGCGCCGGTGATCAGCGCGACCTTGCCGTCGAGCATGCCCATCTCCACCCTCCCCTAGGCCGCCGCGTCGACGGCCGTCGACGGCGCCGGGCGGCTGTCGATCCCGCGGATCAGGTCCGCGCCCTTCTCGCCGATCATCGTCGTCGGCGCCGTCGTGTTGGCCCCGACGAGGTCCGGCATGACCGACGCGTCGACCACCCGCAGGCCCTCGACGCCCAGCACGCGCAGCTCGGGGTCGACGACGCGGCCGATGCCGCAGGTGCCCGCCTGGTGGTAGGAGGTCAGGCCCTCGCGGCGGACGTAGGCGTCGACGTCGGCGTCCGAGCGCGAGTCGGGCACCGAGTACGGCGCGGTGATGAGCTTGCGGTAGGCCGGCTGGTCGGTGAGCTCCAGCATGCGGCGCACGCCCTCGCGCATCTCGCGGCGGTCCTCGGGGTGGCACATGAAGTTGTGCTGGATGCGCGGCTTGGCCAGCGGGTCGGCGCTGCGCAGCGTCACCGCGCCGCGGTCGCGCACGCGCGACGGGTTGCCGGCGATGCTCAGCCCGTGCTCGGTCACCACGCCGCCGCCGGTGTAGAGCGCGGCGATGCCGAAGACCTGGAAGTCGGCGCGGGTCGAGTCCTCCGAGCAGCGGATGAAGCCGCCGGTGCCGCCGTAGTTGGAGGTCATCGGCCCGGTGCCCTCGGCCTCGAAGAGCGCGAGGTTCTCGGGCGTGAACGCGGTCAGCAGCGACTCCTCGTCGGTCAGCCACGACATGACGAGCGTCGTGTGGTCCATCAGGTCTCGCCCGACCGGGAGGTCGACGAGCGGCTGGATCCCGAAGGCCGACAGCTCGGCCGCCGGCCCGATCCCGCTCAGCATCAGGATCTGCGGGCTCTGGACCGCGCCGCCGCAGACGATGACCTCGCGCTCGGCGCGGTACGTCGCCGGCGCGCCGAAGCGCACGGCCTCGACGCCGACCGCGCGGTCGCCCTGAAAGAGGATCCGCGTGACGTGCGAGTCGGCCTCCAGCGTGAGGTTCGGCCGCCCGAGCGCCGGGTGCAGGAAGGCCTTGGCGTTGCTGCAGCGGCGCCCGTCGCGCTGGAAGAGCTGGTAGCTGCCCAACCCCTCCGTGTCGGCGCCGTTGACGTCGTCGTTGCGCGGCTGGCCCGCCTCCTCGGCGGCCTCCAGCAGGACGTCGGTGAGGCGGTGGCGGAGGATCAGGTCGGAGATCGTCAGCGGGCCGCCCTCGCCGTGGTAGGCGTCGGCGCCGCGCTGGTTGTCCTCCGAGAGCCGGAAGTAGGGCAGCAGCTCGTCGTAGTTCCAACCGCTCGCGCCGAGCGCCTCCCAGCGGTCGTACTCCTCGCGGTGGCCGCGGGTGTAGACCATGGCGTTGAGCGCGGTCGAGCCGCCGACGACGCGCCCGCGCGTGATCGAGATCTGGCGGCCGTCCAGCCCGGGCTCGCGCTCGGTCGGGAAGTCCCAGTCGTACCGGCTGTGGAACGTCGAGCTGTAGGCCGCGGGCATCTCCAGCTCGGGCGCGCCGTCCATCGGGCCCGCCTCGATGAGCGTCACCGTGACGTCCGGGTCCTCGCTGAGGCGGGCCGCGATCACGCACCCGGCCGCCCCGGCGCCGATCACCACGTAGTCGCTCATGCCGCCATCCCCGCCAGCAGCCCGCCGACCTCGGTCGCGCCGAAGTACTCGCGCCAGAACGTGACCTGCTCGCCCGAGACCTCGGCGAGGATCGCGTAGCGGTTGCGGTACGGCGGCGCCGCCGGGTTGGTGAGCACGCCGTCGACCCTGACCTCCACGAAGTACCGCCCGGCCGCGGCCAGCGGGTGGACCACGACCTCCGAGTAGGTGAAGGACCTCATGAACTGCGGGATCTGGCCGGCGTGCTCGCGCAGCGCCTCCGGGCCGCCGTCGACGCGCGCCGCCATCCCGGGCAACGCGTAGGGGAACTCCAGCACGGCGTCGTCGGCCAGGAAGGCGACGATCCGGTCGGCGTCGAGCGACTCCTGCGCCGCGATGTAGTCGCGGATGACCTGCTCGCCCTGATCGGGCACGGCGATACCTCCGTTCGAGGACGGTTTCGGTTCTACGGTGTTCTCGGCGGCTCAGACGCGACGCCGAACCGAGAAGCCCGCGAGCTCCCGGTCCCAGGCGTCGCCGACGCCGCGCTCGCGCAACTTGAAGCGCTCGATCTCGTTCTTGGTGGCCGACCGCGGCATGGTGTCGATGAACTCGACGTAGCGCGGGACCTTGAAGTAGGCGATGCGCTCCTCCAGGAACCGGATCAGGTCGCCCGGCTCCAGCGCGGCGTCCGGCTCGAGCTGGACGAAGACCTTGACGTCCTCCTCGCCCAGGTCCGCCTCGACGCCCACGACCGCGCACTCGGCGATCGCCTCGTGCAGCAGCACCGCGGACTCGACCTCCAGCGCCGAGATGTTCTCGCCGCGCCGACGGATCGAATGCGACAGGCGCCCGCCGAAGTGCAGGTAGCCGTTCTCGTCCAGGTGGCCGACGTCGCCGCTGTGGAACCACAGGTTGCGGCAGGCCTCGGCGAACTTGTCGGGCTTGTTGTGGTAGCCGACCATGAACGAGTACGGGACGGTGCAGCGCAGCGTGATCTCGCCCTCGACGCCCGGCGCGCAGGGCTGGTCGTGCTCGTCGACGACCCGCACCTCGCACCAGCCGTGCGGCCGGCCGAGCGAGTGGTAGGGAAGGTCGTCGAGGCGCTGGCCGACCGCGCCGAGCGGGCCGGTCTCGGTCTGCCCGTAGATCTCCAGCAGGTCGACGCCGAAGCGGCGCTTGAACGACTCGATCCGGTCGCGCGGCACCTGGCCGGAGCCCGAGCTGGCGATCCGCACCGGGTTGTCGGCCTCGTCGTCGCGCGGGGGCTGGTTGTCCAGCGCGACCATCAGCGGGCCGATCAGCACGCCGACGATCGTCGTGCGGTGCTCGAAGGCGATGTCCCAGAACCGCGACGCGCTGAACCACTTGGTCATGACGGTCTTCAGCCCGTAGTAGAACGGGCAGAGCACGTCGACCGCCGAGCCGATGGCATGGCACATCTGGCCGACGCCCATGTGGACGTCGTCGGGACGGACGCCGAACATCTCGTCGTAGCGGACCAGCGCCGGGAAGTACCAGAGGTTGGCGACGACGACGCCCTTGGGCAGGCCGGTGCTGCCGCCGGTGTAGATGATCCCGGCCGGGTCGCTGGGCAGGACGTCGGCCTCCGGCTCGCCGTCGGCCCCCTCCAGCAGCGACGCGAACGCGGGAACCGAGCGGTCGTCGATCGCCCCGCGGACGACCGGGATCAGGCCGGGCACGTCGACCTGCTCGCGCACCTGGGCGAAGTTGTCCCACAGCTCCGCGTCGATCAGCGCGACCCTGGGCCCCGCGTCGGTCAGCGTGTAGGCGAGGTCGAGGTTGATCAGCGCGATGTTGACCGGCGCCCAGACCGCGCCGAGCTTGGCGCAGGCGAACCAGGCGACCACGTGGTCGACCGAGTTGTACATGTAGGTGACGACCACGTCGCCCTTCTCGACGCCGAGGCCCGCCAGGGCGTTGGCGACGCGGTTGGCGCGCTCGTCGGCTTCGCGGTAGGTCAGCCGCTCGCCTTCGATGACCGCGAACTCGCGATCGCCGAACCGCGCCGCGCGGTCGCGGATCACGTCCTTGATCGTCGCCTGCTCGAGCGGGTGGCCGTTGATCTCCAACACCCTTGCGTCTCTCCTCCACATGACCCGGAGTCGCGACGACCCGATGTCGCCCCGACGTCCCCTGTGATGGTGCACCGTATCCCCATCGCGGGGCCTTCGTCAACACATGTGTTGCAAGATTTGCCGTCGGCCCCTAGGCTGCCCCGCCATGGGGAAACTCGACGGCAAGGTGGCACTCGTGACGGGCGTGGCGCGCGGCCAGGGCCGCTCGCACGCGCTCAGGCTCGCGGCCGAGGGCGCGGCCATCATCGGCGTCGACGTCGCCGGCCCGGTGGACACGGTCGGCTACCCGGGCGCCACGCCGGACGACCTGCGGGAGACCGTGGCGGCGGTGGAGGCGGCGGGCGGCCGGATCGTCGCCGAGCAGGTCGACGTGCGCGACGGCCCGACGCTCGACGGCTTCGTGGCCACGGCGGTCGCGCGACTCGGCCGGCTCGACGTCGTGTCGGCCAACGCCGGCATCCTCGGCCCGCCGAAGCTCTCGTGGGAGCTGACCGACGACGAGTGGGGCACGACGGTCGACGTCAACCTGACCGGCGTCTGGAAGACGACGCGGGCGGCCGTCCCGCACGTGATCGCCTCGGGCGCGGGCGGCTCGATCATCCTGACGGCGTCGGTCGGCGGCCACCGCGGCGCGCCGCACGTCGCCAACTACGTGGCGGCCAAGCACGGCGTGATCGGCCTGATGAAGTCCTTGGCCAACGAGCTGGGCGGCCACGGCGTCCGCGTCAACGCCGTGTGCCCGACCAACGTCCGCACGCCGATGATCGACAACGACGTGACGACCCGCCTCTTCCGGCCCGACCTGGAGCACCCGACGCTCGACGACGGCGCCGCGACGCTCCAGGCGCTCCACATCCTGCCCGCCGCCTGGGTCGAGCCGGAGGACGTCTCCAACGCGATCGTCTGGCTGGCCTCCGACGAGTCGCGCTACGTGACCGGCACGTCGATCCAGATCGACTGCGGCCTGCTGGAGAAGTACTAGGAGCGGCTAGGCGGCCTTGCGGGCGCGCGGCTTGGCCGGCGCCTTGCGGGCTGGGGCCTTCTTCGCCGGGGCCGTCTTGGCCGGCGCCTTCGCCTTGGCGGCGGGGGCCCGGCCCGGCTTCCCGTGCGCGGACAGCCCGTCCACGGCCATCGACGCGAACGCGCGGCCGACCTCGTCGGAGCCGACGGGGCCGTCCGGGTCGAACCAGCGGTGGCTCCAGTTGACCATGCCGATGATCCCGTAGGCGGCGATCCGCGGCGGGACGTCGGCGCGGAACGCCCCGCTGTCGACGCCCTCCTGGATGATCGCGATCAGCGCGCGGTCGAAGCGCTTCTGCAGCTCGCCGATGTTGCGATCGCCGGTGCCCGAGCCGCGCAGGTGCGCGGTGTCCTCCTGCACGAACACGTACAGGTGGGGATGGTGCTCGGCGTAGGAGGCCATGAGCCCCTCGACGAGCTGGGAGAGCTTGTCGGCGGGCGCGGCGTCGCTCCTGCGGATGCGCTCCGCCATCTCGATGTTCGCGACGACCGCCTCGATGACGACCTCCTCGAACAGCTCCTTCTTGCTGCCCACGTAGTAGTACAGCGACGCGCGATCGACGCCCGCGGCCTTGGCGATGTCGTCGACGCTGGTGGCCGCCAGGCCCTTGGTCTTGAACACCTCCGCGGCGCGCTTGACGATCTCGAGTCGGCGTGCGACGTAGTGCGAGCTGCCGTCCGCCTTCGCGGCGGCGCGTCGCTTGGCGATCCCGCTGGTGGCCATAGGCGCGCGAATATAGCGCGAGTCCCGGACACCGATCAGAGATCCCCCACGCGCGCGAACCTCGCTGCTAGTCTTCAACACTACTGTTGATGCAGTGCGAGCGAGGCCGGAGGAGATCCGTTGCGCCATCCCGTCAGTGACATCGCCGTCGCGGTGTACGCCCAGTTCCTGAGCCCCGACGCGACGCTCGAGGAGAGCCGCGCGGGGTTCGACCGCATCGGCGCCGAGCCGCCCGCGCACGTGGTCGTCACGGAGACCGAGGTCGGCGGCGTCCCCGGCCGCTGGGTACAGCCGCCGGAGGCCGACGCGGCGACGATCCTGCACTTCCACGCGGGCGGCTACGTCATGGGGTCGTCCTACGGCCACCGCGCGCTGGGCGCGTGGTACGCCGAGGCCGCCGGCGCGCGCGTGCTGCTGCCCGACTACCGCCTCGCGCCCGAGCACCCATACCCCGCGGCGCTGGACGACGCGCTGGCCGCCTACCGCGCGCTGGTCGACGACGGCGTCGACCCCGCGCGGCTGGTCGTGTCCGGCGACTCGGCGGGCGGCGGCCTGGCGCTCGCGCTCGTGCTGGCGCTGCGCGACGCGGGCGATCCGCTGCCCGCCGGCGTCGTGACGATGTCGCCGTTCGCCGACCTCTCGCTGTCCGGCGACTCGATGGAGGCGCGAGCCGCGCTGGACCCGCTCGTCGCCGAGGAGACGCTCGGCCAGTGCGCGGCCGCCTACCTGCAGCACGGCGAGGACCCGGCCGACCCGCGCGTCTCCCCCGTCTTCGCCGACTACGCCGGCTTCCCGCCGATGCTCATGCAGGTCGGGACGAGCGAGGTGCTCCAGGACGACACCCTGCGCATCGCTGAGAAGGCGCGATCGATCGGCGTCGACGTGACGCTCCAGGTCGGCTACCAGATGGTCCACATCTACCAGATGTTCGCCGACCGCGACGACGTGCCCGAGGCCCGCCGCGACCTCGAGGCCGCCGGCGCCTTCGTGCGCGCCGTGGCGGGCGCCGTCACGGCCTAGCGGACGCGCTGGGCGGCAGGTCCTGCGCCAGGCGGTGGCCCATGCGGTCCCGCTTGGCGCTCAGGTACGCCACGTTGTGCGGGTTGGACGGCAGCTCGACCGGGACCTGCTCCACGACCCGCAGCCCGAAGCCGTCCAGCCCGTGGATCTTCTTAGGGTTGTTGGTCATCAGGCGGATGTCGGTCAGCCCGAGGTCCTGGAGGATCTGGGCGCCGATGCCGTAGTCGCGCAGGTCGGCCGGGAAGCCCAGCTCCAGGTTCGCGTCGACGGTGTCCAGGCCCTCCATCTGGAGGTTGTAGGCCTTCAGCTTGTTGAGGAGGCCGATGCCGCGCCCTTCCTGGGCCAGGTAGAGCAGCACGCCGCGCCCCTCGCGCTCGATCGCGGTCAGCGCGGCCCCGAGCTGGTCGCCGCAGTCGCAGCGCATCGAGTGGAAGACGTCGCCGGTCAGGCACTCCGAGTGGACGCGCACGAGCGCGGGCCCGCCGGACGCCAGGTCGCCCTTGACCAGCGCGACGTGGTGCTTGCCGTCCAGCAGCGAGCGGTATCCCACCGCGCGGAAGTCGCCGTGGCGGGTCGGCATCGCGGTCTCGACGATCCGCTCGACCTGGCGCTCGGTCCGCCGCCGGTAGGCGATCAGGTCGGCGATCGTGATGAGCTTCAGGTCGTGATGGGCGCAGTACTCGGCCAGCTGCGGGACGCGCGCCATCGTGCCGTCGGGGTTGAGGATCTCGCAGATCACCCCGGCGGGGGTGCAGCCCGCCAGCCGCGCCAGGTCGACGCTCGCCTCGGTGTGCCCGGCACGCTCCAGCACGCCGCCGGGACGCGCGCGCAGCGGGTTGACGTGGCCGCCCTTGACGATCGCGTCGGCGCCTCGGGCCGGGTCGGCGGCCGTGCGGATCGTGTGCGCGCGATCGACCGCGGAGATGCCGGTGGTCACGCCCTCGGCCGCCTCGATCGTCACCGTGAACGGCGTGCGCTGGGCCTGGGCGTTGCCCTCGCTCATCAGCGGGAGGTCCAGCTCCGCGCAGCGCTCGGGCGTCAGCGTCAGGCAGACCCAGCCGCGCGCCTCGGTGATCATGAAGTTGATGGCCTGCGGCGTCGCGAACTCCGCCGCCATGACGAGATCGCCCTCGTTCTCGCGGTCCGGGTCGTCCACGACGACGACCATCCGGCCACGCGCGATGTCCTCCAGCGCCTCCTCGACGGTGGCCAGGCGGATCATGCCGCCGCCCCCAGCCGGGAGCGCTCGTAGTCGACGACCGACGCCATGCCCTCGCGCAGGTCGCGGTGCTCGACGCCCAGCTCCGCCCGGGCGCGGGCGTTGTCGATCGCGCTCGGCAGCGGCATCGCCACGTCGTCGCCGAACTCGGTCCGCGCGTCGGGGACGAGGTCCTGGACGACCTGGGCGATCTCGCCGAACGAGACGTCCGCTCCGCCCATGTCGTAGACCGCGTGCGCGAGGTCGTCGTGCTCGAAGGCGCGGACGAGCATCGCGGCGGCGTCGTCGACGTGCGCGACGCAGACCCGCACCTCGGGCCGGTAGTCGACGCGCCCGGCCTCGCCGCGCGCGGCCGCGACCGCGGGCACGTTGACGCCGCGGCTGGCGACCGCCGCGCCCGGGCCGTAGATCGCCGGGAGCCGGACCGACGTGATGACGTTGCGGCCAACGGCCGCGTTGACCTGCTCGCCGACGCCCTCGCAGAGCAGCTTGTAGGCCCCGTAGAGCCCGAAGGGCGCGACGCGCGACGTCTCGTCCAGCGGCGCGCCATCGGCCGGCTGGCGGCCGTGCACGGCGGTCGAGCTGGGGAAGATCACGCGCGAGAGGTCGAGCCCGCGGGCCAGCTGGAACACGCGCCAGGCCGCGACGGCCATGACGTCCAGCTCCTGGCCGAGCCCGGGCTCGCCGGGCGCCGCGCGGTAGTACGGCCCGTAGTAGATCCCGTCCACCGGCCGGCGGCCGATCGCGGCCAGCATCGCCTCGGGCGCGGAGCCGTCGCCGACGACCCATTCGACCTCGTCCTCGACGTCGGCCAGCCGGCCGGGTCCGGGACGCAGGTCCAGCGAGACGACCTCGTGGCCGCGCGCCAGCAGCCCGCGCGTCAGCGACGCGCCCACGAACCCCTTCGCGCCGACGATGACGATCCGCATCGCCTAGGCCCTCGCCGCCACGAGCCGCTCGCGCTTCCACGCGATCGGCTCGGCGTCCACGAGCTTGGCCCCGATCGGGCGCCCGCTCAGGTTGGCGTAGTCCTTGGTCACCGCCATCACCGCCGCGACGTCGATGCCCGGGTCGAAGCCCATGCCGATCAGCATCTCCACGACGTCCTCGGTCGCGACGTTGCCGAACGCCTCGGGGATGAACGGCCAGTCGCCGCCCCAGCCGCCGAACGCGGCGTCGACCACCAGGTGCTCGAACGGCGACGCGAGCGCGGCGAAGAGGTTGGCCAGCCCGGCGCCCCGGGTGTCGTGCAGGTGCACGCCGAGGCGCCGGTCGGTCGGCAGCGCGGTCGCCGCCGCGGTCAGCAGCTCGTGCACCTGCAGCGGGTCCGCCTGCCCGGTCGAGTCCGAGATGATGATCTCGCCGACGCCGTCCATCGCCCAGATCCGGGCGGCGTGGTCGACGACGCGCCGGGGATCGATCCGGCCCTCGATCGAGCACCCGTAGGCGGCGCTGACGAACACCGACACGTTCAGCCCGGCCTCGGCGGCGCGCGCGGCGCCGCGCTCGATCTGGGCCAGCAGCTCGGCGTGCGTGGCGGTCATGCGGTTGGCGGCCAGCGTCGAGGTGCTCTCGGCGAAGATCAGGAAGATCGTGTCGAGCAGGCCCTCGGCGCGCATCGCGATCGCCCGCTCCAGCCCCTTGTCGTTGGGCACGACGCCCGACAGGACCGTGTCCTCGCGCAGCGGGCCGAGCGCGCGCAGGAACGTCTCGGCGTCGGCCATCTGGGGCATCGTGCGCGGGTGGACGAAGGACACCACGTTGAGCTCGCGCGCGCCGGCGTCCTTCAGCCGCGCGAAGTACTCGACCTTCTGCGCGGTCGGGACCACCAGCCCGTGGGACTGCAGCCCCTCGCGGAGGCCGACCTCGCGGAAGTCGAGGCGCTTGGTGGTCACGGTCTCCTGCAGCGTGTGGGGCATTCAGCGTCCTTGGACGGGATGGGTCAGGTGGTGGAGGGCGCGCACGTCGGCGACCAGCGCGTCACGGTGCTCCGGCGCGGCGACCGCCAGCAGCGCGTTGGCGCGCGCGCAGTCGTCGAGCCCGCGCAGGTCGGCGCTGCCGTGCTCGGTGACCACGACGTCGACGGCCGCGGCCGGCAGCGACACGGCCGCCTCGGGCAGGCGCGCGACGATCCGCGACGCGCGCCCCACGGTCGACGGCAGCGCGATGACGCTGAGGCCGTCGGCGGCGCGCGCGGCGGCGCCGGCGAAGTCGCTGAGGCCGGCCACGCCACCGCGCCGGCCGCCGCGCCCGATCTCGGAGTTGGCCCGCCCGAGCAGGTCGACCTCGAGCACCGAGTTGACGGCGGTCAGGCGCTCGAGCGCCGCGAGCGTCGCCGGCGCGTGCGTGCGGTCGGCGGCGCGCAGCTCGACGGCGGGATGGCCGTCCAGCCAGCGGTAGAAGCGCGCGCTGCCCGCGGCGCCGGTGCCGATGGCCGGCCGGTCGGCGGCGAGCGCGCCCGCCGCCTCGAGATCCATCAGCCAGTCGCTGATCAACCCGGTGTGGACGCGCAGGCCGCGGCGCTCGCGCAGCAGCGGGATCAGCGCGCCGACCCACGGGCCCATGCCGCACTGCAGCGTCGCGCCGTCGTCGATCCACCCGGCGACGTTGGCGGCCAGCGCGGCGTCGCGGTCCGACGGCATGCGGTCCAGGACGATCGGGCCGTCGTCCGCGGGCACCTCGATCAGCTCGCCGGCGGGCTCGACCAGCGAGCCCGCGCCGGTCCACGGCATGTCCGGATGCGCTTCCAGCACCACCGTCGACGCGCGCGCCGCGGCCGGGGCGACGTAGTCGACCGTGACGCCGAGCGAGACCGCCCCGCCGGCGCGCGCCGGCGTGCCCGCGCACAGGACGACGTCGGCCGGGATCGCGCCCGACCGCAGCCCGGCGGACAGCTCGTGCAGCGACCGCCGCTCGTAGACGGCGCCGCGCGCGGCCAGCGCCTCCGCCGTGCCCAGCGGGCCGGACGGGAAGAACGTGCGCAGCGCCACGCCCGGCAGCGCGGGCAGGTCGCCGAGCAGCATCCCGAAGAACACGCGGCTGCCCTGAAGGCGCTCGAGGTGCCGCGGCAGCGCCGCCAGCAGCGTGCGCGGGGCGCCGAAGGCCTGGCCGACGACGACGTCCTGGCCGGGCGCCAGAGCGCGTGCGAGCGCCGCGTCGACGTCCTGCGCGTGGGCCGTGACCTGCACCATGTCCAGGACCTTATCCCGACGAGACGGGTACGTCAACAGTTCTGTTGATGATCGTCAGCGCCTGCGCAGCCCCTCGACCGCGACCCGCGCGAACGCCTCCCCCACCGCGTCGGCGCCGACCGCGCCGTCGGGGTGGAACCACCGGTGGGTCCAGTTGACCATGCCGATGATCCCGTAGGCCGCCAGGCGCGGCGAGACGTCGAGGCGGAAGACCCCTCGCGCGACCCCCTCCTCGATCAGCCCGATGACCGCGCGGTCGAAGCGGCGCTGGAGGCCGCGGATGTCGTGGCCGCTCCCGATCGACGGCAGGTGCTCGGCGTTCTCCTGGGCGAAGACGAACAGGTGCGGGAAGTTGTCGGCGTAGGAGCGGATCACCGCCGCCACCAGCTCGCCGAGCTTCTCGTCGGGCGGCGCGTCGGCCGCGCGAATGCGCTCGGCCAGCTCGACGTTGGCCACCAGCGCCTCGACCACGACCTCCTCGAACAGCTCGTTCTTGCTGCCCACGTAGTAGTACAACGTGGCGCGGTCCACCCCCGCGGCGCGCGCGACGTCGTCGATGCTCGTCCCCGCCAGGCCCTGGCGGCGGAAGACGTCCGCGGCGACCGCGATGAGCTCCCGGCGACGTGCGCGGTAGGGCGCGCTCGCCTCCGCCTTGGCCGCCGCGCGACGGCGGGAGATGCCACTGGAGGACGCCATCGCCGCCGACCATACACGCCGCCGTGCCTTGCGTCAGCAAATATGTTGACGAAGGCTCAGGCGAGCGCGGGCGCGCCGGCGGCGAGCGCGGGCGCGCGCACCACCGGGGTGTCGTCGGCGACGACGTCGACGACCAGCGCCTGGGCGCAGGACGGGCAGAAGTGCTCGCGCAGCACGACGCCCGGCGCGGACCGGCGCGCGCGCACGTACATGCGCAGCTGCGCGAAGCGCTCGTGGATCGGCGCCTCGCGCGCCACCGCGGCGTCGCGGAAGTTCTCCCCCACCGCGCCGAGCCCCTCCGCGCACGATCCGCAGGCCCAGGCGCCGGAGGCGGTGCGGATCACGGCGACGCCGATCGTCGCGGGCGTCGCCAGCTCGCGCGCCGGAGCCTCGCCCGCGAGCCGGTCCCGGCGGATCGCCAGCCGGCGGGCCGCGGTCGCGTCGGCGTCAACGGCACCGTCGACGCTCAGCACGACGCCGTAGGCCGCCTCCGCGTGCGCGGCGGTGACGTAGCGGCCGCGGACGTCCTCGGCCACGAGCGCCGGCGCCCGCAGCAGCGGGTCGCCGAGCCCGCCGCCCCCGCCGCCACGCACGATCACGACGTCGCCGCGGTGGATCTCGATGAACCCCATCTTGCCCGGCAGCGGGTCCAGCGCGGCCAGCTGCTCCTCGGCCGCGGGCGTGCCCATGTGGCCCAGCATCCGCTCGGCCTCCTCCCCGCGCAGCACCCAGCTGACCTCGGCGCCGCCGGGGTAGCCGCCGCCGACGCCGCTGGGCGGCAGCTCCAGCGCCGCCAGCGTCGAGGGGCCCGACATCTTGTCGAAGTACGCCAGGCGGTAGGCCATGTCGACGCCCTGCCCGCCGCGCGTCTGCCCCGGCCCGCCGGAGTTCTTGGTCACGCCGCGCCACAGGAAGACGACCGGGTCCATCGCCTCGTGGGTCTCGACGTCCGGCATGCCGCTGCCGGTCATGCCGGAGCTGCCGTAGGCGTCCTGGCCGTCCTGCACCGACGCGGCTCCGCCGCCCGTCAGCGCCGTGTCCTGGTAGACGATGACCGAGCGGCCGCCGTGCTGGTTGCCGCCGAACAGGATCGGGCCCATGGCCGGGCCGTCGTGCGCCTTGCCCGAGATGCGCCCGCGGATGACCGGGTCGTCGCTGAGCGCCATCGCCTGGCTGAGCACGTCGCGCGTCATCTTGCGCACCCGCATGCCGACCTCGGAGTGGCCCATGCTGACCGGTGCCGGGGCGACCGGGTTGACGATCGTGCCGGGCGGCCCGACGTCGACCGTCACCGGGCGCCAGATGCCGCCGTTCATCGGCATGTCGCCGTAGCAGAGCGACGTGAGGATCGCGACGTACATGGACCCCAGCAGCGCGCCGTAGCCCGCGTTGACGAAGCCGTCGATCTGCGGCGCGCCCTCGAAGGCGAAGCGCAGGTCGCTGCCGTCGACCTCCATCGTCACCTTGATCCTCAGCAGGTGGTCGACGCCGTGGCCGTCGAACTCGTTCCACTCGTAGGCCTCGTAGACGCCGTCGGGCAGCTGGGCGATGCGCTCGCGCAGCAGCGCCTCGGACAGGTCCTTGTGGATCGCGCACATGCGCGTGTGGCGCTCCAGGCCGATCTGCGCGACCAGCTCCGACAGCTTGCGCGCGCCGACGTTGATGCCCGAGATCATCGACCTGATGTCGTTGAGCACCGGGCCGGGCGTGCGGACGTTGGTGGCGATGAAGTCCTCCCACTCGCGGTCGATCGCGCCGCCGCGGATCGCGCGCACGCCCGCGAAGCGCAGGCCCTCGCCGTAGATGTCGCGCGACGCCGGCGCGACGCCCGAGACGCCCGCGCCGCCGATGTCGAGCAGGTGCATGTTCGTGAAGCCCCACCCGATGTGCGTGGCCTCGTGGAACACGGGCATGATCACGCCGACGTCGCCCTGGTGGTTGGCGCCGCCCGTGTAGGTGTCGTTGACGATGAAGCCGTCGCCGGGGCGTAGGTCGTCCAGGCCGCGCGCGATCTCCGCGACGCGCTGGGTCCCGACCAGCGACGTGCCGAAGTGCGTCACCAGGTAGGCGGCCGTGCTGAGGTGCTCGGGGATCGTGTCGAGGACGCACGCCGCGTAGTCCTTGGACTCGGTGACCACCGGCGAGCCGGAGGTGCGCACGAGCGTGCTGCTCATCTCGTTGGTGATGTTGCGCAGCGCGCGGCTGTGGACCTCGACGGCGACGACGTCCTCGCCGTGCGTGGTGGCGCTCATCGGGCCTGCCCTCCGTGCGTGATCGTCAAGATGTAGTTGTGGTGCTCGTCGCGCCGCGCGGTCGCGTTGGGCGGGACGTAGATGGTGGTGTCGGTCGCGTCCACGATCGCCGGGCCCGAGACCTGGGTGCCGGGCGTGAAGCGCTCGTCGGCGTAGACCGGGATCTCGCGGTGCTCGCGCAGCGAGGGCAGGAACACCGAGCGCCGGCCGACCTCGACCTCCGACGGGTCGCGCGGAGCCGGCGGCGCGGCCGCGATCTCCGGCCGCTCGGCGCGGCCGCGCGCGACGACCGTCGCGTTGAGCATCTGCTCGGGCACGTACTTCCAGGCCGTGCCCTCGCCGTAGGTGCGCTCGTACAAGGTGAAGAAGTCGGCGGCCAGCCGCGGCGCGTCGTCGGCCGACAGCGGCCGGTCGGGCAGCGGCATCGACAGCTCGAAGGCCTGGCCGCGGAAGCGGAAGTCGCCGCCGCGCAGGACCTCGACCTGATCGGCGGTGAAGCCCTCCGCGACGATGTCGGCGACGGCGCGCTCGACGACGCGTTCGGTGATCGCGTTGACCGTGTCGACCCCGTCGAGCTTGGCGAGGTCCCAGTTGACCGTCTGGTCGTAGCGCGAGACGAAGTCGGCGAACAGCAGGCCCATGGCCGAGAAGACCGACGAGTTGGTGGGGACGATCACCGTCTCCATCGCCAGCCGCTCGGCGATCTGCACCGCGAACAGCGGCAGCGTCCCGCCGTAGGCCAGGAAGACGAAGTCGCGCGGGTCATGGCCCTTGTCGACGCTCACCTCGCGCAGCGTCGTCGCCATGTTGACGACGACGAGGTCGTGGACGCCCGCGGCCGCCTCGTCGGTCGACCAGCCGAAGCGGCGGCCGAAGCGCTCGTCGAGCGCCGTGCGCGCGAGGCCCGCGTCGATCTCGAACGCCCCGCCGAGGTAGCGGTCGGGGTCGATGAACCCCATGACGACCATCGCGTCGGTGACGGTCGGCTCGGTGCCCCCGCGGCCGTAGCAGGCCGGGCCCGGCGTCGAGCGGGCGCTCTCGGGGCCGACCTGCGGCACGCCGCGCTCGCTGACGTGCGCGATCGAGCCGCCGCCCGCGCCGATCGACACGAGGTCGACCTGGCCGACCGCGGTGCTGAGCAGGCCGAGCTGGACGTTCTTGGAGGTCGTGACGTCGCCGTCGAGCAGCAGGCCCGCCTCGAAGCTCGTGCCGCCCATGTCGCCCACGAGCACGTTCTTCAGGCCCATCCGCGCGGCGACCGTCGCGGCCCCGGTGGCGCCGCCCGCGGGCCCGGAGCCCAGCAGGCCGAGCGGGAGCTCCTTCGCGCGCTCGAGGCTCATGACGCCGCCCAGCCCCTGGAAGAACACCAGCCCGCCCTTCAGGCCGGCCTCGCGGAGCTTCGCGTCGACCGACGTCAGGTACTGGGCCGCGGCCTTCTGGACGAACGAGTTCAGCACCGCGGTCGTGAAGCGCCGGTTCTCGCCCTGCAACGGCGCGACGCGGTGCGACAACGTGACGAAGACGTCGGGATGCAGCTCGCCGATGATCTCCGCGACCCGCAGCTCGTGGGCCGGGTTCGCGAAGCTCGACAGGAAGCAGACGGCGATCGCCTCGACGCCGCGCTCCTCCACCAGCTCGCGCACCTGCGCGCGGACCACGTCCTCGTCGAGCGGGAGGACGACCGCGCCCGCGTAGTCGATCCGCTCCGGCGTCTCCATGATCGCCTCGCGGTCGACGACGTCGGGCGCGTTGACCTGGAGGTGATCGTCGATCGCGGCGACGCGGGGGCCGCCGGCGAAGCGCAGGGTGTCCCCGAAGCCGCGCGTCACGAGCACGCCGGTCGGCGACCCCTTCAGGTCGATCAGCGCGTTGGTGACGACCGTCGTGCCGTTGACGAAGACGCGGGTGCGGGCCAGCAGCTCGTCCCGCGTGAGGTCGTACCTGGCGGCCGCGACGGCGACCGCGTCAAGCACGCCGCGGCTGAAGTCGTCGTAGGTCGTCAGCGCCTTGCCGCGCTCGACGCGCGAGCCCAGGATCACGCTGACGTCCGTGTGCGTCCCGCCGACGTCGGCGCCGATGACCGCCGTGGCGCCGCCCTCACCCGTGCTGCTGCTCATCGGCGGCAAAGCTACTGCCGGGCGCCACCCTTGTCAACGTAGTCGTTGATGGGCTCGCTCACGTCGCGGCCGCGGCGAGGTCGCGCCGCAGCTCCGTCACCCGGTCGGGCGCGTTCCACCCCACCACGCCGGTGCGCACGCCGTCCAGCGCGAACGCGACGACGAGCCGGCCGCGGGCGGGATCGTCCTCGACCACCTCCTCCACCGCGCCCGCCGGCACCGTGCCCGCGAGCTGGACCTTGACCTTGTGGTGGTCGGTCCAGAAGAACGGCACCGGCGTGGACGACCGCCGCTCGCCGAGGATGTGCTCGGCCACCGCGCGCGCCTGCTCGGACGCGTTGCGGCGATGCTCGACGCGCACCGCCCGGTCCCGCCCGACCTGCCGCCGGCAGGCGACGTCACCCGCCGCGTAGACGCCCGGCGCCGCGACGCAGCGCTCGTCGCAGAGGACGCCGTCGGCGATCGACAGGCCGCTTCCGGCCAACCACTCCACGTTGGGTTGCGAGCCGATCGCCACCAGCACGGCGTCCGCGGGCAGCGTCGTGCCGTCGGTCAGCGCCACCGCGGTGACGCGCGCGTCGCCGACGAGCTCGGCGACGCCGACGCCGGCGCGCACGTCGACCCCGCGCTCGGCGTGCAGCGCGAGCAGGCGCTCGGCGACGACCGCGCCCAGCCGCCCGACCAGCGGCCGCGGCGCCGCTTCGACGACGGTCACCGCGGCCCCGAGCGCCCGCGCCGTGGCCGCGGTCTCCAGCCCGAGGAAGCCGCCGCCGATCACGACGAGGCGCAGCCCCGGGGTCGCCAGGCGCTCGCGCAGCGCCAGCGCGTCGTGGAGCGTCCGCAGGACGTGCACGCCCGCCGCCGGCGCCCGGCCGGGCAGGAGCCGCGGGCGCACGCCGGTCGCGATGACCACCGCGTCGCCGCGCAGCGTCCGGCCGTCGTCGGTCGTGACCGCGCGCGCTTCGACGTCCAGCGCCGTCGCGCGGACGCCCGCGTGGATCCGCGCGGGCAGCTCCGCCAGGCGCCGCGGCGGCAGCAGCGTCGCGCGCTCCGGCGCCCACTCGCCCGCCAGCACCTGCTTGGAGAGCGGCGGACGGTCGTAGTTGTGGACGCGCTCGTCGCTGACGACGTCCACCGTGCCCGCGAACCCGCGCCGATGCAGGGCGTCGGCGGTCGCCAGGCCCGCGGCCGCGCCGCCGACGATCACGACCGAGGCGACGTCCTTCACGCGGCGTCGTCCACGGCCTCGATGATCGCCGCCGGGCAGGCCTCGATCGCCTCCTCGACCGCCTCGCGCAGCTCCTCGGGCGGATGCTCGTCCACCACGACCACGATCCCGTCGTCGTCCTGGGCGAAGACCTCGCCGCAGGCCAGCACGCACTCGCCGCCGGCCACGCACCGCTCCCGGTCCACCACGATCTTCATCTTCGTCCTCCTCCGTCGTCGTTCAGGCCGCGCTCACCGGGACGGCCTTGGGCCCCCGGATGAAGAAGTTGGTGCCGAAGTCGATGTCCTCGGGCACGTCCCACTCCGGCAGCCGGTCCAGCAGCTCGTTGAGGAAGATGTCCGCCTCCAGCCGCGCCAGCGACTGGCCGAGGCAGTGGTGCAGCCCGAAGCCGAACGCGTAGTGCTGCTTGGGCGCGCGCGTGACGTCGAACCGCGCGGGCTGCTCCCAGCGCGCCGGGTCGCGGTTGGCGGTCGAGAACATCAGCCCGACCGTGGCGCCCGCCGGGATCGTCACGCCGTGCACCTCGACGTCCTCCCGCGCACGGCGCGGGGTCATCATCGTGATGCCGCAGTGGCGCAGCACCTCCTCGACGGCCGCCGGGATGCGGTCGCGCTCGCGCTCCAGCAGCGCCCGCTGCTCCGGGTGGCGCGCGAGCATCAGCACGCTGTGGGCCAGCAGCTTGGACGTGGTCTCGTAGCCGGCGAAGACCAGCGAGGCGATGTTCGCCGCGCGCTCGTCGAGCGACATCGTCGCGGTCGCGCCCTCCGACGCGGCCCGGCCGATGACGTCCGGCGTCTCGACCCCGTCGCGGCGCGCGATCTCGGCCCGCAGCGCGTCGAGCATCTCGTCGCGCGCGGCGAAGGCCTCCGCGAGCGTCCGCTCCCGACGCCGCGGATCGCTGTCGATCATCGCCTGCGGGATCCGGGCCATCTCGTCGCTCCAGCGGCTGTACTCCGCGCGGCGCTCCGGGCCGATGCCCATCAGCTCGGTGATGACGAAGGTCGGGATCCGGCGGGTGACGGCGTCGACGAGGTCGACGGCCTCCCCCGCGCGCACGCGCTCGGCGAAGGCCTCCACCAGCTCGGCGACCATCGGCGTGATCATGGCGCGGTAGCCCTGGACGTGGCGGCGGTTGAAGTCCGGCGACCAGACCGCGCGGATCGCGTCATGGCGCTCGTCGTCGAAGCCCTGCATCACGTTGACGCCGAACGTGCCGACCTGCCACTCGGCCGGGAACTCGAAGACGTGCGGGCGCGCCGCGCACCACTTGATGTCGTCGAACCCGATGACCATCCACAGGTCCATCGCCTCGTGGTGCACCACCGGGCCGATGCCGCGCAGCCGCTCCAGCAGCGGGTAGGGGTCGGCGACGACCTCCGGCGCGAAGAAGTCCTCCGCGGTCGTGTGGTCCTGGACGCTCATGCGACCACCGCCGCCTCGGGCCGGGCGGACGCGATGCCGCGCACGAGGTCGGCGCCCTTCTCGCCGATCATCGTGACCGGGGCGTTGGTGTTGCCCTGGTTGACCTCGGGCATCACCGACGCGTCGATGACGCGCAGGCCCTCGACGCCGAGCACGCGCAGCTCGGGGTCCACGACCTCGTTGATCGCGCACGTGCCGCAGTGGTGGTGGGAGACCTGGACCATCTTGCGCACGAACGCGTCGACGTCCTCGTCGGACTTCGAGGCCGGGACGAAGGCGGGCTTCGTGATCAGCCCCGCGTAGGCGCGCTGCTCGGACAGCTCCATCAGCCGGCGGATGCCCTCGCGCATCACGCGACGCTCGCGCTCGTCGGAGAGGTAGTTGACGACCATCCGCGGCTTGGAGAACGGATCGGCCGTGCGCAGCGCCAGGCGGCCGCGCGAGCGCATCTTGGTGGGGTAGCCCGCCATCGAGAGCCCGTGCTCGGTCACGGCGTTGGGGCCGCGCCACATCGCCGCGATGCCGAAGATCTGGAAGTCGGGGGCCTCGGCGTCCGGCGTGGAGCGGATGAACCCGCCGACCTCGCCGACGTTGGAGGTCAGCGGCCCGCGGCCCTCGGTCTCGAAGCGCGCGACGTTCTCCGGCGTGAACGCCGAGATCAGCGACTCCCGCTCGGTGTGGAAGGTGATGATGCAGGTCGGGTGGTCCTGCAGGCCGCGGCCGACCGGCAGGTCCTGGCGGACCTCGATGCCGAAGGGCGCCAGCTCGGCGGCCGGGCCGATGCCCGACAGCATCAGCAGCACGGGGCTCATGATCGCCCCGGCGCAGACCAGCACCTCGCGCGCGGCGCGGTACGTCTGGACGTTGTTGTAGCGGAAGGTCTCGACGCCGACGGCGCGATCGCCCTCGAAGAGGATCTTGAGGACCTGGGAGTCGGTGACGAGGTCCAGGTTGGGGCGGTCGAGCACCGGATGCAGGTAGGCCTTGGCGTTGCTGCAGCGCCGCCCGTCGCGCTGCATCAGCTGGTAGCGCCCGACGCCCTCCCAGGTCGCGCCGTTGAAGTCGTCGTTGGCGGGAAGGCCGGCCTGCTCGCAGGCCTCCAGGAAGACCGGGCTGAACGGGTGGTTCGAGCGTCCGTCGGAGACCGTCAGCGGTCCGTCGCCGCCGTGGAAGGCGTCCGCGCCGCGCTCGTTGCCCTCGGCGCGGCGGAAGTACGGCAGGACGTCGTCGTAGCCCCAGCCGGTCGCGCCGTAGGCGGAGGCCCAGTTGTCGTAGTCCTCGCGCGGCCCGCGGGTGTAGCACATGCCGTTGATCGAGCTGGTGCCGCCGATGACCTTGCCGCGCGGGACCGTCAGGCTGCGGTCGTCGAGCCGGTCCTCGGTCTCGGTCGGGAAGTCCCAGTCGTAGCGCGTGTGGAAGACCGTGCCCGACGCCAGCGGCATCTGGATCTGCGGCGACTCGTCCATCGGGCCGGCCTCGACCACCAGCACGCGGACGTCGGGGTCCTCGGTCAGCCGGTTGGCCAGGACGCAGCCGGCCGACCCGGCGCCCACGATCACGTAGTCGTACATCTCGTCTCCTCCGTTGGGACAGCTAGGCGTTGATGAGCAGCACGCGGCCGCCCTTGGCCGCCGTGACGGCCGTCGTCGCGCCGTCGGGCGACAGCGCGACGTTCGTCGGGAAGCAGCCTTCCGGCAGCGCGATGGCCGCTCGCGGACGGCCGTCGGCCGCGAAGACCTGGACGTCGTGCGCGTCGGTCGCGGCGACGAGGACGGTGCCGTCGCCGGCGATGGCGAGGCCGTCGGGGTGGCCGCGGTCGAGCTTCGCGAGCGGCTCGGGCGCGCCGAGCCGCCCGTGGTCGTAGGGCAGCCGCAGGAGGCGCGCGGTGCCGGTCTCGGCGACGATCAGCGCGTCCGCGTCCGGGGTGAAGCCGAGGCCGTTGGGGTAGCGGATGCCGTCGGCCTCGACGGTGACCGCGCCGGTCGTCGGGTCCAGCGCGCGGACCGCGCCGCCGGGTCCTTCGGCGTCCAGCGCGGAGCCCTCGGGGTCGGTGAACCAGATGCGATGGTCGGGACCCACAACGCAGTCGTTGGGCGCGTGGAGGCCGTCGACGGCGACGTCGTCGACACGGCCGTCGGCGCGCAGCGCCTGGATGGACGGGACGGTGGGGCGCTCGGAGCGCGTCGGCGCGTGGCCGCCGCCCTGGGCGATCCAGATGGTGCCGTCGGGCGTCTGGCAGAGGCCGGTGGGGTTGCCGCCGGGCTCGGCGACGACGAAGGCGAGCGCCTCCGCCCCGCCCCCCTCGCGCGCCCCTTCCGCGTCCTCGCGCCCCACCGCGTAGATCAGCCCGCGCGACACGCTGACGACCAGCAGCCGGCCGTCGGCCGTCCACAGCGGCCCCTCGGTGAAGCCGAGGCCGGCGGCGGCGACGGCGATCGAGCGCGCGGCGCTCACGCCGCCAGCCCCGTCGCCGCCGCGCGGTCGCGCAGCGCGTGGACCTCGCGCAGCGCGCCCTCGCCCGGGTCCACCAAGAAGACCGCGCGGTCGGCCCCCATCGCCGCGTAGCGCTCCAGCGCCTCGACGCGCGCGAGCATGATCGACACCGGCCGCGGCCGGCCGTCGCCGGCGTCCACGCGCGCGTTGAGCTCGTCGATCCGCGCGCCCAGCGCGCCGAGGTCGCGCTGATGGCCGGGCATCCAGCCGTCGCCGAACGCCAGCACCCGGTCGAGCACGGTCGGCCCGCCGCCGCCGACCAGCACCGGTGGGTGCGGGGCCTGCGCGGGCTTGGGCCATGAGTAGATGGGGTCGAAGTCCACGAAGCGCCCGTGGTACTCGGCCCGCTCCTGGGTCCAGATCGCCTTCATCGCCTCGACGCGCTCGCCCAGGAGCGCCATCCGCGTGCGCGGGTCGGTGCCGTGGTTGCGCATCTCCTCGCGGTTCCAGCCGGCGCCGACGCCGAGGACGACGCGCCCGCCGGAGAGGTGGTCGAGCGTCGCGACCTGCTTGGCCATCAGGATCGGGTCGCGCTCGACCGGCAGCGAGACGCCGGTGCCCAGCCGCAGCACCGACGTCGCGGTGGCGGCGGCGGCCAGCGTGACGAACGGGTCGCACGTGCGGTAGTACTCGCGCGGCAGGTCGCCGTAGGGCGGCATCGGGTACGGCGTCGCGCGCGCCACGGGGATGTGCGTGTGGTCGGCCAGGAAGAGCGACTCGAAGCCGAGCTGCTCGGCCTCCTGGGCCAGCCGCACCGGATCGACGCCGTCGTCGGTGGCGACGATCCCGATGCCGAGCTTGAGGCTCACTCGCCGTCCGACGGCGTCGCGACGGGCTCGGGCTCGGGCTCCGGCTCGGGCGGCGCGGGCTGCTGCTGGCCGACCGGCACGACGCGGGTCTTGTCGAACACCCAGCCTTCGGGGCGCAGGGTCTCCGCGCTCATCCGCGGCTTCTGGCCCGGCCCGTAGTAGCGGCCGTCCATCGGCCACGTGAACCCCTCGAGCTCGTCGGTGCCCTTGCCCAGCACCGCGCCGGTCTTGTTGTAGTGGTCGTAGACCTTCTCCAGGCCGTAGCGCTGGACCGGGCAGACCTTCATGCAGACCGCGCAGCCGTGCGCCTGCGCGACCATCGGGAAGCAGCGCTCCGGCTTGATGGAGGCCTTGGTCACGCCGCGCTTCTCCTTGCGCGCCTTGGGGATCGCGCCCGGCGGGCAGCGCCGCACGCACAGCTGGCACTCGTCGCACAGCTTCGGGATCCCGTAGTCGACCGGCTGCCCGACCGCGACCGGCGCCATCGTCGTGATCAGCGCCAGCCGGCAGCGCGAGCCGGCCTGCGGGGTCAGCAGCTGGCCGTTGAGGCCCAGCTGCCCCATGCCCGCCTGCACCGCGTACTGGATGCAGATCGCCTCCTGGCTGCCCCAGTCGTTGGGCCGCGTCTCGTACCCGAGCGACTTGACGTACTCGACCAGCGGCGCGATGCGCGCGTTGACCTGGCCGTAGGCGCGGAACGCCGCGCGCTCGGCGCGCGAGCTCGGCGCCGAGTTGGTGGCCTTGAAGTCCTGCTCGAGGATGCAGATGATCATGTTGGCGCCCTCGGGCGGCGCCGGGTACTCCGCGAGGTGGTACTTGCCGTCGGCCTTCGCGAAGCCGACCTCGCTGATCCCCAGGCGCTTGCCCTCGGCCCGGATCAGCGCCGACAGCTCGGCCGGGGTGCGCTCCACCGCGCGGGCGGCGAGCGGCCGGTCACGGGCGGCGTCCAGCGCGCGGATCGCGCGGCGCAGCGCGGGGTACGGCGGGACGAGCCACGTCCACGAGTGCTGGATCGTCCAGAACATGGCCTCGTGGTGCATCTTGTTGAAGTCATGGAGGGGTCGCTCCTCGAACGCCCGCCGCTCGGCCTCCGGGTCGCGCAGCGCGCCGGCGTAGGACCGCAGCTCGGCCGGCGTCTCGATCTTCGTCTCCGGCCACACCGGCGGTGTGGCGAAGCGGCTCAGCCAGGCGGGCTTGGGCGGGATGTGGCGCATCCACGCGAACCGCTGCCCGGCCAGCATCGCCTTGCCCATCGCGACGGTGATCGGCCCGAAGAGGTGGTCGAGCGCCTCGACGACCCGCTCCTTGCTCCGGCGCGCGAACACGACCGGCGCGGCGTTGCTCCTGCGGCCGGCGCCCATCAGAGGTACAGCGCCTTCAGCACGGCCTCGTCGGCGCGCAGCTCCTGCGAGGTGCCGCCGCGCTCGACGCGCCCGCGGCGCATCAGGTAGGCGCGGTCGACGACCGGCAGCGCCATGTGCACGTGCTGTTCGACGAGCAGCACGCCGGCCCCCTGGTCGGCGGCCTTGCGCAGCGCCGCCAGCAGGCGGCGGACGATGATCGGGGCCAGGCCCATCGACAGCTCGTCGGCCAGGATCGTCTTCGGCTCGGCCGCCAGCACGCGGGCCAGCGAGAGCATCTGCTGCTCGCCGCCCGACAGCAGTCCGGCGCGCACGCCGATGCGCTTCTCCAGCTCGGGGAAGCAGGTCAGCGCCACGTCCGGCGCGCCCTGGCCGAGGCGGAGGTTCTCCATCACCGTCAGGCTCGGGAAGATCGTCCGCTCCTCGGTGACCAGCCCGAGGCCCTGCTGGCAGCGCCGGTGCACCGGCAGCCGGCAGACCGCGTCGTCGACCAGCACGTCGCCGGCCAGCGGCTTGATCGCCCCGGCCAGCGTCATCACGGTCGTTGACTTGCCGGCCCCGTTGGGCCCGGCCAGCAGCACCATCTCGCCGGCGTCCACCTGGAGGTCGAGGTCGCGGATGGCGGGCACGCCGTGGTAGCCCGCCGAGAGCCCTTCGGTCTTCAACAAGGTCATGGCGTGACCGATCGTAACCAGGTCCAGGGACTTCCGTCAACAGTAGTGTTGCCGAATCGATGACCTCGCCCGAGACCGAGATCCGCGCGGTGCTCGCCCGCTACGGCATGACGCTGGACCGTCGCGACTGGCCCGGGCTGCGCGCCTGCTTCCACGCCGGCGCCACGGTGGACTACGGCCGGCTGGTCCAGGGCACCGTCGACGACCTGCTCGCCTACCTGGCCGCCGAGACCGCGACGCTGGAGCAGACCATGCACCTGCTCTCGACGTGCGTGATCGACCCCGACGGCGACGACGCGGCCGCCGCCGAGACCTACTGCGTGGCCGAGCACCGCGGGCCGGCCGAGCACGCCTGGTGCCGCGGCCAGGTCACCGCGTGGGTGCGCTACCTCGACCGCTTCGAGCGCCGCGGCGGCACCTGGGCGATCGCGCGGCGCCGGGCCGTGGTCGAGTGGACGCGCGGCGGCTAGTGTCGTGATTCATGAATGAATCACGACACTAGGCCGCCCCGCGCGCCGCGTCGGCCACCGCGCGCACCGCGTTGCCGATCGCGGTCATCGGGTGCTCGTCCTCGTCGCGCACGGGATGGTTCGTGAACATGCGGTTGTGGCAGATCGCCACCGCCAGGCCGGACTCGACGTCGGCCCAGCCCAGCGACCCGCCGGCCCCCGGCTGGCAGATCACCGACGGGCGGTCGCCGATGCCCGCCTCGGCCAGCGGGTAGGGCCCGCCGATCCAGAAGCCGCCGCGGCCGATCAGCGGCACCAGGCCGAGGACCTCGTCGAACTCCTCGGGGTTGTCGCGCCGCGCCGGGAACGCGCGCACGCGCTCGGGGCTCAGCAGGCGCACGCCGTCGAGCTCGCCGCCGTTGGCCAGCATCGCCCAGAAGCGCGCCTCGGAGCGCGCGGTCGTGATCGCGCCGCTGGCGGGCAGGCACGCGCGCCGCAGCGTGCGGCTGGCGTAGATGTCGGGCGCGGTGAGCGACCCATAGGCCTTGCCGCGGCCGGGCGCGAGCGTGTCGGGCGTCGGCCCCGCGTAGGCGCCGACCAGCGCGGCCAGGCGCCCCTCCTGCTCGTCGGGCAGCCCGACCCACGTGTCGGCGCAGCCCAGCGGGTCCAGGATCTCCTCGCGCAGGAAGCGGCCGAACGGCCGGCCCTCGGGGTCGGTGCGCCGCACGACCTCGCCGAGCATCCACCCCATGCTGCGCGCCTGGTAGGTGCTGCGCTCGCCCGGCGGGTAGAGCGGCGCGAGGTCCGCGATCCCCTGGGCCATGTGGTCCCAGTCGGCCATCTCGGCCACCCCGGTCCCCTGCGGGATGTGCGGCACGCCGGAGCGGTGCGTGAGCACGTCGGCCACGCGCACGCCGTCCTTGCCGTGCGCGGCGAACTCCGGCCAGTAGCGCGCCAGCGGCGCGTCGTACTCGACCAGCCCGCGCTCGGCCTGGACGTGCACGGAGACCGTGGCCAAGGCCTTGGTCACCGAGAAGATCGGGAACAGCGTGTCCGGCCCGACCGGGCGGCCGGCCTCGGGATCGGCCTGGCCGGTCCAGGCGTCGACGATCAGCTTGCCGTCGAGGTAGGCCGCCACCTGGAGGCCGACCTCGCCGAGCTCCACGGCGCGATCGAGCGCGGCGCGGACCGGGGCGGGACAGAGGTCGCTGGGCTGGGTGCTCGACATGATGATGCAACACTAGCGTTGACGGACGCGGGACGGGATGGGATCGTCCCACGCCACCCAACCCGACGAAGGGGAAAGCAAGTGCATCGACTTGATGGAAAGGTCGCCGTCGTCACCGGCGGCGCGGGCGGCATCGGCCGCGGCGTGGCCGAGGCGATGGCCGCGGAGGGCGCCCAGGTGGTCGTGGGCGACCTCTCCGCCGAGGGCAGCGAGGCGGTCGCCGCGGCGATCGAGGCGGCGGGCGGCAACGCCATCGGCCGGCCGCTGGACGTGACCGACCGCGACAGCGTCGAGGCGCTCGTCGCCGAGGCCGAGCGCGTCTTCGGCGTTCCCAACGTGCTGTTCACCAGCGCCGGCATCGCGGGCGCGGGCGGCAAGCTCGGCCTACTCGAGCTGGAGGACGAGACCTTCCTCGACGTGCTCGACGTCAACGTGCGCGGCACGTTCACGATCGCCCAGGTCGTCGCGCGGCGCCTGGTCGCCGCCGAGAAGCCGGGCTCGATCGTCACGGTCGCGAGCACCGGCGCGTCGCGGCCGATGGTCGGCGCGCCCGCCTACCACACCTCCAAGGGCGCGATCGTGAGCCTGACGCGCGCGCTGGCCGTCAACCTCGCCGAGCACGGCATCCGCGCCAACTCGGTCGCGCCGGGCTTCACGATGAGCGAGATGATGAAGCCCCTGCTGGAGAACGAGGAGCGCCACCGCCAGCTGCTGGGCCGGATCTCGCTGTCGCGCTTCGGCTCCCCCGCCGACATCGGCAACGCCGCGGTCTTCCTGGCGAGCGACGAGTCGTCCTACATCACCGGCGAGATCCTGCACGTCGACGGCGGCGTCGTCGTCCACGGCTGGCTGCCCTCCTCCCCGCCGCGCCGGCACACCGTCGAAGGTGAGCCGACGCCGGTCGTGCCCTAGGGCATCACGACGCGGGCGCCGCCTCGGCGACGAGCTCCGGCTCGTCGTCGGGGGCACCGCCCAGGTAGCTGCGCACGACGGCCGGGTGCGAGCGCACCGCGTCGGGCGTGTCGAGGATCACCTCGCGCCCGAAGTCCAGCGCGAGCATGCGGTCCGAGACCGAGGCCACGAGCTGGACGTCGTGCTCGATCAGCAGCACGGCCATGTTCCACTCGTCGGCCAGGCGGCGGATGACGACCGCCAGCTCCTCGCGCTCCTGCTGGTCGAGGCCGGCGGCCGGCTCGTCGAGCAGGATGACCCGGGGGCCCATCGCGATCGTGCGGACGATCGCCAGCAGCCGCCGACGGCCGTAGGAGAGCTCGGAGGGCAGCTCGTGGAGCGTGTCCTGCAGCGAGAACTCGCGGATCGCGAACGCCGCGCCCGGCGTGAACGCCGCGGTCCGCGGCGCGGCGAGGTCGCGCACCCAGTTGCCCCAGCCGCCGGTGTCGCCGGCGACCAGCAGGTTCTCGGCCACCGACATGTCCTCGAACAGCTCCAGCGACTGGAACGAGCGCCCGACGCCGTTGCGCGACCGCTGACGCACCGAGAGCGCTCGGAGGTCCTCCCCGTCGAGGCTGAGCACGTCGGCGCTCGCCGCGGTGAACCCGGTGATCGCGTCGATCAGCGTGGTCTTGCCGGCGCCGTTGGGCCCGATGATGCCGAGCACCTCGCCCGACCTCAGGGTGAAGCCGATGTCCTCCACCGCGGTCACCGACCCGTACTTGACGGTCAGGCCCTCGACCCGCAGCGTCGTGTCCGGCGCGCGGCCCGCGCCCTCGTCCACCACGATCTCCGGGACGCGCGCCCTGCGGCGGTCCTCGCGCGACGCGCGGACGATCCCGAGCTTGCGGCCGAGCGCGCGCCCGTCGTCGATCATCACCTGCAACAAGCCGCTCGGCGCCCGCAGCAGCGCGACGAGCGTCAGCCCCGCGAAGATCACCGGGCCGTACTTCTCGGCGCCGGGCGAGATGTCGGCCAGGATGCGGCTGACGATGCCGCCGTCCTGGCCCGAGGCGCCGATGCCGGGGCCGGCGAGGTAGCCGACGCCGCCGATGACGGCCTGCGAGACGAACTGGATCGAGTCGAACGGGCCGAAGTCGTTGAACAGCGCCGTCGGGAACTGGACGATCGTCAGGATGCCGCCGAGCGCCGCGATGCAGGCCGCGTAGGAGAAGGCCATCAGCTTGGTCCCCTGGACCGCGATGCCCAACGACGCCGCGGCGCGCTCGTTGGCGCGCATGGCGACCATCCGCCGCCCGGAGGTGCCGCGGCGCAGGTTGGCCAGCATCACGCCGACGACGATCAGCAGCACCAGCACGAACAGCGCGAAGCGCTTGGGGTACAGGCCCGGGCTGAGGTCGAGGCCGAACACGTTCAGGAAGCCGATCGGCAGCCCGGCCTCGCCGCCGGTCCAGCTCGACCCGCGCAGCAGCAGCGCGTCGACGCAGACGCCCAGGCCGAGTGTCGCGATCGCCAGGCTGATCCCGCGCGCCCGCAGCGCGGGCAGGCCGACGACGACGCCGATCGGGATGCCCGCCAGCGTGCCGAGCAGGATCGCCGCCCAGAACGGGAGGCCCGCGACGACCAGCTTGGCCATGACCAGCGCGCCGAGGCCGGCGATCGCCCACTGCGCGAGCGACACCTGGCCCGCGTAGCCGGTGACCAGCACGATGCTCAGCAGCAGCACGGCGGTGACGAGCGAGACCGTCATCGCGCTGACCCACGGGTCCGAGAAGACGAACTGGATCAGCACGTACATGATGACCGCGAACGCGGCCAGCACCTTGACGTTGATCTGGCCGGCCGTGACGCGCGGCAGCCGCTCGCTGGCCTCGCTGCGCAGCGGGAGGCGACGGCCGCGCAGGACCACGACGAGGATGATCGCCACGAACGGCACCGCGGTGGCGATGCCGGCGACGTCGACGTAGCGCGTCGCCTCGGTCTGGCTGACGCCGATCAGCATGCCGCCCAGGAGCGTGAGCGGGAACGAGCGCAGGTTGCCGATGACGGCGGCGGCCAGCGCGGGCACGATCAGGTTGGTGGCGTTGTCGACCGACAGGCCGACGATCGGCGACAGCAGGATCCCGGCCAGGCCCGCCAGCGCGCCGCCGACGGCCCAGTTGATCGACGCGATCCGCTCGGGCGCCCAGCCCAGCGTGGCCAGCGCGGGCCGATTCTCGGCGATCGCCGACGTCGCCAGCCCGAAGCGCGTGTACTTGTAGAACGCCCACGTCGCCGCGGTGATCGCCGCGGCCGCGCCGATCAGGATCAGGCGGTCGGAGCCGACCGAGACGCCGAGCAGGTTCACCGCCTTGGTCGGCAGGAAGTCGCGCACCACGTAGGTCTTCTCGATCGGGTAGTGCAGCTTGGCCGCGCCCTGGATGAAGACGAGCGTCGCGAGCGTCGCGACCAGCCGCGTCAGGTTGCTGGCGTCGCGCAGCGGGCGCATCAGCGCGGCGTTGATCGCCCAGCCCAGGAACGTGGCGACGAGGACGCCGACGAGCGCGGCGGGGACGGCCGGCCACGAGGACTGCTCGCGCAGCTCCCAGAAGACGAACGTCCCGATCATGCCGACCGCGCCGCTGGCGAAGTTCACGACGTTGGAGGCGCGATAGGTCAGCACCACGCCGAAGGCGGCCAGCGAGTAGAGCGCGCCGGTCCCGGCTCCGAGCAGCGCGAAGAGAATGACGTCCGACATCGTGTACCTGCTCTCCTCGTTCGACGGAAATCAACGACCCCGCTGACGACCGGCCGTCACGCGGTCGCCGCCGGCCGACTGTAGTGCGGGCTCAACCCGAAGTCAACGCATTTGTTGATTCGACGCTCCGCCGCCCGCCCAGACCCCGTCCGCGGGCGCGGCGCCGTCCGCTCCGACCTCGCCCGGCAGCGGCTTGTACGCGTTCTTGTCGAACGGCCATCCGGGCGGGTTGATGAGCTTGCCGCTCATCGGCGGCTTCTCCCCCGGCCCGTAGGCGCGGCCGTCCAGCGGCCACACGTAGGTCTCCAGCTCGGGCGTGCCCTTGCCGAGCACCGCGCCGGTTCGCGCGTAGTGGTCCTTGACGGCGTCGAGGCCGTAGCGCTGGACCGGGCAGACCTTGATGCACACGGCGCAGCCGTGGGTCTGGGCGAGGATCGGGAAGCACCGCTCGGGCTTGATCGCGGCCTTCAGGACGCCGCGCTTGTCGCGCCGCGTCTTGGGGATCGCGCCCGGCGGGCAGCGCCGCACGCACAGCTGGCAGGCGTCGCAGAGCGCGGGGATGCCGTGGTCGACCGGCGCGCCGTGGCGGATCGGCGCCTTGGTGGTGATCAGCGCGATGCGCGAGCGCGAGCCCGACACGCGCGTCAGCAGCTGCCCGTTGAGGCCGAGCTGGCCGAGGCCCGCCTGCACCCCGTAGTGGATGGCGATGCCTTCCAGCGAGAACGCGTCGGTGCTGCGCGTCTCGTAGCCCAGGCCCTTCAGGTACTCGACCAGCGCGGCGACCTTCGGGAACAGCTCGCCGTAGCTGCGGAACGCGGCGCGCTCGGCCTTCGAGCTGGGCGCGGTCTGGGTCGCCGCCCAGTCCTGCTCCATGACGCAGACGATGATCGTGTCGTCGGGCTCCGGCGCCGGGTACTCGCCGAACGTGTACTTGGGGTCGGCCGCCGTGAAGCCGACGTCGCTGATCCCGATCCGCCGCGCCTCGTCGCGCACGAGCGTCGCCAGCTCGTCGGGGTCGGTGACCAGCGGCTCGCCCGCCGTCAGCGCGTCGGCCGCCCGGTGCAGCGCGCGCAGCCCGGCGACGAAGCGCGGGTAGGTCAGCAGCATCCACGGCCAGGCGCGCTCCAGCGCCCACATCACCGACTCCGAGTGCGTGCGCGTGAAGCTGTGCAGCGGGCGCTCCGCGTAGGCGCGCGCCTCGCCCTCCGGGTCGATCCTCGTGCCCGGGTAGGAGCGCAGCGCCGGCGGCGTCTCCGTGGACGCGTCGTCCCACACCGGCGTGCGCGACCAGCCGCCGAGGCGGGCGGGCAGGCCGGGCAGCCACCGCAGCCAGGCGTAGCGGTTGCCCGAGAACATGGCGAAGGCGAGCTTCTTGGTGAGCGGCGCGAGGCGCGGGTCCAGCCGCTCGATCAGCCGCTCCTTGGCGTTGCGGACGAAGATCGCGGGCCGGTGGTTGCGCGGCACGCGACGATGGCGCTCGGCCGAGACGGGAGGCATGGTCGTGGCGGTCCGCTCAGGCGTGAGCGACCATCAGGATCTCTTCGCGCGTGTATTGGTGGTCGGGATGCTCGGCGGCCAGGTGGGCCTGCACGTTGGCCACCAGCTCGTCCTCGTCGGAGCCTGTGATCCGCTCCCCGCACGGGCAGTCCAGCTTGGTCTTCACGATGCACCAGCTCCTTTCGCGGCGTTCGCCTTGCGGTACAGGTCGCCGATCGGGTACGGCGACACGACGTCGACGCCGCCGTCGAGCAGCAGGTTCTGCCCGGTGACGTAGGCCGAGAGGTCGGAGATCAGGAACAGCGCGGCGGCGGCGACGTCGCTGGGCAGCGCCGTGCGGCCGAGCGGCCCGAGGCCGGCCCACCGCGGGTAGTCGTCGCCGATGACCGCGCCCATGCGCGGCGTCCAGACGATGCCGGGCGAGACCGCGTTGACGCGCACGCCCAGCTCGCCCTGCTCGACCGCCGCGCTGCGCACCAGCGACAGCAGCGCGGCCTTCGCCATGCCGTAGAACGCGTGGTGCGCCGAGCCCGACATGCCGTCGTAGGACGAGATGTACACCAACGACCCGCCGCCGTCGGCGGCCATCGCCGCCGAGCCCAGGCGCGCGAGCAGGAGCGCGTGGCGCAGGTTGACGTGCTGCGACTGCTCCCAGTCGGCGAGCGTCGAGTCGATGATGTCGACGAAGCGGGCGCCGCCGACGATGTCGACGATCCCCGTGATCGGCCCGAGCGCCGCGCGGGCCTGCGCCAGCAGGCGCGCGAGGTCGTCCTCGTCGGCGATGTCGCCGACCAGCGCGACGCCGCCGACCTCGTCCGCGACGCCCGCGGCCAGCGCGGGCGTCAGGTCGACGCAGCCGACGCGCGCGCCGACCGCGGCGAGCGCGTGCGCGGTCTGGCGCCCGATGCCGGCCCCGGCGCCGGCGACCAGCACGCCGCGGCCGTCCAGGCGGCCCATCGCGGCGTAGTCCGGGACGGCCTCGGCGTCGGGCGGCGACGAGCTGTCGCTCATGCTCCCCCACCGCCCAGCAGCAGCACGACCGTGGCGTCGTCCTCGACGACGACCGGCACCGTCTCGACGCCCCGCCTCAGCCGCGCCTCGAGCGCGCTGCCGGGCGCCGGCTCCTCCAGCTCCACGTCGTAGCGCCGCACGCGGCTCTTGGACGGGAAGATCGTCCGCCCGCTCTTGATCTCGAACTCCCAGTGGTGCCAGGGGCAGGTGATGATCTCGCCCTCGCGCGTCCACTCGACCTCGAACGCCCCCGACGCGCGCGCCCGCGCCGCGCCGGTGCCCTTGATCGAGCCGCTGCACAGCGGCGCGCCCATGTGCGGGCAGTGGTTGCGCAAGGCGTAGAACTCGCCGTCGACGTTGAAGACGCCGATGCCGGCCCGCTCGGACTCGGGGTGCACGACGCGCACCGCCCCGGGCGGGATCTCGCGCGCGGGCCCGACGACGAAGCGCGTCATGCCGCCACCTCGACGCCGAGCGCGGCGGCCAGGCGCGGGATCGTCTCCAGCGCGTTGCCCGCGAGCACGCGCGCGGCGTCCTCGTCGCCCAGCCCTTCGGTCGCCTCGGCGCGCGTCGCGCCGTCCCAGTGCGGATGGTGGCTGCCGTAGATCGCCAGCGTGCCGGGCCGCGTGACGGCGACCAGCTCGGGGTCGAGCGTCTCGCCGTCCGGGCGCCCGTCGGTGTAGGAGCAGACGAACCGCGCGTAGCGCTGGACGAGCGTGCTCGGCAGCTCCTCGATCCACGGCACCTCGACCCGGCCGGCGCGCCAGTCGTTGTTCAGGCGCCACAGCAGCGTCGGCGCGAGGTCCAGGCCGCCGTCGCCGAAGATGAACCGCAGGTCGGGAAGCCGCTCGTAGAGGCCGCTGCCCATGACGCTGGCCATCTGCACGATGGCGGTCAGCGCGCGCAGCGTGTCGGCCTCGGCCCAGTGCACAGGCTGGCCCGCGACCGAGTGCCACATCTCGGCGGCGTTGGCGAGGTCGTCCTGGACGTAGACCGGAAGGCCGTGCGCGGCGGCCGCCTCCCAGATCGGCAGGTACTGCTCCTCGCCGAAGTGCGCGAACGCGCGCAGCCCGACCGCGACCTGCACGAAGCGCGGGTTCCCGGCCCAGCGCTCGATCTCCCGGACCGCGCCCTCGACGTCGGTCACCGCGACGCGGATCGACCCGTAGAAGCGCTCGTCCGCCGAGCCGTCCAGGAACGCCTCGGCCAGCCAGTCGTTGGTGGCGGCGGCGACAGCCGTGGCGTGCAGGCGGTTGGGCAGGATGCCGCGGGTCAGCGGCGTCAGGATCGCCGCGTCGACGTCGCCGGCGCCGAAGACCGCCTCGGCGACGCGCTCGGGATCGCCGGCCGCGGCGAGGTCCGCCACCTCGTCGATCGGCGTCTCCCAGAGCCGGCCCAGCGGCGTCGGCAACCCCATGTTGTGGTCGCGCCACGGCCCGGGCAGGCGCCGCAGGTACTCCTCGGTGGAGATCGACGGGTGCACCGCCGCGTCGACGACCATCAGGCGTCGACCTCGTCGTACGGGCCGCCGGGGCGGGTCGCCGGCAGGTTGTAGAACTCGCGCGCGTTCTCGCTCATGATGCGGCCGCGCAGCGCGTCGTCGACCGCGGGCGGGAGCGCCACGTCGGGGTCGTCGAAGTCGTAGTGCGGGTAGTCGGTCGCGAACATCAGCAGCTTGTCGGCCTCGGCCGCGCGCAGGTAGGCGGCCAGCTCCTTGGGCCGGACCGCGCTCTCCAGCGGCTGGCTGGAGAAGCGGACCTGGTCGCGCAGGCACTCCAGCGGGCTCTTGGTGGCCTCGGCCAGGAAGCCGCGCTTGGCCTCCCACTGCCGGCTCATGCGGGCGATCAACGGGCGGTGCCAGAGGAAGCCGCCCTCCACGAACACCACCTTGAACTCGGGCAGCCGCGCGAACGTGCCGGCCGTGATCCAGCTCGTCAGGTGCGCGGCGTACTCCAGCGGGTGCGAGATCGCGTGGTACTCGAAGTACGTGGTGAAGCGCCCGGTGGGCGTGATCCCCATCTGCAGCCGGTTGCTCTCGTTGAAGTGCATGGCGACGGGCAGCCGATGTCGCGCCGCCGTCTCCCACAGCGGGAGGTAGCTGGGGTGGCCGAACGGGCGGTCGCCGTCGGGCTGGATCAGGATCTGCCGGAAGCCCTCGTGCCCGGCCCAGCGCTCGATCTCGGCGATCGCGCCGGGGACGTTGTCGACGGGGACGCAGATCGAGCCGAAGAAGCGCAAGTTGTCCTCGTTGAGCCACGTCTCGGCCTGCCAGGCGTTGAGGCCGCGCATGATCGCGAGGTTGACGGCCGGGTCCGCGCCGACGCCGACCAAGGGCGTCATGAACCCGAAGTCCATCTTCGCCTCGCCCCAGAGCTGGCGCTTGACGGTCTCCTTGTGCGTGCCGGGCACCTCGCCGTCCGGGCCCCACGCGTCCTGGCGCAGGCCCTCGCCGAGCAGCAGGTAGCACGACCGCGGGATCAGCCGCCGGAGGTCCTTGCGCATGACCGTGTCGAGGACGTCACGCGGCATGAAGTCCACGAGCGTCGCGGGCATCGGCGTCAGATGGACGTCGCAGTCGATCCTCTTGACGGCGACGCGCCGGGCGGACGCGGCCGGCGCGGCCACTTGCAGGTCGGTCATTCCGCGACGCTAACGCATCGCCACGGCTGTTTCAACATCTTTGTTGACGGAGCGCCGAACGCCGACTACCGTCGTGGCGATGACGGTGCGGGAGATCGAGACCGAGGTCCTCTCGGTGGATCGCGAGGCCGACGGCGTGCTCTCGCTGCGGCTCGGGCCGACCGGCGCGGACGCGCTTCCGCCCTGGGAGCCCGGGGCGCACGTGGATCTCCTGCTCGGCGGGGACCTCGAGCGCCAGTACTCGCTGTGCGGCGCGCCGGAGGCGCGCGACGCGTGGCGGATCGCCGTCCTGCGCGAGCCCGAGAGCCGCGGCGGATCCGCGTTCGTCCACACCTCCGTTGCCGCTGGTGACCGGCTGACGGTCCGCGGCCCACGCAACCACTTCAACCTGGTCGAGGCCGACGCCTACCGGTTCGTCGCGGGCGGCATCGGCATCACGCCGATCCTGCCGATGCTCGCCCGCCTGTCCGCGGAGGGACGCCCGTGGCGGCTGCTCTACGGCGGCCGGCGGCGTGGCTCGATGGCCTTCGTCGACGAGCTGGCCGCGCTGGGCGGCGACGTCGTGCTGTGGCCACAGGACGAGCATGGGCTGCTGGACCTCGACGCCTTCCTCGGCCCGCCCGCCGACGGCACCGCGATCTACTGCTGCGGGCCCGAGGGGCTGCTGGCGGCCGTGGAGGCCCGCGCCGAGCGCTGGCCCGCGGGCGCGCTGCACCTGGAGCGCTTCGCGCCCAAGGACGGTGCCCTGGAGGGCGCCGCCACCGCCTTCGAGGTCGTCCTCCAGGAGAGCGGGATCACGATCGCCGTCGGCCCGGACGAGACGATCGCCGACGCGATCGAGGCCGCGGGCGTCGACGTCGACACGTCGTGCCGCGAGGGCACCTGCGGCACGTGCGAGACCGCCGTGCTGGAGGGCGTGCCCGACCACCGCGACTCGGTGCTCAGCGCGAGCGAGCAGGCGTCGGGCGAGGTCATGATGATCTGCTGCTCGCGCGCGCGGACCCCGCGGCTGGTCCTCGACCTGTAGGTCTTGGTCAGCCCGCGGGCGTGCGCGGCGGCCAGCCGGCCGGGTCGCTGTTGCCGGCCTCGGCGACGAGCCGGCGCAGCCGCTGGTGGCGCGGGTCGTGCAGGTCGGCGGCGAAGGCGGCGTCGTCCAGCAGCCTCCGGGCCAGCGCGGCCAGGCCGGTGGACGGCGGCGCGCCGGCGTCGCGCGCCAGGTCCTCGACGTCGTCGGCGAAGGACGGCCGCAGGTCGCCGCGCGGGCGCGCCATCCCGCGCAGGACCGCGGCGCTCAGCCGCAGCTCGCCGCCGCCGGTGCGCGCGGCGTCGCGCACGGCGCGTTGGACGACGGCGATGGCACGGTCGCCGTCCCCGTCGGACGACGACCCCGTCCCGGCCGGCAGCCCGAGCGCCTCCGCGAGCATCGGCCGGCTCTCCAGCGCGCTGAAGCCCGCGCGCAGCGCGGTCAGGTCGTCGGCGCCGTCGCTGAACGGGCGGCTGGCGTTGATCCACAGGCACACGACCTTGAAGGTGGCGAGCACGGCGAAGTAGCGCAGGGCGACGGGTGGCACGTCGCGCTCCATGCGCTCCTCGTAGCGTCGAACCAGCGCGTCGGGCTCCCACAGGCCGCAGGCCAGGCCGTTGGTGCGCAGCGCCGGAGAGCAGGCGGCGCCGAGGTCGTAGAGCGGGTCGCCCAGCTCGGCCAGCTCCCAGTCGAGCACCGACGCGATCCGCTCGCCGACGATCACCACGTTGCCGACGCGGTAGTCGCAGTGCGCCAGGCGCGGCGCGACCGGCGCCGGGGCCGTGCTCGCGAGCCAGGCGTCGGCGTAGGCCAGCAGCGGGTCGTCGGCGAACGCCGGCGCGGCGCGGAGCACCTCGGCCCACCGCCGGTGCTCGCGCACGGCGTGCGGCGCGCCGCCGTCCAGCGGCTGCCCGAGCGCGGCGGCCGCCGGCTCGGGCCGCACGCGGTGGACCGCGCACAGGCAGGCCAGGAAGTCCTCCGCCAGCGGGCCGTTGGGCGGATGGCCGGCGAGGTACTCGCGCCCGGACCGGCTGAACGGGTCGGGCACGTCGCCGGGCTGGTAGTCGGTGATGTAGCCCTCGCGTCCCAGCACCTCCGCCGGGACCTCCCAGAGCGCGTGCGGCGCGGGCACCTCGGTCGCCTCCAGCGCGCACAGGAGCGCGTGCTGCTGCGCGACGCTCGTCATCCCCGCGAGCGGCCCGCCCTCCGGGTGGAGGTGCAGCACGACGTTCATCGCCCCGCCGCCGTCGTCCAGCCGAACGCGGACCGACGTGGCGGACCGCCCGCCGCCCAGCGGGGCGAACTCGGTGACGCGGCAGACGTGCCCGCACGCGTTGAGGTGCGCCTCGAGCCGGCGCGCGGACGCCTCGAGGTCCATCAGCCCGTCAGCGTCGGGCGGTAGGTGTAGGACCTGCTCCGGGAGATCGCCAGCTCGAAGATGCCGGTGCCGGCCTCCTCGCCGACGCGGCAGGAGCAGAGCTTGTCGGTCAGCGCCAGCGACATGTCGCGCAGCACGACGGACTCGCCCAGCGCCATCCGCTCGTGCTCGACGTGCAGCGCGCCGCGATCCTGGCCGTGCCAGCCGCCGTATCCCGCCGGCGCCATGTAGATCCCGGGCGCCAGCGCGGCCCAGTCGACGTCGATCGCCTCGCCGGTGGCCAGGCGCGCGCGGACGCGGCCATCGGTGAACTCGCCGCGCGCGTCCGTGCGCAGGTCGTGCTCGACGGCGACGATCGGCTCCGGCGCGCCGCCGCCCTCGGGCAGCACCGCGCCGTCGACATGGACGGGTCGTCCGTCGCGGCCCTCGTTGTAGAGCACGGCGATGCAGCGGTCCTCCAGCTGGGCGCCGCCCCAGAGGTGCAGGCCGAGACGCTCCTGCGTGCGGCGCACGCCCCACGAGCGGTCGCGCATCCCCCACCACCCGGCGACGTCGTGCACGACGCCGTCGACGCGCAGCTCGCCCTCGTAGCGGCCGGGCTGGAAGAAGTGCGAGAACTCGGTCGGCGGGCCGTCGGCGTGGGCGACCGCGATCGGCTCGACGAGGTACGGCTGGGCGCGCGCGGTGTAGACCACGTCGAGCGAGAAGCCCTCCACGCCGCCGTTGACGACCAGGCGCCAGCGGCGCAGCGGCTCCAGGACGTCCCAGGTCAGCGGGCCGATCGACGTCGGCGCCTCGCCCGGGCCGACCCGCCGCGCGACGCGCAGGTTGCGCTGCTGGCCGTCGACGACCAGGCATGCGTAGCCGTCCATGACGCCGGCGTTGGCGTAGCGGCCCGCGCCGAGCACCAGCGACGGCCCCGGGCCGGGCGCGTGCAGGTTGAAGTAGAACCGGTCGAACCAGCTCGGCGACCGCTCGGCGACCTGCGCGAACGGCCGCGCCAGCTGGTGGACCAGCAGGTCGTCCGCGCCGCTGAGCGCCGTCCCGGCGGTGACGGCCTCAGACGTCAAAGGCCAGCCGCAGCGCGCCGGGGCCCCAGAGGGCTCCGGTGGCCACCATCGTGACGGGCTCGGTGATGCGCGGGCGCTTCAGCGTCTGGGTCAGCACCTCGATCGCGACCTCCATGTCGGAGCGCGCCATGTGCTGGCCGAGGCACTTGTGCAGGCCCCAGCCGAACGGCATGCGGCCCTTGACCTCGCGCCGCAGGTCGAAGCGGTCCGGGTCCTCGAACTTGTCGGGGTCGCGCGTCGTGCCCATCGGGTTCCAGCGGACGATCGTGCCCACCGGCAGCGCGACGCCGTCGAGCACGACGCCCTCCTCGGCGACCACGCGGGCGATGCCGAGGATCACCGGGTAGAAGCGCATGCCCTCCTCGACGGCGGCGGGCACGAGCGAGGGATCGGCGACGACCTCGTCCCACGCCCCGCTCTCGATCAGCGCCCGGACGATCGAGACCGTCTGGTTGCGCGTCGTGAAGTGCGCGGCCTGCAGGAGCGTGACGAGGCTCCAGACGATCTCGCGCTCGGTCATGACGCCGGTGCGCTCGTACTCGACGAGGTCGTCGATGAAGTCGCCGCGCCGGTCGTCCCTGCGGCCGGCGATCAGCTCGGCGGTGTAGTCCGACAGCGACTGCAGCGCCGCCTCGATGCGCGGCACGACCGGCTCGAGCGGGAACGAGTTGATCAGCGCGAAGTCCAGCGTGACGCGCTCGAAGATCGGCACGTCCTCGACCGGCACGCCGAGCGCGCGGCAGAGGATCTCGACCGGGTAGTTGTGGGAGAAGTCGCCGACGAGGTCGCACGCGCCCTTCTCCACCCAGGCGCCCATCAGCTTGTTGGCCGCGTCCCGGTACATGTCGCGCTGGCGCTCGACGGCGCCGGCGGCCAGCGGCGGCGTGAGCAGGCGGCGGTGGACCTTGTGGTGCTCGCCGCGCAGCGCGGTCATCTTGCCGTTGGACAGGTACTCGACGAGCAGCGGGCCCGCGCCCATCGACTTGAAGTGCCCGGCGTCGGGGTTCGTGATCCGCTTGTCGGACAGGATGACGCGGCCGTCGTCGTAGGCCATCGTCTCGATGCCCTGACGGGTCCGCATCAGGCGACCGCCGCGCGGATCGCTCTCGCGGACGCGGCGCACGCACTCGAACGGGTTCTGGATGTACTCGTCGGTCGAGGTGTCCAGGTACGGCAGCTCGACCTGATCCAGCGGGACAGCTTCAGCGGTGGTCGTCACGGCTCACACGCTATGCCTTGGGACGACTACTGTCAACACATGTGATGACGGGAGTCCTCACCCGTGCGATCGGGGGCCGCCCGGCGGTGGCGTACCAGGGCCGCTCCATCAGCCGCTCGTACCACGGGGTGCCCATGCTCGCGACGACCGCGGGGTCGCGCACGGCGTCGCGGTCGACGAGGTCGTGGACGGCCAGGCGCGTGCAAGGCGGCCCGGCCAGCGGGTCCAGCGCCCAGCGCCGGATGCGCCGCCAGCCGGGCGTGGCGAGCAGCAGCGGCGCGTGCTCCCGCTCGTAGTAGTCGTCCAGCTCCGCGCGCTGCGCGGCGTCGGGCGGCGCGAACGCGATGACCATGACCGGGCCGTCGCCACCGGCCGCGCCCCGGTCCGACAGCGGCGTCGCCCGGTAGGCCCCGGTCGCCGCGTCGTCGCCGGCGAGCCCGAGCCGCCGCGCCCACGCGGCGCGCTCGGGCAGCGCCCCGGCCGCCGTCGCGGGCCGCAGGATCCACAGCTCCGCGCGGTCGCGGCGCACGCCGCCGAGCGCGACCTCCGCGCCGTCGAGGTCGGCGCCCGCGAGCAGCGCCTCGGCCTCGGGCAGCGCGGCGCGCGCGAACGTCGCGTAGACCACGTCCAGCTCCATCCTCACGCTCCGAGCGTCGTCAGCGACATGCCGCCGTCGAGCGCGAGCACGGTCCCGGTGAGGAAGCTCCCGGCGGGCGAGGCCAGATAGACGATGGCGCCGAGGAGGTCGTCGGGCGTGCCCATCCGCCCGGCGGGCGTGCCGGCGAGCAGCGTGTCCGTGTACTCGGCGGGCATCCGCTCGCTCAGCTCGGTGCGGAAGACGCCGGGCGCGATCGCGTTGCACGCGACGTCCGGCCCGAGCATCAGCGCCAGGTGCCGCGTCATGTGGTGCATGCCGCCCTTGCTGGCCACGTAGGAGTAGTTGTCGCGCCGCGGGACGCCGAGGCCGCTGACCGACCCGATGTTGATCACGCGCGCCGGGGGCCGGCGGCGCGCCGCGGCGCGCAGGCTCGGCACCAGCATCCGCGTGAGGTGGAAGACCGCCTTGAGGTTGAGGTCGACGACCGCGTCCCAGACCGCGTCGTCGTGCGCCTCCAGCGGCGCCGCGATCGTCGTCCCGGCGTTGTTGATCAACACGTCCAGGCCGTCGTCGCCGACGCGCGCGGCGACCGCGTCGGCCAGCGCGCGGCAGCCGGCCTCGGTGCCCAGCTCGGCATGGAGCGGGACGCAGCCGGCGCCGGCGAGGTCCCGTGGCCCGTCGGGCGCGCGCGAGGTGACGAGCACGCGCGCGCCGCGCTCGGCCAGGCCGACCGCCGTCATCCGCCCCAGGCCGCGGGAGCCGCCGGTGACCAGCACCGTGCTGCCCCGCACGTCGAACGACGGGATCAGACGACCCCGACGCCGTTGGCGAACTGCTTGACCTCCAAGAACGCCTCGACGCCCTCGATGCCGCCCTCCCGGCCCATGCCGGACTGCTTGTAGCCGCCGAACGGCTGCGTCGGGCAGCACCCGAAGCCGTTCCAGGAGATCGCGCCCGCGCGCAGCCGGACGCCGATGGCGAAGGCCCGGTCGCGGTCGTGGGTGAAGATCGCGCCGGCCAGCCCGTACTCGGAGGCGTTGGCGATGGCGATCGCCTCGTCGACGCTGTCGTAGGGCATCAACACGGTGACCGGCCCGAAGGCCTCCTCCTGGACGATCCGCATCTCAGGCGTCACGTCGGCGATCAGCGTCGGCTCGTAGAACCAGCCCGTCAGCCCCTCGGGCCGCCGTCCGCCGGTGACGATCCGGGCGCCCTCGGCGCGGGCCGAGTCGACCAGCGCGGCGACGCGTTCGAGCTGCCGCTCGGAGACCAACGGCCCCTGCGACGTCGTCGCCAGGTCGGCGTCGCCGATGCCCTGGGCGGCGTAGAACCCCGCCAGCGCCGCCTCCCACTCCTGGTAGCGCGCGGCGGGCACGAGGATCCGCGACAGCAGCGTGCAGATCTGGCCGCTCATGCCCAGGCAGCCGGCGAACAGCGTCGGCAGCGCCTCCGCCGGGTCCATGTCCTCCAGCATGATCCCCGCCGACTTGCCGCCGAGCTCCAGGGTGACGCGGGTCAGGTTGGCCGCGGCCGACGCCATCACCGCGCGGCCCGTGGCCGAGCTGCCGGTGAAGCTGACGTGGTCGACGTCGGGATGGGCGACGAGGCGCTCGCCGACCTCGCGACCCGCGGGCAGGAAGCTGATGACGCCCCCGGGCAGCCCGGCCTCGGCGCACGCCTCCGCGAGCACGAGCGCGCCGAGCGGCGCGTTGGGGTCGACCTTGACGACGACCGTGCAGCCGGCCATCAGCGCCGCGCCCGCCTTCGTGGCGGCCAGCAGCACCGGGGCATTCCACGGCACGATGCAGACGGCGACGCCGCCCGGCTCGCGCAGCACGACGACGCGCGAGCCCATGCCGGTGCGCTCCTGGTGGGACCGCTCGGCCAGCTCGCCCGCCAGCGACGCGTTGTCGCGCAGGATCGCCGAGAACAAGGGGTTGATGGCCTCGGCGAAGCCGCGCGGGATCCCGAGGTCGGCGATCGACGCGCGGATCACGTCGTCGGCGCGGGCGTCGAGCCGGTCGGCGATCGCGTTGACGATCGCGGCGCGCTCGTCGTAGCTCATCCGCGGCCACGGCCCGTCGTCGAACGCGCGGCGCGCCGCGGCCACCGCGGCGTCGGCGTCGGCGACCGTCGCCTCGGCGACGTGGGCGATGACGCTGCCGTCGGACGGGTTGGTGACCTCGATGACATCGCGGTCGGGACGCTCGGTCCACGCGCCGCCGATCAAGATGCTGTCGATGCTCTGGATGGTGCCGGCCATGGGGCCGAGGCTAGCCCGGCCCTCGAGCGAAGTCAACGTAGGTGTTGAAACCAGTCGACCGACCGCTAGGCTCTCCCCATGGAAGACGGGCTGATCGTCATCTCGATCGACGTGGCCGACGGCGCCGAGGCCGCCTACCACGCGTGGCACCAGGCGCACATCCGCGAGGTCGTCGACGCCGTGCCGAGCATCGTGGGCGCCCGGCGCTACACGCTCGGCGCGCCCGAGAGCGCGGCGCCGCCCTCCCCCACCTCACGCTTCCTGGCGCTGTACGCGGTGGCCGGCGGCGACGTCGCCGCCGCCCGCGCCGCGATCGCCGCCGCGTCGGCCGAAGGGCGCGTCACGCCGCCCCCGCCGGGCGTCGTCGCCGGCGCCGTCACGCTGCCCTACGAGGCCGCGGCGCCCATCGTCGACTGATCTTTCAACAGTTGCGTTGACCGTAGTATGGTCCCGCTCGACTACGACGACGGAGGACCTGGGTTGGCTTTCTTCACCCTCAGCGACGGCGGCCGCGTTCGGTACGAGATCATCGGCAGCGGCGTGCCGATCGTGGTGACGCCCGGCGGCACCGCGGGGCTCGACGAGCTCTGGCCGATGGCGCACGAGCTGTCCCGCCACTACCAGGTGCTGCTGTGGGACCGCCGCAACACCGGCCGGTCGGACATCTGCTTCGACGGCCCCTCCGAAGGGCAGATGTGGCGCCAGGACCTGGCCGAGCTGGTCCAGGGCCTCGGCCTCGGGCCGCTGCACGTGCTCGGCGGCTCGGGCGGCTCGCGCATGTCGTTGTTCTTCGCGATCGGCCACCCCGAGCTGGTCCGCAAGCTGGTGGTGTGGAACGCCGTCGGCGGCTGGTTCGCCGGGGCGATCCTCGCCGGCGGCCGCTACACGCCGATGATCCGCGCCGCGTGGATCGGCGGGATGGAGGCGGTCGCCGAGGTCCCGCAGATGGCCGAGCTCATCGCGGACAACCCGCGCAACCGCGAGCTGCTGCTGGCCTGGGATCCGATGGACTTCATCGCGCGGATGAAGGAGTGGGCGCGCTTCTACCTGCCCGAGGGCGACAAGATCCTCACGGGCGGGATGACCGAGGAGCAGCTGAGCGGGCTGCCGATGAAGACCCTCATCTTCCAGGGCGGCGACGACAGCCATCCGCCGGAGCTGTCGGAGGAGTACCACCGCCTGATCCCCGACTCGCGCCTGATCGCGCCCGCGCGTTGGGACAGCCACGACTGGTGGTCCCTGTGGACCAAGAACGAGCACTTCGCCGTCTGGCGCGAGCTCGTGCCCGAGATCGTCGAGTTCCTGCAGGAGGACTGAGCCCATGAGCGACTTCACCAACAAGGTCGGCCTCGTCACCGGCGCCGGGACCGGCATCGGCCGCGCGAGCGCGATCGCGTTCGGCGCCCGCGGCGCCGCGGTCGGCGTCCTGGACGTCCGCGCCGAGGAGGCCGCCGAGACCGCGCGGCTGGTCGAGGCGGCCGGCGGCCGCGCGCTGCCCGTCACCGTCGACGTCGGCGACGAGCCGTCGGTCGCCGCGGCCGTCAGCGCGGTCGTCGACGCGTTCGGCGGCCTCGACTTCGCCCACAACAACGCCGGGATCATGGGCGCCAACGGCCCGCTGCAGGACCTCGGCCTCGAGGAGTGGGACCGGATGCTGCGCGTCAACCTGACCGGCGTCTTCCTCTGCATGAAGCACGAGCTGCCGCACCTCGTCGCGCGCGGCGGCGGGGCGATCGTCAACACGTCGTCCAACGCCGGCCTCCACGCGGTCCCGAACATGCCCGCCTACGTGGCGAGCAAGCACGGCGTGGTCGGGCTCTCCAAGGCCGCCGCCGTCGACTACGGCAAGCACGGCGTCCGCGTGAACGCGCTCTGCCCCGGCTCGACCCAGACGCCGATGCTCGAGGCCTACACCCACGGCACCGACGGCGTCGCGCAGCGCGTCAACGCGATCCCGCTCGGCCGCCTCGGCCGACCCGAGGAGCAGGCGGCCGCCGCCGTCTGGCTGTGCTCGGAGGAGGCGTCGTTCGCCACCGGCATCTCGATCTCGCTCGACGGCGGACGACGGGCATGAGCGCCGTGGCCTCCCGGCCGGGCTTCGACGCGCAGACGTTCCGGCAGGTGCTCGGCCACTACCCGACCGGCGTGTGCGTCGTCACCGCGATCGTCGGCGGCCGGCCCGCCGGGATGGCCGTCGGCTCGTTCACCTCCGTGTCGCTGGACCCGCCGCTGGTCGCGTTCCTGCCCGACCGGTCCTCGACGAGCTTCCCGAAGATCCGCGCGGCCGGGTCGTTCTGCGTCAACGTGCTCGGCGCCGACCAGGAGGACGTCTGCCGCGCGCTGGCGGCCAAGGTGGAGGACAAGTTCCGCGACGTGCCGTGGGCGGCCGGCCCGTCGGGAAGCCCGGTGCTCGACGGCGCGGTCGCCTGGATCGACTGCGACCTGGAGAGCGTCGCCGAGGCCGGCGACCACTACATCGTCCTCGGCCGCGTCCGCGACCTCGACGTGCACCAGGGCAGCCTGCCGCTGCTGTTCTTCAAGGGCGGCTACGGCAGCTTCACGCAGCCGTCGCGCGCGGCGGTCGCGGAGTTCGACCTGGTCGCGCAGCTGCGCCTCGTCGACCTCGCGCGCGGGCCGATGCAGCGGCTCGCCGACGAGCTGCGGGTCGAGGTGCTGGCCGTCTCGCTCGTCGGCGAGGACCTGGTCGTCCTCGGCAGCGCCGGCGAGCCGCGCCTGCGCCCCGAGCCGACGCGCCTGGGCCAGCGGATCCCGCACATCCCGCCGATCGGCGGCGTCTTCGTCGCCTGGGCGGATGAGCCGGAGGTCGACGCCTGGCTGGCGCGCGCGCCCGAGCCGTCGCCGGAGCGGGACGCGGTGCTGCGCGCGGGGCTGGAGCGCGTGCGCTCGCGCGGCTGGTCGATCGCGGTCGACCACCCGCGGGTCCGCGAGGTCGAGGCGGCGGTCTTCCGCCACGGCGACGGCCCCGACCGGAACCGCTCGCTGGTCGCCGACGTGCTGTCGAGCGTCGTCGGGTCCTACGAGCCCGCCGCGTTCGACGGCCTGACGGCCCCGAGCAACATCATGGCCCCGGTCCGGGACGCCGGCGGCGGCGTGCCGCTGGCGCTCGCGCTGTACGGGCTGCCGGACGCGATGGGCGCGACCGAGGTCGCGGGCTTCGCCGAGCGCCTGACGAGCGCGGCGGCCGCGATCGGCGCGGTGCTGCCGCCGGCGTGAGCGCCGGCGGCGGGACCGTCGTCTGCCGCGGGGCGTTCGCCTGGAGCCTGCGCGCAAAGCGCTAGCCGAGACCGTCGTCAACCTGTATGTTGACGGTCACGATCCCCCACGGAGAGGAGACCGCGTTGAAGCGGGTCATCACGGGCGTCAACGACGAGGGCAAGTCCTACGTCGTGTCCAGCGAGGAGCTCGAGGTCGAGCTGTTCATCGACGTCCACAACTTCACCCCGGACCACGTCCGGTCGATCATCGGCGACGTCGAGGACGGCACCACCGCCGAGTGGCTGGAGCCGCCCGCGGGCGGCATCAAGATCATGTACATCGCGCACACGCCGGTGTCGCAGATGACCGGCCCGCCGCCGGACCTGCCCGGCCTCGACGAGGAGGGCTTCCACACGACGCGGACCTTCGACGTCGACTACGTCACGCACGGCGAGCTGACGATGCTGCTGGACACCGAGAAGGTCGTGCTGCGCGGCGGCGACGTCGTCATCCAGCAGGCCACGCGCCACGCCTGGCGCAACGAGAGCGAGGAGCAGGCCGGCCTCCTCGCGATCCTGCACACCCCGGCCTGACGCCGGGGCGTCAGGCCGCGGGCGCCGCGGTCGGCTGCCGCGAGCGCACCGGCACCGGCGCGGCCCCCGCGCGGGGGGCGC